>TARA_R110000850_G_scaffold277152_1_pt1 | contig 201194 bp, 179 predicted proteins | sample TARA_R110000850 | Tara Oceans TARA_R110000850 (sample SAMEA4397586) | marine metagenome | biome: Polar Biome; feature: [SRF] surface water layer (ENVO:00010504); material: water (ENVO:00002006), including particulate matter (ENVO:01000060) such as... | depth 5 m | reverse complement strand
AACTCTAACATCTGTAGAGGTTCCAACTATTCTGACAGCGGGGGCTATCTAAAAGATACAATAAGAACTGGTGACTTGGTTTAGCTTCTACGCGAGATAAATTAACTAAACTCCAACGTCGTTGCTGGTCGTCAATACTTATTTTTTCTGGTTGAGTAACTGCTGCGTAATACGTCGCTCGTTCTACCAAGTCTGTTAACAACCCCTTGGCATCAGCTTTAATCATGGATTCAAAAATACGAATAATTGTGGATCTAGTGGCTCGATTATGCTTTGGAACATTGCGCTTATCTTCAAACTGAAAAGCATTATAGAAATGTCGCAAATAACTCTCATGAACAATAGAATCTTCCCCAAGCGTTTCTGTCATTGATGACCAATATTTAAAAGACTCATCAATAGAACCAGGCTCACTGCGCTCCAGTGTTGCAAGAATTGAATTTTTAATAATATCAAGCGCAGATAGCGGTACACCACGATTATTAATTGCCTCGAAGAGCCGAAATGCGTCGGCTTGGCTGTTTACACTAATGTGAATAAACACCAAGGCATTAATACGCTTAAAGAGTTTTCTCAAACTAGAAAAGTCGCTCGGCAATGTTTCGAATAAATAACTCAAACATCGAGCTAATCGACGCGAACCCCAGCGAATAGGCATCTTGAAATCCACATCAGGTAGCAAACCATAGCGGGAGAGCGCATAAATATAATCATCCCGATTAAAGTCTTGTGTAGAAGGCAATAATCGACAAAAATAATCTGTCCTTTTTCTACGTCCGACATAAAAATGATCCGAATCATAATGCGAAAGTATCGACATCGACGGCATCTTTTCATCACTTTGATATCGCCGTTCACGGAGAATCTTGCGGCGAACATCGTCCATAGTCGATCTAATATCGCTCAAATCATCTTCATCCCATGTGCTCCCAACGTCTGACGTACCTTCTGCAACCTTAACTAAATTATTAAATTTAGACCATAATGCGATGAGTAAACAAGATAAGGTAATAAGACGTTGCTGGCCATCTATCAACTCAAAAATCCGCGGATCGCCAGGAGTCCCAGAGCTTACATCAACACAGATGACGGATCCCATGAAATGACCTTCAGTTTCATTACTGTCGTCTTCAATATCATCAAGAAGTTGTTGCCAATCATCTCGGCCCCATGAGTACGGGCGTTGGTATTTAGGAATTCGGTAGCTTTCATAAGTACCTTCTATTGTGAGAAGCTTACTTAGTGGTTGTTTGGAAGGTTCCATATAACTACGAGCACCTTAAGATTGTTTAATTAGGTTAAACGATATAAAAACAACCACACTATATCATCGACATTATTAAGCCAAGCAACCTTAAAGAAAACTACAAAAGACCTCAATTGAAAAAGAAAGCAACTACCGAAGGTACGTTGTGGGAGGGCAGACATAAAACTCACTCCCATAAATTGCCATAAGTTGCAGACTAACCCGTGTATTTTTTTACACCCCAAACATTTTCACCAAACCCATTCAACCACCATTGCAACTGCGCTGAGTCGATTACGATGGCTTGAATCTGGTAACCATTTTCCAGCTCTCGCACTTCCTGATCTTCGGATAACGGCGACTCCAGCAAATGATAGCCAGCCTCTTTATCAATACAGAAAGACAATTTTATTCTTGTACCCTCACCAAATCCAAAACGTCCGTCTGCGTCATATCGTTCCAAGCTAAATTCCGCAGGCCGCGTAAAAGTCAGGTCGGAAGCCTTAGCGGCTTCAATGCGATGCAAAGCCAAACTACGTTCGTTGGCATAACCCTCGAACCTGCAAACTAAATACAACCTGGGCCCCTGTTGCGCCAGCCCTAGTGGCATTACCCGGTAGTTGGCCAACTTACCCGACGCATTCCGGTAACTTAGTTCCAGCCACTGATTGCGATACAACGCCGTGGTTACGATTTCGAAAACCCCAGTTTTAACTGCAGGCGGCAACAAGGGTTGTGTAACGTCGACTACCCGCACCTTTTTCAACCACTGGCTTTCAAGTTTCTCGCCGCCATCTACCAAATTGGTACGTGCTTGATAGAAAAAACCATCCATCGACTGCAGGATCGAAGCCGGCAGCAAATTTTGCAAATATCGTTGCGAAAGCGCTAAAAGCAGGGATTCTTGTTCGTTAAGCATTGGCAAGGACAAACCCCGTGCCTGGCTTTTCCATCGATACCCAAAGGGCTTGCTGCGATCATCACGTTCGATGTCGAACTCGTTCACAAGACTTTCAAGCTGGCGCTCGATAGTGCGTTTGGTACGAACAATGCCGGCGGCATCTAATTGTTTGTGTAGTTCAGGGGCCGTAACGTATCGGTTGCGCGGAATACGCTTAAGCAGTTCCAGTGCAAGCTTGATCGAATTACCGGTTTCAACCTTCTTTGTCATTATGACCCTTAGAGTGCCTTAAGCACCAAACCATGTCCTGCGCAATCCCTTGGGCCAAGCATGCCATCACTGCCACGTTCTGGCCACCCTTCAAAAACATCCTCAATAATTGGAAACTCTTCCAGCAATAACTGGCCATCGAAAGTGCCCGATAAATGCACAAACAAACCAGGCAGAAAATGCGGCGCAACCGTTACGCCTTTTGCAGCCGCAGCCCGGGCCACCGCCAGACACGGTGTCAGCCCCCCCGCCATGGCAAGATCGGGCTGAATGACCCCCGCGATGCCATCCTCTAAACAGACCACAAACCGATCAAGACCCTGAAAGTGTTCCCCTGTGGCTATTGCAGACCTGTTTTCTTGCGCCGCCAAATGGCGATAGCCCAGAATGTCACCCGACGGCAAAGGTTCCTCGATAAAGTCCAGCCCATACTCCGCAGCTTGAGCCAGCAAGCGGGACGCCGTTTCTATATTCCCTTTTTCGTTCGCGTCGGCCATTAATTTGGTTTCCGGCCCAATTGCATCACGCACAGCGCGCAAAACGGCCTCATCATCACTGTTCGCATTCACGCGTGGCTTTACACCGGCATAACCAGCTTCAATATATTTCACAGCAAGCTCAGCACTTTCCCCAGGGGCTGCGTTTGGGCTGAAGCCACCACTGGCATAAAGCGGCACCGGCATAATGTCTCCGCCCAACGCACGCACCAGAGGTTCGTTTCTTCTCTTGGCAGTTAAGTCCCAAAAGGCAACATCCAATGCTGCAAGCGCCAGCATATTCGGCCCATCGCCCGTTCGGTTAAAACTCTTCTTAATTTGCGCCCAATGAGCGGGTGGCGCTTGCAGTGGCGCCCCTTCCAGAAATCGTGAAGCTTGGGTTTGTGCCAGCTGTGCAATTACAGCACCCCCTCCTCCAATCACGTAGGAAAAGCCCAACCCTTCCACGCCATCATCATCACGCAGTGTCGCAACAATAATATCGACACCAGTAACACCGGAACCGCCAATGGGCTTGGCGAATTTCTTTTCAATCAGTTGAATGTTTGTTGAAGTGATTTGAGTCATTGTGAGCTAATCGAGATTCAGGCGAATTTTCGTTGAAACCAGCAGGGATATTAATCACCAAAATATAATTGAAGATATAAAAAGCGGCTATTCGTCGTTTATGTCAGGGCAGTGTACCTAATGAAAAAAGCCACCAACCATACCCAACCCGATTCTTGCCCATGCGGAAACAACGCAAGCTATGAAGCATGCTGCAAACGCTGGCACCATGGTTCAGAGCGTTTAAACGCTCCCGATGCCCCCACATTAATGCGCTCGCGGTATACCGCTTTCGTGCTAAACGAATTGGCGTATCTGTTGGAAACCTGGCACCCCGACACGCGCCCGACCCATTTGGAACCCAATGCACCCGGCGTGAAATGGCTGGGCCTTCAACTGAGAAACCATACCCAACAAGACACTACTCACGCCACCGTAGAATTTGTTGCCCGCTCACGGTTGAATGGGCAAGCAAACCGTTTGCATGAAGTCAGCCGGTTCATTCGGGAAAATGGACAATGGTTTTATGTAGACGGTGATTTCGTTCAAAAACCTTCGAACAATCGTTAACAACCTAAGCACCTCAAGCTTTATTCAAAATCACTCGAACACTTTGCAGGCACATATCCTATACTGTGACTCACGCAGGGGTACTCGCTGGCTGTCAGCGGGTTGAGAAAGTCCCTTCGTACCAGTACGGATAATGCCGAAGCTGGGAGCGCGCTCGTTGAAATCGGTTGGCCATCCGCTGCCCGATCGCTGCGGGCTTTCCCTATCGGCTCCATGTTTAATTTTTTTGGAGCACATCTTGAGTACCAATTCCACTTTTTCAGCAGCCCGCGCCGAAGTCGACGCCGCGGCCATCGCCCCTCTTCCCCAGTCACGCAAGGTTTATCAGCAAGGCTCGCGCCCCGATATTCGCGTGCCATTTCGCGAAATCTCGCAAGGCGATACACCCACCATGTTCGGTGGTGAAAAGAACCCGCCGCTGACCGTTTATGACACCAGCGGCCCCTACACCGACCCGTCGGTGAAAATCGACATCCGCAAGGGTCTGGCTGCCATGCGTGGCAGCTGGATCGCGGAACGCGACGACACGGAACAACTGGAGGGCGCCAGCAGCAAGTACGGCCAGGCCCGGCAAAAAGACGCCGCGCTTGACGCGTTGCGTTTCGAATTGAAGCGCCAGCCGCGCCGTGCCAAAGCAGGTAAGAACGTAACGCAAATGCATTACGCGCGCCGCGGCATTGTCACGCCCGAAATGGAGTTTGTCGCAATCCGTGAAAACCTGCAGCGCGAACGCTACGTGGAAATGCTGCGCGCAACCGGCCCCGACGGGGAAAAAATGGCGGCTCGCTTGCTGCATCAGCATCCGGGCCAGTCATTCGGCGCCGCGATTCCAAACCTGATCACACCCGAGTTTGTACGCGACGAGATCGCCAGGGGCCGGGCGATTATTCCGGCAAACATCAATCACCCGGAAAGTGAACCCATGGCAATCGGCCGCAACTTCCTGGTCAAGATTAATGCCAATATCGGCAATTCGGCCCTAAGCTCAAACATCAGCGACGAAGTTGAAAAAATGACCTGGGCAATTCGCTGGGGTGGCGACACCGTGATGGACTTGTCGACCGGCAAGAACATCCACGAGACCCGCGAATGGATCATCCGAAACTCGCCGGTACCCATTGGCACCGTGCCTATTTATCAGGCACTGGAGAAAGTGGACGGCAAGGCCGAGGAGCTGACTTGGGAGATATTTCGAGACACGCTTATTGAGCAGGCCGAACAAGGCGTGGATTACTTCACGATTCATGCCGGTGTCAGGCTTGCCTTCATTCCCATGACCGCCAACCGCATGACAGGCATTGTGTCGCGCGGCGGATCGATCATGGCCAAATGGTGTCTGGCGCACCACAAGGAAAGCTTTATCTATGAACGCTTCGAAGACATATGCGACATCATGAAAGCGTATGACGTTAGCTTTTCCCTTGGCGATGGGCTCAGGCCCGGGTCGGGATACGACGCCAACGACGAGGCACAATTTGCCGAGCTCAAAACGCTGGGCGAATTGACCCAGGTGGCCTGGAAGCACGATGTGCAAGTCATGGTGGAGGGGCCTGGCCACGTACCCATGCACCTGATCAAGGAAAATATGGACATGCAACTGGAACATTGCCATGAAGCCCCCTTTTATACGTTGGGGCCGCTGACAACGGATATTGCGCCAGGCTACGACCATATTACTTCCGGCATCGGGGCCGCCCTGATCGGCTGGTATGGCACCGCCATGCTGTGCTATGTCACGCCCAAGGAACATTTGGGCCTGCCCAACAAAAAGGATGTGAAAGACGGCATCATCACCTACAAAATTGCAGCGCACGCGGCCGACCTGGCCAAAGGCCACCCTGGCGCAGCCATAAGGGACAACGTGCTATCCAAGGCCCGTTTTGAGTTCCGCTGGGATGATCAATTCAATTTAGGACTCGACCCTGACACGGCCAAAGACTTTCACGACGAAACGCTTCCTAAGGACTCGATGAAAGTGGCGCATTTTTGTTCAATGTGCGGGCCCCACTTTTGCAGCATGAAAATCACGCAAGACGTACGCGAGTATGCAAATAAAAAGGGCTTGCAAGAAACCGAGGCCCTGCAGCAGGGCATGCACGAAAAAGCCATTGAATTTGTGAAAAAAGGGTCGCAAATTTACCACCAGCGTTAAATGACTTAACGCTTTTTAAGGCAAGTCAGGACGGCTTCAAACCGTGCCTGACTTGCCATTGATCAACCCCTCGCCCATGAGCCACGGTGCGTTAGCCGGCGCGGTTTCGTCTGCTAAGTTTGCGCCCGCCATATTCTGCCAGGCCGATCCCCGCAAAAATCAGCGCTAAAGCCGCTGCATGATAAAAATGGAAAACCTCGCCAACCAACGTTACCGCCAGCAATGCCCCCCAAATCGGCAGCAGGTTAATAAACAAACTGGCCCTGTTTGCGCCAATCAGCTCCACCGCCTTTATGTAGAAGACCTGCCCCAAAAGTGACGGAAAAATAACAATATAAATCACCGCCAGCCACCCTTGAGAATCAGGCCATAGGGTGGCCCCTTGCACGGCCTCGATAAACAGCAAAGGCAATGACGCCAGTGTTGCGCCCAAACACAACACGAACATCAGGCTTGCCCAGTGGATAATAGGTTTGCTGCGCAGTACAGCCGTATAAAGACCATAGGAAAGAATCGCAAAAAACATCAACGCATCGCCAAAATTGATATTAAGGGCAAACAAGTTGGCGAAATCGCCCTGTACCGCTACGATAATCACGCCGATAAAGGACAACAAAAACCCTATGGCCTGCTCTTTGGATATACGACTGGAAAACAGAATGAAGCTGGCTGCAAAAACAAACAAGGGTGTGCCGCCCTGCATAATGCTGGCATTGACCGCCGTGGTGTAGATCAGTGCGTAATAAAGCGCAACACTGAACCCGGTAAACCCCATTGCCCCCAAAAGCAGCAAATAGGTCAACCGCGGGCGAATCACCGCCCAATCTGCTGCAATTTGATCTTTCTTGAACAGATACAACGCCACCATCACGCTCGCCCAGCGAATCGTAACAATGACCATCGGCGATACATGCCCCACCGCGAACTTGCCTGCAATTGAGTTCGCCGCCCAAAAAAGCGTTGCCAGTGCCAATAATGCGTAAGCTTTATAAATAATCATTCCTTTTTAACGCTTTACCCAATTTCCCTGCGAATAATAACCCGGCAGTCCTTCCATCAGTTGCCGTCGCTTTCATCGTTCAGACCATAACGAAAACCGACGCAACCTTATACCAAGCCAAACAACAAGGTCGAAATCAGGTTGTATCTGCCGCTAATCCAGATCGATCAACTGCTCCGCACGCGTAAAGAAACGCTTGCGATACCAGACCGTTACCAGCACCGAGGTTATTGCAGTGGCTGACGTAAGCATAAACATGACAATAAGCTGATAATGCACCGCCTGCGTGGGGTCGGCCCCCGCCAGGATCTGACCCGTCATCATGCCGGGTAACGACACAATCCCTACCACCGCCAAAGCATTAATAGTCGGAATCAAAGCCGCCGTCATCGCTAAACGAACTGCACGGGCTGACGCCTGGGCCGGGCTGGCACCCAACGCCAGTCCGGCTTCGATCTCCTCTCGACGGCTTTCAAACTCCGAACGCACCCGCTCGGCCGCCAGCGCGGCACCATTCATGGCATTGCCGACAATCATCCCAAAAATAGGAATTAAGTAGCGCGGATCATACCAAGGGTCAATATTAACGACCACCAAATCGAGGTAGGCCATGGTAACAGCTGAACCAATTAGAATTGCGCCCCCGCACAAAAACCGAAGCGACATGCGCGAGCCAATCTGCTCAACCCGGTTAGTTGCAGCCAACGTAGCCGCCACCACCATTACCAACAACACAGCCAACACCAAATACCATTTATCAGTGGTAAACAGCCATACCAGTACCTGACCTATTAGAAGTAGCTGCACCGTGGCCCGCACCGCGCCTATCAATAAGCTTTTGCCCAGGCCCAAACGTTGCCACCACGATAAAGACATAGCAACTAACACGAGCGGAACGGCCAGCGCCAGGTTGAACCAATCTAAGCTAAGCGCTGTTTCATTCGACATGACCGACCTCGGTTTTGCTAGCTGGTTGCGCTTGACGATGCTCAACCACGCGCCCCGCTTCGAACACAATGGTGTCGCCTCCCAGAACTTCACCCTCCTCCAGCCGATGCGTTGCCATAATCACCGTCACCCCGGAATGAGCCAATTTCGTCAAAGCCTCAACCAGACGCGCACCTGACTTGGGATCTAATGCCGATGTCGGTTCATCCAGTAAAAGCACCTCGGGCTTAGTCATTAAGGTTCGCGCCAAGGCAACGCGCTGCTTCTCTCCACCCGAGAGCTGATCTGCCTCGCGGTCGCCGTAGCTTTCATTCAAGTCGGCCAGAACCAACACTTCATTTACACGATCGTGATCAGCTTTAGTGATTTTGCCATTGGCAAAACGCGCCGCCGTCAGCAGATTGTGGGATACCGTACCCTCGAACATCGTTGGTGCTTGAAATGCAAATCCAACGCATGTTCTAAGTTGGCGAACCGGGTACTGGTCAATCGGCCTGCCTTTAAACAGAATTTCACCGGAAACCGGACTTTCCAGACGATTCAGTAAACGCAAAAACGAGGTTTTACCGCTGCCGCTACTACCGATCAAACAGGTTGGCCGGCCCGCGCGCAACTTCAGCGTGATGTTGTGCAGTACGATCCGTTTCTGGCGTTCGTGCACCACATCACGCAATTCAAAAGCGAATTCACTCATGGAGTTACGCTTTACGGCGCCGGGTTAGGATATTTCAGGTGGATTGCGTCGATTTCGGCCAACACGTCGTCGGTTAAGGTCACGCTCAAGCTATCAATATTTTCCTTGAGCTGCCCCAGCGAAGTTGCGCCCACCAAATTACTTACCGTAAACGGCCGTGTATTTACAAAAGCCAACGCCAATTGTGCAGGGGTCAAGCCCGCCTTCTTGGCCAACGCGACATACGCCGAGGTCGCTGCAACTGCTTGTGGATTGGTGTAGCGAACAAAGCGCTCGAACAAAGTAATACGGGCCCCTTCCGGGCGTGCCCCACCCTCATACTTGCCGGTTAGCGTACCAAAGCCCAACGGAGAATACGCCAATAGCCCCACGTTGTCGCGATGCGCAAATTCCGCCAGCCCCAATTCAAAAGTACGATTCAGCAGGTTATAGGGGTTCTGAATGGACACGATGCGTTCCAAACCAAGTCGTTCAGCTGCACTTAAGAACCGAGCCACGCCCCAAGGCGTTTCGTTGGACACCCCAATATGGCGAACCTTGCCTTGTTTGACAAAATCACTGAGCACCTCAAGGGTTTCCTCAATGGGGACGGTATGGGGCTCATCCTCCCAAGGATACGTATGACGGCCGAAGGTGATGGTGCTGCGATCAGGCCAATGCAACTGATACAAGTCGACGTAATCTGTTTGCAAACGCTGCAAACTATCGTTCAGCGCCTCGGTTAAGTTGGGGCGGTCGAACTGGTTAGTCGCACCGCGAATGTGGCTGGGGCGCCCCGCCTGACGCGACGGCCCGGCAATTTTGGTTGCCAGAAAAATTTTGTCGCGTAACCCTGTTTTCTTTAACCAAGTACCAATATAGCGCTCGGTGCTCCCTTGCGTTTCGGCTTTGGGCGGTACAGGATACATTTCCGCTGTATCGAACAAGTTCACGCCCTGCTCGAACGCGTAATCCATTTGCTCGTGCGCCTGCGCCTCGGTGTTTTGCTCACCCCAAGTCATGGTGCCCAGGCCGATAGCACTCACTTCAACATTTGTGTGCCCTAGCTTGCGATACTGCATTGCAACTCCCAAGATAATAGTCATCTACAAAAAGATGCCAATGTTATAGCGCGTTCTGACTAAGCTTGCATGGGTCGTCCCATTCTTACACCCCTTAGATCCTGCCTTCAAACTGATATCGGCTCCCGGGATACCACATTGTGGCAACTGATGCGACCTGATCTAATGCGTAGGTCGTTCGATAAAGCACCAAACATGCCTCGTCTTCTGGAACGGCCAAATACCGGGCAATTTCTGACGGTGCATTCACCGCCTCAATACTGTATTTAACCCCCTGCAAGGGCGCGACCCGCATTAAGTACTCATTTGGTGTCGATACCGAGAAATCCAGATCCATGTAACCAGGCGCCACCTTAGCGTTAACCCAACGATCCTCGTATTGAATGGGGACCTGATTATCGAAATGCACAATTATCGAATGAAATAACAAATGTCCGGGCTCGACTTCAAATTGCATAATGTGTGCATCACGTGCCTCACCGCGCTCAAGTCTTAATAATTTACTACTGTGCCGATGACCGCGCCCCCGAACCTCATCCGCAATATTTTTAATCGCCACCAGCGTGGCTTGATATTTACGAGGGGCAACATATGTGCCGGAGCCTTGAATGCGTTTCAGCACACTTTCCGCTGTCAGTTCCCTTACGGCCCGGTTAACCGTCATTCGGGAAGCACCAAATTGGCGCGCCAAAGCGTTCTCAGAGGGAATCACCTCCCCCTCTTTCCACCGACCATCCTGAATCTCCTTCAAGAGATAGTCTTTTATTTGTTGGTAAAGCGGCTGCGCAGTTTGCGGCATACAAATTACTCCGTCCCAAAGGGACACTCTCATCATGGAAAAGGCAAATGATTAACCAGAAACAATTTTCTGTGCAAATTCTCTTTGCAAAGTTGTATAGACAAATTATGATATTAAAAAAAAGTAGCACAAGTACTTTTTATAACCAAGGAAACCAGCATGAAAAATCACGTCTTATCACATAAGTTTGCAGCAGCTTTTGCTATTTGCGCCGCTTTTGCCTCAGGCTCCGCTCTAGCCGACATAAAGATCGGTATAAACGTACCGCTTACAGGCTTTGCTGCGGCAGACGGCAATTCGGCACTTACAGGTGCAAAGCTGGCAGTCAAAAAGGCGAACGCAAATGGAGGCATTAACGGCGAACAAATCGAGCTCGTTATTTATGATGATCAAGCGTCGGCCAAAGATGCCATTCCGGCGGCAACAAAACTGATTGAAAAAGATGAGGTGGTCGGCGCAGTGTCCGGGTCCTACTCGGCTGCCACACGCGCCGCTGCAGGGGTTTTCCAAAATGCCCAGGTTCCCTACGTCGTTGCTTACTCGATCGACCCTAGCATCACCCGCACTGGTGACTATATGTTCCGAGTCTCTTCAATGGGTGAGGTGCAAGGTCGGGCCGGCGCCAAACTGGTCGACAACCTGGGGAAAAAGCGTGTTGTATTGGTTACGCTAAACAATGATTTCGGCCAGGCTCTGGCAAACGGTTTTAAAGATGCCGCACCGAAGTTTAATTTGGATATCATTAATGAATATGAGTACGGCATCAAAGATCGCCAGTTCGGGCCGTTAATTGCAAAAATCAAAAGCGACGACCCTGAAGTGATTTACGCTTCAGGATATTTTTTCAATGCAGGTCCTTTAGTTTCTCAAATTCGCGCTGCCGGGATCACCGTTCCAATTATTGGTCAGGAAGGTTACGACAGTGACAAATTCATTGAAATCGCCGGCCCGGCTGCCGAGGGCACACTTGTTACTACTTCACTCGATCGCGACTCGGAATCCAAAGTCACACAAGCTTTCCTGAAAGAGTTTCGTGAAGAAGCAGGTTTCGGTGCTGATATGGTTGCCGCTTCGACCTACAGCGCGACGGCCATCCTGCTGGACGGCCTGCGTGAGACCGGGGGCAAAGGTGGCGCTGCTTTACGCGATGCCATTGCTAAGGGAACCTATGAAATGCCGATCGGCAAGCTCCAGTTCAACGATCTGCATGAAGTAAACAAAGATGTCCAAGTGCAAACGATTAAAGATGGCTACTGGGCTCGACACTCAGTTATTCACGACCCCGAATTACTGGCGGCACCAACCAAAAACAGCAAATAAAGTGGTCGGCCCCATCGATCGGGTGGGGCCCCTTTCTTTTTTATTTTAGATACCGGAGTCAGCATGCTCTTTGTCGAGCTTGTCGCCCAAGGATTGGTGCAGGGCAGTCTTTACGCACTTATTGCACTCGGCCTTACGCTGGTCTATGGTTTACTGCGAATACTTCACGTTGCACATGCCGCATTATTTACGTTAGGTGGCTATGTCAGCGTTCTGGTATACAACAGCACCGGTAGCCTGCCACTGGCATTTATCGCTGCCATGTTGCTGGCCGGCCTGATCGGCGTAGCCATGTATCGCCTATGCTATGAACCGATTCTAAAGCAACCACCCTATGTCGCATTGATTGCATCCATCGGTCTTTACATTGCATTCGAAGAAGCCTTTCGGATTCTTTTCGGAGCGATGGGCCTATCTTATGACTCTCCACCACTGCAAGAACATGTTGCGCTTTTTGGCGGCCTGCAGTTCTCACAGGCGGAGATTCTGGCAACCATTAGTACCGTGGCCATTATCGGGGTACTAGGGTTATTACAAATCAAAACACGTATTGGCGTGGCCTGCCAGGCTACCGTCTCCGACCCACAAATGGCTGAATCTTTTGGAATCCGCCTCCGCACCGTACGCGATTTGAATTTTTTCGTCGGTTCTGCATTAGCCGGTTTTGCCGGCGTTTGGATGGGCATGCTAAACAATTTAGTGGAACCCACCATGGGTAGCGTGCCATCGTATAAAGGGTTGGCCATTATCGTGTTAGGCGGAATGGGATCGGTACGGGGCACGTTATTAGCTTCGTTGGTTTTGGGCGTCACGGAAGCGTTCGGCTCTATTTACCTCAGTCACTATATCGATCGCGATGCCATTGCATTCGCTTTCCTGATATTGGTTCTAATGCTGCGCCCCCAGGGCCTGTTTGCCAAACGCTAAGGAAACTGAATATGGCTTACGAAATTTCCTTAATTACATCAATGGCAATCAGTGTACTGTTTGCCCTTTCGCTTAACCTCATCACCGGCTTTTGCGGGCAAATCAGCCTGGGACATTCCGCCTTTCTGGGTATTGGCGCTTATACATCCGTCATGCTGCTCAACGCAGGTGTCCCATTTTTAATCACTCTGCCCATCGCCATGCTCCTGGCAGGGATTATTGGCCTTATTGTTGGTTTGGCCAGCTTGCGCGTGCGCCATGACTTTCTTGCCATTACCACAATGGGGGTCGTATTTCTGTTCGTTGGCCTTGTTCGTAAACAAGACTGGTTAGGCGGGGAAATGGGGTTATCCGGCTTCCCCACCTCTGGCATGTCCAAACCACAATTCATGCTATTTGCCGTTTTTCTGGCTGCCTTGGTTGCCGTGTTCTGCATTTATATCAAACGGTCGTGGATGGGGCGCGTTTTTAACGGAATTGCAGAAGATGAGGACACCATGCGTGTTTTAAGTATCGATGTCCCGCGCTACAAGCTTGTCGCTTTCGCCATGGGAACGGGCCTGGCAGGTCTGGCGGGGTGTCTTTATGCGCAACACTTTAACTATATCGGCCCCGACAGCTTCGGCTTTATCGAGTCGATCACGGTTCTTTCAATGGTGGTGTTCGGTGGGATCGGTTCGGTACCGGGGGTCATCTTCGGAGCAGCGGTCCTCTCCGCACTACCCGCTTGGTTTCAAATCATTGGCGACTACAAATTGCTGGTTTACGGAGGGCTCTTGTTTCTAATGATGCGTTTTTCTCCTAATGGCGTTGCCGGCATAGTGACTTCGGCAAAAGCACGTTGGCGCCGCCCCGCTCAAGGAGGAGCGTCATGAGCCCAGAAAATGCGCTTCTTGAGGTCAACGATATTACCGTTCAGTTTGGCGGCCTGGTTGCTGTAGATGATGTCACATTCAGTGTTAACAACGGCGAGCTTTTAGGCTTAATCGGTCCGAATGGCGCCGGGAAAACAACCGTCATGCGCAGCATTACCGGCGTTGTCAAGCCCACCTCAGGCCGCGTAACACTCAACGGACAAGACATCAGCAATCTTGCTACTCATCAGCGAATTCGTCGCGGTTTATCACTGTCGCAACAACTCGTTCGCCCCTTCCGTGAAATATCTATTCTTGACAACGTGGCACTGGCCGCCGGCAACACTCATACAGTCTCTCCCCTCAAAGCCCTCATGCATGTCTCCATTCAGGAGGAGCGCAAAACAGCAATGCATATGCTGGAGCGGGTTGGCATAGCCCATTTAGCCAACCAAATGCCCGGAATCCAGCCTTTGGGCGTATTAAAGCGTATGGAAATGGCACGCGCCCTGGCGCTAGAGCCATCGTTACTGTTACTCGACGAGCCCCTTGCAGGGCTTAATTCAAACGAAGCACGCACATTGGCCGACACTATCGCGGAAATTAATCAGCAAGGTGTCACCATCATATTAATTGAGCACAACCTTACAGAAGTATTACGCATCTGCCAACGGTTGGTCGTACTCGACAACGGACGAAAAATAGCCAGTGGACTGCCGCGCGAAGTGATGCAACAACCTAACGTCCGTGCAGCCTATCTGGGTACGGAACAATCGTCTGCACAGCCAATACAAACAGGAGATGCTTACGATGCTTGAAGTCAAAAACCTCTCTTGTGGCTATGGTGCGTTCGAAGCCGTCCACGGCATTTCTTTGTCTCTGCAGCCCGGTACCATTACCGGCCTGCTAGGCGCCAATGGCGCAGGCAAGTCATCAACCCTCATGTGCCTGGCGGGTCATGTCACGTTAAACAGCGGCCAAATTCTTTTTAATCAAGAGGACATCAGCCGGCTGCCCCCTTATGAGCGTGTCAGGAAAGGTTTGGCCATTTCCCCGGAAGGCCGACGCCTGTTCAAAGATCTCAGCGTAGAAGACAACCTGCGAGTGGGAGGGCTAACGCAACCAAAAGACAAATTCACAAAAGATCGCGACTATGTCCTTAGCCTTTTCCCCCGTTTGGGTGAGCGCCTCCATTCATTGGCAGGCAATCTGTCAGGCGGCGAACAGCAAATGCTGGCCATTGGCCGGGCACTAATGGCACAGCCCAAAGTCATTCTTATCGACGAGCTCTCGCTGGGCCTGATGCCTAAAGTGATTGATTTGTGCTATCAGGCGCTTGAGGCACTTAAAAATAAAGGATTAGCCATTCTTTTAGTAGAGCAGAACACCGACCGGGTGCTAAATATTGCCGACGATATCTGTGTCCTGGAGTCCGGTCGCACTGTCTGGCAGGGTACAGCCAAAGCCGCCGCCCAAGACCCGGATCTGGTTTCAGCCTATTTGGGCATGCACTAAGCAACGCTCATTGGCCAAAAAACAGTTTTTATCGATTCAGAAGGGACGCTTGAAATGACTACTTTCACCCACTCACAAACAGAACTCGACCCTCGCTTTGATCCTAATCGCATTATTCGCGCCCCGCGAGGCAGCGAAAAAACATGCAAGAACTGGGGCTCCGAGGCAGCGTTCCGTATGATCCAGAACAATCTGGACGCCGAAGTCGCGGAAAACCCAACACACTTGGTGGTTTATGGCGGCATCGGTCGTGCTGCACGCAACTGGGCTTGCTTCGATCAAATTCTGGAATCGCTCAGGTCCCTTGAAGAAGACGAATCGCTACTTATTCAATCCGGTAAACCGGTCGGTGTTTTCAAAACTCACCCCGACGCGCCGCGAGTGCTCATTGCCAATTCCAACCTGGTACCCAAATGGGCCAACTGGGAGCATTTCAACGAACTCGACCGGAAAGGCTTGTTCATGTATGGCCAAATGACAGCGGGCAGCTGGATCTACATTGGTAGCCAAGGCATCGTGCAAGGAACATACGAAACCTTTGTCGAGGCAGGCCGGCAGCATTACAAAGGTAACTGGGAGGGTCGCTGGATTCTAACGGCCGGCCTGGGTGGCATGGGCGGCGCCCAACCCCTGGCGGCAACGTTGGCCGGTGCCGTTTCGCTGAACATTGAATGCCAACAAAGCAGTATCGACTTTCGGCTAAGAACCCGCTACGTCGACAAACAGGCCAAAGACCTTGATGAGGCTTTGGACATGGTGAAACACCACACCGGAAAAAATGAGGCGGTTTCCATAGCGCTTCTTGGTAACGCCGCAGAAATTTTGCCTGAACTGGCCCGCCGTGCCAAAGCGGGGGAAATCAAGCCGGACCTGGTGACCGACCAAACATCTGCGCATGACCTCGTTAACGGATATTTGCCTAAAGGCTGGACAGTCGAAGAATGGAAGGCCGCCCAAAAAGATCCTGCTAAACATACCGAACTCACCCGGCAAGCCACGCGCTCCTGCGCAGAACATGTACAAGCCATGCTCGACTTCCATGCCATGGGCATTCCCGTGGTTGACTATGGCAACAATATCCGACAAGTGGCTTATGATGCCGGCGTCGAAAACGCCTTTGATTTTCCCGGTTTTGTACCAGCCTATATTCGCCCTTTATTCTGCGAAGGCAAAGGGCCGTTTCGTTGGGTTGCCCTTTCGGGAGATCCTGAAGACATCTATAAAACCGATGCCAAGATCAAGGAATTGTTCCCCGAAAACAAATCTGTCGCGCGGTGGCTCGACATGGCAAAAGAACGCATTGCGTTTCAGGGTTTACCGTCGCGCATATGCTGGCTGGGTCTGGGTGAACGCAACCTGGCAGGCCTGGCATTCAACGAAATGGTGCGCAATGGCGAGCTTAAAGCGCCAATTGTCATTGGTCGAGATCACCTGGATACAGGTTCGGTGGCAAGCCCCAACCGGGAAACTGAAAGCATGCGAGACGGCACGGACGCCGTATCCGATTGGCCGTTACTCAACGCCCTGCTCAATACCGCAGGCGGCGCCAGCTGGGTTTCGTTCCATCACGGTGGTGGGGTGGGAATGGGTTATTCGCAGCATGCGGGAATGGTTATCGTGGCCGACGGTACAGACGCCGCTGAGAAACGTCTTGCCCGGGTACTCATCAACGATTGCGGTTCAGGCGTGATGCGCCATGCCGACGCCGGCTACGAAACAGCCATAGCATGCGCTAAGAAACATGGGCTCAAACTGCCAATGATTCAGGCATGAAACATGTAAATGCGGCTCAAGTCCCCGCCCACCTGTGGAAAAACGGGCGTGGCCGTACTCGGGAACTCGATATCTATCCCGAGTCGGCTGGGCTGGATAACTTCATTTGGCGCGTTAGCGTGGCCGACATTGATGAAGATGCCGACTTTTCAGAGTTCAACAATATTGACCGAATCATTACCCTTATCCAGGGGGAAAGCGCCATTTTGCAATTTGATAATGGTCATCGTCACGCACTTGAGCCGTGTCGTCCGTTTCGCTTTCAAGGGGAGCAAAAAGTCAGGGCGATTCTGCCTCACGGGAGAGTGAAAGACTTGAATCTCATGATGGATCGTCGCCGTACCTCGGGCGGCGTTCTATTCCAGTGCGAAGCAGCCGAAATTTCCTGTGACCCGGAGTCACTATATTGGCTGTTTTGCCCGAACGGCCGATGGCACATTAAAACCCAAAATGCACAGTCAACAGACGTCTGGGAATTGGAATTGCATGACTATCTAAGGTTCGATCCGTCGCTAATACGTTTGTCTTTCAAGCCGGAAGTCACCGGCAGTACGCTTTTGATCGCCCAGGTTCAACACGGAGCCTCAGCCTTATGAACGCTGTCTTTGCCAAAATTGCGCTTTTACCAACAGGTTGGGCAAACAATGTCTATCTGCAGTGGAACGAAAAAGGAATCCTGACATCCGTCGCTGCGAATAAAACCCATCCATCCAACACGCCATCTGTTGAACTGTTGCTACCTGGAATGCCCAATCTCCATTCGCACGCCTTTCAACGTGCGATGGCCGGATTAACAGAGTATCGCTCCTCAATCGATGACAGTTTCTGGAGCTGGCGCACGCTCATGTACGCATTCGCTCAAAAACTGAGTCCCGATTTGCTTAAAGCTGTTGCAAGCCAGTTGTACCTGGAAATGTTGAAGGCCGGTTATACATCAACCTGCGAATTCCACTACATTCATCATGACCAAAATGGGCGCCCTTACGCCCCGGTTGAGGCGCTCTCAAGCTGTTTGATTGAAGCCGCCGAACAAGTTGGCATTGGCCTGACACTACTTCCAGTCATGTATGAATATAGTGGTTTTGGACAAACACCACCGCATGCAGGCCAAGCTCGATTCATCAATTCACCCGACTGGATACTGTCTCTATTGGACCGTCTGGCAAATCAGTTCCCGGAGCATGAGGGTCTTCGCTACGGCGTCGCACCCCATTCCCTGCGTGCCGTTTGCGAACCCACGCTCAGAGAACTGGTTGAAAATTTAACCCACTGGAATCCGCTGGCACCGATTCACATCCACATTGCGGAACAAACCAAAGAAGTGGAAGACTGCCTGGCCCATTACGGTCAACGGCCAGTTGAATGGCTGTTGAATCATTTTGACGTTAACAAGCGCTGGTGCCTGGTGCACGCTACTCACATGACTCAACAAGAAACCATCGCTGTCGCAAACAGCGGTGCCGTGGTTGGCATATGCCCTTCTACCGAGGCGAACCTGGGCGACGGCATTTTCAATGGACCCGAATATTTGAAAGCAAACGGAACTTGGGGCATTGGGTCCGACAGCCACATTACGGTCGATGTTGCCGAAGAGCTACGTTTATATGAATACTCACAGCGGCTGGCACGACGCCAACGAAACATACTGGCTTCTGATTCACAGCATTCCGTAGGCCATTATTTATATACGCACGCCGTAGCCGGCGGCGCACAAGCCAGCGCACGCCCCATCACCGGACTGGCTCCCGGGCAACGAGCGGATGCCCTGTCGTTGAACGTGTCACACCCCGACCTGATAGGGAAAGGCGGCCATCAAATACTCGACAGTTTTGTTTTTTCGCGGCACGGCGGCGCATTAATTGATTCCGTACTGGTTGCAGGACAATGGCGTGTTCAAAATGGCTTCCATGCGCAAGAAATCGCAATTCTGCAAGCCTATCAACGTGCCATGACAACCCTTTTAGCTTAAACGCCCCAAAGATCAAGGTTAAACCATGAGTTCACTTGAACCTGTTTTTAAATTTCATCGCGGCACCACCCCTTTACTGGTTTCCATGCCACACACGGGTGTGCATATTCCAGACGCCATTCGCGAAAACCTTACTGACGCTGCACTGCGTTTGCCCGACACAGACTGGCATCTTGAGATGTTGTACAACTTTCTTCACGAAATGGGTGCCTCCGTCATCATTGCAACACACTCTCGATACGTTATCGATTTGAACCGCCCAAGAGACAATGCAAATTTGTACCCAGGACAAGATACGACAGGCCTGTGTCCGCTTGACACCTTCCACCGCGATCCAATTTACATCAATCACACCGAACCCGGTCCGGAAGAAATTCTGCAGCGCGTACAAAACTACTGGCTGCCCTATCATGAACAATTAAACACCGAGTTAACGCGCTTGAAACAAACGCATGGCATCGCGCTGCTATGGGATGCGCACTCTATCTGCTCGCGCGTGCCGCGCTTTTTCGACGGTGTATTGCCGGATTTCAACATTGGAACCGCTAACGGCACATCGTGTAACCCAGGCTTACAAGACGCGCTACAAAAAATCGCTGAAAAGTCCGGCTATACGTGGGCGGTTAACGGTCGTTTCAAAGGTGGTCACATTACACGACATTATGGTCGCCCCAACCAACAAATCCATGCAGTTCAACTGGAATTATCGGAAGCAACATACATGCAAGAAGACTTCCCTTATTCTTTCGATAATACGCGCGCTGAACGCGTCCGCCCTGCGCTAAAGGCGTTCCTTGAGCAGATGGTTCAATGGGCAGACAAACAATCAAAACGCACACAATAGCCACACCGTAGCCCTTAATCCCAGCATAACAAGGACTTCATATGACCGATGACACCAGACCCCAATGGGATGACCTATGGACCAACGTTCATCTGGCTACCCTTGCGCCAGGAACAGGCTATGGGGAAATCCGAAATGGCGCAATTGCTGTGAAAGACGGCCGCATCGCCTGGCTGGGCCCGCACGCAAATTTGCCGTCAAAAGCTGAGGTAGAACGCGAACATAACGGGCAAAACTGTTGGCTCACACCGGGTTTAATCGACTGTCACACCCACATTGTTTACGCGGGTAACCGCAGTAATGAGTTTGAAGCCAGGCTTAACGGCGTACCATATGAGGAGATTGCGCGCCAGGGTGGCGGCATCATCTCGACCGTTAAAGCAACACGGGCGGCCACCGAGGAAGCATTGCTTAAATCCAGTCTGCCTCGTGTCCAGGCTTTGCTGAACGAGGGCGTAACAACATTGGAAATCAAGTCGGGGTATGGGCTAGATATCACCACCGAATCGAAAATGCTACGCGTTGCAAGAAAAATTTCAGCCCTGCTTCCTGTGCGGGTAAAAACCACCTTTCTGGGTGCACACGCTTTACCGCCCGAATACAAAGGCCGGGCGGACGACTATATTGATTTGGTCTGCTCGGAAATGCTCGACACGCTGGTTGACGAAGAATTGGTTGATGCGGTGGATGCGTTCTGCGAAAACATCGGATTCACACGTGCACAAACCGAACGTGTTTTTCGCGCGGCACAAAAACACAAGCTTCCGGTGAAACTGCATGCCGAACAATTGTCCGACCAAGACGGCAGCTCACTAACCGCCCAGTATAACGGGCTCTCCGCTGATCACCTGGAGTACCTCTCAAGCAACGGTGTTCGTGCCATGGCTCAGGCGGGTACGGTGGCGGTATTGCTGCCAGGCGCATTTTATTATTTGCGTGAAACACGGTTACCGCCCATTGAAGTACTACGACAGCACGGTGTTCCTATCGCAATATCCACTGACTGTAACCCCGGTACGTCACCGTTAACTTCGATTCTGTTAACAATGAACATGGCCTGCACCTTATTCCGTCTGACACCGCTTGAAGCGCTTACCGGTGTTACCCGGCATGCGGCTCAAGCACTAGGCTTACAACACGAAACAGGATCTTTACAGCCTGGCTATTGGGCCGATTTTTCGTTATGGGACATAGATCGTCCAGGGGATCTTGCCTACGCTATCGGTTTCAACCCACACTGCGCAACCGTGTTCAAAGGTCGCGTTGTTGACAAGAACTACAGACAAAATTAAGCAAAATTACCCCAAATCTTCTTCAACAAACGCTGAAACTCGTGTTGTTCCTCAATAGTCAACCCCTTCACTGAGCGCTCATAAATAGCCCAGGCCGGTGGCAAGACCTTGTGGAATTGCTGCTCTCCTGCCGACAGCAAATGGATTTCCAGCACACGCTGATCGGTTGCGCTGGGTTCCCGGCGCACATAGCCGGCCTTTTCCATCACAGTAAGCGCGCGCGACAAAGTCGTCTGATCCACGCCTGCCGCATTGGCCAGCGCACTAATACCCAAGCCATCGGTTTCACGCAAAAATGCCAGTACACGCCAGTGCAGCAGCGTCATGCCGTGCTCACGCAATAAAACCTGGAAATCGGCATTAACAGCACCCGTGGTGCGATTAAGCACATAGGGCATAAACGTTTCATGGCCCTGGTATGTTTGCGTAAAATCTTGTTCTTGTTTCGTGGGTTTCACTTTCTTTGCCCGATTCTGATTATCCACTACGGTCGACAACCCGTTGTAGCGTGCCAATCAGCCAGTTTAACGCCAAGCCTACAATACAAATCCACACCAACGGAACAAACATATCCAAAGTTCGATAAGCACGGGCGGCAACGGTTAGCATGTGTCCCAAGCCGTCGGTGGAGGCAATCATTTCAGCCAGAAAAACCACCACGCAAGCAATAACACCCGCAACGCGCACACCAGCCAGAACCGTTGGAACGATTGACGGTAGTGTCACCTTCCACAAACAAGCAATGTTCGACGTCCCTGCCGCTCGGGCAGACCAAATCAATTTGCGATCGACCGCACGTGCCGCCGACCACGTTGCCATAAGAACGGGGAACAAGGCGTCAGCAACAATCAGCGCCACTTTCGACGCATTTTCGAAACCGAAAATCAGAATGAGGGCCGGATACAGGGCTATCTTGGGAATGGGCGCCAGCAAACGCACCAAGGCGTCAAGCAATGCCGCACTAAACCGCGATAATTGTGCCGCCAACCCCAGTACCACGCCCAACACAACCGCCAAACTTAATCCAATCGCCAGCCGGTACAAGGTAATACCAAAGTTGCCCCAAAACTCAGCGCTCGCGGCCTGTTCCAGCAAGCGAACGACAATATCGGACGGCGCAGGCAAGAGTTGCGGCTCAATCAGCCCCGCCCGGCAAACAACTTCCCAGACGACCAACACAAACAAGGGAGAAATGCATAAACGCCCCCAACCCATCATGGTTTGAGTCATGCGCCCCCCTCGTTTGATTCGGCCCAACGGGTTAAGTATCGCCGAACACGCTCGAAGAGCGCATCAAGCACAAAACCCAATATCGCCAACACCAGGATTGCGGCATAAACCGTTGCATACTGCGCCATGTCCATGGATGTGAATAATAAGTTCCCCACCCCTTCCTGGCGCGCAATCATTTCCGAGGAAACCATCACAATCAGGGCCATCACAACCCCAACCCGGCAACCAATCATGATCTCCGGTAGTGCAGCCGGCAAAATCACCTTGAACAAGCGGGCCACCGGCCCCATTCCCATCGCTTGCGCAACCCACACCAACTTACGCTCAACACGGCATGCACCCTGGTAACTGTGGTAAAGCACGGGCAAACTCACCCCCATGGCAATCACGAAAATTTTGGAAAAGCTACCCAAACCGAACCAAAGCATCAAAATAGGCATTAACGCTGCCTTGGGCATCGGGTAAGCCAATGAAACCAATGGGTAGAAAATTTGATAAATGATTCGGCTGCGTCCCATTGCCAGACCCAAGGGAATCGCAACCAATAACGCCCACACATAACCTGCAAACATTCGGCCAACCGACTGCAGAATTGCCCACAAAGCAGCAGGGTCGGTAATTAAAAAACGCAGCTCTTTCACTGCCGCTATCGGGCCTGGAAACGACGTGAAACCCAAAAACCGTGATGCAGCCGACCACAGCACGCCAAGAAAAAGTATTGCCAGCACAATGCCAATAGCGGGATGCTCGTACCATCGTAACGAACGACCTGCAGCCTGCTTCACACGTGCTCCTTCTCGGTAAGCAAGTTTTCAAGATGAACGATGTAGTTTTGGTAATCGCGATTCAGCAGCAGCTCTGCACGTACACGTGGCCGAGGCAAGTCGATATCAATCACTTCCCGAACCGAGCCCGGACTGCCGGTTAAGACCACCACCCTATCAGACAAATACACCGCCTCATCAACCGCATGGGTGACGAACAACACGGTATTGCGCAGTTGTTCCCACAGAGATAACAACTCGGCCTGCAACACCAGGCGCGTATGCGCGTCCAATGCGCCGAACGGTTCGTCCATAAGCAAAATCGCAGGTTCATAAGCCAGCGTGCGTGCAATAGCGGCTCGCTGGCGCATGCCTCCAGACAGCTCTCGCGGATAAAATCCGGCATATTTATCGAGGTTGACCTTCTCCAGCCACGACAAGGCACGTGCTTGGGCCTGCGCTTTGGGCACACCTTGTTCACGCAAACCGTAAGCTACATTTCCCAGCACTGTTTTCCAGGGGAATAACGCGTACTCCTGAAAAACCGGCCCGCGATCGGGGCCGGGTTGAACAATACGTTTGCCATCCACCTTAACCGCACCTTCGGTAGGTTGCTCGAAGCCGCCCACAATGTAGAGCAAGGTACTTTTCCCGCAACCGCTTGGCCCAAGAATCGAGACAAACTGACCTGCGGGAATCTGCAAGTCGATATCCACCAAAGCCGGATGCGCCTTGCCGCGTGCCGTTTTAAACGTTTTATTCAGGTGCTCAATACTGATCATTTACTTTACCGGCGCAATAATATCGTCACGAACGAACTCTTTGATATCAAGCGATTCCTTCAAAAAACCAGCTTCATGGTAAAGGTCGAAAGTTTCCTGAATCGCATCGATATTAGGCTGCATATTCGGTTCGCGATGGAAGTCTTTTGGTGTCAGCAAATATTTGGAAAATACCGCCGCCGGTGCGCGGGTAATTTCCGAAGTCACCTCAGCAGCCAACGCAGGGTTTTCCTTTAATTTGGCCATGGCATTCTGCAAATCTTTAACATAGGCCTTGACCACTTCAGGATTGGCATCGGTATAAGCCTGGCTGCAACCTTCAAAAATCTGCACGTTGGGATTTTGTACATCCAGCAGTTTGAATAAAGGCCGCAAACCGCCTTTTTCTTCATTCAAAACCGTGAACGGCGGAACCATGGGGCCGGCGTCAACACGCCCTGAACGAATGGCATCGGCAGAAGGAGGAAAGCCGGTTTCAACAATTTTCACGTCTTTTTCCGGGTCAAGACCATTTTCTTTTAGCCAAAGCAGCATGTGGTAATACACGCCGGAGCCATACGCATTTGTACCAATCACTTTGCCTTTCAAGTCTTGGGCCGATTTAATCGGACTATCTTCCTTAACCGCCCAATACACCGAAAAACTACCGGGTTCTTCCGCCGCATGTTGTGCAACGATGTAAGGCTTCAGGCCGCTTTCAATATAACCTTGGGCCATCGACATGGGCGCCATCGTTGCGCAATCAAGTACATCAGCGCGCATGGCCTGAACCATAGGAGACGTTCCCTGAAACTGCGTCCATTTAATCGTGTACTTTTTACCCAAATCGGGGAAAAGTTCCGGACGCTTCATCATCAAATACTTTGATTCTTCAGCAGGAATTGTCCAGCCCACCCGCAGCTCCGGCACGTCGGCCGCTACGGCCGGCGCGTAAACAGTGGCGGCCAACGTAGCTGTTGCCGTTGCGGCCAGTAATGCTTTGACTTTAGTTTTCATCGCTTATTTCCTTAACAGTGGTGGAAGGAATGCTTTGGTCCAAACCAAAATGCCGTAGCATGCCCAAAGTACGTGCCAGCACATCACGCCGGTACGCGTTCAAGTCGACGCCCTCGTAAGACAAAAAACCATTTGCCGACCGCAAACCAATTTTCCCTTCATGCATATATCGTTTGATAATGTCTGGAGCGGCATATCGGGATGCGTCGAGGTTGTCGGAAAGATAGTGGCTGGCATGGTAAAGAATATCGTTCCCACCATAATCAATAAATTCCAGCACACCAATACTGGCGAAACGGAAACCCAAACCGTAGCGTGTCGCGCGGTCGATTTCTTCAACCGATGCAACGCCCTCTTCAACCATACGGGCCGCCTCGTTCATAATTAAAGTTTGCAGGCGTGGCACAATGAAACCGGGCGAGCAAGCGCACTGTACAGGCACTTTGCCAATGCCTGTGAGGCTCTCTTTCAATGCGTCCAGAGCTTCACCACTGGTTTGATCATGTGCACTGATTTCAACCAACGGAATAACGTAGGCGGGATTCAACCAGTGCGCATTCATGAAACGCTGCGGGTGCGTCACCATACCGGCAAGTTCCGAAGCAAGCATGGTGGAGGTCGTGGACGCAATAATGGCCGTATCCGGCGCGCCCTCGCATATACGTTTCAAGGCATCGCGTTTGGCCTCCAGCGTTTCGGGCACGCCTTCATAAATAATTCCGGCGGTTTTCAATACGTCGCCGGCATGAGCCAAATCAACAATATCAATACGCCTCCGAATTGAAGCGACTTGATCTACACTAAATAATTCGAGATCGGCTAATTGTTGCAAGGCAGTAATCAGTTCTTGGTCGATCTCCTCAGACAAGGCCTGGAATTGCCCGGCATCACGCGGCTTGAAATCCACAACGGCGACGCTTTGCCCACGAATGGCATAGGCCAGGGCAATTCCCCGGCCCATGCGCCCCGCACCAATTGCAATAATAGATGCAGCCATATTCAGTGCGTTCCGGTAACCAGCATTTCACGCAAATCATCTTTACCCAGACTTGCCAAACCCAGCGTTGCAAGCGAACGCGGCCCTTTACGCAGATCTTGCCCGACAATGCCGCCGGCGATAGCCAGCAACCCTTGGCTAATCGGCGCATCGATATTGGCCCAGTCTCCCACCGAAGCCTGGAACGACAAACCCAGCATCGTGTCCTCTGTCATGTAACGATGGTGGTGTAAATCGATATGTTCACGCCAATCGCCGCTTTTTACCAATTTTTTATGCACGTTCCCATACATCCATTTGTCACTGTTGTAATGATCAGCCAAAGGGAAATGAGGTGCGCCGTAACCGAGCGCTTCGCGGATGGCAATGCGCTCCAGATCGAGCTTGTCGGTTACCGACCGGACCGCAGGTTGCGTACCTTCGTTATGAATGTCCCACGCTTCGAAATGCTGCAAGGGCGCTGCGTTCATTAGGATAAGTGGAGGATGGATAATAGGGCCCGCGTTCATCAGCGCACCCGACATGGCATCTTCACACGGTTCGATCACCGGAAACGCCTCGCGAATGACGCTTAAACCATGCTCGGTGCGAGCGGCTGGGTACACGCCGGTGGGCAGCCGCGTTGCGCGCGTCGTAATCGCAACCGTATTCGGCCCATGCTTACGAACCAGCCAGGGCAGCGTACCCGTTTCCGCCCAGGTAACGTCGGCCTTGTTACCCGCCGCTTTCACCGCTTCCGCCATAATGAAGCTGCCGAAAGTGCCGGGCGGCAAATACACCACTTGCCCGTCGGTTAAGTGAGGCGCCATCGCATGGGCGATATCCAGTTGAGCAACAGCCGGGGTGGGAATAACGATGAGCTGCGCGCCTTTCAATGCCTCGGAAATATCCGTGCATACATGCGCGATTCGAATATCGCGCTGACCTTCTTCGTCTTTTACAGTAATGCAACCACTGTCAATAACGGGTTGCAACGCGGCGGTATCCCGCCGCCAGAAACTGACCTCGTGCCCAGCTTCGCTTAGGTCTGCGGCAGCCGCATAACAACCATGACCACCCCCCAAAACCGCTACTTTCATTCCAACTCCCTGTTAGCAAAATATATGCAGATGCATACAATGAGTTAACAGTAAGGGATTTGGAACTCAACCAACAATAAGGGTTAGTGCGGATTTTGCCAAAAAACGGGATGGGGATTTCCCGAATCGGGAAAACGGTGACCTGTTAATACATTGACGCAACGACAACAATAACCAGACCCAGGACCATGTTGACGGTAACCCATTTACGTACCCGAGACAGCGCCGCAGCAGCCGATGGCCAATCTGCCGTGGAGACTGCCTCAACCATGGGCGGATAGAACCTGAAACGAATCACGAAAAAGATAACAACCATGACAACGCCCAACGTAGCCATAATTGTCCAGGCCAAGGGCATATTAAACTCCATGCCTGCCTGCACCATAACTTTGGCTGCCCTGCCAATCATCCATAACCCCGTAGCCAACACAATCAAGGCAGCCCAAAGTACATGGCCAAAAAACCGTTTTAAGACACTGCACATAAGCGCGAGCCGGGTGGGCGGATCAAATTCAGTCAAGGACGGGCGCAAATAAAAATGCGCAAACACCATACCGCCAACCCATAGAACCACTGCCAGAACATGCAGCGTTTTTAATAATGCGTCTAAAACCATGTGGCCACCTCTTTAAGCGTTAGGGTCTAGCGTACCAAAAGAAAAACCCGCAAGGGCAATTACCTTTGCGGGTTTTTGAAAACTGAATGCCAGAAAGTTCTGGCGGAGATGGAGGGATTCGAACCCTCGATACGGGTATAAGCCGTATGCTCCCTTAGCAGGGGAGTACCTTCAACCACTCGGCCACATCTCCAGTTAAGCTCAATATTCTAGCATAAGAATACGCACTTAATTCATGCCTTAGAGGTGAAACTACTTAAGTTTCGTCAGTTTCATCCACCACAGGAATATCGCCGTCTTGGTCGAGCCCAAAAGCTTTGTGCAAAGCACGCACGGCCAATTCCATGTATTTATCGCTGATCACCACCGACGTTTTAATCTCGCTGGTACTGATCATTTGAATATTAATGCCCTCTTCACTTAGCGTGCGGAACATAAGGCTGGCAATACCGACGTGGCTGCGCATACCAATACCCACCACCGATACCTTGCAGACTTTTTCGTCGGCCTGAACTTCGCGTGCACCAACGGCAGGCGCGACCTGGTTCTTCAACACTTCAAGCGCACGAGGGAAGTCGTTGCGGTTTACGGTAAATGAAAAGTCGGTTGTGCCATGAACCGATTGGTTCTGCAGGATTACATCGACGTTGATATTGGCCGCGGCAACAGGACCAAGAATTGAGTAGGCAACGCCCGGCTTATCCGGAACCGCCAATAGCGTCAGTTTGGCCTCATCACGGCTGAAGGCAATGCCCGAAACAACGGCTGCTTCCATTTTCTGGTCATCCTCAAAAGTAATTAGAGTGCCTGAATTCATTTCCTCTTCAAGCGGCATCAGGGGGTCGGTAAGCGACGACAACACACGCACTGGAATGCGGTATTTACCGGCAAACTCAACTGAACGAATTTGCAGCACCTTGGAACCCAGCGACGCCATTTCCAGCATTTCTTCAAAGGAAATAACGTTTAACCGACGGGCCTGGGGTACAACACGCGGGTCGGTGGTATAAACGCCATCGACATCGGTGTAAATCAAACATTCCTCAGCACCAATGGCAGCGGCAATGGCCACCGCCGAGGTATCCGAACCGCCCCGCCCCAACGTGGTGATATGACCTTCGTCGTTGATGCCTTGGAAACCTGTTACGACGACTACACGACCTTCGGACAGGTCGCCTTTAATGCGGGTGTCGTCGATAGAGGTAATACGCGCTTTCGTATAGGCGGCATCGGTTTTCACAGGAACCTGCCAACCGGTATAACTGCGGGCCGGAACGCCCTGCGCCATTAAGGCCATCGCCAGCAGTGCGCTACTGGCTTGCTCGCCGGTTGCGGCCAGCATGTCTTGCTCGCGCTCATTCGGCTGCGGGGAAATTTCCTTGGCCAGGCCGAGCAAACGATTCGTTTCACCCGACATGGCGGAAGGCACCACTACAACCTGGTGTCCCGCCGCATGCCACTTGGCCACGCGCTTGGCCACGTTCTGGATGCGCTCAACCGAGCCCATCGAAGTACCGCCATATTTATGAACTATCAGGGACATCTTTTCCTCTGAATTGTGTGTGTCTTGTCGTTAACGTCCGACAAATAAAACCATCAATTGTAACATCAGCAGCCGGTTTTGCCGACCCCCTGCAGGAACACTGCCCCCTGCAGGCATACCCGACCTTTTTCGCAACTGATAATATGGCCTGCATGACGCAAACGCATATGGCGATCATGCCCCAAGGCGTGCAGATTGCGCAGCTGTTTGATGAGCTCATTCAAGCGTGCCTCGGAAGGCATCGGCAAGCCATGAAACTGAAGCCAATAACGTAAAACATGCGATTGGCGGGCCGGGCTTAATGCGCGCCACCGCGCCAGGGCAAAACTGGTTTTATCCGCCGAAGGTTCCAGTGTGTCGAAATCGTTTAACGCGACTTCCTGAAGAATTTCACGGGCTTGCGCGCTTTGCCGCGCATGGCGCACGACATTTGCCCGCCAAGCCGGCCAACGCTCATCGAGTTCCGGCACTAAACGGCCTCGCAACGCGCTACGGGTATAGTGATCTTGGTGGTTACTGGGGTCGGCAACCGGATACCAGCCGGTTTGCGCAGCATATTCATCCGCCACTGCCTCAAGGGTTTTACGTGGCACATCAAGCCACGGGCGAATCAGACATAAATCACCCCGCGTAGACACAGGCGACATGGCAGCCAGGCCATGCGGGCCGGCACCACGCAACAACCGTAATAAAACCGTTTCCGCCTGGTCGTTTTGATGATGGCCCAGCAATAAATGCGAAACCTGCACTTTGTCGGCAAGCTGCGCGAGCGCGCGATACCGACCTTCGCGCGCCGCCGCCTCTACACCTTTTCCGCCTTTTGATTCGATGCTGATGCGAATACTGTGACAGGGTACTTGAAGCTGGTGCGCCAGATCGTGCACGCGGTGCTGCCATTGATCGGCCGCATCCTGTAACCCATGATGAACGTGAAATAGGTGCAATGTTACGCCATGGGCACGCGCCCAATAGCAAGCATGTACTGCCAACATGGATGAGTCGACACCACCACTGACGGCCACACCCAGCGGCCCCTTTGACGACGGCGCCTGAGCTACGGCTTTCGTGATGAGGTCGACCAGGCGTGGATCAGGAAGCATGGTGCCCTGGCACGCAACAGATTAAGCGCGCGCCTCTTGGTAGCGGCCATACGACATCAGCCGCTGTAAACGATGTTCAAGCATTTGTTCGGTCGTCATGTTGGCCACCTGGCGATACGCGTCGGCCAGCGCACGCCCCAGGCTGCGCGCCATGGCAACCGGATCGCGATGGGCACCGCCAACCGGCTCTTCCACCACCTGATCGACCAGGCCCAACTCTTTCAAGCGGGGAGCCGTAATAGCCAGGGCTTCAGCCGCTATAGGCGCCTTGTCGGCACTGCGCCACAAAATAGACGCACAGCCTTCAGGAGAAATAACGGCATACGTGGCGTACTGCAGCATCATGACGGCATCACCCACCGCGATGGCCAAAGCACCGCCCGAACCGCCTTCCCCGATAATGGTTGAAATAATCGGTACACGCAACTCAGCCATTGTATACAAGTTATGCCCGATGGCCTCGGACTGACCCCGCTCTTCGGCACCAATCCCAGGGTAAGCGCCCGGTGTATCCACGAACGTAAACACCGGCAAACGGAATTTTTCCGCCAAGCGCATCAAACGCATGGCTTTGCGATAGCCTTCCGGACGCGGCATGCCGAAATTACGCATTGACCGCTCTTTGGTGTCGCGCCCTTTCTGGTGACCAATCACCATACAAGGTGTCCCATTGAAGCGCGCCAAACCACCTACGATTGACTGGTCGTCGGCGTACATGCGGTCGCCGTGCAACTCGTGAAAATCTGTAAAAAGCTCACGAATGTAGTCAAACGTGTACGGCCGCTGCGGATGACGGGCAACCAGCGCGGTTTGCCAAGGTGTCAGTTTTGCGTAGATACTTTTTGCAAGCGTCTGGCTTTTCTGTTGCAGGCGCCCCACTTCGTCTGAAATATCCACTGCCGAGTCGGCCTGCACGTAGCGCAATTGCTCGATCTTGTGCTCCAGCTCGGCCAGAGGCTGTTCGAATTCGAGAAAGGTATTTCGCATAAGTACTTGTTTTCCCAGTTTGGTTTTACGACTTTAGTGCGACTGGGCACCGGAATCAAGGCTGCGCCACATATACCATGTTGCAACCGTACGCCAGGGTGCCCACGCCTGCGCTACCTCGCGGGCCTCAAAGCGCGAAACAGGCTCACCACTAAAGTAGTGTAAAGAAATTGCCTTAATCAAACCAGCGTCGTCCAGCGGCAATACGTTGGGTCGCTGTAAATTGAAAATCAAAAACATTTCGGCCGTCCAGCGTCCGATGCCCCGAATCGTGCACAACGAAGCGATGACCTCTTCATCATCCATCCCGGCCCAGGCGGCAGGGCGAACTTTCCGTTCAGTAAACCGCACGGCCAAATCGGATACGTACTCCGCCTTACGCCGAGACAGCCCGACACTGCGTAATGTATCGAGATCGTGCTTCAAAACGGCGGCCGGCGAAGGGCGGCGGCCGCATAAGCCCGTGAACCTGCCCCATATACTATCAGCAGCCTTGGTTGACACCTGCTGACTAATGATGGCCCGCGCCAATGTCATGAAAGGCGGGAAAGGCGGCTTTAAACTATCACTTTGGTAAGCCGGAATAATTTTACGAAGAATTCGGTCTCGTCGCATTAATTGCTTCGATGCCTCATCCCAAAATTCCGGTTTATGTGCAGGGACTTCCAATTGATTGGACATAAAGTTATTCAGCTACCTATTCTATGCCCGCCGCCACTGGGTGACACCACCCGGCTTATCCTCAAGCTCAACCCCGGCCTGGCGTAATTGTTCGCGAATCATGTCTGCGCGGGCAAAATCACGCGCCTTTTTAGCTGCGCTGCGTTCCTCAACCAACGCGTCGATGCGCGAATCATCGAACGTTTCGAATGATTCAGACTGGCCAATATAGCGGCTTGCGCAGCGCGAATAAACCGCCGGATCCACCTGTAACAGCCCCAGAACCGCACCCAACGCCTTCAACAAACCCGCAACGCGCGATGAACCCGTGCGATTCACCTCACCGGCCAGTTCGAATAAAACAGCTACCGCGCCCGACGTGTTGAAGTCATCGTTCATTGCATCGCGAAAACCCGACACTTCGGGTGCCGACCAATCGATTTCAACGTCTTCCGGCGCAACATTCAATAGCGTTTGATACAACCGGTCGAGCGCATTTTGGGCGTCACGCAGATTATCGGGAGTGTAATTCTGAATACTACGATAATGATTGCGCACGATGAAAAACCGCAACATTTCAGCTTCGCGCGCATTGGCTTGATACTGCGCAGCACTCTCATGGATAGCGCCGGCCGCGGCAATGGTGTCGCGAATCGTGCGGAAGTTACCCAGCGACTTCGACATTTTGTCGGCATCCACCATCAACGGACCGCAATGCATCCAGGTATTGGCCAATTGTGTACCGAAGGCCCCTTCAGACTGGGCTATTTCGTTTTCATGGTGCGGAAATTTCAGGTCGGGCCCACCACCGTGAATATCCAGTGGAACTCCCAGTAAAGCGCGACTCATGGCCGAACACTCAATGTGCCACCCCGGGCGCCCCAGACCATAGGGCGACGACCACTTCGACTCTTCCGGCTCATCTGGTTTGGCCGACTTCCACAGTACAAAATCAAGCGGATCCCGTTTATCGGAATCAACGGCAACCCGTTCGCCGGCCCGCAAATCATCAAGCGACTTGCCCGACAACTTGCCATACCCTTTAAAGCTTCGTACAGCGTAATTCACATCGCCACTGTTTGCGCGGTATGCCAAGCCTTTCTCTTCAAGGCGACCGATAATATCGAGCATGGCACCCACGTGCTCCGTCGCCAGGGGCTCGGAATCGGGTGGCTGCACACCCAATGCCGCCTCGTCGGCGTGCATGGCGTCTATGTAGTAAGACGTCACCTCGCCCAGCCGCTGCCCTGTTTGCACCGCTTTACGAATGATCTTGTCGTCGATATCGGTAATATTGCGCACATAATGTACGTCGTAACCCAACACGCGCAGCCAACGTTGAATAACGTCGAAACTGACCAGCATGCGTGCGTGGCCGAGATGGCAGTAATCGTACACTGTCATGCCGCATACATACATGCGGACACGGCCTGGTTCTACAGGTTGGAAAGGCTCTTTACGCCGGGAAAGGGTGTTATAAATGTGCAGCATCTGCGCTATGGCTCGCGTTTGAGTTTCAAGCAAGGCTAAAATGGCGGTCGATAAGTATAGCAATTCCACATGGAACCGGCTTTTGTGGCTGGATACCTTTTTTTCACAGGACACATCAGTGCGTCAAACTATTGGTCGAATTTGTTTATCTGTCATGCTGGCACTGCCCGTATTTGCGGTTCCATCGCAAGCCATCGCCCAAACAACGGACAATACAGATGAGAAACTTTTCAACGACCCGCCTGCCACCGATAAGGGCTGGCAGGGGCTGGCCAACGTCCTCGAAGCGCTCTCACCCGGCGTAGACACCTCGCTACCGCTAACGCCTTCTCAAATTACCGACCGCATTGAACAAATGATTAACCAGGGGCGAGCGCAAGAAGCATTGGAAATTATCCAGAAACGCAAAGCCCAACGCGCAGAATCGCAAGCGCTGGGCGAAGATGTGCAACTCATGTTTCTTCACGCGCGGGCCCTGGCTGCCACCGGGCGCGAAAATGAGGCCGAACAAATCTATCGCGACATGACCATCACCTATCCTGAACTGCCTGAACCATGGAATAACCTTGCCTCAATCTACATTAAGCAAAAACAGCTTGATCGGGCCCAGGACGCGCTCTCAATGGCACTTTCCGCCTTCCCCGAGTACGATTTGGCCCGATACAATTTAGGCCAGGTACAGCTTATGCAAGCCTACGAGTCTTTCTCCCAGGCGGGGCAATCGGGTATTGCAGATGCAGCCCAAAAAGCGCAAGAAGTGCAACGCATCCTGGAATAAGCATCAGTGTCGACATTGGCTTTGACCAACTGCATCCGCAGGCCCGATTCATTTCCGCATCAAATGACAACCGTCTTTAATCATTTTTTTCTGCCGCTTTCGCCGCCATGACGCAATTTACAAAAAACCTGTTTCGCAACGCTTTCTTTCTTTTGTTCTTACTGGCGTTTGCCACGTTTCTGAGTAGCGCGACAGCTGCCAATTCCAATAATCACTCAACACAAGGTGAGTCCATGAGCAACCAACCTCAAGTTCGCATACAAACCAATCACGGTGAAATGCTGATTCAGCTAAACGCCGAAAAAGCCCCAAAAACCGTTGAAAACTTCCTGACGTACGTACGCGAAGGCTTCTACGACGGCACAGTTTTCCATCGTGTCATCAATAACTTCATGATTCAGGGCGGTGGATTCGAAGCCGGCATGAAACAAAAAGACACTCTCGCTCCTATTGAAAACGAGGCTGACAATGGCCTGAAAAATAATCGCTACACGCTGGCAATGGCGCGTACCAGCGACCCACACTCAGCCACTGCGCAGTTTTTCATCAATGTTTCAGACAACGACTTCCTGAACTTTACCGCCCCTACCAGCAACGGCTGGGGCTACGCCGTATTTGGCGAGGTCATTGAAGGTACTGAAGTCGTCGACAAGATCAAAAACGTCAGCACTGGGAGCAAAGGCTTCCATCAAGACGTACCCGTCGAAGATGTCATCATTGAAAAAGCCGTTGTTGTCGAATAAGCTTGAACTAACCGGCACTGTCTGGTTGGCCTCAGATATTCATCTGGGGCCGGACACACCAAAAACCTGGGCGCAATTTTCCACCTTTCTTCAGCGCGCCGGCAACGAAGCCGACACCTTGATTATCGGTGGTGATTTATTCGATGCCTGGGTAGGTGACGACGTCGCCCTTAACGCCCCTTCCGAGTGGCTTGCCAACGTATTGAATCAGTTGGCCGACACCGGCAAAAAAACGCGGTTGTATATTGCACGGGGTAACCGTGACTTCCTTATCGGCCGGCAATTGTGTAACCGCATTCACGCAACACTATTGCCTGAGCCGGCCTTCATTCACACCGACTTTGGGCCCATTCTTTTCACGCACGGCGATGAGCTTTGCACAGACGACAAGTCTTATCAACGCTTTCGAAGCGTCGTGCGCAACCACACCATTCAGAAGTTATTCTTTTTATTGAGTATGCCGTTGCGTGAACGTATCGCGCGCATGGCACGCCAACGCAGCATGCAAGCCAATAAAACGAAACGCGCCGAAATTATGGACGTTAACGCTGTCGCCGTGAAAGATATGTTCATGAACTACGATATAAAAACATTGGTTCACGGCCACACGCATCGCCCGGCTGTTCGCGTATTCGACCTGGGTCAAAGTGGTGTCCTGCGACATGTGGTTTTACCCGACTGGGACTACGACCACAGCGAAAGCCCCCGAGGAGGCTGGTTGCACATTACAGCCGATACATTGAAGCTGGTTAGTACAACCAATCACGACTTTCCGATATTCGAACGCCCCTGATATTTATTGAGCGATCAGTTTTATTGATCAGCCACCCAGGCTTAACCAGATCAACACCACGATCCCCAACGCGATGCGATACCAGGCAAACGGGCGATAGGTGTGTTTGGCGATAAATAACAGCAACGCCTTAACCAACACCAGCGCGCTAAAGAATGCTGCTACGAACCCAATTACAATTGCACTGGTTTGTTCTCCCGACAACGCCGAACCGTGTCGGTATAAGTCGTAAACTGTGGCGCCCAACATGGTTGGAATTGCCAGAAAGAACGAGAATTCGGTGGCTGTTTTACGTTCGATACCTGCCAGCATCCCGCCGATAATGGTCGCCCCCGAACGCGATGTTCCCGGGACCATTGCAATACATTGCGCGCACCCCACCGCCAGCGCCTGCTTCCACGAAATCTCTTCCAGCGCCTGGGTCGAGCGATGCTTGTCCGTGCCGCCGTCAGACAGCGACGCTGAATCAGCAAACTTTGCGAACTGCGGCTTGCGCTCAACCCACAGCATAATGAACCCACCCAGTATCAGGGTGACGACAAAAATACCAGGGTGATGAAACAGCATTTTGATGTATTGAATCGCCAGCGCCCCAATAATCGCCGCCGGTAAAAACGCAATGATCAGATTTCGGGCAAACGCTACTTCAGTACGTTCACGTCGGTAAGTACCCCAGATCAATTGCCAAATACGATGACGAAAAATCCACACGACCGCCAAAATCGAGCCAAACTGGATCACGACTTCGAACACTTTTGCATCGCCTGAATCGAAACCGATCCATTCACCGATCAATAATAAATGCGCTGTGCTGGACACCGGTATGAATTCGGTAAACCCTTCCACTACGCCCAGAATCAGAGCCTTCAGCAAATACCAGGTATGTTCCGTCATATCTACGACCTATGTTCCTTCACTACGCTACGATGCCTCGGACGCGGCATCGCTATCGGGCATAACAGGAGATCGCTCGACCAGAACCGTCGCAATCCGCCGCCCTTCAAGACGCAATACTTTAAAAGTAAACCTGGCATGCGGCCGCTCAAGCTCGCAGGCATCGCCCGGTGCCGGCAAATGGCCAAAGCGCCCCAATAGGTAACCGGCCAATGTTGAATAACCCTCTTCATCATTAACCAAACCATCGGTTGCCAATACTTGTTCCAAATGGTGAATATCGGCGGCACCATCAACCTTCCAGCGATTCTCATCTTCCTGAATAATATCGGGCGATTCGTCTTCGTCGGGGAATTCACCGGCAATTGCCTCGAATACATCGATAGGCGTCACCACCCCTTCAATCGTGCCGAACTCGTCGGTAACCAAAACCAATTGCCCCCGCGAACGTTTAAGCGTTTCCATGAGTCTCAGTGCACCAATGGACTCATGCACAATCAGCGGATCACGCAAGCGCGACAACTTTACATTACCCGACGTCAGAATATCGGTAAGCAACTCTTTCGCCCGCCCGATGCCGATTACCTCATCGAGAGACCCCCGACACACCGGGAAAAAGCTATGCGGCGTTTTAATAATTTGCTGCCGGATATCGTCGGAGGAATCATCAAGATTGATCCACGACACATCGTTGCGCGGCGTCATGATGGAATGGATATTGCGATCAGCCAGTGTTAATACGCCACTGACCATGTTGCGCTCTTCCTCACCAAAAACCTGGGCGGCCGCCGGTGCAGTCTTGTCTGTTTGCGGTTGCTCGGGCCCGATTAACGGCTTACGCCCCAGCATGCGCATAATGCCCTCTGCTGTGCGCTCACGCATGGGCCGGTGCTGCTCTTCTTTTTTTCGATTTCGACGGGCAACCTGGTTCAAGGCTTCAATAAGAACCGAGAAACCGATGGCCGCATACAAATACCCTTTAGGAACATGAAAGCCGAACCCTTCAATAACCAGGGAGAAACCAATCATGAGCAAAAAGCCCAGGCATAACACCACGACCGTTGGATGCGCATTTACAAATTTGGTCAGCGGCTTGGAGGCAAACAACATGACCCCAATGGCAAACACCACTGCGACCATCATTACCGACAACTGCTCAACCATCCCCACTGCGGTAATGACAGCGTCGATTGAAAAGACGGCGTCCAGAATAATAATTTGAGTAACGATCAGGCCGAAGCTGGCATGCAAGCGTGCGCCGGATGCGTGTTGGGCACGGCCCTCAATACGCTCGTGCAGCTCCAGTGTGCCCTTGAACAGCAGAAAAAAACCGCCCAGAATCAGAATGAGATCGCGGCCGGAAAAATCAACAGGCCCCAACGAAAACAACGGCTGGGTCAGCTTGATCATCCAGGACATGAGCGTCAGCAAAGCCAGGCGCATGATCAACGCCAAAGACAAGCCCATGATCCGGGCACGATCTTGCTGATGAGGAGGTAGTTTATCGACCAGAATGGCGATAAAAATCAGGTTATCGATACCCAGAACAACTTCCAGGACGATCAAGGTCGCTAACCCGACCCAAGCCGCGGGGTCACCCAGCCAGTCGAAACCAAATGTTTCCATTAGTTGCGTCCCCGCATTAATTTACTTGGCATTCAAATGTGCCAGCATTTGCGTGAAAATTTTTGGGCTGCCGGCAATAACGCTGCCGGTTTCATACCAGTTTTGCTCACCTTCAAAATCGCCGATCAGGCCGCCGGCCTCCAGAATCATCAGCCCGCCCGCGGCGAGGTCCCAGCGTTTGAGATTCTTGCCGCAAAAACCGTCGATGCGGCCACTGGCCACATAAGCAAGATCAAGCACCGATGCACCCATGCGACGCACACTGGCGCAGCCCGATAACAGGTTGGCCCAGCGGGAATCGGGAGACACCCCACCGCCGGAGTCGGGAACATACGCGCTTAACATGGCGTCGTGATAACGCGTTAAGCCCGACACCCGAATGCGACGGTCGTTTAAAAATGCACCACCGCCACGACTGGCGGTAAACAACTCATTTCGACTTGGGTCGTAAATAACTGCCTGAACGACTTGCCCACGATGCGCCAAAGCAATTGAAACAGCATAGACCGGGTAACCGTGGATAAAATTGCTCGTCCCATCGAGGGGGTCGATAATCCATTGATATTCGGGGACGCCGTCAACGGTGTTTCCCGCTTCGTGCAGGCCCGACTCTTCACACAAGAAACCATGATCAGGGTAGGCAGTGCCCAGCAAGTCTATAACGGCCTCTTCAACGCTTTTGTCCACTTCCGTGACATAATCTTTAGGCCCCTTACGTGCCACGTGCAAACGGTCGAGGTCCAGGCTGGCGCGGTTGATAATTGCGCCGGCGCGGCGTGCCGCCTTAATGGCGGTGTTAAGCATGGGGTGCATAAAATTCCGTTTTTAATAACAAATCTGTGTTGGCTACAAGCGCATTTTAGCTGGCTATTTTAAATGACTTCGCTTCTATCACCGAAATGACCATCTTGTTTTCCCGTATACGCTTTATTATGGTACAGCCCAGCCACCCCGGAAATGTGGGTGCAGCCGCCCGCGCCATTAAAACCATGGGCTTTACCGACCTGTGTCTGGTTAACCCAGAGCACGACAACGTTACCCGCCACCCCGATGCCATTGCACTGGCCAGCGGCGCAGGTGACGTCCTTGAGCAGGCCAGCCTTGTTCCCAACCTGGAAGCCGCTCTTGCCCCCCTTACCATGGCATTTGCCATGACCGCCCGCGAGCGCGTACTGGGGCCACCCGTGTGTGATATTCGCGAAGCCGCTATCTTAAGCCAAAGCCATGTGTCCACCCATCCCGAAGGGCGAGTGGGCATTGTATTGGGTACCGAGAGATCAGGCCTGACTAATGAACACATCGCGCAATGTCAGCGCATTTGTCATATTCCCGCGAACCCGGCATACAGCTCATTGAATGTTGCCCAAGCGCTGCAATTGGCCGCATGGGAATTACGTTATGCACTCAGCAACATGCCGTGCGCAGCTGAAAAAATTGATTCGCCTGCGCGCATCAACTATGTTCAAAACGATCATGGCGAAACGCATCCTGCCGACCCTGAAGCAGGCGACGCATTGGCCTCACAAGCCAAAATCAACGCATTTCTAAAGCATTGGCAAGAAGCCTTGATCCAAATTCAGTTTCTGAATCCCACTTACCCAAAAAAGTTGATCCCGCGCATGCATCATCTTTTTGGTCGCAACCAGATGACCAACGACGAAGTCGATATGATGCGCGGCGTTTGCACTGCAATGGTCAAAGCCGCCAACGGGCAACTGCGAAAAAACTAACCCATAAGCCGAAGCGGCATATGCAATTATTTAACCGGGCGTGAGGGCGGAAGCTCTACACCCGCGTCGCGCAACACTTCTTGTGCACGTCGGTTCATGTCGTTCTGCAGGTCAAACCAATTACCGGCCTCTGCCCAGGCGCGAACTGTTACCACCATGGCATGGTCGCGGTATTCCGTTACCATCACCATCGGGGCCGGGTCCTCGAGCGCCAGCTCATGCTGCTTGGCCATGTTAACCAGCTCGGCCATCGCGCGGTTGACATCCTCGCCATAAGGAATGAATACCGATGCCTGTGCCCGCCGCGTTTGATGACGGCTGAGATTTAAAATAGCGCTACCCCAAATATTGCTGTTGGGCACCATGATAAAAGTACCGTCGTACTGCTTGAAGCGCGTCATAAACAGCCCGACTTCATCGACCATACCATCCACCGTTCCCACCACCGACACAAAGTCACCGGCCCGGAACGGTCGCAACGCCAACAACATGATACCCGCGGCGATATTTTGCAATGTCCCCTGCAAGGACAAGGCAATGGCCAAACCTGCCGCACCGAGTACCGCAATAATACTTGCCGTTTGAACGCCTAGTCGTGCCAGCACCGCAACCAATACCACAACGCGAATCGCCCAGATAGTCACGGTGTAGGCTATCGGCACAATGGTTGGGTCAATACGCACTGAGCGGGTGGCCAGGCGCCGTACAACATTCCCGACCCAACTGGAAATCAGCCAGCCAACAACCAAAATAACCAAGGCGATTACCAAGTCGAACGCCATTGCCGTAAAGCCCGCGGCAACCCAATCAATTAGCGTCTGTAAGTCGGTCATAACTTCCTTTACGATAAATTGTTAATCACACTGAAAACGCATCAGCCCACTCCGTCGAACTTATCCACTGAAACTGTGGACAACACGATGGAAAACTATTTAACTACATCAAATTATCATTACAGAACAATAGTCTGCAAATAGCGCGCACAAATTATCCTATAGTGAACGATGCCTTAGGCCACCGCCACCAAACGATTGAGCGTTTCAGGTTCATCGAGCAGCGACTGACTAGTTGACTGATGCACAATTTGTCCGCGATCCAGAACAATCGCCTCTTGGGTGAGCCCTAATGCCAAACGGGCGTGCTGTTCCACCACGATCACCGTTAGCCCGGTTTCATGCACCAGCCGCCGAATCACGCCCCGCAACTCCTGCACAATAATCGGCGCCAGCCCTTCCATCGGTTCATCGAGCAACAACAGGCGCGGATTCACCATCAGCGCGCGTGCAATGGCCAACATCTGCTGCTCACCTCCGGACAACTGGTTGCCCATGTTGGCGCGGCGCTCCTCCAGCCGGGGAAATAATTTATACACCTTGGCCACATCCCATTCGCCCGGGCGCGCAACAACCGTTAAATGCTCTTCCACAGTTAACGATGGGTACATATGACGCTCCTGCGGCACCCAACCCATGCCGGCAGCGGCACGCTGATGCGTGGGAACACGAGAAACATCACGCCCGTCCCAATGAATGGAACCGCTGTGCAATTGCGTTAAACCCAGCAAGGTCAGCAACAAGGTGGATTTACCCACCCCGTTTCGTCCCAGCAAAGCCAGGCTGCCACCCTCTTTCAATGAAAAGGAAATATCTTCCAGCACGACGGCTTCGCCATACCCGGCACAAACGCGGTCAACTGTCAGGATGTCCTGCGATGTATTACTCATGTTCGGCCTCCCCCAAATACACTTCCTTGACCCGATCGTCTAAGGCGATTTCATCCGGGCTGCCTTCGGTTAATACCTTGCCGCCTACCAACACGGTAATGCGTTCAGCGAATCGGAACACCAGGCTCATATCGTGCTCAATAAACACAATCGTGACATCGCGTGGGAGCTGGGAAATCACTTCAAAAAGCTCCTGACTTTCGGCCTGCGGGATGCCGGCCGCCGGTTCGTCCAGCAGCAAGACTTTGGGGCGCGTGGCCAAAGCCAACGCAATCTCGACCAGACGCTGCTTACCGTAAGGTAAATTGCGCGTGCGAGTGTTCATTTCCGGCGCAAGGCGCAGCGTCTCCAGCAACGCCACCGCCTCGTCAATTAACACCGTTTGCTTTTCAACCGTTTTGTACCACTGCTTGTGCAAGCCCTCACGCTCACTGAGCGCCAGCACAACAGACTCCAACACGGTCAAACCGGCAAACAGCGTATTAATTTGGAAGGTGCGCGTCATGCCCAGCTTAACCCGTTCGTGTTGGGGTAAATGGGTAATATCGCGATCGCCCAGGAACACTTTGCCTCGCGTAGGCTGCAATGCCCCGGTGAGCATATTGATGTAGGTGGTTTTACCGGCACCGTTGGGGCCGATTAGCGCGTGACGCGCGCCCGGCTTGAACGACAAGGTCACATCGCTGTTGGCCTGAAACGTTCCCCATATTTTGGTCAAACCCTCAGTACGCAGAGTTGTATCCTGGCTCATGACGCCCCCTTTTCTGCAGCGCGGTTGCGCCAACGCTCAAGTATCCGGTCAACCGACCCCAGAATCCCGCCGCTGCCCATCATCACAATCACCACCAGCAACAGGCCGATCCAGAATTGCCAATAAACCGGGTTGATGTCGGAAATATAGTGATGGGCAAACATGAACACCACCGCCCCAATCATGGCACCATAAAGGCGGCCCGCGCCCCCCAAGACCAGAATAATCAACAGGTCGGCCGAACGAATAAACCCGAGTGAGTCGAGCCCCACAAACTGCGTGGTTTGCGCCAGCAACGCACCCGCCACGCCCGCCATCCCCGCACTGATGGTGTAAATGGCCACCAAACGCTTGTCGACGTTGGCGCCAATGGCCGGCATGCGCTTGGCCCCTTCCCGAATGCCAATCAGGCTTAAACCAAAGGTCGAGCTAACCAGGCGACGCGCGAACAAAAACATAATGAACAACACTGCCAAACTATAGAAATAGCCCGTTTTACCGTATAGATCGATTTCAAAAATGCCAAACAGCGGCCAGGTGGCGATCCCCCACAAACCATCGGCCCCACCGGTGAAATCGGTTGCTTTATTGGCCACTTCGTACAACATTAAACCGATACCCAGCGTAACCATCAGTTGAGTAAGCTCATGCCCGCGCACCACCAGGAAACTTGTGATGTAGCCCAAAATGGCGGCCAACACCGCGGCAATGAGCAACGCGCTAAACGGCTCGCCCCATCCGTGTGTGGACAACAAGCCCGACGTATAGGCCCCTACCCCGAAAAATGCGGCATGACCCAGTGACACAATACCGGCATAACCCAGAATCAGGTCCAGCGACAAAGCAAACAGCGCCAGAATCATCATCTGGCTGATCAGGACAAGATTGGTCGGGAACAGGAAATAAGCGACAAACGGCAGAATCCAGAACAGGTATTCAAGTTTGTGCCAACGGTCGTTAGGCACGCGCGGCGCGGGCAAACGATCAACAATGGATAGTGATTGCAAACTCATGCGCGCCTCGTGATTAAACCGTTAGGGAAAAACAGCAGCAGAATAACCATAAGGACATAGATCACAAATGCCCCGATCTCCGGTACGTAGTATTTGCCCGCCACATCAAAAATACCCAGCACAATCGCGGCCACCAGCGGCCCGCGAATCGTGCCGGCACCGCCCACCGCCACCACAATCAGGAAATACACCATCCACTTCAGCGGGAAGGTCGGGTCCAGGCCCAGCACATCGATGCCCAACACACCTCCCAGGCCGGCCAGGCCCGAGCCCAGCGCGAAGGTTAGGCTGAAAACCCGATTCACATTGATGCCCAAGCCTTTTGAAGCCTGTTGATTATCGACAGACGCCCGTATTTGTGCACCAAATCGCGTACGCTCGATAATCAGGCCCAGGGCGATCGTAACCAGAACCACCACCCCGATCAGAAACAAACGATACACCCCGAAGCCAATATCGAACACCCGGAATTGCCCACGCAACCAGTCAGGCAGGTTCACCGGTTGAATCGTTGGGCCCCAGAAAAAGGTGAAGGTGGCTATCACCATGAACACCAGACCAATCGAGAACAAAACCTGGTCAAGCGGGTCGGCCTCGTACAGCCGCTGATAAAGGGTGCGCTCCAGAATAAAACCGGCCAGCGCCGCAGCCAGAAACGCAAGGGGCAACGTAGCCAGAAAAGGCACGCCCAGGCGCGTCATCAATTCAACGCTGACATACCCGCCCAGCATGGCGAACGCCCCGTGGGCCAGGTTCACAAAGTTCATCAGACCCATCGTGACCGACAGACCCACACTAATCAGAAACAGCAGCGCCCCGAAGGCCACGCCGTCGAAAACCACACCGATTAAATTGCCCAGCATTTCGGCCTCCAGCGTGTTGCACACGACACAAAGCCGTAATTTGATAAATTCCAGGACATTGTTGTCTCCGATTTTTGTTTTAAAACACTTAAGTTCATTTCAAAAAATGACACCACCCCAACATTGTTCCAAAAAAACGCCGCATAAGCGGCGTTTTTCTGCAAAAGCTGGGGGAACCCCTTATAAATCCAATACCAATACGGAAGATTTCGACCGTGAGCAGCAAGGCGTCATTTGGTCATTAGCCGCATGTTCGGCATCGGTAAGGTATAAATCCCGATGTTCAGGCTCACCCTCGAGCACCCGAACCAGGCAGGTACCGCAAACCCCTTCCTCACACGAAACAGGAACGAAAACATCGTTCTCATCGAGTACCTGAGTAATCGACTTATCGGCCGGCACCGTAAATGTTTGCCCGGTACTGGCAATTTTCACCTCGAAGGACTCATCGCCGCTTGTATCGACCTCGGCGGCACCAAAATACTCAAGATGAACCTGATCAGTCGCCCAGCCTTTTGCTTTCGCGGTATTAACAACGTAGTCGATAAAACCGGTTGGGCCGCACACATAAATATGCGTTCCTGCTTGCGGCTGGGCAATAATTTCTTCAAGTTTAAGCTTCTGCGCATCATCACCGTTGTCGAAATGAAACTGCACCCGATCCGCAAAAGCCGACGACTCGATGTCGCTTTTGAACGCCATACGTTCGGGGGATCGTGCGCAATAATGCATTTCAAAATCAGCATTAATGGCGCCTAGCCGCCTAGCCATGCACAAAATGGGCGTGACACCGATGCCGCCCGCAAACAACACGGAACGTTGGGATTTCACTAACGGAAAATGATTCTTCGGTTCACTGATTTGCAACACATCGCCCACATTCACTTTGTCGTGAATTGCGGTGGAACCGCCGCGGGATTCGGGATCACGCAGTACCCCGATGACATACCGATGCTGCTCACCGGAATCATTCAACAAGGAATATTGACGGGTCAGGCCGCCGGGCACATTGACGTCGATGTGAGCGCCCGCACTGAACGAAGGCAAGGTTTTACCATCGGTGCTGGCCAGTTCAAGACTGACAATGTCTTCAGCTTCCTGGGTTTTATTGACGACTTTAACGGAAAGTTGACTCATTCAATCATCTACTAAGTTGGTTTGACCCACTGGGTGCGGGCGTGAAAAAACCTCCAGCCCGCACCAAGGGTGACCATCAGGCTGAAGCCGTAGCGTTTTCTTCCTGCTCTGCCTTGACCAAACGATCAATGACACGCCTAGATTGTACGCCACCTGCATCAATATTGAGCATCAGCAGACGACGCTCGGGATGATCATCGAGATTTCGCTGCTGCGCTTCAAGCACGCTCAGGTCTTGTGTGAAGATTTCACCCTGGCGTACTTTGGTGCGTTCCGTCAGTTCGGCGTCATCGGCCTTGAAGTTACGTGCCATACCCCAGAAATACCAATGACTGTTTTCAGTTTCGGGCGTAATAAAGCCAACCACAATGCCGCGCGCACGATCTTTGGGGTCTGCGTCCATGCCCCCTTTTCCGGTTAACGCCACACCAACGTCGATAAGGACATGACTGGGAGGTGAAAAACGGGAAATCTGCCACCGATCAACCACTGCGGATTCGTCGATACCATTGGCTCGCATGCCCGCTTTCCAGAAAGGAGGCGCCGTAATTTCATTCATATAGCGGCTGGTAACAACCTTGTCGCCATCAGCGCTGGTATCCGGGGGGGACTCATCGATTTCTTCCTGACCGATGCTGTCGGCATGAACATACGCTTCATGTGTGAGATCCATGAGGTTGTCAATCATGAGGCGATAGTCACAATTCACATGGAACATATCACCACCATACGCCCACTCATCACTCACCGCCCAATCCAGGTGAGGAATAAGCGATTCGTCTGCTTTCTCGGGATTGCCCGGCCATACCCAAATAAATCCGTATTTTTCAACTACGGGGTAATTTTTAATACAGGGGAAGCCACCGACGCGCTGCATAGGCATGGCAACAGTTTTACCGTCGCAACCCATGACCAGACCATGATAGCCACAAACCAGGTTGCCGTTCTCAACAAACCCAAGAGATAGCGCAGCACCACGATGAGGACAAAAATCTTCCACCGCGGCAACTTTTCCTTCAACGCCCCGGTAAAAAGCAATCCGTTCGCCGCAAATTTGACGGCCCAGGGGCTTGCCATCGATTTCGTTGGGCATACAGGCAACATACCACGTGTTTTTGATAAACATACCGGCCTCGCTGAGTAATAAAGTAAGAGAGCGTCTAAGTTTTTTTGCCAGACGTTCAGTGCACTGAATCTGAAATTATTTTACGCTCTCGCCCCGTACATGCAACGCGGGTTTACCCTAGTTTTTCGACCCCTTTTTCAACTTCGCCCCTGGACGGCGCCGTTTTCGCAGGAACAAAGGGGGCGCGGCTCTGCATGTTATTAATGTGAACCAGTTTTTGCAAAAGGGCCATGAACTGTGCCTCTTCCTGTTGGCTGAAACCATCGAAAAGACGATTATGCAAGCGGTCGATTCCACCCACGGTTTGCTGCAGCAAGGCTTCACCCTGTTCAGTCAGAAACAACTTACGTTGGCGACGATTGTTCGGATCCAGATCGCGGGTGAGTAGTTTCTTTTCAGCCAGACGTCCGGCCACGCTGGCAGCCGTTGACGTATCCATGGCAACCAATCCCGCCAATGAGACCTGGTCGATGCCGGGAAACGCTTTCAAAGTTCGCAAAATAGCGTACTGAACCGGCGTCACCATTTCGCCCAATTCATCATGAAAAATTGAGGCGGATATTTGATGGGCTCGCCGCAAAAGGTGGCCGGGTTGCGCATAAAGCTCGGCAAGATGTGGATCGGATGACACGTGGCTCATGACATTGAATAGTAAGTGACGAAAGTTAGTTGAGAATGGTACTTGATAAGCGGGTTGAATGCAGAAGTTTGGTACGACTGCCTACAACGGATTACTTCCCGCGCAGGCGGCGCAAATTCAACTCGCTTACTCTCTCGCGAATAATCCCGGCCAAAGTTCGCATGGCGGGCGTGCGCAAATGTCCACGCAGCCAAATCAGACCGGGGGTACGAACGGGTGTAGGACTTTGTAATGGAATAACGCGGGCGTCATCCAAGCCCACAGCATATTCAGACACAATCGCCGCCGCATTACTCATATTCACGAACTCGAGCATGGGTGCAATCGCATTCATTTCGGCAACAACAATCGGCTGCGCATTCGCCATCGAGAAACAATCTTCCAACAGCGCGCGGGTGGCATACGATGGCGGCACCAAAACAATTCGCTGACCATGCAATTCCGCCATGCGCACAAAGCGGCGGTTGGCAAACAGGTGAGATTTGCCGACAACCAGGCGCATCTCTTCGTTGTACAGGGGTTCGAATAACAAACCACTTATTTTTTCGGGCCGGTACGTAATCCCGAAGTCCAGGCGACCCGCCTGCAACTCGGCCGCTACCTGATCGCCGGAAAACTCCATGACTTTGACGCAAACCGAGGGATGACGCTCAAGGAACAATGCCAGGCTTTGCGGCAAAATACGCATATTGAACGTATGGGTGGCGCCCACACGAACCTCACCCCCCAATTCGCCCGATGTATCACGCAGGGTTTTAACGCCCTCCTCGACCTCCTGCAAAGCCCTCTGGGCATACTCCAGGAAAGCCTCTCCACGCTCGGTCATGATTACGCGTTTTCCAACCCGCTCGAAAAGCTTGCATGACAACTCGTCTTCAAGCTGCTTGATTTGGTGCGACAGCGTCGACTGGGTCACATGGACTTTTTCCGCTGCTTGAGTAAAACTGAGTTGCTCTGCCAACGCAACGAAATAGCGTAAATGTCTTAACTCCATTGAACTCTCCCGGCATACATCGCACAACAAAACACACAAAGAACACTTCCATCGACAACATCGATAGTTATTGAATGGAAAACTTCATTTTTATTCATGCAAGGCCGAAAGTAAACTTGTTTGACGCACTATCCGTGCTGACGTTTTCAAAGATTCGAACAAAGGTCAAATGCAGTAATGAAAATGCCGGACAAAGGCATATCAATAAATTAAACGCATCCCGGAGGAGACACCTATGACCACACGACGTCAATTCAATAAACTGGCTGCCATGGGCACACTGGGCCTGGCTGCCCCCGCTATTCTTTCCAGCAAGGCATTCGCCGCCGACAAGCCAATCAAAATCGGCGCCAGTGTTTCGCTTACCGGTCCACTGGCCAGTACACGTGCCGGCGAAATTGGTTACCAACTTTGGCGCGACGACGTCAACGCCGCAGGTGGATTACTGGGACGCAAAGTCGAATTTGTTATTTACGACGACCAAAGCAGCGCGTCAAATGTACCCGCCATTTATTCGAAACTTGTCGATGTCGATAAAGTCGATGTACTGATCTCTCCATACGGTGCCAACCTTTCGGCGCCACTTATGCCATTTATAAAGCAACGCAACCTGTTCATGGTGGGGATGTTCGCACTGGCCGGCAACGATCGAGCTCGCTCCAACAAGTATTTTCATGCCTGCCCTTGGGGGCCTGACTCCATGCTGGGCTGGGCACGCGGCTTCTTTGATATTGCCAAGTCCATTAACGCCAAGCGTATCGCCATCATCAATTCCGACCTGGAGTTTTCCTCCAGCGCCGCGCAAGGTGGCGCACAGGTAGCCAAAGAATACGGCATGGAAGTGGTCATGAACCAAAGCTATCCGCCCAACACAAGCGACTTCTCGGCCATTTTGCGTAATATCAACAATGTTGCCCCCGATGCCGTCTTTGTGTGCTCCTACCCGGCTGACAGCGCCGCCATCATCCGGGGCGTCAAGGAAATTGGCATCAACGATAGCGTACAAATATTCGGCGGCTCAATGATTGGGCCGCAATACGGATCTTTGCTGGGTTCTCTGGGCGAAGATCTCAACGGTCTGGTCAATATCACCACATTCGTTCCAGAACCCACGTTGCAATCACCCGGCATTGAAAGCTTCTTCAAACGCTACACACCCATTGCAATTGAACAAAAACTGGATCCTCTCGGTTTCTATATCCCGCCCTTCTACTATGTTGCAGGACAAATTATTGAGGCCGGCGTTAAAGGGTCAGAATCCGTTGATATTGAAAAAATGGCGCAATATCTTCATGCCAACCCCATTGACACGATTGTCGGCAAAGTGGCATTCAACGACATCGGCGACTGGACAAAACGCCGCACACTCATGATCCAGATCCAGAATGTCAAAGGCAACGACATCAACCAGTTCCGAGAACCTGGCAAACAAGTCATTCTCGATCCCGCGGAACTGAAATCAGGCAATCTCATTACACCGTACAACGCGGCACGTAAAGCTTCATAATTTTTCTCGTTTCTTCAATCTAACCTTTCAGCCGGGCCATTCGCTTTTGCGATCGGCCCGGCCAGGTGGCGTAGTATGACCTCATCCCTGGATATCTTCCTGAATGCAATTTCCACCGGCGTTGTACTGGGTAGCATCTATGCCTCCATCGCCCTGGGGCTGGCCATCACCTTCGGCATTTTGCACATACCCAACGTCGCTCACCCGGCCTTGGTCATTGTGGGTGCTTATTTTGTTTATCTTGTAGGCCAATGGGGCATCAGCCCCATTCCCGCCGCCCTCATCGGTTTACCCGTTTTTTATGTGTTGGGCATGGCGCTTTACAGTTTCTATTCGCGTACCTTCGAACGCAAGGGGCAAGCGAATGTGCTGCAAAGTCTTACGTTGTTTTTCGGCCTTTCACTGGTTATTGAAATTGCAATCGCCTTGTTTTTCGGTTCGGAATTAAAATCAGTTGATGCAGACTATGTTGGGTCAAGTCTGATCCTGGGGCCGATCACTATGCCGTATCGACTCCTTGTGCCTGCATTGTTCGCGCCCATCATGATTAGCGCATTATGGTTGTATTTCAACCGCACCCATTCGGGCACGGCAATTCGCGCTGTCGCCCACGACGATCGCGCCTTATCGATATCGGGTATTAACCCCACCTGGATCAAACGCCATGCATTCGGTATTGCCACCGCCACAGCTGTTGTCGGCGGCGCCGCCCTCATTATTATGGGGCCGGTCGAGCCCTTCGCCGGCCGCTTTCAAATCGGGCGTGTATTTGCCATTGTGGTGCTGGCCGGCATGGGTTCCATACCCGGCACATTGGTTGTGGCCATCATGATCGGCATTGCCGAATCTTTCGTTTCCGCTTATTTAACCCCCTCATGGTCACCGGGGGTTGCTTTTGCCATTCTGCTTCTGGCGCTGGGTCTGCGTCCGCAGGGTCTTTTTGGAGCTGCCCGATGAAACGCAACAACCTCATTTTCGCCTTGGGCGCTATTCTGATTTTGCTTGCGGGCTTTTTCGCGCCTTCAATCGTCACGAATCCGTTCTACTTCTTTGCGGGTTATGTCATTGTCCAGTACATCGTTATCGCCACCGGATGGAATGTGCTTGGCGGTTACGCCGGTTATATCAATTTCGGTGCGGCCGCCTTTTTCGGCAGTGGCGTCTATTTATCGGCTTTTCTCTTCAACGCATTTGGTTTGCCGCTTTGGGTCGGCATTATTGGTGCTGCGGCTTTGGGGGCCATTCTGGGCCTTGCCATGGGTTACCTAACACTTCAAATTCAAGGCGTTTATTTCGCCATTGCCACGCTTGGACTGGTCATTGTGCTTGAAACCATTGTCCATAACTTACCCGGTTTGGGTGGCGCGCGCGGCATGGCTGTTTATGGGCCCGCCCCACCGGAATGGTCCGGCGGGCCGGTGCAGTATGTCTTTTTCGTCATACTAATCATCGCTGTTGCCTGCGTTGCCCTGGCTCGCTGGATCGAACACTCCTGGGTCGGACGAGGCCTACGTGCGGTTAGGGCCAGCGAAGACGCCGCCGAATGCTCCGGCGTCCCCACGCTTAAACTTAAGCTGGTGGCATGCAGTATTAGCGGCGCCATGCTTGCGGCTGCCGGCGCACCCTACCCCTTCTACACGAACTTTGTCGAGCCGGTTACCGCGTTCAGCCTGCTTATCGGCCTGAACGCCATTGCCATGCCCCTGATCGGTGGCACGCGAAGCTGGGCGGGCCCCATCATCGGCGCAATCATTCTTGCCTCCGCACAACAAATCGCAACCGTCACCATTTCCTCGGAACTGAATATTTTGTTCGTCGGCGTCGTGCTCATTGCTTTTGTTGCGTTAGCGCCGAACGGGCTACTTGGGCTGGCCAAACGAAAATCTGCGGGAACTGCACAATGACAACGGCACTGTCACTTCGAAACATAGAAAAATCATTTGGCGTTTTCAAAGCGCTCGGACCGGTTGACCTCGACCTCAACCCTAACGAAAGGCTGGGCATCATCGGCCCAAACGGCGCCGGCAAAACAACCTTAATTAACTGCATAACGGGTGTATTGAAACCAGACAACGGTACCGTTCACTTTATGGGTAAGGACATCAGCCACCTTCTTCCCCACGAGCGCGCGCGGCTGGGAATCGCCCGAAGCTTTCAGATTCCCCGGCCCTTTATCGGGATGTCAGTGCTGGAAAACCTGCTTGTCCCACTCGACTACAAGCATAACGTCCACAACAAAGAACAGCGCGCGCTTGAACTGTTGCAATCAGTCGGTTTGCACACCCGCGCCCAAGACCCATCGGGGTCTTTATCGCAACTTGAACTCAGAAAGCTGGAGCTGGCCAGAGCGCTGGCCAGTGACCCCAAGGTTCTAATTGCAGATGAAGCCATGGCCGGCCTGTCGGATACCGAAATTGATGAAGTGCTGGACATTCTCATGAAGCTGAATGAATCGGGGGTCGCCATTATTATGATTGAACACATCATGCACGCCGTCATGCGATTCTCTCAACGCGTAGTGTGTTTCGATACCGGCCAATTAATTGCCGCGGGAACCGCCAACGAAATTGCAAATAACGAAACCGTTCAAAAGGTGTATTTCGGTGAACAGACTCATCATTGAAAACTTGCATGCCGGCTATGGCGCCGTACCTGTTTTACACGATGTCTCTCTTGAGGTTAAGGAAGCTGAACTTGTGGCATTGCTGGGGACCAACGGTAACGGGAAAAGCACCCTGCTTAATTGCATTATGGGGTTTGTGAAGCCCACAAAAGGCCGCATTTTGCTTGAGTGGGACGGCAAAACAACCTCACTTACCGAATTGGAACCTTTCCAGATAGTCCGACAGGGTTTGTCGATTGTGCCTGAAGGGCGACGACTGGTCCCCAACCTTACAGTCGAAGACAACCTCAAACTGGCGGGAAGCAACCCAACAGTCCGCCGCCGTCTGGAAGAGAACCTGAGTTTCTGTTATTCAACCTTTCCCGTCTTGAAAGAGCGGCGTCGCCAGTTGGCGAGCAGTATGAGCGGTGGCCAGCAACAAATTCTTGCCATTGCCCGGTGCCTGATGACTTCGCCGAAAATCATTGTGATTGATGAACCGTCTGTTGGCTTGGCACCCATTATTGTCGGGCAGGTGATCGAAACCATTAAAACCCTGCAACAGAACACCAACTTAACTATCTTAATGGCTGAACAAAGCTTTTTCCAGGCCATTAGCGTTGCCTCACGGGCTTACGCTCTGGCGCATGGCCGAATCACGCGCCACTACGATGACGCAAGTGCGATTGACCATGATGATCTGCGGCGGGCGATGCTGGGGGCCACTTAACTATAAACCGCCTGGCTTTTGAGCCAAACGTTCGCGTAAGGGTGCGACAATCTGTGCATTATGCTCGCCCAGAACCGGGGGCGGGACAACGCTTCGCTCACGTTGACCGTTAAACGTCAAAGGCGTGCGTACCGTTTGAAATGCTCCCATCTGCTCGTGACGCCCTTCCACAAGAATGCCCAGGTGCTGAGCCTGCGGGTCATTCAGCGCCTCGCTGGTGTCATACATGGGTGCGTGCGGCACATCTTCCGCCTCCAACCGGCGACACCATTCCGGACGGTCTTGCGTCGCAAAAATATCCGATAACACCTGAATCAGCGCCTCCTGGTTTTCAATACGTGCGTTTCGATCGCAAAACCGCGGATCATCGAACAAGTTCTCCCGCTGAATAGCGCGTGCCAGCCCCTGCCAGAACTTCTCGGGCGACGACATGTGTAAGGCAATCCATTTTCCATCGCCACATTTCATTACGTAAGACTGCGAAACACTCGGGCGACTGTAAGGACCCATGACCTCGCCGGCAGAGTAATAATGCGTGAACGCATCCAAATTGAAATGGCACATGGCCTCAAGCATCGACACCTCGACTAACGCACCCTCACCCGTGCGACTGCGGTCGAACAACGCCCCCATGATACCCATGGCCGCGTAGAAACCAGTCACTGCATCGGCAATCGCCGGCCCCACAACACGGGGGTTCTCGGGGTTAATAAGCAAACCCAAAAACGCGCTTGCCGCCTGCGCAACAGAGTCGTAGGCGGGCCGGGTCGCAGCAGGCCCGGTTTGACCGAACCCACTTATTGCGCAATACACCAATTTTGAGTTGAGCGCACGCAACCGAGATTCCCCTACATTCAGGCGGTCTGCCGCACCGGGTCGAAAATTCTGGATATAAACATCAGCACTAAGAACCAACTCATCAAGCACCGCCAAATCTTCCGGCTCTTTCGTGTTCAAAGTGATGCTTTTTTTATTACGGTTATATGTTTGGAAATGAGGGCTATACAACCCCCCCTTGAACGCCCTGAATGGATCACCATTACCGGGCTGCTCAACTTTAATTACTTCCGCACCCATGTCCGCCAACAGCATTCCTGCGGCTGGGCCGGTAATGAACGTTCCTTGATCCAGAACACGAATTCCTTCCAAAACTTTCTTCATTTTGATAGCTCCAGATAAAAGAAGCCCCTGGCCATACAAATAAGGCCATGCGTTGTTAAATGCGATGCATCGGGAAAAGCTGCGTACTGATTACTCTGATGGAACGAAGCCGGGAGGCGCTTCCCCTTCGTACACCACTTCACGTGTTGCCTGATAAGAAAGCGCGAAACCAATGGGTTTTTCAGCCTCCTCAACCAAATGACCAATCAGACCCGCCGTGCGCGCAAGAATGGGCACACCTTTCAAGCCAACCAACGGAAAGCCAATACCAAGCAATACAGCGGGAATGGCTGCCGACACGTTTAGCATCAGGTGTTTGCCGACGATATCGGGGATCACTTTTTCAGCGGCCTCGGCTATCGCAATGTACGTTGTGTCAGCCCCGGCCTGAGCGGCTACGTTGAAAAGTGCACTCACACGTGGATCGCGTTTCTTGTGTAAAGGGTGCCCATAACCCGGCAACGGGCGGCGTGCCTGGCGATATTCCCCAACGACTTGCCTGGCGGCTTCGGTATAGTCGGTACTCCCGGCAGCACGTTGACGAATTTCTTCCAGAAAATAGCCACAACTTTCCGACGCGCCCAAAATCACGGAGCCACACCCCAGGATGCCGGCCGCAACCGCACCTTGCAACGCATCTGGTGCCGCAGCATATGTCATGCGACTGGCCTGGACACTGGGCACCAAACCATGCTCGGCAATGGCCACCAGCGTTGCGTTCAGCACTGACGACTGCGTGGCGTCCGGCATTCTCCCTGTGACCAGCAAATGGAAGTAATCACCAAACGACACCTGGCCAACCAGTTCTTCCGTGAGATTTTTACCGCGAACCACGATTGTGTCTGGATTCGACGTACAAATAGCGGTGCGTGGTGTAGTTTCCTTACCAATTTTCATGAGCGAGCCTGATGTAAAGATGTCTGGGGTATTAAGAACTACGCTTTCACCGCCTCAAGCGGGGCGAGCTGGAAGTGGTACTCACAGGTATAGAAAGGAACGTCAACCTTTTCACCCGTAGGCGCAACACCCGGCTCATGCCGCACGAAATCGACAATCAAGCCCTCTTTCACGCCGAAAACTGTATCGGAATCAAGATAAGGCGAGTCTGATGGGAACAGATGCGTAACAATGGTTTTATGCCCCGGCGCCCGCACAATGAAATGCGTATGCCCAGGGCGGTTAGGGTGGCGCCCCATGGCACGCAACATGTCGCCAACAGGACCGTCGTCGGGAACGGGATAATAAAACGGTTTGATGGAGCGGAACCAGTACTTGCCATCGTTCCCGGTAGTGAACGTGGCGCGGCACAGCATTTCATCACTGCCAAGCTGCATGTCGTAGTTTCCTTCCCCGTCACCCGACCAGACATCAAGCTCAACGCCTTCTATTGGCGAACCATTTAACGATGTGACCTGGCCGGAAAAGAAACAAGGCTCTCCTTTAATCCCTTTTGCAATGTCGCTGCCCATGGGCAAGCGCGGTGCACCCTCCCAGTAATACGGCCCCAACACGGTTTGTTCGGTTGCACCCTCGGGCAGGCGATGGTTGATTGCGTCAACCAGAATAGACACGCCCAAAGTATCCGACAACAAAATAAACTCTTGCCGTTTGTCGGTTGTGATTTGCCCGGTTTTAGTAAGAAACTGAATCGCGGCCATCCATTCTTCTTCAGTTAGTTGAACGTCGCGGATAAAATCATGCAAATGGCGAATCAACGAAACCATGACTGTGCCAAACCGGTCGTTTTCCGGATGCATTCTGTCGAGAACGTCTTGCGTAATGCTAAATTCCCGTGACGCCATCGCTGTCTCCCTGAATGAATAATGCGTTTTTCGCTCAAGCCACTTAGCTGCGGCTATTGTGAAAACAGTTTACCGTTCGCACCTCATGAATAAAAATGAAGTTTTCGATTAAAAATCAATCGACACCATCGATAAATGACTGGGTAGCTTAGAATGGCCTCTTGCGCGAAACGCAATTCAGCCAACCCTATTGAACACAACACATAGCGATATTGAATGAGCAATATTGAGCACGCTTCGCACACCCCCATGATGCAGCAATACCTGCGTCTTAAAGAAGAGGCCGGACAACATCTTCTGTTCTACCGCATGGGCGATTTTTATGAAATGTTCTATGAAGATGCCGAGCGCGCAGCGCGGCTGCTGAATCTCACCCTGACCAAACGCGGCACCTCGAATGGCGCACCCATTCCCATGGCAGGCGTTCCTTTCCACTCAATGGAAGGCTATCTGGCACGTTTGGTCGCTTTGGGCGAGTCGGTGGCCATTTGCGAACAAATCGGCGACCCGGCCGCAAGCAAAGGACCGGTTGAACGCAAAATCGTGCGTATCGTGACGCCCGGTACACTCACCGATGAAGCCCTGCTGCCGGCCAAAAGCGACCGGCTGATTGCCGCCGCCTGGGTGTTGCGACAGCGCCGCACGGAAACCGCGGGTATTGCCTGGATGAACCTGGCCAACGGCAGTTTTTGCGTGACCCAGTGCGAGCCCGACATGCTGGACACCGAATTGCATCGGATTGCCCCGGCCGAACTGGTTTGCCCCGAAAGCCAACGAATTAGCCTACTGGAAGGCGTTGCGATCAGCACCCTGCCCGACTGGCATTTCGACAGCGACAATGCACGCAATACCCTGCAGAACCACTTCGACATCGACTCTTTGAGCAGCTTCGACCTGTCGGACTGGCCGGCCGGAACCTGCGCGGCCGGTGCCCTGCTTTACTACGTTCAACGCACTCAAAGTCAGGCACTGCCACACATTCAAACCTTACGCACCGACCGGTCAAGTCAATACGTTGTGCTGGATCCGGTGACCCGTAAAAACCTGGAAATTACGCAAACACTGGCTGGTGAGACATCGCCCACCCTGTTCTCGATTCTTGACCATTGCCAAACACCCATGGGCAGCCGCCTGCTGCGACATTGGCTGCACCATCCGTTGCGCGACAACAGCGAGGTCGCCCAGCGCCAACGCCTTGTGCAGTGTTTTTTATTACCAAATGAGAATGAAAACCCATGGAATGCATCGCCGGCGCTGGACGCATTGCGCCAACAACTAAACGCACTGCCCGACATAGAACGCATTGCGACACGCATCGCACTGCGCTCGGTACGACCACGCGAACTGGCCAGCCTTCGAGACGCCCTTGATACCTTGCCCGGGCTCATTGAGTTGCTTACCACGCGATTCAATCCGGACCCTGCCATTGAAATACACGCACAGGCCCTCACACTGCCCGGCGCCCTGCCCGGCCTGCTGCACAACGCCATCGCGCAGGAACCGGCGCTGCTGGTCAGGGATGGCGGTGTCTTGGCCAATGGCTACGATGAAGAGCTGGACACGCTGCGCACACTGGCCACAGACAGCGGCGACTATTTGATGCAGCTTGAAGCGCGCGAGCGCGAGCGCACCGGCATTGCCAATTTAAAAGTGGAATACAACCGCGTACACGGCTTTTTCATTGAAGTCAGCAAAGGGCAAACGGATAAAGTCCCTGCCGATTACCGCCGCCGCCAAACACTGAAGAATGCCGAGCGCTATATCACGCCCGAATTGAAAACCTGGGAAGATAAAGTGTTATCGGCCAAAGACCGCAGCCTGGCGCGTGAAAAACAATTATTCGAAGCACTTCTGGACGAGTTGTCCGGTAGCACGAAGGCCCTGTCTTTATGCGCTTCCACCCTGGCGCAAATCGACGCGTTGGCGGCGTTGGCCGAACACGCCCGCAACAATGACTGGGTTGCCCCGATACTCACCGACGATCACGAAATCATCATTGAACAAGGCCGCCACCCTGTGGTGGAACGCAGCATCGAGCAATTCACACCCAACGATTGCACGTTGAACAGCGACCAAAGCATGCTGATGATTACGGGCCCCAACATGGGGGGTAAGTCGACCTACATGCGTCAGATCGCGCTGATTGCCCTACTGGCGCGAACAGGCAGTTTCGTGCCGGCCGAGTCAGCCCGTATCGGACAAATCGACAGGATCTTCACGCGCATCGGCGCCGCAGACGACCTGGCCGGTGGGCGCTCCACATTCATGATGGAAATGACCGAGGCGGCCGCCATTCTGGCCGCAAGCACGCCGGCCAGCCTGGTGCTGATGGATGAAATCGGCAGGGGTACCTCAACGTACGACGGGCTGGCCCTGGCCTGGGCGATTGCCCACCGCTTGTTAACCCACAACCACGCGCTTACGCTATTTGCCACACACTACTTCGAAATGACGCGGCTGGCCGATACGTTGCCTGTAGCGCATAATGTCCACTTGGCTGCCGCAGAATCCGGCACGGGCATCGTCTTCCTGCACGAGGTACGACCCGGGCCGGCCAGCCGCAGTTACGGCATTCAGGTTGCGCAGCGCGCCGGCATTCCGCCCGCCGTGATTCGTCACGCCGGGAAAACACTGGCCCAGTTGGAAAAAAGCAGCGGCCATACGCCTCAACTGGATTTGTTCAGCGCCCCGGCCGGCAACACCGAACCCGATCCCACCGACCCATCGATTGATGCCGCCTTAACGCTGTATGAGAACCTCAGCGGCATCGACCCCGACAACCTGACGCCCAAAGAGGCGTTGGAAACGCTTTATCGGCTCAGACAAGACATTTCCTGAAAAACACATGATTGATATCCATACTCCCTGCGCGCTGCTGGGCGGCCTGACGCCACACGAATTCATGCGCGACTACTGGCAACGAAAGCCGCTGCTCATCCGGCAGGCTTTGCCGAATTTCCGTCCAACGCTCAGCATCAACGACATTCGGCAACTCGTTCGCCGCGAAGAGGTCGAGTCGCGGTTGATCTGGAAAGACCAGAACGGCTGGCAGATGAAACAAGGTCCGCTGCATCGCCTGCCCTCGCAAAAACGACATGACTGGACCGTTCTGGCCCAGAACGTGGATGCCCACGACGACGCGGTGGCCGCTTTAATGCATCAGTTCCGCTTCATTCCCGACGCACGGCTGGATGACGTCATGATCAGCATTGCGGGCGACGGCGGTGGTGTTGGGCCGCATTTCGATAGCTACGACGTTTTTCTCCTGCAAGGCGTCGGCAAACGACGCTGGCAAATCAGTCAGCAAAAGAATTTAAGTCTTGAGCCCGATTTACCACTGAAAATACTGTCACACTTCGAGCCGGAACAAACGTGGGTACTGGAACCGGGCGACATGCTTTATTTGCCCCCGCATATTGCCCACGACGGTGTCGCTGAAGGAAGTTGCATGACACTGTCCATTGGCTTCAGGGCGCCCACCCAGGCAGCACTGGCTTGTGGACTACTGGAAGCGGCAAGTGACCAGATTATGGCACGGCTGGGGAACACCAGTGGCCTGTATGGAGCCCCCCCTTTACCGGGTCCCAAACTGAATGGAACCTACAAGGACAAAGGCGCGACGGCCACGTCGGCTCCCGCCCATATACCCGATACCCTTGTTAAAGAAACACTGGCCGTTGCCGAGAAAATTCAATTTAATGAAGCGCTGGCAGGACGTTTCCTGGGTCAATGGCTCAGCGAACCCTCAAGAGCCGCCGCTTTTGAAACCAATCTGGACGGCGATATCGATTTATTCGATGAGCCACCCGCAACCGGCACCCTGGTGTTGGACCGGTGCACCCGCCTTCTGTACAGGGGCTCATCTGCGTTCATTAACGGTGAAGTCGCTGCGATAAAAGCGAGCACTCCAATCAAGACGCTGGCTGATCAACGCCGGCTAGACTGCAGTGCACTAAAAAAAATGAGCCCCGACGTACGGGACTCATTACAAGCTTGGCTGGAAGACGGTTGGCTTCATTACCAACCATAAACCGGCACTGTTGTTAGCGCATTTCTTCAGCCAACACGGTAATAATCCGCTTGGCGGTATCGGAGTTATCGAGCTGGCCGTCGGCGGTTAACACACGAACAACCGAGTCGGAGCCTTCGCCCCTTACGTTAATGCGATACTGCGCTGCCTCAGCAGTGCCTTTGCTTCCAAACAAACGACCGAAGAAACCAGGCTGCTCAATTTTCTCGCCCGTGTCGGTGTCAAGGTAACGAATATAGTACTCACCGGCGGAACGGTCACGGTCGTCGACATAGAAACCAGCCGAATCAATTGCCACACCGACACGACGCCACGCACGGTCGAACGACTCGTTAATGGTAAGTTGAGCAGTTCCAGGTGCGGCCTGATCAACCACCGGCGTTAAATTGACCTCTTCGGCCTGCTGCAACTTGCGACGGGCCTCTTCCATGTCGGTGCCAAGGAACACCATAAGACGCGCCAGCATTGCCGCATTCAGACTGGGGTCTTCCTTGCCTTCGATCCATTTCCATCCGGTATTGTCAATCGTACCGGTTTCCACCATCTTCTGATGGCTGATATAAACCTCGGTTTTTCCATTCACCCGCTCCAGACGCGTACGGAATCGTTCGCGTTCACCGCTGTCGGCAACTTGCTCGAAAATGAAACTAAACGCGCCTTGAATCAAACCTTGAGGCAATTTGGCCCGATTCTCGGCCCAATCGGTTTCAATGAGCCCGGCTTGAGGGTCTTGAATGTGGATCGTGAACCCCTCGTTGCCCCAGAACTCGACCACCTCGGGATACACCTGCTCCGCCGGACGGTCGACCACCAGCCAACGTAAATCACCGTCACGGCGAATTTCAACATCGTCGACACTGGGTAGTACGACGTCGCGACCACCTGCAGCGGCTTGTTGCTGTTGCGACTGGGCATACTGGCTAAATGTTGCCGAACCCTCAGGGGCACGATAGCGCGCATCACGGTTTGCCTGGGTTAGGTCGGGAGGAATGCTGAGCGGATCACCCGCAACAGAACTTTTGTAATCAACGGCGTCTTCGGCACCCAAATACTGATTGATTTGCGAGCAGCCGGATAAAACCACAAGGCCTAACCCTATGGCCAGACCGGAATAACGTTTGGAGAGGCGAATATTTGACATTTAAATAAGACCTGCTTCTTTCAAAGAGAGGCGCACCACGTTGTGATACTGCTCGTTCAAGGGAGTTAAGGGCAAGCGATAACCCGCCTGGCAGAACCCCATTTCAGCCAGGGCCCACTTCACGGGTATCGGGTTCGCTTCGATAAACAGAATTTTGTTCAATTGAGCCAACTGGCCATTCAAACGGCGTACTGCAGGAACATCGCCGTTAAGTGCCGCTGCGCACAGCTGATGCATGAGCTTGGGAGCAACATTGGCCGTAACCGAAACATTACCCTTCCCCCCCATGAGAATCAGCGCCGCCGCCGTTGCATCGTCGCCGCTGAAAACCTGAAAATTATCAGGTTTGTAATGCAATAACCAGGCGCCGCGACCAATATCACCGGTAGCATCCTTCAAACCGATGATTCCCGGAATTTGTGCCAGACGCAACACGGTGTCATTCGACATGTCGGCCACTGTTCTGCCGGGCACGTTGTAAAGAATGGTGGGGAGCTCAACTTTTTCGGCAATCGTGCGAAAATGCTGGTACATCCCTTCTTGCGACGGCTTGTTGTAATAAGGCGCAACCGACAGCCCTGCTTTGGCCCCCGCTTTAAACGCATACTCAGACAACTCGATAGCCTCACTGGTGGAGTTGCCCCCCACCCCGGCAATAATTGGAATGCGTCCGGCAGCGTGTTCGACGGCTACGCGAATCAGCTCGGCATGCTCATCCATACTGACTGTCGGTGATTCACCGGATGTGCCCACCACTACAAGCGCATCCGTGCCTTCCTGAACATGCCAGTCGATAAGTTTGCGATAGGCGTCGAAATCGAGTGCGCCATCGGGGAGCATTGGCGTAACCAACGCCACCATACTTCCCTGGAACTCAGGCATCACAGAATCGGTACTTATCATGATGGGGTAATTCTCCGAGAACTCACCAAAGGGGGTGAGAAGGCCCTAATTAACATTAACTCGCAAGTTTAACGGATATAGGCCAAAACCGTTAATCGTTAAGGTAGTTTTACTACAGAAACCACCTGACAATACCCTGGCCCACCATAAGCAGCGGCCGCAAAAGCGTCCAAAGAACGCCCGTTAACATTAAAACGATAATAATCATCAAGCCATAGGGCTCAATACGCGCATATTGGTACGCTGCCTTTCCAGGCAACAAACTGAACACAATCCGCCCACCGTCCAACGGTGGCAGGGGCAACAGATTCAGCGCCATAAGAATGAGGTTCACCTGAATACCCGCTATGGCCATTCGCACCCAAAAGTCGGTTGGGGTTGCCCCAAACTCCATGAGAAATCGCAGCGATAAGGCCCACAAGATCGCCATGACCATATTGGAGCCCGGCCCGGCCAGCGCTACCCACAACATGTCTCTTTTGGGGTTACGTAAACGCGACCAGTCGACCGGTACCGGCTTGGCCCAGCCGAATAACAGCCCCGCCCCACCCATTAGTTTGGTGCTAAACAACAAAACCAACGGCACAACAATGGTACCTATAGGGTCGATGTGACGCACCGGGTTCAAACTGATGCGCCCCATTTGATAGGCCGTTGGATCGCCGAACATGCGAGCCACATAGCCGTGCGCCGCCTCGTGCAACGTAATACCGAAGAGCACCGGCAAGGCGTAAACCGTAATGGTTTGAATAATGGATTCCATACTTGACCTACTTCTAAGAAAACGATTCCGTGGGGTTCAATCCAGACCCAGCGCGGCCAGATCCCCCTGCCCGCGACGGACAATTTCGGGTTCGCTTCCAGTCAGGTCAATTACTGTGGTGGGTTCAAAGGGACAAGCGCCGCCATCAATGACGGCTGCCAGTTGATGCCCATAGCGTTGGGCAATTTCGTCGGCGTCATTAAGAGGATGCTCTTCTCCCTCGGGGATCAGGGTTGTAGACATCAATGGCGAGCCCATGGTTTCCAGAAGGTCGAGCGCAACCTGGTTATTGGGAATGCGGATACCAATGGTTTTACGTGAGGGGTGTGAAACACGGCGCGGCACCTCACGTGTTGCCTCGAGAATGAAGGTCCATGGGCCCGGCGTGGCCATTTTCAGAAAACGATATTGGCGGTTATCAACACGCGCAAAATGCCCTATTTCAGCCAGGTCGCGACATAAAACGGTTAAATGATGACGGGCATCAAGACCACGAATGCGGCGCAGTGAATCGGCAGCGGCTTTGTCATCCAGATGCGCAACAACGGCATAACTGGAGTCTGTTGGAATTGCCACCAACCCACCCTGGTCAATAAGTTGACATGCCTGTTTTAACAGACGCGGCTGCGGATTCTGCGGATGAACGGTAAATAATTGAGTCATTCAATCTACTTTTGTTAACGATTACCTGACGGTTAGTTGTTATTTAACGGTTAGAGCAGCCAATCGAGCGGAAGTTTCGACATCAGCCAAACCGCCGACCGGGAAAATACATTTGTTTCCGGCTCTGATTTGTAAGCTATCGGTGGGTCGTTGCTGTGATCGAGCCAAATCAAGTTGCCGGCGGGATCAAGCGTCACCTGATAACTAGACTGCGCCAACGCATTTTGTACATTGTCCCACACCTGACTCACCATTTCCGGACTCTCGATGACCAAGCCCATTTCGGTGTTCAGACGAGCCGAACGAGGGTCAAAGTTAAAAGATCCCACAAAAAGGTGGGAAGAGTCGACTGCAAATGTTTTGGCGTGCAGGCTGGAGGCCGAAGAACTGCCGGAAAACGCCGGCCGGCCGACTTGTCCCACCGAATACGCGGGTTTCATTTCAAAAATGGTCACTCCCGCCTTCAACAATGCTTTGCGCCATTTTGCGTAACCCGAGTGAACGACGGCAACATCGGTTGCGGCCAGGGAGTTGGTAAGAATGCGAACCTCTACCCCCCGATCAGCCAACTGCGTAAAAAACTGCGTACCGTTCGAAGTGGGCACTAAATACGGTGACACCACCATCAGACGCTCGTGTGGCGTACCTAACAACTGCGGCAAGGCATCGATTACCAGTTTCCCTGGCTGCGCCAAACCTAACGCTTTTTTGGGATCATCGCTAACCAAATGAACCCGCGCCCAGTGAAACACTAAAGAACCGCTCTGAATCGCATCAATTAACGATTGCTCAGAAACCGAGTCATGATAGGCGCGTCCCACTTCCAGGCGGCGTACTTCATTGGCACGCTCGGTAATCGAAACCTTTTCCGCAGGCGCCGACATAACCTGCCACACTGGATAAGAAGATTCGCTGGACCAGTATTTATCGAAATCGTCGGTCACTTCCTTTGCCACGGGCCCCACGGCCAGAACATCGAGATCAACAAATAATGTTTCCTGCCCAAGCTCAAAATACGCATCACCAATATTACGCCCGCCCAAAATAGACGCCGCGTTATCGACGGTTAAAGACTTATTATGCATGCGCCGGTTCAAGCGCTTGAAGTCGGTTAGATACGACCAGAAACGAAAATGTCGATGCACGAAAGGGTTAAATAAACGAACCTGAATATTTTCATGCTGGTCGACCTCCCATAACAGCGCATCCATACCCTTTGTGTTGTTGTCGTCCAGGAGCAAGCGTACCGTCACGCCTCTATCCGCCGCCCGTTTCAGGGCATCGAACATCAGCAAACCCGCAACATCGTCATTCCAAATGTAATACTGAACATCGATTGAGCGCTGCGCCGCATCAATGAGCCCCAGCCGCGCCGCCAGCGCCTCGCGCCCGCCCGGCAACAAGGCAACACCCGACTGCCCCGCATTCGCTTGCTGCAAAGGAGCCAAAGCGCGGGCAAGCTCACTGACAGTACTCGCGTTGGGTTCAACCGCCTCAACGGGTTCATGCACCGGTGCAGGCAGGCGGCTGCATGCCGCCAGACCCATACACATGAATACCAGTAACAGATATCTAAGAAATGTTGCCACGGCGCTCGTATTGCAAAAAAGAATGCAAACAGAATACCGCAAGCGGTGACAATGAAAAACAAAAAAACCCTGCCGTTCTTGAAACCGGCAGGGTTTTGATATTCTGGGGTGACCGAGGTCAGTGATTACACGCTTACGGGTCCAGTACACCCGCAGCCTAACGAGCAGCCTTCCTAGTTTACTCTGCACTTCCGTCATGACCTTCGAATTCTTCCGACTAATGCAGCGAGAACGTCTAATTGTTTTGTTTCGCACTCCCAAATCGTAAGCACTCGCCATCCAAGCTCGTTTAATCGCTCACGCACTTCAACATCGCGTGCAATATTCCTGTCAAGCTTTTGATTCCAAAATTCCATGTTCGTTTGCGGTCGTTTGGACTTGGTGCAGTTGGGATGCTGATGCCAAAAGCACCCATGCACAAACACGCATATCCGGTATTTTGGGAATACTAAGTCTGGGCAACCCGGCAAATCTTTTCGATGAAGACGAAAACGCAATCCAAGCTGATGACACAACGCACGAACTTGCTTTTCCGGGGCTGAATCTTTCTGTTTAACAGCCCGCATGGTCTTGGAGCGCTGTGATGGATTGAGGTTATCCGTCATGCCAGTAGTTTATGTAACTCGCCGGCCGTAATGTCACCCCGATGTACGCTGTCGTGACACACATTGCACAAAGTGATGAGGTTCTCCGGGGCGTTCGAACCGCCGTGCTCATGATGTTCAATATGGTGCAGCTCAAGCAAAAGACGGGGGTCACCTTTCCTTTTCCGTTCGTAAGACCATTCGCACTGTTTGCATTGATGATGATCCCGCTCCAAGACTGACACTCGTATTGGATCAGGGATCACCCGATCATGAGGAGGACTCTGTCGGTCTTCCTCCAGCACGTAAAAACCCACGGGAAGCTCCGGGTGACCGGAGGTACGTGTCGCAATTGGCCAACCTTCTTCCGTTCTAAGCTCCCGTACGCGACGAGCCCATTCAGAAGCATCTTTAGCCAAATAGCGTAGCTCCTCACCTGAAATAGCGTTCCCAACATTCGCTCGAAAAAAGGAAATTAATTTGTCTTTAATAGAAAGGGTGCTCTTGCGAATCTTATTAGCGGCGTTCCATCGATGTGCCGCTTCTCTGTCAGCATTCCCCTGAAGAAGAATATATGTGTCGCTTTTCAAGTCTGACATGTCAACATTTGCGAATCCGTCTATAGGCCCCTCTCCCTCGGCCAGCATTTGCTTGAATGTTAGGCCGGAGACAATGGGCCACCCTTCCTGAACTCTAAGCTCGCGAATGCGTCTGGCGTACTCGCTAATACCAGCGACCACCATTAGCTCATTTCCATGAATAACAGTGCGTGGGAACTTCCGGAGGTACGCGAGGATACGCGCTCGTGCCGACTCGGTATTATCATCTTGAAGAAGGGAGCATCCTAGATCAGAAAGCGCGTGATGAGCGGGAATTAAACCTACTACTTGCTCCCTAAGATCCTCTTGTTTTAGTTTTTCTTCAAAGCCCTCAATCAGTCCGAGCAAATGCTTACGCAACTGCTCGGGATTCGTTCTGCTCGGCCGTCTCGTCATGTTGTTTCCGTTGATCTAGTAATCCGCACACAAATTTCGCAATCACAGCAGCGAAGATCGGAGGCACAGCGTTACCAATCTGACGGGCGATCTCCACCTTTGAGCCCATAAAGACAAAATTGTCCGGGAACGTCATCAGCCTCGCCGCCTCTCGATGAGTGATGGGGCGGTCCTGGTCAGGGTGGAGGTAGCGGCCCTTCTCAGGTTTAAAAAATTCGGTTCTGATTGTAACGGAAGGCCGATTCCACCATAGCCGTCCAAATAGATCTGTCCCCCCGGATTTCTTGTTGAGCCAACACTCTGGAGTGATGTCGGGTCGATTTTTTTGCAAGTCCACTCTATTTCCTCCTGGAGGTACAGCCGCATATCGTTGCAAACTAATTTCCGTGGGGTTGCGTCCAAAATGCAGGTCATACGGCGGAGCCTCATTGCGTATCTCCGTACCCACAGGCGGCTTAAGGTCACCAATAAACTCCCTCACGGTACGCCACAAAGGCAAACATCCCGTCGTGCCTGGCGCCTGATGTGTAGGTTGCGGAGGAAACTCGTGTGGGTGGAGTTCAAACACTGACTCTTTTAATCCAACGATAATTGTCCTTCTGCGAGTTTGAGGTACTCCGTAGTCGGCCATATTAAGCACGGCCGGCGTGAGAAGCCGAAAGCCTAGATCAGCAGCTCTTCGCTGAATATCGAAAAATTCGTCACTTTTTAAAAGACCTGGAACATTTTCCATCACAAATGCCGTCGCACCTGACAGCCTAACAATGTCCATGTACGGCTCCCATAAAGCCCGCCGTGCATCGCCCTCTCTCTTTTTATTCAGCAGACTGAAACCCTGACAAGGAGGGCCCCCGATGACCACGTCCGCTTCGGGCACGTCATGCGATTGAAGCCAGTCTTCGATGTTCACGGCCAAACAATGATCGCCGAAATTGGCGTTATAGGTGGCCACTGCGGCTTTGTCATTGTCTATCGCAAGTACGCTATCAAAACGGCCGCAGAACTGGTCTTTGACGAAACCGGAAGATAGTCCTCCAGCACCACAAAACAGATCGATCAGTTTATATTTCATCATTTTGGCCACCGTGGAAGTAAAAAGGCGCGTCGGAAATTATGTATCAGGTGATAGCTAATTTTACTGTATATATATACAGTAAACAATAGCCTTGACCATGAGATGTCACACGACCATTCCGCGTATGGACTAGCTGCAGAGTTTACCAAACTAAGGACCCCAGTCGATCAGAAATATCTAGATTCTCAGAGTTGATCTCTGACTGACGTGCGAAACACACAAGGCCTAGCAGTTACCCGCCCATGGTTAAGAATGGGTTTATTTTTCCTATCAGTCTAGCGCCGTGACGAACCCACAGGTAAGGATGGTTGGAGTTCACGTTTACGTCGTAGATACCCTCCGGCACAGCCATATCACCGTAGTAATTGGAAAGTCGATATCGAGTTGAGTAAGTTACTTACGGATGCTCCCGTTGCGGGTCTAGGTAAGCTCTCAATTAATGCGGACGCCGACAAGGATAGATAAGCCACCCTTATTGAGAAGCAGAATCGCAATATTTAGAACACCGTAGTCGCCAAGGACAACCTTACACAGAGCAAGGTTTCAAGACAATGTGGGCGAAAATAGTAAATAAGTGGCTCAACCAATACAAAAGCCTGAAAGATTCACGTTTCACGACTTGCGAGCTTATTCGTAACACACATGGTTGAGGCAGAGAAGAACCCAGAAACCCATGCCAATCCAGCCACGACAAAACGGGTTTCGGAAAAATTCCCGAAACCCGCATAAATTCTGGGGTGACCGATGGGGCTCGAACCCACGACAACCGGAATCACAATCCGGGACTCTACCAACTGAGCTACGGTCACCATTGGTGTTAACTGGTGTCGCAAAACACAAAATGCGTGCTGCGAAGAATCGAGATTCTAACACGAAATTCGAACCTATATTGCCAACTTATATATACTTCGCCTGTGCAGCACGGAAAGTTCAAACCCGCTTTTGCAGCGCACACCCGAAACCTCAGGCGATACACAAGATTAATGACTGCGATCGAAACCCTGCTCTCTGAATACTGGCCCCATATTGCATTTCTTACCAGCCTGTGTATTGGTGCGGTTGCGGCCGTTCATGCCGCCATGACGAAAACCGACGTGCGCGCCGCCATTGGTTGGGTCGGCGTTATTCTGCTTTCCCCGTTTTTTGGTGCACTGTTCTATATTATTGCGGGCATCAACCGGGTGCGCAAAGACCAAATTTCCCAACAACGCGATGCCGCCTTGAAAGACTATGGCGCGTCGGCCGCCCAAACCATCACAAGCGTCTCGCAATATTCCGCCCCTCAGTTCGAATCGCTTAAAACCCTTGGTGACACAATCGGCCACTTTCCACTTTTAATTGGGAATCGGGCCACTATGCTGCAAAGCGGAGACGAAACCTACCCGGCGATGCTTAAGACCATTGAGCAGGCGCGACACAGTATTGTGCTGCAAAGCTACATCTTCGATCACGATAGTGAAGGTATCAAGCTGGCCGAAGCGCTGGAACGGGCGCAAAATCGCGGGGTACAAATCCGGGTGCTTATTGATGCGGTAGGTTCCAAATACTCGCGCCCGCCCATGATTCGCACGTTGCGCAAAAAGAAAATTCCTTGTGCACTGTTCATGACCAACCCGCTGGGCATGCGGATGCCTTATGCCAATTTGCGCAGCCACCGCAAAATTCTGGTGGTGGATGGCGAAATTGGCTTCACCGGTGGCATGAATATTCGCGCAGGGTTTGTGAAGGCCATTGCCGGCAGCAAGGCCACCCGTGACACACATTTTTGTTTTGAGGGCCCCATTGTGGCCCAGTTAATGGCTGTTTTCGCGCACGATTGGCGTTTCACCACCCGGGAGATACTGCCGGTTGACGAATGGTGCAGCAAACAATGGGCTACCACGAACGGCTCAGTGCCGGCGCGCGGCATCCGTTCGGGTCCCGACCGCAACATTGGCAGCAATCACAGCATGCTGCTTGGGGCGTTTGCCGTCGCCCAAAGCCATATTCGTATCCAATCGCCCTATTTCCTGCCCGACATTACCTTGCTTGGTGCCATCGCCACAGCCGCGCGGCGCGGAATTCAGGTCGATATCGTTTTACCGGGCGAAAATAACTTGCGTCTGGTCAGTTATGCCATGATGGCCCAGATCGATCAGGTTATTAGAAGTGGGTGCCGTGTCTGGCTCAATCAGGACACGTTCAACCATTCGAAACTTATTACGGTCGATAATGCCTGGTCTTATATTGGATCATCCAATATCGACCCGCGCAGTCTTCGGTTGAATTTCGAGCTTGATGTTGAAATGTACGATCGCAACCTCGCTCAACAGATATCCGCGCAAATCGACCATGAAATTAGCCACGCACAACGGCTAACGCTTGATCAGCTTCAAGCCATCCCCTTCGTGAAAAAGCTGCGCAATAAAATTATCTGGCTGGCGTCACCCTACCTTTAGGCAACCGATATCCAGATAACCGGCCGCCAATTTGGCGCTGGGTTCGTTAAAACGCGGGATACAGCCAAGACACGGCGCAGCTAAGGCGTCACGCAAAGTTTGAATATTTTCGTCGCGATAAGGCATCGCCGGATCAACGGTATTGGCCACCCAGCCGGCAAGCGTCAGGCCGCGCGAGCGAATCGCTTCGGCTGTTAACAAGGCATGGCTAATGCAGCCTAATCGCAACCCAACCACCATCACAACCGGCAAACCCAACGCCACCGAGACATCGGCCATATTTGCTTCAGGCGAAAGCGGCACGCAAAAACCGCCGACCCCTTCCACAATGATTATATCGGCGCGTTGCGCGGCAGCTTTATAAGCCTGCTGGATCACATCGACACGCATGACTACACCATTTTTTTGCGCAGCTATATGGGGGGCAATAGGCTCATCCCACAGGTATGGCGTCATTTCATTTTCAGGAAGGGTCACATTCGCTTGCGCGCGCAGCAACTCAATATCTTCGTTAACGCGAACACCGTTGTGTAATGTCACGCCTGCGGCAACCGGCTTCATGGCGGCAACCCGCAGCCCGGCCTGCACAAAGGAATACAGCAAGGCCGACGAAACCAGCGTTTTACCGATTTCGGTGTCCGTTCCCGTTACAAAGAATGCGTGTTTTGAAATAGACACAATCCACTACCCCTATGCTGCATATTCTTGTTCAGCTTGAACCACCGCACGGGCCAGACGAGTGACCTCGTTACGCGTATGCGCAGCTGAAAGGGTGATCCGCAAACGTGCGGTATCGGCAGGAACAGTGGGAGGCCGAATGGCGGGCACCCACAGGCCTTGATTCCAAAGAAACGAACCCACTTGAGACGCCAATTCATTCCCCCCGATAATAACGGGCTGAATCGCCGTATCGGATTCCGGCGCCTGCCACTTCTGCAAATGCAAATATTGTTTAAGAGTGGCCTGATGCGCCGCCAGAGACGCCCTTCGCTGCCGCCCCTGCGTTCCCGTGATCAGATCTAGACTGGTTTGCAACGCATGCGCCAAAGCCGGGGCCGCCGCAGTTGTGTAAATATAGGAACGCGCTTGTTGCACAATCCATTCAACAAGTTGCTCGTGTGCCACCACAAACGCGCCGGACACCCCGGCGGCCTTGCCCAACGTTCCCATATAAATCAAGTTGACGTACTGCAAAGACAAGGCTTCAAGCGCCCCCAGCCCCTGCTCGCCCAATACGCCAAACCCATGTGCATCGTCAACGACCAAAATGGCATCGTACTGCCCACATAACTCCGCCAGTTCCCGCAGAGGTGCAAGATTGCCGTCCATGCTGAACACGCTGTCCGTTACAACCACCCGCATCGCCGCCGGCGTTTCGGATAACAACCGGCCCAGATGGGTAACGTCCGCGTGCTCATAAATACATGTTGTGGCACGGGCGAGCTTTAAACCGTCGATAATCGACGCATGGTTTAAACGCTCGGAGAAAAAGACCGTTTCTTGTTCCAGCCGGGCCAAGGACGTTATCACGGCAAGGTTCGCCATGTAGCCGGTAGACAGATACAAGGCACGGGGAGAATCAAAATAAGGTGAGTACAGTTGCGCCAAACGCGCCTCGAGCAAGGCATGCGCATGCGAATGACCACTGATTAAATGAGATGCGCCACTTCCCGCCCCGTACCGCAGCGCGCCCTCTTGCAACGCTGCAATGATCTCGGGGTGCGAAGCCAGCCCAAGATAATCATTGCTGCAAAACGCCAACATGTCTCGCTCATTCACACGAACTTTGGGGCCGCAGGCCGTCTCGACCTGACGCAACCGGCGGCGCAAGCCTTGCTGATCCAACGCCGCCAGGCGCTGTGCAATACGGGTCGACAGATCCATTATCTTTAACTTAATACCTGATGCAAAACGGCATGTACGCCATTTGCCAAAAACGCAATTTCCGTATCACTCAAGATATACGGCGGCATAAGGTACACCGTTGTGCCTATCGGCCTGATCAATAAACCGTTTAACAAGGCTACCGAGAAAAACTGCCGTGAAAACTGCGAAGCCGCCACCGGATCGTCGAACTCGACGTCGAAGGCCCAAATCATTCCCTGCCGGCGAAAATGCTTCACCCGAGGATGCGCTTTAACCGGCGCAAGCGCCTGACTGAGCTTATCGCCTTTAACGAGATTGCCCTGTAAAACATTGTCCTGCTCGAATATATCAAGCGTCGCAAGCGCCGCGCGGCACGCAAGCGGATTTCCCGTATACGAATGTGAATGCAAAAAGCCCCGCGTTAATTCATCGCTGTAAAACGCACTGTAGATCTCGTTTGTTGTCATCACCAGCGACAGCGGTAAATAGCCCCCGCTAATGCCTTTGGACAGGCAGATATAGTCGGGCCAAATCTCTGCCTGCTCGCAAGCGAAAAACGTTCCCGTACGACCACAGCCAACCGCAATTTCATCGGCAATTAAATGCACGTGATAGCGATCACACAGCTGACGCAAACCCGCCAGATAAGACGGTTCATACATAGCCATGCCGGTGGCGCATTGCACCAGCGGTTCAACAATAATAGACGCAATCCTGTCGGCTCGCTGCTGAAATAACGCCTCGACTTCATTCAGGGCAGCCTGCACCACGTTACCGTCAGGCACCTTTTGCCGGGCATCGGGCGACATCACCACGTGCGCCTGCCCCAACAAGGGACCATAAGCATCACGAAACAGAGCCACATCGGTTACCGCCAACGCCCCCAGTGTTTCACCGTGATAACTACCGCGCAAGCATACAAACTCGCGCTTTTCCGGCTGACCTGAATTACGCCAGAAATGAAAGCTCATCTTGAGTGCAATCTCAACCGCCGAGGCACCGTCGGAGGCATAAAAGCAATGGCCCAAATGATTTCCGGTAAGCGCACCAAGTCGCTCTGACAAAAGCACGACCGGCTCGTGTGTGAAGCCCGCCAGCATGGCATGTTCAAGTTGGTCGAGTTGCTGTTTTAACGCCTGGTTAATACGCGGATTGGCATGGCCGAAAAGATTCACCCACCATGAGCTGACCGCATCAAGCAACCGCCGCCCTTCATGGTCGAACAACCAGGCGCCCTGCCCGCGCGCCAGCGACACAAGCGGAATGTGCTCGTGATGCTGCATTTGCGTGCAAGGATGCCAAACACTCTGCAGGCTGCGTTGCACCCAGTCGGACTGAAACGGTTCAGATGACACGTGTCCCCCGTTAGCGGGCATTGATAATTTGAACCACTTCCTGGGCAAACGGTGAATGCGGGTCACCCAACACGTCCAACACAGTGAAATGATGCGTATCAGGCACCACATGATGGTTGGTCACGCACGCACCCCAGCGCTGCATCAAAGCGGCCGACTGCAAATGAAATTGCCCTGTCTCATGCTCTCCAATAATGGTATGCACTTGTGCACCAAGCGGTGCGGGGCGCACGGCCGGGCTTAAGGCTTCGGCGCGCTGTTTGTCGAGCGACAATGCGCCGTTAACAGTTGAGGGGATAAGAGGCGGCAGATCAAACACCCCACTAATGGGGAATACATGTCGAATCGGCGGCATACCGCGGTTGTCATCATCATGCGTGACCATCATGCTAACCAAATGCCCACCGGCGGAATGCCCCATCAGGGAAATCCGGTTGGGATCAATGGCGAAACGGTCGGCGCGAGCGTGCAACCATTTTACGGAATCACGTACTTCAGACACCATTTGCTCAATGGGAGCGTCCGGCGCCAACGAATAGTTGATGACCGCAACGCTGATGCCGGCTTCCACGTAGGGTGCGGCAATAAAACCGACGTCGGATTTGTCGCCGCTTTGCCAATAACCACCGTGAACGAAAATCAGCAGAGGCGCACGGTCGCCCGCCGCTTTATAGAAATCCAGGTTCTGCAGTGGCCGATCGCCATAGGCAATGTCTTGCTCCGGCTGATGCTTTTGAATGACAGCCTTGGTTGTGTTTTGCCAACCTTTCAAGACATTGGGAAAATCGGAAAAGGCTGCCCGCAGGTTGTAGCCCTTTTCACATAGCGCTTCAGGACACTGAACACGCCCTTGGGCAATTCCGTTAAAACTTGACATACACGGGTCTCCGTCATTTTAGAGTTCATTGTCATTTCAACCCAACAATATAATCCATAACAACGGAGCCGTGCATGCGCAATAGCGCTTACAGCTTGATGCAAACGTTGCGCGGCTCGGTGTAAAACTCGAATGAATGGACACCACCCTCACGACCGATACCCGATTGTTTGGCGCCACCGAATGCCGTGCGTAAATCGCGCAGGAACCAGGAGTTTACCCAGCAAAGCCCTACCTCGAGTGCAGCACCCATGCGATGGGCCCGGCTTACGTCTTGCGTCCAAACGGTGGCCGCCAAGCCGTAAGGCGTATCGTTGGCCATGTTGATCACTTCTTCTTCAGTATCAAAAGGCGCGATGTGGCAGCAAGGACCAAAAACCTCTTCCCGAATCACAGCGGAAGTTTCCGGCAAACCTGTCCAGATAGTGGGTTGAACCCAGGACCCATTGGCCAAATCGCCCGGCAAATCCGGTACACCGCCACCGGTGACAATCGTTGCGCCGTCATCAGCCGCCTTCTTGTAATACGACAAGACTTTTTCGCGGTGTTCTTTCGAGACGAGCGGACCGAAATTCATGCCCTTATCGGTGGGGTTACCCATTTGAAACGCTTCAGCGCGTGCTTTAAGCGCCTGCACAAAACGCTCGAAAATGGGCCGCTCGACATAGACACGCTCGGTGCCAAGGCACACTTGCCCGGTATTTTCGAATGAAGACCGGGCAATGCCGGCCACCGCCTTGTCGAAGTCAGCATCAGCAAAAACAATACCCGGATTCTTGCCGCCCAACTCAAATGAAACAGGACGCACGCCATTGGCGGCGGCTTTCATAATGGCTTCACCCGTACGGGTTTCACCTGTAAATGTAATGCCGTCCACACCCGGATGTTCAGTTAAAAACTGACCTGCGGAGTCAGGGCCAAACCCGTGGATAACGTTGTAAACACCCTCAGGTACACCCACAGCATTCATGACCTCGCCCAATAATGTGGCGGTAGCAGGCGTTTCCTCTGAGGGTTTCACCACGACGGTGTTGCCACACGCCAATGCCGGGCCTACTTTCCAGGTCATCAGCAATAGCGGCAAGTTCCATGGGCAAATCACGCCAATCACGCCGCGAGGTGCACGTACGCCATAATTAACGGCGTGGCCGTTATCAGGCGTGCGCATTGGGAAGCACTCTGTCGGCGCATTACGCATTAAATCCGCGAACGCCTTGAAATTGGCCGCACCACGGGGAATATCCAGGTGGCTCGCCAGCGAATGTGGCTTGCCTGTATCGGCAATCTCGGCTTCCAGAAACGTGTCAAAACGACGATTGATTTCATCTGCGATAGCCACCAGCATTGAGCTACGCTCTTCCAGTTTCATTTGGCTCCACGGCCCGCGCAAAGCGGTACGCGCCGCCTTTACCGCAGCATCCACCTCACTGCGTCCGGCTTCATGCACATGGGCAATCACTTTGCCGTTTACCGGGTTGATGTCTTCAAACGTTTTGGATGTTGAGACCCACTGCCCATTAATGAAATTCTTTATTTCATGCATCGATAAACTCCTTGTTTGCTGATCCAATTAAATAACTTCTGTTGCCAAATCTTCAGACCACTCCGGGTCATCCGCCGCCAGATACGCCCACATACGTTCGAAAATCCGCCCTGCCGAGGTGGCACGCAGTTTCGCCTGGCCCGGACTCACAACGCCGTCAAGCGACGCCAGGCCGGCTGCCCTTAATTGCAGTTCCACTCGTGCGGCATCTTCCAGATACCACGTTAACGCGACGGCCATGGCCAGATCTTTACCAGCCACCACAGCTCCATTACCCCGCATGACAACGGCAGGATGCACGTCGAGCTGATCCGCCACCCCCTGCGCCTGCCTGTCGGTTCGAACAAGTTGAATATCGTTCCACAGCGGTACGCCGGGTGAAAAATACGTTCCCATGCCGTGTCGCGGCATGGGCGTGAGGCCGGCTGCCGAAAGTGTCATTACGTCGCGCGGCATACTGCGAACAATGCCGCCGACATCCTTCCTGCGCCGATAAATTTGCTGGTGAATCCGCACCTCGCCCAGCACCCCGTTGGGCAAATCACCATGAACAGGCACGACGCGCCCCAAATCCTTGCTTGTAATCAGTCCCATTGGCTTGGCCGTGCACACCAGAAAATGCTGCTCATCGAGCCGCAAACTGCAATGGCCATAGGCGTGCACCAACCCGGCACGTGCCAGCGCGCGCGCCGCCACACGAACCGAGCGTTGTTGCTGCGCAGTGGGTTTCGCTGTTCCCGCCACGCTCATTTGAACTCCGGGATATCGGGGCGCGAACCCCACATGCAAAATGATTCCGGAGTAAACGGAAAATTCCGTGGCCGATAAGTGTCCTCATCTTCGGGCTGGATCAACCTGACACCGGTTGAATATTCATACACCATCCCATGAGGCCCTTCAAAATACAAAAACATCGCGCCGGAAGTAGGGTGACGGCCCGGGCCAAAACGGATCGGAATATTTCTTTCTTTCAATATGTAATAGGCCCGCATGACATCGTCGATGCTTTCTACTTGATGATTGATATGCTGTACGCCCGGGTAAGTAGACGGAAACAAAGCGATTTTGTGATGCACTTCATCAATGCGCAGCAATGGAGCATCACCGATTCGGTCACTCACACGGGCCCCCATTAACCCGGTCCAGAAGCGCTCATCGCGACGGGCATTCACCGTTCGCAAACCAATGTGGCTAAAGCCGGTAATGCCCGCATCGCGGGTGGGGAAATAACGACGGCCGCTATGATGCGGCTCGTACACCAAATCGACACTGTTGCCCGACGGATCTTTAAAGTTGATGAACTCGCGCACACGACGCTGCTCACATTCAGTCGCGGAACCCAGATGCACCTGAAAGCCCCTGCCCTCAAGGAATTGGGCCGCCGACTGCAACTCTTCCAAGGTGTCCACTTCGAAAGCCACCGTATGATCAGCCGGGTCACCCTCAAAATAACAAAGCGTGTGATCCCGACTATCGGAACGAAAATACACGGATTTGTTTTCACGACTGGCCACTTCCAAGCCTAACAACTCCGTTGAATATTTAACGGCTGCATCCATATCGGACGTCCCAAGCCTGACATAGCGAATATCATGCAAATGAATCACGACGTTGTTCCCTTTACCCGCAATTTAATTGCCTATTAGCGCCTAAATTTAGGCGCCGGCGTTTTACTTCAATCACAAAAGAGTAGCCTCTGAAAATATCGAAGTCAAATATTTTTATCGAGATTTTTGTAAAATTATACTGATTAATGCCTTTCCCGGAAAAATAAGATAAACTTGCGCGGTAATTTGCGGTAACCACGTCCGCCTCTTTCTCCTAAGGGATTTTCATGCTCGAGCGCCCTTCGTCTGACTCGTCCGCCGCGCCACCTGATGACGCATCAGGCAATGCCACTTCACCCAAAACACTGGTTAGCGCCGCTTATCAGCGTCTGCGTCGCGACATCATTGAAGGACGACTGGCGCCTGGGGCGAAATTACGGGTAGAACATTTGAAAGATGAGTACGGTGTTGGTGCCGGCACCTTACGCGAAGCACTGGCTTTGCTGGTATCGGACGCACTGGTGGTGGCCCGCGGGCAGCGGGGCTTTCACGTTAAGCCCATTTCAATCGAAGACTTTCACGATATCACTCGGACCCGCATTTTGCTTGAATGCGAAGCCTTGCGTCAGTCGATTGAATTTGGTGACGACGTTTGGGAGGGGCGCGTTGTTGCTGCCTTTCACCGCCTTGACCGCATAGAGCAGCGGTTAGCCAGTTCCCCTCCCGATGATTTCGACGAATGGGAAGACCGCAATCGTGAGTATCATCAAGCCTTAATCAGCGGCTGTCGCTCGCCGTGGATACGCCATTTCTTAGGTATTCTGTATCAGCAGGCTGAACGCTACCGGCGACTGGTTATTACACGCAAACCCATTCCCCGCGACTTGCACGGGGAGCATCGTGCTATTCTCGACGCCACATTGGCGCACGATAGCGGGGTGGCCTGCAAATTGCTGGCCGAACATATTAGTATGACCTACGAGGCAGTCAAACAACTTCCCGAAACCCTATTCAGCGAGTAAGAATGCCGGTTGTCCTTTTGTTTCAAAGCTGGCCGGCCTTATGTGCGCTCGTCATTCTGATAAGCCTGTTCACGTCAACCACCCTCGCCAACACCTCTAGTACCAGCCAAGAACCCATTTCAGTTGGCGTCGTTGCCGACAATGAACCGTACTCCAACTTCAGCGCCAATGGTACCGAAGGATTTTCAATTGATGTTCTGAATGAAGTCAGCCGGATAAGCGGACTGAAATTTGAGTATCGTGTGGGCAGTTGGTCGGACATTTTCGCTGCATTTCAGCGTGGTGAAATCGACGTCGTTGATGAGGCGTCATGGCGCGAAGATCGTGCCCAGAATATGTTGTTCACGCGCCCCTACCATATCCGCCAAACGGTCGTCATGCACGATAAACGCCGTCCATTGCCCCCCATCCGTTCACTTGACGATTTAAAGCCATACCGGGTGGGTTCACTGAAAGACATTTATTACGCCTCCGTTTTACGTGATGCCGGTTTAAACACGGCCGAATACGGCCTGCAATCTGAAATGGTGCAGGCGTTATCGTTTGGTTGGATTGATGCCATTATCGGGCCGGAAATTACGTTGAACTACTTCGCCCGGCAAAAAGGTTTTGCCAGTTTGGAGGTGGCGTCATCAGCACCTCTAAACGGACAGGACGAAGAAGATTTTCGACTTGCGGTCGCACCAGACCGTCCCGATTTACATGCCAAACTGGATCACGCTTTGGCGCAGATCAAACCGGAATGGCTTGAAAAGCTCCGTATACGGTGGCAGGAATTTGGGGGACGTCCTTTAATATCAAAGCAGTTCGAGCTCTCATCTTCCGACAAAGCCACCATTCGCCAACAGGGGCCGCTGCGCGTCGGCCTTATGCGCGACTATGCGCCTTTATCGTTCGACAATGAGGGTAAGGTCCAGGGGTTGACTGTTGATGTGCTGTCCAGAGTGGCAGATCTAACCGGCGTTCGCGTGGTGCCGGTTGTCGACCAATGGCACAACCTGATCGAACTGTTTAAACGGGGTGAAATCGATGTCATGGCGAATATTTCCGACCTGCCTGCACGTCGCCGCTTTGCCCGTTTCACCACGCCCTATCATCATGTATCGGTCGTTGGGTTCAGTCGCTCACCCGATATACGGCTTGAGTCGGCGGCCGATCTGGAAGGCCTGACAGTCGGCTACGGCGCAGGTATCTTCTACGAGAACGCATTGAAACAGACAATTGGTGCTGATGCCGTTGCGTTTAGCGACCAGGCTTCCATGTTTATTGCCTTGCAAAACGGTCAGGTCGATCTTGTACTGACTGCGCTCGACAATGGAAACCATTGGGTTCGGGAAATGGGCTTGTACAACTTGCATATCGCGGGCGAACTTGTGCTTAACGGCGAAACGGTACGTGAAGACCTGCGTTTCGCCTTTCGTCCCGCCCTTGAGCCCATGGTCCCCGTTTTCAACAAGGCGTTAAGCGCGATTGCGCCCGCGGAAATGCGCGTGGTCGAAAACCGTTGGTTAGGTGCCGCAATGAATAATCCGGCATCGAACAGTCCCCTCACATTTACCAAAACTGAACAGGCCTATTTGGAAAGTCGGAACTATAGGTTAACGTTTTGCGCGCATACCGACTGGATGCCGTTGCAGGGGATATCGGAAGACGGAAAACATGAAGGGATGGCTGCGGGTTTGCTGAGCCACCTTGCCAAACGGTTGTCTGTTCAGTTCGAACACCACCCAACAGAAAGCTGGCCTGACGCCTTACAAGCACTTGCAGGCGGCCAGTGCGACCTTTTACCTGCTGTACCCGCCAGCAACACCCTGGAAAGCAACCCAAACATTACGCTCACCGACGCTTACTACACCTTGCCCACGGTTGTTCTAGGTCGTATAGAGACCCCATTTTTCAATTCGATTACCGAACTACATGGCAAGAGGATCGGCGTTTCAAACCATACTGCGTGGGCTAACGATTTAAGCCTGTCGCATCCCGGCCTGAACCTGCAACCTCATCGCAACGAAAAATTAGCCATACAAAAAGTACAAGCAGGAGAACTCTACGGCTATATCGGCACACTGGCAAGCACCAACTTTTTGCTGCAAGAACTGGAAATCAATGACATACGCGTGGTGGGTCGTATTCCTATGGACACATCTCTTGCCATTGCCATTCACGAAAAAAATACGGTCCTTGTGTCGCTTTTGGAGAAAACGCTCGCCACCCTGAGTGCGGCAGAGCGTAACGATATGGAACGGCGCTGGCTTTCAACCTCGCTGGAAGAAAAAGTGGATTACACACTTTTGTGGAAGCTTCTGGCCGGCGCGCTTATTATTGTTGCATTGCTTATATACTGGAATCGCAAACTCCGGCGCTTGAATCGAGAGTTGGCGCGCGCCAACCACAAACTTGCAGAAATCAGTACCACCGACCAGCTTACCGGCGTGGGCAACCGTACCTACTTTGAACAAATGTTCGAAGCCCGTTTCGAAGCGTGCCGAAACGCCAATAGGCCTTACCTGGTGGCCATGATCGACGCCGACCACTTTAAACGTGTTAACGACCAATGGGGCCATGAAGCCGGCGATGCGTGCCTCATGCAGTTGGCAAACATTCTGAAATCACATTTCAGTGATTTCGACAGCGAAATCGTACGTTTTGGTGGTGAGGAATTTGTAATTTTTGCAACAATTACCCACAGCGAACAGGTTGAAGGCAGGCTGGAAAACCTACGTAAAAGGGTGGAAGAAACCGCCATCTCGTTCGAAGCCAACCCCATTGAATTAACCATCAGCATTGGCTATTGTTGCGCAACTCCGCAAGCAGCAGACCTGCCGCAACAGTGGTTCAGGGCGGCTGACCGCGCACTTTATGACGCGAAAGACGCCGGACGAAATTGCGTTATAAAGCGACAACCATAAAGCAATTTCGAACTGTGCTTTTTGAAAATGGCGCGTCGTGAGGGTCTCGAACCCCCGACCTCAGGCTTAGAAGGCCCGTGCTCTATCCAGCTGAGCTAACGACGCTTCAAATTACATCAGGCAGGCATTATAAAGTATGCCTGCATCATTTATTTGTCATTTGCCATGAAACTCGACTATTTATGCCGCTCCGGCATCACAGTGCTGTTTGTCATCATCACGTTTGCCATGGGCGCGCACAGCCGGGCCGAAACACCGCCGACACATCGTGTCGTGTATTCCATTGCTCAGCAGTCGGCAATGCCGGGCCAGACAATCACCCTTGAAGAAACCCGGCTTAACGCCTCGAACCAACCTTTGCAATGGCGGCCGGAACACGCTGTTCGTGCTGTGTGGCACTCCAATGGCGGCACGTACGCCGCCCATGCCGTGCTGGACAACCCGGAACAAACCTATATCTTGCAACCCGGCACTTTCCAAACAGTTAAGCGAACGCTGCATTTACCGGCAGATTTAAGCTCTGGTGCCACAACCGTCAACATCGAAGGATTTCCAGGTTTACTGGCATTGAATATACAAGCCAATGACGCAAATTCCGGAAACAATGGATTGCCGCCAACGCCTGTGCAGGCCAACACGGCAAATACCGTTCCGAATCAAAGCTTGCAACCTGCACCCACTTCCGCTTTTGACGCATTCCGCAATGCCATCTCCAGCTACGAGCCGGTTTATTTCGATGTTGGCGGTCGGGACGGCGCAAATGCCCGTTTTCAAATCAGCTTTAAATATCGCTTGTTCAGCCCGGAACCCAACGCATCGAGCCGGTGGCATAACCACTTTTATCTGGGTTACACGCAAACATCGCTTTGGGATTTGGCTGGTCGTTCGAAACCTTTTGTTGATACAACCTATAACCCAGCGGTATTTTGGCACAATCCATTGCTATGGGAGTCGGACAGCACGCATTGGGCGGCAGGTTTGGCAAGCGGCATATCACATCGCTCGAATGGTAAAAGCGGTGCAGACTCCCGCTCGTTGAATGAGGCATTCATTCAACCGGAATTTAACTATCGCTTCAACGACGGCAGCCAACTTAGCTTTCAGCCACGCTTCAAAACCTATTTCAATAAAAACGAGAACCCCGACTACGCCGACTATCTAGGCTACGTCGACTGGAAACTAAGATGGGCACAACCAAACGGTTGGGTCGTTACTGGTTTATATAAACAAGGAAAACAGGGGCGTGCCACAACACAGTTGGAAGTAGCCTGGCCGCTGAAGCGTACCTTTTTAAACATGAATGGATATGCCCATATCCAGTACTTCCAGGGCTATGGGCAAACCCTGTTGAACTATCACCAAAAAAGCGAACCGCAGATACGCTTCGGCCTTGCACTGGTACCCTGATGGGTATCAGTGCAGGCCGCGACAAGGCAATAAACTAAGCGGGTTCAGCGGATGGCGCACGACTCTGTGCCGTAGCCAGCCCCGCAAGAATACGCCCCGGCGTAAACGGCACCTCGCGATACCGAACCCCTGTAGCATCGAACAAGGCATTTGCAATGGCAGCACCACTTGGCACGGAAGACGACTCACCCGCGCCCATTGGGGGCTCGTTTTGCCGATCCATCAGCACAATTTCAATGGCCGGAATGTCCATGAAATTCATAATGGGGTAAGCCCCCCACTCGTGGTCGACTACGCCCTGATCATTAAATTTCACCGCCTCTTTCAGAACACGGCTTAACGACTGAATCACATTACCGTGAATTTGATGACGTACACCATCGGGATTCACCATCATGCCTGTGTCCTGCCCCACCACGAGACGCTCGACACTGACTTTACCCGTTTCAACGTTAACGGCCACATCGACCACCCAAGCGCTCCATGCCGCCCCGAAACCCGGAAATTTGCTGTGCACATAACGCGCGTAGGCAACACCCCTGCCCCGTAAAATACCGTCGTCGTCGGCCACACCACGCGAACCCGTTGCGCCGGTTTGCCAGCCTGCCTTATGCGCCGTTTCCGCCAAAACATCGCGTGCACGGGCTTCACGCAAATACTGCAAACGAAATTCCACCGGGTCGGCACCCGCCGCGTGCGCCAACTCATCGATAAATGAATCGTGGGCGAAAGAGTTCGGCATTGCCGACACGCCCCTTAACCACGCCGCCCGCACAATGGGTGCCATATCGTGAGATGCAATGTTCATACGCGGATAAACGTAAGGCGGTACCGAAGTACGATCGCCCATTTGCAGTGTTCGAGGCTGATTGCTTCTAACGCCTGTCAGTATCAACGCCAGACTGGGCGCATCGTTAGAGGGATAACGCGTAACGAAGTTGTATGCCAACAAGCGACCCTGGGTATCCAGGCTGCCTTCAATATCAATTAATTGGGCCGCGCCTTTTGGTTCCCACGCGTGCTCTTGCTCACGTGTCAGTTGGACCCGAACCGGATGACCGATTTCCTTTGAAATCAGCGCCGCATCGGCACACACATCGTCGGCACAATTACGACCATAACAACCCGAGGCCTCATAACGCACGATGTTAATCGCACCTTCACTGAGCTCGGCCAACTGAGCAAGCTCTACCCGCAGCATGTGCGGATTCTGTGTTCCTGACCAAACAGTCAGCCCGTTGTTCGTATAGTGCGCCACGGCGCACGAGGGGCCAACCGACGCATGCATTTGATAGGGCCACACATAGCTGCGCTTCAGCGATACCCCTGGCTCAACGCCGGGCTCCGTTTCGTCTTGATTAAGCAAAGGACGCTCATTGTATTCGTGATGACGCAGCGCCTTTTCAAGGTTATCGAGCGGTTGCAGATTCGGTACAGGCTTCCAGCGCAATTTCAAACAGCGCATGGCTTTGATGGCATGTTCTTCACGCTTGGCGGCCACTGCAACAAAATCGCCTTTTACAACCACCTTAATGTCGTCGGCAATACCGGCGACCGATGACTCATCTACCGACAGTAAGCTCTGGCCGATGAAATCACCCCCATCGCGACCGCTGTAAGGGGGCCGGATAACCCGGGCGTGCCACATGCCCGGCACCCGAACGTCGTGAACAAAACTGAGTTGCCCTGTTGCTTTGGCTGGGATATCAACACGCGGTTGCGATTTTCCGACAATGTCATATTGTTGACTGTCCTTCAGCAGAACTTCGGCCTGATATTCGAGCTGAACCGTTTGACCGGACAGCAAAGGACCAAAGTTAACACTGCGCCCGTCGGGCGCAGTAACACTCCCGTTGCGAATTTGTACGCCTTCAGAACCGGCCAGGCCAAAATACGCTGCGGCCTTTTCAATAAGATATTCGCGTGCCTGAGCCGCCGAGTTGCGCAACGGAACGGCCGAAATCTGAATACTGGCGCTTGCAATCGTGGGGCCTTGGTTCGGCGTTGCCTCGGTGTGCCCGAGAACCATCGTGACGCTCTCAAAGGGAACGCAAAGCTCCTCGGCCACAATTTGCGCCAAGGCCGTGCGAATTCCCGTTCCCAGGTCGACGTGGCCGTTGAACGCCAGCACTTGCCCCGAGTCGAGCACTGCCACAAAAAGATCGGGATGCGGTTGTAGGTAGTCGGACTTAATACCCGGTTGCCCGGGAGCCGGCGTAGGCGGTGGCGCAGGCGGCCTGACAACGAGCAATGTTCCGGGCCTTGAAAATAAGGCCTCGCGATCGGCTTTCGGGTCAACGAAACGCATTTCACTTCCTTATGACTGGAAACGGGCACACTCCACAGTGTACCGGATATACGGCAGCACCTAAAGCGAATTTATGCAATGTATGCACCATATTATGAAAAAATAACTCATACCGTGAAAAATGGCATAAAACTTCTTTATTAAAACTCAATCAATTCTAACAATTACATTTAAATTCAAATATTTATTAATAAAAAATGTAGATTTATAAAATTCATAAAAGACTAGTAGAAACACCAATAACGATTTCCTTTACCCAAAAAAATAAAGCGTATACACTTTATTTAACGCATATCAAACCTTTCTTCTCTTTTCCTTCGGGAGTCTCATCATGAAAAACAATCCTCGTATCGCATTTATTGGTGCCGGCCTGGGGGGCACAGCCGGTGCAGGCCTTATGGCCAAAGCAGGTTTCAACGTAAAAGTGTATGAACAGGCACCCGCGTTTGCCCGCATGGGCGCAGGCATTCACTTGGGCCCAAATGTCATGAAAGTCATGCGAAAGCTGGGCATTGAAGATGAACTTAATCGCACCGGAGCTCACCCCGATTACTGGTACAGCCGCGATGGGATTACAGGCGACGTAATGGCTCAAATCCCACTAGGGGATTACGCTGTTTCCCATTACGGCGCCAGTTATCTAACCGTCCACCGCGGCGATTTCCATAAGCTCATGACTGACGCCCTGCCAGACGGCGTGCTGGAATTCAACAAGAAATTAAGTGAAATTGAAGACAAGGGCGACAAAGTCGTCATGAAATTTGCCGACGGCACAATTGAAGAGGCAGACTTCGTTATTGGAGCCGACGGCATCAACTCTAAAGTGCGGGAAAGCCTGCTGGGTGAAGAACTACCGATCTACACCGGCTATGTCGCCCATCGTGCCGTTTTCCCAACACCCGTCGACAGCGGTGCGCTTCCTTTCGATATGTGTTGCAAGTGGTGGGACGGTGATCGCCACATGATGGTGTACTTCGTTACCAGCAAGAAAGATGAAATCTACTATGTAACCGGTGTCCCGGTTGAGTCATGGGACATGAACAAGAGCTGGGAGCCGTGCACCAAAGATGAGATGCGCGAAACATTCAAAGGATGGCACTCCAGCGTACAAGCTTTGATTGAAGGCACACAAGAAGTGACACGCTGGCCATTGCTGGAACGCGATCCTCTGCCGGTATGGAGCCGCGGACGTTTGGTCCTTTTGGGTGATGCATGCCATCCCATGAAACCCCATATGGCGCAAGGGGCTGCCATGGCAATTGAAGATGCCGCAATGTTAACGCGTTGCTTCCAGGAATTGGGCTTTACAGACTACGAAGCGGTGTTTAACCTATACGAAGCCAATCGTGCTGAGCGCGCCAGTAAAGTGCAATTGGTATCCCATAACAACACTTGGTTGAAAACCAACGAAAATCCCGACTGGTGCTTTGGATACGATGTATTCGAAGTTCCATTGGTTGAATCTGAGAAACAATGAGCAAAACAACCCAGATTACCGAATTAAGTGTCAATGGTAAAAGCCATCAAATTGAAGCAGATGCCGATACACCCCTGCTTTACATTTTGCGTAACGACCTCGAGCTGAACGGCCCGAAATTTGGCTGCGGTCTGGGTGAGTGTGGTGCCTGCACCGTTTTAATCGACGGTGTTGCCGCACGATCCTGTGTTTTACCCCTGCGCAGCGTGGCAGGACATGACATCACAACGCTGGAAGGCCTGGGGAGTTCAGCATCCCCAGGCCGCGTTCAACAAGCGTTTATCGACCAGCAGGCGGCTCAGTGCGGCTACTGCCTGAACGGCATGATCATGACGATTCAGGCTCTCTTGAACCGTAATCCGCACCCAACCGAGCAGCAAATTCGACAAGAACTTAAATATAATCTTTGCCGCTGCGGCACCCATGTTGAAATTATGGCCGCAGCACGCCAAGCAGCCCTATCAGAACAATGACAGTACCGGCTCCATCATCACGTCCGTCATCAATCGAAACGGACAAACAAAACCTTGCCCCGCCCAGTGCCGCACGGCTCTTGCATGGCGTCGTTCTGCGACCCGATCAGCTCTTATGGGACGGCCGACACTACACGGGTCCAACCCCTGTTAAAGTTCACGCTGATGGGGCGCGTCATGTGCCGGGCGTGGTCGCGGTTGTTATCCGCCAAAGCTTTATCGGGGTAGTTGCATCGCAGCCCGGGCAGGCACAACACGCCAAATCGCAAATTCATGTGCAATGGAGCCGTCCCGTTACGGATACGCCCAAATCACTGCCTGGCGCGCCGGTAACGCAAAGTGCACGCTCTTATCAGTATCAAACCGACACACAAGCAGCAAGCTGGGCCATTGCGCTGTTCGACGAGGCCACACTAAAGATATGGTGCCGCACAACGCAGCCGGAATCACTTCGGCATGAAATCAGCGCCCTGCTTTCGCTTACCCCTGAACAAATACAGATTCTTCCAAACGGACAATACCCTACAGAAAGTTACGACGCCGCCGTCGATGCCGCCTTACTCTGTATACATGCCCCGAGCCGCGCCGTCAAAGTTGCTCAACCGGCGCACCCGGCCACATTAATTCGTATTACCGTCGACGGCGATAAAAACAGCCTGACCGAAAAACTATCGCAATACCCTGCGCGCCGCCCATCGGTGGCTGCGCTTCTATGCGGGTTTACCCATACCTCGCCGGCTACCGCGGTGCAGAACAACGACGCCTACGGTACGCCTATTCGCCTTAGGTTCGAAAATCCCACAACCCCTATTTCAACCTACCCCTCCGAGCAGGTGGGAGCCGCACAAATTTTTGCCCGGGAATCATTTTTCGACGAAACATGCAAAGCACAAAAACTGGACCCGGTTCAGGCACGACTCAATCAACTGACGCATGATCTTACCGGTAGAAACCTGATCGAGTCGGTGGCATCGCGTGCCCAATGGAATAATCGGCCGTCAAAAGCGGGAACGGGCCAGGGTTTTGCCTACGGCCACGTTATCGATAACGAACAAGACCCCCCCCAGCAAATATGGTCCGCATGGATTGCTGAAGTTTCAGTCGATAAAGAAGGCTTGGTCGACATTACCCGATTAACTGTTGGCCATAGCACCGAAGAACTCAATAGCCGGCAGGCCACACCCGAGATCGAGTCATCGCTCCGGCAATTTGCACAAGGCTTATTGAAGCCGCCCGACTCTTTTGATCAATGGGGAAACGACAAAGAGAAGCCTGACTTTCAAGTGGCCAGGCCCAATATTGATATCGTCCCCCAACAAAACGAAAATGCGATATCCACTCACATTGCATGGAATGAGAAAGCACGTTGGCCGGCCGCTGCGGCCATTGCCAACGCAATCCACGACGCAACGGGTGTGCGATTAAGGGACACCCCCTTTGATAGCCGTCAATTACAGCAAGCCCTTGCACAGAAGCCGACACCGCCTGCTTATAAGAAATGGACTTATGGATTGCTTGGCGGGATTGCCGCAACAGCGGCCGGGTTGGTCGTAAGCGCGATGCCATGGCGCAGCGCAATCGCCCCGGTTGCCGTAGACACTCGCATCTATTCAGAGGAAGCCATTAACCGTGGCCGCCTGGTAGCCATTGCAGGTGATTGTACGGTTTGCCATACTGCGGAAGACGGCCTGGAAAACACGGGCGGACGAGCACTGGAAACGCCGTTTGGCGTTGTCTATAGCACCAATATCACACCCGACCCTGAAACCGGAATTGGCTCATGGTCGTACGAAGCATTCGAACGTGCCATGCGAGAAGGCATCCATCGCGACGGACGGCACCTTTATCCAGTGTTCCCTTATACGGCCTTCGCCAAAATAAGCGACACAGACATGCAGTCGCTTTATGCGTATTTAATGACGCAGCCGGCGGTTAAACACACCCCGCCGAAAACCGAATTGGCGTTCCCATATAACGCTCGCCCTTTAATGGCAGGCTGGAACACACTCTTTCACGAGAATGCGCGTTTCGAGCCTGATCCAACGAAAACAACGCTATGGAACCGCGGGGCCTATTTGGTTCAAGGCGCGGGGCATTGCGCAGCCTGTCACACCCCACGCAATGCACTTGGTGCAGAAAAATCGGGGGAGAAAAACTATTTGGCCGGTGGATTTGCCGACGGTTGGGAAGCGCCGCCATTGAATGGCCTATCGAAGGCCCCCATTGCCTGGACGGAAACCTCCCTCTATGACTACCTGCGTACAGGGTTTTCATCGTTACATGGTGTCGCCTCGGGCCCTATGGCACCGGTTGTCGAAGGCCTGGCACAATTACCCGAAACGGATGTACGTGCCATCGCACACTATCTAAGCAGCTTGAATCCCGGCTCTCCTGAAAGCGAACCGGCGGCCTTAACCGCCGCAAAACTCGAAGAAACCAGCAGAAACAATAGCGCAGTCATGACCATGCCTGGAGAAAGCCTCTTTGAGGGAGCCTGCGCAGTTTGCCATGATGCGCGCGAAGGGCCGCCATTGTTTGGTTCACGCCCGTCGCTCGCCCTGAACACCAACCTGCATAGTGACCATCCCGACAACGTCATTCAGGTACTGATGCATGGCATCGCCGACCCCACCCAACTCGGCCTGGGCGACATGCCCGGTTTCAAAGATAGCCTCAACAATCAGCAAATAAAAGATCTGCTGGAGTACATGCGTGCGCGCTTTGCACCTGAAAAAGCCCCTTGGCAGGGGCTTGATGAGAAAATTGAGACGATACGAAATCAGACCGTAAGATAACTTCGGCGAATCTCTTCGTTCTCGGCCAGTTCCGCCATGGTGGCAGCATAGCGGATCTGGCCTTTTTCAAGTACATACACCCGGTCGGACACCAATTCGGCAAAATGAATGTTTTGCTCGCAAAGCAATACGCTGACACCATGCTCTTTCAGCGCAATAATCATATTGGCCATTTGCTCCACGATAAGCGGCGCAACCCCTTCCGACGGCTCATCCAGCAAAACCAAGTAAGGGTTGCCCATTAGCGTGCGTGCCACCGTAAGCATTTGCTGCTCACCGCCGCTCATCTGCCCGCCCGGGCGATCCTGCATGCCGCCCAGATTGGGAAAAAGTTTGTACAAATCTTCGGGGGTCCAACGGAATGCAGACTTGCCATCCGGCCATGTCCGGGCCGGCTGACGCCCCACCTCAAGATTTTCGGTAACGGTAAGGTCACTGAAAACGCGCCGGTCTTCAGGCACGAAACCGACACCGCGACGGGCAATCTCGAACGACTGACGCCCGGAGATTTTGCTCCCCATGAAGTGAATATCACCTTTGGATTTTTCCATTAAACCCATAATGGATTTAAGCGTTGTTGATTTGCCCGCCCCGTTTCGACCCATTAGGGCCACCACCTCGCCGCGACGAACGTTCAAGTCGACATCAAACAAAATATGCGCGGCGCCATACCAGGCATTCAGTTTCGAGACCGTCAAAAGCGGCTCATCGGGATTGAAATCTACCTTACTCATGCTGTTGCATCCGATTGTTTCTTTTCAAAAGTTTTACCCGTGCCGAAATACACTTCCTGCACCTTGGGGTGATTACGAATATCTTCGGCACTACCTTCGGCAATCAAACGGCCGCGAGCCAGCACAATCATGCGATCGGCGTAGGCAAACACGACATCCATACTGTGTTCGGTGAATAAAACTGCCATATTTCGATCAATAACCAACTTCTTGGTTAGCGCCATAAGCTCATTACGCTCTTTGGGCGCCATACCTGCAGTGGGCTCATCCATCAGCAACAGCACCGGATCATTCGCCAGGCCAATGGCCAGCTCAACCCGCTTTACGTCACCATAGGCAAGTTCGCTGCAGGGCCGTTCAGCCTGGCTGTCCATGCCAACCTGCTCAAGCAACGACATGGCTTTGTCACGGTAATAGGACGCTGCCGGTTTCCAGAACGAATAGATTTTTCGCTCATGCGCCAAAATGGCCATTTGCACGTTCTCAATAACGGTTAACGATGCAAAGGTTGCCGCAATCTGAAAGGTGCGCCCCACGCCCATATGGGCAATTTGCCGTGGCGGACGCCCGACCAATTCCCGACCATTCAATTGAATGGATCCGGCCGTAGCAGGCAGTTGACCATTCACCATATTGAAGGTGGTTGTTTTGCCGGCACCATTCGGCCCGATAAGGGCAAGCAACTCGCCCGCTTTTAACTCGAAGCTCACTCCATCGACCGCAATATTACCGCCAAAGGCTTTCTTCAGATCTTTTACTACTAATAAACTCATGGCGGTTACTCCTTGGAAGCGGCCAGCGCCTGGTTGCGCTTGGCTGCTCGATAATCAAAAAACTCCTTGAAATATCCGGCGACCCCTTGCGGGAATACCAACACAATTAGGAGAATGACGCCACCGAACAAAGCCAACCAATAGTCGGTGATACCCATGAAATAATCCTGCAGGAACTGGAAGGTCGCCGCGCCGACAATGGGGCCGATGAGCGTTTGAATACCGCCCAGCAGGACCATGACCAGGCCATCTACTGATTTACCCACCCAAATAATTTCCGGCGATGCACTGCCTTTTGAAAAGACATACAGCACCCCTGCCAGGCCGGCAAAAATACCCGCTATAACGAATGCGACAAGTTGCACCCGCTTTACATTGATACCCAATGCATCAGCCCGCAACCCGGAATCACGGGCTGCACGTAAGGCATACCCAAACGGAGAGAACAACAAACGGCGCAACACAATGGCGGAAATGATGACAATCGCGAACGCAAAGTAATAATACGCATCACCTGACAGCCATTCGGCCGGCCAAATACCGATCATGCCGTTGGAGCCACCGGTAAAACTGTCCCATTGGTAAATGACCGACCAGACAATCTGCCCGAATGCCAGCGTAAGCATAGCCAGATAAACCCCGGCCAACCGAACGCAGAACCAACCGAAAATCAAAGCACCAAAACCAGCGATGATAGGTGCGATGGCCATCGACAAACCCATTGAAAACGCCGCCGACTTCAACAATAGCGCGGCACCATAAGCCCCCAAACCATAATAAGCGGCATGACCAAATGAATGCATCCCACCGGGCCCCATAATGAAGTGCAGGCTAAGAGCAAACAGCGCAGCCACCATAATATCCAGCGCCAGCACCGGTGCATAAGGCAGCCACTCCGACATCAAGGGCAATGCAGCAACGGCCGCAATAACCACAGCAATAAACCATTTGAATGGGGCGGTTGCAGGCCGATAAGGCGCCTCGATAGGCGCGGAATTACGACTCACGGAAGCTTCTTTACCGAACAAGCCCCATGGACGGAACACCAAAACCAAGGCCATGAATATAAATTCCACTACCAGCGTAAGACGTGGAAAATCGAACTCGATTCCAAAAAGAGAAACCGTTCCAAGCGCAATACACATGGCCTTCAGTTCGGCAATAATCAGGGCGGCAACGTACGCACCCGGGATTGAACCCATACCGCCGACAACCACAATGACAAAGGCATCGCCGATTACGCCCAAATCCAGCGTTAAATTGGCGGGTAACCGCGGAATCTGAACTGCCCCCCCCAACGCGGCCAGAAACGCACCCAACGCGAATACGGCAGTGAACAACCAGGCCTGGTTCACACCTAAAGCACCTAACATCTCGCGGTCTTGGGTGGCCGCACGCACCAAAGTACCCCAGCGCGTACGCGTAAGCAACAACCACAATAAACCTAAAACAACAGGGCCGATCAGAATCAGTACAAGATCATATTTGGGAAAATAATGACCCAGAATCTTGATGGAACCATCAAGCCCGGGCGCAATCGGGCCAAGCAAGTCTTGCGGGCCCCAAATAAACAGTGCTGCGTCACGGAAGATCAGCACCAAAGCAAACGTTGCCAACAGCTGAAACAATTCCGGAGCGCGATAAATCCGCCTCAACAGGACAATTTCAACCAACGCGCCCAATACGCCGATTGCCAGCGCGGCAAGCAATAAACTGAACCAGAAACCAAACGCGCTGTTTCCCAGCTCTTGCACAATGCTGTAGGCCACATAGATACCCAGCATATACAAGGAGCCGTGAGCAAAGTTAACGATGCGCGTGACACCAAAAATCAGCGAGAGACCGGCTGCAACCAAAAACAGCGACGACGCTTCCGCAAAACCGTTCAGAATCTGAACAATAAAACCCGACAAGTCCATTTGACTGATATCCAAAAATTAAAACCTCTGCCACCCAAAAGAGTGACAGAGGCGCACTTCATGACGTTACTCGGAAGCCGAAGCCGGACGTAATTTCTTTACCTCAGCGGCAGGTGGCAACACGTCTTTACCGTCGACATAAACGATGTCAGTCATAATGCCTTTGCCGTCCTTCTTGGCAAGCTTGCCAACATAGGCACCCATGGTGGACTGGTGATCAGCCACACGATATTCAATGGAACCAAAGGGTGACATCAGTTCAAGACCGCGGAAGGCTTTAATCATATCTTCCGTTTCGGTTGAGCCCGCTTTTTTGATCCCCTCAGCCAAAGACATAATGGCGGAATAGCCCACTACGCTTCCCAGACGGGGGTAATCATCGAACTTAGCCTGATAAGCGTCAAGGAAAGCCTTGTGCTCGGGCGTGTCGATTGCATACCATGGATAACCCGTTACCACCCAGCCTTCAGGCGTTTCACTACCCAACGGGTCAAGATACTCGGGCTCGCCCGTTAGCAAGCTGACAACCGGCTTGTCGTCGAAGAAATTACGCTGAGAGCCGGCCCGGACGAACTTGGCCAAATCGGCTGCAAACAGCACATTGAATACAGCCTCGACGTTTGCATCAGATAACGCTTGAACAACGCTGCCGGCATCGACCTTACCCAGTGGCGCAGCCTGCTCAGCCACAAACTCAACATCGGGCTGCGCTTCTTTCAAGAGTTTCTTAAAAGTTGCAGCGGCAGACTGGCCGTATTCATAGTTGGGATACACCAGCCCCCAACGCTTTTTGTTCATTTTTACGGCTTCGGGAATCAATGCAGCAACTTGCATATAAGTTGAAGGACGCAAACGGAACGTGTAGCGGTTGCCGTTTTCCCAGACAATTTTGTCGGTTAGCGGCTCAGCAGCCAAAAAGAAGGTTTCCTTTTGCTTGGCGAAGTCGGTAACCGCCAAACCAATATGCGAAAGAAAAGTACCTGTAAGGACATCAACCTGGTCTCGGGAGATAAGTTCTTCCGCAACGCGGACAGCGTCGCCTGTCGTCGCGTTATCGTCCTTAATGACCAACTCGACTTTCTTGCCGTTCAAGCCGCCCGACTCGTTAATTTGCTCAATTGCGAGTTCCATACCATTTTTGTAAGGACCCAAGAACGCGGGTTGCGCTTTATAACTATTCAGTTCGCCGATTTTGATGACGTCCTCGGCGGCTGCTGCAGTTGACACCGCTGCGCCCAAGGTTAACGCCATAAGTGAAGAATAAAATTTCATGCCTTTCATATCAGATTTCCTGTTTTACGCACGTTTTGGTAAGAAATAACGGAATACACCTAAACCGTGCCGTTGCTAGAATCAAGCACGCTTTTAAAGTGTACACATCGAAATTTACTGCGTAAAGATAGTAGGCACTAGGGATAAACCCTTGATTTATAAAAACACATATTTACGGATAAGCACCTGTAAGAAAAGCACCTTAACCCCTAAAACACCCAGTAACAATAGAGTGAGCACTCAATAAATTAAACAAACAAATAGAGCGTACACACTCAAAAAAAATGGAAAATTCCTGCGAAAATCGATTCAAAATCAATCTTCGTCGCCATCGGCTTCACACATCTTGTTTAAAAGATAGACCAATGCGAGCCGTTCTGCCGGATTGAATCCATTAAATGTTTTTTCGGTAATTTCAAACGCAAACGGCACCATGGTTCCCACCAAATCCATGCCTACAGTAGTCAATGAAACCAGCACTTTTCGGCGATCTACATCATCGTGACGAACAGCAATCAGCTTACGCGCCTTCAATCGATCAATAACGCCACGCACCGTTGCCTGGTCGATAGCCGTGCGTTTTACAATTTCGCTAAGCGAGCATGCGCCGGAATCTTTCACCGCACACAGCACCACAAACTGTGCTGCTGTTAACTGCGTATCCGGTATGGTTTGTTGAAAAAGCGCAATATGGCGCTGATAAGCACGTCGGAGCAAATGCCCCACCTGCTCGGAAAAATCATAACGCGCGACCAACGTGTCGGCAGACGATTGCGAATCATTCTTATCAGCCATTTTTCAACCTAAAAATCTATCGATTACAAAACCACTCACTAGTGTTAAGGTGGCCCTTCACGAACACGTGTTCCTACTATATATTACGCCACGTTAAAATACGGCCGCTCCCTTCCTATGCTTCAACTCACACTCATATTTATTCTGGCCAGCTTCGTGCTACTAACGGCCAGTCGGCTTTTATTGGCAGGCTGGCAATGGCGACGCGTTCAAAAAGCAGGCGGATTACTGCCAATACTGATGGGTGGTTTGCGTATCGACGCCCACCAAATTGCCATTCTGGCCGGCATACCCCTGTTGGCTTCATTCTGGCTGGGCGACACGCCATTCGCGCTGCATATCGCCGAATGGTGGTTCCAATTGGCCTGGCTCTTGCTGGGGTTTCTTGAGTTGGCAACCCCACAGTTCATTACCGAGTACGACTCACGCCCTAACCGTTTATTTGTTGAATACCTGGAGCACCCAAAAGAGGTGTTCGGCATGCTTTGGAAAGGCTACAAAGCCGTTATTATTTGCGCGCTTGTACTTCTGGGCGTGCTGGGTTGGGCGGGGCACCTGCTGTTTGGCCATGCAACCCCCGACCTACCTCTGCCTGTGTGGCAGGCAGCGCCACTCACCCTGGTGTCGGCGTGCATTATTTTTCTGGCTATTCGAGGGACTCTGCGCCACCGCCCCATTAACCCATCAACCGTCGCCTACTGTGGAGACGGCCTCTTAAACACACTGCCGTTAAACTCTTTGTATAACGTGATTTATGCCATTTACAGTAAAAAGAATGAACGTTCGGCAGCCGATGTCTACGGCAATCTCGATTCCAGTGAAATATTGGATATCGTTCGAAAAAGTGCGCATATTGACGGTGAAACATTAACCCGCGCCATACCCACCCTGCACAAACAAATCGCCGATCGCCCAGAACCAAGCCGGCCTAAAAATATTGTCATTATTGTAGAAGAAAGCCTGGGCGCGCAGTATGTCGCCAACCTTGGCGGGCAAAAACTCACTCCGAATATCGACCAGCTTGCCGGTATGGCCTGGAACTTCACTCGGGCGTATGCCACCGGCACACGATCCGTACGCGGACTCGAGGCAATCTCGGCCGGTTTTCCCCCAACATTATCCGATGCAGCGTTGCGCTTGCCGGGAGCACAAAGCCGCTTTTTTACGCTTGCACAATTACTCAAACAGTACGGCTATCACTCACGTTTCGTTTATGGGGGGGAAGCACATTTCGACAACATGAAAAGCTTCTTCCTGGGCAACGGCTTCGATTCATTGCATGAGCGCGAAAGCTTCAACAACCCTGCTTTTATCGGCACTTGGGGGGCTTCCGACGAGGATATGTTTAACAAAGTGCACAGTTTGCTCAACACGCCTTCAGATCAGCCCAGCCTCACCTTGGCTTTCACAGTCAGCAATCACTCACCTTGGGAATACCCTGCGGGTCGAATCGACGTTCAGGGAGACCCTGCCACGGTTGAAAACACGGTTCGCTATTCCGATTGGGCGCTTGGTGCGTTTTTCGAACGGGCAAAAGAAAGCGCCTATTGGGATAACACCCTGTTTCTGATTGTGGCGGACCACGATGCCAGGGTGGGCGGCGAACAATTAATTCCGTTGAAGCACTTTCACATTCCCGCCTTGATACTGGGCGGCGACGTTCAACCGTGCAACGACGCACGCATTATCAGCCAAATCGACCTTGCCCCCACCCTGCTATCGTTGGCAGGCATTTCGTCTGAACACCCGATGATAGGACATGACCTGACGAAACCAACGGGCGGCGGACGCGCCATGATGCAATTTTCAGATAATTATGGCTACCTGAAAGGTGATCAACTTCTGGTTCTGGAACCGCACCGACCCATTCGCCAGTTTACCTATCACGCGCCCGATACCTACACTGCTGAAACGGTTCAGCACACGTTGGCACAAGAAGCGCTGGCACATGTGCTTTGGCCCGACTGGGCCTATCGACATCAGGAATACACGCTTCCCCATTTGCAAGCCAGGGTCGCTTATGAATAGGCGCATGTCTTCGAAATGACAAGGCATACAGAATGTGTCATAATCGCATTCTTTTCGGGGCGTAGCGCAGCCTGGTAGCGCATCTGGTTTGGGACCAGAGGGTCGCGAGTTCGAATCCCGCCGCCCCGACCATTATTCAGTAAAAAGGGCTCGTATGATTTTCATTCATACGAGCCCTTTTTGCGTTCCTCTTTCATCCCCTTGCCTTGGCAAATATGGTGCATTGCACATTTTGTCTGACAGGCTTCATTCCAAGCTGTCAGACAGATTAGTTCAAGAACGGCAAAAAATTATTTATGCTTAAAAAATTTCCCGCTGAAACCCGCATTTTTAAAGGGCTTCAACAGAAATGGGGGAAACTACCAAGAAGCATTGCGTCATAGTTTTGAATACTATTGAACTGAATCAAAACAATCAATTCGTTAACTACCGGAGAGAAGTATGCGTTTAAGCCGTTTTATTGCATCTGCACTCATTGCCCTGAGCTCCAGCGCTGCGTTCGCTGAAACCGATATCCGTTTCGCCCTCGATTGGCGATTTGAAGGGCCGGCCACACCATTTTTTGTGGCAATTGACAAAGGCTATTATGAAGCCGAAGGCCTGAACGTCACCATCGACCCGGGTGCCAGCTCGGTTGAACCGATCAACCGCGTTGCAACCGACACTTATCAAATGGGTTTTGCCGATATCAATTCTCTTATCAAATATCGCGACAACCCCCAAAACCCACCCGTTAAAGCCGTCATGATGGTTTACGACGCACCGGCGTTTTCCATCGTTACGCTGAAAGACAAAGGCATTAACAAACCCAAAGACCTTGAAGGGAAAATACTCGGCGCCCCCGCCCCTGATGGAGCCTATGCACAATGGCCGATTTTTGTCGATGCCAACGGCATCGACGCCTCGAAGGTACAAATTGAAAATATCGGCTTCCCCGTGCGCGAACCCATGTTGGCACAAGGGCGCGTCGACGCCATCACGGGTTTTTGGTTTTCGTCTTTCATGAATCTGAAGGCTAACGGCGTAAAAGACGAAGATATCGTAGTCATGTTGCTGGCCGACTATGGAGTCGACCTTTACGGAAACGCCATCATGGCCAATCCGGAGTTTGCCAAAAACAACCCCGAAGCGGTGAAAGGCTTTTTACGCGCAACCATCAGAGGTATTCAAGACACCATTAACGACCCTGAAGCCTCAATTGATTCACTCATGAAACGCAACGCCATCGCCAACCGCGACGTCGAGCTTCAACGCCTGAAAATGGCACTCGAACGCAACTTCGTTACGCCCGACGTTAAAGAGAATGGTTTGGGCGCTATTGATAAAGCCCGTATGGATAAAGCCATCGACCAAATCGGCCTAACCTTCGACTACACCAACAAACCCACTACTGAAGAAGTATTTACAGCCGAGTACCTTCCCCCAAAAGAAGAACGCATGGTCAAGTAAAGCGAAAACAACACTAAATAACAAATATCAGGAAGGAGTTGTGCATGACCGAAGCACTGGTCGAACTTGAAAACATCTCAATGGCTTATGGCAAAGGCAGTGAAGCCGTCAAAGCCATTGAAGATGTCACTTTATCAATCAGGAAAGGGGAATTCATTGCAGTTGTTGGGCCCTCGGGCTGTGGGAAAAGCTCATTAATGAAGCTTATTTCAGGCTTGCACCCACCCTTAACCGGCAAACTCGCAGTCGAAGGAAAGCCTGTAGATGGCCCACTCAAATCGGTGGGAATGGCCTTCCAGGCAAGCAATCTGTTGCCCTGGCGTAATTGTGTCGACAACATTCTATTGCCGCTTGAGATTGTGCGACCTTACCGCAATCAAATCTCATCGAAACGCGCCGAATTCAAAGAAAAAGCAGTCAATTTGCTGAACTCGGTTGGGTTAACGGGTTTTACCGAAAAGTTCCCATGGGAACTTTCGGGGGGGATGCAGCAGCGTGCGTCTATTTGCCGGGCTCTTATTCACGAGCCTGATATCCTCATGCTCGATGAACCATTCGGTGCACTTGATGCGTTTACCCGAGAAGAGCTCTGGTGCGCACTGCGCGACATCCAGCAAGACCGCAAAGTCACGGTCATGCTGGTAACCCACGACCTTCGCGAAGCAGTGTTCCTGGCCGACACGGTTTATGTCATGTCGAACCGCCCGGGCAAAATCGTAAAGAAATGTGAAATAGCCCTCCCTCGTCCGCGCGACCTCGAGGTGACCTATACACAGGAATTTCAAGATATTGTCCATGAGTTACGATCCATGATCGGAGGGAAACACTAATGCGACGTGAAGATCTCTTCCGCAACACCGTGCCGCCCACCCTCTTCACAATCGCCTTGTTCGTGATCTGGGAAATTGTATGTAGAGGATGGAATATTCCACTCACTATTTTGCCCGCACCATCCGATATTTTCATTGCTTTATGGCAATATCGCGCCCCCATCGCCGACAATTCCTGGGTAACACTCTGGACAACCCTGGTGGGGTTCTTATTGGCAACAGGTGGTGGCTTGCTGCTGGGCATTGTCGTTGGTTGGAATAAAAACCTCTATACCGCAATCTACCCGGTTCTGGTCGGGTTCAATTCGGTTCCGAAAGTAGCCGTCGTTCCTATCCTGATACTTTGGTTTGGTTTAGGTGAGCTACCCGCCATTATTACGGCTTTCCTCATTTCATTTTTCCCCATCGTGGTCAACGTTGCCACGGGCCTGGCCACCACCAGCCCGGAACTCGAAGACGTTCTGCGTGCACTGGGCGCCTCAAAAATGGACATCATGAAAAAAGTAAGCATCCCGGGTGCATTGCCCTACTTTTTCGGCTCGCTCAAAGTGGCTATTACGCTTGCATTTGTGGGGGCAGTGGTGTCGGAAACCGTTGGGGCAAACAAAGGACTCGGTAAGCTCATGCTCGACGCCCAGGCAGCTTTTCAGGTGCAAATTGTTTTTGCCTGCTTGCTGGTATTGGCTTTCCTGGGCATTGTCTTGTATGCCGTTACCGCCGTGGTTGAAAAACGGTTCACAGGCTGGGCATTCCGGGGGCAAAACCGTTAAATTACCGGTAGAGCGTACCACTACTGCATCACCTTGGCCCCGCAATAAGCGGGGCTTTTTTCTAATCAACAAACTGAATGAAGCGTTCTTACAAATTTCTTGTTGTCGTGATGATTCTGCTGGTTGGCGCCATGACAGCCGGTTCGCGACTTCATCCAAAACGCCCGGTAATATAGTCTTCCGTTTCCTTGCGCTGGGGCTTCACGAAAATGCTGTCTGTGTCGCCAAACTCCATCAGCTCGCCCAAATACATATAGGCAGTGTAATCGGAGCAGCGTGCAGCCTGCTGCATATTGTGCGTAACAATCACCACAGTATAGTCCGCCTTCAACTCACTAATAAGCTCTTCGATTTTGGCCGTGGAAATAGGGTCGAGCGCAGAGCAAGGTTCGTCAAGCAATAAAATTTCAGGCTTAATCGCAACACCGCGAGCAATACACAAACGCTGTTGCTGCCCGCCCGACAACCCATTCCCACTTTGGTGCAGTTTATCTTTCACTTCCGGCCACAATGCCGCTTTAGTCAATGCCCACTCAACGCGCTCTTCCATTTCACCTTTGCTCAGCTTTTCGAATAAACGAACACCGAAAGCAATATTATCGAAGATACTCATGGGAAATGGCGTGGGTTTCTGGAAAACCATCCCGATTTTGGCACGTATTAGCGAAATATCCATGGTCGACGTCAGAATGTTTTCGCCTTCCAGATTAATCTCGCCTTCAGCGCGCTGCCCTGGATATAGCTCAAACATGCGATTGAAAGTGCGCAATAACGTTGACTTTCCGCAACCCGATGGGCCAATAAAGGCTGTTACCTTGTTCTCCATAATGGAAAGGTTAACGTCGCGAATTGCCTGAAAATCACCGTAATAAAAGCTTAAATTCTTAACATCAAGCTTGATTCGATTAGCAGAAGCGTTCTGTGTTTGCATGAGTTATTTTTTCCGGAAAAGTACGCGCGCAAGAATGTTGATACCCAAGACCAAGAGCGTGATCAAAACCGCCCCGGCCCATGCAAGGTCATTCCAATCTTGAAATGGGCTGGCCGCATATTGAAAAATTACAACCGGCAAATTGGCCATCGGCGCGTTCATATTCAGAGACATAAATTGATTATTCAGCGCAGTGAACAGCAATGGTGCTGTTTCACCGGAAATACGCGCAATTGCCAACAGAATGCCCGTAATCATGCCCGAGCGGGCTGCGCGATAGCTGATCAAAGTAATAATTTTCCACTGCGGGCAACCTAAAGCCGCAGCGGCTTCACGCAGGCTGTTGGGCACCAGACTCAACATATTGTCAGTTGACCGCACAACAACCGGAATCACAAGAATGGCCAAAGCGCATGCGCCTGCCCAACCCGAATAATGCCCAACTTGCGCAACATAAATGGCATAAATGAACAAGCCAATCACGATTGATGGCGCAGACAGCAACACGTCATTGAGAAAACGCGTGGCCGGTGCCAACCAACCGGTTTTACCGTATTCAGCCAGGTAAGTACCGGCCAAAATACCAATAGGTGTGCCAATAAGCGTACCGAAAAACGCCATTAGTACACTGCCGATAATGGCGTTCAACAACCCGCCGGCCGCACCAGGCGGGGGAGTAGGCTGTGTCAACAAAGTCAACGACAACGCGCCGCCGCCTTTCACGATTAAGGTGTAAATAATCCAGAACAGCCAAAACAAACCAAACGCAAGCGCGCTCAGCGCCAACGCCAACATCAGCTTATTTACAAGCCGCCGTCTTTTGAAGACCGGATTCTGCAACGTTACGGTTGAATCAGTATTGAACATAGCGAATTTTGTTTGCGTTATTGCGTGAATGGAGAGTTAGTGCGCCACACCGTCATTTCTGCCAAGACGCGACAACAACAATTTGGAAAACGCCAGCACGACGGTTGTGATCAGGAACAAAATCAACCCTAATTCAAGCAGGGCAGACTTTTGCATCCCTCCTGCCTCATTAAATTCGTTGGCCAATGCCGATGCAATTGAGTTCGACGGCGCAAACAATGATTCCGGCAAATTGAAGGAATTACCAATCACAAATGTCACCGCCATGGTTTCACCCAAAGCGCGCCCCAACCCCAGCATAATTCCACCCACAACGCCATGTTTGGTATAGGGCAAAATAACTTTCCACACCACTTCCCACGTAGTGCCACCCAATCCATACGCAGACTCTTTCAACAAAGGGGGAACCAATTCAAATACATCTCGCATTACAGCCGAGATGAAAGGAATAATCATGATCGAAAGAATCAAGCCGGCGGTGAACACGCCAATACCAAACGGCGGCCCGGCAAACAACTGCCCCAAAACCGGAATAGGCTCGAAAAAGGCGATGAGCGCGGGTTGCACATACGACTGGAATATAGGCACGAAAACAAACAGACCCCACATCCCGTAAATAATGGAAGGGATCGCAGCCAGCATTTCAATTGCCGTCCCTAAGGGTCGTTTTAGCCAATTAGGCGCCAGTTCCGTTAAGAACATGGCAATGCCGAACGAAATCGGCACCGCAATAATAAGCGCGATCACCGAGGTTAACAATGTACCGACAATGGGAACCAGCGCGCCGTAGCTATCCTCAACAGGGTTCCAGTCATTCGTCCAGAGGAAGCTGAAACCGTATTCGGAAATAGACTGTCGGCTTCCATAAATAAGCGACACCATAATGGCCGCAAGCAAAATGAACACTAAAAACGCAAACGTTCGCGTCAGGTTCTTAAACAACAGGTCCATTAAGCCGGATGAAAGCGTTTTCATATTGAGTATGCCGGGTTGCGAGCCAGAATTTTTGCAGTGTACGCCGAATTTTACATAACAAGACGATGCGGCTTTGGGCCGCATCGTCTTCACCGGTCAGGCTGTTTGCAGCTTGACAGCAACAACCGCTAACCAGTTAGTGCCATTTACTTCCAAATCGCCGAGCCATCTTCAGCTTTGATCTCGGTTTTCCATGCCTGGGCAATTTGATCGGTTACTTGCTTGGGCAGAGGCACATAATCAAGCTCTTTAGCCATTCCCGCACCTTCAGCAAATGCCCAGTTGAAGAACTTCAAAACTTCCGCTGCGGTTTCAGGATTAGCCTGTACCTTGTGCATCAGAATGAAAGAGGCGGAAGTAACAGGCCAGGAATCCGCACCCGGTTCGTTAGTTAAAACAACCCCCATGCCGGGCGCACTTTTCCAATCGGCATTGGCTGCGGCGGCAGCAAACGCTTCTTGCGAAGGCTGTACATATTTGCCGTCACGGTTCTGCAAAGCAGTCCAAGACAAACCGTTTTGTTTCGCATAGGCATATTCGACGTATCCAATTGAGTTTTTCAACTGGCGAACATAAGCGGCAACGCCTTCGTTACCTTTACCACCCTGGCCAGTAGGCCATTTAACGGCTTTACCTTCACCAACCGTCTCTTTCCACTCTAGGGAAACTTTCGACAGGTAGTTTGTCCAGCCGAACGTGGTGCCGGAGCCGTCGGAGCGGTGAACCACAATAATCGACGCAGAAGGCAGTTTTACATCGGGGTTAATCGCTTTGATCGCCTCGTCATCCCACTTTGTGATTTTGCCCAGGAAAATATTCGCCAAAACTTGGGGGGTGAGCTTTAATTGACCTGGCTCAATACCTTCCACGTTGATCACTGGAACCGTACCACCAATAATAGCGGGGAACTGGAAAAGGTTGTGCTCTTTGAGCAGCTCTGCCTTCATCGGGTCGTCGGAAGCGCCGAAGTCAACTGTTTTGGCAATAATCTGTTGCTGTCCACCACCGGAACCAATCGACTGGTAGTTCACACGGTTGCCCGTCACTTCCTGATACTTGGCTGCCCACTTGGCATAGATTGGGTAGGGAAAAGAAGCGCCGGCGCCTGTGATATCGGCTGCCTGAGCGGCCAAAGAGGCAGCGCCAATGGCGATACCAAAAGAAACTTGTTTTAGAACACGTTTAAACATCGAGTAGTCCTCTTGAACTGTTTAACAATTTACACAGGCACACCCTGCATAAACAACATGCTAAACAGCCAATATGACATGTTCGTGACAGACAGGCAGTTTTTTACTTATCGAGCAATTCCATGAGTTTTTCCTGCATATTGACCGCACGCCCCCGCCCCTTGACCTTTTGATATGCGCCATTCGGAAGCGCTCGCCATGCCAGTTGGTTATCACGCATGGCCCAACTGAACGATTCGCTAATAACGCGTTTTTTCAAAACCTTATCAAGCACCGGAAACCCAACCTCAACCCGGCGGAAAAAATTACGGTCCATCCAATCGGCGGAAGATAAATAAACATGCTCGGTTCCGTTATCGTAAAAATAAAACACCCGTGAATGTTCAAGAAAACGCCCCACAATAGACCGTAAACGGATATTTTCCGACAACCCCGGCACGCCGGCCCGCAATGCGCATGCCCCCCGAACAACCAAATCCACCTTCACGCCGGCCTGGCTTGCCTGGTAAAGCGCATCAATCACCTGACGCTCCAGCAAGGAGTTCATTTTCGCCTTAATACTGGCTTTCCGACCCGCTTTGGCGTGCTCTGCTTCGCGTTGAATCAACGCAATGACAGTGTCATGCAACGTAAAGGGCGACTGTAAAAGCAACTGCAACGGACGACGCGACCCCAACCCGGTTAACAATGAAAATACTTTATCCATGTCTTCGCACATCCGCGGGTTTGCGGTCAGTAACCCGAAGTCGGTATACAACCGCGTCGTGCGCATATGGTAATTACCGGTACCCAAGTGTCCGTAGCGCCTTATGTGCCCTTTTTCCCGGCGTAGTACAAGCGCCATTTTGGCGTGCGTTTTGTGGCCTACCACCCCATAACTCACGTGCGCCCCAACCTCTTCCAAACGGGATGCCCAGTTAATATTGGTCTGCTCGTCAAAGCGCGCCATGAGCTCAACAACAACCGTCACTTCCTTCCCCGCCTTGGCGGCGGCCAGAAGAACCGCCATCAACTCGGAGTCTTCCCCCGTTCGGTAAATAGTTTGTTTGATGGCGACAACATCCGGGTCGCGCGCCGCCGCCACCAAAAAATCCAGAACGGGCTGAAAAGATTGATAAGGGTGGTGCAGCAAGTAGTCTTTTTTTCCGATAATGTCGAAAATTGCCGAAGGATGGTGGGAAATATCGGCAAAAGGCGACGGCACCCTTGGACGATAGTCGGGAAAAAACAATTCAGGGCGATCGACCAGATTACATACTTGCATGAGGCGGGATAAATTAACCGGCCCATTCACTTTATAAGTGTCGTGAGGCTCAAGCAAAAACTCTTGCTGCAAGAACGCCACCAGCTTTTGCGGTATGACATGATCGACCTCAAGACGAACTGCAGCCCCGAAATTACGCTGCGACAACTCGCCTTGAAGCGCAAGGCGCAAGTTGGTAATTTCTTCCTCGTCTACAAAAAGATCACTATTGCGCGTTACGCGCCACTGGTAACAACCGCTAACTTCAAGCCCGGGGAATAACTCTCCCACGAATTCACTAATCAGAGTTGAAAGCAAAATGAAACCATGCGGTACACCTGCCACTTCCGGCGGCATTCTAATCACGCGGGGCAACGCGCGCGGCGCCTGCACAATGGCAATATGGCCCGGCCGACCAAACGCATCTTCGCCCGACAACGCCACAATAAAATTCAAGCTTTTGTTGAACACACGCGGAAAAGGGTGTGCCGGGTCGAGCCCGATTGGTGTAAGCAGCGGCATCACGTCGCGCATAAAAATCTCATGGGCCCACAGCCGCTGCTCTTCGGTCCAGCGCAACGGATCGGTCAGGCCTATCCCTTCTTTAGCCAGCTTCGGAAGAATTTGATTGGTTAAGAGACTATATTGCTTTTCAACCAACTGCCGCGTGGCAAGCTGAACGCGATCAAACGCTTCGCCCGGCGTGTAACCGTCGGGCCCAACCATATGCGCGTTGCGGGCCAGTTGCTCTTTAAGGCTCGAAATCCGAATTTCAAAAAACTCATCGAGATTCGAACTGACAATGCAAACATAACGCAGACGTTCCAGCAAAGGGGTCGAATCATACTCAGCCATCGCCAACACGCGCTCATTGAACTTAAGTAAGGACAATTCACGATTAAGCAGCGCAGGCTGCATCGGTGACGCAGGAACGATCGACGGCATACGGTTTCCGAATAAAAAAAGACGATGATGTCACTTATACGACATCTATTTGACACGATTATGACAACCGCCTCGTAGACATTCAAGCGATTCACCGGTAATTTAGAACGCAACTATCGCAACACTATTTATAATTTACGCTTAAATAACCAAAACTCGGGTTTATGGATCACTTACTTGCGGCCGTCGATCTCGGTTCAAACAGCTTCCGGCTCTCTATAGGCCGCGTCGTGCAACAAGACAATATCGCGCATATTTACGCCGTTGACCGGCTGAAAGAGTCGGTACGTCTGGCCGCCGGCTTGGGGCCCGACAATCGACTCGACAATGCATCCATAGAACGCGCCCTTACCATTCTGCGGCGCTACGGGGAACGACTGAAAGGGTTTGATCCTGATCATGTGCGCGCCGTGGCCACCAGCACCTTCCGGGTTGCCCGCAATGTTGATGAAATATTACCGCGCGCCGAAGAAGCATTGGGTTTTCCCATTGAAGTGATTTCAGGGCAAGAGGAAGCGCGGCTTATTTTCTCGGGCGTCGCGAACGAGCTGCCGCCTTCCGACAATAAACGCCTGGTTATCGACATCGGCGGGGGTTCAACCGAAGTCATTATTGGAAAAAGCTTTGAACCCATGCAATTGTCTTCATTGCTCATGGGCTGCGTGAGTTACACACAAAAATATTTCCCCGACGGCATCGTGTCGGGCGAACGGATGGACAAAGCCGTGCTGGCAGCACGGCGCGAATTCGAAGGCGTGGCCAAACGATTTCGGAAAATGGGCTGGCAAGAGGCCTACGGCTCGTCGGGCACTGCGAAAGGTTTGTTTGCCGTATTAACCGACTCACACATGTCACGGCAAGGTATTACTCTCGACGGCCTGGAAAAACTGCGCCGAAAATTGGTGGAAGATCGCCAGGTTATTGTAGAAGAGCTACCTGGCTTGAAAGAGTCCCGCGCAGCTGTTCTGCCCGGCGGGCTGGCCATTATGCTGGCGGCATTTTACGAACTGGGAATTGAGACCATGATGCAGGGTGAAGGCGCCTTGCGGGTGGGGGTACTGTACGATCTTCTGGGGCGCGAATCAAAACACGACAAACGCGACGAAACCGTTCGCCAGTTTATGCGTCGCTATCATATCGACCAAGGTCAGGCCACACGGGTCAGGGCCTGTGCGCTCCATTTATTCAATGCGATTCCGGTTAACAAAGAAGAAAAAGAGGATTTGCAAAAATGGCTGGGCTGGGCGGCAGACCTGCATGAACTGGGAATGTCCATTACCGCAGAGGACTACCACAAACACGGTGCGTATATCCTCAAACATGCAGACATGCCGGGCTTTTCCACAGATGAGCAGGCTATTATTTCCTGGTTTACGTTAGGGCACGCAGGGAAACTTAGAAAGCTGAAAGCCTACCGCCCTACTTGGGGTCAATGGGTTGCCCTGCTTTGCATGAGGCTATCTGCATTATTAATGCGGCCCCGGGAGAATCTGGGCCGGATACCGTTAAGCCTGATGGTTAAAGGCCGCGCATTGACCATTACGATTAATGCCGCCTGGCTTAAGGCGCATCCGCTCACCGAATATTCTTTACAGAATGAAGTGAATGAATGGGAAAAAACCGGATTTAAAATTATTTTAGCGGCTCAGTAAGCTCCGGCAAACTTAAGCTCTGCAACTCAAAACTGCACCACGCAAGATACTAATCGAGCCCGAAATGTTTGCGATAGCGATCATCAAGCCGATTCATATCGAGTAGAACAGGAAAGTCGGCCGTATTGAAATCGGGGTCCCAGGCCGGCTCGCCGCAAATTGTGGCACCCAGCTTCAGGTAACCTTTAATGAGCGGCGGAATACGCGCCGGCAAAGAACTGTTCAACCGCTCAACCGGATAACAATGGCGTGGCACAACCCGGGGCACCTCTGGGCGTTCATTTAACATTTTGCAGGCTGTACGCCACACTTCCGCTGCGGTAACGCCATCGTCACGTAAACTCACGCTGGCACAACCCAACATATAGCGTAGCCCCTGTTGTTTCATCAAGGTGGCGATACCCGACCACAACAGCATGATGACCGATCCGTTCCGATAGTCGGCGTGGATGCATGAGCGCCCCACCTCGGCCATATCGGACCGTAAAGACGCGAGCGTTGAAATGTCAAACTCTGATTCGGAGTAGTAACCACCCGCCTTGGCAACATTGGCGGGCGGAAGAAACCTATATGTGCCAACTACACGGCCTGTATTGATTTCTTTCACCATGACGTGTTCGCACCAAGGATCATAACGGTCTGCATCGAGACCGTCGACCGCATCGGGAAACACCGCGTTCATTTCTTCGGTAAATACTTTGTACCTAAGCCGCTGAATCGCCTCCAGTTCTTCATTGGTGCGGGCCAGACCCATAACCAAACCCTCTACGGGTGATTTAGGCCACACGGCAGCGGTATCGACAGTTGCGTTCACACGCACAAGCTCTAGCATAGATATCACTCCACAAACACACCACGGATTATGTACGCCTAATATTTCAGCACTTTGATATTTACGTTACTGCTTTGTTAAATTCACTGCAACCAATTCTCGCACACATTGCTCGGCCAAGTCAGCCTCCTCAGCCTCAACCATTAAACGCAACTTTGGCTCGGTTCCAGAGGCCCTGATCAAAACCCGCCCGCGCTCACCCAGCTTCTCCTCGACCCGCGCACGCGCCGCAAGCAAGCCGGCGTGTTTTTCCCAGTCAATACCCGGCTCAAGCCCTACATTCACCATTTTTTGCGGGTACATATACAAGCCGGCCACCAATTCGGGCAAATCCAGGCCCGTTTTGCGTATTGCCGTTAGTACTTGCAGAGCGGCAATAATGCCATCCCCCGTGGTGTGACAGTCGAGGCTGAGCAGGTGACCGGAACTTTCACCCCCGTAGAGCCAGCCCTTTTGCTGCATCAGTTCAAGCACATAACGATCACCGACGTTGGCGCGCGCAAAACCGACACCCAATGCCTGCATTTGCTTCTCAAAACCCAGGTTTGTCATGAGCGTACCCACAACGCCCGCAACCGGGCCGTTAGCCAAGCGCCCTTTCACCAAAACATAAAGCAACTCATCGCCGTTGTAGACGCGACCGTTGGCATCAACCATTTGTAAACGATCGGCGTCTCCATCTAGTGCAATGCCCAGATCGGCCCCTTCATCACGCACCGTGCGGGCCAAATTTTCAGGATGCAATGCGCCCACACCTTTATTAATATTGAATCCATCGGGTTGGCAACCAATTTCCACTACTTCGGCACCAAGTTCACGAAACACGTGCGGCGCAATATGATAGGCCGCTCCATGAGCTGCATCGACAACCAACCGCAAGCCCGACAAATCGAGATGATTGGGAAACGTGCTTTTGCAAAACTCAATATAGCGCCCTGCAGCGTCTTCGACGCGTCGGGCTCGACCCAACGATTCCGAACTAACACACCCCAGCTCACCATCAATGGCCGCCTCGATCTCAGACTCAATCGCGTCGGGCAACTTCATGCCATAGGCAGAAAAAAACTTGATGCCGTTGTCATGATAAGGATTATGCGACGCACTAATAACGATGCCGGCCGTCAGGCGTAAAGCACGTGTCAGATAAGCAACTGCGGGGGTTGGAACCGGCCCAGCCAAAAGGACGTCGACCCCGGCAGCCGACAACCCCGCTTCGAGTGCAGATTCAAGCATGTAACCGGAGATGCGAGTATCTTTACCGATAATAACGGTTGGCCGCCCACGACCATGCGAATGATGACGTGCCAACACCTGTCCGGCGGCGAAACCCAGCTTCAACGCGAAATAGGGATTAATCGTTGCCCCACCCACAACACCACGAACGCCGTCCGTACCAAAATATTTTCGTTGACTCATTCTTCTATTCCATTTTCTACCGCCTGCCACACCTTAATGGCATCAAGCGTAAGCGCAACATCGTGTACCCGCACTATTTTCGCACCTCTGGCAATACCCGCCAAGGCACCGGCCACACTGCCCCCCAAACGATCCCGCGCCTCACGGCCCGTAACGTGTCCAATCATCGATTTGCGGGATAAGGCCACCACCAATGGGTAATTATCAAACTGCAATTCGGCAATCCTGCGCAGCAGCGCATAGTTCTGCGCGGCAGTTTTACCAAACCCAAACCCGGGGTCAATCACCACTCTAGAGGTATTCACGCCCGCGGTCTGCAATGCTTCTACCCGTTCCACCAGGAAAGCACGGATATCCGCCACAACGTCATCGTAACGGGGCGCGCTCTGCATTGTTCGTGGCTCGCCCTGCATGTGCATTACGCACAAACCACAATTGGAATCAGCCACGGCCTCGATCGCACCCGGCTGCCGGAACCCATAAATATCGTTGATCATGTCCGCCCCGGCTTGCAAAGCGCGTTGCATGACAAGCGGCTTGAACGTGTCAACGGAAATCGGCACATTATGCGGCCTGAGCGCTTCAATGACAGGCAATAAACGTTGAAGCTCTTGTTCCACATCAACGGGTTGCGCCCCGGGGCGGGTAGATTCGGCTCCGATGTCAATAATATCGGCCCCTTCATCGATCAGGCGACGCGCATGGGCAATAGCCCGGTCTGTTTGGAAATGTAATGAACCATCCGAAAAAGAATCCGGCGTGATATTCAGGATACCCATAACAAGCGGGCGCTTGAACGTTAGTTCAAAGCGCCCGCACAACAATGTTGAATTCATTCGTAAGACAAAAAATAAGGTCTAAGCAGGATTGGTTGCCGTATCGGAGCCACCTTCTTTATTATCAGAGGCCGACACCCCCTCGGAAGGCGTACTGCCTGAAGACGAATCGTCGGAGGACTCATCCAAACCTTTGGGAGGCCGAGGCGGACGACCAGACATAATGTCGTCGATTTGATCGGCATCGATGGTTTCCCACTCCAGCAGTGCTTTGGTCATGGCTTCCATTTTGTCGCGGTTACCTTCGATAATGTCGCGCGCAACCGTGTACTGCTGATCAATGATATTACGAATTTCCTGATCAACCTTTTGCATGGTGGACTCAGACACATGCGTTGTTTTCGTTACGCTGCGCCCCAAAAAGACTTCACCTTCATTCTCGGCGTACACCATAGGCCCAAGAGATTCAGTCATGCCGTAACGTGTCACGATGTCGCGTGCGATGGCCGTTGCCCGCTCGAAGTCGTTCGATGCGCCCGTCGTCATTTGATTCATGAACACTTCTTCAGCAATACGCCCCCCGAACAACACCGCAATGGTATTCAGCAAACGCTCCTTGTCCATACTATAGCGATCACCTTCAGGCAACTGCATGGTGACGCCCAATGCACGACCGTGTGGAATGATAGTAACTTTATGGACCGGATCTGTTTTGGGTAACGAACGCGCCACCAGCGCATGGCCGGACTCGTGATAAGCCGTATTACGCCGCTCTTCTTCCGGCATGACAAGACCGCGACGTTCAGCGCCCATAATGATCTTGTCTTTGGCTTTCTCGAAGTCTTGCATGTCAACGGTTCGACCACTTCGCCGTGCCGCAAATAGCGCAGCCTCATTCACCAGGTTAGCCAAATCCGCACCGGAAAACCCGGGTGTGCCGCGCGCCAGCACATGGGCGTCGACGTTGGTTGAAAGCGGTACTTTACGCATGTGCACTTTCAAAATTTGTTCACGGCCACGAATATCCGGCAGGCCCACTACAACCTGACGGTCGAAACGGCCGGGACGCAATAACGCCGGGTCGAGCACATCGGGACGGTTAGTGGCGGCAATAACCAAAACACCCTGCCCGGTCTCAAAGCCGTCCATTTCAACCAGCAATTGGTTCAAGGTTTGTTCGCGCTCGTCGTTACCGCCGCCCAAACCTGCACCGCGTTGACGACCCACGGCATCGATTTCATCAATGAAAATAATGCAAGGGGCCTGCTTCTTGGCGTTTTCGAACATGTCGCGAACGCGCGCCGCGCCCACACCGACGAACATTTCAACGAAATCCGAACCGGAAATGCTGAAAAACGGTACTTTCGCTTCACCGGCAATTGCCTTGGCCAACAAAGTTTTACCGGTACCCGGTGACCCGACAAGCAGAACGCCGCGTGGAATACGCCCGCCCAGACGCTGAAACTTGGTTGGGTCGCGCAGGAAATCAACCAGTTCTTTAACGTCTTCCTTGGCCTCGTCGCAGCCCGCCACATCGGCAAACGTAATATTGTTGGTGTTTTCGTCCATCATGCGGGCACGTGATTTACCGAAACTGAACGCACCACCCTTGCCGCCACCTTGCATTTGGCGCATGAAGAAAATCCATACCGCGATTAACAGTAGCATGGGGAACCAGGAGATAAACACACTGGCAAGGAACGAGGGCTCTTCCCGGGCTTTGCCGGAAACCTGCACACCCGACTTGACCAGCTCCGGCACCATCCAGAGATCACCCGGGGAGGTTAATGTGTAAGGACGACCGGATTCAGGCGTCACGTGTAGCGTGTCCCCCTGGATATCCACCTTGGAAATACGCCCAGCCCGGGCGTCATCCATGAACTGGGTATATGTGACGGTTTCAGACGTGGTCACACGACCATCGAACTGCTTAAAAACCGTAAACAGCACCAGTGCAATCACCATCCAGATTGCGACTTTGGAAAACGAGTTGTTCAACGCCAACCTCCTGAAAATACCCGGCCAGACAAAACTGACAGAAATCTGACCAACCGCTGATAAGCCATTCTAACCTGTCCGACGGTTTTATGGGAAAACCCTGATACCCGTAGACTTAAGACGCTGTCCGACAAGAAAAGTTTCTGAAGACTTATCGCGCGACGCCTTGGGTTTGCGCTCTACCACACGTACAAAGTGTTGTTTGAACATCTGGACGATTTGAGAAAACCCACTGCCGTGAAACGCCTTCACAATAAGCGTCCCATCAGGCTTTAGATGATTCATCGAAAATTCAAGCGCCAACTCACAAACATGCTGGATACGTGCGGAATCTGCCGCCCCTACACCCGATAAGTTGGGGGCCATGTCGGAAATAACAAGGTCAACCTTCGAACCTCCCAGCATTTCCTCAAGCTGACCAAGCACACTTTCCTCACGAAAGTCTCCCTGAATAAACTCCACCCCGGCAATGGGCTCCATGGGTAATAGATCTAATGCGATAATACGCCCATCGACTCGCCCACCGGCTCCAAGCAATCGCTCGCGTACAACCTGCGACCAACTGCCCGGTGTTGCACCCAGGTCAACCACAACGTCACCCTTACGCAACAGTTTTTCGGTGTCCAGTATTTCGGTTAATTTGTATGCCGCGCGTGCGCGATAGCCCTTTTGTTGCGCCATTTTCACAAAAGGGTCGTTAATATGCTGGTGAACCCAGTTTTTCGAGAATTTTTTCTTCGCCATTCCCTTACAATCTCTTTATGCCGAAATTAGAACTTACTTCGCAAGAACGCAGCGCACTTCGCGCCCGCGCCCACCCTTTGCGCCCCGTCGTTTTACTTGGCGACAAGGGCCTCACCGAGGCTGTCATCAAGGAAATCGACCGTAATCTTACCGCGCACCAGCTTATTAAAGTAAAAGCTGCCGGTGAAGACCGCGACTCCCGTCAGGAAATGCTTGACACTTTATGTGAAACCTTATCGTGTGCACCCGTCCACCATTTGGGCAAAACATTAATTCTGTATCGCCCCAATGAGTCGGAATTGGCCGCTCAAGCTGCCGATTTACAGACCCGCGCCGTGCGCAGGGCATCGGAACCTCACACACCCAAAAAACTGGCCGCATCGGGCATCACCCGCACCCGCAAAGGCGAAATCGCAAAGCGTGCAGCCCGTAAAACAGAGCGTCTTGAAGAAGCCGCTCCGCAAGCGCGAAGAGCAATGTCAATGGAAGGCCTGCAAAAACCCGGTATGCGTAAAGTTGCCGGCTCACATGGCATTCCCAAACGATCCGGCAGCGCGCTGTCTTTGAAAGCCGGTGCCCGGCGGCGCCTGAGCACCAGAAGCCGTTAAGCCTTGTATTGCAGCCTTCTAAAAACAAAAGCCCGTCACGCTTTCGGTGCGGGCCTGCAACAAAATTGCGCCTTCAGGCGCTTGCCTGACGCATGAGTAACGCCGGACTGACTAATCAGACGTAGCTGATCGACAAGACTTCGTACTCACGCACACCCGAGGGCGCCTGAACCTCAACAACATCGCCTTCCGAACGACCAATTATTGCACGAGCGACCGGACTGGAAATAGAGATGCGATTTTCGCGGATATCCGCCTCAATATCACCCACAATCTGATAGCGGACCCGTTTCCCTGATTCCAGGTCCTCGATTTCCACAGTTGCGCCGAATACCGCCTTGCCCTCGCTATCAAGTGTCGAGGGGTCAATAACTTGCGCATTCGACAAGGTTCCTTCCAACTCTTTGATACGACCTTCCACAAACGCCTGCCGTTCACGCGCAGCATCGTACTCGGCGTTCTCCGACAAATCGCCTTGAGCACGTGCTTCGGCAATGGCATTAATGACCTCGGGCCGTTCCACGGTTTTCAATCGATGTAATTCTTGTTGTAAGCGCTCAACACCGCTTACTGTCAACGGAATCGCAGACATAATGCTTCCTGAATAAAGTAAAAAGACGCCCCGAGAGGAGCGCCGGATTGATCACAACAATGTTGTGGAGACAAAGCAAATCCCCGGATCGAAGAACCGGGGATCTGGGGTTATTGTCGGCAAAGTTCAGATAAAAAGCAAGTCATTAGGTTAAACGAATTAAAACTAATGGTTATAGCGATTTTCCACGACTGCCAATTCGTAACAGCGCATACAGAATAATCGCGCCGAATGTAGCCGTACCGATGCCGTCCAGGCGGAACGCACCCAACTGAAGCCCAAAATTACCGGCGCCCAGTACCAACGTAACCGATGCCACAATCAAATTACGATTATTGGTGAAGTCAACCTGATTAACCACCCAGATACGAGCACCCGCAATGGCAATGAGCCCAAAAACCACAATTGACATGCCACCCAGGACCGGCCCTGGAATTAATTGGATCAACGCACCAAACTTGGGTGAAAAGCCAAGAAAAATAGCGATTAAAGCCGCAATAACAAAAACCAATGACGCGTAAATACGGGTCACGGTCATGACACCAATATTCTCGGCATAGGTTGTCACGCCTGTTCCCCCAACGGCGCCCGACACCATGGTGGCAACCCCGTCCCCAACGAATGCCCGACCCAGATATTTATCGAGATTCTGGCCGGTCATCGCGCTGACGGCCTTGATATGCCCCAAATTTTCGGCCACAAGAATGATGGCAACCGGGGCAATGACGCTCATGGCGCCAACTTCGAAAACCGGGCTGGAGAATGTGGGCAGGCCGAACCACGCCGCGCTTGCTACACCGCTGAAATCCATTGGGGTACCGAAACCCATGCCGTTAGCCAAAACCCAATACAGAAAACAAGCCAAAAGCAGGCCAACCAGAATAAGCAACCGTTGCGTAACCCCGCGGGTATAGACCGCTACGCCGCCCACGCATAAAACGGTTAGCAGCGCCATGAGCGCTTCGAAAGTGGTACCGCCCATTGCCCCTTTTACGGCAATAGGCGCCAGGTTCAAACCAATGACGGCCACAATGGAGCCGGTAACAACCGGCGGCATCCAATTGTCGATCCAATTGGCGCCGTCGCCGGAACGCGCGTTGACCCACCAAACAATCAGGCCAATAACCGTATACACGACCCCGCAGGCAATAATAGCCCCCAGCGCCACGCCGATATTGGCATTGGGCCCGGCGCCGGCATAGCCGGTTACCGCTATGACGCCGCCAATGAATGCAAAGCTCGACCCTAAATAACTGGGGACACGCCCGCCCACAAAGAAAAAGAAGATAAGGGTCCCGATGCCGGACATAAGAATTGCGACATTGGGATCAAAACCCATTAAAAGCGGCGCAAGAATCGTGGAGCCAAACATAGCCACCACGTGCTGCGCCCCCATCGCCACATTCTGCGGCCATGACATGTATTCGTTGGGCTGAACCACCCCTCCCTGGGTGTCCGGACTGACTTTACGCCAAGCTGGGAAATAAGAATCTGACATTGAAATGCCTTTTTAAAGTGTTGTTAATATTGAAATTGATTTGCAGCTGGCCGTGAGTTTAAGGGTGTGTACGCACAACCGCAACTATTCGGATGCGCGCGGCTTACGCTTTCGCTTTTGCGCCGCCCGGTCGTAGAGGAAGTTCGGCACCAAGCCAAGTAACCGCCCCACCCAAGCCATTTGCCAGGGTATAACGCGATAACTGTCGCCTTGCTCAATCGCTTTGGCCGCCCGTTCAGCAAACGCATCAACCGGCATTAAAAACGGCATACGGTAAGGATTCCGTGCCGTCATGGGTGTGTCAATAAATCCGGGCGCCAACGTAATGACCCTTATTCCGGTATTGGCAAGCTCGACTCGCAAACTTTCACAATAATTGCGCACGGCGGCCTTTGATGCACTGTAAGCGCCTGCCCCCGGCAAACCCCGAACGCCGGCAACACTGCCCACCGCAACCAGTCGCCCGCCGGCTCTGGCTTTCATGCCGGCAATAAATGGCTCGAATGTCGCCACGGTGGCCATCACATTGGTCTGCATAATGCGCTGAAAGATATCGAAATCCTCCTCGGCCTCGGTCAGCGTTCCAACGCTGATACCCGCCGACGCGATCACGACATCAACCGGCCCATTAACCTGGAAAGCATGCGCGGCTTCATGCAAGGCATCGCGATTGTTGACATCAAGCACATAGGTTTGATGGTGCTCGCCCTGAACCGCGTCAATCACCTTTTGAAGCGCATCGGCTCGACGGGCAACCAAACCCAGCTCACAGCCTTGAGCGGCATAAAAACGGGCGAGCGCGGCGCCAATTCCGCTGCTCGCCCCGGTAATGAATACGCGCTTCACTAACCTGATCCGCCTGTGACGCTACGCGACCAAGGTTTTATGCAAGTGCTGCAACGAATAAACCTTCAGACCGTCACCCTGACGCAGATACTGCAAGCCTTCGACAGCGGCGCGTGCCCCTGCAATGGTGGTGAAGAACGTCACCCTGGAGGCCAGCGCGACCGTACGAATATGACGGGAATCGGCAATGGCGTTACGACGCTCTTCCACCGTGTTAATGACCAAGGCAATTTCGTTGTTCTTGACCATGTCGACAATGTTTGGGCGTCCTTCGGCAACTTTGTTGACAACCTGAACCGGAATACCGGCCGCTTCGATCGCTGACGCGGTTCCCCGTGTTGCCAGAATGCTGAACCCGAGATCTGCCAAACCACGCGCAACCTCAACTGCCTTGGGCTTGTCTTGCGCCTTCACGCTGATGAACGCCACGCCGGATTTCGGCAAAGTAACGCCGGCAGCCATTTGCGACTTCACGAACGCTTCGCCGAAGCTTTCACCCACACCCATTACTTCGCCTGTGGATTTCATTTCCGGACCAAGAATTGTGTCGACTCCCGGGAATTTAACAAACGGAAATACCGCTTCTTTAACCGAAAAATACTGCGGTACCACTTCTTTGGTAACACCCAGATCAGCCAGTGAACGGCCGGCCATCACACGAGCTGAGATTTTCGCCAATTGCAGCCCGGTCACCTTGGAAACGTAAGGAACCGTCCGCGAGGCGCGCGGATTCACTTCCAGCACGTACACTTCATTGTCCTGAAGGGCAAACTGAACATTCATTAGCCCTTTCACATTCAAGGCACGGGCCATCAACCCCGTTTGACGCTTGATTTCCTCAATTTCCTGTTCCGTCAACGAATAAGGCGGCAAACTGCACGCCGAGTCGCCCGAGTGCACACCGGCTTGTTCGATATGCTCCATGACGCCCCCGATAAACACCTTTTCGCCGTCGGAAATACAGTCGACATCGACTTCGGTTGCATTATTGAGGAAATGATCAAGCAAAACGGGAGAATCGTTACTGACTTTCACCGCTTCACGCATATAGCGTTCCAGGTCGGCGGGCTCGTGCACAATTTCCATGGCACGGCCGCCCAGCACATAGCTGGGCCGCACGACCAACGGGTAGCCAATTTCGGCTGCCAGGGCCATTGCCTCGCCCTCTGTACGGGCAGTTCTATTCGGCGGTTGCCGCAAACCAAGCTTGCTGAGCAATTTCTGGAAGCGCTCGCGGTCTTCCGCTATGTCGATGGACTCCGGGCTGGTCCCGATAATAGGTACGCCGTTTGCTTCAAGGGCACGCGCCAGTTTTAACGGGGTTTGCCCGCCGTATTGCACAATCATGCCAATCGGCTTTTCCTTGTGCACGATTTCCAATACGTCTTCAAGCGTGAGTGGCTCGAAATAAAGCCGGTCGGACGTATCGTAATCGGTGGAAACCGTTTCCGGATTGCAATTGACCATGATGGTTTCATAACCATCCTCACGTAATGCCAGAGCGGCATGAACGCAACAGTAATCGAATTCAATCCCTTGGCCAATCCGGTTCGGACCACCACCCAGAACAATAATTTTCTGCTTGTCGGTAGGTGCCGATTCGCATTCCTCTTCATAAGTGGAATACATGTAAGCGGTTTTGGTTTCGAATTCCGCCGCGCAGGTGTCAACCCGCTTATATACCGGACGAACCCCAAGTTGATGGCGCACTTTACGCACTTCACCCTCAGAGGTATCAAGCAAAAAAGCCAGACGACGGTCGGAAAACCCGCGACGTTTCAATTCGCGCATCGTGTCGTGATCAAGATCGGCCAGCGTGCGCTGTTCCAGCGCCAGCTCGATGTCCACAATTTCCTTGATTTGAGCCAGAAACCATGGGTCGATCTTGGTTAGGTTGTGTACTTCGTCGAGCGTAAAACCCTGTGCAAAAGCATCGCCCACATACCAGATGCGCTCCGGCCCAGGCTCACCCAGCTCAACCTGAATTTTTTCACGGTCAGTCGTTTTCTGATTCAAGCCGTCAACCCCAACCTCAAGGCCTCTCAAGGCTTTCTGGAATGATTCCTGGAACGTGCGACCCATTGCCATGACTTCGCCAACCGACTTCATTTGTGTGGTTAAGCGGGAATCGGCCTGAGGAAACTTCTCGAACGCAAAACGCGGGACTTTGGTTACCACGTAATCGATTGTGGGCTCGAATGAAGCCGGCGTTGCACCACCCGTAATTTCATTGCGCAACTCGTCGAGCGTATAACCCACCGCCAAACGTGCAGCCACTTTCGCAATGGGGAAACCCGTTGCCTTCGAGGCCAAGGCGGATGAACGCGATACACGTGGGTTCATCTCAATAACGATCATTCGACCATTGTGCGGATTCAGGGCAAACTGAACATTCGACCCACCGGTATCAACACCAATTTCACGCAATACCGCGATCGATGCATCACGCATGATCTGGTATTCCTTGTCGGTTAAGGTTTGCGCAGGCGCCACCGTAATGGAGTCGCCCGTGTGCACGCCCATCGGGTCCAGGTTCTCGATTGAGCACACGATAATGCAGTTGTCGGCGCGGTCGCGCACCACTTCCATTTCGTATTCTTTCCAGCCCAGCAACGACTCTTCGATCAACAGTTCATTGGTAGGTGAAGCTTCCAGACCACGACGACAAATGGTTTCGAACTCTTCAGTGTTATACGCAATACCGCCACCTGAGCCGCCCAACGTGAAACTGGGGCGAATCACCACTGGAAACCCTGCCCCCCCCGAGACTTCAGAGATTTGACGCTGGACATCCCATGCCTCGTCCATTGAATGCGCAAGCCCGGACTTCGCAGACTCAAGACCAATTTTGGTCATGGCATCTTTAAATTTCAGCCTGTCTTCCGCTTTATCGATTGCGGCCGCATTCGCACCGATCAACTCAACGCCATGCTTTTCCAGCACACCGAAACGCTCGAGGTCAAGCGCGCAATTAAGCGCCGTTTGCCCACCCATCGTAGGCAAAAGCGCATCGGGCTTCTCAACTTCAATAATTTTTTCAACCGCTTGCCATGTAATGGGCTCAACGTAAGTAACGTCGGCGGTTTCCGGATCCGTCATGATGGTCGCCGGATTACTATTGACCAGAATAGTGCGATAGCCCTCGGCTTTCAGCGATTTGCAGGCCTGGGCGCCGGAGTAGTCAAATTCGCAGGCTTGCCCAATAACAATTGGGCCCGCACCAATAATAAGAATGCTTTTAATATCTGTACGCTTTGGCATGATGCTGAATTAGTTCCGTGCAGCCATAAGGCTAATGAATTTGTCGAAAAGCACCACAATGTCGTGTGGCCCGGGGCTGGCTTCGGGATGACCCTGAAAACAAAACGCAGGTGCGTCGGTTAACTCGAAACCTTGCAATGTGCCGTCGAACAGCGAAATATGGGTTACTCGTGTGTTTTCAGGAAGGCTATCGGCGTCAACTGCAAACCCGTGATTCTGACTGGTAATGAACACGCGCCCGGAGCTCAGGTCTTGTACCGGATGATTCGCACCATGATGCCCCGTTTTCATTTTCAGCGTTTTGGCCCCCACAGCCAGCCCCATGATTTGATGACCCAGGCAAATACCAAACAACGGAATTTTTTTCTGGATCGCGGCGCGTGCCGTCGCAACGGCGTAATCACATGGCTCTGGATCACCCGGGCCGTTGGCCAGGAAAAGGCCGTCGGGATTGAGTGATAGCGCCTCTTCAACAGGCGTTTGAGCCGGCACCACAGTAATGCGGCAACCACGCTGCTTCATGAGACGCAGGATGTTCGACTTTACGCCGAAATCGTACGCTACAACGTGATACTTGCCGTCGTTGTTCTGAGTATGGCCTTGCCCAAGTTCCCAAACGCTTTCAGTCCACTCATAACGTTTTTGAGTAGACACGACCTTCGCCAGATCTTGTCCGGCCATGCCGGCAAAAGCCTTGGCGAGCTTAACAGCCTGTTGCGCATCATCGCCCACCATAAGGCAGGCGCCCTGCGCACCGCTCTCACGCAAAATTCGCGTAAGTTTACGGGTATCGACACCCGAAATCGCCACCACGCCCTGCTCGCGCAAATATTCGGGCAGCGACTGCGTTGAGCGGAAGTTTGAAACGCGCAAAGAGCAGTCACGAATAACCAGCCCGGCGGAATGCACACGGGCGGACTCAACGTCTTCCGGATTAACGCCGGTATTGCCAATGTGGGGATAAGTAAGTGTGACGATTTGACCGTTGTAACTGGGATCGGTCAGAATTTCCTGATACCCGGTCATGGATGTATTGAAGACAATCTCGGCGACAGTATGTCCATCGGCGCCGATAGAGACACCCTTGAAGATGGTTCCGTCCGCCAATGCCAAGATTGCTGGAGACAAAGAGGATGTCCCCTCTGGAAGAAGAGATGGCAGCACAGTGTGAACCCCGATTGAAATTTTTCAGTAAGTAAACCTTGGGATTATACCGTGAGAAGCAAGCGTTTTCAGATACCGCTAAAATCAAAACAAACTTACCGTCACCAAAAAGCTGTCTTATGCCTAATCAACTTGAATCTTTGCGTCAGTACACCACCGTTGTCGCCGACACGGGCGACTTCGATGTTATGCGTGAACATCGTCCAACCGACGCCACAACCAATCCCTCACTGATTCTTAAAGCGGTACGAAAAGAACGATACCGCCCGTTGCTCGACAAGGTTGTTAAAGATCATGCCGGTGCTCACCTGACGGAACTCGCCGACCACTTGCTGGTTGCCTTCGGGCAGGAAATCCTGCGTATCATTCCCGGACGCGTGTCAACCGAGGTTGACGCGCGCCTGTCATTTGACACAACAAAAACCATTGAGCGTGCCCGCGGCATCATCGGCCTGTATGAGGCAGCAGGCATCGAGCGAGAGCGTGTATTGATAAAAATTGCATCCACATGGGAAGGGATCCAGGCTGCACGCGTTCTGCAATCGGAAGGGATCAGTTGTAACTTAACCCTGTTGTTCTGCCTGCCTCAGGCCGTTGCCTGCGCCGATGCGAACGTGAAACTCATTTCCCCGTTTGTAGGGCGAATCTACGATTGGTATAAAAAGTCAGCCGCCGACAAGTGGGATGAACAGGCGAATACAGGCGTAAACGATCCCGGTGTGCAATCGGTTACCGCCATATATAACTATTTCAAAGCCCGCAGTATTAAAACTGAGGTTATGGGCGCCAGCTTTCGCAATGTCGGCCAAATTATTGCGCTGGCCGGTTGCGACCTGTTAACCATTAGCCCGGAACTGCTGCAAACACTGTCGGCGTCGGAAGCGCCCATCACCCGGCAGTTGAGTCCTGAGTCAGCACAGAAAAACGCTACTGAAACAATACCTTGCGACGAAGTTTCATTTCGCTACCTGCTGAACGACAGCGCCATGGCCACTGAAAAGCTGGCTGAAGGGATTCGTGTTTTTGTTGCCGATGCGGTTCAGTTGGACCAACTGCTTGAGCAGGCAAAGGCCGGATAAATTTACTCAGGCATCGCGCCGCTCAATCAGCGCCCAGGCCAATGTGCTGGCGTCCACATACTCAAGCTCACTACCCGCCGGTACCCCGCGCGCCAGGCGCGATACTGTTAAGCCGCGGGCGCGCATCAACTCCGTGAGGTAATGGGCCGTCGTCTCGCCTTCCGGGGTGAAATTTGTGGCCAAAATAACTTCTTTCACCACCCCATCCGTTGCGCGTGTCAGCAAACGCTCGAACTGCAGCTCCACCGGGCCCACGCCCTCGAGCGGCGCAAGCCGACCCATTAACACGTAATACAAGCCACGATAGCCATGGCTCGATTCAAGCATGTTCTGGTCTGCCGGCGTTTCCACCACACACAGCAACGTCGGGTCACGACGCGTCCCCGCACAAACCGAACAGACTTCCGCTTCGGTAAAGTTGTTGCATCGAAGGCAATGGCGCAAATTGGAAACAGCATGCGCGAGTGCGTCGGCAATCGTTAGAGCGCCACTTTTGTCATGCTGAAGCAAATGGTAAGCCATCCGGCGAGCCGAACGAACGCCCACCCCAGGCAAGCGCTTCAACGCATCCACCAAAGTTTTTAGCGGCTCTGGTTCGGGCAGCTGAGCATCCATTAGAACGGCAGCTTCATTCCCGGAGGCAAGGGCATACCCGCTGTCACCGAAGCCATTTTTTCCTGTGACGCAGTTTCCGCTTTGCGCAAGGCGTCGTTGAACGCCGCTGCGACCAGGTCTTCCAGCATTTCTTTATCGTCTTCAAGCAAGCTGGGATCAATGGTGATCCGCTTTACGTCATGACGGCAGCTCATGGAAACTTTAACCAGGCCACCGCCGGCTGCACCTTCCACCACAATATTTGCCAGCTCTTCCTGAGCCTTCTTCATATTGTCCTGCATTTGCTGGGCCTGACGCATCAAGCCTGCCATCTGGTTTTTCATCATGTTTATTCATTCCCTGGAAAAATACTCGACAAAACAATCATACTGACAAAGGCAAACCCAACCCTTACAAAATCACGCTGCTTTGTCATTTAGCGGAACAATTGATCCAGGTAAGATTCTGGCATCAAATTCACGCAATAAATCAAGTACAAGCGGGTCACTTTGCGCCGCCGCTTCGGCCTCATGCTGACGCTTTTGACGCTCTGCCTGCTGAACCGCATGAGCGGTATCGGAACCCGTTACGCCAAACTCAACGCGCAGTGTTACCACTTGCCCGAAATGTTCCGACAGCAATGTACAAAGACGTGCTTTACCGGGGCTTTCAGCTAACGTTCTGACCGCGACCCGGAGAATAATTTCATTATTGTCCACACCCAGCCATTCACTTTGGCGCGCCAGCTCCGCAGCGACACCGGTTGCGGCCAGCCCCGCAGCCAGCTCCGGCCAGTCTTTGGCCGTCATTTTCTTCAACGTCGGCGAAACAGGCCGATTGCCGCTTATGGGTTCGTGATAGTTTGCCGGCTCGTCGAAATCGGATGCCGGCAACATAAAATCATCTTCCGACGAAACCGCATCGGTTTCCGGGATATCTCCGGCGTCGATGTCTGATGTGTCTTGCGATTGCAGACCGATTTCATCAGCAGGAGTCGGCTCGGGCTCAATAGTTATTTCTTCCCAGGCGGGCACATCGTCTGGGTTGCTGAGATCTTCTGCCTGACTGAGATCTTCTGCCTGACTGAGATCTTCTGCCTGACTGAGATCCTCTACCGGACTGGGATCCTCTGCCTGACTAGGATCCTCCGCCTGCACGTCGACTTCCACTGCTGTCTCGGCAGCGGGCTCAGGACCCCGACTCTGTGTCGTTATAGTCGTTTGCGCGCTGGTGTTTTGGTCGGCGCGGGCCACCGGTGCAGGTTTTGGATCAGGTTGAGCCCGTTTGGTATCTGTTGGTCCGGAAGGAGGTTCAGGCGCCCCACCCGGCAGCAAAGCCAGCATGCGCAGGCATGCCATCACAAACCCGGCGTACTCGTCGGGCGACAACGCAAGTTCAGAACGACTATGGACCGCCACTGTGTAAAAAAGCTGTACGACATCAGGCGACAGCTTTTGAGCAAGCGCCTTGATATCGTTACAAGCAGGATCGTCTTCCGACGTAACACCGGGCACACGTTGCTCGATTGCCACGCGCGACAACAGAGTCGAAAAATCAGCCAGAGCACCGCTATACGATAAACCACGCGTGGCGAGCTCATCGGCAATTTGTACGACTGCCGCGCCGTCTCGGGCCGTCAAACCATCAAGCAACCGAACCAGATAACGCTGGTCGATCGTGCCCAACATGCCGCGTACATCTTCGGCCGACACACGACCTGCGCTGTAAGCAATAGCCTGATCAGTTAACGAAAGCGCATCGCGCATTGACCCTGAAGCAGCCTGAGCGAGCAAGCGCAACGCCGGGACTTCAAACTCAACAGCTTCTTCTTCAAGAATTGCCTGCAAATGCCCCACAATGCCTTCGGCGGTCATTTGTTTCAGATTGAATTGCAAACACCGCGACAACACCGTAACGGGGATTTTTTGAGGGTCGGTCGTTGCCAGAATAAACTTGACATGGGGAGGCGGCTCTTCAAGCGTTTTCAGCATGGCGTTGAACGCATGACCGCTTAACATGTGGACCTCGTCGATCATGTATACCTTGAACCGACCCGCGCCGGGCGCATACACCGCTTGTTCAAGCAGTTGAGTCATTTCCTCGACACCACGATTCGACGCAGCATCAAGTTCTACATAATCCACAAAACGCCCGGCATCAATTTCAGTACATGCCTGACACTGCCCACACGGCGATGACGTGATGCCTTTCTCACAATTAAGCGATTTGGCCAAAATGCGCGATAGTGTGGTTTTACCGACACCACGGGTGCCCGTAAATAACCACGCATGATGCAAGCGTTGAGTGTCAAGGGCATGCGTAAGCGCCCGGACCACATGATCCTGGCCAACAAGAGTGTCAAACGAGCGGGGCCGCCATTTGCGCGCCAGTACCAAATACGTCATGAAGTATTCTTTAATGAAGAAGGCGAGCCTGACTTCGGCACTGGTTCTAAACGACTATGGCTGCTTCGTTCCCGACCTGACCAGGTTTGCCGCCGAACCATGCGAAGGGGCCCGCCAAACCAAAGTTTAACAGGAATCTGATTCACTATCGGAAATCCAGATGTCGGCGCGTGGAAAGTAGAGCGCCGTTTGCACCGGGCGCCCATCAAGCGCGGCAACCGACTGCCGGTACCGCGCCATTTGGTCTGTGTACCGGAACTGCATTCGTGCAACGAATCCTTGGGCAGATTCACCGGGCGCGGGGCAACCTGTTTTGTAATCCACCACCAACCACCCCGTTTCATTATGAACGGCCAAATCAATCACTGAAACACGGCCGTCCGTGTCAAGCAACGCCCACTCACGATACGCATCGGCCAAACCAAGTAACCAGCGCCCCCGTTCGCTACGCAATGTGCACTCAATTGTTTCGCATACGACCTGTATTGCCTCAGGTACCCGATGATCAAACAAGCCGGCACGCAATAACTGACGCTGAACAACCTGTTCTCGCCCGGATTCGGATAGATCGCGCCACACGTGCTCTCCCTGTTTCCCAATTTGCTCCAGCCAGCCGTGAGCAACAATACCTGCAATGGCCTCATATTGATTCGCCTGAGTCCAGGCGTCACGAGCGCCAAACTGCAGCGAGGCGGAAACAGGCGCGGCTGCGGATCCTGCAGGGGCGAGGGACGCCATTGGCAAACGCGCGAGTGCAGACCAATTATCAGAAGGCGGGGCCCCATTACGCGACGATTCGACGTTCGCATCAGCGCGCTTTGAAGAATGATTTTCAGTTTGAACCTGCGATACCGTGGCATCTTCAATAGCGGGCCACAGTCGCCCCAACAAACTATTGGGTGTCGGGGGTTTAACAGCCCCTTCATCATCAACGTCCACATCGACGATTAAATGCAAAACCTCACGGGCACGCGTTACGGCAACATATAACAATCGATCAATTTCGTAATCGGCGCGCTTTCTTTCCCTGCGCCCCAGATACTCTGCCAACGAATCAACACTGCCCGCGGTACGCTGCTGAATCGGACCCAGCAAGACACGCCCTTCAGCCATCTCGACACGCATCAACGGCGTTTCATCCCGCCTGATTCCCTGATGTAATCCCATCAGGATAACGGTGTCGAACTGCAACCCTTTGGACTTATGAATCGTCATCACCTCCACTGCAGCGCCTTCGGTACTTCGTGGGGCCGCATAAAGCCGTTCAATCTGTTGTTCCAATTCAACGGGGTTCAAGCCACCGTATGGTGCCAAACGTTCTACCAGTTGCAAAAGGCTTTGTGCATCTGCACGATCCGCTTCCTGGGAATAAACTTTTTCGCCTCCGAGCCGCCGCCAACATGCTTCCAGCCACGCAGCGAAAGGCATGCGGCCCGAACGGTTTCGTTGATCCAGCAGCACTGCGCATGCGTGACGTACACGCAGGGCCTCATCTCCCTTGACACCGCACCCGTCAAGAAAACCGTCATCAAAGCAGGAAGACAGAATATCGGGTACTGCCTTATGAGGATACTCTCCAAACAAAGCATGTAGCGTATCGAGCCGCAGGCCACAAACCGGCGAACGCAAAATCGATAACCAAGCCAAACGGTCGCCGGGGTGAGCCAGCGCCCGGGCCAACTGAACCAGATCATTCACAACCGGACGTGATTTCAGAGAGACAAGCTCCACGGCACGACACGGGACACCATGCCGGTATAGCTCGTTAACGACATCTTGAAGATGCGCCCGCGCTCGCACCAGAATCGCCACAGGATGTCCGCTTTCCGGCCTGCGCGCCAGCGCTTCCTGAACCAGCGATAATGTTTTCTGCGCCGCAGATGTTGGGCCTATAGAGGGCGTTCCGTCTTTGCCCCCAGTAACGACCGCATGCACATGCACCCCCAGTCCGTCCAACTGCGCATGAAAAGCCGACGACTCGGTATAAGGAATTGCGCCCAAGCCGGCGTGGGCAACCTGGGGAAGCAAAGGTTTGAATACCTGGTTCACCCATTCCACCACCGTTTCCTGAGATCGAAAATTCGTGTTCAATTGCAAAGAAACAAGCGGGATATCACCCAGGCCTTCACGTTGAACTCGCAAGAACCAACCGACTTCCGCCTTGCGGAAGCGGTAAATCGATTGCATTGGATCACCTACCAGAAACAGCGTTCGACCCTCGCCCGGCTGCCATCCCGAGGTCAGTTTTTGTAGCAAGCGGATCTGCGTTTCACTGGTATCCTGAAATTCATCAACGAGCAAATGGGAAATAGAGGCATCCAGCGTTAAAAGCAGGTCAGAGGGCGCATCAGGATGCCCCAAAGCATGCAATGCGCGCTGCGAAATTTCAATGAAATCCACCTCGCTGTGCTGCGAAAACTGCACAAGCAACTGCGCGTGGGCCAGCCGTAGAACATCGAACAGGGTCAGGAGCGTCGTGAGGTGATGATGCGTATACCCCAAAGGCGCCTGCCGAATGTCGGCTAATGCACTCACCCAGGGGTTACTATTATCAAACGCATCGAGCCATCCCTGTAAAAGGGTCTTGGCATTGCTCCCCGGTGGGAACCCTTGGCGCTTATCCAGACGTTTTCGCAATTCTTCCTTATTGGTCAGCAGGAAATCAGCCAATGCCTGCCACTGAGGCAAAGACCCGATATCAGTGCCAAAAAGCACCCCATCCCATGTTGCCAACGCCTCAAACGCCTGCTCCCCTTGCTCAACCCTGTTTCTGGAGGCTTCGGCCAGTGGGCCTGCCAGTTGGGTTGCCCAACCAACGGGCATGCTTTGCTGCAAATAAGCAAGATCTTCTTCAATCGCCTCGCGCAAATGCGCTTGCAAAAGTGCTGGATCCGCACCCGACTCAAACAAAGGCAGCCACTGGTCGCGCGTTGCCAGCATGCGTGCAATCAAACTCCTGGCGGCGCGCAAATCAACATCAAGATGCGCAACCAATTGGGCAACGGGTTCATAGTCATCAATCAACTCGAGTGTGTTGCGCGCCGCGGCTTCATAATGCGCACCGGCATCGTCACACAATGAAGGCATTCCTCCCAGTTCACTCATCCACGGCATGGATCGAACAAGCGAAGCACAAAACGCATCAATCGTACGAATACTGAGTCGGGCGGGATACTGTAAAAGCTTCCAGCCCTTTTCGTCATTCCGGAACATCGCCTGACGGGCCAGCCGCCAACTTAAGCGGGCATGTTCCGCTTGCGGTTCGGGCCCCGACGCAGCCTGAAGTTTACCCAGAACGCGGGCATGCATTTCCGCAGCTGCTTTGCGCGTAAACGTAATCGCCACAATTTCTTCCGGCCGCTCAACCACCCCCAGCAAAGCCAGTATCCGGTCAGTTAAAAGCTCGGTTTTACCTGAACCGGCCGGCGCCTGAACCAAAAATGACTCTTCAGGATTCAAAGCGCGTTGGCGCACCAGTGCATCAGTCATTTGCGAAGCCATCACACCCCTCCTTCAAAACGTCGCAAGAACGGTTTGACATCGCAATACTGCAAATCCTGTTCCGACCAAACACGGTTGTCCGCCACACCGGAAACAAACTCATCAGCAAGCATCGAAATAGCCCGGCGCCAATCGACCAGAACCTGTTCCCACGTTTTGTCCGTTGCTTCAGGCCATGTCCACTTTTCCACCGCCGCCACCCCAGGAAAGCATTCGATATCGGCCAAGCCCCTTGTTTCATTGCCGCGCGCATGCAACTTTGCCAATACCAGTGCGGCAACGCTTTCCGCTTGAGACTGCGCATACTCTTGCTGCAAGACTGCCGCATACAAGGGAAGTTGCAAATCGACCGGGCGCGAACGGGTCCACGAAGACCTGGGATCAACAGAGCCATTGCCCGACTTATAGTCAATTACCAGCCATCGACCATCAGCCAACTGATCAATGCGATCGATTTGCATACCAAGCTCAAGATGTTTGTATTGCCATACATGTCGGCGCTCCAGCTCGTAAACCGAGAACGGCGGCCGTTTTTGTTCAACCTCAAGCCACTGTTCCACCACTGTGCAGGCGCGCGTCACCTCTAATTGGCGCAAACGTTCACTGTAATCCGACAAAGCAAGCTGCGCCGCTTCATCCGCGCAAAGACGTACTATCGCGCTCACCCGGCCTTGCTCAACCGACTCGTGCAATTTGTCCTGGCTTTGCAAATGCCGCCATACCCGCTCCATGACACCGTGTAAAAATATGCCACGGGCATTCGACTCCCCCGGTTCGGCATAGTCGGTTAGCTGACGAGCATGCAAACGGTACTTTACAAAAGCCCACAACGGGTTTCGCGCATGATCATCCAGCACCTGCACCCCGCCTCTAATCCGCTCTTGCGGCAACAATGCAGGCCCCTGATTGTCAATCAACACCTCCATTTCAATAGCTGCATCTGAAGCGGACTCAACGGCTTCAGCCTGCGCCGAAGACACAATGGGTTGCATGGGCCAACCCGCAATAAATGGGCTGGGACGTAGCTCGCTTTCACCTTCATGCAAAGCGTGGCTCACGACCACATCGGGCGCGCAGCAAACCAAATCCTCAAAAATCCCTTGCGCCCACTGCAATTCCCTCTCAGGCGTTGCTCGTGGCGCTTGCGCCGCTTTCAAAACAGCAGCCGGTATTAAGGGATTGGGCCGAGGCGCCGCCGGCAAAACATTATCGGTTAGCCCCATTACCCATAGTGCATCCCAATGGCCGCCCTCAGCTTCCAGCAAGCCAAGTACATCAAGCCTGGATGTCGGATCACGTTGCGGTTGGAAAAGTGTTTCACGCAACAATCGACGCAGGATGGCGATGGCCTCCGTTACACCAATAGAACCCAACAACGCAACCTGACGCGCAAATTGCGTTAATACGCGATCAAAGGCTTCCAACGATTGAAAAGTGTCACTATCGAGCGTTTCCACCCCAGGAAAGCCCAACGTCGTTAACCACTCCCTTATAGTTTGAGCCCACGCCACCGCCCCCTGACGATTGGGCGCCTGCTCGCAAAGGTGCATGGTGGCCACCCACGACTCATGCAACACAGGTGCCGCGTCAGCCAAATACTGGGAAAGCTCGGGCAAACTGATATTCACCACGCGATTGCGGCGCCAGGCGGCATCAATGACCGCCCTCTTTCCTGCTTCCTGCGCGTGCGCAGCGCAACCACCGGCTAATAGCGCTGCCCCCGCGACAGAAGGAGAAACGGCACGATCGCGTAAAACGGCCGCAATGACATCCAACCAATGGATTGCTGCCCGAACTAAAGGCCACTCCATCAACGGACGAGCCACCGCAATATTAAAAGCCAGGGGAGCCGACGCACCAGGCTCCTGAAGTGTTCGTGCCAACAGACGATGCGCCAGCACGGCATCCTGCTCCAAATTTGGGTTCACAATCGCTACGCGTTGCTCGGGAGAATGCCGCAACCGCTCGTGCGCCCAACGTACGGCCGCTTCCCATTCCTCAATAGCATCACCGGCCAAGACACGAGTGCGGTTCTGAGCAGGCACACGATCATTTTTCAAACGATAAATATGGCAACCCGCTGCAACCAGGCAATCAAGCAAGCACGCCATTCTTGGGCTGATCTCACTAAACCCGGCCAGCACGATTTGCCCTGCACAGGGCAAACGCCCAGACTCAAATGCTTCGCATACACCTTCAAAAGCCAGGTTCGCATCCTCGGCCCCAAGTTCCATTAACAAAGCCCGGTATCGCTTACGCCAGGCCCCAAACCTCTGATAGTCGGGCGTTTCGTGCAACGCCGGCACACTTAACGCCCATTCGTCCATCAATCGATCTGCCTCAATCGCCAAACGCACGGCCGATTGAACATCCAGAAGTGGCGCATCACGCTCGACATGTTCGATAGCCTGCTTCCAGACAAGGCCGGCGCCAAAATGATCAAGCACATACGAAGGCATATTCGCCTCGGGCGTAAACGCCCTTTGATCGGACATCTGCCGAACCCACGACGACCATGGCAAAATGGCCGGTAAAGCAACAACCTGTCGTGGCACCCCCAACAACGAAGACAACTCGCTCACAATTCGCCGGGCATAACGGTTGTTAACAGTCAGCACTGTCGTAGTTCGGCTATCGAATGTTAGCAATCCCTCATACGAAATGGGGTCAAAGTGAGTGGATTCCGTTACAGTGGTGCTCATTGCCATGCCATTAACCATAAACGTTGAGTGTACTGTGCCGCACTTCAGACACTGAAACAAGCCGGACAATATGGTCGTATCGAAAAAAACAGCCTACCCGAGCCTGATATCGAATCATGCCATTCACGCATTTCTTGATGCCGCCTGGCTTGAAGACGGCTTGGCCGACAACACCTTGTCGGCTTATCGCCGCGATATTACCGCCTTTGCACACTGGTTGGAACAAACCCGCAAGTACGACATTGACCATGCTCAAACGGCAGATATTCAAGCCTGGTTTACCCATCTTCACCCCAGCTCGCGTGCAACAACCGCAAACCGACGCCTTGCCGCGTTAAAAAAGTATTATCTTTGGGCCCGGCGCCAACAACGGATTAGCGTTGATCCTTGCCTGAACCTAAAGTCTGCAAAGCAGCCGTCGCGCTTCCCAAAAACGCTTACGATGGAACAGGTGGAGGCGCTGCTGGAGGCGCCAAACACGCAAAGCGATCTAGGCTTACGTGATCGCGCCATGCTGGAAACACTTTATGCAACAGGATTGCGAGTAAGCGAACTGGTTAATTTAAAACTGCTTGAAATCGACCTGAACGCAGGGGTCGTGCGGGTTGTCATGGGCAAAGGTGGAAAAGACCGGCTGGTTCCCCTGGGGGCAGAGGCGCAACACTGGCTCAACGATTACTGCACACAATCAAGGCCGGCCTTGCTTGGTGTAAGAAGAAGCGATGCTTTGTTCGTCACCCAGCGTGGCGGGGCCATGACACGCCAGGCTTTCTGGCTCATCATAAAAAAATATGCCGCGCTGGCCGCTATTCACACCCCCCTGTCGCCCCACGTTTTACGGCATGCTTTTGCAACTCACTTATTGAACCATGGTGCCGATCTGCGCGTTGTTCAAATGCTGCTTGGGCATGCCGACATTTCAACAACGCAAATCTATACGCATGTCGCCAGAGAAAGATTGAAATCTCTCCACGCCCAACACCATCCAAGGGCGTAACGCAAATCGGGGTTGTTAAACTCTACACCCGCTATGAAGAAAAACCCACTCAAGCTCAAACTGCCCATCCTCAATCTCGGTCGACTAATTGTTTTCCTGACGATCGTTACTGGTTTGGTCATGATGATTAACACCTTTATTGCCAGCTATCAACGCCAGCAGATAATTCTGCTGGAGAGCCGGCTTGAGCTCAATCATGCTTATGCCACCAAAATCGCGCAGAGCACGGACCGCTTCCTGGCAAATGCATTACAACAGTTGAATGTCAGCGCCAAGAAACTCGGTCAACAATTTAATCTCCAGACACAAACCGAAGAGGTTGAGCGACTCTATCGCCAAACCAACGATTTCAGCGCAACAGGCGTCATCGACAACACAGGCACTCTTAAAGCCGGCTCTACCGGCCGTTCGGGCACAACCGGCATCCCTTTGAATAGCGCGGGCGTAAAACTTGCCCTAAACCGCAAGGCACCCACCATTAGTCCGCCTTACCACAACCGCAACGGCCAACTCACCATCGCAATATCGCAACCCATTTTCGACCCACAAGGCAACTATCGGGGCTTTGTAAGTGGCGCCATTTATCTGGGGCAAGCGAATAGTCTGGATGGCATTTTGGGGCACCACTATTACAGCGACACCTCTTACGTATACGCTGTAGATGAACAGCGACGTTTGCTCTATCACCCGGCGCGCGAACGTGTGGGAAGTATTGTGGGCGAGAACAAAGTGATCGACCTGGTACTACACGGACTTACAGGCTCTCAACGCGTTATCAACAGTCAAGGTCGAGACATGCTTGCGGGATACGCTCCCGTTGCGGCCACAGGCTGGGGGGTCGTTGCACAAAGCCCCACAGAGCACATCACGGAACCCTTAACGTCAAACATGCTCGACTTAATTCTTGATACGAGTTTTCCCGCGTTAGCAATCCTGGTTCTCGCCTGGTGGGTAGCAAGACTCATTGCAACACCCTTAACCGAGCTGGCGCTTCGTGCACGTGAATTGCACACCACCAACCCAAACCACTCGTTGCGCTCAATCAGGTCGTGGTATTTCGAAGCGCGCCAGCTAAAGCGCGCCTTAATGCAAAGTCAAGCCTCGTTCCACCACCAGATTGACAAGCTCAACGAAACCGCACAAACAGATCCGCTAACTGGCTTGCTAAACAGACGAGGCTTGGCGGATGCTTTTAATATACTGGCACAAAACCAACATGCCTTTGGTCTGATCGCAATCGATATCGACCATTTCAAACACGTGAACGACACGTACGGCCATAACGCCGGCGATCAAGTGCTCATGTATCTCGCCGATGTCATGAAAAAACACTCTCGGCAAGAGGATATCCTGTGTCGTAACGGGGGCGAAGAGTTCTTGATGCTTTTACCCGACGTCACCCTTGATCAGGCAATACAGGCCGCCGAAAGGTTAAGAGCATTCGTCGCGAATCAGGACAACATTCCCGGATGCCATCGTTTAACGCTCTCTTTAGGTGTTACACACTGGTCCCCCGACTCAAACGAATCCATCGACACCGCACTTAAACAAGCAGACGAAGCGTTGTATAAAGCAAAAGAAACGGGGCGCAATCGCCTCAACGTCTGTTATTCCTCATAAAAAGCAACTTATGCACGGCCATCACCACCACCATCACGCATCAGAGCAGTCATCAGAAAAACGTATCGCACTCGCTTTTTTTCTGAATTTGTTCTTTTCTATTATTGAATTCATTGGCGGCATACTTACCCAAAGCACCGCAATTATGGCTGATGCTGTTCACGACCTGGGCGATAGTTTGTCGATTGGTACGGCATGGGTTTTGCAACGCCTGGGAAGAAAATCGGCAAACTACACATTCACCTACGGTTATCGGCGACTGTCATTGTTCGGCGCCGCTTTAAACGGTCTCATTTTGCTTGCTGGATCGGCCTGGGTACTGAACGAAGCCTTCAACCGCCTGAACAACCCAATTATGCCGGTTACAGAAGGCATGTTCTTGCTGGCCATACTGGGCGTTTGCGTAAATGGATATGCCGCCTACCGCCTCAGCAAAGGCAACACGCTGAACGAACGGGTACTCAACTGGCATTTAATTGAAGATGTACTGGGTTGGTGCGCGGTGTTGATACTTTCAATCGTGTTGCATTTTTTCCATTGGCCCATTCTCGACCCACTGCTATCGATTGCCTTTACCTTGTTCATTCTGGTTAACGTTGCCCGTATGCTGTGGTCAACCGCCAAATTGTTTTTTCAGGCGGTTCCCGATACGCAACTACTACACGATGTTCGCCAGACCCTGCTTAGCCTGCCCGGCACACAGGCAGTGCATCACCTTCACCTTTGGTCGCTTGATGGCGAAAAACATGTACTAACCGCCCATGTTGTGGTGCAAGCCGACACATCGATTTCCGACTATCAAAATATAAAAGCAGACCTGCAAATCGCACTGGCGCAATTCAACCTTTCACACACGACCATCGAAATTGAACTGTCTCAGGAAGATTGCCGGGATACTGGTCTGTAAAGGCGCGCCCAGTCAGGCATCATCGCGATCAGCTTGAACCAGGTAGATCAATACCAAAAGAATTGTCACGAAAAAGCGAAACGCGTCGGGTACGCCATTCCATTGATCGGACATCCACATACCGAACCACTCACCGCCAATCGACATAAACCCTACCTGCCAAACCAGGAAGCCGAGCAACAGCCCCCAAACTGCCATGGGTTTGGCACGGTTAAAGTCAGCCGCGGGGGCACGCGCCTTAAGCAGTAATCGATAGGCGCCGATCCAGCATAGAATGGCAACGAGCGCCTCGGCCGCAATAATCAAAATGTACGCGGCATGATGCAGGAAGGGGGACTCAATGGCCCGATAATGAATCGTGGCATTGGGAAAAATGGTGTCCATCATTAAGACATGCTGAACAAAAGCAAAGTTACTGCCGTAGTCGGTTATGTTACCGAACGCCACCAGTGTTGCAAATAACGCCATTGCGGCAACCAAGACAACCTTTGAGACTCGTACAGCCAGCATACCCCCTCCCTTTTAAAAACCAAGAAATCAGGTAATCAACTCGACCCGGCCGGTTTTCAATTGATACAACCCGCCTACCACTTTCAATTGCCCCGCCTCTACGGCGCGCCTTAACATGGGCGTAGAAGAGGCCAGTTTGGCCATATTCATACGAATGTTCTGGATTGTCACATCGTGCATTAACGCGGAGGGGTCCGGCTTCTTTGCTTTAGCCGCCGCCACTGCCGGCGCCAGTTCAGTTGTAATACTTTGAATATGCCCTGGGTAATCGGTGTGATTATCGTACGCGTCGATTGCAGCGCCTATGGCACCGCATTGCGTATGACCCAGCACCATGATCAGCGGCGCCTTCAAGACTCCCACCCCATACTCCAGACTCGCCAGAATATCCATCGTGACGTAATTGCCGGCAACGCGCGTTACAAACAAATCTCCGCGAGATTCATCGAAGCAAAATTCAGGGCCCACGCGAGAGTCGGCGCAACTTAACAAACATGCATAAGGATTTTGGCCTTGCGCCAATGCAGCGCGTGTTGAAGCGAAGTCTTTGGTTGTCGTTTCGCCGTTTACATAACGCTCGTTGCCGCGCATCAAGCGATCAAGCGCCGCATCGGGTGTTAATTGATTCTCGGGTCGTGGTGGATCCGACGCTGCCAAGGCATGAGTGGACACAAAAGGCGCGGCGGCCAATCCGGCCATCGCCAATAACGCTGACCTGCGGGACACACTTTTTTCAACATTAGTCGAACGTACGGATTCAAACCGCTGCGGAGTTTCTGAAATGTCACAACGTACACACATGATGCTTCCCCTTTAAAATTAGAATGGAAGCGCAACCCCGGCGGCCCTATGTGGCTGGCGCCACCTACGCGTCGGTCCGATTTTGCAACGGATTAGTTACAAACACAAGCATTTCTACTCTTTTGCCCTGGCACCAAATTCCGTTGCAAGATCCGAAAGCTGTGCCACAGCCTGTCGAAACAAGACCACATCACTACTCATGGTGAAGAAGCGATAACCCCAATTAACGTAACGTTCCACATCGTCGATACCATGCGAGGTGATCCCTAACGCAATACCCGCATTCCTTGCTCGCCGGCCAATCTCTTGCAAAACAGCCTGCACTTCAGGATGTCTGATCTGCCCAAGGTACCCCAGATCGGCTGCCAGATCGCCAGGGCCGACAAACAGCGCGTCCACACCTTCAACGCCGTCTATCTGTTCCATCCGCTCAACGGCTTGGGCGGACTCAATTTGAACAACCACCCCAATAGACTGATTAATAAACTGAAAATAATCTGTCACCCGCCCATAACCATTATTACGGTGATAAGCTGAGACGCCACGGGTGCCATCGGGTGGATAACGCGTTGCCGCTACGGCCTGTTTCGCCTCTTCAACCGATTGAACGTTAGGAATCAACAAATTGCGGAAACCGATATCCAGCAAACGCTTGATCTCGGCAGGATGGTTCTGAACCGGACGCCCTACTGCGGGTTTGCCCGAAAAACGTATGGCCTGCAGTTGGGCAATGAGCGACTGAATGTCATTCGGTGCGTGCTCCGTGTCGAACAACATCCACTCGAACCCAGGATGCTCTGCCACAATTTCCGCCAACATCGGGTTAGCGAGCGCATTCCAGAAACCGAGTGTGATCCGGTTTTGCCCAAGCCAATGCTTGAAAGGGTTTTCCTGCGCAGCGCGCATCTGCATATCCGCCATCATCTCTTTTTGCGCCAATCAGGGTTTCAGAAGAATCGAGCCGGTCGTCGCGCGGCTTTCCAGGTCTGCATGGGCCGACGCAACATCTGACAGCGCATAGCGTGCACTAATCATTGGCGCGACCTTTCCGGATTCCAGCACATCGAATAAATCAGCGGCCATTCGCTCCAGCCGCTCACGTGTTCCGGCGTACGAAAACAAAGTAGGCCGTGTAACGAACAACGAGCCTCGTGACGCCAATTCGCTAAGGCTGAACGGTGGTACCGGCCCTGACGCATTGCCAAAGCTGACCATCATGCCCAAAGGCGCGAGACAATTGAGAGAGTCGTAGAACGTGTCCTTGCCCACCGAGTCGTAGACAACCGGAACGCCCTTCCCATCGGTGATCTCTTTGACCCTTTCAACAATATTTTCGGTTTTGTAATTAATCGTGTGAGTGCAGCCATGCATGCGGGCCAGATCGGCTTTTTCGTCCGACCCAACCGTCCCGATCATGGTCACGCCCAGAGCGCGAGCCCACTGACAGGCAATCAACCCGACCCCCCCGGCGGCGGCATGAAACAATATCGTTTCACCGCCCTGGAGCACAAACGTTTGGCGAAACAAATACTGCACAGTTAAGCCTTGAAGCATCATCGCGGCTGCCGTATCGAACTCAACTGAAGCGGGTAGTTTGAGAACCTGTTCAGCCGGCATTGTGCGCCGTTCTGCATAGGCTCCGGGGGGCAGGCAAGCGTAGGCGACGCGGTCACCCACCGCAACATGTGTTACGCCTTCGCCCACAGCCTGAACAACACCGGCCGCCTCCATACCCAGGCCTGCCGGCAAGGATTGCTTGTACAGGCCGGTTCGGTAATAAACGTCGATAAAATTCAACCCGATACTTTCATGACGAAGCGTGATCTCACCAGCAGCGGGAGCAGGAACATCCACATCGACAAACTGCATCACTTCGGGCCCGCCATTGTCGAAAATTCGGATTGCCTTGGACATGTTCGCCTCAATTGGTAACGGTGTTGAGAATCAGCAGTGCTAAGAATCAGCACTTGATTTGACAGACTGGCGCCCCCGACAGGAATCGAACCTGTAATATTCCCTTAGGAGGGGAACGTTATATCCATTTAACTACAGGGGCGTCGCGCCCACGCATTGTAACAAGTTGCCCAAACGTCTGCGCGCAAGGTTTTTTGAATAATATGTTGTTTTTTTTTCTTAGTATTAACGATAGTTTTGCCGATTGAAGCCACGCGAGCAACCAAGCCGAAATGCAATAACCATAAAGCCCCGGACAGATCAAGAAATTCATGAGCTGAAGCCTCATAGTTGATTCGCTCACATCCAGCCATTATCCGCACCCCATTCTCAGGACAAAAGAAGATGGAAGATAAACGAGTTTTAGACGAAATTAGCATTTTTTTGAATGACGAAGACGAAACAGAATCATTAGCAAGGCAATTTGCCCCCCTCTTGACGAAACCCGATCTCACCCAAAAAACCCCGGTATCAGGTGGCCACATTTACTTGCGTGGAGACCTTGGCGCAGGCAAAACCTGCTTCGTGCGGGCGTTTTTAAGGGCTTGTGGCGTTACCGGACGAATTAAAAGTCCAAGCTATGCTTTACTTGAATCTTATAAAGTTTCTAACTTATACTTCTATCATCTTGATTTTTATAGATTTAGCGACCCAAGAGAATGGATTGATGCCGGGTTTCGCGACATTCTTCAGGAAAATGCCGTCGTTTTAATTGAATGGCCTGAACAAGCCGGTGGCCTTTTACCCCCTCCTGACGTCGACATAAGCCTGGAATACGCCGACCACGGACGCAACGCGAGAATTACCGCCTATAGCAATAAAGGACAATCATGGCTGAGCAAAATCACCCCACCGGGCCCAGCATCAAGCCCGAAAGATTCGCCCGCCGGCGATTCGTAGCGGCGGCCACCACCTTATTTTTATTGCCCGTCATACCGCGGGTTGCAAAAGCCGCCACGATTCTTGCCGTACGTACCTGGCCGGCCGACGAGTACACACGCGTTACGCTGGAGATGGATAGCGAGCTTAAAGCAGAACACTTTACGCTGGAAGGTCCCCACCGGCTGGTTGTCGATATCGAAGGTCTGACAATGAGCCAGACCATCAACGAGCTGGTTTCAAAAATCAAACCAAACGACCCCTATATTGCGAGTGTGCGGGTGGGCCAGAATCGCCCCAATGTCGTTCGGCTGGTCATGGACCTGAAACAACCCATTGCGCCACAAGTCTTCACACTCAAGCCAATTGGTGAATACAAATATCGCCTGGTTCTTGATCTGTACCCGCGCGTAGCGCAAGACCCTTTAATGGCGCTGGCCAAATCCCAAGACGATAATGATCCACTGGCCGAGGTACTGGAAAACCTCGCTCAAGGTAGCGATGCGCCCATTCCCTCCGTTGAGGGCCAACAACTCCCGCCTATCGCCCAAAAAAAACCTATGCCGGAAATCCGGCCTGAACCCAGCCCTCGCGACCCGGCCCCCAGCAAACCCAACCGGCCGATTTTGGTTGCATTGGACCCAGGGCACGGTGGCGAAGATCCCGGCGCGGTCGGTCCCTCAGGCACCTATGAAAAAAATATTGTGCTGGGGATCGCCAAACGATTGAAAAAACTCATTGATGCACAACCCGGCATGCAGGCCTACCTGACCCGCGACCGTGATTATTTTGTCCCATTGCAAGTACGGGTTCAAAAAGCAAGGCGCATTAAAGCGGATCTGTTTGTGTCCATTCATGCGGACGCCTGGATTAAACCCTCCGCCCGGGGCTCATCCGTCTTCGTACTGTCGCAAAAAGGGGCGTCAAGTGCGGCGGCACGTTGGTTGGCGAAAAGCCAGAACGAGGCCGACCTGATTGGCGGTATCAATGTCAATACCAACAACCAACATGTCATGAAAGTGCTGCTCGATATGTCGACTGCGGCCCAAATCAACGATTCCGTTAAAGTGGGTGGCCGTGTACTTGGGGAAATCGGAAAAATAAACCGTTTGCACAAAAAACATGTAGAGCGGGCGGGCTTTGCCGTCCTCAAAGCCCCCGATATTCCATCCATTCTGGTGGAAACCGCTTTTATCAGCAATCCTCATGAGGAACGGTTGTTACGTAGCGCCTCGCATCAGGAAAAACTGGCACGCGCCATGCTAACCGGCATTAATGATTATTTTTCCACTAGCCCGGGGCTGGCACGTAGGGCATAATTTGCCCTAGTATGCTGCAGCGCCGTTCAATTACCCCCCTTCCCGATCCGCTCATTAGCCAAATCGCCGCCGGCGAGGTTATTGAGCGGCCGTCGTCCGTCCTCAAGGAACTTCTGGAGAATGCCATTGATGCCGGCGCGACCGGCATTGAAATTCGCCTTGAAGGTGGCGGCATCCGTCGCATCCTGGTCAGTGACAATGGCTCGGGCATTCCTCAAAATGAATTGCCTTTGGCCCTTACGCGCCACGCCACCAGCAAAATTCGCAGTCTCGAAGAGCTCGAGGAAGTCGCATCAATGGGGTTTCGCGGCGAAGCCTTGGCATCAATTGCCTCAGTGGCACGTCTTACCATCACATCACGCACGCCCGACGCGCCCCATGCCTGGCAACTCCAGGCGAATGCATCGGAACCTATCGCCGCCTCCGGCGGGCAAGGCACCAGCGTAGATGTTCGCCAGCTGTTCGAGACAGTCCCAGCCCGACGTAAGTTTTTACGTACTGAAGCAACGGAGTACGGCCACTGTGTTGAGGCTTTGGAACGGATTGCTCTGGCCCATCCGGCTGTCAGCTTCCGTCTCTTTCACAACGACAAACCTCAAAGAAACTGGCGCTCATCAGACTTACCGCAACGGATTCTGGATGTGCTGGGAACAGAAATAGTTGCACAAGGGTTACATGTAGACCAACAGCATGGCGTCATCAACTTACACGGTTTAATCACCAAGCCCACCTTTGCGCGACCACGTGCCGACAAGCAGTATCTTTACGTGAATAATCGCTTCGTGCGCGATAGAACCGTTTCACACGCGGTGCGCCAGGCATACGCAGATGTATTGCATGGCGACCGTCAACCCGGCTTTGTCTTGTTTCTGGACATTGCACCCAGTGCGGTCGACGTCAATGTTCACCCCGCAAAAAGCGAAGTACGTTTCCGGGAAAGTGGCGCAGTCCATCAGTTTGTGGCGCGCACCCTGGACCAGGTACTGGCCCAAACACGCCCAACCGATGCGTCAGCTTTCCCCGAATCGCAGCGCGGGGCGCCGGCGCCCCATCCCCACGACAGTGCCGGAACGCAGCAAGCTTCCTTGGCACAACAATATACCCCAGCTCAGCATAGTTTGGGCCTGCCACCCCGTCACGGCAGCGTACCTAATCCCGCGTCCTGGCAAACGCTTTATGAGCCACTCCCCAATACCGGCGCAACCCCTTCCTCGGCCCAAATACCTTATTCCTCTGAACCGGCAATACAAACGTCCGAAACCCACCCTCTTGGCATGGCGATCGCACAACTGCATGGCATCTATATATTGGCGCAAACACAAACCGGCCTGATTATCGTTGACATGCACGCTGCGCACGAACGCGTGGTTTACGAGCAACTCAAACATGCCCTTGATGCACGTGACCTGCCCCGGCAGGAACTGCTTGTTCCCGTCGTTTTTCAAGCCAGTGAAAAAGAAATCGCCCTGGCAGAAGAGTTTGCCGAACAGCTGTCCGAACTGGGCCTGACGCTGCGCCCCGGGGGCCCAAACAACCTGGTTGTCCGATCGGTGCCCGGCCTGCTGGCCAAAGGCGACATTGAAGCGTTGGCAAAAAATGTTTTACGCGATTTGGCCCAAGTCGGCAGTTCGCACCAATTGCTCGAGCAAAGAAACCAACTGCTTTCCACCATGGCCTGCCATGGGTCGGTAAGAGCCAACCGGCGTTTGACCCTCGACGAGATGAATGCATTACTGCGTAAAATGGAACAAACTGAACGTGCAGATCAATGCAACCATGGGCGTCCCACATGGTTGTACTGGAGCCTGCCGGAAATCGACAAATTTTTCATGCGTGGCCAATGAGACACCACCGTTTCATTATGTGCCTGGCCGGCCCCACCGCCTCCGGGAAGAGTGCCGCAACATTGGCGTTGGCCCAGTATTGGCCCATTGAAATAATCAATGTCGACTCAGCCACCATTTATCGACAGATGGACATCGGGACGGCCAAACCCGGCACCGAAGAGCGACGCGCCGTGCCTCATCATCTGCTTGATATCCGCGACCCTTCGGAAACGTATTCCGCGGCAGAATTCTGTACTGACACGTTACGGCTAATTGACGACATTCATTCACGTAATCACATTCCCTTGCTATGCGGCGGAACGATGATGTATTACAAGGCCTTGCGCGAAGGCCTGAATAACCTCCCATCTGCCAACCCCGGCATACGACGCGAACTGAAAAACGAAGCAGCGGCATCAGGCTGGCCCGCCATGCATGCCCAATTACAGCATATTGACCCCCTGACCGCGCAGCGTTTGGCTCCCAACGACAGCCAAAGAATCCAACGTGCCCTGGAGATTCACCGCATTACCGGCAAACCCATGTCGCAATTGATAGCAGAACAACGCCCGAACCAGGAAAAACCTTGGCACTACGTCACCATCAGCCTTGAGCCGTCCGACAGGGCAGTGTTGCATGAGCGTATTGCAACGCGCTATCACGCTATGGTCGAAAACGGCCTGGTGGCGGAAGTGGAAGCCCTGTTCAATCGGGGCGACCTGAGTGAGTCGATGCCATCGATACGATGCGTGGGCTATCGACAAATCTGGGCCTACCTGAAGGGAGAGGTTGACCTGCCAACGGCGATTGAACAGGCGATCGCCGCCACACGACAGTTGGCCAAACGCCAACTTACGTGGTTGCGCGCCCAGCCCGATCGGCATATTGTTGACTGCCTTTCGCTTAACACTGCCGACCAAATACGGGATATCGTCCCACAATACTGGAACGCACCTCCCCGTTAAACAACAACGGTTTGGGGTTCTTCCGGTGCGCGTTCAACGATTTCGCCCAAACGGAAAACCTGCTCACCGTTCTCGTTAAGCGTCGCTTCAACAGCATGAGCCTGATCGGCCGCAACCACGACAACCATGCCGATACCACAGTTGAAAACACGATACATTTCTTCGTCGGCAACCCGACCGCCTTCCTGCAACCAGCGGAACAACGCAGGCATTTCCCATGCCTCGCGATGCAATCGCGCTGCCAAGCCCGCTTGCAGAATACGCGGAACATTATCCAACAAGCCGCCGCCGGTAATATGTGCCAACCCTTTTACTGCGGACGCATGCTGTTTGATGGCTGCAAGCGCAGATTTCACATAAATACGCGTAGGCGCCATCACAACCTCGACCAAAGGCCGGCCGTGAAAATCATCGGTTGGTTTGGCACCCGTGGTTTCAATAATCTTGCGCAGCAAAGAGTAGCCATTGGAATGAGCGCCACTGGATGCAAGCCCCAAAACGACATCACCCGGCTGGATCGACTTGCCATCGATAATTTCCGATTTTTCCACTGCACCAACTGCAAAGCCGGCCAAATCGTACTCGCCATCCGGATACATACCCGGCATTTCGGCGGTTTCCCCCCCTATGAGGGCACAGCCGGCCAGTTCACAACCACGCGCAATACCTCCAACCACCGCTGCAGCAGTATCAACCGATAATTTGCCACAGGCAAAATAGTCCAGGAAATAAAGCGGCTCGGCTCCCTGAACCAAAATATCATTCACACTCATGGCCACCAAGTCAATGCCGACCGTATCGTGTCGATTCCACTCAAAAGCAAGTCGAAGTTTGGTACCCACGCCATCGGTACCCGAAACCAGCACGGGCTCCTTCAGGTGCTTAGGCACCTCGAATAACGCGCCAAACCCTCCAATACCTGCCATGACACCAGGGCGCATCGTACGAGCCGCCAAAGGCTTAATCCGATCAACCAGTGCGTCGCCTGCGTCGATATCGACACCTGCATCACGATATGTCAGGGAATGGGAAACTTTGTTTGTCATGAGAAAAACCGTGGGATATGTAAGAATTGCGTCTTGGGTATTGACCCGTCATGCGCATTTTACGCTTTTTACCGCCGCCATTTTTACGCTCAATGACGCAACAACTGATTCTTGAACTGATTCCGGCGCCACCGCCTACTCTCGACAATTTCATTGTGGGGCGAAATGCAGCCGCCGTAGACGCAATCAAGCACTGCGGCAATGGCCGGGCGGTTTACCTTTGGGGTCCGGACGGCGCCGGCCGAAGCCATCTATTACAAGCCAGGTGCGGGGCAATCACCGATGCCATTTATGTACATCCGAGCAACGCTCAATCGCTTCTCGAGCGTATTTTGAATGACGAAATTACCTTTCCGAAACTCGTGGCGGTCGACGATGTGAATCATCTGGACGACGAGACACAAGGGCAACTATTCGCCCTGTACAATCTATGGCGTGCATCGGCTGCCAGCCCCAACGCTTTTGCACTCATTGTTTCAGGATCATTTTCACCCCAGGCCATGCCGATCCGGGAAGATCTGCGCACCCGTCTGGGTTGGGATCTGGTCTTTCGGCTGGAACATTTATCTGACCAAGACCGGGCACAAGCACTGAATAACCAGGCACGCGAACGCGGTTTGCAACTGGCACCCGAAGTCGTGAATTGGCTGCTAACACATTACACTCGTGACATGAGCCGGCTTGTTACACTGATTAACAACCTGGACCATTATTCGCTGGAAAAACAACGCGGCATTACGCTGCCGCTTTTACGCGAATTTTTGGCGCAACGCGAACCCTTGCTCGCACAACAGCAACATGACTGAACCCAAACGACTTGCCCTTTTTGATTTAGACCATACGCTCTTACCACTGGACAGCGACTACCAGTGGGCCGACTATCTGGCGCGCACGGGGCGCGCGGGCAACCCTGAGGAAGCCCGCCGCCGCAACGAAGATCTCATGGAGCGATACAACGCAGGCGATCTCACCGCCGAACAAGCGGCCGAGTTCATGCTGGGCTTGCTGGCACGAGCGAACACCCACGATCTCGCCCACTGGCATGAACAATTCATGCATGAAGTCATTCGTCCCCACATTCGCCCGGTTGCGCTCGAGCTGGTGAACCAGCACCTGCAACAAGGCGACTTATGCGCCATCGTGACGGCAACAAATCAGTTTGTCACTGAGCCGATTGCCCGTGCATTCGGCATCCCGCACCTGATCGCCACCGTACCCGAATATACTCAAGGCCGTTACACTGGCCGCATTGAGGGCGTCCCCAGTTTCAAAGAAGGCAAAGTGGTTCGCGTCAACAACTGGCTGCAGCAGCAGGGGCTCGACCTGTCCGGCTTCGAAACCTCCTATTTCTACAGCGACTCCCCCAACGACTTACCCCTGTTGGAGGTTGTCACACACCCCATCGCAACCAACCCCAGCCCTGCGCTAAAAGAAATAGCCCAGACCCGGGGATGGCGCATTCTGGATATTTTCAAGGACATGCAGGACGCAAAGTCCTAAAATAACGCCCATGCTCACTGAAACAATAAAAACATTCGTTGGACGCCTGTTAAGCGGCGGCGGGCGCGGGCCCGAACGCTTTACCCGTGAAAAACACGGTATCGACCGGCGTCACGTGTCCCGACATGCCGTCAAAGTATGTGAAGTTCTGCAGCAGGCAGGGTTTGAAGCCTATATCGTTGGCGGCGCCGTTCGCGATCTTATCGTCGGGCTGGAACCAAAGGATTTCGACGTAGCAACCAATGCGACGCCGGCTCAAATCCGGCCCCTCTTTCGCAGAGCACGCATTATTGGGCGACGCTTTCAACTCGTTCACGTTGTTTTCGGCCAGGAAATCATTGAAACCTCCACGTTCCGCGCTCCCGCTTCAAATGGCCATGAAACCGATGAACATGGGCGTATCTTGCGCGACAATCAATTCGGCACCAATGAAGAAGACGCCGTGCGCCGCGACTTTACCCTTAACGCGCTCTACTACGACCCGGTTCGCGAAGAAGTCATCGACTACCACCGCGGCGTCGCCGACCTGAAAAAAAGAACGGTACGCATCATTGGCAACCCTGAAACGCGCTACCGTGAAGATCCGGTACGCATGCTTCGCGCTGTGCGCTTCGCTGCCAAATTGAATGCAACGATCGACCCGGCAACACTAGCCCCGATCAAACCCATGGCTCACCTCATTTCCAATGTGCCCAGTTCGCGGCTGTTCGATGAAGTCATCAAACTTTTAACGTGCGGCCACGCGATCGACTGCCTAAAGCAATTGGAAACGCTTGGGTTGCATCAACACCTGCTGCCTTTCATTGATACTCTTTTCAATAACCCCGATCATTTCCGCTTTCTGGAACTGGCGCTCGATCGCACCGACGCGCGAGTGCGAACCGGAAAAACCATCAGCCCCGGCTTTCTGTTTGCCGCTCTGTTATGGAAACTGGTAAATAATCAATGGGACATCAAACAGAAAGAAGGACTGCCTCGTGTACAGGCCCTGGTTGAGGCCGCCGACACAGTCATTAACAATCAGGCTTCCAACCTGGCTATTCAACGTCGTTTTCAAGCCGACATGCGTGAAATCTGGTTCATGCAGCCCCGTTTTGAACGGGCAACTCCTCGCACAATCTGGCGCCTGCTGGAACACCCCCGGCTGCGCGCAGCCGTCGACTTCCTGCAATTACGTGCCGAAGCCCATGAAGTCGACAGCGTTGATGCGCAATGGTGGATGGACCTGGCCAACGCCGACAGCGACAAGCGCAGCACCATGATTGAAGAGCACCAACGCGAAAAACGCGGCGAACGACCAGGAACAGGCAAATCATCTACCAGACGCCGCCGGCGTCCGCGCCGAAAAGCACCACCGGAACAACACTGACCCTTTATGAAACGTGCTTTTATAGGCCTCGGGGCAAACCTGGGGCCATCGTTGGAAACTTTAAAGCAGGCGGCGCTGCAACTGGCGGAGCACCCCCTTATTAGCGCCTTCCAGCTTTCTCCGCTATACAAAAGCAAGCCAGTTGACTCCCAAGGACCGAACTACGTTAATGCGGTCGCGAGCCTGCGCACGAGCCTTGAACCGGTTGCTTTGCTTGGGCTATTACAGGAAATGGAACAAGCTTACGGCCGTCAACGGCCTTATCGGAATGCCCCACGAACACTCGACCTCGACCTGCTGCTGTACGAGGGCGTCAAATTGAACACAGACGTACTCACGGTGCCCCACCCCCGCATGCATTTACGCGCATTCGTACTTCAGCCCTTGCACGACCTGGAGCCTGAGCTCGCCTTGGATCAAGGTAGCCTGGCGGCGCTGCTCAAGGCATGCCGCCACCAGGAAATCGAACGACTGTCGTAAAGCGCTTTCAACTGCCTTGTATCAGGCAGGCAAAATAGCTATTTCGGCAATGCGCGCCTGCCACTCTTTAGGGCCGGTTTGATGCACCGAGGTACCGTTGGCATCCACCGCCACAGTAACCGGCATATCCTTCACCTCGAACTCATAAATGGCTTCCATGCCCAAGTCTTCAAAGCCGGCAACCCGGGCGCCACGTATTGCTTTGGAAACCAGGTAAGCAGAACCGCCCACCGCCATTAAATAAGCCGACTTATGCTTATTAATGGCTTCAATAGCCACCGGACCACGCTCGGCTTTGCCAATCATGGCAATCAAACCGGTTTTCTCAAGCATCATATCGGTGAATTTGTCCATGCGCGTTGCCGTGGTGGGGCCCGCCGGCCCCACCACCTCTTCACGTACCGGATCCACGGGACCGACGTAATAAATCACCCGGTTCTTGAAATCGACCGGTAACGGCTCACCTTTTTCCAGCATTTCCTGAATCCGCTTATGGGCGGCATCACGGCCGGTAAGCATCTTGCCGGACAACAACAAGGTTTGCCCAGGCTTCCAGGAAGCGACCTCTTCCTTGGTGAGCGTGTCGAGATTCACCTGAGTTGATTTGTTGTAATCGGGCGCCCAGTTAACATCGGGCCACAACGAAAGGTCTGGCGGAGCCAGTTCGGCAGGGCCTGAGCCGTCGAGTTCGAAGTGCACGTGCCGGGTCGCGGCACAGTTGGGAATCATCGCAACGGGTTTGGAAGCCGCATGGGTGGGGAAGGTATTGATTTTAACGTCGAGTACGGTGGTTAGCCCGCCCAATCCCTGCGCGCCGATACCCAGCGCATTCACTTTCTCATAGAGCTCGATACGTAACTCTTCCACCTTATTCTGTGGGCCACGCGCCAACAAGTCATACATGTCGATATCATCCATGAGCGACTGCTTGGCCATGAGCATGGCTTTCTCTGCTGTTCCCCCAACACCAATACCCAACATACCCGGCGGACACCAGCCCGCGCCCATTTGCGGCACGGTTTTCAACACCCAATCCACCAAAGAGTCGCTTGGGTTCAGCATGACAAACTTCGATTTGTTCTCGGAACCGCCCCCTTTGGCCGCCACCTGAACGTCGACTTTGTCGCCTTCAACCAGCTCGACATTCACAATACAGGGCGTGTTGTCGCGCGTATTTTTGCGGGTAAACAAAGGATCATTCAAAACCGACGCCCGCAAAGGATTGTCGGGATTCAGATAGCCCTGGCGCACCCCTTCGTCGCAAACGTCCTGCAAACTGCGTTTGGCATCAATACGTGCGTTCATGCCAATTTTCAGGAACACGTTCACAATCCCGGTATCCTGGCAAATGGGGCGATGCCCTTCCGCGCACATGCGGGAATTGGTAAGAATCTGCGCAATGGCATCTTTTGCCGCCGGATTCTGCTCGCGCTCGTATGCACGGGCAAGATGCTGAATGTAATCAGCAGGGTGATAAAAACTGATGAACTGAACTGCGTCGGCAATCGACTGGATCAGATCTTCTTCTTTGATAATGGTCGTCATAATGAAAGGTCCGGATAAGAAAGTGAATGACTGTTACTTGCCCTGCCACACCGGCTTGCGCTTTTCGGCAAAAGCCGTCGCGCCTTCTTTGGCGTCGGCCGACGCAAAAATATGGGCCACACGAGGCCGTTGCAAATCAAACATATCGGCCTGGCGCCAATCTTTCGACTCCAGAATAATTTTCTTGGCGGTACGTACGGCCAACGGACCGTTTTCGGCAATCATAGCCCCCAATTCCTGCGCCGCCTCAACCGCCTTGCCCGATTCAGCCAAACGATTCACCATGCCGAAATGATACGCACGTTCGGCCGACATCATTTCGCCGGTCAAGATGACTTCCATGGCAATATGATGGGGAATACGCTGCGGCAAACGCAACATGCCGCCTGAACTGGGCACCAACCCACGCTTCGTCTCGGGTAAGCCAAACTTCGCGTCATTGGCGGCCACAATCAGGTCACAAGCCAAGGCAAGCTCACACCCCCCTGCCAGTGCATAACCTTCCACTGCGGCAATCAGCGGTTTTTCAGGACTCTTTTCACACAAACCACCCAGGCCTCGCCCCGGCACCAAAGGACGCTGCCCCGTCTTGGCAAATGCCTTCAGGTCCATTCCCGATGAAAACGTGCCGCCTGCACCGGTTAAAACGCCAATCACAACATCGTCGTTGGCATCCAGCTCGTCGAATGCCTTCGCCATTTCAACAGCAGTTTCAAAATTGATCGCATTGCGGGCTTCGGGACGGTTGATGGATATCACCATAACGCGGTCAACCACCTCAATCTTCACGAGATCCGACATGTAAAAAGCTCCTGACACCTTGAAAGGTAAAGTAAAAAATAACTGGTAACCCGTTATCATACGTCGATTCGGGCTCCGAATAGAAATCGCCCCGAAACCGGCAAATGAAGCTTTTTAGCGAAGCACGTTAAAATCTCACACTTTGCGGCCATTTCGCGTTAAAGCGCTTACTCATGCTCACGTTTCAGCAAATTATCCTGACACTTCAGAACTACTGGGATCAGCAAGGCTGTGCCCTGCTCCAGCCCTACGACATGGAAGTCGGGGCAGGTACGTCTCACACTGCCACCTTCCTGCGCGCCATCGGGCCGGAGCCTTGGCGTGCCGCCTACGTTCAACCCTCAAGGCGCCCTAAAGACGGGCGTTACGGCGAAAACCCCAACCGACTTCAACATTATTATCAGTATCAGGTAGTCCTGAAACCGGCCCCGCCCGATATTCTCGAGCTGTATATCAACTCATTACGGGCACTGGGTATTCAACCCGAAGAGCACGACATTCGCTTTGTTGAAGACGACTGGGAAAACCCCACGCTGGGCGCATGGGGCCTGGGCTGGGAGGTCTGGCTCAATGGCATGGAAGTGACGCAATTCACTTATTTCCAGCAAGTGGGCGGTCTGGACTGCACGCCTACAACAGGCGAAATTACCTATGGCCTGGAACGTCTGGCCATGTATCTGCAAGGTGTTGAAAGTGTGTACGACCTTGTCTGGACACAAGATGCACAAGGCCGAAAAGTACTGTATCGCGACGTGTTTCATCAGAACGAGGTTGAGCAATCCACCTACAACTTTGAGTACGCCTCAACCGAAACCTTATTCCGCCACTTCAACGACTATGAAGCAGAGGCGGAAAAGCTCATTCAGGTTCCGCTTGCGCTGCCCGCTTATGAACAAACGCTCAAAGCGGCTCACACATTCAACATGCTTGATGCGCGCGGCGCAATCAGTGTTACCGAACGTGCCGGCTATATTGCCCGCATTCGTAATTTGTCGCGTGCCGTTGCACATGCCTACTATGAATCACGAGAAAAACTGGGTTTCCCCATGTTAGCTAAACAATCGGAGGCAGTTTGATGAATCACGCTGCCACAAAACAGACGCAACACCCCCTGTTGGTTGAACTGGTTACTGAAGAGCTTCCTCCGAAAGCACTCAGCAAACTTGGCAATGCCTTCGCCGATGGAATCACAACCGGTTTGGCACAGCAACACTTGCTGGCCGAAGGCTGCACGACAACCTACTTTGCTACACCACGACGCCTCGCGGTAACGCTTAGCCACGTTCTGAAACAAGCCCCTGATCAGCCATTCGCAGAAAAGCTCATGCCGGTGAAAATCGGGTTGGACGAAAACGGTCAGGCAACAGCGGCTTTAAAGAAAAAGCTTGATGCGAAAGGTTGGAGCCACCTGCAACCCGAGAACCTGCATACCGAGTCTGACGGCAAGCAAGACTACCTATACGCCAAAGGCAACGCCCAGGGTGCGCCACTAGCACAAGGCCTGCAAAAGGCATTGGAAGAGGCAGTTGCAAACCTGCCCATTCCCAAAGTCATGCGATACCAACTGGCCGACGGCGAAACCAGCGTAAAGTTTGTACGCCCGGCACACCAGCTGGTGGCCCTGCTTGGCGCAGATATTGTTCCGGTAACCCTGCTCGGGCTTGAGGCGGGCCGCATCTCCAGCGGACACCGTTTTATGGGGCAGCAATCAATCGAAATTCAATCGGCTGATACATACGAAACCCAACTCACTCAGGAAGGGCGCATTATTCCCTCCTTCGAAGTGCGTCGTGACACAATCAGGAAACAGCTTGAAACGCATGCAAACGCATTGGGTCACACGATTGGTAATGATCCGGAAACCTGGGCGTTACTCGATGAAGTAACCGCACTGGTGGAGCACCCGACGGTTTACACCGGGCAATTCGATCCGGCCTTCCTGGATGTTCCGGCAGAGTGCCTTATTCTTACCATGCGGTTGAACCAAAAATATTTTCCCTTGTTTGACCCGGCCTCCGGCAAGCTTACGCATCAATTCCTGATCGTAAGCAATATGGAGGTGGCAGACCCTTCCAATATTGTGGAAGGTAACGAACGCGTGGTCAGACCCCGCCTGGCCGACGCCCAATTCTTCTACGACACCGATCGCAAAACCTCGCTGGCAAGCCGCGTTGAAGGGTTGGCAAGTCGCGTTTATCACAACAAACTGGGCTCTCAGCGTGAGCGTATTGAACGCGTTCGTGCCATAGCGCGCCATGTCGCCGAGAAAATCGGCGCCAACACGAACGATGCCGACCGCGCCGCCCTGCTCGCAAAAGCAGACCTGAACTCAAATATGGTGGGCGAATTCCCTGAGCTGCAAGGCATTATGGGCGGCTACTACGCGCAAGCCGACAACGAACCTGCGCCTGTGGTTAATGCCATTACCAGCCAATACCAGATTCGTCTTGAAAGCTCTGTAAATACCAGTAATGAAGCTGCCGTTGCGCTTTTTATTGCTGAACGCGCTGAAACACTGATCGGTATCTGGGGGATCGGCCTTGTACCCAGTGGGGAACGCGACCCGTATGGCCTTCGCCGAGCAGCGCTTGGGCTCATCAGTGCTTTCGAGCAGCTTGCCGCGGGCGAATATTTAAAACCCGGCCAGCCCAATAAACTCACCATTACAGGGTTACTTGAATTCGCGCGAAGCACCTTTCGCGATACTCCTGTTAGCGAAAATGTTGTCGCCGAGGTAGGCCACTTTATTTATGAACGTTATCGCAACCTTCTAATGTCGGAGTTTGACCGAACGGTTATCGATGCAGTGCTTGAGCTTGAACCGCCATTGAATGAAGTGCACGCGCGCATCCAGGCCTCCACTGCTTTTGCCGCACTACCCCAAGCGCAAAGCCTCGCCTCTGCAAATAAACGCATTGTCAATTTGCTTAAAAAGGCAAATGCGAACCTGCAAACCGTTGACCCGCAGTTACTTACAGAGCCGGCAGAGCAAGCGCTGGAAAAACTCATTGACGAGCTTGAGCCACGCGCGCATCAGCAGTTCAAAGACGGCGATTTTCGCGGTAATCTAATGACTTTGTCGGGCGTGCGGGATGCCGTCGACCAATTTTTCAACGACGTCATGGTCATGGCACCCGACCCCGCCCTGCGGGACAACCGTCTGGCCCTGCTGGGCCGGCTCAAACAACTCATGAATCAAGTAGCGGATATTTCCAGGTTAGCGCAGTGAAACTTGCCATTCTCGATCGCGACGGCGTCATTAACTTCGACAGCGAGGCATACATTAAAAGTCCCGACGAATGGGTCCCCATTCCCGGCAGCCTCGAAGCCATTTCACGTCTTTCGCATGCCGGTTGGCGTGTCGTTATTGCAAGTAACCAGTCGGGTCTGGCGCGAGGCCTGTTCAGCGTTGAAACGCTGAATGCCATTCATGCAAAATTGCGCCATGAGCTTGCCCAGCTTGGCGGCCATGTCGACGCCATTTTTATCTGTCCTCACGGTCCCGACGACGGTTGCGAATGCCGCAAACCTCGCCCCGGCCTATTTCACGATATAGCACGTCGTTACGATACAAAATTAGACCAGGTGCCCGCAGTGGGTGACTCCTGGCGCGACCTGCAGGCCGCCAGTGCGGCGGGGTGCGCCCCTTGGCTGGTCATGACGGGTAACGGCAAAAAAACATGGGCTAACGGTGACCTGCCCAGCGGAACGCAAGTGCGCGATACCCTAGCCGACGTTGTCGACGCTTGGCTGGAGGCCTGAACATGGCCTGGATACGCTCTGCGCTTTACATGGCGTTCCTTACCATTACCGTTATCCCTTATGCTTTTGCCTGCCTGGCTTGGTCGTTTCTGCCCTTGCATCAACGTTATCGGCTTACCATGGGCTGGCCCCGCGTGGCTATTTGGGGGGCACGCATCATTCTCGGTATCAAATGGCAAATCAAAGGGTGGGAGAACCTGCCGAACGGCCCGGCGGTCATTCTTGCCAAACATCAATCCGCTTGGGAAACTTTATTCCTACCTGCCTACCTGCCGCGGCAAGCCTGTTTTGTGTACAAAAAAGAGCTTCATCGCGTTCCATTTTTTGGTTGGGGGCTGGCTTTGCTGGGCATGATTCCAATCAACCGCAGCAAGGGGCGCGACGCCTTTGAACAAGTCGTGGAAATCGGGCAAAAAAGACTTAATGAAGGTCGCTGGCCGGTGCTCTTCCCAGAGGGCACCCGTGTCGCACCCGGCAAAACCGCCCGCTTCAAAACCGGCGGCGCCATGCTGGCTGTTCGCACTGGCGCACCGGTCGTGCCAATAGCGCTTAATTCAGGTGAGTGCTGGCCTCGCAACGCATTTATCAAAAAACCCGGTCACATTACCGTGTCAATTGGCCCTCCTATCGAAAGCACCGGCCATAACGCGGCCGAGGTTAACCAGCTTGTGCAAAAATGGATCGAATCGGAAATGCGCATTCTGAACCCGGAACGCTATGGCACCAAATGAACAATTAGCACTGTTCGAATACGCATCACCCTCTGGGAAGCCCGAGAAGCCTCCCGCCCCCTCCCCTGCATTGCGAACCGAAAACGCGCACAACAGCGGCCCGATCCCAACGCCGCCGCCCCCTTCATTACCCGATGGCGCGCAATGGCGAGAAACAGCAACCTCACTGCAAACAATTGGCTTCGTGTTACTGCGGTCACGCAGAAAAAGCATCGGCCTGCAAGTTAACGAAGATGGCTTGCGTGTTACTGCACCCCGTTGGGTCAGTTTGAAACAGATCAACGCGGCAATCGACGATAAAGCCACCTGGATTCTGGCTAAAATCCGCCACCATCAGGAACGCAGAAAGAAACTGGCCTTAGCCGACACGCAATGGCACGACGGGGGAAGAATTCCCTATCTGGGAAATTTAATTGTTTTACGACTGGGTCTGGAAACACAAACCCGCTTTCGCGGCAACACGCAAGCGCCAAAGCCTGATGATGCATTGCTCATTGGTTTACCCGCTAACGCGGATCACCGCCGTGTCCGTGACAGTACACACATGTGGCTGCAAGCGCGGGCAAAAGAATGGTTTGACCTACGCATTCGTTTTTTCACCCATCATCACCCGGACCTTTCCATTAACCGCTGGCGCCTTTCAAACGCAACAACCCGTTGGGGCTCATGCAATTCCGACCGGAATATCATGTTGAACTGGCGTCTGATTCATTTTGAACCCGACGTCATCGATTACGTGATCGCACATGAACTGGCCCACCTGCGTCATATGGACCACAGCGCTTCTTTTTGGCGTGAGGTAGGTCGCTTGTGCCCCGGTTTCGAGCGCGCCCGTGATATCCTGCGGGGTCAAGATCCTGCATCCTTACCTTTGCTTCAAGGAGACTTCTGAATGCGAATACTGCACACCATGTTGCGCGTTGGCAACCTTGACCGTTCCCTGGCCTTTTACACGGAAGTTTTAGGGATGCGTCTGCTGCGTAAACAAGATTACCCAGGTGGAAAATTCACCCTCGCTTTTGTCGGCTATCAAGACGAAGCGGACGGCGCTGTTATCGAACTGACATACAACTGGGATACCGACCAATACGACCTTGGAAACGGTTACGGCCATATCGCCCTGGAAGTAGAAGATGCTTACGCGGCCTGTGAGACCATTCGCAATAAGGGTGGTAATGTCGTGCGGGATGCGGGCCCCATGAAGCACAGCACCACGGTTATTGCGTTCGTCGAAGACCCAGACGGCTACAAAATCGAGCTGATTCAGCGTAAAGGCCGCGCCGACTAAAGCAGCACAACCGCTTACCCAACGATGCTGAACGCTCTTTGGCTAGCCTTCTTTCTGATTGCGGCTTGTGCGGGCCTCTATCAATGGTTAGTGCTTTCCGATCCCGACGTATTCGGTCGTATTGTGCAAAGCCTGTTCCAAATGGCCGAATTGTCGGTCAGCATCATGATTTTGCTGTTCGGCACCCTAACATTATGGCTTGGGTTTTTACGCATCGCCGAATCCGCAGGGCTTATCAACACGCTCTCAAGATGGCTAAGTCCGCTTTTTCAAAGACTCATGCCGGAGGTGCCCCGAAATCATCCCGCTTTGGGTTTAATTACACTCAACTTCGCAGCAAATGGGCTGGGGCTAGACAATGCCGCCACCCCAATCGGCTTGCGCGCCATGCGCGAATTGCAAAGTCTTAACCCCACACCGAATACCGCCAGCAACGCACAAATTTTGTTTTTGGTCCTGAATACCTCGTCACTGACACTGCTACCGGTCACGATATTCATGTACCGTGCTCAACAGGGTGCCCCCGACCCCACGCTGGTATTTCTACCCATTCTACTGGCAACAACGGCCTCATCGCTGGCAGGTTTGTTGGCTGTAGCGCTGGTGCAGCGCATTAAACTCACCGACCCGGTTGTGATGCTGTGGTTAGGCGCAGCCGCCGTACTCCTGGGCAGTTTCATGGCACTGTTGGCGGGCTTATCGGCCACGGCACTGAGTGCGCTTTCCTCCTTGCTCGGAAACCTGATTCTTTTCGGCCTGATCATCCTTTTTCTGATCGTTGGCTTCATACGCAAGGTTCCTGTCTACGAGCACTTTGTTGAAGGTGCCAAAGAAGGGTTTGAAATCGCAAAGAGTCTGCTGCCTTATTTGGTTGCCATGCTGTGCGCAATTGGTGCATTGCGTGCGTCCGGTGCGCTTGACGCGCTGCTTGAGCTATTACGATGGATTGTTGCCGGTTTTGGTATGGATACGCGCTTTATAGACGCCCTGCCAACAGCGCTGACCAAACCGTTCTCGGGAAGCGCCGCACGGGCCATGATGCTGGAAACAATGCAGCATCATGGCGTAGATAGTTTTGCAGGCCTGTTGGCAGCCACCGTTCAAGGCAGCACCGAAACAACCTTTTATGTACTTGCTGTTTATTTTGGCGCTGTGGGAGTCCAGCGAGCACGCCACGCCGTGCCATGCGCACTTATTGCCGATTTCGCCGGCATCACTGCTGCCATCGCCGTTTGCTATTGGTTCTTCACCTGAGGCAATAGGTAATCGGCCAAAGCAATAAACTGCGCAACCGACAATGCTTCCGGCCGCGCTGTTTCAGCGATACCCACAAAACCCCAGTCAACCAGCGGTGCCCAGTCACCCAAACTGCGCCGCAGCATTTTTCTGCGCTGACCAAAAGCCCGTGCAACCAATGCCGAAAACATGCCTTCGTCTTGAGGGCGCAAACGATCGTGCGGCAGCGGCACCATTCTTACAATTGCTGAAACCACCTTCGGCGGCGGCTCGAACGCAGTGGGCGGAACATCAAACAAACGCGTCATAGCGTAGCGCGCCTGAAGCATCACCGACAAACGACTGTAGTGAGGGTCTCCCGGCACTGCAACCATACGATCGACAACCTCTTTTTGCAGCATAAAATGCTGATCTTTAATTTGATCGGCATAATCGATCAGCTTGAAAAGCAAAGGGCTCGAAATATTATAGGGAAGGTTACCGACCACCCTTAAAGAAGACCCTAGCGGCGAAAAATCGACATTTAAGACATCGGCCTCAAGAACCGTTAACTGAGTGTCCGGAAACCGGTTTCTGAGCCGCTGGGCCAGATCGCGATCGATCTCGATAACGGTCAAGTGGTTCAAACGCGCTAACAGCGGGGCCGTTAATGCCGCCTGCCCAGGCCCGATTTCCAACACCCTGTCAAGGGCATTGGGATCAATGACACGAACAATTTGATCGATTACCGAAAGGTCAACCAGAAAATTCTGGCCGAATCGCTTGCGAGCCTGGTGTATACCCATTTAATTCCGATTTAGCTGGTTCCCACGTGGATCAAGGCGATTATCGATATACGCCTGTGCACGAACCCGCCCGAGCCAATCATCAAAAGCAGGACCCACCTGACGCTCAAACAACACCTCGCGCGCGCGCATCCGCTTGAACTCTTCTTTCATATCCTCAGTTCGACGCTCCTGGACCGTAATCAGATGCCAGCCAAAAGGCGTTCTTACAGGCTCACTGATTTCACCAGGCTGTAAGTTATCCATTGCCTGCTCAAATGGCGGCACAGTTTCACCCGGCGAGAGCCAACCCAGATCACCACCCAGTGGGGCCGACGCATCTTCTGAATAACGACGCGCCAGATCACCGAAATCCTCGCCTGCCAAAACCCGTTGCCGAATATCCTCAAGACGGGTGCGGGCACGCTCATCGGAGGTTGCCTGATCGGTTTTTATCAGAATATGGCGTGCACGCGTTTGCGTCACCATCATCGGGCCTTCTGATTGAAATACAGCGGCCATTTCATTTGCGCGCGAATCAACTTCGGGCGGTGGCGGTACTTGTTGCTGAGCCGATTGCTGAGGCCCTGGACCCCGGGTTGTTACTTTCAGAATATGAAATCCGTTACCACTGCGAATAATGTCACTAACCTCATTCGTAGATAAACCCTGAACCGCCTGCAAAAACAAGTCGGGCCAGCCCTGCGCGGGCCGAACCCCCATATCGCCGCCTTCCAGCGCGTCCGGGCCGTCAGACACTGCGGCGGCAACGGCGGCAAAATCCGCACCGGCTTGAATCCGAGCCAACGCATCTTGAGCTTCGCGCCGATACTCTTCAACTTGTGAAGGCGACGCCGACTCGGGAACCTGAATAAGAATCTGCGCCAGGCCCAAAGGTTGCATGGGCGAAGCTTGAGCCGGCGCTTGACCCGCCGGTGCACCAGCGGTTGGCTGCCCGCCCCCCACAAATCCACCCGTCACACTTTGACTGCGCAAAAACGCATCCACTTCGCCGTCGGAAATCATAATTCGGCTGTCAACTTCACGTTGACGCACCAAATCGGTAAGAATTTCCTGACGCAACGACTGGCGGTAGTATTCCCAGGTAACACCCGATTTTTCGATCTCCGCCCGCAATTGTGCCTCGGACATATTGTTGCGCTGAGCGATGTTGGCAACTGCCTGATCAAGCTGGGCATCATTCACGCCAACATTCAAACGCCTGGCCTCTTGCCGAATTAACTCTTCGGTAATCATGCGCTGCAAAACCTGGCGCCGAAGCGTATCGTCATCGGGTGCCTGGATGTTTTGCATGGCAAGTTGTGCTTTAGCCGCCTTCAGCTCCTGCTCAAGTTGGTACAAAGTAATGACTTGTTTATTGACAACAGCAGCAATCCCGTCGACAAAACGCGTGGGCGATTGCGCCGCTTGTCCGGCTGCCGACGCGGAGCCATTTGGCTGTGCATGAACAACACCCATTACAGCCAGCAGACCCAGAACTGGCATTGCAAATACCGCAAGCCGGCGTTTTACGGACAAAACAAACATTATTCATACCTCTCGAAAGTGGTTGTGTCGGGGATGGGCGGCGTAGCCGACTGATACCCACGTATATTACGCCCCAGGAACCCAAGTGGATCGGTACCCAGCGAACCAAGACCATTCAACTCCAACTGCAGGAACAAAGCCGTATTCTTGTCTCCGAGCGATACGGCATAACGCTGGAATACAACGCGAGCTGCCCAGCAACAGTCACCCTGATACTCCAGCCCCATAATAGATTGGGTGGTGCGCTTTTCATCAATAGCGTAATCGATTCGGCCCATGAGTGAAATTTTAGAGGTGAGCGGCCACTGGCCCGAGACACTAACTTGCTCTTTGGTTAAATTAGGGTCGTTGGGACCATAAACATAATCTGGGTTGGATACCTGTCTTGGATCACGCTCGTATCGATAGGAGGCGGACAACGTGGCCAACCGTTTGGGATTCCAGCGCAAACCCGCCGTCATTCTATTGCGGTCGTTCGATTCGGGGTTGAATTGCGCATCAAAACGCACATTGAGCTTATCAGTGAGGGCCGCATTCACTCCCACCAGGTAATCCGATTTTTTATCCGTACGGGGAGCACCGCCAGGTAACGTAACACGCCGGTCATCGAAGTAGATTCTCTGGGCGGCCGATAACGACAGCCTTTCGAAACCCGTATCGGCATCCAGCCACCGCGTGGTAAGACCCACGGTTAACTGGTTGGCGTCGGCAATTCTGTCCCAGCCGCCGCTGAAATAGTTTTCATCGAAGGCTTGGGCAAAATTGAACGTTGCAATACCCGTATCATAAACAGGCAGATTGTCTTGGTCGCGATAGGGGACTCTTAAATAATAGAGGCGCGGCTCTAATGTTTGAACAGAAGGGTTACCAAAGAAATGGGTGTCTCGTTCGAACATGAGGCCCGAATCAATCGAAAACAAAGGCACCACGCGCGACTCCGACCCCGGCCGACCCGAAAACTGCGGGAATTGACCAGGATACCAGTTGGTGTTGTACTGGCTCATGTGGAGCGCGGCTTTAGGTGTAACGTACCAACCCGGCTTAACAACGGGAAAGGAAATGGCGTTGTACGACGTCATGCGCGTACCGTCGGGCCTTAAACGTTGGCCATCCACCAAGCCCGGATAACCCCCACCTTTATACCGGGGCATCACAAACTTGGTTGCATAGTTCAACGACACCAGATCAAAACCATTCCAATCGTAACGGGCGCCGCGAACAAAGAGCTCCGGCTCTTTGTTGAATTGCGGATAACGATACGACGCGCCGGCTGTCGTATCCTGAATTGTTTGATAAGTGTAATGTTGGACTGAGGCCTGCCAATAAGGGCTCCCGGCCCAGCCCACCGTTAAAACGCGCGGCAGATAGTCGATGGAAGCCTGGTTTACGCCAATGGTTGAAAAATCACGAAAATAATTGTCATCAGACACCGCGTTAATGTCGGCCGAAGCATAAAACCCATGCCCGAAACGATGCTCATGACGCCAGGTATACATCCAACGCTTTTCTTGCGTTTGCTTGTCGTTGGGAAGATAAGTGCCTGCCAACATACCGCTGTAGGACCGCCCTAAATAGCGGTACTCAGCCCCAAGTTGCAAACCCCTTTTGGACATGTAGCGCGGTGTTAACGTTAAATCGTAATTGGGCGCCAAATTAAAATAATACGGTAAGGCGAACTCGTAGCCTGAATTACTTGACCCTCCATAACTGGGGATCAGGAAACCAGATTTGCGCTCTTTGCGGATAGGAAACGACAAATAAGGTGATGCCAGAATCGGCACGCCTTTGAAAAACAGCACCCCGTTACGAGCCACGCCTTCGTTCTCGTCGAAGTCAAAATCAACGCGGGGAGCCGATATATACCAAGCCGGATCGGGGCATGGGCATGCGGCGTATTCCATATCGGTCATGCGCATTTGCGACCGACTAAAAACCTGCGTTAAGGCCGACGTCCCCGAACCACCGCCGGCACCCAACCAGAAATCAGCATTTGTGATTTCCCCTGTTTCACTATCGAGGTTGTAGTGAATTTCCGGGCCTTTTACAACGTTACCGTCGCGCATCAGGTAACCATCACCCCAAACGTCAACCTGCCCGGTTCCACGTTGGTAATCGATACGTTGACCTTTGACCACCGCGTCGTTGCGCCGAACCTCGGCATTGCCGGTAAGAATAATTTTATCGTCGGTATCGTTCTCTAATTTGTCAGAAATCGTAAACGCCGATAGCTCGCTTTCCGGTACTCCGCCATGAACATTCAACCGGCTGGACTCGCGCAACCCCTGATCGGCTGCCGGTATTTCCGAGATGCGCATCGACGGGACCGGTTCGGCAAACTGCTGCCCACTGGCCTTTGCCGCAGACAAAACACTTACCGCCAGAAACACCGACCAACAGACAAAACGCACGAGAAATCAACCCCACGAAACAGTTATTATTTTGGCACTGTGGCCGCAACGAAAGAAACAGCAACCCGGTATTATAGGAGAACCTGACCAAACCTCCAGTTTGCCGTTACAAAAGAACTTTTGCTTATTTTTTCTTACCGAACATGACTCAACACAGCACGCAGCAACCTCCCGACCATCGCCTGACTCAGTTAAAGGAATGGCTCCAACGCACAACGCCCTCAATGGGTATTGCACTTGAAACACTGGAACCCGCCTCCAGCGACGCCAGCTTTCGACGTTATTTCCGGGTAAAAGCGCATGATCGCACCCTAATTGTTATGGATGCGCCACCCACGCAGGAAAATTGCGAACCATTTTTACACGTAACGGCTTTGCTGCGCGACGTCGGTTTGAATGTTCCCACCATTTTGGCCCAAAACCTTCAGCACGGCTTCCTGCTTTTATCCGACCTGGGGCCTCAAACTTATTTCCAGGCAATCCAAACCGGTCTGCCCGACGCCGTCTTGCAGGCACGCTACAAAGAGGCGTTATCGGCGCTGGCTACCATGCAAACAGCGCAAACCTCCGGCCTACCCTTTTACGACAAGCCTCGCATGCTCACGGAACTATCCCTATTCCCGGAGTGGTATGTAGAACGTCATTGCAACGCGACGCTTACCGGACAAGAAAAAGACGACCTTAACAACCTTTTCCAAGCGCTCGTGAACGATAACGTTCGCGCTGAAAAAGTACTGGTTCATCGCGATTTTCACTCGCCTAACCTGATGCTCTGCACCGAACCCCGATTCGGAGCGAACCCAGGCATTATTGATTACCAGGATGCCTTGGCCGGCCCGATCACCTACGACATTGCCTCGCTTGTTATGGACGCAAGAACCAGTTGGGAAGAACCACAGCAGTTGGACTGGGCCATACGTTACTGGGAGGAAGCACTCAAACTTGGGTTGCCTGTCGACAAAGATTTCGCAGACTTCCATCGCGCTTATGAATGGATGAGCCTGCAACGTAACTTACGCATTCTCGGCGTATTCGCCCGACTTTCTTTACGCGACGGCAAACACCATTACCTCGACCACATCCCTCGAGTCATGACCTATGTGCGGCAGGTCGCCGACCGATACGGCGAATTCAAGGCACTTCTACGGCTTCTCGACCGCCTTGAAGGCAAAACCCGCGTGATGGGATTGTCGCTGTAATGCGGGCAATGATTCTGGCAGCGGGGCGCGGTGAACGTATGCGACCTCTAACCGACCATACGCCCAAACCCCTGTTGCCCGTAGCAGGAAAGCCCCTGATTGTCTGGCATATTGAGCGGCTGGTAGAAGCGGGCATTACCGAAATTGTTGTTAACCATGCTTGGTTGGGTAAAAAGATTGAAGCCGCATTGGGCAACGGATCGGCATTCGGCGCAACACTGGAATACTCCCCCGAAGAACATGCCCTGGAAACGGCCGGCGGCATTGCCAAGGCCCTGCCACTGCTTGGAGAGCAGCCATTTTTAGTTATGAACGGTGACGTGTGGTGCGATTGGTTGCCGCGTCATGCCGCAAAACATGCCCACACGCTGCAAGAACAAGAAAAAAACGCGTGGCTGCTTTTGGTTGACAACCCCGACCACCATCCCAACGGCGATTTTTATCTTGATACAACTGATGAACTTCGTCACAGCAATGGGTGTCGTACTGATCGTAAGCTTACATTTTCAGGAATTGGTGTATATCAACCCGCTATGTTTTCCAGTATCCCCAGCAATGAGCCCGCTCGTCTTGCGCCTGTTCTGTGTAAAGCCATGGACAAGCACGAGGTGATCGGAGCGCATTACAATGGTTACTGGATCGACGTCGGCACACCCGATCGTCTCCACGTACTGGAACGCAAACTCCAGTTTTAATCGCTTCCGGCGCACACTATTCTGATCTCACGACCTGCGCAACACTCAGGACTCAAGCAATGGCATTATTTGGCTCATCAAATCGCAACACCTTCAAACCCACCCCTTATGGCGCAACCCGCAAGAAACGGCGGATACCGCGCTGGTTAATCCTGATGCTGACCGGCATTGTTCTGGGTGCGGGCGGCGTATTATTCGTGCAAACAAGTTACGGACCCACCCTGCTCACAGTCGAGCAAGCCGAACAACTGCGCCAAGACCTGAACAGCGCCAACCTTGACAAACAACGTCTGCAATCGCAACTGAACCGGACTACGCACGAACTAAAAGAAAGCCAGGCAGCGCTGGTTGAACAGACCGAGCGCGCCACAACGGCGCAAGAGGCGGCAGAGAGCCTCAAGGACGACGTTCTGCTGTTGGCGGGCGCGGTTGCACCCGACCCCCGAGGCACCTCTCCGGGAATTCGGGCGGCTGACTTCACCAATGCTCAGGGCCAATTAAATTACAAACTGCTCGTTATGCAAGACAACCCCGAGGCACCCACCTTTAACGGCGTCATGGATTTTGCGGTTGCAGGACGCTACCCGAATGGTCGAGCCACCACTTTGGATATCCCGGTTGGCGATGTCAATATCGGATACTACTCACAGCTGTCAGGCAATGTTGAACTGCCGGATGGATTCACAGCAACACAGGTGACGATTCGTATTCGTCCGGGAGCGGATGAATCGATTGCGGCCACCCGTACCATTCGTGTGCCTCGCTAACAGCGGGCCCGGGTCGGCGCTGATTCAATGACCCGGGCCATTTAACGACTGGCCTTTCACCCCGGCATAAAAAACAATGAGCTCAACGGCTTGCGAACCACTTGTTCCGCGGTGAACTGTATCAACGGTTTCAGGCAGAGTGTCACCCTCCGACAACAATAACTTTTGGCCCGATTGCGTCTCAACGGTTAAGCTGCCACGTACAACATAGGCGGCATTCGGCATTGGATGCGTATGCCATGGCAAGGTTGTGTTTGGAGGAATGTCAATTTTAAGAATCGAAATCTCAGGGCGCCCGGTTGGATAAGGCCCATAATCAACGCCATCCCACGATTGCGTTGTTTTCATCAGTGTTTCAACTTTTACGCTATTGCTCTCATTCTTGTTTTTTTGAAGAGCATCAGCAGCAAAGGCTGAACCGGCCCAGCATTGAAGTGCAAGCAAATAAAGACACAAACACCGCTTCATATTTTGCCTCCTGGCAAAAACGGGAACCGGCTCATACTATCAGGTGACATAAGTTCGATAAAGCCCAAAAACACAAAAGGCCGCGCTTTGAAACGCGGCCTTAAGGGCAATTTAATTAGGTTTGGTGGGCTGACTGGGACTCGAACCCAGGACCAACGGATTAAAAGTCCGGTGCTCTACCAACTGAGCTATCAGCCCGACCGAAGAACAAGATTATGAAGTAATTTTATTTAAGTGTCAAACGACTTTGAAAAAATTAATACGCTGAAGTCGGACCATACCATTTCAACCTTATCGCATGCGTGAAATGCGCACCTCAGCGCCACGACGCTTAACCTCCAAACCTTCGGAAGGCAGTATTTTCAACCCTTCCAAACCTTTGATGTAGCTGGACCCTTGCATCTGCATCACGCGGATTTTATTACGCATTGCCGCAGGACTATGCTCAGGCATGCCAAACAACCAGACCTCATCCAGCAAACGCGCCGAGTTGAATTCGGACGTATGGGGTGCATACGGCCCCAAACACAACATATGACCCTCGCGCCCGAATACCGGCAGAGCATCCAATCCAACTTCAACCTCCAGAACCGTTCCACCCTCATAACGCCATCCGGTATTTAAATCCCACCATCCGGAACCTGCCGGCAAATAAACTTTTACCTTCCCACCTGGCTGAGTAAAAGGTGCGACGAGTAAAGCTGGACCAAACATATACTGCGTGTCCCAACCATGAGCTGCAGGGTCGTCTGGAAAGGCAAGCAACATGGAGCGTTGAACAGGCAACCCTGTGCGAACCGCATCCTCGATGATGCCAAGTGTGTAGGGAATTAAACGATAGCGCCACTGCAACCAATGTTGCACCAGCGCTTGCGTCTTTTGATCGAAGCCCGTCGGCAACAAGGCGGGCACGGCCTGAAAACTGAAGTTACCCGAGAAAACCAGACAAGATAACCAACGAATATAAAGTTCAGGGGTCATCTCACGCACCGGCTGCGCAGCATTCCCCAATGTGTGCATTTGCACCGGCACGGCACTTGCTCCCAGGGCCAATGCCGTTCGTAACGAATGAGTGAGGCCCGACCAGTCGTTACCAACATCGGGGCCCATTTGCCACGCATAACGTTGCACTGCAGGAAATAAATCACTGCTCAGCACAATACCTTCCTGCGGAGTTTTATGGCCGGCAAAAGCATCAAACAATGCATTACGCGCCAGCATTGGGTAAACCACACGCAAAACCGAGCCGCACTCCCCACCCCGAGCGGTAATGCCGTCTGGGATATCGTATTGCGCATTGCACATAGGCGCAGCAATACCTTCATCGAACATCTGCCTCTGGCGTTCAGACCAGAGCTTGTACACGTCTTTATTGGTTAAGTCCAATAAACCGTATGAACGGCCACCACTTAACTCATCACCCGGAAACACATGGGCTTCGCCGCTATCATCATTTATCAGTAACCAGCCCCGATCTTCCCATTCCTCGAACAATACGGTGCCCATAAACACACCCGGAAAGGTGGGAGCAACCAGTTGCACGTTCACCGATTCAAACACACTGCTCAGGCTGCGTGCATCCGCGGCACGTTGCGGATCCCATTCGAATGCGGGTTTGTCGTCTTGAAACGCATACGCCGCTGCGCCGGTAAGACGAACAACATCGAATGAGAAGCCGCCTGAGCGCAGGCTTTGCGCAAGCGAATGAAGCGATTCAGTAGATTGCCCTGGTGCCTGGTCGAGCCATACACCCATCGGCCATAGCCCCGGTTGACCGGCGCGTCCCGTCAGTGCGGTATATTGATTCAAGATTTCGGCCGGATCCCCCACAAAAAGAAAGATATCAAAACCTCGATCCTCTATGGAAACTTGGCAATGATTTGGAGTGGTGCCGCCCAAGTCATAAACAATGCGCCCCAGCGTATTGACATAAACACCCCAGCCGGTTGGGCTCCAGAGCAAAGGCAAGGCCCGTTCTGCTGCGTGATCACTAGTGATACGTTCACCGCGTCGGTCGAGCGACCCCAATGTTTCACCCAATCCGCATAGAACCTCTTCATCGGCAAGCTCCAGGCAAGCATCCCAGCGCAGCCCCTGACCGGCGTCATGAACTCTAAGACCCGCATCATCCGCAGTACCCAGCACATAGTCATCGCCTTTATATAAGGACCATGACAAAGGCGAACGCATGATATCCAACACCATATCGCCCTGCTCAATACGCCACCCATCCCCTTCTTCCGGCATGAGGGAACTCACCGACAACTCACCCACCGGCTCCTGTCTGACAAGCAACATCTCGGCGTGTTGCCGGGCTCGAGATGTGAGTTTGTCAGCGTTCATGGAAGCGGCAGGCCCGCAACGCATGCGGAAAACCCCCGGCGCGTGCGCTTCAACACGAAACACGTGTTCCGTATTTTCCAGTTCAAAATCGACTGTTGTCGATTTTGCATTTAGGAACCGCGAAAGCATCATTGATTTCACGTTATCAGAGTCAGACTTAGTCGACACAACGAATCCTTGGGCATCAATCGCCTGAAAGCGTCCAAAAGAGCATATTTTGACGGATTTACGCCATAAAATAAAATCGCGAAGCAAAAAACATAATAATTAACTGAATTCAGAGCCAGTTCGGCTATCTGGGCAATAGCGCTGCAGATAGCTCTCGTTCCACAATAGCAGGTTCATCATTGAGCTTCGCCCCGATCAAATCGGCGGCCAAGGCCGCCCAGGTCAACCCCCTTGACCCGTAAGCAGTAGCCAGCCAAATATCGTGCTGCTGATATAACGGCCCGATTACGGGAAGCCGTCCCGTTACCACTGCGCGCCAGCCGGCCCATCCGCCGACAGCAGAGTCGGAATTCGATAGAGTCTGCCGGTGCGCCGGCAAGAAGTAACTCAGTTTACGAGCAATTTCCCGTTGCCCCTGGCGAGTCACTTCCGCGCGCGTCTGCTCCAAATCGTATGTCCCCCCGGCGGTGAGTAACCCCTCAACTTGCGGCAACCAGTAAGCCGAAGCGTCAAGCACGCACGCTGGTCCGCCATTAAAGCCGGCGGCATCGAAGTAACTGACCTGCCCTGGCACCGCCTGCAGACGCTCCAGCTTCGGAAAGTCTCCCGGCTCTGTAAGCCGGCAGAGCAATGATCCTATATTGCGCGCGTTGGCCAGAACCACAACCGACGCTTCATAGTTTGAGCCGCTTTCTGTCTTCAAGCCACACCCCCCCTCGCGAAACCGCGTGACCTCGGTAACGGTTTCCTCAACACAGGAAATCCCTGGGTGACTCAACAATGCCGGCAAAAGTCGGTTCGGTTTAACTAATAAACCAGACGCCCGATAGCAGCCTCCAAACTCCAGAAACTCGCCCGCTTTCTGCGATGCTGCTTCAGGCTTCAACCAACCAGCCCAATCATTTGGAAAGCCCAGACTCCAAAGCACTTCCTGCCACGACGCTATGTCACGATCCTGCGTGGGCAAGCCGAGTGTTCCGCATCGTATCGGACGAGCGGGCTCCTCCAATTGCGACCAGTTCGCCCAGGCGCGCGCGACGCCGACACGACTCAACCGCGCACGATAATCATCATCTTTGGAAAGATACGGTGATACCGCCGCCGCAAAATGCCCCGCATGCGCCCCTGCTTTACTTAACTTCAACATGGGATCGAAAACTTGCACATGATGCCCACGTTGCGCCAGCCCCCAGGCGATGGCCGCACCGGCCACACCGGCCCCAACCACCAGAACATCGGCACCAACAAAAGAAGACCGCCGGGTGTGGCATAAGCCGTCACGCAATCGCGCCCGCACAAATCCCTTAAACGCATTTCTAGCCCCTTGAATCTCGAAGCCCGACTGTTGCAATACACCCTGCAACCGTTGCGCATTATTGTCAACCAAACCTACAACCTCGGCACGTGCACCGGCAACACGCACTAATTTGCCAGCTGGTGAGGCACCCCCTGCCTCACCCAGAAAAGCGGCTGAATCTGACAACCAGAACACGTCGACAATCGCGTCCATTTGACGCAAAGCCACCGACAAAGGGTGAAAAATCAGCGTTAGCGTTACTGTGCCGCCTTCAAAACTAAGCTTGTGTACTCCCGGCAAAGCATCCGGCCATTGCGCCTCCAGTTGCGCCTCCAGACCCCGAAGCGACTGAGGAACTTGATCATCAGCCCCACCCTTTTTCAAAGCTGCCCAAGACTGCGGTGAAGAAAATGCAATGATCTGTAGCTTGGCACCGGGCGCACGATGGGAGCGCCAAAAAGACCATAGCGAAAGAAAGCGCATACCATCACCAAACGACGTATCGCAAACCGTCATACTATGCAGTCGTTCATCACAGGCAAGGCGAGCCGTTACTTTGACCCAATCCTCGGGCGACGCCGCCACGGATGCTGTTCCGTACAAATGCTCAGATTCCATCATTCTGTCAAAGACGCAGTGCACAATGTTGCGTAAACTATTGGTTCTTATCTAAATCTGCCCAGCCAATGAATAAAACCGCTTTGCATCTTAGTGAAAATCTTGAACTCGCGGTACGAGCCGCACGCGCGGGCGCGGCTGTGTTGCAATCGTACGCACACCGTCGCGCCGACCTGCTGATTGACAAAAAAGCGCGAAACGACCTGGTTTCGCAGGCAGACCACGAGGCTGAAGCCGCCATTATCGACGTCCTGAACTCAAGTACCAACACGTTTGGCATTATCGCGGAAGAGTCAGGCGGCACGACCCGGGAAACCGCAACATGGTACATTGATCCGCTGGACGGCACCACCAATTTCCTGCACGGAGTGCCGCATTATGCCGTGTCCATTGCACTGGTCGCCCATCGCGGTGCGATCGTGAACGGTGCACCGCTTGAACACGACACCCCCGTTGTTGCTGTCGTTTACGACCCCAACCAAGAGGAAATATTTTCGGCGTTATACAACACCGGCGCCTGGCTGAACGATCATCGCATCCAGTGTTCGCAAACAGAGTCGCTGGCTGAGGCACTACTGGCCACCGGGCTTCCATTTCGAGACTTTAGCTTCGCCGACAACTATATGCCGACGTTGCATGACGCGATACACACAAGCCGCGGCGTGCGGCGTTTCGGTTCTGCAGCACTCGATTTGGCCTGGACGGCATGCGGTCGCTTTGACGGCTACTGGGAAATGGGTTTGGCCTCGTGGGATGTCGCTGCGGGCACATTACTGGTACGTGAGGCTGGTGGCGTTGCGGAAGACCTGCATCATCAAGAACCCTGGCCTATAGGCGGTTATGTTTATGCCGCCAACAAGAACCTGGCGCCGGCGCTTCACACTATGGCTGCCGCCCATTTAACATAGATATGCTTGTGCGCATTCAAACGAGTCCTTATCATGAAATTAATCGAACCGCTTATTGCCTGGAAGGATGAAATGACGGCTTTACGCCGGGACATTCATGCGCACCCGGAGCTGGCCTACGAAGAAGTGCGAACATCCGATGTTGTCGCCAAAAACCTTGAGTCATGGGGTATCCCTGTGCATCGCGGCCTTGGTATTACCGGCATTGTGGGAACCATTAAGGGTCGCAACGAGAACGGGAAGGCAGTGGGATTACGTGCCGACATGGACGCACTTCCCATGCAGGAAACGAATACATTCGAACATGCCAGCAAACATGAAGGCAAAATGCACGCCTGCGGACACGACGGCCACACCGCGATGTTGTTGACTGCCGCACGCTACCTGGCTGAAAACCGCGATTTCGACGGCACCATATATGTTATTTTCCAGCCAGCCGAAGAAGGCTTCAGCGGGGCAAAGCGCATGATAGACGACGGCCTGTTTGAGAAATTTCCCATGCAGGCTGTTTTTGGGTTGCATAACTGGCCCGGCATGCCGGCAGGTACATTCGGTATTGTGCCAGGCCCTATTATGGGTGGGAGCAATCTTTTCAAGATCACGTTGGAAGGCAAAGGCGCCCACGCCGCGATGCCCAACTTGGGACACGACCCAATCATGGCTGCCGTACAACTGGCCCAATCGTTACAAACCACGATTACGCGCAACCTCGATCCACTCGACCCGGCTGTGCTTAGCATCACCCAAATTCACAGTGGAACGGCCGACAACGTCATTCCGGATAACGCCGAGCTCCGGGGCACGGTTCGGACACTCTCGGAGGAGGCGCTGGACCTAATCGAAAGACGCATGGCCGAAATCACCGACCTGACCGCCCAAGCCTTCAATTGTCAGTCCAACTTTGTTTTCTCGCGAAAATACCCACCGACAATCAATCACGCAAATGAAGCGGCCCTTTGCGTGGAAGTTGCAAAATCAATTGTCGGGCCCGAAAACGTCGATCAAACCATCCGGCCGTCCATGGGGGCGGAAGACTTCGCCTTTATGCTTAAAGCCAAACCCGGGTGTTATGTATGGCTTGGAAACGGCGACGGTGACCACCGCTCCAAAGGACACGGGCTGGGTCCGTGCACACTGCACAACGGCAGTTACGACTTCAACGATAATCTTCTGCCAATTGGTGCCAGCTACTGGGTGGAACTGGCAAAGCGTTGGCTGGCCAAAACCTGAATCGGGAACAACGATTATGCAGCATCCCCCCGAAGAGCACGCTGTAACGCCTGCCGAACCCATTGTGATTCCCCGCCGCCTTGACCCGGAAGATGCCCAGCTCGCATTGCAAAAGCTGCAGGCCATCCTGAAACGAGAGGAAGTGGCCGAAGCGCTCGCTCACCGACAGGAAGATGATGACGATGAATCCAACCTGCTGGAAGGCATGTTGCAGCGCCGTCATGAAAACGAGATCAAGTCCATTGTTAATAGTCTGCATCCATCAGACATTGCCTTTATCCTGGAATCACTACCGGTTAACGAGCGCCAGGCGGTCTGGCAGTTGGTCAACCCTGAATTCGATGCTGACGTTCTGCTGGAAGTCGATGATTGGGCTCGTGAGTCGCTGATTAAAACAATGGATCTGCAAGATCTCGTCGCAGCGACGGGAACGATGGATGCAGACGAAATCGCCGATCTGGTTCCAGACCTCCCCCCCGACGTCATTGCTGAAGTGCAAAAAGGCCTGACCGACGAAGAGCGTGCGCAGTTGATTGAAGCCATGGGATACCCCGAAGGTACTGTGGGCGCAATCATGGACTTCGAAATGGTTCGAGTTCGTGAGGACGTGTCGCTGGAGGTGGTTTTGCGCTACCTGCGCCGATTACAGGAACTACCTGATCATACCGACCAAATCTTCGTTGTCGATCGCCAAGACAAACTTCAAGGTGTATTGTCCGTCTCCAAGCTTTTGGTCAGTGAACCGGAAATCGACGTGGCACAAGTCATGCAAACAGATTTCCTCACGCTAAGCCCCTTGGATTCAGATGCAGATGCTGCCGGCGCCTTTGAGCGTTATGACTTGGTTTCAGCACCAGTAATTGATGATCATGGTCGCCTGATTGGCCGCGTCACGATTGCTGAAGTCGTCGACGTAATTCAGGAAGACTCACAAGAACAAGCCCTGTCACGCGCGGGCCTGCAAGAGGAAGACATTTTTGCCCCTGCCCTGACCGCCTTGCGCAACCGTGCCCCCTGGCTACTCGTGAATCTGGCCACTGCCTCAACCGCGGCCTTCATCGCATCGCGCTTCGAAGATACCGTTAGCCAAATTGTGATTCTGGCATTTCTTATGTCTATTGTTGCCGGGATTGCCGGCAACTCAGGCAATCAAACCATGACTATGGTCATCAGGGCCATTGCCGTGGGTCGTGTCAGTGGTGCCAGCACCTGGAACCTCGTAAAACGTGAAATAAAAATCACTTTAATGGTCGGTTTTTGTGGCAGCCTCGTTGCTGCTGCATTCGCCTGGGCAATTTCACAATCATGGGCCATCGCGCTGGTTATGATGGTGGCCATGATTGGGAACATGTTAATGGGTGCGGCACTCGGCGTTCTTATACCGGTGTTACGAGACCATTTCGGTAAAGATCCCGCCATGGGGTCATCAGTGCTTCTTACGTTCGTCACCGACTCCCTTGGATTTTTCCTGTTTTTAGGGCTTGCTTCGATTTTCCTGTTGTAATAAAACCAACCGTAACTGCCACAATCGAAAAAGCCTGGTTAAAAACCAGGCTTTTTCGATTCAACTAACAACAATACCGGTTCAGGCAATTCGCCCATGGCACTGTTTGTACTTCTTCCCGCTGCCACATGGGCAAGGCTCATTACGCCCGACCTTGGGAACCGCTCCAGCAGGAACAGTTCCACCAGACGCCGACTGCGTTGCACCCAACGGCTCTTCCGCAATGCCGGGATCCTCACCACTTAACGCGGCATCATAATCAGAATGGTGATAGGTAACACCCTCAACACTTTCAGGCTCAGTTTGAGCGACTTGTTCCGGTGTTTGAATCCGTACAGTAAGTAGCACCCTAACGACATCCGTACGAACGCGATCAAGCATCCCAGAGAAAAGCTCAAACGCTTCGCGCTTGTACTCCTGCTTCGGGTCTTTCTGCGCATAGCCACGCAAGTGAATGCCCTGACGCAGATGATCAAGAGACGAAAGATGATTGCGCCAATGCGTATCAATTGACTGCAGCAACACCGACCGCTCAAAAGGAGCCCAGTTATCACGGCCAACCAATTCAACCTTAGTACTGTAGACACGGTTGGCCTCCGCCAAAACGCGCTCCAACAGGTCTTCATCAGTTAAGTTAGGCTCTTTCTCCGCCCAATCCACCAGCGCCACCTCGATGCCCCAGTCAGACTCCAATACCGATTGCAGACCGGCAACGTCCCACTGCTCTTCCATCGATTCCGCAGGGATATAGGCATGAAAAACTTCCGTGATTGTGGCGCTAAGCAGGTTCAGCACCATTTCACCTACATCTTGTGCTTCTAAAACCTCATTTCGCTGCGCATACAAAACCTTGCGCTGATCATTGGCGACGTCATCGAACTGCAACAGTTGTTTGCGAATATCGAAGTTCCGCGCTTCTACCTTGCGTTGGGCGGATTCAATTGACCGGGATACCATTTTGGCTTCAATAGGTTCACCCTCGGGCAAACGCAGACGCTCCATAATGGCGCGAACGCGATCACCCGCGAAAATGCGCATGAGCGAATCTTCCAACGACAAATAAAAACGGGTTGAACCCGGGTCGCCCTGACGCCCTGCACGACCGCGCAATTGATTGTCGATACGGCGTGACTCGTGGCGCTCGGTACCTATAATACGCAAACCGCCGGCAGCCTTAACCGCCTCATTTGCAGGAGCCCATTCATCGCGAATTTGCTGGATGCGCGCCTCTTTTTCTTGCGTGCTTAAGTCGGCATCGGCACGGACAAGGGCTATTTGCTTTTCGACACTTCCGCCCAACACAATGTCAGTACCACGACCGGCCATATTGGTTGCAATCGTGATACGACCAGGCTTACCGGCTTCAGCCACAATTTCCGCTTCACGCGCATGTTGCTTTGCGTTCAACACTTCATGCGCCAGTTTTTCGCGCTTGAGCATCGAGGACAAACGCTCGGAATTTTCGATACTCGTCGTACCCACCAAAACGGGTTGACCACGCTCCTGGCAATCTTTCATGTCAGCCAGAATAGCGTTGTACTTCTCGTTATCGGTTTTGAAAACCTGATCGTTCTGATCAACACGAATCATCGGCTTATTGGTTGGAATAATAACCGTTTCCAACCCGTAAATTTCCTGGAATTCATAGGCTTCCGTGTCGGCTGTCCCCGTCATCCCCGCCAACTTGTCATACATACGGAAATAGTTCTGGAAGGTAATAGACGCCAACGTTTGATTCTCGTTCTGAATCGTCACGCCTTCTTTGGCTTCCACCGCCTGATGCAAACCATCGGACCAACGACGCCCTACCATCAGACGCCCTGTGAATTCGTCAACAATCACCACCTCGTTGTCGGTAACAACGTAGTGCTGATCACGGAAAAACAGATTATGAGCACGCAGTGCCACCATAAGATGATGAATGAGCGTGATGTGACGCGGATCGTATAACGACTCGCCTTCAGGCAAAAGACCCAAACGCGAAAGGATTTCCTCGGCATGCTCCATGCCGGACTCGGACAAGTGTACTTGCTGACCTTTTTCATCAACCCAAAAATCACCTTCCGGCTCCGGCTCATGCGGTTTGGGCTCCGACGCCATGCGTGTGAGCATGGAAGGCACGGCATTCATTCGAACATAGACTTCGGTGTGGTCTTCGGCCTGCCCCGAAATAATCAACGGAGTGCGCGCTTCATCGATAAGAATAGAATCAACTTCGTCGACAATAGCGAAGGACAAACTTCGTTGACGACGGTCTTCTGCGCGATACTCCATATTGTCGCGCAAATAATCGAAACCAAACTCGTTGTTAGTCCCGTAAGTGATGTCGGCACGATACGCGTCCACTTTTTCTTGCGGATCCTGCTGAGGGACGACAACGCCCACACTCAAACCGAGGAAGTTATACAACTGCCCCATCCATTCCGCATCGCGACGCGCAAGGTAATCGTTCACCGTCACAACATGCACACCCTTAGACGCCAGAGCGTTCAAGTACACGGCTAATGTTGCCATTAGCGTTTTACCTTCCCCGGTGCGCATCTCGGCAATTTTTCCGTGGTGCAAGGCAATCGCGCCCATAAGTTGCACATCAAAATGCCGCATACCAAATACGCGTTTGCTGGCCTCGCGGACAACGGCAAATGCCTCTGGTAACAGTTGGTCGAGCGTTGAACCCGAAGCCAACTGCTCTCGAAACTGAACGGTTTTGTTTTTCAGGTCTTCGTCGGAAACCGCTTCAAGAGATGGTTCAAGCGCATTAATTTGCCCGACCTGTTTGCGGTACTGCCTGAGGATTCGATCGTTACGACTACCAATAAGCTTTTTGAGCAGGGAAACCATAGATTTATTGTCTAAGTTGGCGGTTAAACCGCAGGAAAACAATACAGTTTAACGTACCTCGGCACTATCAGCTTGCAGATCATCTGAAGCGTCAGCCAAGCGGACTTCAGGCTCGTTGGGATCCGGCAAAAAAAGCGACGGATCCAGAGGCTGACCCGCGACCCGAACCTCGAAATGAAGATGTGGACCCGTTGATTGGCCGGTAGAACCGACATTGGCAATAAGTTGCCCTTTTTCCACCAGATCACCCCTTTTAACCTGCAAGCTTGAGGCATGCGCATAAACGGTTACGAGATTGTGACTGTGCTGAATCTCGACGGTTTTGCCATAACCGGTCCGATAACCGGCGAACACCACCATTCCACCCGACGCGGCATGAATCGGTGCGCCATGCGGGGCGGCAAAATCCAGCCCTTCGTGCATTTTGTTACGTCCCGAGATGGGGTGACGACGCCAACCATAAGATGACGTCATGTAAGGGAAGTCAACCGGAGACAACGAAGGAAGACTTGCCTCCAGGCCCGCGCGTCGCGTCATGACCATGTCAAGCATCGCCAACCCATCGCGCTGTCGGTCGAGCCGTTGGGCCATCGTATCAAGTTCGCGCCCTAACTCTTCCGCTGAATCAAACACCATGGCCTGCGGCTTGTCATCGCTCACAACCGTACTGCCATTCAGCGTTTCCTGCACTTCCGGGTTGGTATAGTTCACGCCCGCCACTTCAGCCAGACGCTTGCTGACGCCATCCATTTCAATAAGACGTGCCTGCAACTGCCCTACTTTCTCACCAAGTTGGTGCAGGCTGGCCTTAAGCATTTGCGACTCCAGCTCCAAACGGTCTTTTTCAGCCTGCCGAACGTCAAGGCTGACAAGTGTGGGAAGATTCGACATAATATGCTGACCATAAGCCCAGGCACCACCCAAAGCGGACAAAACCACCAAGCCCGCCAACACCGGCACAATCAGCCACAAGCTAATACCACGCTCAGCCAGGCGGGCCAAGCCGCCCGATCGCTTGTTTAACAAAATTATTCGCACTACTTATCCCTTTACCAACTATGTCCCGTTTCGCACGCAGCCATTCCCCTTCGAAAGAAAACAAGCAAAGCTTGTCGGCCATCGATTGGCTCGGCCAAAGTCGGCAAAGCGCCGACGTCCTGGCTACCGCCCGGAGAATGATTGAAATGGAGCATATTATTTCTCAGGCGCTACCTGGCAACCTCGCCATGGCCTGCCGAGTAGCCCGAGTCGACCATCAAGACCTTACACTGGCAGTTCCCAGTGCGGCTCATGCTGCAAAACTCAGACAACTTGCTCCCAGAATCGTTCAACGACTGGGTCAACACGGCTGGAACATTAACCAATTACAAGTTAAGGTTCAAGCCGGTTTAAACCAATACGCAACAAATTTGTCACGCAAAAAAGAGGTCAATCCGCTTGATGAGCAGGCTTTGACCTCTTTCGAAGAGTTATATAGTAACACCCCACCCGGCCCTCTGGCTGAATCCCTGAAGCGCCTGATTGAGCGACACCGAGCTTCCCTAACGTAACACTGCTTAACGTAGAAAAGCCATAGCTATGCCAGTTTCCACTCGCGGGTATAAGCTTTGGGGGCTGTCACAGCCGACTCATAACTAACCAGTTCCCATGCTGTTTCATCAGCCAGCAATGCCCTGGCAAGCTGGTTATTCAGACCATGACCCGATTTACAAGCAACGTACCGCGCCACCAACGGCTTACCAATAAGGTATAAATCGCCAATGGCGTCAAGAATTTTATGCTTCACAAACTCGTCTTCGTAACGCAAGCCATCGGAGTTCAACACACGGAACTCATCCATGACGATGGCGTTATCGAGACTGCCTCCGCGGGCAAGCCCTGCAGCCAACAATGCCTCAAACTCGTTCACAAAACCAAAGGTGCGTGCCCGAGCGATAGACTTGACGTATGAGTCATTGGCAAAATCAATTTCAGCAAAATTCGCCGTTGCATCGATTGCAGGATGATGGAAATCGATGGCAAAAGACAGGGCGAAACCATCGTAGGGCTCAAGCCGTGCCCATTTCTCGTCGCCCCCTTCACCTTCCCGAACTTCCACCGGTTTAAGAACGCGTAAAAACTTCTTGGCGGCAGGCTGCTCTTGAATACCCGCTGAACGCAGCAAATAAACAAATGTTCCCGCACTACCGTCCATAATAGGCACTTCCTCTGCTGTGAGGTCTATGTGCAGATTATCGATGCCCAAGCCCGCAAGCGCGGACATGAGATGTTCAACAGTGGAAACGCGAGCTGTTCCCTTTTGCAGAACTGACGCCATGCGCGTACCGCCCACCAGATGAGCCTGGGCGGGAAAATCGACCACTTCGGGCAGGTCAACCCGGTGGAAGACGATGCCCGTGTTGGGTTCTGCCGGGCGTAAGGTGATTTCAACCCGACGGCCGGAATGCAAACCCACGCCTTTGGTACTAATGGCGTTTTTCAGGGTGCGTTGACGTAACATAAACTGTTGAACAATAAAGAAAATGCCTTTTCAGGCGGAATATTCTTACTATTGTAACTTGATATGGGTAGTTTCCCCAATTTTTTCAAGCGACAAGCTGAAAAAAAGGTTTCAACGTGTTTTACAAACGTGCTGACCGAGCCGACCCCGGGGAGAGCCGACCCGGCCAACCGCGTGACTCATTTCGAAAAACTGAAAAGAGTCACGCTGGCGTGTGAGAGTCTACCTTCAAGCCTTGTTTTAATCGGCTTGTTTACGCAAGAATGCCGGAATATCGAAGTGATCCATACCGGCCGTTTCCAGTGCACGAACTTGCGCCGACGCCTGGCTTCGAGGGTTGCGGATAACTGTTGGAACTTCCGCGCTCTGCATGTCATGACCAGCATTCGTAAACGGCGCGTCATCCGTACCGGTCCTGCGCGCTTCCTGGTTGTTTTGAACCAGTTGCGGACGGCTGTTCGCACGGCCCAGGCCGGTAGCCACAACCGTAACACGCAAGGTCTCGCCCATGGATTCGTCGTACGCCGTACCGTAAATAACGGTTGCATCTTCGGCCGCGTAGCCTCGGATCGTTTCCATGATCTCGCGCGTTTCACGCATTTTAAGCGTGCGACTGGCTGTAATGTTTACCAAGATGCCACGTGCTCCATTCAGATCGACACCCTCAAGCAATGGGCAGGCAATTGCCTGTTCGGCAGCTTCGCGGGCACGGTTAGCACCCGATGCCATAGCTGTACCCATCATGGCCTGACCTTGTTCACCCATGATCGTTTTAACGTCTTCAAAGTCAACGTTTACATTGCCTTCAACGTTAATAATTTCGGCAATCCCGGCGCAAGCATTATGCAGCACATCGTCAGCCGCTTTGAAGCAATCTTCCTGAGTCGCATCCTCATCCATAAGGTCGTAAAGGTTCTCATTCAGAACCACAATCAGCGAATGCACATGCTTGGCCAAATCTGCGATACCTTCTTCAGCCATTTTGAGTCGGCGTGATCCCTCGAATGAGAATGGTTTGGTAACCACTCCCACTGTCAGAATTCCCAGCTCCTTGGCCACCTCGGCAACCACAGGACCCGCGCCGGTGCCGGTACCGCCCCCCATACCGGCCGTAATAAACACCATATTAGCGCCGTTCAACGCTGCGCGAATTTCTTCACGCGCGGTTTCAGCCGCAGCACGCCCCTGATCGGGCTTGGCGCCTGCGCCAAGGCCTGTGCGACCCAAACGAATTTGCACAGGCGCTTCACTTGCCGCCAATGCTTGGGCATCGGTATTGGCGCAGATAAACTCCACGCCGCTAATCCCTGAACGAATCATGTGTGCAACCGCATTACCGCCTGCACCCCCTACGCCAACGACCTTGATGACCGTTCCGCTATTGTTGGTATCGAGCATTTCGAAATTCATAATGTTGACTCCCTCACAAATCTGAATTAACAGTTATTAAGCAAAATTTAAAAGTCCCCAAACTACCTATTTGGAAATCGCTTCAAAAAAGATGCCAACATTTGGCTCGCACCTGACTTGAAACGCCTTCCCGGACCCGGTTTGCAACCACCCCGCACCCGTCAGACCTGTACCTCAGGCCTAATTCATAAACCATTCTTTCATTCGGGCAAGAATTGTCTTTACGCTACCTTTCTGCTGTGCCACTTTTTTTCCCCTGGCGCGTTGTACCCGCGCCTCTGTCAACAACCCCATAACCGTAGAGAAGCGCGGATTACGCATCACATCGACCAAGCTGCCTTCGTAAGATGGAACCGCAATGCGTACCGGCTTCAGAAAGACGTCTTCAGCCAGCTCGACAATGCCCGGCAACAGCGCCGTTCCGCCGGTCAGCACCACACCCGATGCCAATAGATCTTCATAACCCGACTCCCGCACCACTTGCTGTACAAACGTAAACAGCTCTTCCACGCGGGGCTCGATAACCGCACCCAACGCCTGGCGCTTAACCTGACGATTGGGCCGATCTCCCAATCCCGGCACTTCAATCTGCTCATCCGGATTCACCAGAATTTGCTTGGCGATCCCGTAACGCAGCTTGATTTCTTCAGCATCTGGTGTCGGCGTACGCAGCATGGCGGCAATATCGCTGGTAATTTGATCACCGGCGATAGGAATAACAGCCGTATGGCGTATGGCCCCGCCTGTATAGATGGCGATATCCGTCGTGCCACCACCGATATCAACCAGCACGACACCTAACTCTTTTTCGTCGGAGGTCAAGCAAGCCATGCTGGAAGCCAAAGGCTGCAAAATCAGATCCTGCACTTCAAGCCCACAACGCCTGACGCACTTCACGATGTTTTGCGCAGCGCTGACTGCGCCCGTCACGATGTGTACGCGAACTTCGAGACGCAAACCACTCATTCCAATGGGCTCTCGAATATCTTCCTGGGAGTCGACGATGAACTCCTGGGTTAAAACATGCAAAACCTGTTGATCCGTTGGAATATTGACGGCTTTAGCGGTTTCAATGACACGCGCCACATCGGTTGGCGTCACTTCTTTGTCTTTAACGGCAACCATCCCACTCGAGTTAAAACTGGTGATGTGGCTGCCCGCAATACCTGTATAAACCTCTCGAATCTTGCAGTCGGCCATCAGTTCGGCCTCTTCGAGTGCCCGCTGAATAGAATTAACCGTTGCTTCGATATTGACCACCACGCCTTTACGCATGCCCTGTGATTCGTGTTGACCCAGCCCGATTACTTCAAAACGGCCCTCAGGCAAAATTTCGGCTACCACTGCAACGACTTTGCTGGTACCGATATCCAGGGCAACGATCAAGTCCTTGATGTCACGAGTCATAATTTTTATTCACCAGATGATTGAGTAACCGGCGCCAAAGTAATGGCAAAGCCGTCGGGATAACGTAAATCGGCACTGGCCACCTGCCCCTGCAGGCGCGCGGCCAACGCCGGCCAATTTCGAACAAATCTTTCAATTCGGGATGCAAAAGAAACCGCACCGGAGCGGCCATGCGGATCAGCCACATCAGCCGCTGGATCGCGACCTAAATTCAAATGCAAGCCATCCGACAGCTTCACAGACCATGCGTAACGCGGGCTTAGTTCAATCTGATCAACAGTGAGTCCCAACGGCGCAAACCAACGTAATAATTCGGCATAGCGTTGCACCACCAAACGCTCTGCATCATCCGGACCGGAGAATCGGGGTAAACGGGCGTTGTCGGGTAACTCACCCTGATTAGCGCTGAACGCTTCGCCCCAGGTATTAATCATTTGGCCATCGTTCCAAATTGCCAATGGTTGTTGCTCTTCAAATCGAACCTGCAAGGTATTGGGCCACACCCGCCGCACACTGGCATGCCGTACCCATGGCACTGCCTCAAAAACGCTGCGTGCCTTATCAAGGTCAATGGTGAAGAAATTACCTGCCAGCCGTCCCGCAATGGTTGCCTGAACGGTTGGGGCCGAAACGTAACTCAAACTCTGAGACTCCATAGGTTCAATCTTGATCTGGGTGATGGAAAAATAAGGGCGCTGGACTAACCAGACAACAAACCCGGCAATCATGGCAACTACTGCCAGCAGTGCCAGCATGTTCGCCAAGAAGTTGATTACCCGGGCCTCGTTCACCATCTCTCCTTTTATAGACTCATGGGATCCGACGCCTGCACTTTGCACGACGCCGTATCGAGAATCGCCAGACACAAATCGGCATAATCCATTCCTGCCGCTGCAGCCCCCATCGGCACCAAAGAATGACTTGTCATTCCTGGTGAAGTATTCATTTCAAGCAACCAAGGCTGGCCATGTTTATCAAGCATGAAATCGGCGCGCCCCCAGCCTTCGCAACCCAGCTCGATATAGGCCTGTTCGGCTAAATGAATCAATTGCACAGTCAAGTCTTTACCCACCTCCGCCGGACACACATAACGCGTGTCATTTGAAAGGTATTTATGTTCATAATCGTAATTGCCACCCGGAGCGATAATTTCAATTGCCGGCAATGCTCTGACCTCACGGCCTTTACCTAACACCGGCACGGTCAATTCACGCCCATCCACAAAGGTCTCAAGCAGCACTTCGGCATCAAAACGAGCGGCCAAACGATAGGCCGCCAGCAACTCGCCTTCTTCCGTCACCTTGGTAATACCAAGCGTCGAACCTTCATGCGGAGGCTTCACAATTAACGGCATCCCAACGTGCTGCAACGCTTCATCCAGCTCTTCCTCTGACTGCACTACGGCATAACCTGGTGTCGGTAGACCGGCATTCAACCAAATGCGCTTGGTCATGATTTTGTTCATGGCCAGGCTGGAAGCCATCGTTCCACTTCCGGTATAGGGCACCCCCATGAGTTCCAACAAGCCCTGCACTGTTCCGTCTTCACCGTAACGCCCATGCAACGCAATAAAAACACGGTCGAAACCCGACTGCACCAATTCAGTAAGGCTACGTTCCCCGGTATCAAACAAATGCGCGTCCACTCCACGGCTGCGTAAAGCTTCATAAACGCCTTTACCCGACATCAGAGAAACCTCGCGCTCGGCAGAGGTACCACCGTACAAAACACCTACACGACCATAATCCGGACTCATACCAACTCCCCCACTCTGGACGGCACCTTGCTGATTGATCCCGCCCCCATCACAATCACGACGTCACCATCTTCAACAAAATCCAAAATAGCCTGAGGCATATCGGCAACGTTCTCTACAAATACAGGCTCAACTTTGCCGGCAACACGCACCGCGCGCGTTAAGGCGCGACCATCGGCAGCAACCAATGCCGGCTCGCCTGCGGCATAAACCTCGGTTAGCAATACGGCATCGGCACGGCTTAATACTTTTACAAAATCCTCGAAACAGTCTCGCGTGCGAGTATATCGATGCGGCTGAAATGCAAGAACGATGCGACGATTCGGCCAGGCTCCTCTGGCCGCCTCAAGCGTGGCCTGCATCTCAACCGGGTGATGACCATAGTCGTCGATCAGGGTAAATTCCCCACCGCCGTGCGCTGCAGATACCGGGAAATTCCCAACTTGAGTAAAACGCCGCCCAACGCCGTTAAATTCCGCGAGCGCCGAAACGATCGCGGCATCTTCCACACCCAGCTCAGTCGCGACCGCGATAGCCGCCAAGGCGTTCTGTACATTGTGGCGCCCGGGCAAATTCAAGGTAACCGACAACACAGGCAACTCGCCCGACGAAGTACGTCGCATCACATCAAATGACATCCTGGCCTCGCGCGGCTTCACGTTAATTGCACGAATCAACGCTTCTTCATTAAAACCATACGTTGTTACCGGGCGCGAGATGAAAGGAATAATTTCCTTTACATATGCATCATCACTACACACGACGGCACTGCCGTAGAACGGCAAACGATGTGTAAATTCAATGAATGCACTTTTCAGTCGGGCCACATCGTGACCATAGGTATCCATGTGGTCGACGTCAATATTGGTAATGATTGCCATCACGGGTAATAAATTAAGGAACGATGCATCAGATTCATCGGCCTCAACAACGATGTAGTCGCCCTGCCCCAAACGCGCGTTTGCGCCCGCAGACGTTAACCGCCCCCCAATCACGAAGGTGGGGTCAAGATCACCTGCCGCCAACACGCTGGCGACCAAACTGGTGGTCGTTGTTTTTCCATGTGTCCCTGCAACAGCAATGCCACGTTTCAACCGCATCAGTTCAGCCAGCATCAAGGCGCGCGGAACAACCGGAATTCGCGCAGCCCGGGCTGCCAAGACCTCGGGATTGTCGGATGTAACCGCCGTTGAAGTGACCAACGCGCCCACACCTTTGATATTGGCGGCATCATGGCCAATCATGACACGCGCCCCTAAAGACGCTAAACGTCGCGTAACTGCCGACTCCTGAATATCCGAACCGCTAATGGCATATCCAAGATTCAAAAGAACCTCGGCAATACCGCTCATTCCAGAGCCACCGATCCCCACAAAATGAATACTTTGAATTCGATGCTTCATGCGGACCTCCTGACGGCACTCTCGCATGCATCGGCAATCATTTGCGCCGCGTTCAAAAATGCATGTTCATGCGCATGACCGGCCACAATAGCCAGCCCATCGCGTGTTTGCTCACCCAGCCATTTTGCGAGCCACTCCGGAGTGAAAGCCCCTTGCGGTTGCAGCCACCCGCCGTGACAATCGCTTAGATAACGCGCATTAGCGGTTTGATGATCATCAATGGCATGAGGTAAAGGAACAAACAAAGCTGCTACGCCGGCCGCAGCAACTTCCGCCACCGTCATCGCACCGGCACGACAAATCAACACATCAGCTTGCGCCAAAGCCTCTCCCATATCTTCAATAAACGCGACACAATTTGCTCTTATTCCATGCGTTTCATAACTGTGCCGAACACTATCCAAATGCTGCTCACCTGATTGATGCGTCACAACAGGCCGCGCTTGCGGCGACAAAAGTGCCAGCGCGACAGGCACGACCTGATTCAACGGACGTGCGCCCAAACTTCCCCCAAGAACCAAAAGACGCAAAGGCCCTTGTCTCTGACCATACCGTTGTTGCGCCGGCAACTTGCTGATGACTTCCGAGCGGACCGGGTTGCCTACCATCAATGCACCCGGCAACGCCCCCGGAAACCCCACCAGCACTTTACGTGCCATACGAGCAAGCCAGCGATTCGCCGTGCCGGCAATCGCGTTCTGCTCATGGACCAACAGCGGAATACCCGCCAATCGGGCCATCAGCCCACCGGGGAAAGCAACATATCCGCCCATGCCCAACACAACGTCAGGCTGAACTCTATGCAAAGCTTTGCGTGCCTGAAAGCAGGCACGAAGCAAACGAAACGGCAGCGCCAACAATGCTCCCACGCCTTTTCCACGCAAGCCCGAGAAACGCAACGGCTCCATGGGGAGACCGCGCGCGGCAACCAAACGCCCTTCCATTTTTTCTGGGTGCCCCAGCCAGACAACACGCCAGCCACGGCTTTGCATTTCTTCGGCAACAGCCAAACCCGGCATGATATGGCCGCCGGTACCACCTGCCATGACCAAAAGGGTTTTGGTATTCATGTCCGTTTCCCCCTCATCATGTTGCGGTTCTCGAAATCGACACGCAGCAACAAAGCGACCGCCGCCATATTCATCACAATGCCCGATCCGCCATAGCTAACCAGGGGTAACGTCAGGCCTTTGGTGGGTAATAAACCCACGCACACACCAATATTGATAAAGGCCTGAATGCCAAACCATAAAGCCACACCTTGAGCAACCAAACCGTTAAATACCCGCTCCATCGCGAAGGCCTGGCGCCCAATATCGAAGGCCCGCCATATCAACAGGAGAAACGCGGCGACAACCGCCACCACACCGACAAACCCCAATTCCTCACCGATCACCGCAACGATGAAGTCGGTATGCGCCTCAGGCAAATAGTGCAATTTTTCAACACTGGCGCCGAGACCGACACCAAACCACTCGCCACGCCCCAGCGCAATCAAGGAATGCGAAAGTTGATACGCACTACCGTAAATATTGTCTGGGTTCCAAGGATCCAAATACGCAAACAAACGTTCGCGACGCCAGGGGGCCAACCAGATCAACAACACAAAACTGGTAAGCAAAATTCCAATCAACGCTGAAAACAGGCGCCCGTTCAACCCCCCGATAAACAACAAGCCAACCGCGATCGCAACAATAACAATGAATGCGCCCAGGTCGGGCTCAAGCAACACTGCGCTGCCGACAGCAGCCAACGCGAATGCCATAGGCAAAAAGCCTCTGGAAAAACTTTGCATATGCTCCCGTTTGCGTACCGTATACGCGGCGGCATAGAGACAAATCGCAAGTTTCATCATTTCGGAAGGCTGAAAATTCACCGGCCCAAGGGGTAACCAGCGACGCGCGCCATTGACTTCACGGCCAATCCCCGGAATCAATACAATCACAAGCAACAACAAGCACAGGAGAAATAACGGCACTGCCAGTTTCTCCCATACACGCATTGGAATGCTAAAAGCGAAAATAGCTGCGATAAGGCCCAGCGTAATAAAAGTGGCATGCCGGAACACAAAATAATACCGCCCGTAATTTGCGTAACGTGGCCCATCCGCCAAAGCGATGGAGGCGGAATAAACCATCAACAAACCGAATAGCACCAAAGACACGGCAACAATCAGCACACTCATGTCCAATAGCGGCAAACGGGTGCGCCCCGGCTTGACCGCGTTAATGCCACTGGTCAGATCCGCAAATAAACTCATGCAACCTCCCCATGATCCAGCGCCAGTGAATTCACTGCATCAATGAACGCCTGGGCACGATGCGCATAATTCCTGAACATATCCATACTCGCACATGCAGGCGACAACACAACTGCTTGCCCCGGCTTGGCCATAGACATTGCACGGGTAACTGCTGATTCCATATCCGGTGCCCGCTCAACGGGCATATCCATACCTTTGAGCGACGCTTGAATGAGTCCGGCGTCGTGACCAATTAACACCACACCTACTGCATGACGGGAAACTGCCTTCGCCAGCAAAGAGAAGTCTTGCCCTTTACCCAAGCCACCGGCAATCAATACAACGGGCTGCCCCAGGCCTTCAAGCGCCGCCACAGTCGCACCAACGTTCGTTCCCTTGCTGTCGTTAATGAAATCAACACCGGCAATCGAACGAACAAACTCTGTGCGATTAGGCTCACCGGCATAATCACGTACCGCATGCAACAGTGGGGCCCAAGGCAGATCTACCGCGCGGGCCAGTAACAACGCCGCAAGCGCATTCATCGCATTGTGGCGCCCACGTACACGCAGCGCATCACTGGGCATAAGCTGCACAACGCGACCCGATTTTCGTACCGGCTTCTCGGTTTCCTTACGACGACGCACAGATTGAGGGATATCAAAATCGTCTGGCTCAGCAGCCAACAACCAACTCACGCCCTGCTCAACATCCAGCCCCAGGTCACCAATAAAACGAGGACGACCTGAACCAAAACTGCGTACCGATAATGCGCCGAGTTCGTCTACCATTTTGCTCACGGTGTCATCATCGCGATTAACAACAGCTATATCGGCCCACTGCAAAAGCCTGGCCTTTGCCTGTGTATACGCCTGAATTGAACCGTGCCAATCCAGATGATCTTGCGAAATATTCAAAACCACTGCTGCATCGGGACGCAAACTATGGGTTGAAACCAACTGAAAACTGGACAGCTCCAATACCCACACTTCGGGCAACTCTCCAGCATCCAAGGCAGCCGTTAACGCGGCAAGAGCGGCAGGACTGATATTACCGGCGGCTACCGCCGACAATCCGCACCCCTGCATCAAATGGCGCGTCATCGCGGTAACTGTTGTTTTCCCGTTTGTCCCTGTGACGGCCAGTACCCGAGGCGCATAACCCTGCTCACTCATATCACGCAAGGCGCGCGCAAACAGCTCAATTTCACTAATGACTTCAATGTCCTGCTGATGCACCTTGGCAAGGAACTCCGCCACGCCCGGTGAACCCGGTTCCAAGCCAGGACTGATCACAACACTGGCAACCAAATCCAGACTAGCTTCACTTAAAGCATTCGCTCCGAAGCAAAACTCTATGTTTGATGCATCTACTGCTTCCTTCAGTCGGCTCCAGCCGGGTGGATCGTCGCGCGTATCTACGACCCGCAACGGCACACCCGCGCGCGCGCACCATAGTGCTGCGGCCAAGCCGGTTTCACCCAGTCCCAGAATCAGAACCGTGCGATCAGTTAACAAAGAAGGGAAGCGATATTCCACCAAACTGCTCACCGTAGTTTCAAGGTTGCCAATCCCACCAGCACTAACATCATGCTGATAATCCAAAAGCGAACGACCACCTGTGTTTCTTTCCAACCACCCACTTCAAAATGATGGTGCAAAGGCGCCATACGAAATATTCGTCGTCCTTCGCCATAACGCCGCTTCGTGTACTTGAAGTACGCCACCTGCATCATGACCGACAAGGTTTCCACGACGAAAACGCCGCCCATGATGAACAGCACAATTTCCTGTCGCACAATCACGGCAATGGTTCCCAACGCGCCACCCAAAGCCAACGCCCCCACGTCGCCCATAAAGACCTGAGCGGGATAGGTGTTGAACCATAAAAAGGCCAGCCCCGCACCCGCGATCGCGGCGCATAACACCATAAGCTCGGAAGCCCCGGGAATATAGGGAAATAAAAGATACTTGGAATAATCGACCCTGCCGACAACGTAAGCAAAAATCCCCAATGCGCTGCCCACCATGACGGTTGGCATAATGGCCAAACCATCCAGGCCGTCAGTCAGGTTAACGGCGTTGCTGGAACCCACAATGACAAACCAGGTCAGCGCAACAAATCCAAATACGCCCAAGGGGTAACTGACACTCTTGAAAAACGGCACAATCAAGTCGGCCCTTTCCGGCAAGGCCATCGTAAAACCGCTTGAAACCCAGTTGGTAAATAACGGCCATAGGTCGGCGTTAGCCGGTGCAGACACTGCAAATGCCAAATAAACCGCAGCCACAATACCAATTAACGCCTGCCAGAAAAATTTGTGACGCGATTTCATGCCTTCCGGATCACGATGCACGACTTTCCGATAATCATCGACCCAACCAATCCAGCCAAAACCAAAAGTAACCAGCAGCACAACCCAAACGAAACGATTGGTCCAATCAGCCCATAACAATGTGCTGACGGCGATAGAGATAAGAATCAGCGCTCCACCCATTGTGGGCGTACCTGTTTTTACCAAGTGAGTTTGAGGACCATAGCTACGCACGGCCTGGCCGATTTTCAATGCCGTCAATCTGCGAATAACGGCCGGCCCCGCGACTAATCCAATCAGTAATGCTGTTGCGCATGCCAGCACGGCGCGCAACGTAATATATTCAAAAACAGCAAAAGCACGAACATGCTCTTCAGACAACCACCGCGCCAATTCAAGCAACATGGTGTGCCCCCCCATTCAATGATTGTTTTTGTTTCATGGCATGAACAACGCGCTCCATCTTGCTGCTGCGCGAACCTTTTACTAAAACATGGGCCGGCGTCAAATTGCTTAACGCCGAGAGCAACGCATCAATATCAGCAAAAGAGTGCGCCCCATCGCCAAACGCGACAGCGCAGTCTTTGGCTGCGGCACCGAGTGTGAGCAAAACATCAATACCTTGCTCACGTGCATAACGACCCACTTCCGCATGCATTTGAGGCCCTTGCTCGCCAACCTCGGCCATAGCGCCCAACACAAGCACTTTGCGCCCCGCCAACTCGGCCAGCACTTCAATTGCCGCCCGCACAGAGTCGGGGTTCGCGTTATAAGTGTCATCGATCAGTTGATAACCATCCTGCTGCGGATAAAACTGCATACGGCCCGCCACGGGGTTAAACCGCCCCAGCCCGTTCACAATAGCGTCAAAAGGCACTCCTGCGGCCACTGCGCACGCTGTCGCAGCCAGCGCGTTGCGCAAGTTATGTAACCCTGCCGCATTCAGGCACACGAGCGACTGCCCAACAGGGGTTTTCAACTCAAAGACTGTTTGGCTGGGCTTTGCCTGAATATGCTCAGCCCCTACATCCATGCCTTCTGCCAAGCCAAATAAAACGCATCGACACCCATCTGATAACGTTTTCCAAAGCTCCGTATACTCATCGTCCCCGGGAAACACCGCTACACCGTCAGGCGGCAGCATTTGCAGCACTGATCCGTTCTCGCGGGCCACCGCTTCAACCGTATGCATGAACTCTTGGTGCTCTCGTTGTGCGTTGTTTACCAAACCAACAGTTGGCGAAGCCATACCGGCCAACAAGCGGATTTCCCCTGGATGGTTCATCCCCAACTCCAGCACGGCGATGCGATGCTGATGGCGCAAACGCAAAAGCGTTAGCGGCACGCCCAAATCGTTATTGAAATTGCCCTCGGTAGAGAGCGTGTTGTCGGCCTGCCACGCCCGAAAAATAGAGGCTATCATCTCTTTAGTGGTCGTTTTGCCATTGCTACCGGTAACAGCCACGAGCGGTATGTCGAAACGCTTGCGCCAGACACGTGCTAGCGTTTGTAAAGCTTTGCGCGTATCGCCCAAGGCAATTTGCGTTAGCCCGCTTGGTTTAACACGGTTTTCCACCACGGCTGCAATCGCATTGGCTTCAAGAGCGGTGTCTAAATAGCTATGCCCATCGAACCGATCCCCCTTCAATGCAATGAATACTTGGTCGCTTGCCAACGTACGGGTATCCGTGCTTAACGTAGGCTCAGTCAACAATAAGAGCGCCGCTCGCGCCCACTCGCGATCATCAAAAGGCAATCTTTCGCCATGAATCTCCTGATACGTTTCATGACCCTTTCCAGCAAGAAGCACCACGTCTTCCGCCGCAGCAGACCAAATTGTTTGCAGAATCGCTTCCGAGCGATCCACAACAACTTGATAACCCAGACCAGACAGACCAACCACAATATCTTCAAGAATCGCTTGCGGGGACTCACCGCGAGGATTATCGCTGGTCAATACAACCCTATCGGCCAAACGTCCCGCAATTTCACCCATCATTGCACGCTTGCCGCGGTCTCGGTTACCGCCACAACCAAACACACAATGCAAACGGCCACTGCGCGCCTCGGCCAAACCACGAAGCGCCTCTAACGCGCGCTCCAGCGCATCGGGCGTATGTGCGTAGTCCACAACAACCATCGGCTGTCTGACAGACTCGACACTGCCGCCAATAGATTCAACGACGTCCATCCGTCCAGGTACAGAAGTCAGTTGCCCCAATGCACGCCCCACTTTTACAACCGACCAACCCAGAAAATGCAGCACCCCTGCGACCAACAACAAATTCGACACGGTATGCTGGCCAACCAGGCGCGTCACAATTTGTGCCGCGCCATCGGGCAATTCCAAATTAAAAACCAACCCATGTGATCCGGCATGAATCTCGCCCGCACGTACCGCGGCTCCTTCATATAAAGCCGTGGAATAACCAAGCACCTGAACGCCACGATTGGCAGCAGCAGGCACCTTGCGACCAACGGCATCGTCGAAGTTTGTTACGACCTGCCGGACAGACGGTCTATTGAACAGTGTCAGTTTTGCCGTTTCATATTTATCCAGCGAGCCATGGTAATCAAGATGGTCGTGGCTAAGATTTGTGAACCCGGCAATCGTGATCTCCACGCCGTCGAGACGACCTTGATCAAGACCAATCGACGACGCCTCAAGCGCCACCGCTCTCGCACCGGAGCGATAAATCGTCGCCAACGCCTGATGTACTGACAACACATCAGGCGTGGTTAACCGACCCTCAAGTAACGTGCCGTCCGGCAGGGCAACCCCGAGCGTTCCGATTGTCCCGCATGGCACCCCCGCATCGTTCAAGGCTTGAGCAATCCAATGCGCAGTTGACGTTTTACCGTTCGTGCCCGTAATTGCAATAACCGACATCATCATTGACACACGGCCGTACCATTCGTGTGCAACCTGCCCCAATAATTGTCGCAGCGACTTAACTTCAAGCACTGGCACCGATATCGAAGCAACGACAGCGATATCTGACAAGGGCTCAGTTACAACAGCCGACGCACCCTTAGCCACCGCTTGCTCTATATAGTCTCGACCATCACCCTCATAACCCGGGCAAGCAAAGAACACATCGCCAGAGCTTACCTGGCGTGAATCAAGGCACAAGTCAGACTGAGGATCGACGTGCTCTTTTAACCAATTCAAGACTTGATTTGCAGTCATCGCGGCACCCCGTCATCCGGCCCGGCAGCTAATACCGGCTCCAGCGGCGCATCAGGCTGAACCCCCAAACGACGCAAGCTGCTGGCGACCACTTCAGAAAATACCGGTGCCGCCACGCGACCACCGTAGTACACGCCCGCATGGGGCTCATCAATGGAAATTGCCACGACAATCCTCGGATCCGAAACAGGAGCGAATCCGACAAAGGAGCTGCGATATTGTTTCGTGCTGTACTTCCCGTTCACCAACTTTCTGGCTGTTCCACTTTTTCCCGCAACGCGATACGCTTGAACTTGGGCCAATGTCGCGCCGTCACGGCCCGCTGCCTCATCAAGCATTGCACGCACAGTCGATGCTACCTTAGGAGAGAAAACCTGCACACTTGTGGGCTTTCCCTGACGACGTACCAGCGTCAGGGAAACCATATCACCATCACGCGCAAACGCAGTGTAAGCATGTGCGACCTGAAGTAAGGAAGCCGACAAACCATAGCCGTACGCCATGGTTGCACGCTCAATGGGACGCCAACGCTCCCAAGGACGCAAACGCCCTTCCGCAACACCAGGAAAATTGGCATTAGGCGCACGCCCAAAACCAAGCTCAGTAAACTTTGTCCACATTTCCTGCGACGTCAGGCGCTCGGAAATCATGGTCATACCTATATTGCTTGAACGACGCAGAATTCCGCCGACATCGACAACGCCATTACGCGATACGTCAGAAATCACAGCGCCCTGATAGCGGTACTTACCGTTACCCGTGTCGAACTTAGTATCGGGCCGCACCCGACCGAGATCCAAAGCCAATGCCACTGTAAACGGCTTCATGATTGATCCGGGTTCGAAAGTATCGACCATCGCCCTGTTTCGCAGGGCTTTACCCTGTCGATTGGCGCCCTCGTTGGGATCGTAGGTGGGCAAATTGGCCAATGCCAGAATTTCCCCGGTTTTCACATCAATAACGACGCCTGCAGCCGCGGCAGCCTTATTTTTGATCCGTGCATTCTCCAAGGCGGAGAACAAATCGTACTGCACACCCGCGTCAATCGACAGGTACAAATCTTTACCATGAACCGGCGGGATGGCCGCCTGCACATCCTCAACCACGCGACCCAAACGGTCTCGAATAACACGCCGGGTACCGGGTTCTCCCGACAACAAATGATCAAATGCCAGCTCAACACCCTCAATACCACGATCTTCAATATTGGTGAAACCGACTATATGGGCCGTCATTCCACCTTCGGGGTAGAAGCGACGCACCTCTGCTTGCTGATGGATACCAGGTATCTTCAACTTGGCGATTTTCTGCGCCGTCTCAACCGAAACCTGCCGCTTGATATAAACGAAATTGCGGCTTAGGTTCACGAGCCGGGCACGAATATCCTCAAGCGACATCTCTAGCAAACGCGCCAATTCACCCAACTGTTCAGGCGTTGCTTTTTGCGCATCCTCGGGCACCGTCCAGATAGCGCGGGCCGGCACACTGGAAGCCAAAACCACTTGACCGGTACGGTCGAATATTTTGCCTCTGGTTGCGGGCAGTACCAATGTTTTCTCGTAACGCAGCTCCCCTTGCTGCTGCAGAAAATCGTTTGACAACCCCTGCAAGTACAACGCTTTTGCCACAATTGCCAGGAACCCGAGCAGCATCAACACCAATACAAGACGTGAACGCCATAACGGCATTTGAATGTTAAGTACGGGGCTATCATGGAAACGAAAACGCTTCATTGCTCCCCCCCTTGCATCACTGCCGCCGGACCCGACACGATTTGCCCATTTTTCATGTAAACGGTCTGGGCGGGCGTTGGCACCACCATTTTCAATTCTTGACGCGCAATCTGATCGACACGCGCATTACGCGCCAACTCAGCCCGCTCAAGCTGCAATCGACGCCACTCGACGTCCAGCTCCTGAGTCTTGGCCGCCATACGCTCTGAGGAAACAAATAACAAACGCGACTGATAACGCGCCGTTACAAGTGACAACGCCGACAACATTAGGACGCACGCAAAAACCAGGCATAGACGGCTCATCGCTGCCTCCTGCCCGTTTTTGCCGGTTTACCGGAAACCGCTCCCAACGGGAGCCCCCGCACGAAAGAGGCCCCACCCCCTGACGGCAGCGGCGTCGAAGTGCGTTCCGCCGCACGCAACACCGCTGAACGGGCACGAGAGTTTGCCTCGACGTCTGCTTGCCCCGGCAATACCTTACCCAACGAGCGCAACAGTGGCTTGGGCATATCTTTCTCGGGGATGGGCAGCCGGGCCGTCGCTTCCGCCGGACGTGAAGCGGCCGCGATGCACTGCTTCACCATCCGATCTTCCAGAGAATGAAAGCTGATCACGGCCAGGCGCCCTCCGGGATTCAACAGCGTTAAAACTGCCTCGAGGGCGCGCGCGAGCTCCTCGAGCTCTTCATTGATGTAAATCCGTATAGCCTGAAAGGTGCGAGTGGCCGGATGTTGGCCCTTTTCGCGCGTGCGGACGACACTGGCGACGAGCTCGGCGAGGTCGAGCGTTGTGCACAGCGGCCTGGATTCGCGGCGAGCAATAACCGCCTTTGCAATCTGGAGAGCAAACCGTTCTTCGCCATATTTCGCTATGACCTCCCTAATTTCATCAACACTGGCTTGCGCCAGCCATTGCGCAGCGGTTAAACCCCTGCTGGTGTCCATGCGCATGTCGAGCGGACCATCGCGCATAAAAGAAAAACCTCGTTGAGCCTCATCGATTTGCGGAGATGACACCCCCAAATCAAGCATCACCCCATCGATATGCTCAACACCCAAATCAGCCAAGGCCTGCGCCATTCCGGCAAACCCTTGGTGCATAACCTTGACGCGGGCATCTTGCGCTTGCAGCGCATACGCCGCGGAAATGGCCTGAGGATCCTTATCAAAAACCACCAAAGTGGCCTTCGGGCCTAATTTCGACAAGAGCAAGCGGCTATGCCCACCACGACCAAATGTGCCGTCGACAAACACTCCATTCAAATTTGGCTCTGACGCCTCGGGAACAGATTTGCGACGAACCCTAACGCCAAAAGACGGATCAACGAGGGCATTAACCGTGGGTTCAAGAAGCACGGGGAGGTGGGATTTTTCCATCATCGCACTCAGAACGAAAAATTCTCGAGTGCATCCGACATGCCCTTGGACAAGTCTTCCGCTTCCCGGCGCGCCCACTCGGCGGCATCCCACAATTCGAAGTGACTCCCCATCCCCAACAGCATGACCTCCCGAGCCAGTCCGGCCGCCTGACGTAATTCAGGCGACACGAGAATACGTCCCGAACCGTCCATATCGACATCGAGTGCATTACCCAGCAATAGGCGCTGCAAAGGACGCGCAGACATGGGGAATCGTGCAATTTGCTCGCGTCGATCCTCCCAGACGGAGCGGGGATAAACCAGCAAACAGCCGTCAGGATGCCGCGTAAGGGTCAAACGCCCCTGATCGGCCGATGTCAGCGCGTCACGATGCCGGGTGGGTATGGTGACCCTCCCTTTCGCATCGAGCGTGAGTGCGCTGCAACCTTGAAACACTTTTTACCCCACTTTTTTGCACTTTTTCCTACTTTTCCCCACTCTAAGGCATCAGTTAAACCGGGTCAAGCGCTAAATCGCATTTTTTTCAATGACAACAAGTACTTACAAACGAACCTACCAAACTTTTAAAAAAATTTATGTCAATAAATCAATACGTTGCAAAAACAACTGGAAGTGCTTTATTCAATAGGAGACCCACTCCGACAAGCCACCGCGTTACAACAAAAAACAGTGAGGCGTGCGTGCAGTTCCATTCGTCACACGCAGGGAAAACCATCAAATCCGGGGGAATCACGAAAGGGGGCCGCACGAAAAAAGCGCCGAAACAATTTTTGCCGGCGCTTAAAATAAGAGAAAGACACAAGAGGGCGTATGAACACGCGAAAAAAGGTGCGGAACAGATCTATAGGCCGGATTCTGTACATCGAGAATATCGATGGGCAATCATTCCTCTGGGTTGGCTATTACTAACCAACTCTAGCCACCTACCCGCATGCACGGACGGGCCGCCCGTATGGCCGCAAAGGCCATGCGCATGCCTATTTGGTGTTGCTCCGGATAGAGGTTACCGCGTTTCACCCTGCTACGTTGTACCTTGCAATACACAAGGTACGCCACACGGATTCACCGTGTCAGTGCGCGCCGAAACACGCCCACGCAACAGACTCGTCTCTGTGGCCCTGTTCCTCGGTTATTACAACCGCCGAAGCGGCCGTCGTTACCGGACGGCTGTTAGCCGCTACCCTGCCCTGTGGAGTCCGGACCTTCCTCGATAAAAAATTACCGCGACTACCCGATCTGCCCCGCACCCCCATTGTAATACTGAATAAAGCCTCGCAACCTGCGACAATAGTGTTTATATCGTTAAAAACCTGTGCGCATTACAACAACGTGAACAATGCGACACCAGCATACCGTATCACCCTACCCATGACAGCAACACTCATTACACTCGCCAATCTGCAACTCGCTTACGGCCATCATGCACTACTTGACCATGCTGAACTCACCATTCATCAAGGAGAACGTATTGGCCTTATCGGCAGAAACGGCGCCGGCAAATCTTCCTTGCTGAAACTCCTCGATGGTCGCACCCAGCCCGACGACGGCGAAATTCAGCGCCTCGGCGGATTAAGGATTGCAACCGTTGAACAAGAACCCGAACTTGGCGAACATAAAACCGTATTGGATGAAATCTGTGGTGAATTTGAACGCGACGAAGATTGGGCGCGTCCTGCGCGCGCCAAGGCGCTGATCAGCGAACTAGGCTTGCAAGAGTCAGCCTTCATAGACGGCCTTTCGGGCGGGACCAGAAAGCGCATCGCTCTAGCCCGAGCCATGACACTTGAACCCGACTTACTGCTTTTAGATGAGCCTACCAATCACCTGGACTTCGAAGGCATTACCTGGCTGGAGCAACGCTTGAAACGTGCCGCCTTCAGCATTGTGCTAATAACGCACGACCGCCGATTTCTTGACACCGTAACAACGCGCATTGTCGAACTCGATCGAGGCAAACTCATTAGCTTTCCGGGCAATTTCACCCAATGGCAAGAACGTAAAGCGGAATGGCTTGAAGCCGAAATGCAACAGAATGCCAAGTTCGACAAGCTGTTGGCGCAGGAAGAGGTATGGATCAGGAAAGGCATTGAAGCCCGCCGTACACGTAACGAAGGACGTGTGCGACGACTCGAACAACTGCGACGGGAACGTGCGGCCCGCCGTGAACGCACTGGAAACGTTAACCTGGCCATTTCCGAAGGCCAGCGCTCCGGAAAAATAGTGGCTGAACTTGAACACGTTACTCACGGCTACCACGGGCGCACTTTAATCAACAACCTGTCCACGGTCATTTTACGCAAAGACCGAATTGGCATCATTGGGCCAAATGGTGCGGGTAAAACAACATTGCTGCGCATTCTTTTGGGTGAACTCGAACCCGATCAAGGCAGCGTGAAATCAGGCACAAACCTGAGCATCGCTTACTTCGATCAAATGCGGGGACAACTCGACGAAACCGCAACTGTGGCCGACACCATTAGCCCGGGAAGCGAATGGGTTGAAATTGGGGATCAACGCAAGCACATCATGTCGTATCTGGAAGACTTCCTGTTTCCCCCGGCTCGCGCACGATCACCGGTTAGCAGCCTTTCGGGCGGCGAGCGGGCACGGCTGGTACTGGCACGACTTTTCGCAACCCCGTCAAACGTTCTGGTTCTCGACGAACCCACCAACGACCTCGACATCGAAACGCTCGAACTTCTGGAAGAACTTCTGCAGGACTACCCCGGTACTGTGCTTCTGGTCAGCCACGACCGTGTTTTTCTAAACAATGTCGTCACGCAGACAATCGTCAGTGAGCCGGAGGGCCATTGGCAGGAATATGCCGGGGGATACGACGATTGGTTGGTGCAAAGCAACGTTAGCTCATCAAAGAATTCATCACAATCAGCCGTCAAGTCGCAAACGCAAGCTGCTGACGACGTGAGCCCTCACGCTCGGGAAGACAAAACGCCCGGGAAGAAACCAGCCGCAAATCGCGCCAGTCGATTCACTGCCTGGGAAGAAAAAGAACTCGAAGGTATCCCGGAAAAAATCGCCAAACTTGAAGCGCGCCAAGCGGAACTGGGGAACACTTTAAGTGACCCCAAAACCTATGAGAATACGCCGGACATTGCCATCGGCATCAATAACGAAATTACTGAAATCGACGATCAGTTAAACCGACTGTTCGAACGCTGGGAGGAGCTGGAATCGAAAAAAACCGGCACACAGTAACAAACGCCAAATCAGGTGTATGCTGCGTCAGCAAAACGCCAGGGTAAAGTTTCACCAGCTGCCAACGGCACCAACTCATCATCGCCCACACTAAGGGCATCGGGAATCGTGTAAGAAGCACGTTCCAACGTGATTTTTCGCTTGTTTACCGGAAGGCCATAAAACCTGGGGCCATTCAAACTGGCAAAGGCCTCAAGTTGATCAAGCTTGCCCACCGATTCAAATGCGGTCGCATAAAGCGCCATTGCGTATGGAGCCGTATAGCAGCCTGCGCAGCCACACGCGCTCTCTTTCATTCCCCTAAGATGCGGCGCGCTATCAGTGCCAAGGAAAAACCGGCCACTTCCTCCTGTTGCCGCCTCAAGCAAAGCTTGCCGATGAATTTCACGTTTCAAGACCGGCAAGCAATACATATGAGGACGGATTCCTCCATTAAACAAAGCATTGCGGTTATATAGCAAATGATGGGGGGTAATTGTGGCCGCTATTGGCCCGGCGGCGTCCCGCACGTACTCTGCGCCCTGACGTGTCGTCAAATGTTCAAACACCACCTTCAGCTCGGGCAGAGCATCCCTGAGCGGGATCATTACGCGATCGATAAAAACAGCCTCTCGATCAAAAATATCAATTTTTGGGTCTGTAACTTCGCCATGCGTCAATAATGGCATCCCAACTTTTTGCATCGCCTCTAACGTTGATAAACAACGACCCAGCAAATCCGTCACCCCGGCAGCGGAGTTTGTCGTTGCGCCCGCCGGATACAACTTAACACCGTAAACAATCCCGCTTTCCGCCGCTTTATAAATCTCGTCAGGCGGGGTATCGTCTGTAAGATACAGTGTCATTAATGGTTCAAATTCTTGTGTCTCCCCGGCAGTGTCATTCAATGCTTGCAGAATTCGCTTGCGATACGCAGCCGCTTGTTCAACCTTGACAACCGGTGGCGTTAAGTTCGGCATAACGATAGCCCGTCCAAATTGCCCCACGGAACCTCGAAGTACAGACCGCAGAATGTCTCCGTCGCGTAAATGCAAATGCCAATCATCCGGCTGAGTGAGGGTTAAGCTGTTTATTGAAATATCCATAGAAAAAGTCACAAAGTTTATACAGCCGGTTTGAGAATAAAGTTAATCGCAATATGTTAACGTGTTTCCTTTTCAATCGCAGACGGTACGCAGTTCTTATGCGGTGAAGCGCCACTGCGCAAACGCAACTCATATTTGCACCGATGCAGATTCTGGAAAAATAGAGTACAAGACAGTTTGCCCGGGTATTTCATATTCGCAGTACTCAGGGAAAACAAGATTTTTAATTTCACTGGAGCGAACCACATATGGCAACGACTACAAAAACGACCCGTAAACCCAATGCCGCGTTTATGAAGCCCCTTACTCCAAGCCCCACATTAGCGGCAATCATTGGTCCTGAAGCGGTTCCCCGCACGGAAGTTACCAAGAAAATTTGGGATTACATTAAGAAGCACGACCTGCAAGATCCAAAAAACCGTCGCAATATCAATGCCGACGACAAACTGCGCCCCTTATTTGGCAAAGAGCAGGTGTCTATGTTCGAATTAACCAAACTGGTTAGCAACCATTTAAAGTGAAACAAAGACACAACAAAAAAGCTGCCAATGGCAGCTTTTTTGTTGCTCTGTACTTTGCTTAAAGTTCGGGGCTTGGCGCTGCGCCCGACAATAACGCCAACCAGCCTTTGGCGATGCGGTATACCACCCAAACAATGGCAACCAACCCTGTTAACCACCCAATAAAAATCCACGTTGCCATTGCGCTAAGCACGAGCCACAACAAGCCCCACCAAAAAGTACGTATGATCCAATCGAAGTGACTGGCATATAAAGTACCCGCTGCATCACTTCGCTTCAGATACGCAAGCACAATTGCTGCTATCGAGGCAACACCCAGAAAACCCGCACTAATCAAACCCAAGGCAAAAAGCCCATAAACGATGTGAGTAAGCGTACGCAACGACACCCCGTTATTCTCTTCTGGTTGTAACGCATCCGACATGAAGTACCTCCTGGATTTATAAGTTTGCGGTTTATTCAGGCAATTTTACCGTTTTTTCGTTCTTCCAAAGTAAAACGCCCCAACATGTTTGATGTTGGGGCGTTTTGGTATAAGAGCCTGACGATGACCTAC
>TARA_R110000850_G_scaffold203228_1_pt1 | contig 209588 bp, 193 predicted proteins | sample TARA_R110000850 | Tara Oceans TARA_R110000850 (sample SAMEA4397586) | marine metagenome | biome: Polar Biome; feature: [SRF] surface water layer (ENVO:00010504); material: water (ENVO:00002006), including particulate matter (ENVO:01000060) such as... | depth 5 m | reverse complement strand
GATACTGACAAAGAATTCAGAGGACATTTTACATTGAAGCGATAAATTAATTAGTTACCCATGAACTTAAAAAAAAGCACCTACATCTTATTATTTTTTGCATTGATATTTCAATTTTCAAATGCACAAGATGGCATACCTGTTTATTCAGATTACTTTGCTGATAACTTATATATATTACACCCTTCAATGGCCGGAGCGGCCAACTCAGGGCAAATAAGACTAACAGCAAGACAACAGTGGTTTGATCAGAACAACGCACCCAATTTACAAACCCTTGCGGCCAATGTAAGATTGGGCGAGCAATCCGGATTGGGGGCAATTGCCTTTAATGATAAAAACGGTTTTCACTCTCAGGTGGGGGCATACCTTACCTATGCACACCATTTAAACTTTTCACGAAGTGATGTTGATTTGAATCAGTTGTCATTTGGTTTAAGTGCCGGTATAGTACAGACAAGGCTGGACGAAACAAATTTTGATTTGACAGACTTTGATCCGGTTATTGCCGGAATATTGCAAAGCACATCCTATTTTAACATAGATGTTGGTGCCTCATACAACCTTATGGACGTTTCTATGCACTTTACTGTTAAGAATTTAATTTTTCAAAACAGGAATTTGTTTACTGAAGAATTTGAATCAAATAATCAACGCAGGTATTTGTTTTCCGGTTCTTACACCTTTGGTGGGAAAGCATACTCTGATTGGACCTATGAGCCTTCTTTCTTACTTCAGTTTTTTGAGAGAACAAATGAATCTGCTGTGGATGTAAACTTCAAGGCATACTACAAGACTGATTTTGGACGTCTGTGGGGCGGCTTGTCTTACCGCAGAAGTTTTGATGGTGCTGAGTTTTTAAATGGTTCCAGTGTCTCAAGTCAAAAGCTTCAATACCTTTCACCGGTATTGGGTATAAATTACAATAAATTTATGTTTGCGTATACATATTCCTATCAAATAGGGGAGGTAAAATTTGACAATGGAGGCTTCCACCAAATCACTTTAGGCTTTAATTTTATGGATCGAGGCACAGCTTATGATTGTAACTGTCCTGCAGTAAATTAAGGAATATTGCTAAAAGTCAAGATACGTAATTGAAATATTTTTCTGATGCTTTTTTAGCAGGTCCTTAAGTGTCTCAGTTTTTGCATTTGTATAAAAAAGAGAAGCTGTTTTATGACGTATCAAGGTTTCTAATTTGTTGCTTTTCAATATCGCTTTTGTCTGTTTAGCAACAGCCCTTCCGGAATCGATTATGGTAACATCCTCAGGAAGCATTTTTTTTAATTGCGGGATTAAATAAGGGTAGTGGCTACACCCCAATACCAAATAGTCTATTTGGGCTTCCAGCATCGGGTTTAAATACTTGGAGAGTAAGGTAGTCATTTCCGGTGAATACAACTTGCCATTTTCAATTAAAGGAACCAGTCCTTCCCCTATTACTTCAATTACATTTATATTTTGCGCATACAATTCTGATGTCTTGCTGAACAAATCACTTTTAAGGGTTCCTTTGGTAGCCAGTATCCCTACTTGTTTTGTTTTTGTTTTTAAGGCAGCAGGCTTTATGGCAGGTTCAATCCCTATAAAGGGGATTGAATAGTTTTTCCGTAAATAATCAATGGCATTTGTTGTTGCAGTATTACAAGCAACAACTATAATTTTTGCATCTAAAGAAATTAGCTTTTCAGTATTTTTTATACTTAAACGAATTATATCTTCCCTGCTTTTATGGCCATAAGGGGCATTTTTACTGTCTGCTAGGTAGATAGTTTGCTCATATGGCATTAAAGCATTAATCTCTTTCCAAATAGAAGTTCCGCCCACACCTGAATCAAAAATACCAATGCGATTATTTTTCATGGATATAAAAATAAAAAAACTGCCCGACAAAAGACGGGCAGTTAGTTTAATTTATGAATGGGTTTAAAATTAAATTCCCAATTCTTTTTTTACAGCAGCTAGTAAATCCTCTCCGTCAGAGACAATAAGACCGCTTCCGGGTGTAGCATCCATTACATATTGAATGCCTTTGTCTTTTGCTACTTTTTGAATTGCGGCTCTGGCCTTTTCAAAAAGTGGCGAAAACAGGTCAGCTTCTTTTTTACGCAAGTCCTGAGCTGCATTTTGACGGTATTCACCTATTTTTTGTTGAGCACCTTGAACCTCTTCAAGTCTTTTTTGGTTTTCAGCCTCTGTTTTGGATTCGGCTTCAGCATCATAACGAACATACTTAGCTTCTAATTCTTTTTGCATTGATGTCAATTCTGCATCATATGTCTTTCTGATACGTTCCAACTCGTTTTGAGCAGCTTTTGTCTCGGGCATTGCTTCTATTAATGCTTGTGTATCGATATGAGCCATTTTTTGAGCATTGACAAAACTTGTAGCCCCTACCATCAGCACTAACGCTACGAATAATGATTTCATGTGTTTCATTGTAAAATTAATTAAGTGTTAAAGTGTTTGATTAAAAATTTGTAATTATACTAGTTAAGGTTTTTATTTACTGTCACCGCTGCCATCTCCCTCATCGTCTCCTGCTGTTTGAGGGGGCGCATTGTTATTTCCTCTTGCATTCATAATAGAGTCCTGTCTTCTTTGTCTTTCCTCAAGGATTTGATTTCTTCTTGCTTCTTGTTCTGCTTTTCTTGCATCCCTGATGGAATCCTGAACCCTTCTTCTTTCTTCTATTATTTGTTCTCGTGTGGGTGTCTCAGAATTAGAGGTATTATTTTTACCATCTATTTCAGGTTCTTCGTCACCTTCTTCGGTATTTCCTTGATTTCTTTCTTCCAGAATGCGATTGCGTCTTTCTTCAAATTCTCTTTGCTTGGCATCTCTTATGGAGTCTCTCACCCTTCTGCGCTCTTCTAAAAGGGCCTCTCTTTCTTTTTTCTTGTCTTCAATTAATTGCTCCCTTTCAGTAAGTGCTTTATCTTGTTCTCCTGAGAGTGCATCGCGCTTTTCAATATCCCTTTTATCCTGTCTGCTTTCAGCCTGAGTTCTTTTTGCTGCCCTGGTGATGCTTCTGATAATTTGATCACTAATGTCATTTCTCTCAGCGGCATAGAGCATTACAACGTCTGCTGATTTGTCAAAAATAAAGTCATATTCCCTGTTTCCTGCTATTTCCTGAACAGCGTTAAATACCTGGTCCTGGATGGGTTGTACCAATTGTCTTTTTTGAATAATCAAATCTCCATTTGGGCCAAAACGGTCTTGCTGGTATTGAAACAATTCATCTTCTTTAATTTTTATATCCTCTTCTCTTTCTTCAACAAGCTCGGGAGTTAAAAGAACCCTTTCATTACTCAAATTGATTTTTAACTGGTCTATTTCTTTTTGCATCTTTTCAATATCCTTTTTCCAGCGTTGTACCTTCCCTTCAAGTTGAATAGAGGCCTCTTGATATTCAGGAACATTTTCAAGAATATATTCCATATCGATATATCCAATTCTTACACCTCTTTGTGATTGCGCTTCAAACACACAAGTGAAAAGAAGGATTGCAGCGAGAAAAAATAACTTGTTTTTCATAATCGTGGTTGTTTAGAGAAAATATCGTGCCAAAATTAAAATTGTTGCCCTATGATAAAGTGAGTTTCCCATCCATTTGCTCCTTCAGTACCCGGAATAGGGTCAAACCCATATCCAAAATCAATACCCAACAATCCAAACGCTGGCATAAATATACGAATTCCTGCGCCGGCTGAACGATTTATTTGAAACGGATTGTAATCTTTGAATCCGTTATAAGTCGCTCCGCCTTCAATAAAGGTGAGTGCATATATTTGCGCCATTCCTTCAAGGGTAATAGGGTATCGCAATTCTAACGAAAATTTGTTAAAAATAGTATTTCCGTCTTGAGGTGACAAAGATTGGTTAGGATATCCTCTCAAGGAGATGATTTCCCTTCCGTCCAGACTAAAAGCTCCAAGGCCGTCACCTCCCATAAAGAAACGCTCAAAAGGCGGAATACCCCTGTCTAGATTATAGGCACCCAAAAAGCCAAATTCAGCTTGTGGTCTCAAAATAAGTTTATCAACAATGCGGGTATACCAGGTTCCTTTAAACTTGATTTTGTAGTATTCCAACCAGTTAAAACGTTCTTGGTCTATTAAACTCTGGTCTGGAGTGCCGTCCGGATTTTGAAACTCAGGATCACTGCTCAATGTACTATATTTTACATCATTAAACAAGGAGTAGGGGGGTGTTAATTTAGCGGTAATACTAAAATCTGAACCACCTAGCGGATACACCGGATTTGTAAATGTATTGTTTCTGCTGAGACCAATGGTGTATGCAAGGTTGTTAGAAAACCCGTTACCAAAGGTAAACAGTCCTGTATTATAGTTTTGAAGGTTATAATGCTGAAAACTCAATGCATGCGAAAGTACAAAGTGGTCATCAGGCCATTGCAATCTTTTTGCAAGGCCAATGGAGCCCCCGGTAATTAAAAAGCTTCTGTCCTTGTCTGCTTCCCGAGATTGGAAGTCATACAGGAATTGTATGGTGTGGGAAAATGAAAAACTGAACTGAACCGGTTTTTTTCCTCCCAACCAAGGTTCTACCAATGACAAACTATAGGTTTGGTAAAAGCTGCTGGCTTGGGCTCTTAACGAAAGTTTTTGACCGTCACCCATAGGTAAGGGTTTGTATGCATCGCCATTGAATATGTTACGCAGTGAGAAATTGTTGAATGAGAGACCCAGCGTTCCCACAAAGCCGCCACCGCCATAACCTCCCTGAAGCTCAATCTGGCTCGCGCCTTTTTCTTCTACAGTGAACTGCATATCCAGTGTGCCGGCATCGGGATCAACATTTTGAAAATCAGGTCGGATGTTTTCGGCGTCAAAGAAGCCAAGTTGACCCAGTTCCCTGATAGTTCTTACCACATTAGTTTTGCTGTATTTCTGGCCGGGTCTTACACGTAATTCCCTGTATATTACATGGTCATTTGTTTTGTCATTTCCCACCACGGTAACATTGTTAAAATAAGCAAGTTTCCCTTCATAAATCCTGACTTCAAAATCAATGGTGTCATTTTGAACATTTACTTCAACAGGATTTATGCGAGAGAATAAATAGCCGTTGTTTTGATAAGCGTTGGTAATATCATCTGCATCAGGGTTTGTGTCATCAGCGATTCTTTTTTGCAACAAGACGCCGTTATAAACATCACCTCTTTTGATACCCATAAAGTTTCTCAGTTCCTGATCTGTATAAACACTGTTGCCAATAAACCTTAGGTCACCAAAATAGTGTTTTCTGCCTTCCTCAACTTCGATAAAGAGTTCAATGTTTTTTTCATCAATTACAGCCAGGGAATCTGAAATAATGCGGGCATCGCGAAAACCATTTTCCTTATACTTGGAGACGAGAGAAACTTTATCCTCTTCATAATCTGCCGCGATGTATTTTGATCGTTTTAAAAAACGGAGCAGGTTTTTCTGTTTGGTGTTTTTCATCGCCTTTCTCACTTTTGCGTCACTGAGCTCTGAGTTTCCTGCAATATTGATATTCTTAATTTTAACTTTCTGGCCTTTTTCAATGGCTATTTTTAAATCCTGTCCAACTTCTGAACCGGTTGAATCTATAACCGGAGAAGAACTAATGACTGCCTCAGCATTCAAAAATCCTTTGTCTTTGTATTTTTTTTCAATAAAATTTTGTGTGGTAGTAATGAGGTTTTTTGTGACTTTAGTACCTTTTGTCAACTTTATCTCATTACGCAGCTCTTTGGTTTTCCCTTTTCTTAATCCGGTTATGGAAACTTCATTTAAGGTGGGGAGTTCTGTAATGTTGATTTCAAGATCCACAACATCTCCTTCAATGTTTGTGACATAAATGTTTACATCACTAAAGAGGTTTTCGTCCCACAACTTTTTAATAACACTGCTAATGCGATCACCGGGAATATAGACTTGCTCACCTTCTTTTAAACCGGCAAATGTGATTACAGTGAGTTCATTAAAACTCTGGGCACCGGCCACGGATATTTTACCAATGGTATATTTTTTTCCGGTATCCATTGGGTTTTGTTGAGAGAAAACCAGCAAAGGCAATGATAGGATTAGAAATAAAGTATAAATTGATTTCATGCGTTTTGATAATGAAACCATATTAGTTAAGTTGATCACTAGTTTTTCCAAATCTTCTTTCTCGGTTTTGATAATTTATAATTGCTTCAAAAAGATTTTCTTTATGAAAATCCGGCCAAAGCACTTCTGTAAAGTAAAGCTCAGCATATGCAATTTGCCATAGCAAAAAGTTGCTAATGCGCTGTTCTCCACTGGTTCTAATGAGTAAATCTACATCGGGTAAATTTAGCGTGTAAAGATGCTCATTTATAATTGTTTCGTCAATTTTTTCGATGGAAATTATATTATTTTTAACTTTATGGCATAGTTCCTTCACAGCCTGCGTTATTTCTTCCCTGGAGCCATAACTTAAAGCTAAAGTCAGCACCATTTTATCGTTGTTTTTTGTTTTTTCAATAACTTCCAGAAGCTCTTTATTGGCTTTTGAAGGCAATGCATTTATATTTCCAATGGCATTGAGCCGGATACCGTTCTCCTGAAGCGTTTTAATTTCTTTTTTTAAGGAAGAGACGAGGAGGTTCATCAAGGTTTTGACTTCCATTTTGGGTCTATTCCAGTTTTCAGTAGAGAATGCATAGAGCGTCACATATTGAATCCCCAAGTCACCACATCCTTCAACGACTTCTTTCACGGCATTGGCTCCCTTTTCATGACCTGCAGTGCGGAACAAACCCTTGAGTTTTGCCCAGCGGCCATTTCCGTCCATAATCACGGCAAGGTGAATAGGTAGTTTTGATTTGTCTATTTGATTGACTAAACTCATCAGCAATTAAAAAGCACAATAACAAGGTTTTCTTCCAAACATCACCGTTAGGTTAATACCGGCAAATACATACCAGTCATTACTGTTCAGGTTTCCAAATTGCAGATTGGGATTTCCTTCCTTTTCTCCAGTGGGATTGCTTCCGTCAAGGTTGTCAGTAAAAGTATACCGGGCGCCTATTTCAATGCCCGCTACCATAAACCTCCCAACGGTTGCTTTATAACCCACAACCATAGGTATGGCAAAAGCCCAATCGTTATCATATTTTTTTATTTGGTTGTTTCTCGGGTCCAAAAATAAGCTTTCATAATTAAAATAGGTAATTCCTGTGTATAAATATGGTGCTTGCTGCGGTTTGGAACTGTGTGTGTTAAATTCCCAAAAAGTATATTCAATACCCAGAGACAATTCTTTGACGCTATTGTCAAAGGAAAAGCCCCTTGCCAATCTCCTGTCATCATCTGCATCTGCATCATCAGCATTTAGGGATGCCACAAGTGCTGTAAAGCGAAAAGAATGCCGGGGGCTCCTGTTCCACCTGAAAAGTGCACCAAAAGCCAAATCATTTGGGGCGATATAGTTTGTTGGGCCCACATCCCCAATATAATTTACACCACCCACCGTGCCACCTATTTCATAGGTCTGGGAGTGTGATGCCTGTATACAGAATAAAATAATTAATGCGGTTGCAAAATGCTTCATAAACCTTAAAAGTTTGCAAATATAACAATTATGTTTGCTCTGCAACAGGCAAAGCAAAATACTCACACTTGATTAACAAAAATTGAGGTGATTTATTGCCTAGTTTCTCTTGTCCTCACCCCATAAAAGTTTTTTACGCAGCGTTTTGATGAAACTATCCTCGTGAAGTTGAATCATTTTTAAGGTAAATGGGGATTTTTTAATGGTAATCTCGGTTTCATTGGAAAGCGTGGCAATACGTGAGTCGAGCGAAACAAGATAATTGTCTTCACGACCGGTGACTTTGAGTTTGATTTCAGTGGAATCAGGAATAACAATGGGTCTCGCATTGAGGTTGTGCGGGGCTATGGGTGTTAATATAAAACTTGTTGAACTGGGTTCGAGCACAGGACCACCACAACTCAAAGAATAACCTGTTGAGCCGGTGGGAGTGGAGACAATGAGCCCGTCAGACCAATAAGAAGTGAGATACTCATCATTGAGATAGGTTTCCACTTTGATCATTGAAGTGGTATTTTTGCGGATGACGCTTATTTCGTTTAAAGCAAAATTCAGTGTTTTTATATCGTGGTGGTCCGGCGATACATCAATGCTTAAAAGTGTCCTTTCGGAAAGGGTGTAATCGCCATTCATTATTTTATCGACACAGCTGGTGATTTCCTCTTTTTGAATACTTGCCAAAAAGCCCAAACGACCGGTGTTGATCCCGGCAAAAGGAATGTTTAAATCCTTGATGTAAGTAATTGACTTTAAAATAGTACCGTCACCACCAATACTGAAAAACAGATCAAAACCGGAATCCAGCTCCTTGAACGTAGGAAATTGGAGGTCTTGGGTGTCAATTTCCTTGTTTTCACTAATAAGGCTATGGAAGTTTTCTTCAATAAAAATGGACACATTGTTTTTGCTCAGGACATCTAAAAGGAGTTTGATATAAACACTTGAGTTTTCGTGGTAAAATTGTCCGTAAATTCCAACTTTTAGAGGTTTCATGGCAAGTTGTTTGGTTTTTTATTGATGTTTATTGGGTGAGTTTTTCTAATAATTTATTTTCTAATCAGCATTACTGACCACTGCCTCTTAAATATTAAGATATTTATCGAGATACTCTGACCGTTCTTTTAAATTATCGGTCCATTTATCTTCATCATGGCTGGAAATAATTTCATATCCATAACGCCTAAAAGTTTGTACAATGGCATTCATTCCCGTGTGACCGATTTTGATAGTGGTTTGTGTCTTTTCCCCTTCGATTTTTGAAACAAAAACCCCTAAGATTTTGGCATTGTTTGACTCGATAATCTGACAGATTTCACTAAAGGAGTAATCCCGCGAACCTTTTTGGATTTCAAGAATACCGCCATTTTCGTTAAGGAAAGGGGTGTTGTTGAAAAGGCTCATGATATCAGCAAGTTCAAAATATCCCATATAGTTGTTTTGCTCATCGAGCACCGGCATAATGTTGCTCGCGTGATTTGCAAAGGCTTCGATAATATCAAGCCAGTTTGTATCTTCTCTTACAAAAAAGGGCTCAAGGGCATATCTGAAATCGGAGAGTTTTTTGGTGGAGTCAAAACAATGTGCATCGGTTTCAGAAACACAGCCCACAAAAACACCTTCTTTTAAAACCGGGATATGGGAATAGGTCAACTGGTTGAATGCATTCTTGACATCCACCATCTCAGTGGCGATGTCAAAAGGGTCAATGTCTCTTATAATATATAATTGAGTGTCCACGATTAAAATTTATTTCGCAAATTAATTAAAATAGTACAGATGGTCGTTATGCATCTTTGTATTTTTGTAATTCAAAAGTACAATTTATGACAAAGCTTAGCGTAAATATTAACAAAATTGCAACGTTGCGAAATGCAAGGGGGGGGAATGTACCCGATTTACTAAAGACAGCAAAGGATATTCAGGAATTTGGTGCGCAGGGCATCACCATTCACCCACGGCCTGATGAACGTCACATTCGCCGGCAGGATGCCTATGATTTAAAACCCATTGTGCATACCGAATACAATATTGAAGGCAATCCCTTCCGGCCGTTTCTGGATATGGTGCTCGAAATAAAACCCACTCAGGTTACCTTAGTGCCTGATAGTGACGATGTGCTCACCTCAAACGCAGGCTGGGATACCGTTAAACACAAAGATTTCTTGGTAGATGTGATTGCAGAGCTGAAGCAAAACGGAATACGCACCTCAATATTTGTGGACCCCGATTTAAAAATGATCGAAGGCGCCAAAGCCACCGGTACAGATAGAATTGAGCTCTACACCGAAGAATTTGCCCGTCAATATGAACTAGGAAACAAAGAAGGGGTTAAACCCTATGCATATGGCGCTCATCTGGCAAACTCGCTGGATTTAGGGGTCAATGCCGGTCACGACCTTTCACTGGATAATATCGCTTTTTTTAAACAAGAAGTTCCCGGACTGCTGGAAGTTTCCATCGGTCATGCCTTGATTTCTGAAGCTTTGTATTTGGGATTGGAAAATGTGGTGGGGATGTATCTTCAAAAATTAAAATAAATTTATGGTATTATATGCAAACATAGAAGGCACCGGTACCCCGTTCTTAATCCTTCACGGATTCCTGGGAATGGGTGATAACTGGAAAACCCTGGGCAGTGATTTTGCTGAAAACGGCTATGAAGTCCACCTCATCGACCAGCGCAACCACGGCAGGAGCTTTCACGATGATGAGTTCAGTTATGAAGCTATGGCAGAAGATTTGAAAACCTATTGCGACCACCACAAATTAAAAGATGTGATATTATTGGGGCACTCCATGGGCGGGAAAACGGCGATGCTTTTTGCTAGCCAATACCCTGAATATGTATCAAAGTTAATCGTCGCAGATATTGCACCCAAATTTTACCCGCAACACCATCAGGATATTTTAAAAGGCCTTTCATCCCTGGACTTCAGTAAAATTGATTCAAGGGAGGATGCAGATGTTCAGCTCAAAGAATACATATCCATTAAAGCAGTGCGCCAGTTTTTGTTAAAAAACCTTTACCGCAAAGAGAGAGAGGAATATGGCCTGCGCATCAACTTGCCGGTACTCATTGAGCATATTGAAGAAGTGGGGAAAGGGCTGCCTCAGGAAGCAGTCTATAATGGGGAAACATTGTTTTTAAAAGGGGAAAAATCAGGCTATATTGAAGAGATGGATGAATTGGTCATTCAAAAACATTTCCCGAAAGCCAACATAAAAAGCATTCCAAATGCCGGTCACTGGCTGCATGCAGAAAATCCAAAAGCCTTTTTTAAAGAAGTGATGTCATTTTTGAAATAATCATTTTATTCACAGATTAGAATTTTTCAGTAACTTTAGGATTGTTAAACAATAAAAACTCCCAAGCATGAAACTAATCATCCAGATTCTTTTAACAGCGGTTGTCGTTTTGGTACTTGCTGAAATCCTTTCAGGGGTGAGCGTCAATTCTTTTACCACTTCGTTAATTGTAGCGGCTTTATTGGCATTACTCAATGTAACGATTAAACCCATTTTAATATTCCTCACCCTGCCGGCAACCATCATTACTTTCGGTTTGTTTCTGCTGGTGATTAATGCGGTGATCATTTTGTTGCTTGACTATTTAATTGGCGGTTTTATTGTTACAAATTTCTGGTGGGCGCTCTTATTTAGCCTGTTACTTTCACTCTGCCAATCCATATTATATTCCCTGGTGGAAAGGAAATAAGATTCCTTATATCCAAAGAGTTAAACCTTTTGCGGTGTTGATAAATTATCGTAAATTTGCACCCGTTTTAAAAAGCAAGCCCGCAGTGGGCGTGCATAAATGGGTTATTACTTAAAATTACTTTATGAACATTACCAAAAAAGAAATAGATAGCTTAAATGCTGTGTTGAAAGTAGATATTTCAAAAGATGATTACGCACCGCGTGTTGAAAAAATCCTTTCAGATTACAAAAAAAATGCAAACATCCCCGGCTTCAGAAAAGGACACGTGCCCATGGGAATGATCAAAAAACAGTATGGAAAAGCAGTTTTGCTTGATGAAGTAAACAAACTTATCCAGGAATCACTTCACAAATACCTTACGGAAGAAAAACTGGATGTTCTGGGCAATCCGTTACCCAAAAATGAAATGGACATCAATTGGGATGCAGATGATTTTGCCTTTGAATTTGAAGTGGGTCTTGCGCCATCTTTTGAGATTGATTTAAATGCAAAACCCGTTACAAATTATAAAGTTGTTGCAGATAAAGAATTTTTGGACAACCAGGTGAAGTCCATCAGAAAGCAATATGGAAAACTTATTTCCAAAAACGTAATTGAAAAAGGAGACGAAATTACCGGAACCTTTAAAAATGATGAAAAAGAAATAGACAATAAAGCTACTTTTCCTTTAGATAAAATAAAAGGCAAAAAACAATTGGAGCAATTGCTTGGAGCCAAAGTAGGTGACACCCTTACCTTAAAAACCAAAGGCCTGTTTGAAGATGAGCATGACAATGAGACTTTTTTAAAAGTGTCACACGATGATACCCACGGCCTGGATATTGAAGTTTCCCTTACCATTGAAGAAGTAAACAAAAGGGAAGAGGCTGAACTCAATCAGGAGCTTTTTGACAAAATTTTCGGAGAAGGTGTCGTTAAAAGTGAAGCGGAATTGCGTGATAAAATCAAAGAAGATGCAGAGCGTCAATTTGAGCAACAATCAGATCAGGTATTGCTGAACAATGCAGTGGAAAGTCTGATTGAAAATACCAAATTTGACCTTCCCGGTGAATTCCTGACACGCTGGATTCAAAAAAGCGGTGAAAAAGAACTCACCGAAGAAGAAGCAAAAGCTGAATATGAGCGTTCTGAAAAAGGACTTCGTTACCAGTTAATCGAAGGAAAGCTGATGGCAGACCATAAGCTTCAGGCAAATTTTGAGGAACTAAAAGACTATACCAAAGCGATGATAGCTTCTCAAATGATGCAGTATGGCCAGATGAATCCTTCTGAAGAAGAAATGGATAACATTGCCGCACGAATCCTCTCAAATCAGGATGAGGCAAAACGCCTTGCAGAGCAATTGAACCAGCAAAAAATGCTGAAATTTTTCAAGGAAAACGCAAAATTAAAAACCAAAGAGGTTTCTTATGATAAATTTGTGAAAGAAGCTTATCAATAAATCAACGATAAATTAGTTATATTTAGGCGTTGAATAAGTATATTTAACGCCTTTTTTAACTCATAACATTACAATAAATTATATGGATTACGGTAAAGAATTTGAAAAATATGCAACTAAGCACCATGGTGTAAGCAGTACCTATTTTGGCGATATTATAAGCAGTATGACACCTTATATCATTGAGGAACGACAGTTGAATGTCGCTCAGATGGATGTGTTTTCCCGCTTGATGATGGACAGGATTATCTTTATGGGAACCGCCATCAACGACCAGGTTGCAAACATTATTCAAGCACAATTGTTGTTTTTGGAAAGTACAGATGCCTCAAAAGACATTCAGATATACATCAACTCTCCGGGGGGAAGTGTATATGCCGGTTTAGGCATCTATGATACCATGCAGTTTATAAAACCTAATGTCGCTACCATTTGCACCGGTATGGCCGCTTCTATGGGAGCCGTCTTGTTATGTGCGGGTGAAAAAGGAAAGAGAAGTGCTTTACCACATTCCAGAGTGATGATCCACCAGCCATTGGGAGGTGCTCAAGGGCAGGCAAGTGATATTGAAATTACTGCGCGTGAAATTGTAACCTTAAAAGAAGAATTATATAAAATCATCGCCAAGCATTCCGGTCAGAAATATGAGAAAGTATATGAAGACAGTGACCGTGATTTCTGGTTAAAAGCAGATCAGGCACTGGAATATGGAATGATTGACGAAATATTAACGAGAGATAAAAAGTAATTCAATGTTTAAAGTTCAAGGTTCAAGGTTTTTAACAACTTTGAATATTGAACCTGAAACTAAAAAAGATGGCAAAAGAAAATTTAGAATGTTCCTTTTGTGGACGTAAAAAAGCTGAAACCAATCTATTGATTGCCGGCCTTGACGCACACATTTGTGACCGATGTATAGAGCAAGCCCATGGCATTGTGATGGAAGAGGCAACTCATTCTTCCAAATCACAGTTGTCAAGTGAATTGATGTTGAAAAAACCTAAAGCCATAAATGCTTTCCTGGATGAATACATCATCGGGCAGGAGCACACTAAAAAAGTGATGTCTGTGGCGGTTTACAATCATTATAAGCGTCTTTTACAACCACCGACAGATGACGATATCGAAATTCAAAAAAGTAACATCATCATTGTGGGTCAGACCGGAACCGGAAAAACCCTTATCGCCAAGACCATCGCCAGAATGCTCAATGTACCTTTGGCCATCGTTGATGCAACCGTGCTTACTGAAGCGGGTTATGTGGGTGAAGATGTTGAAAGCATTTTAACCCGATTGTTGCAGGCAGCAGATTATGACTTGGAAAAAGCACAAAACGGAATAGTTTTCATTGATGAGATCGATAAAATCGCCAGAAAGAGTGATAACCCCTCTATTACCCGTGATGTTTCGGGTGAAGGAGTACAGCAGGCATTGTTAAAACTTTTGGAAGGAACCACGGTAAACGTTCCGCCAAAGGGAGGAAGAAAACATCCGGACCAGAAGTTTATAGAAGTCAATACAGAAAACATTCTCTTCATTGCAGGTGGTGCTTTTGACGGAATTGATAAGAAAATCAAGCAACGTCTCAATTTACAGGCAGTGGGCTTTAGTGCTTCAAAATCTGATGACGTAATTGAACGGGATAATTTATTGCAATACATCATTCCTAAAGACTTAAAGGATTTTGGTCTTATTCCTGAAATTATTGGGCGACTTCCCGTTTTGACTCATATGAATCCTCTGGATAAAGAAACCTTAAGGGCTATTTTAACAGAACCCAAAAATGCCATTATCAAACAATATGAAAAACTGTTTGAAATGGATGACATTAAATTTACAATAGAAGATGAAGCCCTTGACTTTATTGTAGAAAAGGCGATAGAATACAAACTGGGGGCTCGTGGATTGCGTTCACTGTGTGAAGCGGTCCTTACCGATGCCATGTTTGAAATGCCCGGTACCGATGAAAATAATCTGGAAGTATCCAAAGAGTATGCTGAGCAAAAGCTCAATAGTTCTACCATCAAAAAATTAAAGGCAGTTTCATAAAGTCTAAGATATTTAAAATTTAAAGCCCTCAAGAATAAATCCTTGAGGGCTTTTACATGTTGCGATTATGTAATATTTTTATGGAGTAGCCAGTATGGTTTTTTTACCGGCCTGTGAAATGCGTTGCTTTACTAAATCCTTTTTAGCCTTTAATGAAAAAGTGACTTCTTCATTTTTTTCCAACTGAAACGATTTTGATGTCCCACAAGAAAAAAGAGAAACACTAAACATTGCAATTAAAAGGATATATATTGTTTTTTTCATTACTTGGATTTTGATTAATTCAACGGGGCAAATCTACCTTGTAAGAATTCTATTACCAAAACTTTTAGTTGAAGGGGCCGGAAAGTCGATTAAGTGTAAAAATAAGGCCTTTTTGCTGCAAATACCAATAAATCAGTAATTTACGAACTTACCGTGGTCGTTAATTTGTGCCTTTTATCGATGATTTTAGGAGGTGCTACTGATTCATCCGGAGCAATTCTTCGATAAAATCCCTGGAATTTGATAAACGGGGTACTTTATGTTGCCCGCCGAGTTTGTCTTGTTGTTTTAGCCATTGATAAAACAGGTCTTTTTTGGCAATATTTATTTTTAGTTGATTCAGCGTGGTATTGTTAAATCGCTTAGCTTCATAATCACTGTTTACGTGTTGAAGCGCCTCATCAAGCAATTGTGTAAACTGTTCCAGGTTTTCAGGAGGAGTTTTAAATTCAATGATCCACTCGTGGGCTCCTTTTTCTTTTCCTTTCATAAACACCGGTGCCACGGTATAATCCACAATTTCAGAATGGGTAGCGGTAGTTACTTTTCGTAATGCGTCTTCGGCATTTTCAATAATCAGCTCTTCTCCAAAGACGTTGATGTGATGTTTGGTGCGGCCGGTAACTTTGATACGGTAGGGGCTTGTTGAGGTAAAACGCACAGTATCCCCTATTTTATAGCGCCACAAACCCGAATTGGTTGTAATAATAATCGCATAGTTCTTTCCCACTTCCACCTCACTCAAAGGAATGACTTTCTCTGAAGTGGTTTCATAAAGATCCATAGGGATAAACTCATAAAAAATACCATAATCGAGCATCAACAACAATTCCTTATTACTGTTGCGGTCTTGTATGGCAAAAAATCCTTCCGAGGCATTGTAGATTTCGTAATAACGAAAATTTTCTTTTGGCAAAATTTTATTGTATTGCTCGATATAAGGGTTGAAACTCACCCCGCCATGAAAGTAAACTTCAAGATTGGGCCAGATTTTAAAAAGATTATCCTCACCTGTGGTTTCCAAAACATTGTTCAGCAATACAAGCATCCATGAAGGTACACCGGCAAGACTGGTTACATTTTCCTGAACAGACTCATTGACAATGGCCTGCATTTTTATTTCCCAGTCAGACATCAATGAAACTTCGTTGCTGGGCGTGCTGCTGTATTCTGCCCAGAAAGGCATATTGGCTATGAGAATGGCAGAAAGGTCGCCAAAAGCAGTCCCGTTGTCTTTATAGAGATCTTTGCTTCCCCCCAGGCGCAGGCTTTTGCCTAAAAAGAGTTGAGAGTCAGGATTGTTGTTTAAATACATGCATAAGAGGTCTTTGCTGGCTGCATAATGGCAGTCTTCCAAAGCCTCTGTACTCACCGGTATAAACTTGCTTTTTGCATTGGTAGTTCCGCTTGATTTAGCAAACCATTTGATGGGGGTGGGCCAGAAGATATTGTTTTCACCACGGCGGGAACGTTCAATGCGGGATTCATTTTCTTCATACGTGCTCACGGGGACGCGCTCAGCAAAGGTTTTGTAATTGGTAATCGAGGCAAAGTCATATTGTTTGCCGATTTCGGTATTTTTCGCCTTGAGCAAAAGGATGTGAAGCAATTCTTCCTGTACTTCATTGGGGTACTTGAGAAACAATTCTATTTGATGGAATCGTTTCTTGAGAAACCAAGATGCAATGGAGTTAACAATGGGAATTGGCATAAAAAAAGTATCTTTATTGCTGTAAAATCGCTTTGTAAATTTAAACTTAATTTTTTGTAATGCAATACCACGGCGTCTTAACCAAAATGCAAACGGAATTTACCAGTCCCATTCAGTACTACTTAGTCTTTGAGAATGACTTTCTTAACCTCAATCAGCTGCTGGGAAAAAAAATAAAAATTCAATTTGCGGGCTATCAATGTTTGTCTTGTGGACAGGATAAGAAAATCTTCAGGCAGGGGTTTTGTTATGATTGTTTTTACAGCATACCTGCTGCCGGAGATTGGATTATGAACCCTGAACTAAGCAAAGCGCATCTCGATATAGAAGACCGTGACCTGGACTATGAAAAAAGGGTTCAGTTACAGCCGCACATTGTGTACTTGGCCAACTCCAGCAATGTCAAAGTGGGTGTTACCCGAAAAAGCCAAATCCCCACTAGGTGGATTGACCAGGGGGCCCACGAAGCCATTGAAATTGTGGAAGTACCCAATCGTTACCTTGCCGGAATTACTGAAATTGCACTGAAACAACATGTTTCAGACAAAACGAACTGGCGTAAGATGTTGCAAAACGATGTGTTGGACTTAAACCTTGTTGAAATCAGGGATTCCTTAAAAAAATACATTCCCGAAGAAGCACAGGAATATTTTATAGCATCAAACGCTGAAACCAATATTGATTTTCCAGTATTGCAATATCCCACAAAACTCAAAACCCTCAATCTGGAAAAAACACCACACTATGAAGGTGTGTTAAAGGGCATCAAAGGTCAGTATTTGCTGTTTGAGGACAATACGGTTTTCAATGTGCGCAGCAGTGAAGGGTATGTTGTTGATTTAATGATAAGTTAATCAATCAACCGCTTTTCAATATAATTTGAATTCATCACGCCCAGAGCGCCCATATAGGTCATTTTAAAAGTAACCACATCACCCACTTTATATTCTTTTTGGGTATCTGTGACATTCAGTACCAGCATATCTGAACTCGCACCAATAAAAGTCAGATCAGTATCGATGGGGAATAAATAAGCAATTTTAGAAATATCCAGGAGGCCAATATCCAGTATGGCTCTTTTTTGGAGCGTTCCAAATTCGCTTTCGTCAATTTCAAAAACCTCTCCTGAGGGGTTGGCTTCCATTTCGCCATAAGGAATGGAGGGTTTTTCAGTGATTTCAATTATCTCTGAGTGGAGTAAAAAGACATCATCTTTCATACCTTCAATGGTTTCGTTTTCAAAAAGATCAACTCCAAAAAATAAGGTTTCACCAATCCTGAAATGATTAACACCCTTTGGCACCAATCCTTTCATCAGTAACGGCACCATCACGGAAGAACCTCCCGAAACACCAATGATTTTCTTGCCAAATTTAGCTTCAATTAATTGCTCATAAAGGCTTAATTGTATCAATTTATCTTTGCTGGGCATAACACCGCTCAAACAGTTGAGGTTGGAACCAATACCCACCACTTCAATGTTGGGAAGTTCAAATACCTTTTTATAGAAATCTATCAAATCTTCACCCATGATACCTTCACGCAGGTCACCCAACTCAATCATTATAATAACACGGTGAATCTTGTTTTGTCTTACGGCTTCTTCAGAGAGCCATTGGATGGTGGTATATTCTGTGTTGAAACTTACATCGGCAAATTTTATAATGTCTTTGATGATTTTTTTTGCCGGGGGTTTGATGTAAATGGTTTCTTTTTCGGGGGCAATTGATTTTATGGTTTTCAGGTTACCCAGTCGGGCATCACAAACTTGTTCAGGACCTAAAGAGAGAATGTACTTCAGGTATTTTTCATTACCGCACAACATCTTTAAAACAGGCGCCCATTCGATATCATTTTTTTTAAAAAGGGATTGTAAAAAAGTATAATTGTGCTTTAGTGATGATTTGCTTAAAGTTATAGAAGCCATAATTTTTTGTGTTTCGGCGCAAGCCTATTTTTTCACTATTAAATACAAAAATAAGGAAATTAAAACGCCTATGAGAATCGGGTCAAATCCAAAGGGTATTTCAATAGCTAAAAAGGTAAGCAATAATGTCGTGAACCCGCCCGAAAGCATCGCCAAAAGTGCCGCAACCGGCTTTTTCTTTTTTGACCATAACATCCCCAAAACAGGAACCAGCAACCCTGAAACCATAAAGGCATAAGAAAGTAGCATCAGGTCAAGCACACTGGTCATATAACTCGCAATGAGAACGGCACTAAAACCAATGATAAAAGTAATTACCTGAGAAATGCGAATGGCCCTGGGATTATCTTCTTTCAGCCCCAGTATGTCAGTTACAAAATTTCCTGAAGAAGCCAGCAAACAGCTATCGGCCGTTGATATAATTGCTGAAAAATAAGCTGCCATCATCAAACCCATAAGTCCGGCAGGAAGGATATTTTTGAGCAAGAGCGGTAAACCAATCTCAGGATCCATCGTGGAGACCTGCGCAAAACCATCTGCGATAAAGAGCCCTTGTTCTGCACCCACACGGGCGAGTAATCCAAGGGCAATTCCCATAAAAGCCATCACAGGCCATTCAAAAAGTCCGGCGATATACCAGGCTTTTTTGGCTGTTTTTTCATCCTTACAGGCATAGATGCGTTGGTACAAAGTCATCCCCACAAACCAGATGGGGACGATGGTTATAAACCAATTGGCAAATTGTACCCAGCTGAGGTTGGTCAACGAAAAGAATTCTGCCGGTAACACGGCTTGTATTGCTTCCCAGCCACCCAGTTTAAAATAAGCAATGGGTATTCCCACAAAGATGAGTCCAATCATCAAAATGGCCCATTGGAAGGTGTCTGTATAGATAACCGCTTTGATTCCGCCAAAAACGGTATAAATCACAGCTACGGCACCCATAATATATAGAGCGTGTAGTAAGTCCAATTCAGGGAATGTACCAACGGCAAGTTTGGCTCCGGCTAATAGTTGGGAGGAAGTAAACCCAAGATACCCAATAAATGAAATAATACCGGCCACGAGTGCCACGGTCACGCCATAGTTTTCCTTGAGCAATTGCGGAAACGTCAAAAAGCGGTGTTTGTGTCCTTTGTGAATAACTTTAGGTATAAGTAAAACGGCACTCAACCAGGCACCAATCAAACCGGTAAAAAGCATCCACGAGCCAGAAAGACCCATAACAAAACCCAGTCCGCCCAGACCAATGGAAAATCCGCCGCCCACATCAGTAGCCACAACAGAAAGGCCCACATGTAGGCTTTTCATATTTCTGCCACCCACATAGTAGTCGTTTGTATTTTTGTTTTTTCGGTAGAAATAAAAACCTATTCCCAGAACGAGAATAAGATATAAGGTAAAAACAATAATGTCTAAAAAATGCATGGACTATTTTTTTAGCCGCTTTGCGCTTCAAAGCTTCTAGCGACGAAGCCGCATTTCGAGGTATTTGTTTGTGAAACCCAGCTTTTCATAAAGCTTTTTTGCCGGATTGTCCGGCTCCACGTGAAGTGCGATACCACCGTCGGCAAGGTCGATGGCTTTTTCCATCAATGTTTTTCCAATTCCCTTTCCACGGGCATCTTCATGAACGGCGATGTATACAAGGATGTTTTCAGGAATATAACCTGACATACCGGTTTTGTTGATTATCGTGGCTCCCATAATTTCCCCTTTTTCTTCACAGACCAAGGCAAAGCCACCGGCAGCAGAAGGAGATTCCATAATGGCATAATCCAAACAGCTTAGGATATGCTCTTTCGGGTCACCATATTCTCCAAGATGGGCAAATAGAAAGTTTACAATTTTATCTTTTTCAGCTTTCTCAGGTCTTACGTTGGTATTGTAAATTTTAAAAGAATGCATGATGTTTGATTTTAATTTTCTTCTTGATCCCTTAAATTTTGGATGTAAGAAGCTTTTTGTACTTCTTTTCTTCTTTTAACAGATTTTTTTGTGAAGTGTTGGTTCTCACGGAGTTTTTGAAGCACTTTTGTGTTTCTGAACTTGTGTTTCATACGCTTTAAAGCGCGCTCTATGTTTTCTCCGTCCTGTACTTTTACTTTTAGCATGTGTTTATTTTAAATGTTATAAGGGTTTTGACAATCAGGAATTTGCTGATCAAAACCGTTGTTTTTTTAATAAAACTGATAAGAGATTATCGTCAAGCCGGAAGGCTCTAAATATTAGCAGTCATTTTGAAGTTGCAAATTTACAAATAAATAATAAGAATCTCTTATATGTATAAAATATTTCATAAAAACAAGCTTGAAATTTATGAGCAAATTATCATTTCTTCATCAAATTTGGATAAAAGTAAGAAGTTTCCATTGGGGCTTTGAAAACGTTTCCGGAAGAAATTGGGAAAATATATAATTTTAAGCCGTCTGCAAATACAAGAACAAACCCCAAAAAATCAGGCGCCTGAGGAAATAGTATCGTAAATCTTTTTTCTTTCAATTCCTTTTTGTGAATAATAAATTTAGGCGAACTGGTTTTCTTTTTCTTAATTTGTGCAGGCTATTTTCAAATAGTACACTGGATTTCCCTGCATAAAGGAGTTTTATAAAACAATGAAACAACATCAAACATATATTTCACTGGGCAGCAATGTGGGGGATAAATTTTTGAACTTACAAACCGCTGTTGATGCTGTGTTTAAAAATATAGGTTCCATTCACAAAATTTCACCGGTTTATCAAACCGCTTCCTGGGGTTTTGAGGCAGATGATTTTTTAAACGCCGTGATTTTGGTGCATACCACCCTGTCTCCTCAACAGCTTTTGAAGGCATTGTTAAAAATTGAAACCAAACTGGGAAGAACCCGAAACGGAGGTTCCGGCTATAAATCGCGCAGCATTGACCTTGATATTTTGTATTATGATTCAGAAGTCAAAGATTCCGGTCAATTGCAGTTACCACATCCCCGTTTACACTTGAGGCGTTTTATTCTACAACCGCTATGCGATATTGCTTCAGATGAAATACACCCGGTTTTAAAAAAGAAAAGCGAGCAATTGCTTTTAGAATGTGAGGATGATACCAAAGCTGAAAAAATGCAGCGTTGGTTGAAAAATCCCATTGCGGCATTTTCATTAAACCGGTATAATTACATAGCTATTGAAGGAAACATAGGAGCAGGAAAAACAACCTTGGCGGAAAAAATTGCTTCAGATTTTAACGCCAAACTCGTCTTGGAACGTTTTGCCGACAACCCGTTTCTGCCCAAATTTTATGAAGATAAAAGCCGTTATGCCTTTCCGCTGGAAATGTCTTTTCTTGCAGACCGTTACCAGCAGGTGCATGACGACCTGGGGCAACTGGATCTTTTTAAGGATTTTGTCGTGGCTGATTATGACATCTACAAATCACTCATTTTTGCGAAAGTCACCCTTCAGGAAGAAGAGTATAAACTGTACCGAAGGTTGTTTGAATTGATGTATAAAGATATTCAACGGCCGGAGCTCTATGTTTTTTTGTTTCAGTCAACGGAAAAACTTATTCAAAACATTCAAAAGCGGGGGCGTGATTATGAACAGAAAATAGAACCGGACTATCTGGAATCCCTTCAGCGGGGATATCTCGACTTCATAAAATCACAACCCGGTAATAAAGTTAGAATCATCGATATCACCGAAATGGATTTTGTAGACAGCCGAAAAGATTACCTGGAAATATTGAGGCAAATCAGTGCTGAGTAATACTTTTTATTTTTGAAACCAGATCCCAAACCACTACCCCTGCACTTACTGCAATATTTAAAGAGTGCTTGGTGCCATACTGAGGGATTTCAATGACCTTGTCAGAAGCGTTGACTACAGTTTGTGAAACACCTTTTACTTCGTTGCCAAACACAACGGCATACGTCTGGTCTTTTTCAGGACGAAAAGCATCAAGCATCACTGCCTGTTCAGCCTGTTCAATGGCAAGGACTTTTACGTTTTCCGATTTTAGCTTTTCTATAACCTCCGGGGTGTTTTTATAATATTCCCAGTCGACACTTTCTGTTGCTCCTAATGCAGTTTTGTGAATATCTTTATGCGGCGGTTGTGCCGTTATGCCGCAGAGGTATATTTTTTTAATGAGAAAGGCATCTGCAGTGCGGAAAACGGAACCAATGTTATTGAGGCTCCTGATGTTGTCCAAAACAATAATCAAAGGCATTTTTTCAGCCTTTTTAAATTCTTGTTCGCTTAACCGCAAAAGTTCGCTGTTCTTTAATTTTCTGTTGCCCATCAGCACAAAAGTAATGTTTTAAAGCGAAAATGCTTTGTGTTTTCAAAGATTGCGCTTTCATTCATCGCCTTGTAATTTTAAATAAGCCACTGCTTTCTCTCTCAGGAAATGGAGGATTGTAATCCTGTCTTTTCTTATGGTTTCCAAAAAATCAGGGTCTGCTTCACAATAATACAGAAAATCATAGATTGCATCTTCCTCAATCTTTAATTCTTCCACCAAATAGGGCAACGGAAATTTAGCCAGTAAATTTTCAATACGCACATTGGTTTTATCAACTTCCACGCGCTTTTTAAGCATTTTTGTTCTGCCTGAAATAGCATTAATAATTCCGTCTAAAGACATCGCACCCGCTCCATAGGAAGCTGTTTTTAATTGCCGCTCAGATTGGGTTAAAACCCTTACTTCTTTTTTTACAATCCCCAGGGAAAAAGGACTCACCGGGGCATTGGTTTTAATGCTTTTGGAGTCTTTATCCAAATCGCCGGTAAGGTTGTGGTTTCTTAAGAATATTTCGTCAAGTTCGTTGGTAATATCTGTAAGCTCAATGCTTAGCTTTTTGGTAACATAATGCTCCAATGAAATTGCAATGGAAACTTTTTCATATTGCAAAGCTGAAATCGACAGGGTATCGCCTATTGACACCGAAATAGTATATCTTCCGTTTATATCTGTAACGGTTCCTTTGAATGTGTTTGTGTTGAAAATGTGAATATTATCCAGTTCTTTTTCAAAGGGGTGAGTTACTTCACCCTCGAGCAAAAACGACTGCGAGGAAGCCAGCGTAGCCATACAACACGCAAGGATGCTTAAAAAATATTTTTGTGTCTTAATAGCAGTGGGTTTAAAAGAACTCTCAAATTAACTTGATAATCTTTTAGAAAGGTATTAATAAAATCACAAAATATAAGGTGTCTTATTGTCGGTAAAAGAACAGCTGTAAATAGTCGTTCTTGTTGATAAAATGAGAATAAAAAAACATTAAGGGTTTAAAAAATGAAATGAGATTTTTTACCTTAGCTCATTCAACAAAGCACGAATCAATGGCGACCAAAGTCACCCCTTTAATGAAACAATACAACACTATCAAGGCCAAATACCCTGATGCGTTGTTGCTGTTTAGGGTGGGTGATTTTTATGAAACCTTTGGGGAAGATGCCGTTCGCGCCGCTGGCATTCTTAACATTACACTCACGGCCAGAAACAATGGCGGCGATCAAACAGAGCTGGCAGGGTTTCCACATCATTCTTTGAATACCTATTTGCCCAAACTGGTCAAAGCAGGATGCCGCGTCGCTATTTGTGATCAGCTCGAAGATCCCAAGCAAACCAAAACCATCGTAAAAAGGGGCGTGACAGAATTGGTCACTCCCGGGGTTGCACTCAATGATGATATACTGCAATCTAAGAGTAATAATTTCCTGGCAGCACTACACTTTGGCAAAGAAACCATCGGTATTTCCTTTCTGGATGTTTCCACAGGAGAATATCTTACCTCTGAAGGGCAAAGAGACTACATTGATAAACTGCTGCAAAACTTTCAACCCAGCGAAATTCTGATTCAGAAACAAAAGAAAAAAGATTTTTTTGCTGCTTTTGGTGATGACTTCCACCTTTTTTACCAGGAAGACTGGGTGTTTCAACGAGACTACTCGCTGGAAACCCTTCACAACCATTTTAATGTAAAATCTTTAAAAGGGTTTGGTGTTGATCATCTTGAGAATGGCATAGTAGCTTCAGGGGTGGTGCTTCATTACCTCAGTGAAACGCAGCATCGCAAGCTGGATCACATCAGTCATTTGCAACGTATTGCTGAAGATGCGTATGTTTGGATGGATCGCTTTACCATCCGCAATCTGGAACTTTACAATTCGCATGCCCAAAATGCCGTGACTCTGTTGCAGGTGATTGATAAAACCATTTCGGCAATGGGGGGCAGGCTTTTAAAGCGCTGGCTCGCACTTCCGCTTAAAAACAGTGATGCCATTACCGAGCGCCATGAGGTGGTGAGCTTTCTTCTTGACAATGAACCGGTTTTGCAGAAAAAGCGCCAATACATTAAGCATATTGGCGATCTGGAACGACTCATTTCAAAAGTAGCCACGGGTAAAGTAAATCCGCGGGAAGTCATTCAGCTTAAGAATTCGCTGGACGCCATTGTACCCATTAAAGCCCTCGCAGCACAATCAGGTAATGCTGCTTTAAAACTTATAGGAGAGCAATTGTTCCCCTGTGAAAGCTTGCGCGAAAGGATAAAAGAAACCCTAAATGAGGAAGCTCCCGTCAATATATTAAAAGGCAACAGCATTGCACCCGGGTTTGATGAGACGCTGGATGAATTGCGGGCCATTTCCACAGGAGGGAAGGAATACCTCGACGCCATGCTGGAACGTGAAACCAAACGCACCGGCATCACCTCCCTGAAAATTGCTTCAAACAATGTTTTTGGATATTACATTGAAGTGCGCAACACCCACAAAGATAAAGTGCCTGAAGAGTGGATCAGAAAACAAACCCTGGTCAATGCAGAGCGGTACATCACTAAAGAACTAAAGGTATATGAAAGTAAAATCCTGGGGGCAGAAGAGAAAATACTTGCCCTGGAACAGGAGCTCTTTTCAAAACTTATCCTGTGGATTGCAGACCACATCAGTCAGGTGCAGCAAAACGCCTCCCTTATTGCAAAACTGGATTGTTTGTGTGCCTTTGCACAACTTGCCAAAGAAAACAACTATACCCGGCCCTTGCTGGATGACAGTTTTGACATTGACATAAAAGAGGGCAGGCACCCGGTTATTGAAAAACAACTTCCCCCAGATGAGCCCTATATTGCAAATGATGTCTATCTCGACCGTGAAGACCAGCAATTTATAATGATTACCGGCCCTAATATGAGTGGTAAATCGGCTTTATTAAGGCAAACGGCTTTGATAGTATTGCTGGCACAGATAGGTAGTTTCGTTCCGGCGAAAGCCGTGAGAATGGGGTGTGTTGACCGCATTTTTACACGGGTGGGGGCAAGTGATAACATTTCTATGGGCGAATCTACCTTTATGGTTGAGATGAATGAAACCGCCAGTATTTTGAACAATATTTCAGGCCGAAGCCTGGTGTTACTGGACGAGATCGGTCGTGGTACCAGCACTTATGACGGTATTTCCATTGCCTGGGCTATCAGTGAGTATTTGCATGAACACCCGGGAAGACCGAAGACATTGTTTGCAACCCACTACCATGAGTTGAATGAAATGACCGAAACCTTTCCAAGAATCAAAAATTATAATGTTTCGGTAAAAGAGTTGAAAGACAATGTGCTTTTTTTACGCAAATTGACCCCCGGTGGTTCTGCCCACAGCTTTGGGATTCACGTGGCAAAAATGGCCGGAATGCCTCCTCAGGTATTACGCAGGGCTAATAAAATGCTTGCACAATTGGAAAAATCACATTCTTCAGATGTGTTGACCGATAAAATCAAGCAGGCGGGACAGGAAGATTTGCAGCTCAGCTTTTTCAATTTAGACGACCCGTTGCTGGAAGGAATCAGGGAGGAAATACTTGATTTAGACATTGATACCTTAACGCCTGTGGAAGCACTTATGAAGCTCAATGAGATAAAAAGGATGCTTACGCGAAAGGATACTTTGAAGTTTAAAAAATAGTATTTTATTTTACTGTACTTTTTTTTGAAAAGCCTTTGGTATTGGTAAAAAAGTTTTAAATTTGCAACCGCTTTAGAGTTATAAAAACGTAACGTTCTGAAATTTTATTGACGAGATACCCGCTTACGCGAGTATTGAAAATGCGAAAATAGCTCAGTTGGTAGAGCGCCACCTTGCCAAGGTGGAGGTCGCGGGTTCGAATCCCGTTTTTCGCTCAAAACCAATCCGCCTGAAAGCGGATTTTTTTTACTACGCTCGGGTGGTGGAATTGGTAGACACGCTGGACTTAAAATCCAGTGGGCAGTAATGCCCGTATGGGTTCAAGTCCCATCCCGAGTACATAAAAAGCCTTATAACAGCGTGTTATAAGGCTTTTTTGTTTTTTAAGGGGTATTGAAAATTTATATCTCGTCGCTGAACATTTTCTTTATTTCTTCGTCAGCTTCTTCATCTAAGGTGCTTCTGGATTTTCTCGTGCTCAACCTATGAGAAATAAAGGCCAGGAAAAATATGATAGGGAAGATAAATGGGAGCGCATCCCAAAAATCATACTCATCCATATATTTCACCTGATAATTTATAACACCGGAAAGTTGAAACAGAAACATAGTAAAGGGTACTAAAATAGCGTATTTCCACCAGCTTCTGGAGGTCAGGAACCACAGACCTGTCAGGATAACAAAGGTGACTTTTGTGAACAAGGCATGAAAATATACCTGAACACTACTGAATTGTCCGGCTTCAAAAGTCCCCAGATAGGTGTCCCAGGTTACTTGATCTGCCGGGGCATACTTGTATATATAAAATAAAAATGGCGTAGAAATCAGTATTAATGAAATTACGCCACCTATAAGTAAGTCTTTTTTTCTATCCGTTAATCGGGATTTCATATTTTGCTTTGTCAAGGTTTTGTTCGTCTTCTCCAATGGATTCGGGTGTGCAACTTGCTGCTAATGCTAGAACGCCTAAAGTAAAGATAAATTTTTTCATAAGAGTAGTTTTTTTGTTAGATTTATATTACAAATAAACGAATAAATATGCTCTTAGTCGATTTTATGTTCAGAAAATTGTTAACATGTTATCAACAATGTTAAAATTTAGAAATAAAAAAAACTCCTGAGTAGGAGTTTTCTTTCAAAAATAAGAAGTTTCGTTTGTTAGTTAGTTTCTTCCGTTTCTTCTTCAATCGATTCTTCAGTGTCATCAATAGCTTCTTCAGTTGCCTCTTCAACATCTTCTGCTGCTTCTTCCATTTCATCAATAGCTTCTTCAGTAGTTTCTTCAATAGCTTCAGCTGATTCTTCAGTTTTGTTTTCTGTATCTCTACAAGAAGTTATTGAAAACGTGAACATTAAAACAAAAATACTTAAAAATAATTTTTTCATTTTCTTTAGTTTTTAAATTGGTTATTAAGCTACAAAGCTATTAAATATTTCTATTTTTTTAACAGGCAGTACTCTTTTTTTCAATTTAATAAGGATATTTAAAAATAATCCACCAATATTTGGATATATTCCAATAATATACTTATTTTAGTTCTTTAAATTCTTTAGCTATGAAAGATACCCTGCCCATTGAAGCCACTAGGTTCAAATCTGTAAGAGAAGAGTTGCGTTATACCCAGCAGGCATTTGCTGAGTTATTGCAAATCCCATCCACAACAGCCGATATAGAGCGCGGTAAAACCAAAATATCAGGTCAGGTAGTGATGGGCCTGATGAAACACTTTCAGATTAACCCTTTGTGGTTGTTTGGTGAAGCTAAAGAAAAGTATATTAAAAAGACACCGCATGATATTTTACCCAAGGTGATTTCCATCAACTCCCAAACCAATGAGAATATCCTGCTGGTAAATGAAAAGGCCGCTGCCGGTTATCCGCATAATATTCAGGACCCGCAATGGTATGAGCGCTTACCGGCTTTTGATTTGCCGTTGCCCCAGTTCAGGAATGCGACCTACAGGGGCTTTCAGGTAGAGGGAGACAGCATGTTGCCCACCATCAAACCCGGTGAGTGGGTCATTGGTAAAGCAATGAGCAGTTTTAGCGAAATGATCAACAACCGCGTATATGTGATTGTTCTTTCAGATTCTATTCTGGTGAAAAAGATTCAAAAGCTTCCTGAGAAAAACAAACTTAAATTAATATCATTCAATGAGGGATACCTGCCGGTGGAAATAAACTTCAGCGAAGTTCAGGAGATTTGGCTGGTGAACAGCAAATTGTCTTTTGGTATTGAAGATGCTTCAGAAAGCAATTTGTTGAAGGAGTTAAAGGAGTCTATGCAGGAATTAAAAAGCCAGCTTAATAAAATAAACTGATACAGACAGCATAACTGCCTGTACCAGTTTTTAAAATTTAGTTATCGTCACCAATTTTGTCAATCGCTTTGTCAATTTCTTCATTGACTTCACTATCTACCTTTTCGCCGGCGCGTTCAATAGCACCTTTTGACTCTTCAGTTTCGACTCTTACTTCTTTAGTAACTTCTTTGGTTTCCGTCTTAGTTTCACGACAAGAAACAAAAACAATACTTGCTGAAAATATAACAGCAATCATTAAAATTAATTTTTTCATAGTTATTAGATTAAGTGTTTATGAGTTGCAAGATATTACTATTTTTTTATAAACTGAAATCGCGGGTATTTTTAAGGTGCAATACCCTGTAATTCTTTTAGTATAGTTTGAGTGGCACCGGTATTGTTTTGAACAAAATGACCGTTGATCATTCCTGTTTTTTCCCTGAAACCTTTGTTCTTTACCAGTTTATCAGCAATCTCCTCAAACTCTTCCCGGGTTGCCACCGAAAACAACCCCGCCCTGCTTTGCAATGCTTTTGCTTCGGGGAAGGTATCATAGTTCTTACCAATTATAAGCGGAACCCCAAAAGTGGCCGCTTCCAGTATGTTGTGCAGGCCTGATGATCCCATACCTCCACCCACATAGGCGATATCGGCATAACTGTATGCCTTTTTTAAAAGCCCGATGGTATCCAGAACAAACACCTTATACGCACTCAAATCCTTTCCGTCCATTTCAGTGTACCGCACACATTTTCCTGTCAGCTGTTTTTGAAAAGCATCCATCTGCTCTTTTTTGAGATTGTGGGGGGCCACGATAAACTTGATGTTTTCAGAAGCATTGATATAATCTATCAGGATGCTCTCATCTTCCGGCCAGGTGCTTCCTGCGACGATGCAGAGAGAATTTCCTTTAAACCTTTCGATAAAATCCAGGTCATTGTTTTCTTCAATTTGTTTGGAAACCCGGTCATAACGGGTATCGCCGCTTACGGTAACCTGTTTTATGGAAATGGATTCCAGCAGCTGTCTTGACGTCTCGTCCTGAACGAAAATATGAGTAAAGCTCCCCAACACCTTCCGCATCCAGAAACCGTGAGGTTTAAAAAACACCTGTTTCTTCCGGAAGAGTGCCGAGATGAGGTAGGCTGGCACCATTCGCTTGCGCAACTCCAGCAAATAATTGGGCCAGAACTCATACTTTACAAACAACACCACCTCAGGATTGACTAGGTCCAAAAAGCGCTTCACGTTGCTTTTGGTATCCAGCGGCAGGTACACCGTTACATCCCCAATCGAACTGTTCTTTTTGTTCTCATAGCCCGAGGGCGAAAAGAAGGTGACCAGCAGTTTGTGGTCCGGATATTCTTTTTTTACGGCTTCCATTACAGGAAGCCCCTGTTCATATTCACCCAAAGAGGCACAATGAAACCAAATGGTCTTATCTGAAGGGGCAATGTTTTCTTCCAGCGTCTCAAATACCTGCTTTCTTCCGGTTACAAATTGTTTCATTTTTGTTGAAAACAATCCGCTGAGCGGAAGTACCGCGGCTGTAATGGAAGAAAGTGTGGAATACAAAAATCGCATAGAGGTCTATTGTCTTGCTAAAATACATCTCTTTGTGAAAATACATGGTTTCCCCCGCAATTTTCTTATTTTTGTGTCCTTACCTTATCTAATATTTATGAAGAAAATCCAAATGGTCGACCTTAAGGGTCAATATGAAGGCATCAAAGAACAAGTCAATCAATCCATCAACGAAGTACTTGAAAACAATGCATATATAAACGGTCCCGAGGTACACAGTTTTCAAAAAGAACTGGAGGCTTATCTGGGTGTAAAGCATGTGATTCCCTGCGCCAACGGGACTGATGCATTGCAGATAGCCATGATGGGCCTCAATTTAAAACCCGGTGACGAGGTCATCACAGCCGACTTCACCTTTGCGGCCACCGTTGAGGTGATTGCCCTGTTGCAGTTGACCCCGGTATTGGTTGATGTCTATCCAGACACCTTTAATATCAATATCGAGGCGCTAGAAAAAGCGATTACCCCCAAAACCAAAGCCATCGTGCCTGTGCACCTCTTTGGACAAAGTGCCAATATGGACGCCATTATGGCTGTCGCCGAAAAGCACAACCTCTATGTTATCGAGGACAATGCACAAGCCATAGGTGCGAACTATACCTTTAAAAACGGAAGCAAAAAGAAGGCGGGAACCATTGGTCACGTGGGTGCTACTTCTTTTTTCCCGTCAAAAAACCTGGGGTGTTATGGAGACGGCGGTGCTATATTTACCAATGATGATGACCTGGCACACACCCTGCGCGGCATCGTAAACCACGGGATGTATGAGCGGTACTACCATGATGTGGTGGGCGTGAATTCACGACTGGATTCCATTCAGGCAGCGGTGTTGCGTGCGAAATTGCCAAATCTCAACAGCTATAACAAAGCCCGTCAGGAAGCAGCCCGAAAATATACAGCAGCCTTAAAAGACCATCCGGCGATTGAAACCCCGGTAACGGTTACAAACGTTGACTGCAACAAGACAAACGGCATTTGTGATACCTGCGATTGCCACGTGTTTCACCAGTACACCTTGAAGATTACCAATGGAATGCGCGATGCCCTTGCAAAGCATTTGCAGGAGAAAAACATCCCGCACGGGATTTATTACCCCATACCGTTGCACAGTCAAAAGGCCTATAAAGATTCACGCTACAATGAAGCCGATTTCCCCGTGACCAACCAACTGGTCAAGGAAGTCATTTCATTGCCTATGCACACCGAGCTGGATGATGAGCAGATTGGGTTTATTACACAGACTATATTAGGGTTTTTAAAATAAACATATTTCCCCCTTCCGGTCACTGAGCGAAGTCGAAGTGTGGAGGGGGTTAGGGGGAGGACTCCCATTAATTTTTAGTTATATTTACGTTTAATCATTTTAATAACGAGACCCCCGCCTTCGCGGGGGTGTGGATATGAAGATACTGGTTACAGGAGGATTGGGTTATATTGGGTCGCACACGGCCGTTGCCTTGCAGCAAGCAGGCTTTGAAGTTTTAATCGTGGACAATATGTCCAATTCATCTATTGATGTTTTGGAAGGTATTACCCGGATTACCGGGGTTACCCCACAGTTCAAATACCTTGACCTGCGCGACAAGGCAGAGGTGCACCACTACTTTAAAACCCATAAGGACATTGACGGTATCATTCATTTTGCGGCTTCCAAAGCCGTGGGTGAAAGTGTGGAAAATCCTTTGTTGTATTACGAAAACAACCTGACTACACTGGTCTATATGCTTCAGGAGTGTGCCAAATACAACATCAATAACTTTATTTTCAGTTCGTCTTGTACGGTTTACGGAGAACCAGACAGCCTGCCCATCACTGAAAGCGCCCCGGTAAAAACGGCCACCTCGCCTTACGGGAATACCAAGCAAATCAGTGAAGAAATCATTTTTGATACCACTCAGGTATCCCCTATAAAAGCTATTGCCTTGCGCTATTTCAATCCAATTGGCGCTCACGAGTCCGGTGAAATAGGGGAGTTGCCCCTGGGCGTGCCCCAAAACCTGGTTCCTTTTATCACCCAGACTGCCATTGGTTTGCGCGAGCAATTGTCGGTATTTGGAAATGATTATGATACCGCAGACGGCAGCTGCATCCGTGATTACATACACGTGATGGACCTGGCCGAAGCCCATGTGGTTGCTTTAAAGCGCCTGCTTGACAACAAACAAGAAGACGCTTTTGAAGTGTTTAATGTGGGAACGGGCACAGGCTCCTCGGTTTTTGAAGTCATCAAAGCCTTTGAAAACGTTACCGGAACCCCTTTAAATTACAAAGTGGTTGACCGCCGCCCGGGTGATGTGGTGGCTGTCTATGCCGACACCACCAAAGCCAATACCCAACTGGGCTGGAACGCCCAACGCGACCTGGAAACCGCCCTGCGCTCCGCCTGGAAATGGGAGCAAAAAGTGCGGAAGGAGCAATAGGCTTTTGGTTCTATGGGTTCCTTTAGAGATATGAGTATCTGGAGTAATGTTTTATATAGGAAAAGCCGTTTATGTAAATTACATTGACAGAACAATAAGTAAGAACCATTATCTTAATAGAGTTTTCAGTACGGCAACAAGAGTTGATAATTCAAATAATATATAAAGGTCAAAAGGGTAAAACACTTCTTGGAGTTGTAAGATAAATTGATTCCCAAAAAGATAAATAGCTATGAAAATAGTTTTTGGAATACTGTGTATAGGGGTTGGCATTACCTCATTGTATTTTATTTTAAAAAATGATAGGGTTCTAAATTCTTTAAGAGAATTAGAAACAGATAGAGGTATTTCCTATTATGCTGGCCTTTTCGCTGCAATCGTGTTTTTAATTATGGGTGTATCATTAATAATTAATTTCTTTCAGTAATTTTATAAACGTGCATAATCAGGGAATCCCACTGCGAATTGTGGTCAATGACTTTTTATATATGGAACTAAATGAAATAATTGAACAAAAAGTATCTACATTTAAAGAAAGGTTGTCAGATAAATCAACATCAGAAAAAAAGCTATTCCATTATAACTCTGTTGTGAACCTATCAATGAGAATTATTTTATATAAAGAAGAAAAGGCTAATAGTTTAAAAGTGAAACTTATAGGATTTTTTGATGAAATAGAGAGTTGTAATTATCATATTAATGGAAAATATGAGAGTTCATTAATTCATAATAAGTATGTTTTACCTATTTCTTTATATTTATTTAAAAAAGAAAATTTTTTATCCAATGCTGATTTAAGATTACTTACTGTAATAGGGGTTGGAATTGATGTAATACTTTATTTTCTTGTGTCTGGATACATCTATCCGATATTTATTTTATTGTTTATTATTTTAGGAGTTTACAGGCGAAGACAAGCTAAAAAAGACGGTAAATATGCAACGATGTTTTGGTAATCGTTTTACTCAAATCCGGTATACTTTATTTAACGTTTAGCCTATTAAAAGAAGGCCTATGAAAAAGAAATGTTTTTATATTTTAATACCCTTATTTTATACTCTGTTTACACTTTCAAGTTGTAAAACTTATAAAAATGAAATGATTTCAACAGGTTGGGTAAATGAAGCTATTACAAACGCTATACTCGATTTCTCCAATTCGAGTCGTTTTTACAATCAAAACAAAATATTTTCGGTAAGAGCCCACGATACATTACATAGAATGGCTTTAGTAAATACAAATGAAAATCTTGATAGTTGGGTTAAGGGAGAAATACAAGAAGGCATACTATCTGTAAGCATAATTCCCAGACCAAAAGAAAACAAACTACTTCTAACAGCAGAGACAATAGTGGGTAGCAAAGGCAAGTTGCCTTCCAGGTTTATTGAAATTAATGAAAAACTTTTCTTTTGGTGGGACGATGATTTTCCACTTTCACAAGCCGCACTTGATGTATATTCTAAATACGACCTGCTTCAAGATGATGAAGGTGGTATAATTCAATTACCGGATTTCATTATTGATGATTCTCAAAAAGCAGTTGATTATTATTTTTGTAAAAATAATTTATTAAAATACAAAAAGGTAACCACAAAAATAGCTATGGGATATTACGATATCCCCAAATTGGAATGTCATAATATGTGATAAACTCTTACTATATCTACAAGTTCAACTGTATAAAATTGTAGTATGGTCACGTGTAAATCATTTTATATTAAATTAGTTTCCCTCAAAGCCCTGCGACTTTACCCAACGGCCATCCTGAACCAACCCTCCCCAAACCCCTATCAACATCCCACCGCATACGTGCAAGAAACCCGTATCATTTCGGTTCCTTTACCCAAGAACCCCGCTTGAAACCTTTCCGATTAAAGCCCTGTTAAGCAAGGTTTTATAGTGCATTCCTTGTATTCTCATTCCACCTTAGCGCATAGATAGCGCGTTGATAGCCCATAGTTTGCCCGTAAATACAGGGGTTTAACGTGCTTTTAACGCGCTATCAATGGGTAACGCGTAAGTCTGGAGCGAGATCCGGGTTTGCAAGCGGGTTGTTGGCAGGTATGCGGGAGGGGTTGCAGGGGGATATGGCTGGTGTGCCTGAGGAACTTAAAATCAGCTAATTGGAAAGTTTTCGTATCTTTAAAGCGATGATTTCCGGGAAGGGAAGGTGTGCGGTGGTTTGCACCGGATGCTGTCCCGGGAGGCGTCAACAACCTAAATAAACAACCCAATGAAAACAACCAAGACACTCAGCCTGATTTTTACGGTAATGCTCTTGAGCTCCTGCCAGTTTAACCAGTCTGTTAAAAAAGATCTTTCAACAGGGGCCTATTCCAGAGGAGATGGTATGGGGGTTGAAACCGTTGAAATTGAAGTCAATGATGAGGTAGATACACGCAATGCGTTTGTGTATGGCGAAAAAGTCAACCTCGTTTTTGATGATGTCACCGGCCTCACCCGTTTGGAAGATAAGGTGTACCCCGGCTTATCGATGCATATCATGAATAACCAACAAGACACGGTGTTCTCAAATACCGATTTGCTGAACACACTGGAGGACGGCACAGCGCTTTCGCCGTTGCAATTGCAGGCACATTTCTTTACGGCCCTGCCATACAAAGACAATGAGGAGTATAAAGTTAAGGTAACTATATGGGACAAAAAGGGTGATGGAACCTTTGTGTATGAACTTCCGTTCACGGTCAAAGAAAGCGATTTGCTTGACGTGAATGCCCGCAGTCTTGACTATTCCAGCATTTACTTATGGAATGAAACCACCCGGCAAACCGTGGTTGATCATACCCTTGATTCAGAACATGTGCTGGTGTTGATTATGGAAGGTATTGAAGGTATGGAAACGATCGATGAAAAGGTCTTTCCTGTTTTTTCAATTGATATAGTTGACAGTAACGGAAATGAGATTCTCTCAAATCCCAATATCTTTCGTGAGTATCTGGAGGAAGGCGTGAATGCCCGGGATGTAAAAGAGCAGCTCATTGCAGAAATCACCTTTTCGGAAGGGGAAATCAGCAACCCCTGTACCTTGACAGCGGTATTAAAGGATCAAAAATCAGCCGGGGAAATCACGGTTACCACACAATTGGATATACAATAAAGCGCCCGAAAGGGTTTGCTGATTTTAAAATAACATAGCAAGGATGAGGCTTTCAAGGCATTCAATACCAAAGAAGAAACCTGTGACAAAGAAATTTGTGACACCCTGACAATGTTTATTCACCACTAACTTCCCGAAACCGAAAGCCTGTATACCCTCAAATCAACAAACCGTAAAGTTTTTGTACCTTTAAGACGGTAGTTGCCGTGAAGCAGGTTTGTAGCTGTTTTATCTGCTATTTCCTTTCTGGAAACGGTCAGCTACACAGTAAAACAAGCACAATGGAGAAAAATGGAAAAATAAGTTTTCAGTTTATAAGTGAACCCACTGATGTCAATTTTGGCGGAAAAGTTCACGGCGGTGCTGTGATGAAATGGATAGACCAAACGGCATATACCTGTGCCCGTACCTGGGCAGAAAGCTATTGTGTGACTGTTAATGTGGGCGGGATACGCTTTATTGGCCCCATCAGTATAGGCGATTTGGTTAAGGTTGAAGCCTATGTGATTTATACCGGAAGGACGAGTATCCACATTGGTATCGATGTCTATTCCAAAAAAATAGCCAAAGGAAAATTAATCAAAAAAACACACTGTGTGATTGTATTTGTTTCTGTTGACGAAAACGGAACGCCCATACCGGTAAAGAAATGGGTTCCCACCTCTGAAAGGGAGAAACAGTTGGAACAATATGCGATAAAGCTAAAAGCCCTCAGAACAAAAATAGAAGACGAAATGAAGCCTTTTTTAAAAGATGACATGGAGACGGGTATTGACTGTTAATGCAACACTTGCTTCAAATGGAAGGCTCCTGGGATTAGGACCTCTGCTCTGCGAAGTGTGTCACTTCGGAGTATTTTAGTTTTAAAACAGATAAAACCGTTACAACCATCTCTTGATGGTTCTTCCGGAATGCCTTTGTTAAAAGGATTTTCTTTACTTTTAAAAATTGTTTGTTGTACATTTCAATTAATACCCGGCAAAAGACCTATTCAAAGAATTTTAATCAAAAATGAACAAGAAAAACTTACACAAGAAGCCTTATATAATTTTAATATTTACTTCTATTATCATACTCATTTTATTTATCTATTTAGTGAATAGGGATAAAAATCTTATTGAATCTAATAGAATAAAGTATGATGATGAAGTCAATGTGAAAGTTCATAGTGTATTTAATAATCACAATATTCTTGAGCTTAACAATCGGGACTTAATGATTTCCGGTACTTATCCGGTTATTAATCAAGATGAACTGGTTAATAAAGTAAAGGAAAAGAATATTTCGGGTAGGTTATGGAATAATCCCAATACCCCAGAATTTAAGCCTGTATTATCAGATATAGAGCCCCCATTCAGGCTTTTAAAAAAAGCTTACTCTGACACTCTTAAAATAATAAAAGAACAGGACACCATCTTAGTACTTATGAATAAATAATTAAGAATGAAGTTGTAATCTATCAGACGTGTTGATACAATCCTTTTAAGGATTTAAGTGATTGAAGTTCTTTGTTTAAATCGATGTATTCTTTTTATATAAAACTAAAAATGCACGTAGCGAGTTCCTGTATAAGTCCAGTAGCGAAAGAATTAATGAGCAGTTTTGGAATCGAGGTTTATAATTTTAGGACTAATTCTTGTTTTTCAAAAAAACCGCTATCTTTATTTTCTAGTTGTAACAGATTTGACTAAACCCACAAACAATGAGACTTAACCACAGGCATCTTTATTTTTTAGGCATCTTAATTTTAGCAGTTCTGATTAATTCTTGTGAACAGAAAAAATCTGAATTGACATTCAAAAGCTATTCTGACAAAATGAATAAGTTTCAAATTGATATTCCTGAAAACTGGGGTGTTGAAAAGTATCATAATGAATATTCTTCTTCGATATTTTTTACGGATACTACTAAGACATTGGAAGAATTTGTGGTTTTTGACATTGTTTGGGATTCAACCGAAATATACCTTAATGAACATTTCAAAAGATCAATGGATTCTATTGTGCTCGAGAAAGGACAACAAATTTCAAATCAATACTTTGATTCACTACACGGATTTAAAACATATCGATTTGATGCCATTGAACTTGACACTCTGAATAAGATAGAACTTATTAAATCTCATAATTACATCAAGGATAACGATAAAGAGGGACATCTGATTTTTACATATAGTCGAGTAAAAAAAGAATTGAGTAAAACGGACTCAATTTTAACTGAAAAAATCATGAAATCCATACAATGGTAATTAGAATGTGTTAGGGCACCGGACACAAAAGATGTCTTTTACTTGCTCATTAATTAAACCCTATTAGACCTTTTTCAGCTTAGGATTTGTTTTTTTATCTTAGCTAATTATATTCACTACTTAGCTCATAGCCGAGAAATGCAAATGAGAAATACACTATGAAAACAACCCCCGAACACAATGCCCGTATGGCAAAGATGACGTTTGCTTCTGTGTTTCCGCATTATGTGACCAAAGTGGAGAAGAAGGGCAGGACCAAAGAAGAGTTGTATGAAGTGATTGAGTGGCTCACGGGTTTGGATAAGAAAACGCTCGACGCGCTCATGGAAGAGAAAGCAACCTTTGAGACCTTCTTTGAAAAAGCAGACCTAAACCCAAACGCACACCTCATTACCGGCGTCATTTGTGGCTATCGCATTGAAGAAATTGAAAACCCCTTGACACAGCAGGTGCGATACCTTGACAAACTGGTGGATGAACTGGCCAAAGGCCGAAAGATGGAAAAGATCTTGCGAAGTACTTAGAGGCATTCCTGTCACCGGCATATACTACAAGTGGTACTTACTTTAAGCTTCTATTCTATACAATTGTTAGTGTGTCCATTATCTGAACAGCCTGCTTCTTTTCAAAAAAACCACTATCTTTAGTTTTTGTCTAATTAAATATTTTGCCCCGCCCGGTGTGGGGTGCCAACCTTATGAAACAAATATTCTCCCTTATGCTTCTGGCTTTTACGGCAGTAGCTTTTTCCCAGCAAACTTACATTCATTGCGGTAAACTCATTGACACCAGGAACGGCAAGGTACTCACTGAAAAGACCATAGTGGTTTCGGGTAACACCATTAGCAGTATTGAAAATGGCTATGTTACCCCGTCAAATACTACCGATGGGGTCATCGACCTGAAGACCAAAACGGTCATGCCCGGCTGGATTGATATGCATGTGCATATAGAATCTGAAACCGGACCCACAAAATACCTGGAGGCTTTTACACTCAACGATGCCGATATTGCTTATGACGCACAGGAGATTGCCCATCGCACCTTGATGGCTGGGTTCACTACCGTAAGGGATTTGGGCGGCAGCGGCGTGAATGTCTCCCTGCGGAATGCCATTAACAGTAAAAAAGTCACCGGCCCACGCATCTTTACGGTTGAAAAGTCACTGGCAACCACCGGCGGCCATGCGGACCCTACCAACGGCAGAAAGGCAGATTTGATGGGTGACCCGGGACCCAAAGAGGGTGTGGTCAACAGCATAGAAGACGCCAAAAAAGCCGTGCGCCAACGCTATAAAAACGGCGCCGACTGGATCAAGATTACCGCTACCGGCGGGGTGTTGAGTGTTGCTAAGAGTGGTTCCAATCCGCAGTTCTTTGAAGATGAGATTGCCGCGATCGTGACCACTGCCAAAGATTATGGGATGAACGTGGCTGCCCACGCCCACGGCGATGAAGGGATGCAGCGTGCCATCAAGGCCGGTGTGAAAACCATTGAGCACGGTACTGAAATGAGTGCAGCAACCATGGAGCTGATGAAGGAGCACAATGCCTTTTATGTGCCCACCATTTCTGCCGGGAAGTATGTGGCTCAACAGGCCAAGGTTGAAAACTTCTATCCTGAGATTATTGTTCCCAAGGCGCTGGCTATTGGTCCGCAGATTCAGGCTACCTTTGGAAGGGCTTATAAAGCAGGTGTCCCCATCGCCTTTGGAACCGATGCGGGAGTATTCCCTCACGGCGATAACGCCAAAGAGTTTATTTATATGACCGAAGCCGGTATGCCGGTAATGGAAGCCTTACAATCGGCCACAGTTACCAATGCTGACTTACTGGGTATGAAAGATAAGCTGGGTGCCCTGGAAGCCGGCTATATCGCCGATATTATCGCGACCAACGATGACCCTACTCAAAACATCCGTACTGTGGAAGATGTGGTGTTTGTGATGAGGGATGGGGTGGTTTATAAGGATTGAGTGGGGTAGACGTGAGACGTGAGATTTGAGATGTGAGACGGGTTTCATTTGTTACTTTTATTGTAACACATTTATTTAATCACATTGACTTTCATTGACTCTAATTCTTTAACTAATATTTCAAAAGAGTTATTATTCATTTCTGACTTACTGACTTTAAAAGGTAAGTGTTTTTGGTTCTTCTCTATAAAAAAGAGACAATCAGAATGCAATACACATTCTTTTAGTTGTGATAAAAAAATAACTCTTTTATTGTCATTATGATTTATTTCAATGAAAGTGTTTTTAATAATTAGATTCATTTGTCCAAACGTAATCTCATTTTTGATTCTTTTTATTTTTTTGATTATTGAGTATAAATCATAAGCTTTAAATAAAACAAAGTTTAAGATTAGAAAAATGAGCGCAAAAGAAATGATTTCAATTAGATTCCATTCTGTGAAATATTTTAAGACGAGATAAATAACTATGGTGGTTATTAATCCAAGTACTAATTTTAGTAATCTTCTGCTATATTTTCTTTTATAGAAATTCTTATAATCCCTTATAAAAATAGATTCTTGAAGGTTAATTGAGAAGTTGGTTATTTTTTCCGTCACCTTGTTTTATATATAATATCTAAAGTAGATGGATTAAAGAAAAATGTAACCCTCTCAGTGCCGACACACATCGGGACTGAGAGGGTTGTTTGTTTCTATTGAAAGGTAGCCGGTTCGGTAACAGCATCTTTGTGTATTTTTTTGACCAGGCCTTGCAGCACGTTTCCGGGGCCTACTTCGATGAACTTGGTGGCGCCGTCGCTTACCATGTTTTGGACGCTTTGGGTCCATTTGACCGGGGCGGTGAGTTGGAAGATAAGGTTCTTTTTGATTTCCTCGGGGTCGGTCACGGCAAAGGTGCTCACGTTTTGATAGACCGGGCACATGGGTGTGGCAAAAGGTGTGTTTTCAATGGCTTTTGCAAGTTCTTCACGGGCGGGTTCCATCAAGGGCGAGTGAAAGGCTCCGCCCACAGGGAGTAATAATGCCCGTCTGGCACCGCGTTCTTTTAAGCGTTCGCAGGCTTCTTCCACAGCTTTGACTTCTCCTGAAATCACCAGCTGCCCGGGGCAGTTATAGTTGGCGGCTACCACAATGCCATCCACATCAGCGCAAACAGATTCCACGATATGGTCTTCAAGGCCTAGAACGGCTGCCATGGTTGAGGGCTGCTTTTCGCAGGCTTTTTGCATGGCCAGTGCGCGTTTGGAGACTAGTTTCAAGGCATCTTCAAACTGAAGGGTCTTGTTTGCCACCAAAGCTGAGAACTCCCCAAGGGAATGACCTGCTACCATATCGGGTTTGAAAGAATCGCCCAACACTTCGGCGAGTATCACAGAATGCAAAAAGATGGCGGGCTGGGTGACTTTGGTTTCCTTGAGTTCGTCTGCTGTGCCTTCAAACATGATTTTGGTGATGTCAAAGCCAAGTATCTCATTGGCTTGCTGAAAGCGTTTTTTAGCGGTGTCTGAGTGGTCGTAAAGGTCTTTGCCCATTCCGGTAAACTGGGCGCCTTGACCGGGAAAAATATATGCATTCATAGGTTTCTTGTTTCTTGTTTCAATTTCTTTGTTGGTGGTTGAGCGGAGTCGAAACCACATTTACATATCACAAAAATAACAAAATAAATCAGGAATACTTCTTTAGGATGGTGTTTACCTGATTGTAATATCCACTCCCGAAGAGGTTGAGGTGCACGAGCAGGTAATAGAGTTGCCAGAGGTCGGTGCGGGTTTTCCAACCGGGTTGTAACGGAAAAGTATCGTGATAGCTATCAAATACCTTTTCAGGGAAACCGCCAAAGAGCTGCATCATCGCGAGGTCCATTTCGCGTGAAGCGAAACACACGGCTGGGTCAATCAGACAGGGGTTGCCGTTTTCATCTGTCAGGTAGTTACCGTTCCACAAGTCGCCGTGGATGAGCGCGGGTGGTTCATCAGGAATTTCCATCCGGATGTTCTTATAAAAGCTGCTGAGGTTGTGAAATGAAAAGCCTTTTCCTGCCGCGAGGTCCAGTTGGGGGAGCAGTCTTTTCTCGATGTAAAAATCAGTTGCCTGGGTATGGTTTCCGTCATTCTTTTGCGGCAGACTACCGATGTAGTTGTCGTGGTCGAGACCAAATTGCGGCGCAGTGGTTTGGTGGAGTTGCGTCAGTTGACTTCCGAAGGTTTCCCAAAAGTCGGGTTGTTTTTGTCCTTCGACAATGTATTCCATTAAGAGATAGGAGTGGTTTTCGTTTTCACCAAAAGCTATGACTTCGGGAATACGGAATGTTTGGGGTTTTTTGAGCAGGCGAAGTCCTTTGGCTTCTGCTTGAAACATGTTTGGAAAGCTGTTTGCGTCGTTGGTTTTGAGGACAAAGTTGCCTTGGTCAGTTTCAAGAAGCAGCACTCGATTGATATCACCACCGTGGAGGGGGCGTTGGTTCAGGAGGTTTAAGTTTTCCTGATGGAGGATACTATTTAGAAATGCTGTACTTATCTTATCAATGAAATTACTATTGGTTTGTTTCTCGCAAAGGCGCAGAGGCGCAAAGTGAAATGTTTGTTACTTACGTAAATAGGTCAAATAAGTAAACCCATACTCGTGTTTATCGTCTTTTGGGTGGTGTTCTTCATTCACGAGATCCCATTTGCTCTCATCGATGTGCGGGAAAAAGGTATCTGCAGTTACATCACCATGCACACGGGTGAGTTCGATTTTATCTGCATACTCAAGGCTTTGTTTGTAGATTTCGCCACCGCCAATGATAAAGGGTTGGTCGTCATTTTTAGCAAGTTCCAGTGCTTCCCTGAGGGAGTGCACGACCACGGCACCAAACTTTTTATAGTTCTTGTCGCGGGTAATAACTACGTGAATCCTGTTAGGCAGCGGCTCGGGAAAGGTTTCAAATGTTTTGCGGCCCATAATGATGTGGTGGCCGGTGGTGAGTTTTTTAAAGCGTTTAAAATCATCAGGCAGGTGCCACGGCAGGTCGTTGTCTTTACCCAAAGCATCGTTTTCTGAGGCTGCGGCGATGATGGTGACGGTTTGGTTTTTAAGAGGTTTAGGGTTTTTTACTTCGGGTAAGGGCATTTCCTTGTCCACTTTTTTTTGGAGTTCGTCAATGCGTTTTTGCTGTTTGGCTTTGAGTTTGTCGAGTTGTTCATTTTCCCATTTTTTTCCCATAAAGCGGTTGGTGAAAAAGACGTTAAAGGCGTGAATGAGAAAAAAGAACGCCCAGATGAGAATGGCCCAAACATACCAGTTTTGAGGCAAAACATCCTGCCCGACTTCCATAACCTGATCCAGAATAACAATAAAAGCGGAGCCAATCAGAAAAATAACAAAATGCAGGTTGAGCCTTTTTTTCTGTTTTATTCTTTCCTGAGCATAGAGGAATTGCTCACGGTCTTCGTTTTTTTGAGTTTCTTTTGTACTGGAAGACATCTTTTATGGTTTTAAGTGGTTGGAGTACTAAAGTTACTATTATTTTTTTGTTTTTGAAGAGCCTTCCACCTCAAAAATGATGGGAAGAGAGTAAAGGAGACTTACATCTTTACCATTTTGTTTTCCAGGTATCATCTGGGGGAGTGAAGTTAATACTCTTATAGCTTCCTTTTCAATAAGTTTGTGAGGGCCTTTTGCAATTACATTTGAAATTTTACCTTGACTATTTAATTTAAAAGATACGTTAATTTGAACCGTGTCCTTCTGTAAAACTATCTTATCAAATAAACCAGTATTATAATTTTCCTTAATATACTCGTCTATTTTAAAAGACATACATTTTTTTCTTTCTTTAAAGTCTTCTATTTCACAACCAGGGAAGATTGGGGGAATTATTAATTCAGTATCAACGTTTTCCAAGGATTCTTTATGATTATTTTTTATTTCAAACTCATATATTATTTCTCCAGAATTATTTGTAACAGCTAGTTTATTTGAATTTATTTTGCTAAATATTAGATCTATGTAAATTTTTTGATTGGTTAAATTATGATTATTGTTAATGACTCCCTCAGCTTCTTTTGAGGTGATATAAACGACTCTTTTTAAAGCTGATATTATAGTAAGATTAGATGTTTTATAATTTTCTAATAGAAAAGAACCATCATCAGTAATGGAAATTGTTGCTTTTAGTTTTTCTTGACTATTGTTGAGTTTAAGTAAGCTTAAGTCATTATTTATCTCGTAACATATAAAAAGTTGGATACAATTTTCAAGACAATTAATGGTGTCAGAAATACTTTCTTTGTTTAAGCAATTATTAAATATTTTATTCTCTTGAGCATTAACTGTCAAAGAATAACTAAATAATAAAAAAAACAATACTCTCATCATACCTCTACTTCCCGGTCTTAAAGTTGAAAGGCACTTTGTACTCAATGGCTTTGGGTTTGCCTGCGAGCATTCCGGGTTTCATTTTCGGGATGGCCAGGATGTTTCTCTTGGCTTCGTCTTTGAGTTCCTGGTTAACACCTTCTACTTTTTTGATTTCCACTTCACCTTTAGTGTTTATGATAAAGGTAACCACCACCCGTTCCTGAACATTGTTTTTCCAGGCATTTGTGGGGTAGCGAAAATTCTTTTGGATGTGTTGTGCCAGTTTTTGGTCAAAGCACGCATCGGTTTTCGTGGCACTGCTACTTTCACAGCCGGGCCATACCGGTGCAATTTCTTTCATGGTGACTTTGTTTTTTTCAACATCGCCCCATTTTTCCTGAGCTATTGCAGGTATGGATATTAAAAGAACTAACAGAATGACTATTTTTTTCATGATTCTTTGATTTGGGTTTTATTAAACAGCTACCGCACCTTTAATATGAGGATGCGGATTGTAATCGACTAAGGTAAAGTCTTCAAACGTAAAATCAAAGATATTTTTTACGTCAGGGTTGAGAATCATTTTGGGAAGTGGTCTCAGCTCTCTTGAAAGTTGCAGTTCCAATTGCTCAAAATGATTTGAATAGATGTGTGCGTCACCAAAGGTATGGACAAAATCGCCCGGCTCAAGGTCGCAGACCTGAGCAATCATAAGCGTTAATAAAGCATAAGAGGCAATGTTAAAAGGCACGCCCAGAAAAATATCGGCACTGCGCTGATAGAGTTGACAGGAGAGTTTTCCTTGTGTTTCCCCTTTTGATTCATCAGGAGGTGCTACATAAAACTGAAAGAAGGCGTGGCAGGGTGGAAGGGCTGCTTTGCCGTTGGCGACATTTTCGCTAAAGGATACTGAAGTGTCCGGAAGCACGCTTGGGTTCCAGGCAGAGATGAGCATACGCCGGCTGTTGGGATTGGTTTTAAGGGTTTTTATGAGTTCTGAAATCTGGTCGATGTTTTCACTGTTCCAGTTGCGCCATTGATGACCGTAAACCGGACCCAGGTCGCCGTTTTCATCTGCCCAGTCGTTCCAGATTTTCACTCCGTTTTCCTGTAAATATCCAATGTTTGTATCTCCTTTTAAAAACCAAAGGAGTTCATAAATGATAGATTTTAAATGCAGTTTTTTGGTGGTGACCATCGGGAAGCCTTCGCTGAGGTCAAAACGCATCTGATAGCCAAAAACGCTTTTCGTTCCTGTGCCGGTGCGGTCACCTTTAAAGGTGCCGTTTTCCATTACATGCTTAACGAGGTCGTGGTATTGTTTCATATCCATATTCCCGCGCAGGCGGGAATCTTTTAATTAATACTAATGACTTTCAATTGATATCTTCATCTCTTCAGGTTGATTTGAAAAGAAATTATTTAAACTAAATTTCTAAAATCCGAAAATAAAAAAAACCTTTTGATTGTGTTTGGAAAGTTTCGTTTTTCTATGAAAAGTTATTAACTAAACCCTGAGGTTAGAATTATGGGATTCCGCTTGCGCGGGAATGGGTTTATCCAATAATCATCCCGGCAATAGTCGCCGAAAGCAATGAAGCGATAGTTCCGCCGATAAGTGCTTTCATGCCAAATTCCGATAAGGTTTTACGCTGACCCGGTGCCAGAGAACCAATACCGCCAATTTGAATCCCGATGGAGGCAAAGTTTGCAAAACCACAAAGCATATAAGTGGCCATAATAACAGACTTTTCATAGTTGAAACTGATGAGGTTTGCGGTGTTTTTCAAATCTGCCAGCTGTATATAGCCTACAAATTCGCTGGCAACCAATTTGATTCCCAGCAGTTGTCCCATTAGTGCCATGTCTTCTTTAGCCACGCCAATGAGCCACATTAAAGGGGCAAAGAGATAGCCCAAGACAAATTCCAAAGAGAATTTATCATAGGGAGTGGAGTTTGCTACCCAGTTATTTAATGAGGTGATATCTCCCAGTTTTTCAAAGCCATAATTGATCATGGCAATAAAAGCGATAAACACCAGTAGCATGGCACCCACATTGGCGGCAAGTTTGAGGCCTTCTGTGGTTCCGTTTGCGATGGCATCAAGGATGTTGGAACCTATTTTGTCTTCAGAAACAGCAACTTCGTTGGTGATTTTTTTGGTTTCTGGATAGAGCATTTTTGCAATGACGATTGCTCCGGGAGCTGCCATCACTGATGCAGTAAGCAGGTGTTTTGCATAAAAGATTTTCATGGCTTCATCCTCCCCGCCCAAAAAGCCGATGTATGCTGCAAGTACACCTCCGGCAACGGTTGCCATACCGCCCACCATCACAAGCAACATTTCAGACTTGCTCATTTTTTCAAGATATGCCTTGATCATCAAAGGGGCTTCTGTTTGACCCAAAAAGATATTTCCGGCAACAGAAAGGCTTTCTGCTCCTGAAATGCCCATCAGACGGGTTAATATCTTGGCCAGGCCTTTTACGACAATCTGAATAAACCCAAGATAAAATAACACTGATGTCAAGGCAGAAAAGAAAATGATGGTGGGCAAAACCTGAAACAAAAAGATAAAGCCAAAACTTTCAACATTCATCATACCGCCCAATAGGAATTCACTCCCTGCCTGGGTAAAGTCGAGTATTTTTACAAATATTTTGCCTACAAATTCAAAAGCACTTTGTATAAAGGGCACCTTTAGTACTCCAATGGCCAAAAGCAATTGTGCACTCAGACCAATGCCTACCGTTTTCCACCTGATGGCTTTTTTGTTGCTGCTGAATAGAAACGCCAAAATCAACAACGCCAGCATTCCCATGAGGCCTCTCCACAAGCTATCTAAGGAAAAGCCCGCACTGGGAATCATTTCTTTTTGAATGACTTCAGGCAGGGTTGTTTCTTTTTCAGTAAAACTGTAGGTGATATCGTTTTCAGTAAATGTGAGCGTGGAATCTGTCAGTTCTGTGATGCGGTATCTCCTGATGGTGTCCTTGGGTTCTGAGTAAAATAGTACCAAAAGCTTGTCCTGGAGCACATAGTCACCTGAGGCTTTAAGCGAGTCTTTTGCCAGGAGCGAATACTGAAACCTCCCTTCTTCAAATTTGATGGAATCCTTTTCAGGGTTTATATCAAAAAGTGATTGGTTTTGCTCATTGGTTATGGATGAAAAAGCCCAGGTCTTTTCAATGGTTTGTGCGTTTGTGAATTGAGAAAAGAACAAAAAAGCACTGAAGAGGAGGAGTCTGTACATGTGTGTGATGGTTATTTTTCCCGTTTGGAAATTTCGTCCCTTATGAGGGCTGCTTTTTCATAATCCTCATTGTCAACTGCTTTGTCGAGCATGTCGTTCAATTCCTTAAGGGAGTAATTTGCGTAACTTTTTGAGGTTTTCTTTTTGGATTCGGTATCATCTGTCATGAGTTGTTCCAGAATGGCCTGTTCCTCTTCTTTGGAGTCTTTTTTCTTGGGTGTTGCTTTGAGAAAGATACCTGCTTTTTCAAGAATGTTTTTATAGGTGAAAATGGGTGCATTAAACCTGAGTGCCAGGGCGATGGCGTCACTGGTGCGAGCGTCGATGATTTCTTCGATTTTGTCCCTTTCGCAAATAATGCTGGAAAAGAAAACCCCATCCACAAGTTTGTGAATGATCACTTGTTTAACGGCAATTTCAAAGCGGTCTGCAAAATTTTTAAACAAATCGTGGGTGAGCGGTCTGGGCGGTTTTATTTCTTTTTCTAAAGCAATGGCAATGGATTGTGCTTCAAATGCTCCGATGACAATGGGCAGTTTTCTTTCACCGTCAACTTCACTCAAAATAAGCGCATAGGCACCATTTTGAGTCTGACTGTATGATATACCTTTTATTGTAAGCCTGACTAAACTCATAGATTAAAAATAAAGGCTGTTTAAACAGGACTAAACCTTTTTTAAACAGCCCTAAACAGTGGCACAATTTATAAAAAATTATGCGTTATCGGCTTTAAATTCCTTTAATTTTTCGGTGAGCTTTGGAACGACTTCAAAAGCATCGCCAACTATCCCATAATCAGCAGCTTTGAAAAAAGGTGCTTCGGGATCGTTATTGATGACTACTTTTACTTTTGAAGCATTGATTCCTGCGAGGTGTTGGATAGCTCCGGAAATCCCGATGGCAATATATAGATTTGAAGCAACAGGCTTACCGGTTTGCCCCACGTGCTCGCTATGCGGTCTCCAGCCCATATCGCTTACCGGTTTTGAGCAGGCAGTTGCGGCTCCCAGTACATCGGCTAGGTCTTCTATTAGCCCCCAGTTTTCAGGCCCTTTAAGGCCACGCCCTCCGGATACCACAATCTCGGCATCGGCAATAGTGGCTTTTCCGGTTACTTTATCAACCGCTTCTACTTTTACAGAAAAATCCGCATCGTCCAGTAAAGGTGAGAAGCTTTCGGTAGTGGCTTCAGTTGCATTCTCTTTTAAGCCGTAAGCATTTTTAGAAACCCCTATGATTTTTTTATCAGATTTTAATTCAGCTTTCGCGAAAGCCTTATTGGTAAAAACACTTGATTTTGTAATGAAAGGTGAGGTGCTTTCCGGCAGTTCCACCACATTGGGTGCATAAGCCGCCTCAAGGTTTACGGCCAGTATGGGTGCCAGGAATTTACTATTGGCACTTGAACTCAATATCACAACACCGGCGTTTTCTTTTTCAGCTGCCTGTTTGATGGCATCGGCATAAGCTTTTGCGTTGAATGTATCGAGTTTGTCATCTGAAACCTGTAACACTTTTGAGGCTCCATAAGTGCCCAATTCATTTGCATCACCGCCATTGATTGAAATTGCGGTCACCGTGGTTTCCAACATATCGGCAACGCCTTTTGCATAAGACACGGCTTCAAGAGCTATCTTTTTAAACTTTCCTTGTTCTGATTCTGTATATACTAAAACTGACATATATTATTAGTTAATAGTTAATTGTAATTTGATTTTAAATAACCTTGGCTTCATTGTGAAGCAAGTTTACCAACTCCTCAACATTTTCAGGGTCGATCATTTTCACTGCGCCTTTGGCTGCGGGTTTTTCATATCCTTTTGTTTCGGTTGCATTTTCAGCCGAGACAGGTTCCACAACTTTTAAAGGTTTTTGACGTGCCTGCATAATACCACGCATATTGGGGATGCGCAGGTCGCTTTCCTCAACAAGCCCTTTTTGACCTCCAACCACGAGTGGGAGGGTAGTGCTCACGGTTTCTTTACCGCCGTCAATTTCACGGGTTGCCTTTGCGTTGTTTCCGTCAACTTCAAGATTTATACACGTATTCACGAAGTTAGCTCCGGTCAAGGAAGCTATCATTCCCGGCACCATACCGCCGTTGTAGTCAATAGACTCCCTTCCGGCAATGACGAGGTCATAGCCGCCGTCTTGCATTACCTTAGCCAATTGTTTTGCGACAAAAAAACCGTCCAGGGGAGCAGTGTTTACCCTGATGGCTTCATCAGCTCCAATAGCAAGTGCTTTTCTGAGAGTGGGTTCAGTTTCGGGTCCGCCAACATTCACAACGTGAACTGTGGCGCCTTGTTTTTCTTTAAACCACATGGCTCTTGTAAGGCCGAATTCGTCATTCGGATTGATCACAAATTGCACCCCATTGGTGTCAAATTTGGTGTCATTATCTGTGAAGTTAATTTTTGAAGTAGTGTCCGGAACGTGACTGATACAGACTAGTATTTTCATTTTATAACGATTTAAAATTGGATTTTTAAGATAAACCTGACAGACATCAGATTTGCGCCACGAAGGTACTCATATATTTTTAATTTTATACTATGCACGCATAACAAATTTCAGTTAAAAGTTGGGATTTTATCATACATAAAGTGGAAATAATGCTATTTTTGCTCTCTATAAAGAATTACAGAATATTAAGTTTTAATTAAAAGTTTCTACCCTGTAGACATACGCATATGAAAACAATACAATTTAGAGAAGCGATTGCCGAAGCGATGAGTGAAGAAATGCGTCGCGATGAGACCATTTATTTAATGGGTGAGGAGGTAGCAGAGTATAACGGTGCTTACAAAGCTTCCAAAGGGATGCTGGATGAATTTGGCGCCAAACGTGTTATTGACACCCCCATATCTGAACTTGGATTCTCAGGTATTGCCATCGGTTCAGCAATGAACGGCAACCGTCCCATCGTTGAGTTCATGACGTTCAACTTTTCTCTTGTGGGTATTGACCAGATTATCAATAATGCCGCAAAAATGCGTCAGATGAGCGGCGGTCAGTTTAATATTCCCATTGTTTTCAGGGGGCCTACTGCATCAGCAGGCCAGTTGGCAGCAACCCACTCACAAGCTTTTGAGAGCTGGTATGCCAATTGTCCCGGTTTGAAAGTTATTGTGCCTTCAAATCCAAAAGATGCCAAAGGACTTTTAAAAGCAGCTATCCGGGACGATGACCCTGTAATCTTTATGGAAAGCGAGCAAATGTATGGTGATAAAGGGGAAGTACCCGAAGGCGAATATATCATTCCCATTGGTGTTGCAGAAATCAAAAGAGAAGGCAAAGATGTGACGATTGTTTCCTTTGGTAAGATTATCAAAGAAGCATACAAAGCAGCTGAAGAACTTGAGAAGGAAAACATAAGTTGTGAAATCATCGATTTGCGCACCATTCGCCCGATGGACCACAAGACCATCATTGACTCTGTTAAAAAGACTAACCGACTGGTTATTCTTGAAGAGGCTTGGCCTTTTGGGAACATTGCCACAGAAATAACCTATCAGGTTCAGGAAAAAGCCTTTGATTATCTGGATGCGCCTATTATCAAAATAAACACTGCAGATACACCGGCACCCTATTCACCCAACTTACTAAAAGAATGGTTGCCAAACAGTCAGGATGTTATAAAAGCTGTTAAAAAGGTGTTATATAAATAATTATTCTTACCAATTTTAAACTAACTTCGCCATCTTTGTTGGCGAAGTTTTTGTTTATGAGAATAAAGAACAGTTTTATAAAATATAGTTTACTTTTTTCTGCGTTACTTTTCTTAACGATATCTTCTGCTCAGACAAAGATAAGTGGAAAGGTTATTGACACCTTTGGACAAGAGGTTCCTTTTGCAAATGTTATTTTCAAAAGTTCAAACGAAGGCACCATCACCGATGAAAATGGTCGTTTTTATCTGGAATCACCCACTACTTACACCACAGTCCTTTTTTCCTTTTTAGGCTACCAGACCAAAGAAATTGAGCTTGATAAACAAGTTTCATATGATATGGTCATAATGCTTGAAGAAGAAACTGCCCAGCTTGATGAGGTGGTTTTATTAAGCGGAAAAACCTCAAAAAAGAACAATCCCGCTATTGATATACTCAGGAAAATATGGGAAAACCGCAGGGAAAACGGTGTTAAAAAATTTGATCAATACACCTATGATAAATACGAGAAACTGGAATTTGACCTGAATACCATTGACAGTTCTTTAATTAAAAGCAGGCTTTTCAAAGGAATGGAGTTTGTTTTTGATTTTACAGATACTTCCAGTGTAACCGGAAAAACCTACTTGCCCATATTTATCAATGAGGCTTTTTACAAGGTGTATGGAGACAACATAATGAATCTTGAAAAAGAAATTCTGGAAGGGAACAAAAATTCGGGGTTTGATAACAACCAGACCATCATTGAGTTTGTGAAAGACCTCTATGCAGAATATGATGTATATGATAATTATCTGAAGTTTTTTGACAAAGCCTTTACCAGTCCGCTTTCTACAACCGGTATTGATGTGTATAATTATGTGTTGCTTGACAGTGCATACAGGGATAATAAATGGTGCTATAACATTGTGTATTACCCCAGGCGCAAGGGTGAGCTAACTTTTAAGGGTGATTTTTGGGTAAACGATACCACGTGGGCGGTTAAAGAAATCAACCTTCAAACAAACAAAAGTGCCAATATCAACTGGGTAAAAGACATATACATCGAGCAGGAATTTGACGTTTTAAACGATTCCATTTTTTTACTGAAGCGAGATTATTTTATGTCAGACTTCAGTTTTTCCAAAAAAGAGGAAGCCCGTGGGATGTATGGGAAACGCACCACTCTATATGACAACCATGTTTTTGATGAAGAAAAAGACAGGTCTTTTTACAAAACCCAGGTAGACCCCTATGTTTATGAAGTATACAACAGGCCTGATGAATTCTGGTCAGAACGGCGAATGGAGGAACTCAACAAAGATGAGCGACAAGTTTATGAGATGCTTGATACCCTGCAAACCGTAAAGCGTTTTAAGACCATTTACAATATTGGAAGTGTCTTGTCATCGGGTTACTATGAAATTCCCAACTTTGATATAGGCCCCGTATTTTCCATTTTTGGTTACAACGAAGCAGAAGGCGTGCGCGTTAGACTGGGAGGGCGGACCTATTTTGGAAGAAATGACCCCTGGCGTTTGGAAGGATTTGGTGCCTATGGGCTTAAAGATGACAAATTTAAGTATGGCATTTCGGGGAAATGGCTTTTGGACAGGCAAAGTAGGTTGATTGTTTTTGCCGGAAACAGGCGGGATGTAGAACAAACCGGGGCGAGCCTTACCAGTTCAAACGATGTTTTGGGACGGAATCTTGCTTCGTCATCGTTGATCTCTGTGGGGGCGAATGACCGTTTGACCAATATCAATTTATCCACATTTGGGTTTGAACTGGAGCCTTCAAAAAACTTTATAATCAGAACCACAGCTTCATACAGGACATTAAAATCGGCTACAGACACATTCAGTCTGGATTATTTTGACGAAAACAACGAGATTCAGTCTGAAATTTCACAGCCTGAAGTAGAATTAAGCATCAACTTTACCCCGGGGCGGACCACATCAGGTTTTGGGGTTGAACGTACAATAATAAACAGTGGGAAGTTTCCACAGTTTTTCCTCGGTTATTCTTATGGGCTCAAGGATATTATGGGAGGCGATTTTGAATATCAAAAAGTACAGGCACTCTATACCCAGCCATGGAATATTGGAGGATTGGGAAGGATGTATTCTACCGTTGAGGCCGGAAAAACCTTTGGCGAAGTACCGCTTGGGTTGCTGAATCCCATTCCCGGAAATCAGACCCTTTTCAGCATTTACAACACCTTTTCACAGCTTGATTTTTATGAATTTGTAAGTGATACCTATGCTTCGGTTCATATCGAGCACAATTTTGGCGGGCGTTTCTTTTCCCGAATCGGCTTTTTGAGAAAATTAAACTTGCGGGAGATTTTAAGTTTCAGGGCTGTTTATGGTGAAATTTCAGAGGAAAACAAAGCTTTAAATGCTTCCAGCATAGCATATCAGGCACCTGAGGATATCTATTATGAGTACAGTTTTGGTATTGGGAATATTTTTAAAATCTTCCGTCTGGATTTTAATTTCAGGGGTAATTATTTTGATAACCCTGATGCAAGGCCGTTTGGTGTGACCGGTACTTTTGGTTTCCACTTTTAAATACCTTAAAATTCTTACCGGTTTTTCCTTGTTTTACATATGGTTTTATATGTAATTTTGCACCCCCAAAATAAAGGGTTTATTTATGAGTGCAGCAAAGTTGAAAAAGTTTGACGTTTTGGTTGAAATCCCAAAAGGAAGCAGGAACAAATATGAGTTTGATTTTGATTTGAAAAAAATCAGGTATGACCGTATGTTGTTTTCCTCGATGATGTATCCTGCAGATTATGGTTTTATGCCCGAAACCCTTGCTCTTGACGGGGATCCTTTAGATGTTTTGGTCTTGGTTACCGAGCCTACTTTTCCCGGTTGTATTATCGAAGTAAAGCCCATTGGGGTTTTTCATATGGCAGATGAAAAAGGACCTGATGAGAAAATCATATGTGTTCCTTTAAGTGATCCCAACGGTGATAAAATCAATGATGTTTCAGATATAAATCCGCATTTGATTAAAGAGATAGAACATTTCTTTCAGGTGTATAAAGACCTTGAAAACAAAAGAGTAGACGTTGAAGGCTGGGGAAATGTTGATGAGGCTAACGATATTATCGATAAATGTACAGATCGTTTTACGGATTTACCGGAAGATAAAAAGGTCTATTTTGCTTTAGATAAAGTATAAAGGTTTTTGTTTAGGTTTTTTAAGTTATGTTTTAGGTTACGTAAAAAGCAATACTATTCACAGTATTGCTTTTTTTGTTCTATTGTAATTTCTTACTTTTGCACGGCTTTATAATTAATCTAATTAACAACCATATGGAATCAAATGTAATTTTTCTGCCTATAGCACTTTCTGTTCTTGGGCTTTTGTTTATGCTCTATAAGATGAGCTGGGTTAAAAAACAATCTCCCGGAAGTGATCGCATGCAATTTATTTCAAAGAGTGTAAAAGAAGGTGCGCTGGCCTTTCTGAACGCTGAGTACCGATTGCTTGCCATTTTTGTAGTGATTGCATCAGCAGCATTGTTTTATGTTTCAACTCTTGTTGATTTGACGAGCTGGATGATTGTTCCGGCATTTATAATTGGTGCCTTTTTCTCAGCTTTGGCTGGAAATATCGGGATGCGCATTGCAACCGATGCCAATGCCCGAACTGCAGAAGCAGCCAAGACAAGCTTGCCACAGGCGCTAAAGGTTTCTTTTGGCGGCGGTACGGTTATGGGTCTGGGTGTTGCAGGTCTTGCCGTGTTGGGTATGAGTTTGTTATTCTTGTTTTTTATGGGCCAGTTTATGGGCCTTGCAGAATATGATTTTTATACTAAAATGACCATCGTTCTTGAAGCTCTTGCAGGATTCTCCCTGGGTGCTGAATCGATTGCACTTTTTGCACGTGTGGGAGGTGGTATTTATACTAAAGCTGCCGATGTGGGAGCTGACCTCGTGGGGAAAGTGGAAGCCGGTATCCCTGAAGATGACCCCAGAAACCCTGCTACGATTGCCGATAACGTGGGAGATAACGTGGGGGATGTTGCCGGAATGGGCGCTGACCTTTTTGGAAGTTATGTAGCAACGGTACTGGCGGCTATGGTACTTGGAAACTACGTAATCAGGGATATGTCTGAAACAGTTCAGCATACTGACTTGTTTAATAATATGGGACCTATCCTGTTACCACTGGTTATTGCCGGTGTGGGTGTTTTAGCATCTATTATAGGAACTTTCCTGGTAAAAATAAAAGACAATAACGCCAGAGAACCCCAGGTTCAAAAAGCATTGGATATAGGGAACTGGGCGTCTATTATACTAACACTTATTGCAAGTTATTTCCTGATAGACTGGATGTTGCCCGAAACCATGCAAATGCGTTTCTTTGGTGAAGCATCTGCTAAAATGATTCCTTCAATGAACGTCTTTTATGCCGCTTGTATAGGTTTGGCTGTGGGCGCTTTGATATCATTTGTAACCGCTTATTATACCAGTTTAGGAAAAAAGCCGGTACTTAATATTGTAAAAAACAGTTCAACGGGAGCAGCTACTAACATCATTGCAGGTTTGGCTGTGGGTATGAAGTCTACTTTCGCCTCTGTGATTTTATTTGCTGCTGCGATTTACGGTTCTTATGAACTTGCCGGGTTTTATGGAGTAGCACTTGCAGCTTCAGCGATGATGGCAACCACCGGAATGCAACTGGCCATTGATGCATTTGGCCCTATAGCTGATAATGCAGGGGGTGTTGCTGAAATGAGTGAACTTGATCCTGAAGTGCGTAAGCGTACAGATATTTTAGACTCTGTGGGGAATACCACTGCAGCAACCGGAAAAGGTTTTGCAATTGCATCTGCTGCATTGACAGCATTGGCGCTTTTTGCAGCTTATGTTACCTTTACGGGAATTGACGGAATCAATATCTTTAAGGCAGACGTTCTCGCGATGCTGTTTGTGGGAGGTATGATTCCCGTTATTTTTTCAGCCCTTGCTATGGAATCTGTTGGAAAAGCAGCCATGGAAATGGTTCAGGAAGTTCGTCGCCAGTTCAGGGAAATACCCGGAATTATGGAAGGAACAGCAACTCCTGAATATGCTAAGTGTGTTGCGATTTCTACAAATGCCGCTTTAAAAGAAATGATTCTACCGGGCTTGATTACCATCATTACGCCCATCCTTGTAGGTTTGATCTTTGGGGCAGAGCCTCTTGGAGGTTATATGGCCGGAGTTTGTGTGAGTGGTGTTATGTGGGCGATTTTCCAAAACAATGCCGGTGGAGCATGGGACAATGCAAAGAAATCATTTGAAGCCGGTGTTCTGATCAACGGTAAAATGGAATATAAAGGATCTGATGCTCACAAAGCAGCTGTAACAGGAGATACTGTGGGTGACCCGTTTAAGGATACATCTGGACCTTCCATGAACATATTAATCAAGTTGACCTGTTTGGTAGGGCTTGTAATTGCCCCGGTTTTAGGAGGTCATACCGCAGGCGATTCAGAATCAGCTACTATGGTAAAAGAAGTAATGGTTGTTTCTGAAGATGGAACTGCTACAACCCTTACTGATGAGCAGGCAGCTAACGTTACTACTATCAATAAGCAAATTACTATTGAATATTCTTCAGACGATGATATGACAACTGCAAAAGTTAGTTCGGTTTCTATTGTAAACGGTGAAGAGGTAAAAGAAGAAAAAGTATTTACCGGCACTGAAGAAGAAGTGAGAAGGGAAATTGAAGCTTTTAAAGCGCAATAATCTCTTTTTGTTAATCTTTTTTAAAAATCCCTGCCTACCCGGCGGGGATTTTTGTTTTATATCTTACCTTAGTATTAGTTATGAACTATGAGGATATAACAACACTGGCAATTGCCTTAGGCTTAGGTCTTTTAGTGGGCATGCAGCGTGAGAAGATCAATAATATTTTGGCCGGCGTGCGCACCTTTTCATTATTGGCCGTTTTGGGGGTCTTATCCGGCTTTTTAACCCGTGATTTTGAAAACCCTTTTATACTTCCTGCCCTTGGCTTAGCCATCGCTGCGTTTATGGTTGCGGGAAATGTTCTCACAAAAAGAAATAATCCCAATGCAGATTTAGGGCAAACCACAGAAGTAGCTGCGCTTTTGATGTTTTCCATTGGGGCATATTTGGTACTGGGTGACCAAATCATTGGTGTTATTGTAGGTGGAACCATGGCGGTGTTGCTCTATGCCAAAGAAAAAATGCATAATTTCATTGACCGGCTACAGGGTAAAGACGTTTCGGCAATTATGACTTTTGCTGCTATCTCCCTGATTATTCTTCCCATTTTACCCAATGAGACTTACGATCCTTATGAAGTGATAAACCCACAGAATATCTGGTTGATGGTTACCCTCATCGTAGGGATTAGTGTTGTGGGTTATTTTTTTATATAAGTTTTTAGGAAAGAAGGTTGGTCTCATTTCAAATTCTATCTTGGGTGGATTGATAAGCAGTACGGCCACAACGGTAAGTTACGCTAAAAAAACAAAAGACGCCGACAGCATAGACAAACTCTCTGCATTTGTGATTGTGGGTGCTTCTGCCATTGCACTGGTGCGTATTGTAATAGAAATGGGTGTAGTGATTCCTGAGAGACTTCTTGAAATGATAGTTCCCATAGCTGTTGAGTTTGTTGTGATGGTTTTGTTGTGTGTGTTTTTGTTCTACAGAATTCAAAAAGGCAAATCTGATGATGAAATGCCGGAGCCCAAAAACCCGGCCCAGCTTAAAACTGCTTTGGTATTTGGTTTGTTATATGGTATTATTTTATTGGCGGTTGCTTTTGTAAATGAAGAGTTTGAAAATGAAGCACTGTATGTCGTAGCCATTATAAGCGGGCTCACAGATGTAGATGCCATCACATTGTCCCTTTCACAACTTATGAAAAAAGGAAGCCTCGAGGTAGATACGGGATGGCGGTTAATTCTTTTGGCGTCTCTGTTTAATTTGCTTTTCAAAGGAATTTTAGCTGCCACTTTAGGAACTAAACAGTTGGCAAAATGGGTGGGGATTTCTTTTGGAATTTCTATTGTAGCCGGATTGTTGATTATCTGGTTATGGCCTTAAAGCTGCTTACTCAAACAAACCGTGTAATTCTGCATCAATGCGGTTGATGACCTTTCCCAGATCTTCAGGGTCGTCAACGAAATTGAGGTTATCTACATCAATAATCAGGAGTTTTCCCTTGTCATAGTTATGCACCCAGGCTTCATAACGCTCATTTAATCGGCTGAGGTAGTCAATGCTGATGCTGTTTTCATATTCCCTGCCACGCTTGTGAATTTGGTTGACCAGATTGGGAATGGAACTGCGCAGGTAGATGATCAAGTCTGGGCTTTCTGTAACTTCTTCCATCAAATCAAAGAGCGATTTGTAGTTTTCAAAATCACGGTTTGTCATCAAGCCCATTGCGTGTAAGTTTGGAGCAAAAATGTAGGCATCCTCATAAATGGTCCTGTCCTGAATGACATTTTTTCCGGTATTGCGAATATCAAGGATTTGCCTGAAACGACTGTTCAAAAAATAAATCTGAAGATTGAATGACCAGCGCTCCATCTGGTTGTAAAAGTCATCGAGGTATGGGTTGTCGTCTACTTCTTCATAGTGAGCGTGCCATTTGTAATGTTTTGATAATAGACGTGTTAAAGTTGTTTTTCCTGACCCTATATTTCCTGCGATGGCAACGTGCATATCTGTACTTACTTGTTAATTGTTATTGCTGTTTTGTGTATAAATTCACCATCGTAAATATACAGGAATTCATCGCTTAGAAACAAATCTTTTATCTTGATTTCATCGAAAGTAAGCGTTCTTTTAACCGAAAGCTTTTCAGAAAGAAGCACCAGTTCATTACCGGTTTTATAAATCAATCTATCATTGTTATTTGAAAGGTGGGTAATCTTTGAATTGGGAATACTCTCAAGCAAACTGCCGTAAATATTGTAAATCCTGAGTTTTTCTTCCGTAAGCAGGAAACAAAAGTTGTAATTGCTGGTATGTGTTACATAGGTTTCAGAAAGAGGCCTTGACAGCACCTGATGGTTTTTATTTCGGTAATTGTAAAGTTCAAGCTGCTGGCTGTCATTGTTGAACACCCAGAGCCGGGTGTCATTTGCCGTGGTGGCGTTTATAATATTAAGAAAAGGAGGTTCCATGGCAAATGAAATGCGTTCAATTTCATTTAATTTGTTGTCCAAAATAACCGTCGTGTTGTAATCAGGAAAAAAAAGGGTGACTTTTAACGGGTTCAGCAAATCTACAGAACCAATACTACCCAGCTGAAAGTCTTTAAAATTGAATACTTCGGTATTGAGTTGTTTAAAAAGGGTTCGGTCTTTAATGAAGTAAACGGCGCCAAAATTATCCACACCCACAAAACGTTCTGCTTTCAAAGGTGTCTTTTCAATTACTGAAATTGACCCGTCACCTTGTGCCGCAAGAGAAGTGAACAAGCAAAAAAATAAAAGGCTTAGAATATAATTCATACCTGTTTTGGGATATATAGTACGGTAAATTTACCAATTCTGGGCACATTTGCGTTAAACCCTTTGTTAAAATAGTAGTCATAATGTAACAAATGATATAGATTTGACTCTAACACTGAAACATTTACAAGAACCATGAAAAAGCTTTTAACCCTATTTTGCCTTTGTTTTTCAATCGTTGTGGCAGCTCAGGATTTCACCGGTCAGGCTGTTTATAAATCAAAAACCAATGTTGATACAGACTTTGGAGGCCGTGAGATGACAGAACAAATGCGCAAACAAATTATGGAGATGATGAAGAGCGCCCTGGAGAAGACTTATATTTTAGACTTTAACAAAGTTGAATCTACCTATAAAGAGGAAGAAAAACTGGCAGCACCCGGTACCGGTGGCGGAATGATGATGATGATGGGTAACTTCACGGCAGGTGCACAATACAAAAACACAAAAGAAAATGTTTTTTTACAGGAACAGGAGTTTTTCGGAAAACAGTTTTTAATTTCAGATACCCTCCCAAAACTGGAATGGAAGCTGGTCAACGAGTCCAAACAAATAGGACAGTATGTAGCTTTTAAAGCAACAGCCATAAAAAAGCTGGGGGATACAGACTGGCAATCGATGCGCAGGCGAAACAGGGAGGGCGATGAGGAACAAAAAGATGCTGAAGCTAAAAAGGATTCCACAGATGTAAACATTATGGATGAACTGGAAATCCCCAAGGAAATCGAAATTGTGGCCTGGTACACACCCCAGATTCCCGTACCTCAAGGCCCCGGTGAGTTTCACGGTCTTCCGGGTCTTATACTGGAAGTTCAGGCAGATCGCACATCAATCTTATGTTCAAAAATTATTTTGAATCCTAAAGAGGCTGAGGAAATTAAAAAACCCTCCAAAGGAGAAAAAGTTTCTCAGGAAGAATACCAAAAAATAGTCAAAGAAAAAGTTGAAGAAATGCAGGAAATGTATGGCGGCCAACGCAGAGGAAGCAGCCGTGGATTCAGGATTGGCGGATAATATAATAATACATTCAAACATCCCCAATAAACAGAACTTTAAACAACTAACCACGTTTTCATGAGACTCTCCTACCTTATTTTTACCACTTTTTTCATTTTTTCATTTCAAATACAGGCACAAAGCGTCAAGCTTACAGGAACTGTAAAAGACAGTATTGGCAATCCGCTGGAGATGGCGAGTATCATCGCTAAAGTTAAAGCTACTGCTGAAATAGAAAGCTATGCCATCACTAACGATGAAGGCAGATACCAGCTTTTTTTAGAAGCTAATGAAACCTATGAGCTTCAGGCAAGTTATTTAGGGTTTGAGACGCAAACCTTTGACGTCACTGTGGGAGAAGACCGTGCAGATATTCTAAAAGAGATTGTTTTAAAGTCAGCTGCAGATGAACTGGACGGGGTGGAAATTGTTTATGAGATGCCCGTTACGATCAAGGGTGATACCATTGTTTATAATACTGATGCTTTTGTTACCGGTAATGAAAAAAAACTGGGAGACATCATCAAAGCACTGCCCGGTCTGGAACTCAATGAAGACGGAGAGATTGAAGTAGACGGAAAAGTGGTTCAAAAGGTTATGGTGGAAGGCAAGGATTTTTTTGACGGCGATTCAAAACTCGCTACTAAAAACATCCCTGCAGACGCTGTTAGTAAAGTGGAAGTGCTGCGTAATTATAATGAAGTGGGTCAGTTAAGGGGAGTGACAAACACCCAAGATCAAACAGCCATCAACATCCGGTTGAAAGAAGGGAAAACCAATTTCTGGTTTGGTGAGATCACTGCAGGAGCCGGTTATGGCAAAAAGTTCAGGTATCTGGGCAACCCAAAATTGTTTTATTACAGCCCGGATTACAGCATTAACATCATCACAAACTTCAATAACACTGGCGATGTTCCTTTTACATTTCGCGATTACTTCAACTTTACCGGTGGTTTCAGAAACTTTAATCAGGGAGGCGGAACGAGGTTCAATATCAATGACAGTGGTCTTGGTTTTGCCGTGACCCAAAACAACCGAGCGAATGATATAGAGGCAGAATTTGTTGCCGGGAACTTTAGTTATAAAGCTTCAGAAACTTTAGACCTCAGCGGATTTGCGATCCTTTCCGATAACCGCACTAATTTTGTGACCAATACTGTACGTAGTTATATATCGAACGGTGCTGTGGAAAATAGTTCCAGTGTAAGTGACCAGAGAAACCGCCTAGGAATGTTGAAACTGAGTTCTGTCTATAAGCCTAACTTAAGATTTCAGATGGATTATGACGTACTTGCCAAGCTCTCCAAACAAACTGAATTTTCCGATCAGTTTTCAAGTATTGCCAACAACATTATTGAAGATAAGGAAAACAATCCTTTTTCCATCAATCAAAATGTTAATGCTTATTATACACTGGATGACAAGAATATTTTTGCTGGGCAAGTGCAACATTTGTGGCAGGATGAAGATCCTTTTTATAAAGCTGTTTTTGAAGCTGAACTTGATATTCTCCCATTCTCCGGAATAATTGATGCAGATGAAGGCCAAAGCAATTTTGATATCAATCAGGACAAGCGTGTCAAAACAAACAAAATAGATGCTAAAGTTGATCACTTTTATATCCTGAACAACAAGAGCAATCTCAATTTTACGCTGGGGACCACGCAAAGCCGTCAGCGATTCAATTCGTCTATTTTTCAAATTCTCGATAATGGAAACTCCATTGCGTTTGAGGAAACGCCCGAAGTTGATGGTACAACTTTCCCGTTAAGCAATGATGTGACCTATCATTTTAGTGATGCTTTTCTGGGTGTGAAATACAAATTCATTACCGGAAAATTTACCTTCACCCCGGGTGTAACCCTGCACAATTATGACCTGAAAACAGAGCAGCTGGGCAGCACTACTTCAGAGAACGAATGGCGTGTATTGCCTGAATTTTTTGCCATCGCCCAACTCAAACGCAGCGAGAGCATACGATTTACCTATGCAATGACTGCAGAGTATACAGATGTGAACAACTATGCTGAAGGGTTTGTTTTTAATAACTACAACCGTCTCTTCAGGGGTAACCGAAATCTGGAAAACTCGCTTGCAAACAGTTTTAACCTAACTTATTTTAGTTTTAATATGTTCAATTATACCAACGTGACCGGGAATTTGAACTATACCCGAAGGCTTGAAGGTATCAAAAACAACACCCAAATTGTAGCCATCAATCAGGTATCATCACCCATCAATATTAACAGCAATTTTGCCGATGAGACTTTTTCGGCTTTTGGAAGTTTCAGCAAGCGCATCAAAAAAATGCAATACAGCCTTAACGGAAACTTTAACTGGAGCAGCTTCAACAACATCATCAATGGTGATGTGACCACTTCTGAAAGTTTTACGCAAAACTACCGCACGAGTGCCCGAAGCAATTTCAGGGAATTCCCAAATTTTGAAGTGGGTTATAACGTTATTATCAACAATTATGACAACGGTGGGATTGAGTCTACCTTCTATACCCACAGGCCATTTGCCAATATCGAATTCAATTTCCTGAAAGATTTCACCTTTAAAGCAGACTGGAGTTATTATGATTACAGCAACAAGGAAAAAACCATCAAAAACGATTATTCCTTTTTGTCTGCAGACCTCTACTATCAGAAAAAGGACAGCAAATGGGAATACAGAATCCAGGCCACCAACCTGCTGGATGTACAAACCATCAACCAGGACAGTTTTAATGAAACCTTCAATACAACTTCATTTTACAGCGTGATGCCGCGGATTGTGATGCTGACGGTGAAGTATGATTTGTAGGGTATAGTAAGTAGAGGTGAGAGGTGAGTTTTTGATTTTAAGTAAGGAATGTCTTCCCGGAATTCAGTAATATCTTGTTGTCTAAACGTTTCAAATAGTTAGATTAAATAATTTTTAGGTTATTTTGAGGAAAGGTGCTACTTTAGAAGGAGATAAAGAGCATGTCGTCTATTTGGAATATCAGCAATAAAAACCAATTTATGTTGTATATGCTAATGTTAGCTGCAAGGCTGAAAAGACAGACATTAAAACATTAAACAAAATATAAGAATGAAAAAAATCGGAATAATTGGTGGTGGTTTTACAGGGACAATGACTGCTGTTCAACTCATTGATAAATCGACTGAATCTTGTGAGATAATTCTAATCAACGAGAGAGAAACTTTAAACAAAGGAATTGCTTACAATCCATATTCTGACAAGCATTTATTGAATGTAATTGCAGGTAAAATGAGTGCATATCCCGACAAACCTGACCATTTTTTAGAATGGGTAATGCAAAAGGACGAATTTAAACACAAGGACAAAACGCTTATTGCAAACTCATTCTTGCCAAGACAAATTTACGGTGAGTATCTCTGTGCTATTTGGGAAGAAGCCAAGAAAAGTGCAGAATCAAAACAAATACAAATCACCTTAATCAACAGTTTTGTCATTGACCTTGATACATCAAAAGATACAGTTTCATTGTGGCTTGACAACAATCAAAAATTGAATGTTGCCGAGTGCGTTATAGCCACAGGAAATCATATTCCAAGAAATCCGAGAATAAAGAATTTCGACTTCTATAATAGTCCTAACTATTTTCAAAACCCTTGGAAAATTGAATCTGTAAAAGAAACCAAAGAAAGTTTACCTGTATTAATAGTAGGTAACGGCTTAACAATGGTTGACACTGTCCTTGGCTTGTTGGAACAAGGTTTCAAAGGGGAAATTTATTCCATTTCTCCCAATGGTTTTAACATATTACCACACCGACACAACGGACTTAAATATTCAAAATTAGTTGAAGAACTGCGAGACGATATGTCCATTTATGAATTAGTTAAACTCATAAACAAGCATATTAAAACAGTTAGAGAGTACGGTGTATCAGCCGAACCGATTATCGATTCATTAAGACCTCAAACGCAGAGAATATGGAAATCATTTTCCGACCAAGAAAAGAATTTATTTATGTCAAGACTTCGCCATTTATGGGGTGTTGCAAGACACAGAATCCCATTACATTCTCACGACAAAATACAGCAATTAAGAATTGACGGGAAACTTCATATTAATTCAGGTAAAATTATTGACATAAACGAATCAAATGAATCAATTACTGTCCAATATTTTGACAAGAAAGAGAATGAATTAAAAGCAATAAATGTTTCTCGTATCATAAACTGCACGGGGCCAGAAACAGATTTGATAAACCTTGATAAAAGTTTTCTAAAAAATTGTCTGTTAAAAGGAATTTTGACACAGGATAAGTTAAAACTCGGCATTAACGCAGACACAGAATCGTTTCAGATTATAAATTCAAACGGAAAACCACACACCAATTTATATACGATAGGTTCAAACTTAAAAGGTGAGTTATGGGAAAGCACAGCGGTAAACGAACTTCGTGGACAGGCAGAAAAATTAGCGGAAAAACTAAAAGCCCAGCAGCTAACAATGTATAAGCGTAATGCGGGCGAAAGTGCTAATTCTAAACGAACGTAACATTAACAAACATATCGGAAAGCCGAAAACAAGGTGCTTCTAATCCCGCACTACGCTTATACTTGACCGTTGATAAACATTTCATAGCACGATGAAAAAATTTACTTTTACGATAATAATTTCTTTATTTTTTTCAACAATCTCGGTTGCTCAAACCGGAGAAACTGAGCTTTATCAGAAATTAGAAAAAACTGAAGCAAGGTTAAAGACCGTTTATGAAAAACTCGAGAAAAATTTAACGGGTACTAATAAACAGGCATTAATGAAATCACAAAATGATTGGCTAAAATTTAGAGATTCAAATTGTAATTTTAAAAGTCAAAAAGAAAGTGAAGAGGGTGTAATAGCGAACAAATTTTATATTGAATGTAAAATTCAAACGACTGAAATAAGAATCAAAGAATTAACTGATTTGTGGGTTAACGAAGTCTAAAAAAAATACGTTTACTAACACCAAGGAAAACTATAGCTTCTATCGGCTCAAACACAATCACGAAGCGTTGCATCAATTTACAAAAGCACTATAACCGGTAATGGCCCGGCCCACGATGAGGGAATTGATCTCTTTAGTGCCTTCATAACTGTAGATGGCTTCAGCGTCTGCCACAAAGCGGGCGACATCATATTCCAGCAGGATACCGTTGCCTCCCATTACTTCGCGTGCCCGGCCTACCACATCACGGGTGCGCATGCTGCAAAAAACTTTCGCCAGTGAGGCATGCTCATCAGTAAGGAGTTTTTGATCCTGGAGTTCAGAGAGCCTAAAGCACAAGGTTTGCATGGCTGTGAGGTTGGATACCATTTCCACCAAATGATTTTGTATTAACTGGAAAGAGGCGATGGGCCTGCCAAACTGTTCGCGTTTTTTGGTGTATTTTAAAGCAGCTTCATAAGCACCACGAGCACAGCCCACGGCTTGCCAGGCGACTCCGGCACGTGTCATTTGCAGCACCTTTGCCGTGTCTTTAAACGAATTTGCATTTTGCAGCCTGTCTGATTCCGGCACGCTGCAGTTTGTCAAGGTTATAATCGCATTTTGCACGATGCGCAGGGCCATTTTATCTTCCATTTTTTCGGCTTTAAAGCCGGGGTTTTCTTTGCGCACCAGAAACCCTTTTACCTGATTGCTGTCCTCATCCCGTGCCCAAATGATGATTACATCTGCAAACGTGGCATTTCCAATCCATTTTTTCTGACCGTTTAAAATCCAGTTGCCATCAATGAGCTTACAGGTGGTTTCCATTCCGCCGGCTACACCTGAACCTACATTAGGTTCGGTAAGGCCGAAAGCGCCAATTTTTTCCAGGCGTTGCATCGCCGGTAGCCATTCCTGTTTTTGAGCTTCACTTCCGCAAAGGTATATGGAACCCATAGCGAGTCCGCTGTGTACACCAAAAAACGTTGATATGGAAACATCTACCCTTGCCAGTTCTTGTGCAATGATGCCTTCCAGTAAAAAGGATTTGTTGGCACAGCCATATCCTTCATAGGCAATACCTGCTATGTTGAGCTTTGCGAATTTTTCAATGATTTCAAAAGGGAATGCTGCACGATTCCAATGGTCATTGACCAAGGGTTTTACTTCGTCTTCCATAAAATTGCGCACTTGCAGCTGGATGTCACGGTCTTCTTTAGAAAGCTTCAGGTCAAGATTGTAAAAATCGCCATCAATGGGAGGGAGTTGATGTTGCCCTTTTTTTGCTTTTGTAGTGAGCATTTTCATAAGCCCCTTGAGCTGTCTCTCATCAAGATTTCCCAGTGATTTTAATGCTTCAGAGAGGTCAATTTTTTTATTGATTTCAGCAAGTTGATCCAGGTCAACTGTTTTCAATAGGTGTATTGTGCCTTTAATTTTTTTGAAGAAGGACATGATTTTAAATTTTATGTATTAAAGATACTCATAATTATAGAGCAAACTATTAACTAGTTTTGAATCAATAAAAGTTCATTAAGATATATGAATGATACAAAGAATATACTTACTTCTACAGTACATAATTGATTTATCATTATTATAATTTATTTTATATATTTGGAACGCTAAGATTTTTTAAATTTTGATTTTTTATCTCTAAGCTTCCAAAATTTAGAATTTTTATTAATCCAAATATTTTCAATTGATTAAAACCCTATATTTTCTTGTTTTACCCTTGTTTTTTTTGAATTGTGTTTCTAAAAAAACAACCGAACATAATTTGTCAAATGAAATTCTAATTCAATGGCATACTTTAGAAAGTAAAGAAACAGTTGAAAAAGAATATAGGGTATATGACCTTACCTTTAAAAGCCAAATAAGTCGCAGCCAGCTTATAGATTTATATACATTTAATCCGGAGAAAATCAAAATGGAAGCATTTATAGAAATGCTGCAATTAAATCCGGAAGTAAAAACGGCACAGCCAAATCATAAAGTAGACTTGAGAGAATTTCCATAATTAACTATAAAAAACGCTATTTAAAATGAAAAAAATTACATTTGTTTTTATTCTTTTTGTTACTTTTTTAAGTGCACAAGAAACCCCTTATGTACAAGGTGAAATCCTGGTTCAACTGCAATCAGACCGAACACCGGACCTGCTTTCTGCTGAAAATGCAGCCATACAAATTATAGATGCTGAACAAATTTCCAGAGTGATGAATATTTGGAGATTGAAAGTTTCAACAGAACAACACAATGAAATGTCTTTGCTTAAGGAAGTAAATAAAAATGCTTCGGTACTGGTATCTCAATTAAACCATAAAGTACAACTTAGGGAAACAACCCCTAACGACCCATTATTTGCCCAACAATGGCAATACTATCAAGAAAATGACAAAGATATTGATGCTGATTTGGCTTGGGATGTTACCACCGGAGGTGTAAATACTGACGGAAATGAAATTGTGGTTGCTATTATTGATGATGGTTTAAATATTAATCATCCGGATATTATAGATAATTTATATATCAATACAGGCGAAATTCCGGGTGATGGAATTGACAATGATGGAAATGGATATATTGATGACATTTATGGGTGGAATGTATATAGCAATTCGGGAAGTATAACTGGCGGGGGTCATGGTACACCTGTCACCGGAATAATTGGTGCAACAGGAAATAATGAAATAGGGGTGACCGGTGTAAACTGGAGTGTAAAGTTAATGCCAATTATAGGTTCTAGCGGTAACGAAGCAACTGTTATTGCAGCTTATGATTATGCTTTGAATGCCCGCATAAAATTTAATGAAACCAATGGGAATGAAGGTGCATTTGTTGTGGCAACCAATTCTTCTTTTGGAGTAGATTTTGGACAACCACAAAATTACCCTCTTTGGTGTGCTTTTTTTGATACTATGGGTGAACACGGTATATTAAGTTGTGGCGCTACAATAAACGGGAATGTTGATGTTGATGTTAATGGTGATGTGCCTACAGCTTGCCCAAGCGAGTATTTAATTTCTGTGACTAATACCAATATATCAGATGTTAAAGTTACAGGGGCAGGATATGGCTTAGAAACTATAGATTTAGGTGCTCCCGGTCAAGGAACTTTTACTACCAGTTTGAGTAATTATGGTGGTTTTGGAGGTACTTCCGGAGCTACTCCTCATGTAACAGGCACAATCGCTCTTTTATATGCTGCTCCCTGCGAAGCTTTTACTGCAATTTCTAAAGATGACCCTGCACTTGCAGCAATGATGGTAAGAGATTATATTTTGGACGGTGTAGACCCAAATGCCTCTTTAGAAGGAATAACCGTTACCGGTGGGAGACTCAATGTAAATAATGCTATTCAGCTTTTAATGGGAGATTGTGAAAATTTATCTGTGGCATCAACATCCTTGGTAGATAAGATTTCTTTATATCCGAATCCTACTGAAGGTATTATGTATGTTAAAACCCCACAACCTTTACAGGTGTCTAAAATTAAAATTCTTTCCTTAGATGGAAGAGAAATTTCAACACTTCAAAACAGCGACATTACTAAAGTAGATATTTCAACTTTATCTAAAGGTGTTTATATACTTCAGATTGAGTTTGAAAATGTAAAAAACACGATTTATAAAAAGATTGTAAAAAAATAGAGTATTTAAAATATCGGAAATAAAAAAGCCCCATCAACAAATGGGGCTTTTTATTTAATTTTAAGAAAAATTATACAAATTACATTCTATTCAGTAAAACCAAAAGCTTTTCTAACTTCCTCAACCATATCCAGTTTTTCCCAGGTGAAGAGTTCTACCTCGATTTCTTTTCTTCCGGAATAAGGGCTTTCAAAAACTTTAGTGACTTTTTGGGGCTCGCGGCCCATATGGCCGTATGCAGCCGTTTCACTGTAAATGGGATTGCGCAGTTTTAAGCGTTTTTCAATTGCAGCAGGGTGCATATCAAACAGTTTGACTACCTGTTCAGCGATTTCGCCATCGGTCATATTCAATTTTGAAGAGCCAAAGGTATTCACGTTGATGGATGTGGGTTTTACTACACCAATGGCATAACTTACCTGCACCAAAACTTCGTCTGCAATTCCTGCAGCCACAAGGTTTTTGGCCACGTGTCTGGCAGCATAGGCAGCGCTTCTGTCCACCTTGCTCGGGTCTTTCCCGGAGAAAGCACCACCCCCGTGGGCACCTTTTCCGCCATACGTATCCACTATGATTTTTCTTCCGGTCAAACCGGTATCCCCGTGGGGACCACCAATGACGAATTTTCCGGTAGGGTTGATATGGTAAACAATATCTTCATTGAACAATTCCTGAACATATTCCGGCAATTGTGCTTTTACTCGTGGTATTAAAATATTGATGATATCGCTTTTGATTTTGGCGAGCATTTTTTCATCTTCATCAAAATCATCGTGCTGTGTGGAAACCACAATTGCCACAATTTTTTGAGGCACATTGTCATCGCTGTATTCAATGGTTACCTGGCTTTTGGAATCAGGTCGCAGGTAAGGAATTTCTTTTTCTTCACGACGTAAGGCAGCCAGTTCGATTAATATTTTATGTGAAACATCAAGCGCCAGCGGCATAAAGTTTGCCGTTTCTGAAGTGGCATAACCAAACATCATTCCCTGGTCACCGGCACCTTGTTCTTCTTTGTTTTCACGGTCCACACCCTGATTAATATCCTGAGATTGTTCGTGAATCAAGGAGATAACACCGCAGGAGTCACCACTGAATTTATACGCACCTTTGGTATACCCAATTTTATTTACCACATCGCGGGCAATTTGCTGCACATCGAGGTAGGTATTGCTTTTTACCTCTCCGGCAAGTACTACCTGCCCTGTGGTTACCAGTGTTTCACAAGCTACTTTTGAGGAGGGATCAAAAGCCAAAAAGTTATCTAAAAGGGCGTCGCTGATTTGGTCTGCAACTTTATCCGGGTGTCCTTCAGAAACACTCTCTGAAGTAAATAAATAAGCCATAGTATTGTTTTAAAGTGTATAAAAGTAAGGAAAATAGTTGAAGCAAAAAGCCGGCAGGGGTATACTGTTTTAGCATTTTTAATCCTGAACGTAATTCAGAATCCCTGAGGTTGCAATCAGTCAAATTTTTCCTCAAAAATCCTGACAAAAGTAGGTATTTAAAAAGAATAATAAAACTGCCGGCATTTATTTTATAAAACAGCCAGCATAAATTATTAATTCTTTTAATTTTACGGCAATGAAACAAATTTTTTTCTTTTTCTGTGTTGTTATTACCATCCCTTTTTACGCTCAGGAAAAGGATAAAAAGCATGTTTTCTGGGAGGTGGATTATTTTTACGGAACCATCCTGGAACACAATCCTGATATTGGTCATTTGATCACCCATCATCCGGAAGGTTTTATCGTACAGCAAAATTTTAAAACATTTGGTTTACAAGACTGGGAACGGCGTTATAACTATCCTGATTGGGGATTTGCATTTTCCTATCAGGATTTGAAAAACCCCAGCCTTGGTGAAATGTTTTCCCTGTACAGTCATTTGAGTTTTTATTTTTTAAACCGGAATTTCAAGGTGTCAGTTATGCAAGGGGTTGCTTATGCAACAAATCCTTATGATCAGGATGAAAACTATAGAAACAATGCATTTGGGTCCAGGTTTGTAAGTGCTACAGCAGTGAAAACCGTTTTCACGAAAGAAAATATTTGGCAGGGTATCGGATTTCAAGCCGGTATTTCTTTAATCCACTATTCAAACGGAAATTTCAGGGCACCTAATACCAGCACAAATACCTTTGCCTTTAATGTGGGGTTGAACTACCAAATGAAATCTGAAGAATTACCCAACTACATTCCTCAGGGTGAAAAAGAAAAATACAGCGAGCCGTTGGCTTTTAACCTGGTATTCAGGAGCGGGGTGAATGAAAGTGATGTGATTGGGATGGGGCAATATCCCTTTTATATTGTATCTGCCTTTGCAGATAAAAAAATCAATCGCAAAAGCACTTTCCAGGCCGGGGTAGATGTTTTTTTCTCCATGTTTTTAAAAGAATTGATTTATTACCGCTCTGTAGCATCACCCGAGTTGGATATTAGTGGTGATGAGGATTTTAAACGTGTGGGGTTGTTTGTGGGCCACGAATTCCGATTTAACAAGAATGCCATAGTGACCCATTTGGGATATTATATTTACTATCCTTTTGATTTTGAAGGAAGGGTGTATAATCGTTTGGGATTAAAGCGCTATTTTGGTGAGAGTGAAAAAATATTTGGGACGGTTTCCGTAAAGGCACATACCGCTAAAGCGGAAGCTATTGAATTTGGAATTGGTATAAGACTTTAAAACATGCGAAACTATATTTACATATTCTTATTTGCAATCCTTTCAGGATGTGATACTGACAGTGGGATCGATTGTTTTAAATTATCAGGCGATATCTTTCAGGAAGAAATTGAGCTTTCTTTTTTTGATAAAGTAAATGTGGGGCATCGGGTACAATTGTTCATCAAACAAGGCACAGAGCAACACGTGATTTTGGAAACCGGTGAAAACATGAGAAAGAAAGTAACGCTAAGCGTTTCAGAAAACAGGTTGCACATAGAGAATGGGGATAATTGCAACCTGGTGCGTGATTATGGTATTACAAAAGTTTTTATTACAGTACCTGATTTGAGCGAAATAAGAAACAGTTCCGGCTTAACCATCGAAGGGCAGGGAGTTTTAGCTTTTCCTGATATAACCTTGCTTTCAGAAGACACCCATAATGAAGACAGTTACAATACTGATGGTGATTTTATTTTAGACCTGCAATCTGAAACCCTCACCATTGTTGCAAACGGTATCTCAAACTTTTTCCTGAGTGGAACAGTTACTACAGCTAATTTGGGTCTTTACAGCGGTGACTCCCGTCTGGAAGCCCAAAATTTAATCATAGAAGATTTGACTCTTTTTCACCGCAGTTCCAATAAAATGTTTGTCAACCCCCAACAATCCATTCGCGGGGAAATTCGCAGTACGGGTGATGTGATTTCTTTAAACCAGCCTCCAATAGTTGAGGTTGAAGAGTTTTATACCGGGCGGCTTATTTTTCAGTAACAGCGGTCAATTCCCGGAATAACTCTTCCAGGTTTTTATTTTTCTGATTCAGTTGCAGGATTTTTAAACCGTTGTCATGGGCAAAGTCAAAGACGGCGGGACGCATGTCCTTTTCGGTATCAAAGGTGAGTTCATATATAAAATCAAAGGTGTTTTGGACATTTTTAATTTTTGGTAATTGTTGCAAGGCAACTTCTTCCAAACGATAATCAAATTCAACTTCAACAATTTGAACTTTTGAATCCTTTAAATCCTTGATTTTTTTGTCGGCTACAATTTCACCTTTGTTGATAATAATCACACGATCACAGATGGCTTCCACTTCCTGCATGATGTGTGTGGAGAGGAAAATGGTTTTGTCTTTACCAGCCTGTTTAATCAATTGCCTTATTTCTACTAGCTGATTGGGGTCAAGCCCTGTGGTGGGCTCATCGAGTATCAACACATCAGGATTGTGAAGCAGGGCATTGGCAAGGCCCACACGCTGGCGGTACCCTTTTGAAAGCTGCCCTATTTTTTTGTGGGCTTCAGAGGTAAGTCCGGTTTGCGTGATAACTTCTTCAACCCGGGCTTTTGGGGCTTTGTATATAGAAGCATTAAAGATCAGGTACTCCCTGACATACATGTCTAAATACAAGGGATTGTTCTCCGGAAGGTAACCCACAGATTTCTGGACATCTTTGGCATTTTCGGTTACTGAAAAACCATTTACAACGGCAGTCCCCTCTGAGGCAGAAAGGTATGTTGTAAGGATTTTCATCAAGGTTGATTTTCCGGCGCCATTGGGTCCCAGAAAACCTACAATTTCGCCTTTTTGTATTGTAAATGAAATGCTGTTCAGAGCCCTTTGATCCCCATAGTGTTTCGAAATAGAATTTACTTCAATAGACATCTGTATGTTTTTTTCAAAATTAAGGCAATCGCTGTAATAGCAAACTATTTTACTGAAAGATTTATTGTATTTTTGTTATTTGAAAGCATAACACTGCTGAAACTCCGAAACGGGGTTTTTATTTTGGTTTAGTATATGAACAACACTCTTAAATCCACAAACTGGTTGAAAGACCTCCGGCTTCCGCATCCTTTGGTCATTGCCGGCCCGTGCAGTGCCGAAACCGAAGCGCAGGTGCTTGCTATTGCTCATAAACTGAAAGAAAGCGATGCCACCATTATGAGAGCCGGTATCTGGAAACCCAGAACCCGCCCCGGCAGTTTTGAAGGCGTGGGCGAAATTGGCTTAAAATGGATGCAACGTGCCAAGGAAGAAACCGGACTTTTACTGGCTACAGAAGTGGCCAATAAAAACCATGTGGATATGGCTGTCAATGCCGGTATTGATGTTCTATGGATAGGAGCGAGAAGTACCGTGAGTCCGTTTATTGTTCAGGAAATTGCAGATGCCTTACAGGGAACCGATAAAATTATATTGGTAAAGAACCCCGTGAACCCTGATTTGTCGCTTTGGATGGGTGCCATCGAGCGTCTTCAGAAAGCCGATATAAAAAACCTGGGAGTTATTCACCGCGGATTTTCAACCTATTTAAAAACAAAATACAGAAACAATCCCGAGTGGCAAATTGCGCTTGACTTTCAAAATAATTTTCCCGAACTACCACTCATTTTAGACCCGTCGCATATGGGTGGACGCAGGGATTTGATTTTTGATTTGAGCCAAAGTGCCCTTGATTTGAACTATGACGGATTGATGATAGAAACCCACACAGATCCTGACAGTGCCTGGAGTGACGCCTTTCAACAAATCACTCCGCAACGGTTAATGACCATTACCGAAGATTTGAAAATCAGGAAAACTGAGGACACTGCACCTGATTTCAACCTGAAACTTAATAGCTACAGAACGGAAATTGATGCCATTGATTCACAAATCATGAATGCATTGGGCAAACGAATGAAAATTGCAGACCGGATAGGGGATTTGAAAAGTCAGAACAACGTTGCTATTTTACAAAAAAAGCGCTGGAATGAAGTTTTGGACCGGATGAAACTAATAGGCAAAGATCAAAACCTGAGTGAAGCATTTATTATCGAAATATTCAAGGCAATTCATCAGGAATCTATTGAACATCAACACACAATCAACAAGAGCATTAATTTATGACTGGAACCGTTTATAAATCAACCGGAAGCTGGTACACGGTTAAAGCCGAAAACGGTGTGTTTTATGAATGCAAAATCAAAGGAAAGTTCAGGATTCAGGGAATAAAAAGTACCAATCCCGTTGCTGTTGGCGATCAGGTTGTTTTTGATATTGAAACCAAAGGTGATGAGACGATGGGCATTATCAGAGATATTGAGGAGCGGGAGAATTACATTGTCCGAAAGTCTGTAAACCTTTCCAAGAGAACCCACATACTGGCGGCAAACATTGATCAGCTTTTTCTCGTTATAACACTCAACAATCCACCTACATTTACATCGTTTATAGACCGGTTTTTGGTCACTGCTGAAGCTTATCATATCAAGACTATTTTGTTGTTTAATAAGATTGATACATACACTGAGGAAGAAATAATTGAAATAAAGATCTTGGCAGATTTATATCGCGATGTTGGTTATGAATGTTTGGGCCTTTCTGCAAAAACAGGAAAAAATATCGATACGCTAAAAGGGTATATGGAAGGTAAAGTTAGCATTTTTGCTGGTCACAGCGGTGTGGGAAAATCAACATTAATCAATGCCGTTGAACCTTCACTAGACTTAAAAACCAAGGAAATTTCTGAACAACACCAGCAAGGGCAACATACGACCACTTTTGCAGAGATGTATGATTTGAGTTTTGGTGCTAAAATAATCGATACTCCGGGTGTGAAAGGATTTGGGGTTGTGGATATTGAAAAGGAAGAACTTTCAGATTATTTCCCTGAATTTTTTAAGCGTAAAGAGGGTTGCAAATTCAATAATTGCCTCCATATAAAGGAACCTCATTGTGCCATCAAAGAAGCTCTTGAGAATGGTGAAATTGCCTGGTCAAGATACCGAAGCTATTTGCAAATACTGGAAGGTGAGGATGAAAATTACCGCACCGATTTTTGGAACGAAGAGAGTTAAAAAAACAATCTGTTCTTTACTCAAAACATTATGAAAGCAGTCATTCAAAGAGTTAGTTTTGCTTCTGTAACTATTGGAGAAAAAGAAGTTTCCAAAATTGGAAAGGGTCTTTTGATCCTGTTAGGTATTGATAATGAAGATGTTTCTGAAGATATTGAATGGTTGTGCAGAAAAATAATAAACCTTCGTATATTTGGTGATGAAACAGGGGCTATGAACCTGTCTCTTCAAGATATTGAAGGAGAAGCAATCGTTGTGAGTCAATTTACCTTGCATGCATCCACCAAAAAGGGCAACCGCCCTTCTTTTATAAAAGCCGCAAAACCGGATGTTGCAATTCCCCTTTATGAGCAGTTTGTTTCTCATTTTGAAAAAGGGCTTGGTAAAAAAATTGGTACCGGCGAATTTGGTGCTATGATGGATGTTTCACTGGTTAATGACGGGCCTGTAACAATTATCATAGATACCAAAAACAAAGATTAACAGAATAATCCTTTGTACTTTTTCAAATAATTTTAAATTTGAAAACTTAAAAATTTGTTAATGCGGTTTGCCCCCCTAGTTTTCTTTTTTTTCTTTTGCCTCACTCTTAGTGGTCAAAAATCAGATTACAACAGTGCTGTTATTCCTGATTCCCTGACTGAAAGTGCCAATGCCGTCATTAGGGTTAGTGAGATGAATCTTGATTTTAAATCAGCAAAAGACCTTACTGTTTCAGTTACGTTTGTGGTTACTGTTTTAAATTCTTCAGGAGATGGTTTTAAAAGAGAAAATATACATTATAACCCTGATATTAAGATTAAAAAAGCTGAAATAGTTGTTTATAATGCCCAGGGGAAGGAAATTAAAAAGTACAAGAAGAAAGATTTCTGGGACCGAAGTGCAGTTAACGGAGGCACTCTTTACAGTGATGACCGTGAACTTTATGTAGATTATACTCCTGTTACATATCCTTATACTTTTGAAACAAAGTATGAATATACCACGCCTAATACCTTCCATATCCCAAACTGGAGATTACTATCGGGTTACTATGTGAGTACCGAGTACAGTAAATTTGTCGTGAATTATAATCCTTCTGAAATTGATTTAATTTTTAAAGAGCAAAACCTTGAAAATCATAATATTGAAAAGGTTATTTCAAGTGAAAAGATACAATATAAGGCAAGCGGTTTAAAAGCCATTCCTTATGAGCAATACAGTCCTTATTTTATTGATATAGCTCCCTTTTTATTCATAGCACCTAAAAACTTTCATTATGATGGTTTGTATGGTTCTGTTTCAAACTGGAATGATTTCGGAAAATGGTTCTATGAAAATTTGTTAACGGGTAGGGATGAACTTCCGGAAACCACGATTGACCACATCCGGCACTTGACAAGAGATATTCAGGATCCTGTTGAAAAAGCAAAAATTGTATATGACTATGTACAGAAAAACACCCGGTATGTGAGTGTACAGGTGGGTATTGGAGGTTTTCAACCCATCAAGGCTGCAGACGTTGACAAAGTAAAATATGGTGATTGTAAAGGATTGACAAATTATACAAAAGCGTTGCTTGAAGCCGTGGGGGTTGATTCATATTATACACACATTGAAGCAGGAAGTGTTCAAGTCGGTTTCATTGAGGACTTTCCATCAATAGAACAAGGAAATCATGTGATTTTAGCAATCCCCCTTGAGGATGATTATGCCTGGATAGACTGTACCAGTCAAAAACACCCCTTTGGATTTATTGGTGATTTTAATGATAACAGAAATGCTTTGGTAATGAAACCCCAGGGAGGCGAAATTGTTAAAACAGCATCCTATCTCAATGAGCAAAATGCTTACCTTACAAACGCTACCTACAGAATTGACAACGATGGAAGCCTTATCGCAGATATAGATATAGAAAGTAAAGGAATTTTTTATGACAGAAGATTTTATAGAGCATTTAACCCAACGATTGAAAATATAAAACAATATAAAAAACAATGGTCGCGCTTGAACAATGTTGTAATAAACAGTTTTGATTTTGATAACGATAAAAATGAGGTCAGTTTTTCAGAGAAAATTAATCTAAAAACTGATAAATATGCTTCCAAATCAGGCGATAGATTGATAATGACTATCAATGCATTTAACAATGATGTTATTGTCCCAAATAAATATTCAGAGAGAAAATTGCCCGTGAAATTTAGAAGAGGATATCTGGAAGAAAGTCATTATACAATTCACCTTCCTGAGGAATATTCAGTTGAAGCCATTCCATCTGTTACATCAATTGAAACTAAGTATGGTAAATATGATGTCAGTATTATCCAAAATAAAGACCATACCTTGACATATAAGAGAACATTTTTTATAAAAGAGGGCAACTATCCCAAAGAGGACTATGAAGAATTCAGGTCTTTTTTACAGCATGCTTCTCTACAGGATAACGCAAAAATCGTATTACTTAAAACTGAATTATAATGAAACATTTATTTTTATTTCTTGCTATTTTCTCGCTAATTAGTTTTGGCACTCACGCACAAAAGTTTGATTTCGGTAAAGTGTCTGAAGAAGAAATTGATGAAAAACAGCACCCATTAGATCCTGAGGCTTCGTCTGCTGTTTTATATAAGAAAGCAAAAACATACTTTGAGTATGACAACCAGTGGCAGTTTGTACATGAAGTTGAGGCACGCATTAAAATATATAATAAAGAAGGATTAGACCGGGCAACAGTAGCGGTTCCTTTATACAGGCCCGGAGCTGGAAGCAATGAGATCTTTTCAAACTTAAAGGCGTTTACTTATAATTTAGAAGGAGGTAAAGTTTCAAAAGACAAAGTGAAAAATGACGCCAAATTTGAAGAAGATGTAAGTGATCGATGGGTATTTCAAAAGTTTACATTTCCCAATGTAAAAGAAGGTTCCGTTTTAGAATATACTTACAGGATTACATCTCCTTATATCAACTCATTACCCTGGGTTAGTTTTCAGGAAAGCATACCGGTAAATTTTGTCGAATATACCCTGAACATTCCTGAATATTTAGGATATAAATCCTATGCAAAAGGATTTTTTCCTTTAAAAAGAGAAGAAAGTACAAAGTTGGATCAATTTACTTTTTCCTATGTACCCCGTCAGAAAGACGGTAACTCAGCGATAAGCTCCCATAAAACACAGTTCTCTACAGTAAGATATACACTCTATACCACCGTTTATACCGGTGAGGATATCCCAAAATTGGTTCAGGAAGAGTATGTCAACAATATAGATAATTATAAAACGGCTATCAAGCATGAATTGGAATGGACCAAAATGCCTAATAATCCTCTTAGGACCTATTCAACTACCTGGGAAGACGTTACAAAAACCATTTTAAAAAGGGACAGGTTTGGTAAAGAACTTGAAAAAGAACGCTATTTTAAGTCTGAAATCACACCGGTTCTTCAGCGGTATAGCAGCAAGGAGGAGCAAACACAGGCCATTTTTGAATTCGTCAAAAACAGGATTGCCTGGAATGGTTTTTATGGCGATCATACTATTGATGGTGTAGAAAAAGCTTATAAAAACCGTTCCGGTAATATTGCAGAAATTAATTTGATACTCACATCAATGTTGCGATCTGCCGGTATTGATGCAGATCCTGTTTTGCTCAGTACAAAGTCTAACGGAATTCCATTATTCCCAACTATTGACGGATTCAATTATGTAATTTGTCAGGTAGAGCTTGGTAATAAAACCTTATTGCTCGATGCTGCAAACAAATACAGTTCTCCCAATATTTTACCCACCCGCGCGTTAAACTGGTATGGCCGCGTGGTAAGGAAAGACGGCTCTTCAGAAGAAGTCAACTTGCTTTCAAGCATTATGTCAAAAAAGATTACCAACATGAATGTTCAGGTTCATGAAAACGGTTCCATAGAAGGAAAATTGAGAAACGCATACACAGACCAATTTGCGCTGGACTTCAGACAGCAGTATGCAGCTGAAGAAGAAACTAAGTACATTAAAAGTTTAGAAAACAAGTATGTTTCTATGAATATCTCAGACTATAAATCTCAAAACAAAACAGATATTTATAAGCCTGTTGTTGAAGATTTTAGTTTTGTGAAGGAAAATGCTTATGATAAAATAGGAGACAAAATATACATTCAGCCGCTGTTCTTTTTGGCCACTTCCAAAAACCCGTTTATATCAGAAACGAGGGAGTACCCCATTGACTTCAGTTACCCACAATCTGAGACACAGCTGGTGAACATTACTTTGCCGGAGGGCTATCAGGTTGAGTCCTTACCTGAATCTGCGATATTACAACTGCCTGACGAAGTAGGTGAGTTTAAATTTATGATTTCTGAAAATCAAAATGGAATACAGTTGAGCGTGTCTTCAGAAATCAGGGCCACGCTTTTGCCTTCGCTCTATTATGAAGCCTTAAAAAAATACTATGCAGCGATGGTGGAGAAACAAACAGAAAAAATAGTTCTATCAAAAACCTAAAGCCATGGATATAAAAAATGCCCAGCAAGTTGTTGATACCTGGATACATGATCACGGGGTGCGTTACTTTAATGAGTTGACAAATATGGCCCAGCTCACCGAAGAAGTGGGAGAAGTAGCCCGTATTATTGCCAGGCGTTATGGAGAACAGAGTGAGAAAGAAAGCGATAAGGACAAAGATCTGGGAGAGGAACTCGCCGATGTGGTTTTTGTCGTGCTGTGTCTTGCAAACCAAACGGGTATTGATTTGCAAAAAGCTTTTGAGAAAAAAATGGAACTTAAAACAAAACGAGACCACGACAGGCACCAAAATAATGAAAAGCTAAAATAAAATTTTGACGTACATTCGTTTACAAAAAGTAGCTTTTCAAAAATGGATATCAGGCTCTCATCTAATGACAAAACTTTAAAATCTCCGGAGAATGCTTTGATCATCTCCGGATCTAAAAGCGAGTCAAACAGACTCCTGATCTTACAAAAGCTTTTTCCTGAAATCAGGGTTAATAACCTTTCCAACAGTGAAGATACGATTCTGCTTCAAAAAGCACTGAATACAACTGAAAAGACCGTTGATATTCACCATGCCGGTACTGCGATGCGTTTTTTAACAGCCTATTTTGCATCACAACCGGGCTGTGAGATTGTGCTCACAGGGTCATCAAGGATGAAAGAACGCCCCATAAAAATTCTAGTTGAAGCATTAAAGTCGCTGGGGGCAAACATTGAGTATCTGGAAAAGGAAGGTTTTCCGCCTTTATTGATCAAAGGGGAAAAGCTTGAGAAAAGTAAGCTTTTTCTCGATGCAAATGTGAGCAGTCAATATATCACGGCCTTGCTTCTCATTGCACCAAAATTGCCTGATGGATTAGAGTTGAAATTACAAGGCGGGATCACTTCTTTGCCATACATTCAAATGACCTTAGCGCTGTTGAAACAGTTGAATATTGAGACAACTTTTGAAGAAAATACCATCAGGGTATTGCCTGCCGAAGGTTCTATTTCTCAGAAAAATTCCAAAGGAAACAAAATTTCTTTTACTGTCGAGTCAGACTGGTCATCTGCCTCTTATTTTTATTCTTTGGCGGCATTATCACCCGTGGGGACTCAGTTCTCCTTATCGTATTATTTCAGAAAAAGTATTCAGGGTGATGCCCGTGTTGCTAAAATCTATGAGCAATTTGGCGTTGAAACCCAATTTAAGGAAAGCAATATAGTTATAAAAAAAACCGAAAGCGTAAAACCTTTTTCACTCTCGTTAGATCTTGTTGAAACACCTGATATAGCTCAGACAATTGCTGTCACGTGTCTGGGTTTGGGTGTGTCGTGCCGCCTTTCAGGCCTGCACACATTGAAAATCAAAGAAACAGACCGGTTGCAGGCATTAAAAAACGAACTCAAAAAGTTTGGAGTAAAGGCAGAAATTACCCGTGAGAGTATTTCTTTCGAAAGTAAGAAGCTAGTTCATTCTGATAAAAAAATATTTTCCATAGAAACGTATAATGATCACAGGATGGCGATGGCATTCGCTCCATTGGCACTGTTTTTCCCATTGCAAATTCAAAATGCAAGGGTGGTTGAAAAGTCATATCCCGATTTTTGGACTGATTTGAAATCTTTAAGATTTGAAGTTGAAAAGCTTAGCTAAATAACCAATTGCAATAAATATTGCCTTTTCTTAAATAATAAAGTCTGTTTTACTTGACAACGCCTGTTTTGAGGTTGTATATTTGCAGCCTTTCAAAAATCATTTTTAACACTTAAAAATATATGAAGCTTTCTCATTTTGATTTTAACTTACCACCTGAATTATTAGCAGAATACCCAACATTAAACCGAGATGAATCCCGATTGATGGTTTTAGACAGAAAAACACAAACCATCGAGCATAAAATGTTCAAAGATCTTATCGATTATTTTGAGGAAGATGATGTGCTGATTTTAAACAATACCAAAGTTTTTCCGGCGCGTTTGTTTGGTAATAAAGAAAAAACAGGTGCTAAAATCGAAGTTTTCTTATTGCGCGAACTCAATGCTGAAACCCGCCTTTGGGACGTATTGGTTGACCCCGCAAGAAAAATAAGAATTGGGAACAAGCTATATTTTGGTGAAGATGAGTCTCTGGTAGCTGAAGTTATTGATAATACAACTTCCCGCGGAAGAACCCTTCGTTTCCTTTTTGACGGAACTTATGAAGAATTCAGAAAAAAGTTGACTGAATTGGGTGAGACACCACTTCCAAAATACATTGCAAGAGAAGTAGAGCCCGAAGATGCAGAACGCTATCAAACTATTTATGCAAAGCATGAAGGAGCAGTGGCCGCCCCCACCGCTGGTTTACACTTCTCAAAACACCTTCTTAAAAGGCTTGAGATAAAAGGGGTTAATTTTGCTGAAGTGACATTACACGTTGGTTTGGGAACCTTTAGTCCGGTTGAGGTAGAAGACCTTTCTAAGCACAAAATGGACTCTGAAGAAATAGAAGTAGGTGAAACGTGTGCAAAAATTGTAAATAACGGCATTTTAAAAAAGCGTAAGGTATGTGCTGTTGGAACAACCGTGATGCGTTCAATTGAAAGCACTGTATCTTCTCAAGGAACACTAAATCCATATACCGGATGGACAAACAAGTTTATTTTTCCTCCTTATGAGTTTAGTATTGCAAACTGTATGGTTACAAACTTCCACACCCCAAAGTCAACACTCTTAATGATGGTATCTGCCTTTGCAGGTCACGATTTTATAAAGAAAGCTTATGCTGAAGCTATAAAAGAAAAATACAGGTTCTATTCTTATGGAGATGCCATGTTAATCTTGTAAGAAAATAATTTTATTATAATAAAAATCCTCAAAAAGCAATACATTTTTTGAGGATTTTTGTGTTTAAGGGCTTTAATTAAAGAAAAATATTTAAATTAGTAGCAAATACAAATACAGGATTGCTATGAAAAAAATTACTTTAATATTTTTTATTTTAACATTCACACATACGTTTGGTCAGGTGACCAATAGCGGTGAGCCTTTGAGCTGGAAAGTTGGTCAGCTTTCGTCGGTTCCTCCTGTTCAAATGGAGCCCATCGATGTTGCAGCTCTGGAAGCAGAAGATGCCATTAATGACCAAAGAAGAGATATTCCATGGCGATTTGGTAAAGAATTACCGGTTTTTTTAAATACTGAAAACTCCGGTGTCTGGGATGTTTTGGAAAATGGTGACCGCATCTGGCGTCTGAATATCATCTCAGGAGGTGCCAGAACACTTAATTTTGTTTTTGACGACTTCTTTTTGCCAAGTGGCGCCAAACTATATTTATATAATGATGATAAGTCTGACCTTTTGGGAGCATATACCTCCTCTCAAAACAGAGAAGACAGACAATTGGGAACCTGGTTTGTGGAAGGTGAAAACATCTGGATAGAATATTATGAACCCGCCTCACAGGAAGGCCTTGGATCACTTCAGATTGCCAAAGTGGTACACGGTTACCGCTCTGTAAACCAGACTGCAGCAGAAAGAGGATTGAACGATTCGGGTGACTGCAATCAGGATGTTGACTGTCCTGTGGGAGCAGATTTTGATTCTTTAAAAGAAGTTCTTAAACGTTCGGTCGCTTTATTTATATTGGGGGGCTCAGTTTGTTCGGGAACATTGATTAATAATACAGACAACGATAATGCACCTTATTTTTTAACGGCCAGTCACTGTGACAATGGCAATACAGGGGCGTGGGCTTTTCGCTTTAATTGGGTGAGCCCTGATCCCTCATGTGCTACAACAACAAATAGCACAAATGGAGATTTTAATCAAACCGCCAGTGGTGCAACAAAACTAGCGGAAAACCAGAAATCAGATTTTATGCTGGTTAATATTGATGCTAACCTTCCTACAAGCTGGAATCTTGTCTGGGCAGGATGGAATAGAAGCTCTACAGATGTTCCTGATTTTACGGTAGGAATTCACCACCCGGCAGGTGATATTATGAAAGTTTGCCGAGATGATCAATCACCCATCAGAACAGCAATCAATTTTGAAATTCCAAACACATTTGTGTGGCGTGTATCTGATTGGGATTTGGGAGTTACTGAAGGGGGATCCTCAGGGTCTGCACTTTTTGATCAGGATGGAAGAATCGTGGGCCAACTTGCAGGTGGTGCAGCTGCCTGTGCAGGTACTAACGACAACGGTCAACCTGATTTTTACGGAAGAATGGATACTTCCTGGGATTTTGGAACAACAAACAGCACACGCCTTTCAAACTGGTTGGATCCTCAGGATACCGGTGCAACATCCACAGATATCCTTAGCACACCAAATTTTCAGTTTTTTGGAGACTTACACGTGTATCCAAACCCGGCGTCATCAGCATTGTATGTGGAAAACAATAATTCATCTGATTTGAATTATCAAATCTACAGTGTCACAGGACAATTGATGCAGGAAAACACATTGCCCTTTTCAAATAATACGATTGATGTATCACAATTATCTGAAGGAATTTACTTTTTAAAACTTACAGATAAAAATTCTGACGGATCGCTTATAAAAAGGATCGCCATCAAAAAATAGACAGTTTAATTTAACGATATATAATAATAATCCCCTCTTGATTAAAGAGGGGATTATTAATTTCAAGCTTTTGTTATTCCGTCTTTTAAAATTGTATTTTTGCAAAATGAAAGAGAACAAGAGAGATATCAGGGCTTTATCAAAAGAAGAATTGCGTTTGTTTTTTGAAAGTATTGGAGACAAGGCTTTCAGGGGCAATCAGGTATATGAATGGCTTTGGAATAAGGGGGCTCATACATTTGAGGAAATGACAAATCTTTCCAAAGAAACCCGAAAGCATTTGGAAGACCATTTTGTCATTAACCACATTCAGGTCGATCAAATCCAGAAAAGTGATGACGGGACCATTAAAAATGCCGTCAGGCTTCATGATAGTTTGGTGGTTGAGTCGGTCTTGATACCCACACCTAAGAGAACAACAGCATGTGTATCTTCACAAGTAGGTTGTAGTTTGGATTGTAAATTTTGTGCTACAGCAAAACTTAAGCGCATGCGCAATCTAAATCCTGACGAAATTTATGACCAGGTCGTGGCTATTGATCGCGAAAGCAGGTTGTATTTTGATAAACCCCTTACCAATATCGTTTTTATGGGTATGGGAGAGCCTCTAATGAACTATAATAATGTCTTGAAAGCCATTGATAAAATAACATCGCCCGAGGGATTAGGGATGTCGCCAAAGCGAATTACCCTATCCACTTCAGGGGTTCCCAAAATGATCAAAAAACTTGCTGATGACGAAGTAAAATTCAAACTTGCTGTTTCCCTGCACAGTGCGATTCAAGAAACAAGAGTTTCCATAATGCCCTTTGCAGAAACATTTACCCTTGACGATTTAAGAGAATCTTTAGAATACTGGTACTTAAAAACCAAAAGTAAAATTTCGTATGAATATGTGGTGTGGAAAGATATCAATGACAGCAAGAAGGATATCGATGCGCTTGTCAGGTTTTGCTCATATGTGCCGTGTAAGGTCAATTTGATAGAGTATAACCCCATTGGGGAAGATGCTTTTGCACAGGCAGACAATAAGGCATTAGATGATTATATAAATGCCCTTGAGTTTTATAGAATTCCCGTAACCGTGAGAAGAAGCCGGGGCAAAGATATTGATGCTGCCTGCGGGCAGTTGGCAAACAAGCAATAAAAAAAGGCTTCCGGATAGGAAGCCTTTAAAGTTTTATTGAACCTTTAAATTATCTTTTGACAATTTTGAAAGTTGCAACTTGATTGTTAACATTTACAGTACCGATATAAACACCGTCTTTAACTGAAGACATATCAACAATTTCATTATTGCTTGAAAGTTTTTTAGCAATTACTTCCTGTCCTAAAAGGTTGTACAATGAAATGTTTGAAAAAGCTTCATTAGCAGATAATGTCAATTGTTTTGTGGATGCATTGTAAAATTGGTTAAATCCAGCAATTGTATTATCCTCTGTGCTTAATCCATCTGTCCATTCAATTTTTGGGAAACCGTTGTCAATTTGTCCTGCTACTCCACAGTTACCTTGTTCATTGATAGCGATAAGGTATGTTCCTGAAACAGTAGCTGTAAAAGAAATTTCACAAGTACTGCCTGCATCTAAACCAAAGGCATCAACAGATGTAAATCCACCAGCTCCGTCATGAGGGCCAACTGTATAATCAATAGCCCAAGAACCTGCACCCGGTCCATTACAAGCACTGAAAATATAGCTTTCACCTGCAATAACATTATTCATTAAATAAGCTTCAGATTTCCATATTTCAAACGTTGTTATTTCTACAGCAGGTTCACCAGGTGCTGGAGCCCCATCATTAGGTGCTGTATTGAAATTAGTGTAAGGACCATCTACATAATCCAAACATTGTGCGCTCATTCCAGCAGCAAATAAAAACGCTGCCATTAAAAGTGTAATTTTTTTCATAATTATTGATTTTAAGTTTAATTTATCCCGCTAAGATACTAAAAATAACACTTCACTCAAACTATATTAGATATTTTTAACAGGGCTTTTTTCTTTATATTTGGCACATCATGAAAATTGTTTCCCAGATAAAACTACCCATAGAGTTGGAAATGGAGCTTTTTGAAAAAAAATTCTTCAATTCTATGTCGTCTAATGTTGCCCTGCTCAACAGGATTACCTATTACATTGTGAACCGCAAGGGTAAGCAAATGCGGCCCATGTTTGTGTTTTTGATAGCCAAAATGGTTTCGGGAGGTAAAATTGAGGAACGCACATATCGGGGTGCTTCTGTGATTGAATTGATTCATACTGCCACATTGGTTCATGATGATGTAGTGGACGACAGCAACCGCAGACGTGGTTTTTTTTCCATTAATGCCTTATGGAAAAATAAAATTGCTGTTTTGGTTGGAGATTATCTGCTTTCAAAGGGTCTTTTACTCTCAATTGATAACGGCGATTTTGATTTACTGCAAATCATCTCTGTAGCAGTAAGAGAAATGAGCGAAGGAGAGTTGCTTCAAATAGAAAAAGCCCGGAAGCTCGATATTACAGAGGAGGTTTATTATGAAATCATTAGGCAAAAAACAGCTACCTTGATTGCGGCTTGTTGTGCGATGGGAGCCCAATCTGTCAATGCACCCAAAGAAGAAGTGGAGCAGATGCGCAAATTTGGTGAACTCATCGGGATGGCTTTTCAAATCAAAGATGACCTTTTTGACTACGGAACTGAAAAAATAGGCAAGCCCACAGGTATTGATATCAAAGAACAAAAAATGACTTTACCCTTGATTTATTCTCTGAACCACGCTGCAGCGAAAGACAAAAGATGGCTAATCAACTCTGTAAAAAACCACAATAAAGACTCCAAGCGTGTGCAAGAAGTAATCGGCTTTGTCAAATCATCTGGCGGGTTGGATTATGCAGTATCAAAAATGAAGCAATTTCAAAGCGAAGCACTTCAAATCCTGAGCACCTATCCCAAATCTGAATACAAAGATTCTCTGGAGCTTATGGTAAACTATGTTATAGACAGGAAAAAATAAGAAAATTAGTTGTCAATATTTGGCACAATTTTTTATTTCTATTTTTTTTTAATCTTCAGGCAACCCTTCTTTTTAAATTTACGTCTATATAAATAGAAGCCTTAATGGATTGTGAAAATAATCAACTTACATAAAAACCAAACACAATTAATAGCCAAAGCCGCTAAAAATAACCGACAGGCTCAGCATCAAATTTACCAATTGTATGCTCCCAAAATGCTAAGTGTTTGCCGGATGTATATTAAAGACATTCACCATGCCGAAGAAACTATGCTCGATGGTTTTTACAAGGTGTTTACTCGCCTTTCAGATTTTAACAATCAGGGAAGCTTTGAAGGATGGATACGCCGTATTATGGTGCGACAGAGCATCGATTTTTTGAGAAAAAAATCCAAAATGACATTTAACGATGATGATGTGATTGATACCACGGAACAAAATGAAATCCAATGGAAATATGATGTGCAACACATTCAGCAAGCCATTGACGCACTGCCCGAAGGATATAAAGCAGTTTTCAACCTTTTTGCCATTGAAGGATACAAACACGATGAAATAGCGTCGATGCTTACTATTACTGAAGGTACTTCAAAGTCACAATTACACAAAGCACGCAAAATGCTGCAGGAAAAATTAAAAACAGGAAACGCCACAGATTATGGAATCAAATAATACAGACCGGCAAATCAAAAATCAGCTTGAGAAACGGGAACTAAACCCTTCGCTTAAAAGCTGGGAAGAATTGCGCTCACGACTGGATGCAAATGAAAAAAAGAAGTCACCCATCTATTGGTATTTGGGACTGGCAGCCTCTTTTGTTGCCGGAATCCTTATTGTTAGCCTGCTGTTTAACACAAATATTTCAAATGATAATCCTGTTGTTGTTGAAGAACAACTTGTAGAGCCCACTGAAAATAAAAATGAACTACCGGTTTTTGATACCCTTCAAGGAGATTCAGCTATAGCAAATTCAAAATCACAAAGAGTTGTTGAAGAAACAACTCCAAAAGAGCCGGTCATTAAACCAGAAACCAATTTGAATAAAAACCAACAAACTGCATCTGCAGTTGCAGAAATGATAGATAAAGATAAGGGTGTTCTATTGAATAAAAAGGTTGAAGAAGTCATTGCTCAGGTTTCAAGTCATGAAGCAGAACAAGATTCCTTGACAGTATCTGAAATAGACGCATTGCTTGCAAAGGCTACTGCCGAAATAGTAAAAGAAAGGCAAAAGGACTTATATCAAGATCAAGGATATATCTCTGCAACAAACTTATTAAATGAAGTGGAAAATGAACTGGAACAATCATTCAGGGACAAAATATTTGAAATGCTAAAAGACGGCTTTAACAAAACCCGGACCGCGGTAGCTAACAGAAATCAATAATTCAATAATAATTCATTCATCAATCAGGTTTTCAAGGGCATTGTAAAGTTTGCAATGCCTACTGAAAATCACTAAATCAATCACATTATGAAAACAATTTTTATGTATCTAAGTCTGTTGCTATTTTCGGCAATTTATTTTCAAGCACAGGCTCAGGAAACCTCCGTTTCTGAAAAATTAATCCTTCTTGAAGATCAGCGTGAAACCATTGTTACTGAAGAAAAAGAGGCATTAAAAGTAAAGGTAGAACAGATAAATTCACGATATGAAAACAGTGAAATTTCTTCGGAAGAAGCAGAAACATTAAAAAATGAAGCGGCACAGTTTCACGCATTGAATATTGAAAACCGGGTTGCGATTGTAGAAAATAAAATTGCACTTCTTGAGCGAAACAATGAAGAAGCTCTTGAGGAGGATGATTCATATGTTGCATTGTTTGGTGATGGGAAGGTTATTCGCTTAAAGTTCAATAAAGAAAGAAAATATGACCGCCGCACCACCAGTGATTTTGTCTTTGCTTTTGGTTTAAACAATGTCGTTACCGAAGGTGAAACACTGAATGACAGTGAATTTAAAGTTGGCGGAAGCCGTTTTGCAGAGTTGGGATGGGCCTGGAAAACCCGCGTGTTTGAAAACAGCAACTGGTTGCGGTTGAAATATGGGTTCTCATTTCAATTTAACGGTTTAAAGCCCATTGACAATCAAATTTTTGTTGATACCGGTGAGGAAACCGTGTTAGAAGAATTTCCGGTTAATCTCGATAAATCAAAGTTCAGGATGGACAACCTTGTGTTTCCGGTGCATTTTGAATTGGGTCCTTCTAAAAAAATTGAAAAAGAAGATTATTTCAGGTATAGCACACGAAATTATATCAAAGTGGGTCTGGGAGGTTATGCCGGGTTCAATTTAGGCACGCGTCAAAAACTAAAGTATGAAGAAGATGGTGAACGTGTAAAAGAGAAACTCAAGGGAGGTTACAATACAAATAATTTTATTTACGGTTTAAGTGGTTATATAGGCTGGCGCAACACGGCACTGTATATAAAATATGACCTAAACACCATTTTTAAAGACAATCCTGTTGAACAACACAATGTCTCTTTGGGGCTGCGATTTGATGTAGATTAAATTAGCCAAAGAAAGATTCCCGGAAACGGGAATCTTTTTATTAGAGAATACTTCTAAAATAAGTAACTTTACATTTCGTTTTCACGAAAGTAAACACGCTTTGCATTGATATCAAAATCCACTATAGACCAAGTATTTGAAGCTGCCCGGGTAGAGGAGGTGATTGGTGATTTTGTTCAGTTAAAAAAGTCAGGGAGCAACTTTAAAGGCCTGAGCCCTTTTACAGAAGAGCGCACCCCCAGTTTTATGGTATCGCCCGTCAAGCAAATCTGGAAAGATTTCTCCAGCGGGAAAGGCGGCAATGCCGTTGCTTTTCTGATGGAGCATGAACATTTTACCTATCCTGAAGCCATCAAATATTTGGCAAAAAAATATGGGATTGAAATTGAGGAAACCGAGCAATCTTCAGAAGAGAAAGAACTTCAGAATGAGCGGGAGAGCATGTACCTGGTCAGCGAGTTTGCAAAAGATTATTTTCACCGCACCCTTTTAAAGACTGATGAAGGGAAAGCCATCGGTTTAAGCTATTTTAAAGAGAGGGGCTTTACTGATGAAACCATTGCCAGATTTCAATTGGGCTATTCTCCAAATACTTGGGATGCCTTTACTTCAGAAGCGTTGAAAAAGGGCTATAAACTTGAATTTCTCGAAAAAACAGGCCTCACGATTGTAAAGGAAGAAAAACAATTTGACCGGTTTAAGGGGAGGGTGATGTTTCCTATCTTTAGTATGAGTGGTCGCACACTGGGTTTTGGTGGAAGGATTTTAACAAGCGATAAAAAAGCGGCCAAATACCTTAACTCCCCTGAAAGCGATATTTACCATAAAAGCAAAGTGCTTTATGGTTTGTTCAACGCAAAACAAGCCATTGCCAAAGAAGACAATTGCTATCTTGTTGAGGGATATACAGATGTAATACAGTTTGCGCAACTGGGTGTCCACAATGTGGTTTCTTCATCTGGAACAGCGCTCACGCCTGAGCAAATCAGGTTGATTAACAGGCTTACCAATAACATTACCTTACTTTTTGACGGTGATGCTGCAGGTTTACGAGCTTCTTTGCGAGGGGTTGATTTGATTCTGGAACAAGGTATGAATGTAAGAATTTGTACCTTCCCTGAAGGGGAAGATCCCGACAGTTTCGCCAGAAAAAACTCACTGGAAGAACTTGGCCTCTACCTTGAAGAAAACGCCAAGGACTTTATCAATTTTAAAGCTTCGCTTTTAGTAAAAGAAACAAACAATGATCCGGTAAAAAAAGCTGATACCATCAGGGATATGGTAGTAAGCATTTCAAAAATCCCGGATGTGATCAAGAGGGAAATTTACATTCAGGAATGTTCCCGTATTATGGATATTTCTGAAGAAGTGCTCTTTAACAGCCTTGCCCAGATCCTTACAAAAAACAGGAAGGAAGATTCCAAACGAGTACAGCAAACTGAAAAGCCTTTTGAAGTTGTTTCCCAAAAGTCCAGACCCTCTGAAAAAGTTGATGTAAAATTTCAGCTTGAGTTAAAAATCTTGGAGCTCTTACTTCTGTATGGAAAAGAAGAAGCTACTTTTGAAGAGTTGTATTTGCAGGTTAATGAGAGTGGCGAGATTGCTTTCGTCCCTGAAAAGAAAGACGCTATAGTCTTTCAAAAACTATATCTGGACTTACAGGAAGACGAAATGGAATTCACCAATCCTGTTTTTCAGGAGCTGTTCAATGAAATTATCGAAAGCTATCAAAACAATCAAGAGTTGCAAACAGAAACCTTTATCGCAAAACTGGAATCTCAAAAAGCTAAAATCATTACCGATATCTTTATGGAAGAAGAGAAATACCAACTCCACGACTGGGAGCGAAAAGAAATTTACGTAAAGCAAAAAGAACAATCTGTTGCACAGCTGCTTAGCGAAACTGTATTGCACCTCAGAAAATTATTGATCTCAAAAAAAATAAACAGCCTTGCAGAGGAAATCAACAAGAAGGAAGATGATTTAAAAATGGAAATCCTCCAAAGCATACAGGAATACAAAAAGCTGGAAGTGATGCTTTCGCGAAAGCTGGAAACAGTGGTGAGAAGATTTGATTAAAAAAAAGCACCATCTATAAAAGATGATGCTTTTGGAATTAGTAAAAAAAACTTTAGCTAAACTGAAACATCCTGGATTGGTGGATCAGGTCTGCAAGGTTATCTACCTTTAATTTTTTCAAAAGTCTTGTTTTGTAGGTACTCACTGTTTTTTCATTGATGTCAAGCGCATTGGCAATGTCTTTATTGCGTTTGCCGTTTGAGAGTAAATTGAGTACTTCAATCTCACGGGAAGAAAGCTTTTTATACCGGCTCAAAATACTGCTTTCACCCACGTTTCTGCTGGTAAATGTAGTGGTGAGTTCATCATTGAGGTAAACCTCTCCTTTTGCAACTTTTTTTAAAGCTTTTGTGAAAAGTTTGGTTGATGATGTTTTTGAAATATATGCAGAAGCACCAGATTTGATGGAGCGCAAGGCATAAATTTCTTCGGGATGACATGAGTAAATGAGTACTTTTAAATCGGGGAATTCTGCCTTGATAGTTCTTAAAACGGTAATGCCGTTTACCTGGGGCATATCTATTTCCATAATTAAAACGTCGGGGTTATGTTTTCGTAAGGACTTAAACATTTCCTCTCCGTTGTTAACTTTATCCACTATGTTGTAGTCTGTATTTTTTTTTAGTAGGCAAGAAATTCCTTTTCGGGAAATGGGGTGATGGTCTGCGATTATTATTGATGTCATAATTGTGAGGTTGACGTTAAATTTAGATTTTCATCACTTTGAATTGGTTGTTAGTTGAAAGTTGTAGGAAAAATATTGATATTTGTAAATATTATACTACAAATTCAAATGTATAAAATATCATCATTGAAATTCTCACTTTTCGTCAAAGTTCATGAAAATTCGTTTAACTACAGCACCTATCTTAAATCTCTTGGAATTTCACAAACAGGTATGGGTTTCATTTTGTGTTGATTAGCCTTGTTAAGCATTTTGTAAATGTTAAAAACCTCGTGTTCCCTCCCTGTAAAGTCCCCGGCTTGCTTACCACTTTCGCTCAATTTCATCGCCCACTCGAGTTCATCATAGCTGGCGCCCAATTGGTCTTCATCAGATCTGTCATCGCCAAAAAGTCCGTCAGTGGGTTTTGCTGTAAGAATGGATTTACTAATATTCAAGAAACTTCCAATTTCATATACCTCGCTTTTCATCAAATCTGCAATGGGACTCAAATCCACACCGCCATCTCCATATTTTGTATAAAAACCAACCCCAAAATCTTCCACTTTATTTCCGGTTCCGGCAACAAGGTATTTGTGTAAACCTGCAAAATAATAAAGGGTTGTCATTCTCAGACGGGCCCTGGAATTAGCCAATGATAAATCGAGTAAGGATTTGTTTTCACTTCCCGGAACCTGAGTCCTGAAGGATTCAAAAACAGGTGTTAAGTTGACTTCAATAGCGGTTACATTGGCATATTTTCCCTGTAAATATTCAATGTGTTCTTTCCCCCGGGTTATCTGGCTCATGGCTTGATGAATGGGCATTTCAACACACAGGGTCCTCAATCCGGTTTGTGCACAAAGTGCAGAAGTAACAGCCGAGTCAATTCCGCCACTGATGCCCACTACAAATCCGTCCATTTTTGCCTGTGTTGCATACTCTTTAAGCCAGTTTACAATATGTTTAACAACTTTTTCTGTTTTCATGTAGCGATGTATTTATGAGTATATGGTACCTTTGCTGTCATTAAATGCCATAAAGATAAAATTTATAAAGCATACTTTCGTTAAAACTGTGCAAAGCATAATTTCAATTCTTAAAATGTATAAATTTTCACTTCTATTTCTTGTTGTCTTTATCTTTTCCTGTACTTCTGAAAAGAAAATCAATGAAGACGTTTTAAAAGTTTCAGTTGATGTTGAGGTTGACCGTTTTGATGAAAAATTTGCAAAAGCCACACCTAAGGACTTGGGTAACCTTAAGAAAGAATACCCTTATCTTTTTCCTGTGCAGTACCCTGATTCCATCTGGCATGAAAAGATGAATGATACATTGCAAATTGAACTGGAGCAGGAAGTTGCAAAAGTTTTTTCAGATTTTTCTGAATATGAAGACGAAATCACTTTGCTTTTTCAGCATTTAAAATATTATTTCCCAAAATTTCAGGAGCCCAAAATATTGACATTAATTTCTGATGTTGATTACCGAAACAGTATTGTTCTTGCAGATACATTACTACTTGTGGGCTTGGATAATTTTTTGGGAAGCGAGCATTATTTTTATGAAGGCATATCGTTATATATCACAAAAAATTTAACTCCACAACAACTCACCCCTGCCATCGCCGAAACTTTTGCCTATCAAATGGTACAACCCCCACAAAGCAGGACTTTTTTAGACCAAATGGTTTATTATGGTAAAATTCAATACCTGAAAGAAACTCTTTTACCGCTCTTTAAACCGGAACGCATTCTGGGTTATACTGAAGATGAATTCAATTGGGCCCGGGCAAATGAAGTTGAAATCTGGCGTTATTTTGTGGATCGGGAAATACTCTACAGCACAGACCCACAACTTGCCCCCAGATTTCTCAACCCCGCACCCTTTTCAAAGTTTTACCTTGAATTGGATAACGAGTCACCGGGCCGTTTGGGACAATACATAGGCTGGTTGATTGTAAAAGCGTATGCGAAAAACAATGATGCCTCTTTAGCTCAAGTGCTTTCAACTTCCGGGGAGGAAATATTTAAAAACTCAAAATTCAAACCTCAAAAGTAATGGCAAAAACCTATACTTCAAAAATCGAAATCGAAGTCTCTCTTGACGAAAACAAAGTTCCTGAAAAAATGCATTGGTCAGCTCCTGACGGCGGTATTTTTAAAGAAGAATCAAAAGCTGTTTTGCTTTCTGTCTGGGATTCAAAAAACAAAGAATCACTCCGCATTGACCTGTGGACAAAAGATATGCCGGTTGATGAAATGAAAATTTTCTTTCATCAAACTTTAAGCGCCATGGCAGATACGTTTGAACGCGCTACCAATGATGATAAAATGAGTGCTACTATGCGTGATTTTACCGAGTATTTTGCTGAAAAGCTGGAATTAAAAAGATAGCTTTAGTTTAATTCTTCGACTAACAGATAAGTTGTACATTCAGCTTATGACAAAACTACTCTTTATCTACAATGTCAATTCAGGCAAAATCAATGGATATCTTGATGTCTTGCATAAGGTTGTGAGTCCCAAAACCTATAGCTGCAATTTATGTGATATCACCTATGGCATCTTTACAGAAAACAAAGCCTGGAAAAACTTCAGGAAAGAAAGCGGCATTGATATGGAATTTCTGCATAAAGATGAGTTTAGTAAAAAGTATGCATCCAAATTTGGTTCAAAATATACATTTCCGCTAGTTCTTTTTGTAAATAGGGGTGAACTGGAAGTATTTATTCCTACGGAAGAACTTAGCCGTTTAAAAAACGTTGATGAACTTATTGCATTAACTTCCGAAAGAGAGAACCTTGTTCAGGATCAGTAATTTCATTTTACGCTTTCCACTAAGCGAATAAATTCTGCTTTGTAGCCATCAGTATCATTGTTAATGCCTTCTCTGGCAAGCTTCAGTATTTCTTTACTGTCCTTATTTGTAACCAGTTCAGAGTCCCGAAGTTTTAGTCCAAACCACGCTACAGCACTTGCAAATTTAAAATCTTTAGAGGCTTTGCTATGATTCACAGGGGTTTTAGAAATAGGATGAACCATTTCAATGCTTTTCTTTTCATCGGGTTTTTTATACCTAAATTTTACTGTTGCCAACTCGTCTGCAAACTCATTTGATTTAGACGTGTTTTGGGTATATTTTAAATCCTGATCATTTTCATAGAATTTACTTTTTACTCCCACAGGAATTATTTCATATAATGCTGTAACAGTATGCCCACTTCCCAGCTCACCGGCATCAATTGCATCATTTGTGAAATCCTCATTTCGCAATTTTCTGTTTTCATAGCCAATCAAACGATAGGCCTGAACATGGTTTGGATTAAACTCAATCTGAATTTTAACGTCCTTGGCTATTGTAAACATACTGCCCTTAAATTCTTTTCCTAGAAAGCGGTTTGCTTCCTGAATGTTATCAATATATGCGTAATTTCCATTGCCCTTATCAGCTAATATTTCCATTTTGGAATCTTTGTAATTTCCCATACCATATCCTAAGCACGTGAGGTATACACCACTTTTCCGTTTTTCCTCAATCAGCTTGAGCATTTCTTTATCAGATGATTTGCCAATGTTGAAGTCACCGTCAGTTGCCAGGATAATCCGGTTGTTTCCGCCTTTGATGAAGTTTTTTTCAGCCATTTCATAGGCAAGTTCAATACCTGCTCCTCCGGAGGTGCCACCACTGGCGTGCAATCCGTCAATTACTTCTGCTATTCTCTCTTTTTGAGATGCTTTGGTAGGCTTGAGCAAGACTCCTACATTATTGGCATAATATACTATAGAAACCATATCATCTTCACGCAATTCATCCAATAAAATTTTCATGGAGCCTTTTAAAAGGGGCAGTTTATTTGCGGCACTCATAGAGCCCGAAACATCCACCAGAAATACAAAGTTTGATTTTGGAAGGATATCTGTGGGAATTTCTTTTCCTTGCAGGCCTATTCTCAATAATTTGTGATTTGAATTCCAGGGAGCATCACTGTATTCGGTGTTTATCGTGAAGGGGTGTTTTGATTTTGGTTGTGGATAATCATACTTGAAAAAATTAATCATTTCTTCAATTCTTACTGCATCCTTGGGTACAAATTGCCCATTGTTTATAAAGCGTCTTATGTTTGTGTAAGAAGCATTATCAACATCTATTGAAAAGGTTGAAACGGGGTTGTATGAGGCTCCCTCAAAAGGATTTTCAATAAAACTTTCGTAAGATTCATTGTCCTTGTCGTAAGATTGTTGATCTAAAGGAGGATACAATTTTAGAATATTCTCAAAAGATATCGAATCTCCAATCGTTTTTTCGGTGTTATTCTTCTGATTTTTTGTTTCAAGCACAACCACTCCATTTCTTCCCATCCTGCCATATGCTTTAGCAGCTGCAAAACCCTTAAGCAAACTTATGTTTTTTATTTTTTTTGAGTTTACTTTTTGTAATTCTTCTTGTGTAATAGGTTTGCCATCCAAAACATACAAGAGTTTATGATTGTTGTCTACAGAGAGATACCCTCTAATGTTTATCTGTGTATATGAGCCTTGCTCATTTTCCTCATTAGATATTATAACACCTGAGGTTTTCCCGGAAAGAGCTTTTGGTAATTCTTCTCTTGAGGAGCGATTTAATCTTTCACTTGAAACTTCACTTACTGCATAACCAAGTGCTTTTTTCTCTCTTTTGACGCTATGAGCAGTCACGACAACCTGGTTGAGTTCTTCACCCGCTTCCATTTCTACATCAATTATTGTGGTTGAGGTAGTTACAACTTTTTCTTTTGTTTCAAACCCTACATAAGAAAAAACAAGTGTTTGGCCCGCATATACATTAATGTTGTATTTACCATCAAAATCGGTTTGTGTGCCTGTTGATGTATTTTTAACCAATACGTTCACGCCGGGTAAAGGTAATCCCGTGTCATCTGTAACAGTACCGCTAATAGTCTTTCCGGAATCAATATTTTCTGCACCTTTTTCTGCTATGACAGTGTTAAGGTTTTGATCAGATTCTTCCTCTAATACTATACTCTCTGAAATACTTTCTGATTCTATTTCAGAAACCGCTGTGCCTGTATTGAATGATTCTTTGGCAGTATCTTCATTCTTTCTTATTTCCGTAGCGACTTTATTTTCATTGTTCTCTTCTTTCTGGTTTATATCCTCAAAAACTATCTGATGATCTTCAACGGGTGTATCTATATCTTCTTTAATACTATCTTCCTCTATGGTTACTATATTGTTTTCCGGTGATTGAATAATATTTGAGGAATCATTTTTTATAAAAAGGCTTCCCACACCAACAAGAATAATTATTGAAGCGGCAATACCGGCATATTTCCACAACGGGAATGCTTGCTTTTTTTCTTTTTTATCTAACTTTTTTTCTACCCTGTTCCAAATATTTTCCATTCCCTGAAAATTTTCAGGTTGGGTTTCTTCAGATATCTTTTTGAAGTAGTTGTCTATATTTTTATTGTTTTGCGATTCCATAACTAACTGACTTTTTGATTGTAATACACTTCGATTAACTCTTTTAACTTGGTTCGGGACACGTTGAGTTGTGATTTGGAAGTTCCTTCTGAAATGTTCAGTTTATATGCTATTTCCTTGTGTGAATACCCTTCAATGGCAAATAAAACAAAAACGGTTTTAGCACCTTCAGGCAAATAATTCAGGAGTTTGAGCAAATCCTGTTCTTCCAGAAGGGTTTCGTTGGAGTTTTCAGCTAAAGGTTGCTGTGACACGTCTTCCAGATACAGGTTGAAATTGACATTTCGCTTAAGGTGCAACAAACAGAGATTCACTGTTATTTTTCGTGCCCAGCCTTCAAAAGCAAGATTTTCCTTTAACTGTTCAATTTTAGTGAAAATTGTAAAAAAAGCTTCCGTCAGAGTGTCTTCAATGTCTTCTTCTTTTTTCAGGTACCTCTTACAGGTAAGATACAATTTAGGAGCTAATAACTCATACACTCGCTTTTGTGAGGGCCGATGCATTTTCTTGCATTGAATGATTAAATTTTCTTCCATACTCAATGTGTCCTTTTCTATATAGAGTGATAAAAGTCAAAAAAGGTTGGAATTGACATCAATTTTTTTTGATTTTATTTAAAGTTAACCAAAAAAAGGAAGAAAGGTTAAAAGCTCTTTAATATTTAAAAAAGAGTTTGTGGATTTGGAATTTCAATTGTATTTTAATCAAAAGAAAGGATTTCTAAAAAAGTAGAGAGGTTATTTGTTTTGCGAAAAAACTTCTTCATTTAGACCATTAATATAATTTAAAAGATCTTCTCTTCCCAAACTGCTACTTGATGAAGTGACAAAATAAAGCGGTAGTTCTATCCAGGTCTCCAGCATTTTTTGTTTGTAAGCTTCCACATTGCGCTCCAGAGCTTTGGGTTTGAGTTTGTCTGCTTTGGTGAAAATAATGCTAAAGGGAATCTGGCTTTCTCCCATCCACTCCATAAATTCCAGGTCAATGGGCTGGGGCTCATGACGCACATCTACCAGCACAAATGCTGAAACAAGTTGCTCCCTTTTTGCAAAATAGTCTGTAATGAATTTTTGGAAAACTTTTTTACTGCTTTTGGAAACCCGGGCATATCCATAACCGGGCAAATCAACCAAGTGCCAGTTGTTATTAATTAAAAAATGGTTGATGAGCTGTGTTTTTCCCGGGCGGCCTGATGTTTTTGCCAGGCTTTTGCGTTGCATCAACATATTGATGAGTGATGATTTACCCACATTTGAGCGGCCTATAAAGGCATATTCGGGTAATCTGCCGGCGGGACACCTGGCAACATCGCTATTGCTGATTACAAATTCAGCCGATTTGATTTGCATGAGATTGGATTTAAATTCCTTTTTCCTGAAGCCATTTATTGAGCAGTACATTAAATTCATCAGGGTGCTCCATCATTGCTGCGTGCCCACATTTGTCAATCCAGTACAATTCAGAATCCGGAAGGAGTTCGTGAAATTCTTCAGCGACATTGGGTGGCGTTACATTGTCGTTTTTGCCCCAAATGATACAGGTGGGTTGTTTCATTTTGGGAAGGTCTTTTGCCATATTATGCCTGATGGCACTTTTTGCAATAGCCAGTGTTCTGATGAGTTTGTTTCTGTCGTTTACGGTGGCATAGACCTCATCTACAATTTCCTTAGTGGCAACAGCAGGATCATAGAAGACGTTCTCAGCTTTGTTTTTAATATATTCATAATCACCGCGTTTGGGATAGCTTTCACCCATAGCGCTTTCATACAAACCTGAACTACCTGTAATTACAAGGGCGTGAATGTGTTGAGGGTATAATTTTGCACATAACAATGCAATGTGGCCGCCCAGTGAATTGCCTAATAGAACGACATCTTTTAAATCCATATGAACGATAAAATCCTTGACATAAGTTGCAATGTTTTTAACGTTTGTTTTTAAAAGCGGCAGTGTATAAATGGGAAGTTCGGGTAAGATGACGCGGTATCCTTTTTCGGAGAAATAATTCGTGACAGAATCAAAGTTACTCAAACCACCCATCAATCCGTGTAAGATAATAATCGGCTTGCCTTCTCCGATTTCAAAATAACTGAATTTCCCTTCTTTCTTTAAATTCTTTATCATGAAATGCACTTCTTTAACATTAGCAAATATAGACATTTCAATGTTATAAATAATATTTCAAATTGTAACTATATCCAGCCTGATTTTTCCTCTTTTATCAACCACACCAACAAAAGTTATAAACAGCACTCAATTCTAAACAGTCTCATTGTTTCTAAGTAATTATAGCTTAACAGGTTAGTTTGTGGTAAAATTTATCAACAAAGTGGGAAAAAGTGGGTAAAAGTGGGAAAAAATAAATATATTTGAAATTGAAAAGTATAACCTAATCCTAAAAATGCGCAATCTCATAGGGACATATGAATGCAAAGCAGACGCCAAAGGGCGTGTGATGCTTCCTGCTGCGCTTCAGAAACAGCTTACGCCAATTCTGGAAAAAGGATTTGTACTCAAACGTGCTGTTTTTCAGGATTGCCTGGAGTTATACCCCATGGAGGAGTGGGAGCAGTTAATGCAAAAAATTAACAAGCTCAACCGCTTCAACAGAAAAAACAATGATTTTGTGAGACGTTTTACTGCCGGGGTAAAAGTTATTGAACTTGATACCACGGGTCGCCTGTTGATTCCCAAAGACCTTGTTGCCTTTGCAGGTATCAGTAAAGATATCGTCCTTTCATCTGCAATAAACATTGTGGAGATCTGGGATAAAGAAAAATATGAAAAAGCCATTGATGATGCTGCAACAGATTTTGCAGATCTGGCTGAAGAAGTAATGGGAGACCAAACCAATGATGACAATGATGTATCATAACCCGGTATTGTTAAATGAAACCGTTGAAGGTTTGAATATAAAACCTGACGGGGTTTATGTTGATGTCACTTTTGGCGGTGGAGGGCATTCCCGCAAAATAATGGAGCAGCTTGGTGAAAAGGGGAAACTCATTGCATTTGATCAGGACCCAGATGCCTTGCAAAACACAATTGATGATAAACGTTTTTTGATGATTCACCAAAATTTTAGGTTTATCAAGCGGTTTTTAAGACTTCATGGAATCCTTAAGGTTGACGGTATTTTGGGTGATTTTGGAGTTTCGTCACACCAGTTTGATGTAGCTGAACGCGGTTTTTCAACACGTTTTGAAGCTGATTTGGATATGCGGATGAATCAGGGTGATGCGCTTTCAGCTTATAATGTGGTCAATGAGTATAGTGAGGTAGACCTCAGAAAGGTGTTTTTTCAATATGGCGAATTAAAAGCTGCAAAAGGGATGGCGCGTGTGTTGGTAGAAAACAGGACAACTTCGCCCATTAAAACAAGTGAGGATTTAAAAAAGGCGTTGGGGAGATTTTTGCCACAGCACAGGGAAAATAAAATATTGGCTCAGGTATTTCAGGCAATTCGCATCGAAGTCAATCAGGAAATACAGGCCTTAAAAGAGTTTTTGTTGCAAACGGAAGAACTGCTTCCGGTGGGCGGAAGGTTAAGCCTGATTTCATACCACTCTTTGGAAGACAGGTTGGTGAAACGCTATATAAGAAGCGGGATGTTTGAAGGTGAACCCGAAAAAGATGTTTTTGGACACGTCAGTGTTCCCTTTAAAAAAGTAGGAAAATTAACGATTCCTTTAAAAGAGGAAATAAAACAAAACAGCCGGGCGCGAAGTGCAAAACTGCGCATCGCCGAAAGAATTTGATATCAGTAGAAAATGAAAGCGAATATCTATCACATATTAAAAGGAAGGTTTCTTATAAGTGATGATGCATTTAAAAACTGGAAGTTCATCATTTTTCTGTCGCTATTGGCTATTGTTATGATTTCAAGTGCTCATAGTGCAGACAGGAAGGTTCATGAAATTGCTAAAATCAACAATGAGGTGAAAGAACTTCGCAGCGAGTTTGTGGATGTGCGTTCAAAATTAATGAAAGTAAAAATGGAAAGTAAAGTGGTGCTTCAAATGGAGGCAAAAGGATTAAAGCCTTCAGAAAACCCACCGCAAAAAATAATAATCAGCAAACAAAAAGAATAGACATGGCATTTGAAGATAAAAGCATATTACACCGGCTTTACATCGTTGCAGGATGTATGTTTCTCTTCGCTATTGCTGTGTTATTTAAACTTGTGAATATTCAGTTTGTTGAAGGGGATAAATACAAAGAACTCGCAAAAATAAACACCACAAAAAACTTTGTCATTCCTGCAAACCGCGGGAATGTCTATGCAGATGACGGAAGCTTGCTGGCTACATCGGTTCCAAAATATGACATAAGGTTTGATGCTGTTACGGTGAGCAGTGAAAATTTTGAAAAAAACATACAGCCGCTATCCGAAGCTTTGTCTAAAAAATTTGGCAAATCGGCTTCCTTTTATGAAAATAAGTTCAGAAAAGCACGTGCTGATAAGAACAGGTATTTACTGGTGGTTAGAAAACTCGGGTATTCAGATTATATGGAAGTGAAAAGTTTCCCTATGTTTAATCTGGGGCCATTTAAAGGAGGAATCATTACAGAGCAAAGTACGTTTCGGGAGCACCCTATTGGGAAAATAGCGGAGCGCATGGTGGGATATGAGCGCATAGATGAAAATGGCTATAAAACACGCGTAGGTCTTGAGGGGGCTTATGGAGAATATTTGCAAGGCAAAGACGGCAAACGGCTGAAACAAAAAATAGCCCAAGGCCAGTGGAAACCCATATTTGACGAAAACGAAGTCGAGCCTCAAGACGGTTATGATGTAATCTCAACCATTAATATCAATATCCAGGATATTGCGCACCACGCCCTCTTAAAACAGCTGGAAAAATATGAAGCTGATCACGGAACCGTAATTGTAATGGAAACCAAAACCGGCGAAATCAAAGCCGTGTCAAATTTAGGAAGGACTTCGCAGGGTACTTATTATGAAAAATTAAACTATGCCATTGGGGAATCTCATGAACCGGGTTCTACCTTTAAAGTAATGGCGCTTACCGCTGCCCTTGATGATAAAGTTATTGACACAAGCACGGTGGTTGATACCGGGAACGGTGTATATTCATTTTATGGCAAAAAGGTTCATGATTCCAGAAAAGGTGGTTATGGAAAAATTTCTGTAGGTACGGCTATTGAGGTTTCATCAAACATCGGTATTGCAAAAGTTATTGAAGAGCATTATCACAAAAATCCCGCACGCTTTGTTGAGATTCTTCAGAAAATGAATCTGGACAAGCAAATTGGCCTCTCTGTTGTCGGTGAAGGAAAACCTAAGATACCACACCCGTCTGATAAAACCGGTTGGAGTAAAAATGCACTACCATCTATGGCTTATGGTTATGGAGTTTCCCTTACACCGTTACAATCACTCACTTTTTATAACGCCATAGCAAACGATGGTGTAATGGTGAAGCCAAGGTTTATAAAGCAGGTAAAAGCCTGGAATAAAGAAATACACACATTTGACAAAGAAATCATAAATCCGCAAATAGCATCTCTGGAAACTATCAAAAAAGTTCAGGAGGTGCTTAAAAATGCAGTGGAAAAAGGAACCGGAAAAGGCCTTTACTCGCCTGACTTTTCAATGGCGGGAAAAACGGGGACTGCACAAACCGAGTATTGGATGGCAGATTTTGCATCAAACAGAAGGTATATTTCGTCTTTTGCAGGATATTTTCCGGCAGAAAACCCTAAATATTCCTGTATCGTGGTCATTCACAAACCCAAAGTAACCACAGGATATTACGGAGCAGATGTTGCCGGGCCGGTATTCAAAAGCATAGCTCAAAAAATATACATTGATTCACCCAATACAGATCGCATAAACAACCTTGAAGCCCTTCAGGCAAACGTCGAAACAGATTTTCAAAAGTTTTTTACGCTTTCAAAAAAGGACCATACAGCAATACCCAACGTAAAAGGAATGCCGGGAATGGACGCAGTTTCCTTGCTTGAAAACCTGGGCTTAAAAGTAAAAATTTCCGGAAACGGAACCGTAAAATCACAATCCCTTCCGGAAGGGGAACAATTGATAAAAGGAAAACTAATACTGTTAGAATTATCTTCATGAACCTGAGAGACATTTTATATAAAGTGACAATCAATGCTGTTGTTGGAAACACAGATGTTTCTGTCAGCAACCTTGAGTTCGACTCCAGAAAAGTCGCATTCAATGATTGCTTTATCGCTTTGAGCGGAACCATCTCTGACGGTCATGATTTTATTGAAAAAGCTGTCAACCAGGGAGCTTTGGCTGTAGTTTGCGAAAAATTGCCTGAGGTGTTGATCAACGGTGTGACCTATGTTCAGGTGGAAGATTCAAAAAGAGCGCTGGCTATTATGGCTTCCAACTATTTTGGCACTCCTTCTGAAAAGATAAAACTAATTGGTATTACCGGAACAAACGGCAAGACAACCATCGCCACCCTATTATACCACCTTTTTAAAAATGCCGGATACAAAGTGGGATTGCTTTCCACTGTGAAGATTTTGGTTGACGATGAGGAATATACAGCAACACATACGACCCCTGACTCTGTTACCCTGAATTATTACCTCAATGAAATGGTAATTCAAGGTGTGGAATATTGCTTTATGGAAGTAAGCTCTCACGGTATCCATCAAAAACGCACGGAGGCTTTAAAATTTGCCGGTGGGGTGTTTACAAACCTATCACAGGATCATTTGGATTACCACAACACTTTTGCCGAATACCGCGATGTTAAAAAAGCTTTTTTTGATCAATTGCCAAAAACGGCTTTTGCCCTTGTAAATGAAGATGACAAAAACGGTATGGTAATGCTTCAAAATACAAAAGCACAGAAATATACTTATGCTTTAAAAACGCAGGCAGACTTTAAAGCGCATGTCTTGGAGAACCAGTTCAGCGGGCTTTTATTAAAAATAAACAACAATGAAGTCTGGTCCAAACTTATCGGAAATTTTAATGCTTATAATTTGCTTGCTATCTATGGTGTGGCTTCACTTTTAGGGTTGGAAGAGCTTGAAATATTAAGACTCATCAGTGAACTGGAAAGCGTTAGCGGAAGGTTTCAATATCAAATATCAGAACAAAAAATCACTGCAATAGTTGATTATGCACACACCCCTGATGCGTTAAAAAATGTCCTCGAAACCATCAACAGCATTCGCACGGGAAATGAAACGTTGATTACTGTTGTGGGCTGTGGCGGAAACAGGGACGCTACAAAACGCCCCAAAATGGGTCACATCGCTTCTGCATTGAGCAACAAGGTGATTTTTACAAGCGACAACCCCAGAAATGAAGACCCTGACGCTATCATAGCAGATGTAGAAAAGGGCGTTGAGCCCCAAAATTATAAAAAAACAATGGCGATTACAGACCGTAAACAAGCCATCAAAACGGCATGCCAACTTGCCGAAAACAATGACATCATATTAATTGCCGGAAAAGGCCATGAAACCTATCAGGAAATAAAAGGAGAGCGATTTGATTTTGATGATTTTAAAATAGTAAATGAATTTTTAAAGCAATTAAACAAATAACATATGTTGTATTACTTGTTTGACTATTTAGATAAAAACTTCAATATACCGGGAGCGGGGCTTTTCCAGTTTATCTCCTTTCGCTCTGCTATGGCAATCATTGTCTCTTTGTTTATTGCAATTGTTTACGGAAAAAAAATCATCAATTATCTCAAGAAAAAGCAAATTGGAGAAACCGTGCGTGACTTGGGCCTCGAAGGTCAAAATGAAAAAGCAGGTACGCCCACGATGGGAGGAATCATAATCATTTTAGCCACATTGATTCCTGTTTTCCTTTTCGCAAAACTTGATAATATATATGTCATTCTGCTCATTTTTACAACCATCTGGATGGGGATCATAGGGTTTATAGATGACTACATAAAAACGTTTAAGAAAAACAAACAAGGGCTCCCCGGAAAATTTAAGGTTTTCGGTCAGGTGGCTCTGGGGATTGTCGTGGGGGCAACGATGTATTTCCACCCTGAAATTAATGTAAAACTTGATGATGAAATGCAGGTTAAAACTCATCAGGTTGCACAACTGAGTGATCAGCAGGTAGCCAATCAAGAAACAAAAGCCCTGGTGACGACCATTCCATTTGTCAAAAACAATGAGTTTGATTATTCGCAACTCATCAGTTGGATGGGAACCGGCTATTTAAAATATGCCTGGTTGCTATTTATTCCCATTGTGATTTTCATAGTCACTGCAGTGTCAAATGGAGCCAATCTTACCGATGGTATTGACGGTTTGGCCGCAGGTACTTCGGCGATAATAGTATTGACCTTGGGAATTTTTGCCTGGGTTTCGGGCAACGTTATTTTTTCAGATTATCTCAATATAATGTACATCCCCAGAACGGGGGAGATGACCATTTTTATTACCGCTTTTGTGGGAGCACTCATCGGGTTTTTATGGTACAACACTTTTCCTGCCCAGGTTTTTATGGGCGATACGGGAAGTTTGACTATTGGAGGAATCATTGCTGTTATCGCAATTGCTGTGAGAAAGGAATTATTGATTCCCATTTTGTGCGGTATATTTTTTCTGGAAACAATTTCAGTGATGTTGCAGGTGAGTTGGTTTAAGTATACCAAAAAAAAGTTTGGAGAAGGAAAGCGCATTTTCAGGATGTCACCCATTCATCATCATTACCAGATAAAAGGATATCATGAAAGCAAGATTGTAACGCGTTTTTGGATTGTCGGGATTATCCTTGCGGTATTGACCATTGTTACTTTAAAACTCAGATAAATGGAGCGGCTGGTGATATTGGGTGCCGGTGAAAGCGGCATAGGTACGGCCCTGTTGGGAAAGAAAGAAGGATATGATGTGTTTGTGTCAGACAAGCAAAAAATAAAAGAAAAATACAAAGAAGTTCTTATACATAATGAGATTGCATGGGAAGAAGAAAAGCATACCGAGCCCCTTATTTGCAATGCTGATGTGGTGATGAAAAGCCCGGGTATCCCGGAAACGGTTCCGATCGTAAAAAAGCTGATTGAAAATAAGATTCCGGTAATATCTGAAATCGAATTTGCATCACAATTTACAGATGCCATCATCATCGGGATTACGGGCAGTAACGGTAAAACGACCACAGCAACATTGACGTATTATTTGCTGAAAAAAGGCGGATTGAATGTCGCACTTGCCGGAAACATTGGCGATAGTTTTGCGAAAAAAGTGTCTGAGGGACGTTATGATTTTTTTGTCCTGGAACTGAGCAGTTTTCAACTGGATGGAATCATCAATTTCAGGCCGCATATTGCAATTTTGACAAACATAACACCTGATCATTTGGATCGATATGATAACAATATTGATAACTATATCGCTTCAAAATTCAGGATTGTAAAAAATCAGGTCGATACAGATTATTTCATTTATGATGCAGATAATGAAGTAATTGAAAAGAGTTTGAAAAAATTTCCCATAGCATCACAAAAAGCACCTTTTTCACTGGTGAAAAAATTAGAGAAAGGAGCTTACAAAGAAAATGACAACATAATAATAACAGTACATAATAAAATCATAGAAATGCCAACAAAAACATTACAGTTACAAGGAGACCACAATTTAAAAAATGCTATGGCAGCATCAACAGTTGCAAAGCTTTTGAGTATCAGAAAAGCAACCATAAGGGAGAGTTTAGCAAACTTTCAAGGGGTGGAGCACCGGTTGGAAACGGTTTTGAAAATTCAAAACGTGACCTATATCAATGATTCAAAAGCCACTAATGTCAATGCAACTTTTTATGCCCTTGACAGCATGAAAACCCCTACGGTATGGATTGTTGGCGGTGTTGACAAAGGCAATGTTTATGAAGAACTATTGCCTCTTGTAAATGAAAAAGTAAAAGCAATCATTTGTTTGGGCCTTGACAATCAAAAAATCATCAATGCCTTTGGAAATGTAGTGCCTTTAATGATGGAAACAGAATCAATGGAAGACGCTGTAAAGTTGGCATACAGGGTTTCTGAAAAAGGGGATACAGTATTATTGTCTCCTGCGTGCGCAAGTTTTGATTTGTTTGAAAACTATGAAGACAGGGGCCGTCAGTTTAAGGATGCCGTAAGAAATTTATAAAATAAAGAAAACCTAAAAAATGAAACAATATTTGCAAAAACTGGAAGGAGATAAGGCCATATGGGCCGTAGCTGCTCTGTTGGCAATATTGTCCTTTTTGCCGGTGTATAGCTCTAGTAGTAATCTGGCATATCTGTATGGCGGTAACGGAAACACCTTAAGCTACCTGTTGAAACACGGTATGCACCTGGTTTTAGGTTTTACCATAATGTTTGGCGTTCATAAAATTCCCTATAATTACTTTAAGGCACTTTCTATTTTAGCATTGCCCGTTGTGGCCATCCTTCTTTTATATACCCTAACACAAGGAACCACAATACAGGGAGCCAATGCCAGTCGCTGGATTCAAATTCCTTTTGTGGGCATTACATTTCAGACATCGGCACTGGCGATGGTGGTTCTGCTTGTTTATGTTGCGAGATACCTTACTAAAATCAAAGATAAAGTCATTACGTTTAAAGAAAGCATCCTGCCGCTTTGGGTTCCTGTTTTTGTGATTGTTGGCCTTATTCTTCCGGCGAACTTCTCAACGGCAGCCATCATATTTGCAATGGTGATCCTGCTGGTGTTTTTGGGAGGATATCCCATCAGGTATTTGCTTTCGGTTTTGGGAATAGGAATCGTTATGCTGACCATTTTTGTACTTTCGGCGAAAGCCTTCCCCGATTTATTTCCCAACCGTGTTGATACCTGGATCAGCCGTGTCGAAAGCTTTACAGATGCAAAAAGCGCCGAAGAAGGCTATCAGATTGAAAAAGCAAAAATTGCAATTGCCACAGGCGGTGTTACAGGATTGGGTCCCGGAAAGAGTGTGCAGAAAAACTTCCTACCCCAGTCCTCTTCAGATTTTATTTTTGCCATAATTATAGAAGAGTTTGGACTGATTGGCGCCATTTTATTGCTTTTTCTGTATATGCTGCTGTTGTTCAGGTTGCTCATTGTGGCAAACAAAGCATTGTCAACCTTTGGAAAACTGCTGGTGGTTGCCGTGGGGGTGCCCATTGTCTTTCAGGCATTGATCAATATGGCAGTTGCGGTTGAGTTGTTTCCGGTTACCGGGCAGACATTGCCGTTGATAAGTAGTGGCGGAACATCTATCTGGATGACCTGTCTGGCACTGGGTATTATTTTAAGCGTAAGCGCAAAACGAAAAGAAGAAGTTAAAGAAGAGAAACAAGAAAACCCTTTAGATATTTTAAGTGAAACCATATAAATTCATACTGTCAGGAGGTGGAACGGGTGGTCATATCTACCCTGCGATAGCTATTGCTAACGAACTAAAGGCGAGGCACCCCCAAGCCCGTTTTTTGTTTGTTGGTGCCCGTGACCGTATGGAAATGCAAAAAGTACCAAAAGCCGGCTATGAAATTGAAGGTTTGTGGATTTCAGGATTGCAACGCAAGCTGACAGCTAAAAACCTCGCTTTTCCCTTTAAGTTAATTCACAGTTTAGCGCGTTCAAGAAAAATTGTAAAATCGTTCCAACCCGATGTGGTTATTGGAACCGGAGGCTATGCAAGCGCTCCATTACTTAGGGTTGCTTCCGGAAAAAATATTCCGTGCTTAATACAGGAACAAAATTCGTTTGCAGGCATTGCCAACAAATGGTTGGCAAAAAAAGTAAAGACAATCTGTGTGGCTTACGCCGGAATGGAAAAATTCTTTCCGAAAGAAAAAATCGTCCTTACCGGAAACCCCGTGAGGCAGGATATTGAAGATATAGTTGCAAAGAGGGAAACAGCCATCAGTCATTTTAATTTAAAAAGTGACCGCAAAACCCTGCTTGTTTTGGGCGGAAGTCTTGGTGCAAGAACCATCAATCAATTGACGGAAAAGTCGCTACCCCTTTTTGAAGAGAAAAATCTTCAGGTAATCTGGCAAACGGGTGCATACTATTATGAAACCTATAAAAATCATGATGAGGAAGAAAATGTTCAGGTGCATGATTTTTTATATCAGATGGACTTGGCCTATGCCGCCGCAGATGTTGTGATTTCAAGGGCCGGGGCACTTTCAGTTTCCGAATTGTGTATGGTTGGCAAACCGGTAATTTTTATTCCGTCGCCCAACGTTGCTGAAGACCATCAAAAGAAAAATGCACAGGCCGTTGCACAGGAGAACGCTGCTATTCTCATTGAAGAAAAAGATCTGGATGTGGTTTTTAATGACCGGTTTAGTGAGCTTATGGAATCTGAGGAATTGCAAGAACAATTCTCAAAAAACATATTAAAACTGGCAAAACCCAATGCTACAAAAGCAATTGCCGACGAAATTGATAAACTATTAAAATGACAGACATAACCCACATAAAAAACTTTTACTTCGTTGGCATCGGCGGCATCGGCATGAGTGCTTTGGCTCGCTATTTCAATGCCTTGAAGAAAGAAGTTTCGGGTTATGACAAAACCCCTTCAGAAATTACCAAAGCATTGCAAAAAGAAGGCATTGCTGTGGTTTTTGAAGATGATGTGAGTTTGATTGATCCAAATTACAAAGTGGATGATACACTCGTGGTTTATACGCCTGCAATCCCTGTGGAAAGTAGCATTTTAAACAGCTTTAAAGAAAAAGGATTTCAAGTAATCAAGCGTGCAGCACTTTTAGGTCTTGTAACCAAAAATACAAAATGCCTTGCTGTGGCCGGGACCCATGGTAAAACAACTACTTCCGCGATATTGGGCCATTTACTGGCCTATGCAAATGAAGAAGTAACTGCTTTTCTTGGGGGTGTTTCAGAAAACTATAACTCCAATTTGATTCAAAACGGAACCAAAGTAACCGTTGTTGAAGCAGATGAATTTGATCGTTCCTTTTTGCAACTCCATCCTTTTATTGCCGGTATCACCTCGATGGATGCAGATCATCTGGACATTTACGGAGATGAAGAAACGATTGTTGATGCTTTCAAATCCTTTGCAAACCTGGTTCCAAAAGATGGACATTTACTTCATAAAAAAGGACTTCCGCTAAACGGTAAAACAGTGGGTATAGAAGAAGATGCCGACTTTGAAGCTCAAAATGTACGCATCAAAGACGGAAGCTACCTCTTTGATTTTAAGACACCGCACACCACATTATACAATTTAACGCTTAACCTTCCGGGTCGACACAACCTGTTTAATGCTTCCTTAGCTTTGGGTATGGCTGTATGTTTAGGTTCCCCAACCCACATCCTGCCCGAAGCTTTATTGAATTTCAAAGGTGTAAAAAGGCGCTTTTCCTATAAAATTAAAACCGATGATTTTGTTTTGATTGATGATTATGCACATCATCCTGAAGAAATCAATGCCGTGCATCAGGCCGTGCGTGAAATGTACCCGAATAAAAAAATAACGGTGGTCTTTCAGCCACATTTATTCAGTAGGACAAAAGATTTTGTTGAAGGCTTTGCCAAAAGCTTATCACAATTTGACAGTGTTTTGTTGCTGGATATTTATCCGGCACGGGAAAAACCCATTGAAGGAATCACCTCCTCATGGTTGCTTGAAAAAATTGATAATCAACATAAAAACCTGATTTCAAAAAGTGAAATATCAGGAGCGATAAAGAAAATAAATGCACCGGTCAATGTGATGCTGGGTGCAGGAGATATAGGTGAGGAAGTGCAAAAAGTAGTAAGTGAATTAGAACATGAAAATTAACTGGGATTACATAAAATTTGGGTTTCTCATCATTATGGTGATGTTTCTTTTTGCGTTTAGTTCACAGCGAAACGGGCAACGAAACCTTGTAGCAAAAGAGGTTGTTTTTCTGGAAGATGACAACCATTTTATCACGCTTTCCATGGTTAATAAATTGTTAATACAAAATCAGGAGACCGTTACGGGCATAGCCAAAGAAATTTTAGATTTGAAAGAGATGGAACATAGGCTCAATAAAAACCCTATGATTTCAAACGCAGAAGTATTTGTTACCGTTGACGGTATTTTAGGGGCAAAAATAAAACAACGAAAACCTATAGCACGTGTCGCCGCATCGACACCTTTTTACATTGATGAGAATGGAAAAGAGATGCCGCTTTCAGAGGTTTATGCAGCAAGAGTACCTTTAATCACCGGAGAAAAAGTTTCAGATTACAACACATTAAAAGTACTTCTGTTAAAAATCAGGGAAGATGCTTTTATGAACAATCACGTGGTAGGAATTCACATTGAACCCAATCAGGAATTGACACTTTTTTTGAGGGTTTACGATTTTAAAATACAGTTTGGAAAAGCTGAAAACATTGAAAAGAAGTTTCAAAACTTTAAAGCATTTTATCAAAAAACAACAAATGACAATACATTATCCTCTTACGCCCTGGTGAATTTAAAATTGAACAGTCAGGTTGTGGGAACAAAAAAATAAGGTATGGAACACAAGAATATTGCAGTAGGTTTAGACATTGGTACAACAAAGATTGTCGCCATGATTGGATGCCATAACGAATATGGAAAAATGGAAATTCTTGGGATTGGCAAAGCCAAAAGCCTGGGAGTACACAGGGGGGTGGTAAACAATATTACCCAAACCATCCAATCCATTCAGCAGGCGGTTGAAGCTGCTGAGGTCTCCTCAGGGATAAAAATCACTGATGTTGTAGCCGGTATAGCCGGGCAGCACATCAGAAGCATTCAGCACAGCGACTATATTACCCGAAAGGATGGTGAAGAAGTAATTAATGATAAAGATATCGAAACGCTATGCAGCCAGGTTCACAAACTTGTGATGCTGCCGGGCGAAGAAATTATCCATGTGTTGCCACAGGATTATAAAGTTGACGGTCAAGCCGAAATCAAAGAACCCATCGGTATGTATGGTGCACGACTGGAAGCCAATTTCCATGTTGTGGTGGGTCAGGTATCATCCATCCGGAATATTGGAAGGTGTATTAAAAGTTCCGGTTTGGAACTGGCCGGGATTACGCTGGAACCCCTTGCGTCTGCAAACGCAGTATTGAGTCAGGAAGAGAAAGAAGCCGGTGTGGCATTGATTGATATTGGTGGGGGTACAACAGATCTGGCGATTTTCAAGGACGGGATCATTCGTCATACCGCTGTGATTCCTTTTGGTGGAAATGTTATTACTGAGGATATCAAGGAAGGATGTTCCATCATCGAGAAGCAAGCAGAAATGCTGAAAATAAAATTTGGTTCTGCCTGGCCGGGAGAGAATAAAGATAACGAGATTGTATCTATCCCCGGATTGCGCGGAAGGGAACCCAAAGAAATCACCTTGAAAAATCTTTCCAAAATCATTCACGCCCGTGTAGTGGAAATTGTGGAACAGGTTTATACAGAAATCAAGGCCTATGGCCATGAAGAACAAAAGAAGAAACTCATTGCCGGTATAGTCATTACCGGTGGAGGCGCACAGTTAAAACACTTAAAACAGCTGGTTGAATATACCACCGGCATGGATACCCGAATAGGTTTCCCAAATGAACACCTTGCCGGAAACAGCGATACAGAAACCACCAGCCCTGTATTTGCCACAGCGGTGGGACTTGTGTTAAACAGTCTTGAGAAATCAAGAAAGTTTGTAAAGCAGGAGGCTGTTGTAGATTTCCAAGATGAAGAAGCAGTTCCGGAAGCACAAAAGGAACAAGAGGGTGCCAAAATTTCAAGAGCGCGTAAGAGTTTCTTTGAAAAATGGGCAGATAAGTTTAAGGAGTTTTTAGATAACGCCGAGTAAAAAAAGAATTTAGAATTTCAAAAATATAGTATTATGAGCAGCAAAAACGAATTTGAAAACATCGCATTTGACCTTCCGAAGAACCAGTCCAATGTCATTAAGGTAATTGGCGTTGGCGGCGGTGGAAGCAATGCCATCAATCATATGTTCCAGCAGGGAATAAAAGGAGTGGATTTTGTGATTTGTAATACAGATTCACAAGCACTTGAAAACAGCCCCGTGCCCATTAAAATCCAGTTGGGAGTCTCTTTGACCGAAGGACTGGGGGCAGGAGCAAACCCTGAAATTGGTAAAGATGCCGCTATTGAAAGTATGGATGAGATTAAATCCATGTTATCCACAAATACCAAGATGATTTTTATCACTGCGGGAATGGGTGGGGGAACCGGAACAGGAGCCGCTCCCATTATCGCTAAAATGGCTAAAGAACTGGATGTGCTTACGGTGGGGATTGTGACAATTCCGTTTCAGTTTGAAGGCAAAATGCGTAATGACCAGGCACAAATAGGTGTGGAGAACTTACGCAGAAATGTTGATTCGCTCATCGTTATCAACAACAACAAATTAAGGGAAGTCTACGGCAATCTTGGCTTTAAGGCCGGCTTTTCAAAAGCAGATGAAGTTTTGGCAACCGCTTCACGTGGGATCGCCGAGGTAATTACACACCACTATACCCAAAACATTGACTTGCGTGATGCCAGAACAGTTCTTGCAAACAGCGGGACTGCGATTATGGGTAGTGCCACCGCAGTGGGTTCAAATCGTGCACACGAGGCCATTACTAAAGCACTTGATTCGCCTTTATTGAATGATAACAAAATTTCCGGAGCTAAAAATGTATTGCTGCTCATTGTTTCCGGAGGAGAAGAAATTACCATTGACGAAATAGGCGAAATAAGTGACCACATTCAAAATGAAGCCGGTCACGGTGCCAATATCATTATGGGTGTGGGAGAAGATGAAAGTTTGGATAATGCCATTTCCGTTACGGTTATTGCTACAGGTTTTAATGCTGAGCAACAAAATGAAATTGTCAATACTGAAACCAAAAAAATTATTCACACCCTGGAAGACGAACAGGCTGCTGAGCACGTTTTGGTATCTAAAAAGAACCCCTCTTCAAACACACCTAAAGCTGAGGAAAGTACCAAGCCTGAAGCACCCGTTATAAAACACACCCTGTTTGATGACGAAGCGGAAGATGAAGGTCCGGTTCCCAAGAATTTTGAAGGGTATATTCCCACTTCAGAATTCCTGAAGAATATTACTGTTTCCTATGAAGAAGTAGTTGTGGATAACATGGATAGTTTTGATCAGGAATATGTAAACAAGATGGAAGTCAATGACTTTATCATTGTTGAAGCGATTTCAGAAAAAGAGGCCCCAAAAGCACCTGAAGAGAAGGAAGATAAAAATCAAATGTTAATGTTTGATATGCCTTTAAATAAAGTGAACGATAAAGAAGAAGAGGACAATAATGTAAATGAAATTGAAGTTAAAGATTCCATTGAAATCATTCCTGTTACTGAAGTTTCTGAAGAAGGTGAAAAAAGATACAGTTTAGATGACTATCAGGAAATGGAAGATATGTTAACCGGGTCAAAAAAATCAAAAGATAAAATTAAAAACGATGAACCTGTTGATGAAGAACTTGTTTTTGAAAAACGTACGGTTTCAGAAAGTCAGGAAAAGAATGAAAGTGAAGAAGCAGACCCGATGAATACATCCATTTCAGATTTACTGAAAAGGCGCACCGAAGAGCGCAAGCAAAAAATGAAAGCGTTCAATTATAAGTTCAACAATCAGTCTGTATCCCGCATTGATGAACTTGAAAAACAACCTGCATACAAGCGTCTGGGTATAGACCTGAATGAAACTAAAGGTGATGGCAGTAAAATATCAAGAACAACGCTGTCAACAGACGAAAATGACGAAATACAATTGCGTAGCAACAATTCATTTTTACACGATAATGTAGATTAACCTTAAAGCAATTAAGAGTAAGTTTAGTGTTAGATTTGCTTCAAAACCCCCGATAGTAACTTGTTGCTGTGGGGGTTTATTTTTTATGGATTTTTGACGTATATTCGCAGTCCAAAATTAAAATAAATACAGATGAGTTTGCAAGAGAATGTAATGACGGCTATGAAAGATGCCATGAAAAGCAAAGATGCCAATGCATTAACCTCATTGCGTGCCATTAAATCTGAGCTTTTGCTGGCACAAACAGAAACGGGTTCCAAAGAAGAACTGACTGAAGAACAGGAAATTAAAATCCTTCAAAAACTGGTCAAGCAACGCAAGGAAAGTGCTGCTATATTCCAGGAACAAGGAAGAGAAGACCTGGCACAACCGGAATTGGATCAAGCTGCCGTTATTGAAAAATTCCTGCCGGAGCAAATGAGTGAGGAAGAGGTTGCTAAAGTTGTAGATGCTATGATAGCTAAAACCGGTGCCGGTTCCATGAAAGATATGGGAATGGTTATGGGGATGGTCAATAAAGAAATCGCCGGTAAAGCAGATGGAAAGACCGTTGCGATGCTTGTGAAACAGAAATTAAGTTAATAATTTTAATGAGATTCCCGCTTTACTACTTTGCTAAAGCTTCATAGTACAAAGTCGCGGGAATATGTGAGGCTTCGTAGTTCAACTGAATAGTCCGCCTTTGGCGGATCGGTTTTGAGGGTTTTGAGAAAGAAGTATAAAAGAAAATATTTGAAAGATTGATTAATAAGATTCCCGCCTTCGCGGGAATGTGAGGCCGCGTAGTTCAACTGAATAGAATATCAGATTTCGGCTCTGAGGGTTGGGGGTTTGAATCCCTCCGCGGTCACGAATAAATGTTGCAAAAAGAAAAAACGCCAAGTTTACTTGAGCGTTTTTTTGTTTGCAACATTTTCAAAGCGGAGCCTTGAGGGATCACCGCAGGTAATCCTTGAGCCAAGTTTACTTGAGCTTTTTTGTGTGCAACATTTCTCATCACGAACATGTTCGGGGGGAACTTGTAGGGATCACCACAGTGAGAAGCAATAAATTTATCATTAATCAATTGTAGGTTTTTCCTTTACTACAAATGGTTTTGTAACAGATACTGCTTGCCCATCATCAGAGAAACCCTCTATGACGATTTCATAAATTCCCTCGTTATCTGAGGTGTAAAAATTGAATTTATATTCACTGGATTGAATTTTTAATTTTGGTTCCCAAAGGAGTTGTGACCTGTAATCGGGCAATCTGTCATATGATATATTTTCTAAATTATAGTTTTGTTTAAAATATTCTTTTCGGTACTCAGGCCTAAAGTGATTGAAGGAAAGGATTTCTATATCTTCATTTTCTTCATAGAAGTTTTTATCAAATGTTTCGATCACTATAATACCCTGAAAAAAATCTCCTTGATAGAAATATTTATCTCTGAATAATTTAATTTTTTTAATTTGAAAAGCATTTAAGTCATACAAAATATGGTGATCTTGTATGAATAAACCATCGACCATTACTAATGGTGCCTCATAATGAAATAATTCAACATAACCTTTCACTTTCAAACGATACTCACTGTCTTTAGATTGGTTTTTTTCAAACCAACTGTGTTTAACTATTTCAGTCATGGTTTCCTGAAGGGTAGGAAAACGGGTATAGTCATCTAAATTGTATGTAGTAAAAACTGCTCCATAAATATCTTTGTCAGGGTTGTGAATTACTACCGGGGTATCTTGCCTCAAGGACGAATAGCTGTCTTCAATTTGGGTTTTTATACTTCTCTCTATGATTTTTTCCTTTTTTCCTTTGTTAACTTTGAGTTTTTCAAAATTTAAAAATGAAAAATCAATTTCTTCCTGTTTATCTATTTGTATGCTGAATTTGTCACGATCTGGTCCCAAAATCTGGAGAAATACTTTATTGGATATATAGTCTTCATCAATATTAAAGGTAAAATGACCTTCTTTATTTGTATTGCTTATTTTTAGTACAGTACTTTCTTCAGGAATAGATAAAACAATACTTTGATAATCTACAGACAATCCTTCTGTTTTTGGTGTAATTTTTCCCGAGAGTACTTCACCATCTAGTTCTGGTTGCATTTTTATTTTAGAATTTAAAGCATTTGTATTGATAGGGTCTACATGATTATGGTGTATATCCGGTTTTTTGATATGGATAATATCATCTTTTTTCCTTACTGAAACAGAATATACCCCATTCCATTTGAAATCATTATTAATGAGTTTAACATTTACATCTTCTCTCAAAGAATAATGCGTTTTTAAAAGTTCCATTTGAAAAAAAGCATCTTTATTTTGAATGTATTCAGAGGGTGGTTTTCTTGGAATAGAATCTTCCTGTACAACCGTTGTTAATTTTTCATCTAAGGGCATATATGGGTTTAGGATGCCCAAATCTGCAATAAAAAACCTATCAGTCTCTTGATTGAAGGTCAAAGCTGTGTAGGCAATCAATTTATACTGACCACTTGGAATAGAGGTGGGGATTAAAAAATCTGAGAACCCCTCGCCTTTGATTAATTTTATTTTCTGTTTAGACAAAATATTATTATTATCTCCAACGATTGTTACATAAGCAATTTTACTGTCATTACCGGGACTATTAGTCTCCTTATTCAGACAATAAACTTTAAAATAGAGACGCTCTCCGCTAAAAAGGCTTGTGGAACTTAAGTGAACATATACTTTTTCTTCCGGAACCTTGTGTGTTTTATTTGCGGTAGTAAATTGATTTAAACCAAATGATTTTCCAAATATGGTTAAAGCAATTAAAAGTATAATATAATTGTATGGAAGCGTTTTCATAGTAAGAATATTTAATCAATCCAAAAATCGGGTTCAACGTTTGTGCCTGAAGCAGTACAATCTCCACATTCTCTTCTAACAACTTTGTACGGTCCCTCACCAGGTTGTGGCTCTAAATTGTCTTCATAATATTTAACTCGGTTGCTTGTAACAAAAGTACTCAAGTAGCAAAGCCCGGCCCTGCTTAGTAATGGTGGTGAGGACACTTGGCATGGTATAATAGGGTAGGGCTCCCCGGGAAATAAATCATCCCAATTAAAAAAATATCTCAACTGGCTTACTGCTGAGACAGAGAAAAAACCAATTACTTTTTCATTAGGAGAGCTAATAGAATTTAAATTACCTTCAACAAATCCTGACTGAATTTGAAAGAAAAGGTTTCCCTCTTCACTTAATTCGTTTCTTTTTTTAAAATAATTATAAGCATTTGAGGTAATCACAAATTGTTTTAATAAAATGCTATACCGATGCGCTATGATGGTGTTGTCTTTTTTTATGAATTTAACTTCAAAATTACTTAGCTGGTCTTGTTCTAAACTTAAAGTTTCAGTTACAATAATTTCTATTGAAGATTCAGTATTATAGCAGATTCTTTCTTCTTGTTGCTTTACAGTCTTTATAACATTACAATTTTCAGGATCTTCTTCATCTTCAGCGATTAACTCATTATATCTCCAGAGTGGGGCAATAATTTTATAAGTTTCTTCATATTCAAAACGGAAATAATTTGCATTTCCAGTGGGGCTAACGTTGCTAACCTGAATAGATACACCGTTTTCTCCAAGTCCAGTAGTCTCAGCAATGGCATTCACTTCCGAAATTTCTGAAACGGGGGTTAATTGTTCTGGTGTTGAGCTAAATTCCCTGCCATCTTGAGTTTGGATGTATAAAGTATACTCAATATCTGGTTGTGCTTCAAAAGCTTGCGTTGATAAATATGTTCCTGGTGAATCTTCGGTAAAAGTATAGGTGGGTGTGCCATCTACAAGGACTTGAACTAATGCTCCTGACTCAAAAGCTGGCCCGTCCTCTTCAAACTCAAATGAATTTGATAAAAGAATTTCATGTTTTTTGTATTCATTTGTGATAGTGCCTTCTATGACCAGAATACGCTCAAAGCTTTCAGTATTTAATTCAATTTCTTCCACACAACCACAAAAAGCTAAAACCAAGCCGATGGCTAAATAACTAGATAGGCACGTCAATTTTTTATATAACTGTAATTTTCTCATTTGTTAAAATTTAAAATTGTATGTAATTGTAGGTACAGGCACTGAAAAAATAGAACTTTGATACGCCTTGATGTCTCCATCTTCAGTTACAAAAAATACTGAGAAAGGATTATTCCTTCCTAGAACGTTGTATATTGAGATGTTCCAAAAGCTATGTGCAAATTTTTTAATTTTATGATTCCCTTCCATGTTAAAACCAATGTCTAAACGATAAAAATCAGGAATTCTAAATTGATTTCTATCACTGTATAATACATATTGAGAGCCTCCTTCTTGAAATGCTCCCACAGGAAATGTAACAGGTCTTCCGGTCTGATATACAAAGTTTCCTGAAAAACTATACCTTTTAGTGAGCTTATAATTTAAAACCAAACTAAAATCATGGGGTTTATCGTAGTTTGAAGGGAAATAATTTCCATTATTTACTTGTTCTTCAGAAAATTCACTGGCTAGTTTAAACAGGGTGCGTGAATACGTATAACCCAACCATCCATTGAGTTTTCCTTCATTTTTCTTCACTAAAAATTCAACGCCATAAGACTTTCCGGGTCCCTGAAGTACTTCCGTTTCAACAAATTCATTTAAGAGTAATTGTCCCCCCACTTTATAGTCCAGTATGTTATTTAATTTTTTGTAATAACCTTCTATACTAAGTTCATAAAGATTGTTTTTTATATTTTTAAAGACACCCAAAGAATATTGCTGTCCTCTTTGCGGTTTAATATGAGTGTCTGATAACTTCCACGTATCCAGAGGAGAAGCAGTGGTGTTGTTTGAGAGCGTATGAATGTATTGTAATGTATTGTTATAAGATGCTTTCAGGGATAAAGATGGAGATAGTAAATATCTTGCAGATGCTCTTATTTCCAGTCCACTATGTGTCTCTACGAGTTCGTTTTTATCATAATGAACTGTATCCAAAACTGTCGAATTATTTAAAGGTTGACCCGGAATATATGTGCGTTGACTGTTTTCCCCCAATAAATTAAACATAGAGTATCTTAATCCGGCATCAATAGATAACTCTTCAGTAAGCTTCCACTCATCAGATATGTAGAGTGCAGACTCCAGCCCCTGCTCTTTATCCACTGAAAAAGTCTCGATTTCAGAGGTTTGACCTAACGGGTTAACTTCTCCCGGATTAATACTATACAGTTTTGAAGAGATTCCCATTTCAAGACGGTGTGATGTGTTTATTTGAGTATTGAAATCATATTTTATTTCGGTTTCATTTAAATCAAACCCAAATTCAAAATCTCCTGTTGTTTGTTTGTCAAAATCGATCCCATACTTATACTGACTATAGGCTAAAGAAAGGTTTCCATTGGTTTTATCGTTGTATTTATGAGCCCAACTTAAAGAGGCTAAAGAATTGCTGTATGAGTACAAAGAATCGATTGTAATATTAAAAACATCATTGCTGTGATATCCGGTCATCATCAGCTTATTTTTTTCGTTTATTTTATGGTTGTATTTAACAATTACGTCATAAAATGAAGCTGTTGTATTATTCAGGGTTTCATCATCAAGAGTTTTTAAAATCCAATCTGAATATGACCCTCTGGCACCCACCATTAAACCTGCTTTGTCTTTAATTAGTGGTGTCTCCAGTGTTATATTACCCGTCACGGGACCTATTGAAACTTCTCCTTTGAATTTATCGGTACTGGCGTCCTTTGTGGTCATTTCAATGACTGATGAGAGTCTTCCGCCAAACCGTGCTGGGATACTTCCTTTATAAATTTCAGCTTTAGCTGTTGTAAACGGATTAATAGCAGAAAATATTCCAAAAAAATGTGATGGGTTATAAATTACTCCCCCATCTAGCAGAAATAGATTTTGATCTGTTTTTCCACCTCTTATATTGTAGCCCAAAGAGGCTTCCCCGGCAGTACTTATTCCCGGCAAAGTAGTTGCTACTTTTAATATATCCCTTTCCCCCAGTACCAAGGGGATATTCTTGATTTGTTCTACTTCTATTTTCGAAATTCCGCTTAGGGTTTGTCTTACATTGGCTTGGGCGTTTGATTTTAATAAGATTTCATCCAGTAATTCCATTCCTTCATTCATTAAAAGATTTAAGTTGCCACTGCTGTAAATAAGCACTTCCACTTTTAAAGTTTCCATACCCAAAGCCTGTATTTTAATAGTGTTTAATCCTCTTTTAAGGGACAATGAGTAATATCCTTCCTGGTTTGTTGTGGTATATACAGACGTCCCTTCAACATTTATAGTGCTTTGACTTAGTGGCTCACCTGTTTTTTGATTGGTTATGATGCCACTTAAAGTGTAAGTGTCAGCAATCATCATTGCATTTTCTTTTCCAATAACCACTGTTTCAGATTTTTTTGAATCTGATAAGAAACTATTTTTTTGAAGTATGGGAGTTACTAATTCTGATGGTTTTTCACTCTCTTCATTATTAAAAAAATTGTCAGGCAATTCTTTAAAAATAAAATTTCCTTTAGTTAAAATGATTTTGTTATTTAACAATGTATAGTTGAGGGGCGTCTTTGAGAAAAAGGAATCTAAAAGTTCATTTATATCATTGCCTTCAAAGGTGCCGGTTACAACTTCATTTAAAACCCATTCTTTTTGATAATAAAATTTATAAGACGTAGCATTTTCAATTTCATCCAAAGCTTTCTCAAGTGAAACACTTTCAAATGAGAATTTTAAACTTTCCTGAGAATAGGTTAAAAGAGAGATGCTTAAAAATAAAAGGTTGAGTATTATATGTTTCATAAAAAAATATATTTCTTAAATATTTTAGGATAACTGAAACGTTTTTAATTCATTAAAAAAATACTTGTCATTAAAAATACTTACAACTAAAGATAATGATGGAATATGCATTTTTTTAACTAAATAATACTCAATATTACAGTATGTTTTTAGTTCACGCAATATTTGATAACATAGATTTATAAATTTAAACCCTGATTTTATAAATTCAAACTCGTTATATTTTCTGAAACCCTGTTTTTATAGTTTAACTTTTATAAAGTCTGGAACAACAGTTGCCAGAGCTTTTAGTTTTAAAATCTATAATGACTTTTGCATTCCAAAGTAGTCCTCCAAAGTGCTATACTATCAACAAAAATTTCAAAAGTGTTAAAACTTCAAGTAAATAGCATCTATTTTAGCTTAAAAGAAATGTGTGATATTTTGTTAAGATATTGAAGATGGCTTTTTTTAAGTGAAAGGATAACAACCTGACCATCTTTATAACCTTCCCATACGTCACTGCGTGGGAAGGTTTCTTTTTTTTATTGGGAATATCCTAAAAAAGAATATGTTAGCCTTATGTGAATAAAGCAAAAGAATATCTGTATAACGTCAGGGGTATTAAAAATAAAGGAACAAATTTGTAAAAATTATAAATATTAAGGAAGAATACCCTAAAAAGAAACTATATGAAAAACAAACAATTTGCACGGATTGGTAAAATTACACCCCGTGCACTGTATAAAGAAACTTCAGGAGTTAGGAATTCTGTGAAGAATAAAGCATCCCGTTCTGAAGACCCGGCACATCCCCATATAAAGTAAAGAATAATAATTGACGTTAAATCAAAATTTAAAGAGAATGAACAAACTTTTTATATTTCTGACATTCGCCTGTATCGCTCTTTGGATAATAGGTCTTCTATTTTTGGATATAGGTTTTGAAATACACCTTTTACTTGTGATGGCTGGAATGTGTTTTTCTTTAAAATTGTTGCGGGATGAACTTACCAGACAAAAATAAATTAGCCTAACAATTTAAATATCCTAAGAAGACAAGATAATGTGTGAGGTTGAAATGGCCCGGTCGAGAGACCGGGTTATTTTTTTAATCCTTGGTGTCTTTTATATTTCTTTTATTATTCTGCTGGAATTCTGAGGGTGAAATATTATATTTTTCCTTGAATATTTTAGAGAAATAACTTTTACTGGAAAGGCCTACCTTCTGAACAATTTCAGAAATGTTATAATCTGAGTTAGACAATAGCTCTTTTGCCACTTCCAGCCTTATAACCTGAATGTAACCATTCACGGTGTTGTGGTAAAAATATTTAAAACCTTCCTGTAGTTTATTAGTATTCAATCCCACCCTCCGCGATAAACTGTCTATATTGTCCAGTTCTGCAATCTCTTCATTAATAATCCTGGACGCTTTTTGAACCAATTCAATTTCTGCACGTCTCAATAAAGAGCGTTTTCCGGTTTCTTGCAAATCGTCCTGATACATTAAAATTTGTTCTGATAGAATATTATATGCTTTCCCTTCAAGATAGAGCCTTCTTATAAGGTCAATATTTTCAAACTCCTGTATCCGGTTAAAAGTCTCTGCCAGACGCAAACTGTAATATCCCTGATAATAAAATTTTCTTTTGGCTATTTTATCCAAAAACAACTCTTTTAAATCAGAATTCAGATTTTTAAGTTCGCAATCCATCTTTTTATGAAAACCTTCCCGGTCAATTTCAAGACTGTTTATACGTGTTTTTGTATCTGCTAAGAAGTGCAAGATATGTCCGTTGTGATTTTCACTTCCCAAAATATTACATTGATATTGCTCCAATTCGTGCCACTCATCATCGTTTTCAAAAGAGTGCTTTACAAAGCCTTCTATACAGTATATAAACTTTAAGGGATGTACCTTGTTTACAATAAATTGTATTTCAATATCATCGTGAAACATACAATCATATTGGATGATACCCAGACCTCCGTCAAAATTTATCCCTTTAATGGTGCCTTTTCCCCATTTTTTAGGTATTCTAATCCAATATTCCCCACAACTGGATCTAACAGCGCAATTAAAAGCTTCAGCCATATCTTGTATCACCAGATTGAAGGGTAATGACTTTACTTGAATCGTTTTCAATATAAAAAGTATTAATGTTGAGGTTATAGGAGGTAAATATAATTATAAAAAAAGAATTTGTTTTCAAGAAATATTTCACTTTAGAGATTTTTTACAATGAGCTGCACCTTCTGGTTATTATTTTTAAAAAATTATTGTAAGCTTTCGGAAAATGTACTTTCTTCGTAAAAAATAGTAGAAATGAACAGAATTTTAGGCATTGGGTCAAGAATTGATCACCCCATTCACGGCAAGGGTGTCGTCACAAATGTTACATCAAAAATGTATTGGGTAACCTTTATCGAGAAAGGACTGGAAACGATACCCGTTGATGATGATTTTGAAACAATAGAAGTTGTGGAAGACGAAGTGGATACCGTAAGCTTTTCTGAGGTAGAAGAGTCCCTTAGAGACATCTTAAAGAGGTGGAGCGATATTACAGAAGTGGTTCCCATTGCCGATAAATGGCGTGGCGGTACCATCATTCTCCAGCCCAAAGACAAAACCTTATCCTCAAAAGAAGTACCTATCGATACGTTCTTCAATAAAATTGTTATGTTGCGCGACCGCTTACGCGTAATGGAACAAAAAATCAACGCATCAAAAGATCTGGATGCTGACCTTAAAATAGACCTGCAGCAATATATCACCCGTTGCTACGGAAGTTTGACAACATTCAACATCTTATTTAAGAACAACTCACAGAACTTTGTAGGCGATTCTTCTAAAAAGGAATAGATACGAAAGCGAGTTAAAAAACGTTATTGCTTAAAACCTATTCAATGGATTTCCATCCATTATTTGTGCAATTTATTGACCCCGAAAACAATCATAACTGGCTTGCACCTTATGCCTATGGTATTGTCTTTCTGGGAATATTCTTATTCCTTTTCAGGATTTTTGAGCTTAATTATACTTTGTATTTTGATAAGCCTTTGTTGCGGCATTATTTTGTTTACAGAAAATTGAACCCAACACAAAAAAGCATTTTACGCTCTCAATTCTCATTTTATAACAAGCTATCCATAAAGCACAAACGACAATTTGAACATCGTGTGGCCACATTTACCCAAACCAAAGAATTTGTTGGCAGGGATGGTTTGCAAATAAATGATTCTCAAAGGACGCTTATTGCAGCGGTGGGGTGTATGTTGAGTTTTGGCAGGAAAAACTATAACTATCGATTAATTGAAGCCATACTGATTTATCCTGATGAGTTTTACAGTAAAGAAAATGATGCCTACCACAAGGGTGAGTTTAACCCGAAACATAAAGTTTTAGCCCTATCATGGAAAGATTTTGAAAGAGGTTATGAAATTACAAATGATAACCTCAATTTGGGTATACACGAATTCATGCATGCCATGCAACTCGAGGCAATGACGGGGAAAGACCCTGATTCTGCAAGGTTTATGAAACACTTTAAAAATATTTTAAAGCGTCTGACAAACCAGGAACTAAGGGATAAACTTGACGACACGAGGTTTTTCAGAACCTATGCTTTTACAAACCAATATGAATTTATGGCCGTCTTGGCTGAATACTTTTTTGAATCCCCATCTGAACTAAAACAGCATTTTCCTGAACTCTATGAATACAAAAGAAAGATGTTGAATTTTAATTTTGCGGGCTATTAGTTTTTAAAAAGCGGTGCAACAGCCACCGAAAAATCCAACCTAATAGTAATAATACTATACCTGAAATCACTACATTTTTATTGAGGGAAACTGCCATTGCCAAACACCCTGTCAACCCCAATATCGGAACCCATTCAGGATACAAACGGTCTGCTTTGGATTGCTTAAGTGCAGCGATGTTTGTTATGCTGTAATATAATAATATGGTAAATGCAGCAGCTGCAAGCACAAAAATAAAGGTTCCAAAAAGGGTCAAGAGTGCAATAACAGTTGCCGTAAAAAGAATAGCAATGACGGGTACTTTTCTTTTTTCATTCACTTTTTGAAACACAGGAAAGAAATCACTGTTACGCCCCATAGCAAAAAACATACGACTGATTCCCAGTATCTGGCTTAGCAATACCCCAAGCATTGCCGTGCAGGCACCCAGGGCAACCACAGTTTTGATTAATGGTGTGTTAAGACTATTGGAAACAAGTTGTAAGGGTGCGGTGGTCTGTGCCATCGCTTCATAACCCATAACCCCAATAGCTGTTACGGACACCAATCCATATAAAATAATGGCGGAAACAATGGTAATGATAATTGCTTTTGGGATGGTTTTTTTGGGGTTTTGAACTTCTTCAGCTAAGGTGGCAATGCGTGCATAGCCGGTAAACGCAAAAAACAAGAGGGCGGCACTCTCAGCGATTCCCTGAACGCCAAAAGGGGCAAACGGTTTAAAGTTGGTTTGTTTTATTTCAGGGAAACCGCTGATAACAAAATAAAGCAATGCAAGTATAGTAAACCCGACAATAAAAAGATTTAGCGTTCCTGCTTTTTTAATTCCCAGTAAATTGGCAATGGTTAACAATACAATTGCTGCAATTGCAAGCGCGAGAGGTGATCCAAGACCTGTGAGTTGGTAAAAATAACTACCAAAGCCGATAGCCACCACACTACCTGCAGAAAGTTTACTAATAAGAAACATCCACCCTGCAGAAAAGCCCCAAAGGGGACTTAATAAGCGGTTGCCATAGTCATAGGTTCCGCCTGCAAAAGGATATTGTGCAGCGAGTTGCGCCGAACTCAACGCATTGCAGGTAGCTATACACCCGGCCACAAAAAGCCCGATTAGAAATGCAGGTCCTGAAACCCCTGCTGCCACACCGGTAACTACAAAAATACCGGCCCCAATGATGGCTCCCAAACCTACACCCACAGCATCTTTTAACCCCAAGCTGCGCTCTAACAAATTATTGTATTTCTTCATTCCTTCTGCTTCAAGGCAAGTTTACAAAAAATTAATGAAAGAAATGTTTGTAAACCATTAAGACGTCGCTGACGATGACCAGGGATTCAATAGAAAATACTGTTTTTTTTATAAATTTTCGGGATATTGTTTTTTAAGATAAACTAAAGAGCTATTTAACTATACCTAAGAAGTGCATTCATTTTTCCGTCTTTTTCAGGCATAGATTCAGCTTCAATTAAGTAAACAGAGCCTTTGTTTTCTAAAACCTTGATTGCGGCAAGGTTCATTAAGGATGTGTTTTCAGATGTTTGTTCATCCTGTATATTTACTTTCATATTTTCTTCATCATATGTTCCCCAAATTTCTTCCCGGTTTTCTAGAAACAAGGTGTCAATTTTGCCCTGAAAAGCAGCAGGAATAATATCGTGAACCGCAGCACTTTTTTCACTTAAAGGTGTGTCATCATATTTCTTTAATTTTTTCTTTTCTTCCTCATTTAAATAAGGTTCTACGGTTTCTACTGCTCTTTGATGGAGGCCCAGGAGATCAACATCATTTGGGTTTCCGTGGATAGGAGTATCAAAGAGGTTGTTGTAGGTATTGGCTTCTTTATAAATAGGGAACATATAGTCCTGACAAAAAATAACCAAAGGAGCTTTTTCTTTATTTAAAAGCTTGTCAAGACCATCATCAATAGCTTTATAAAATCTGAATATTTCGTCTTTATGGTCACTTCCTCCGGCACCATGACCGTGAAAAATGGCTTGACCTCCGCCTTCCTGCTGACTCCTCCATTGAAGATGTTTTTCTTCATAATCATAACCCACCCGATCTCTTAGGTTTGAAGGCGTTATTTCGTCAATTTCAATTTCTCCAATGCTGTACCGTGTAGCTTCATAAAATTTAACTTCTTTGAGCTGCAGGGAAAGAATGTAGAATTTTCCATCACCTGAAAGAACAGGGGCAAGGGGTTTCAGGTAAAATTCTTTAGAAATATAGATGTTCTCTTCAAAATTAATTGGTAAGGTATAATTTTCAAAAAAGTCTTTAGATGCAAAAATAGCGAGACCATCAGATTGATGTCTCCAGAAATCACTGTCACCGAGTAATTTTTGAATATTTGTTTCAATATTTTTGATAACTGTGTCATTTACTCCCTTATTTTCGAGGGTTCTTTTGCATTCATTCCATTTTGACTTTAATTGCGTACTGTCTTGCTTTTCCAAAACTTCTTTTCCTGACCTGGAGGTTGTAATAAATATTGAAACACAAACATCATTGTTGTATTCTGTTAGCTTTCTTAATTCTTTTGGGCTTATTAAATCCATTTTTTTGCTTATTTAGGTTAGTTCTTCTAAGATACTTGTATTTCCTAAAATATCAAATACCAAGAGAGTACCTTCCTGCTAAACATTTCTTAATTGTGTATTAATTTTTTATAAAATAGCAATTGAATTTGTTTTGAAAACGCCGGGAAATGATATTTAGGAGAATTTGAGAAGTAAAAAAAAACAAAAGCTGTGTAGTTTTTTTGATAAAGAAATTCTTGTTTTTACCCTTGTTCTGAGTATTGATTTTTTGAGGTGATGTGTTTTACAATTTGTTTTGCGTGGATTACTGAATTTTCAATAAACCATAAATGGGTGTCCATTCCGCCGCAAATGACACCCGCGAGGTAAAGACCCTTGATATTGGTTTCCATACTTTTTTCATCATATGTGGGATATGATTTTCCATCGCTTGACAGCTTTATGCCCAAACCTTCAAGAAACTTGAAATTTGGACGGTAGCCTGTTAAAGCAATGACATAATCGTTGGGAAGGGACACTTTGCCTTTAGGGGTTCGGATGACAACTTCATTTTCTTTAATTTCATCAAGCTCAGATTTAAAGTAGGCTCTGATATTCCCTTCTTTGATGCGGTTTTCAATATCGGGTTTTACCCAGTATTTCACACGTTCACCAATGGCTTTTCCCCTAACAACCATTGTTACATCCCCACCTTTTCGCCAGATTTCTAGTGCAGCATCAACGGCAGAATTACTGGCACCCACCACAACCACTTTTTGCATGGTGTAATAGTGTGCTTCTTTATAATAATGGGTTACCTTTTTTAAATCTTCACCTGGGACATTCAGTTTATTGGGGATGTCATAAAACCCCGTGGCAACAATCAGGTTTTTAGAAAAATATGTGGTTTTTTCAGAGGTAATTTTGAAAAGTTGATTTTCTTTTTCAGAGGAAATAACCTTTTCAAAAAGATTGATATTCAAATCATTATTGGTTGCGACACGCCGGTAATACTCCAGGGCTTCAATGCGTTTGGGCTTGGGGTTGATACTCATAAAAGGAATGTCGTCTATTTCCAGTTTTTCAGAAGTGGAAAAGAATGTCATATCCAGCGGGTAATTATAGAGTGAGTTAACCAATGTTCCTTTTTCAAGAACCATATAGCTGAGCTTTTTTTTCTTACATTCCAATGCACATGCAATCCCGATGGGACCACCCCCAATAATGACTACATCATAATTCCCATCACTACCCATTCACCTGTGAGTTTAGGGATTTTATGGTGTCTAAAGGGTTTTCAGACTTAAATACAAAACTACCTGCTACGAGTACATTTGCACCCGCTTCGACAAGTTGGGAAGCATTTTTATTTGTCACACCACCGTCAATTTCAATTTTTGTGGAAGCGTCGTTTCTTGTGATGATTTCCTTGAGTTGTTCTACTTTTTTATAGGTATTTTCTATAAAGCTCTGCCCCCCAAAACCGGGATTTACACTCATCAGACAAACTAGGTCAATGTCCTTTATAGTGTCTTCAAGTAAAGAAACATTGGTATGGGGATTAAGTGCCACGCCGGCCTGCATGCCTTCGGCTTTAATGGCCTGCAGTGTTCTGTGAAGGTGTGTACATGCTTCATAATGTACGGTGAGTATGTTTGCGCCTAAATCTGCAAATGTTTTGATGTAGCGGTCAGGGTCAACAATCATTAAGTGTACATCGATGGTTTTTTTTGCGTGTTTGGTTATGGCCTGAAGCACGGGCATTCCAAATGAAATATTAGGCACAAAAACACCGTCCATAATGTCAATGTGAAACCAGTGTGCTTCACTTTGATTGACCATTTCGATATCGCGTTGCAGGTTGGCAAAATCTGCTGCAAGGATGGAAGGGGCTATTTTGATGCTCATAATATGATTGTTTTTGCAAAGATATTAAAGTAATGTGGAAGTGTACTTGTTGTTGTCTATTTTAAAATATATTAGCCAAAACTAAATATGTTATCAACGTCTATCTGCGCCTTCTGTGTTATCTTCGGGAGAAAAATAATCGCTTAGTTGCCCGCTGCGTGGCAAGAGATTAACTTGTCTTTGGGTTATGAATGGGGAGAATAATTAAAACTTTGGAATATTGATTGACGAGATTTCCGCCCCTGCCTGCCGGCAGGCAGGTTCGCGGAAATGAAAAATCCCCGGTAATCAGCCGGGGATTCATTCATCAATCAAAAAACGAACAGTTAGTGATAACTGTTAGTTGCCGTAATATAGGAATTATCCTAGATATGTTTTTAATATTTTACTTCTTGAGGTGTGTTTTAACCTTCTGATGGCTTTTTCTTTGATTTGTCTCACACGCTCGCGTGTTAAATCAAACGTCTCGCCAATTTCTTCCAGCGTCATGGGATGTTGATCACCAAGACCAAAATACAAACGAATAACATCTGCTTCACGCGGGGTTAAGGTTTCCAAAGCTCTTTCGATTTCAGTTCGCAATGACTCATGTAAAAGTGAGCGATCTGGATTTGGGGATTCCCCACTTCGTAGAACGTCATACAAGTTTGAATCTTCACCTTCAACAAGGGGTGCATCCATCGATACGTGACGGCCGGAGTTTTTCATCGACTCTTTTACGTCATTAATGGTCATATCGAGCTCTTTTGCGATTTCTTCAGCAGAAGGCGGACGCTCGTGGGCTTGCTCCAAAAAGGCAAACGTTTTGTTTATTTTATTGATCGACCCAATCTTGTTCAATGGTAAACGCACAATTCTTGATTGTTCAGCCAAAGCCTGAAGAATGGATTGTCTGATCCACCAAACAGCATAAGAAATGAATTTAAAACCACGGGTTTCGTCAAAACGTTGTGCAGCTTTGATAAGCCCCAGGTTTCCTTCGTTAATTAAATCAGGAAGGGTTAAACCCTGGTTTTGATATTGTTTTGCAACAGATACCACAAAACGCAAGTTAGCTTTGGTTAATTTTTCCAATGCCCTTTGGTCGCCTTTTTTGATTCTCTGTGCTAATTCAACTTCTTCGTCTGCGGTAATTAAGTCAACTTTTCCTATTTCTTGTAGATACTTGTCGAGGGAAGCAGTTTCTCTGTTGGTAACCTGCTTGGTAATTTTGAGTTGTCTCATTTAAGGGATTTACAGTTTAAAAAGACTTGTCACAAAATTTTTATTACTTATTAAGAACGAACGGGTTTGCTCTAGTTTTTACCGATTAAGAGTGAAAACCCTTGCTTCTCCGGAAGCGTCTTTTCAGTAAGATATTTTGCAACAAGTCTTACGATTTTTTGTCTTGTCTATATGGTTATACGTAAAGAGAGGAGAAAATGTTACAAAAAAATAAAATATTATAAAAAAGCCACCTAAATTTTACTTTAGGCGGCTTTTAATATTTAAGATGGATTAATTAATCCCTTCTCGGTTTTCTATCCCTGTCATTTCGACCTTTTGAATCTCTTCCACGATCATTTCTGTCATTGCGGTCACGTGGAGGCCTTTCAGTATACCCTTCAGGTTTCGGCAAAAGTGCTTTACGCGAAACTTTTTCCTTACGTGTTCTTGGATCTACACCAAAGTACTTCACTTCAAAAACATCACCCATATTGACCACATCAGAAACATTTTCTGTGCGTTCCCATGCCAGTTCAGAAACGTGAAGCAATACTTCATTGCCGGGAGCGTCAAGATATTCTACAACAGCTCCAAAGTCAAGCATTTTAATGACTTTCACTTCATAGGTTCCACCCACTTCAGGCTTGAACATCAAGGAGTCAATTTTTGCTAACACAGCATCGATGCCTTCTTGGCTTGTTCCGAGGATTTCAACGATACCCTCTTCTGTAACAGGGTCTTCATTGATGACAATCGTGGTTTTAGTGGTTTTCTGTAATTCCTGAATCACTTTTCCACCGGGTCCAATCAAGGCACCAATGAATTCATTAGGTATGATCCTGGTGATGATTTTTGGAGCGTGTGGCTTCACATCGGCATTGGGTTCTGCAATAGTCTCAACCAGTTTTTCCAAAATATGCAAACGACCGTCACGAGCTTGTTTTAGTGCATTTACTAAAATTTCGTAAGGCATTCCTTTTACTTTAATATCCATTTGACAAGCGGTGATTCCGTCTGCTGTCCCGGTTACTTTAAAGTCCATATCACCCAGGTGGTCTTCATCCCCAAGAATGTCTGAAAGTACCGCATAACGGTCACCGTCAGAAATCAATCCCATTGCGATACCCGATACAGGTTTTTTCATTTGGATACCGGCATCCATCAACGCCATAGTTCCTGCACATACAGTTGCCATTGAAGAGGAACCGTTTGATTCCAATACCTCAGATACAATTCTTACGGTATAAGGGCAATCTTCAGGTATCATTCCTTTTAAAGCACGTTGTGCCAGGTTTCCGTGACCAATTTCACGACGTGAAGTACCTCTTAAAGGATAGGCTTCACCGGTACAGAAAGGAGGGAAGTTGTAGTGTAAGTAGAAATCCTCTTCTCCCTGATGTGTAGGCATGTCAATCATGTTTGACTCTCGGGAAGTGCCTAAAGTCACAGTTGCCAATGCCTGAGTTTCCCCACGTGTAAAGATTGCCGAACCGTGAACCGAAGGCAAATAATCAATTTCACACCAGATGGGGCGGATGTCTGTAGTTTTTCTTCCGTCAAGACGCAAACCTTCAGCAAGGGTTAATTCCCTTACTGCTTCTTTTTCAATTTTGTTGAAATAGGTTTTGATCAAGCTTTCATTTTCTTCCAGTTCTTCTTCAGTAAACAAAGCCAAAACTTCGTCTTTTACTGCTGAAAATGCTTCGCCACGTTCTCTTTTTCCATGACCACCTTTGGCGATGTCATATATTTTTTGGTATGCTGTTTCGCGCACTTTGGCTTCAATAGCTTCGTCGCTTTTAGCGGGAGCATATTCTCTAACGGGTTTCTTACCGAAAGCTTCAGCCAACCTGATTTGAGCAGCACATTGTTCTTTAATGGCCTCGTGAGCAAACTTAATCGCTTCACCCATTTCTTCTTCTGAAATTTCTTTCATTTCACCTTCTACCATCATCACAGAATCTGCAGAAGCACCAATGATCATATCGATATCAGACTCTAACAACTGGCTGCGGCTTGGGTTCAATATAAACTCGCCATTGATTCTTCCCACACGGGCTTCAGAAATGGCACATTCAAAAGGAATGTCAGACAATTGAATTGCAGCAGAAGCAGCAAGACCGGCCAGCGCATCTGGCATCACCTCTTCGTCGTGAGACATCAATTGAATCATTACCTGTGTTTCGGTTTTATAATCTGATGGAAATAATGGACGTAAAACACGGTCGACAATACGCATCGTCAATACTTCTCCATCACTGGGCCTTGCTTCTCTTTTGAAGAAACCACCGGGGTAACGACCTGCAGCAGCAAATTTTTCACGGTAATCAACGGTTAATGGAAAGAAATCCATTGTACTTTCTTTGTAAGAAGAAACTACGGTACAGAGTAGCATAGTATCTCCCATTCGCAAAACAACAGAGCCATGGGCTTGTTTTGCCAATTTTCCGGTTTCGATAGAAATTTCCCTACCGTCACCAAGGTCAATGACCTCTTTGTAAACTTTTGGTATCATAATTAATTAATAGTAAACAAGCAGTATTGCTTGTTTGGTTAAACAATGGTCGTTGTGTTGAGTAGTAGTGTTGACCAATGAAAAACTAAAAGTGTAGCTTTTTCAGAACCCATCAAAGATAGGTATATTTATATAAAAAAAGGGGCATAAAGCCCCTTAATATTATTTTCTTAATCCTAATTCCTTAACGATTTCACGATATCTTACAATATCAGTTTTCATTAGGTGATCTAGAAGAGATCTTCTTTTTCCCACCAGTTTTACAAGTGATCTCTCAGTATTGTAATCGTGACGGTTGTTTTTTAAGTGAGAAGATAAATGCTCGATTCGGGCTGTGAATAAAGCGATTTGTCCTTCTGCTGAACCGGTATCAGTCTTTGATTTACCGTACTTTTCAAAAATTTTCTCTTTGTCTTCTTTAGTTGGATACATGCCAATATTGTTTAAATGATTCTTATGTATTGATTTACCACTTTGGTAATCAGGCGGCAAAAGTAATGAAAATTATTTGTTTATATAAATATTCAGGAAGCTATTTTCACAATAAAATAAGCACATTGAAGTTTTAAGGGTAACAAATCTAAATAAATAAAAATATGAACCTATCAATTTTTAAATCCAAATTTGTATTTCTTTTTTGCTTCACGTTTCTCTTTTTTTCGTGTAGTGAAGATGACACAACTGATGAAACAATTAATGAGACCCCGGAGTTTTCTCAGGAGGATACTCAAAGAGCTGCTCAGGTTGATCAAGTATTTGAAGGCACCCTTAACATAATGGAAACTGCTTATGCTGAAGAAGAAGAGGGAAGGGCCAATAGTTTTTTTCCACCGTGTGCTGTGCTTACGATTTCACAACAAGGAGAAAATTTTGAACTTATAATTGATTTTGGAGACGGTTGTACATTGCCCAACGGAGCTTTTGTTACCGGCACAGTCTTGCTTACTTATGGTCCCATTCAAAATAATACCCGAATAATTGACTATGTTTTTGAGGAATATACTTATAATGAACATCCCGTTTCCGGGGGGGGTCAAATCGAAAGGCTTTTTGAAAATCAAAACGGAAACCCTCAATCCACAGTAAATGAAACCATAACCGTTGGTTTTCCTGATTCAAGCATCACTGCGACCCGCACCGGGTTTCGCGTTGCTGAATGGGTAGAAGGAGTAGGTTCAGGAACCTGGTTTGATAATGTTTTCCACATAACCGGGAACTGGGACACTGTTTTTTCAAACGGTTTTAACAGGGCTGGTGAAGTAATGGAAACGCTTGTGAAAAAAGCTAACTGTGCCATATTTGTAAGCGGGAGCATTGATATTACACAAGACGGGCTTTCAGCTACCCTTGATTATGGAGACGGAACGTGCGACAACATAGTTACACTCATCATTAATGGGGTTGAATATACCATTATAATTGGATAGAACTTAAAAGTATAACCCAAATAAAAAAGCTGTATGATATCATACAGCTTTTTTATTTGATAGTTATTTATTTATGCAGATTTCCGCAAGGGGCGGTTTAAAATCAAATCGATATACAAGTTGATGTTTTTCTTCAGGTCTTTTCTTTTGGAAATGAAATCCAAAAAGCCGTGTTCCAGCAGAAATTCAGCGGTTTGAAATCCTTCCGGAAGCTCTTTTCCGGTAGTATCCCTCACCACGCGTGGCCCGGCAAAGCCAATAAGTGCCCCGGGTTCAGAGATGTTGATGTCTCCCAGCATGGCAAACGAAGCTGTCGTGCCGCCGGTAGTGGGGTCTGTACAAAGAGAAATATAAGGAATTTTTGCATCTGCAAGTTGTGCTAATTTAGCCGAAGTTTTTGCCAATTGCATTAAGGAGTATGCTGCCTCCATCATTCTTGCACCACCACTTTTTGAAATGATCACCAAAGGAATTTTCTTTTTAAGGGCATAGTCTGCAGCACGTGTAATTTTTTCACCCACAACAGCACCCATAGAACCTCCAATGAACGCAAAATCCATACAGGCAATAACTATGTTTTCCCCCATAGATTTCCCTACGGCTGTTCTCACGGCATCCTTCAGTCCGGTTTTTTCCTGCGCATCTTTTAATCTGTCAGGATATTTTTTGGTATCAACAAAACCAAGAGGATCTTTTGATGTCAGGTTTTTATCAAGTTCTTTAAAGTTGTTGTCATCAAAAAGTATTTCAAAATACTCTTTACTGCCTATACGCACATGGTAGCCGTCTTCAGGGCTCACATAAAAGTTCTTGGCAAGCTCTTCAGCATCGACTATTTTACCGGTGGGGGATTTATACCACAATCCTTTTGGGACATCTTTTTTGTCCTCAGTTGCGGTTTGTATTCCTTTTTTTGTTCTTTTAAACCAGGCCATTTGATGTATGATTTAGATTAGCGTTTTAAAAATAACGATTTATATCTTTTTAAAGCGTGTTGATATTGTTGAGGTCTTTAAAGGCTTGTTCAAGGCGTTTTTTAAATGTGGTTTCGCCCTCCCTGAGCCACTTTCGTGGATCGTAATATTTTTTATTGGGAATGTCTTCACCGTCAGGATTTCCAATTTGGGTTTTCAGGTAATCAATATTTTCCACCATATAATCCCTGACACCTTCTGTAAAAGCAAACTGTAAGTCTGTATCAATGTTCATTTTTATCACACCATAACCAATTGCTTCCCTGATTTCTTCTACTGAGGAGCCACTCCCGCCGTGGAAAACAAAATCAATAGGGTTGTGGCCGGTGTTGAATTTCTTTTGCACATATTCCTGAGAATTTTTTAAAATCACAGGAGTGAGCTTGACATTGCCCGGTTTGTAAACACCATGAACATTTCCAAATGCAGCAGCGATGATAAACTGGTCACTTATTTTTTTAAGTTCCTCATATGCATATGCGACCTCTTCGGGTTGGGTATACAACTTTGAAGAATCTACACCGGTATTGTCCACGCCATCTTCTTCACCTCCGGTAATACCCAGTTCAATTTCAAGGGTCATCCCCATTTTACTCATGCGCTCAAGGTACCGTTTTGAGATTTCAATATTTTCCTCAATGGGTTCTTCAGAAAGATCAAGCATATGCGAGCTGTAAAGTGGAACCCCAAACTGTTTATAGTGTTCCTCACTAGCATCAAGCAGACCGTCTATCCAGGGTAAGAGATTTTTAGCACAGTGATCTGTGTGAAGAATTACCACGGCGCCATAGGCTTTTGAAAGTTCGTGGATATGTTTTGCTCCGGCGATACCTCCTGCAATTGCAGCTTTTTGATTTTCATTTGAGAGACCTTTGCCTGCATTAAAATGTGCCCCGCCATTTGAAAACTGTATAATCACGGGCGAATTTAATGCTGCTGCGGTCTCTAAAACACTGTTGACGGAACTTGACCCTACAACGTTTACGGCAGGAAGTGCAAATCCTTTTTCTTTAGCGAGCTTGTGAATTTCCTGAACGGTTTTCCCGGTTGCTACCCCGGCTTTAATGTTGTGAGTTGACATATCTGTATAGTAATTATTAGAATTACAAAAATATAAAAATTATATCGCTTAGAAGGGATAGTTAATCCCAATGTTTAAAGTTGTGTTTGCAAAGTTATATTCTTTAAACCACCTTTCGCCCTCAGGTCTTCCAGGATTGTATGTTTTAAAACCCAAATCACCCCGCAAAACAAAGAAACCAAAATCATACCTCAAGCCAAATCCTGAAGCCAACGCTATGTTTTTAAGATCATCAAGACCTTCAAAAGTTGCCTGATCATCGGTGACATTGTCCAGGGCATTCCAAATATTTCCGGCATCTGCAAAAAGGGCTCCTTTAAAAGCACCCAGAATCGTAAAACGATATTCAAGATTGGCTGCGAGTTTCATATTGGCTTCGTTAAACTCATCGCCCCTGTCACTTGCTCCGGGACCCAACCTGAAAGGGAGCCACCCGCGGTTGTCATTGGGGCCGCCCGCAAAATAACTTCGCGTGAAGGGAATACTGTTTGAATTGCCATACGGAATCGCAATACCTCCAAACAGTCGCATGGCAACAACTGTTTGGCTGCTGAGTTCCCAATAGCGTACATATTCCGACTCTACTTTTACATATTGTGAAAAAGCTACGTCTAAAACTTCATAATTGCCATTTTGATTTTTATCAAAACCTGCAAGTGAAGCAAAGGCTGAAAGTGCATTTCCGGCAATTTCCAGTTTGAGGCGTGTGCTTGAAAATTGATTGTCAAATACCCCGGACCTTGAATTTCGTAACCATGAGATATTGGATGCAAAAATTAAATTGTTCTCTGTAAGGCGGTTTTTTTGCTGATTGATATTTCTTAGTATTTGTCTTTCATCTTCAGACAGACTTCCTACATTGTTTTGTGAAAAATCATTGAGATAACTGTTGGTCCCATCAGGAATAGTCAGATTGATGGGGTTGTTGTTGTCGTCAAGATTAAAGTATGAAACATTTGTTCCTTCAATATTTGTTAGCGCCACCTCATTGAGCCTGTTGTATGAATTTCGGTAGACGTTAAAATAATTATTGGTATTTAAATTGCGCACATACTGGATGTTCATCAAGTCCATCCTATATGTGTGAATTCTTGATGGGTTCCACTTGTAGTTTAATATGGTGCTGATGCTTTGTTTATCAAGACCAATGTTTTGCTGGCTGTTTGCACCAATGCTTATATTGGTATATGGGGACATGTATTTTGGGATAATTTTTTCAGTGTTTAAAGGAAATAATATCCTGGGGATTCCCAATTTCACGTCACCACCAACTTCAGAAATGTTGAAAAACTTGCTGTCACTATCTGCTGCATCTTTTGAAGAGCCTAAACTTCCCCTTCCTGAAATTTCAAGGGTTTCAGCACCCTTAAAGATATTTCTTATTAAAAAGGAGGAACTAAAACCAATACCAAATTCCTGAATGTTTGAAGTAGAGGCATCGACATCTACACTGGCGGCATATTTTTTTCTGGGAGTGAGCAGGATTGTGGCAATAAGGTCTGTGTTTGTTGTATCGGCGGGGTCTAACTCATAGCTTATATTAGGATATCTGAATACCCTGAGTTCACTCACGTGATTATATGTGAGGTTTCTGTCTGTATCTTTGAAAATATTGCCGGGTTCAATAAATACGGCATCAGTAATGGCTTTGGGCCTGTATTTTATTTCATCATAACCATAGAGTGTATACCCTTCATAGGTTATAGAGTCCTGGTATTGTTTATTTCTGTTTTCAAAAGTATAATCGGTTACAATTTTGACTTTTTTTACTTTGTGTATTTTAAATGGTTCCTGAATGGTTGAATCACCCTGCTGAATATTTCGGTTTTCTATCAAATATTCAATATTTGCCATGTGACCGGTATTTACAGTATCAGCTATGAACGAAATAGCCTCTTGATTAAAAAAGTACAAACCTGAGTTGCGCATTAAAATTGTGACCCTGTCCCTTTCATCGGCAAAATTATTCCTGGAATACTGCTCGCCGGACTTTACAAGAGTTCTGCTTTTTGAACGTTTATAAATTGAATCCACCACCGGGGAGTCTATTTTCATTTTAATGGAATCCACAATATAGGGGCGCTCTCTGTCAACAGTAAAAATAACGGAACCTCTCTTCTCTTTTAGGGTGTCTTCTATAATTTCATAAGAAGCATTAGCATTTAACCACCCAAAGCTCTTGTAGTATTCTTCAATTCTTTGATTTGATCTCTCTGCCCGTCCATCTCTTATAATTACAGGGGCTTCACCGGTTTTTTTGATCCAGTTGTTAAAACCCACTTTATAGTTCACGATTTCATCCACCTGCTTTTGTGAAAAAATTGAAATAAGACGTTCCTTTTTTTCCGGTGTTTTATATAATGAAGCATAATAGGTTGAATCTGTTTTCTCACTTGCCAAATTATAAAAGTGCAACCCAAGGGGAATGCCAAAGAAAGGAAGTTTTGTATTGGGTTCTTGAATAAGCTGACTGTAAACAGCATTGTCAGAAATTTTTTCACCATCAACAATGATGATGTTTTCAGTTAAAAGCAACTCATCCTCCTGAACCTTTTTAACGGCATCACATGAACTTAAAAGCGCAAGAGTTATTAGAAATAATGGTATTTTTGTGGGTAGCTTTTTCAAAAAAGGACATTTATAATTATTCAAAAATACAAGTTTTGCATGGTAAGCAAAAGTCAAATAAAGTTAATAACGTCTTTACGTCAAAAAAAATATAGAAGCAAGCATCAATTATTTTTTGCCGAAGGTACAAAAGTTATTAATGAGTTATATAAAGCAGGATGGAAGATTTATACCCTTTTTTCAACTGAAAAAATTACGGGTATTGAAGAAAGTAAAACGATTCTCATTACTGAAAACGAACTGAAAAAAATCAGCAGCTTAAAAACACCCAATAAAGCACTGGCAGTATTTCATATTCCGTCACAGCAGGAATTTAAATCCAAAGGTCTCACTGTTGTCCTTGATGACATAAGTGACCCGGGAAACCTGGGGACAATTATACGACTGTGTGATTGGTTTGGCATTCAAAATCTGGTATGCTCTCCAGATACTGTTGAATGCTTTAACCCAAAAGTTATCCAGTCAACGATGGGATCTATCGCCCGTGTTTTGGTTCATTATGTGGATTTGGAAATTTTTATGGAAAATAATGAGGACCTTCTGGTATATGGTGCTTTTATGGACGGTGAAAATGTTTATAAAGAAAAATTACCTGAACAAGGTATCTTGATTATGGGCAATGAAGCCAATGGAATTTCCGGCAGGATGGAAAAATATATATCAAAAAAAATTAGCATTCCGCAATTTGGTGACTCACAAAACACTGAGAGCCTTAATGTTGCTACAGCAACGGCTATTCTACTCAGCGAGTTTCATCGCTCTATTGGAAAGTGAAATTGATAAATATGCCACGGGTAGCCATTTTATCAATATCTGAAGTATAGGGACTGTTCGGGTTTTCATCTCTTACCAATTCGTCACTTAATGCAAAGACTCCTCTTATTGAAGGTGTAAACTTAAAGTAGAAAAGGTAAAAATCAATACCAAATCCCAATTCATAGTAGTAAGTGTTTGTTGTCATCCTGAATCTTCCCGCACTATTGTCTTCAGGATTGCTTTCATCGCTGGTAAGATTTATGGAAGTAGATACACCTCCCACTAGAAATGGCTTAAAGTTGTTGAGTCGTTTTGTAGAAACTTTCAGTAATAAGGGCACGTGAATATAGGTGGATTTTACCTCCCTTAAAAAATCCCTCTCTTCAACAAGGTCCGGGTAAATAAGGTTGCGCTCTGTGTAATACAAACCGGGCTCTAACCTTAGATTAAAGTAATCGTTGAGTCTCAAATCGCCTATAAGTCCCACATTGAAGCCTGTACTGGTTTCAACAACAACATCTGTATCGCCAAACTCGCGATCATAATCAAATTTAAAATCATAATTATTGAAGCCTAAAAAATAACCCCAAGTCCAGCGGCGTTTATCAAAGTTTTCAAGATTTGCCAATCGTTCTTTTGAAAAAAGCTGGGCTTCAGCGGTTTGAACCAAAAAAAGAAGCGCCAGTACCAAGAAAATATTCTTCATAAATTTATTTTGAAGCTGTATAAATACTTGCAACCCCAAAGGTTTGCGGTTTATTTTTCACTTCTTTAAACCCGATTTTTCGCAAAATATTGTTGAAGTCTTCCCCATAAGGAAAAACCGATGCGCTTTCACTTAAATAATTATAGGCAACTTTATCTTTGGAGAACAATTTCCCAACCAGTGGCAATATTGATTTTGAGTAAAAATGGTACCCTTGTTTGAATGGTGCTTTGGTGGGTACTGAAGTTTCCAAAACAACAAAAATACCACCCGGTTTTAAAACCCTAAGGATTTCAGAAAGGCCTTTATCCAAATCTTCAAAATTGCGCACCCCAAAAGCAACTGTTATGGCGTCAAAGCTATTGTCATCAAAAGGCATGGCTTCAGAGTCGCCCTGAAGAAATTCAATTTTGTTTGCAATCTCTTTATCAGCTACTTTTTTTCGGGCAACGGCGAGCATGCCCTCAGAGAGATCAAATCCCACTATTTTTGGAATGTCAAACTTTGCAAAACTTATAGCCAGGTCTCCCGTTCCGGTAGCTATGTCCAGAACATTTTCAGGCTTTGTGTTGACCACAATATGAACCACCTTTTTACGCCATTTTTTATCGATACCCAAAGAAATAACCCTGTTTAAACCATCATAGTTGCCTGAGATGGTATCAAACATTTTTTCAACCTGCTTTTTCTTGTTAAGCTCAGATTCCTTGTAGGGTTTTACTTTGTCGCTCATCGTTTGATTTTGTGCAAAACTACATAAAAATTTCATTGTATGCTGACTAAACGATATTCAAAATATACTGTTTATACATTGAATACTATTGTTGTAGAAAATTTAGGGATGCTCCGCGGGTTGCTTAAATTTATACTAACTTTGTATATTCATTTTCTTTATAAAAATCATGAAGATAATTATTGCAGGAGCCGGCGAAGTGGGATTTCATCTGGCAAAACTTTTGTCTTATGAATCTCAGGATATAACATTGATAGATACTGTAAAAGATAACCTTTCTTATGCAGAATCACATCTCGATATCAGGGTTTTAAAAGGCGACTGTACTTCAATCGCGGTGTTGAAAGATGCCCGGGTGGAAAATGCAGATATGCTCATTGGGGTTACTTCCAGTGAAACTACAAATATCACAGCCTGTTTTATTGCTAAGCAAATGGGAGCGAAAAAAACCATTGCACGTATATCGAATACCGAGTGGATTAAGAACAAGGATGAAATAGGTTTTTCAGCCTTTGGAATTGACGAGTTGATCTCGCCGGAATCCCTGGCTTCTGCTGAGATTGAGTTATTACTTAATCAAAGCGCCTTTAGCAACACTTACCAGTTTGAGGACGGTGCTTTGACCATGTTTGGCATCAAGCTTCCCAGAACGGCATCTTTTGTGGGTAAATCTGTTAAAGAAGCAGCAGAAGTTTATCCCGGCATTGAATTTATTCCCATAGCCATTCAGAGGTTTGGGACACAGTATACCTTAATTCCCAGAGGTGATACCTTATACAAAGAAGGCGATCAGGTGTATTTTTTAACCACGCACGACGGTGTTGAAGAGGTGTATCACCTTACCGGAAAAATAAGGGAAGATATTAAAGATGTTATGATCCTTGGCGGAAGCAAGATAGGTTTTAAAACCGCACGTGAACTGTGTAGAAACCATTTCAGGGTTAAACTTATCGAAAGCAACAAGCAAAAAGCTTTTGACCTGGCAGATATACTACCTAATGTTCTGGTGATCAATACTGACGGAAGGAACGTGGAATTGCTTGAAGAAGAGTCCATACAGGATATGGATGCCTTTATTGCCGTTACCGGAAACAGTGAAACCAATATTATGTCCTGTCTGGTGGCAAAATCAAAAGGTGTCAAAAAAACCATTGCCCTTGTTGAAAACATGGATTATTTTCAACTGTCACAATCCATTGGAATTGACACTTTGATCAATAAAAAACTGCTCGCAGCAAATGATATTTTCAGATACATCAGAAAAGGGGAAGTTGTGGCAATGACAAAGCTCACAAACATGAATGCTGAATTGCTTGAGTTTGTGGTATCCTCAAACGCTTTTGTAGTTAATAAAACAATACGCTCACTTGGTTTCACACGATCTGCCATCATTGGAGGTGTTATAAGGGATGGTGTGGGACTAATCGCCACACCCGACTTTGTCATAAAAAGCGGTGACCGTGTAGTGGTGGGCTGCTTGCCACATGCTATTAACAAAGTAGAAAAATACTTTAATTAAAATGGCTTACCTCAACAGGATTAATCTAAAAATCATTCTCCATTTTATGGGGTTGCTCCTGTTATTTAACGGCCTGTTTATGCTAACAGCCTCACTGGTAAGTCTCTATTATAATGATGGAGCTGTTTTTGGGATTACCCAGGCAGGTATTATCACAATCCTCACGGGGCTTATTATTTTCGTTTTAACCAGAAACCATAAAAAAGAAATCAAAAAAAGGGAAGGGTATATCGTTGTCACTTTTGGTTGGTTGATTATGGCTTTCAGCGGAACATTGCCTTATGTATTTAGCGGCGCCATTCCCTCATTTACCAATGCTTTTTTTGAAACCATGAGCGGCTATACCACAACCGGGGCCACTATATTAAACGAGATCGAAATATTACCGGAAAGCATCCTCTTTTGGAGGAGTCTCACACACTGGATAGGTGGTATGGGGATTATTGTTTTGGCTATTGCTATCTTGCCACTTTTGGGAATTGGTGGGATGCAGCTTTTTGCAGCTGAAGCCCCGGGCCCGAGTAATGACAAGTTGCATCCACGCATCACGGATACTGCAAAACGCCTATGGCTTATTTATTTTGGATATACCCTTATTGAGACGGTTCTCTTAAACCTAGCAGGTATGTCCCTCTTTGATGCGGTAAACCATTCTATGAGCACAATGGCAAGTGGCGGGTTTTCAACAAAAGATGCCAGTTTGGCTCATTGGAATGACAATCCGTTGATTCAGTATATTGTGATTGCTTTTATGTTTTTGGCAGGCACCAATTTTGTATTGAGTTACTTTGTCTTCAAAGGGAAGTTTAGTGAAATATTACGGGATGAAGAGTTCAGGTTGTATGGGATTTTCATTCTGGTTTTTTCTGCTTTAGTGGCCGGGATTATTTATTTTCAGGGAGATTTATTAGTTTCTGTAATTTCACACCCCATGGTTTTTGGAGAGGCTGAAACAGCAGTGAGGCTTGCTTTTTTTCAGGTTATTGCCATCATTACAACTACGGGTTTTGTAGTGTATGACTATACTGCCATCACTCCATTTATGACCATGTTCTTTTTTGGTTTGATGTTTTTGGGAGGTTCAGCCCGTTCCACTTCTGGAGGGATGAAAATAGTGCGGCATTTGATTATTATTAAAAACGGTATTTTAGAATTTAAACGCTCTTTTCACACCAATGCTATCCTGCCTGTGCGTTACAATCAAAGAGCTATTCCCCAATCAATTGTTTTTAACGTTACAGCCTTTTTTATTCTTTATATTTTAACTTTTATCATTGGGGTATCAGTTTTTGCCTCACTGGGACTGGATTTTCAAACAGCTTTGGGTAGTTCTGCATCCATGCTGGGAAATGTGGGCCCTGCAATAGGTGCTGTGGGTCCTGTTAATAATTTTGATATTTTACCTGATATTGGCAAATGGTGGTCATCATTCTTGATGCTTGTTGGAAGGCTGGAGTTGTTTACTGTACTTATTTTACTCACTCCTTTCTTTTGGAGGAATCGTTAATATTCAGAGTTTTTTTCATCCCGCATCCATCAACCAGCATCTAACATCATTTCACTTTTACCAAACCGGATAAATCTTTTGCCCTTTGCGTAACCTCCTCGATGGATGTACCTACTTTATCAAAAGTCAAAACCACACCCATTCTGCGATAGGGTCTGGAGGTGGGTTTTCCAAAAATCCTAAAATCACTTTTAGGTTCTGAAGCAATTTTTTCGATTCCTTCAAGTTCAGGATTATCTGAATGCTTACCTGCAAGGATTACAGCACTTGCGCCATATCTTTCCAGGGTTATTTCTGAAACGGGAAGCCCTAAAACAGCACGTAAATGCAATTCAAACTCATTGAAATTCTGGGTTCCTGCAAGGGTGACCATGCCGGTATCATGCGGTCTGGGGGAGAGTTCAGAAAAATAAACCCCGTCATCGCCCACAAAAAACTCGACGCCCCAAATACCTGATCCGCCAAGGGCTTCTGTTACTGCTTTTGCCATCTTTTTGGCTGCTTCCAAATGTGTATTTTCCATTGGGGCCGGTTGCCAGCTTTCCTGATAATCACCGCGTTCCTGACGGTGTCCTATTGGGGGGCAGAAAAGAGTGTTGCCGTTGTTTTGGGTAAGAGTGAGAAGCGTGATTTCATAGTTAAATTCAACAAAAGCTTCTACAATGACTTCTACCACATCACCACGGGAGCCTTCAATAGCAAAGTTCCATGCTTGACTTATTTGGTCAGTGAGCGGAGTCGAACTGTCGGTTTTGATGGTGCTTTGCCCTTTGCCGCTGGAAGACATAAGGGGTTTTACAACACAAGGCATGCCCACTTCGGCCACACCTTTGCGTAAGCTTTCCTCAGAGTCAGCATAGCGATAGTTGGCAGTTTTTAGACCCAGTTCTTTGGCAGCCAGATTGCGAATGGCTTTCCGGTTCATGGTGAAGTTTGCCGCTTTCGCGGAAGGAATCACAGTATAGCCTTGATTTTCATAATCGTAAAAACGCTCGGTGCGAATGGCTTCAATTTCAGGGACAATAAAATCAGGTTTGTGTTTGGAAACTATTGCATCCAGAGCATTTCCATCAAGCATATTGATGACTTCAAACCCATTTGCAACCTGCATCGCCGGGGCATTTTCATAGCTGTCAACCGCAATAACTGTTTGACCCATGCGTTGTGCCGCAATGGTAAATTCTTTACCGAGTTCCCCGGAACCGAGAAGTAAAATTTTAGACATTATTAGTACAGGTTAAGAAGTCAAAACTTGTTTTATCCTTTTTAATGCTTCCTTAATTTCATTTTCTGAAGCAGCATACGAAATGCGAATGCAGTTAGGATCTCCAAACGACTCCCCGGAGACAGTTGCTACCAAAGCTTTTTCCAGCAAGAGCATAGAAAAATCTTCAGCTGTGTTTATTTTTATGCCGTGGATGGTTTTTCCAAAAAAAGAAGACACATCTGGAAATACATAAAAGGCCCCTTCAGGAGCATTGTTTTTTAAACCGGGTATTTCGGTAAGCAAATCCAGCACCAGTTTTCTCCTTTCTTTAAAGGCGTCAACCATATACTTGATACTATCTGGTGATGCTTCCAGAGCGGCAATGGTTGCCATTTGAGCAATGGCATTGGCACCGCTGGTGATTTGGCCCTGCATTTTATTGCACGCTCGTGCAACCCAGGAGGGAGCACCAATGTATCCTATGCGCCAGCCCGTCATGGCAAATGCTTTTGAGACACCATTTACTACAATGGTCCTTTCATACATATCTTCAAATTGTGCCATGGAAAAGTGCCCGTCCCCAAAATTGATATGCTCATATATTTCATCAGAAACCACATAGATATTGGGGTATTTTTGTAAAACATCAGCCAGTGCACGCAGTTCTTCTTTGCTGTAAACAGAGCCGCTGGGGTTGCAGGGCGAACTGTACATAATCAGTTTTGTTTTGGGCGTGATGGCAGCTTCCAGTTGTTGTGGCGTGATTTTAAAATTGGTATCAATGGTAGTGGGAATTTCCACAGGTACACCTTCTGCAAGTTTTACAAGGTCGCTGTAACTCACCCAGTATGGGGCGGGGAGGATGACCTCGTCACCGCTGTTGAGCATGACCATCACAATATTGGCAAGCGACTGTTTTGCGCCTGTAGATACCACGATTTGTGAGGGCTCATATGTGAGGTTGTTATCTCTTTTGAATTTGGTAATGACCGCTTTTTTGAGTTCGGCATAGCCGTCAACCGGTGGATATGCATGCACATTATCATTAACAGCTTGTATGGCAGCATCTTTTATAAAGTCAGGGATGTTAAAATCAGGTTCGCCCAAACTGAGCCCAATGATGTCTTTTCCTTCATTTTTTAATTCCCTCGCTTTTGCTGCCATTGCCAATGTGGCAGAGGTAGCCATATTGTTGACCCTGTCTGATAAATGTTGCTTCATAAAGTACTCTTGCTTTGCTTAAGTTATGCGCTTAAAGCCGGTTTTGTCCCCATCTCTTTTAAATGACTGAAATGTGATACAATGGCTTTGCGGGTTGTTTTGTATTCATGATAAGGCAAATCAAACTCTCGGGCCGTTTCCTTCACTATTTTTGAAATCTTGGTATAATGCACATGGCTTATGTTTGGAAAAATATGATGTTCTACCTGATGGTTCAAACCTCCGGTATACCAATTTACAATTTTGTTTTTAGTGGCAAAATTTACTGTGGTGTACAATTGGTGGATTGCCCAGGTGTTCTTCATGGTTCCGGTCTCATCAGGAAGTGGCATTTGTGCGTCTTTAACCATATGCGCCAATTGAAAGACAACACTTAGGATAACGCCGGCTACATAGTGCATCACAAAAAAGCCAATAAGTACTTTCCACCAGGCGATGGAGAGGATAAGCATTGGGATTACAATCCAGATTGCGATATAGATTATTTTTGAAACGACGACGATGCTCCATTGCTTAACAGGATTTGGAAACTCACCATAAGAGAGTTTTCTTTTCAGATAATCGCGGGTTTGTTTAAAATCTGTCGTTAAAGCCCAGTTGAAGGTCAAAAGGCCATAAAGCAAAACAGAATACAAATGCTGGTATTTGTGAAATCGTTTCCATTCTGAATGTTTGCTGAAACGCATAATGCGTCCGGCTTCCATATCTTCATCGTGCCCGTGAATATTTGTATATGTATGGTGCAACACATTGTGTTGTACTTGCCAGTTGTATACATTTCCGGCAAGGATATATATAGTACTTCCCATAAATTTATTGACCCATTTTTTTGATGAATATGAGCCGTGGTTTCCGTCGTGCATCACATTCATGCCCACACCGGCCATACCCACTCCCATCACTATAGTAAGAAGAAGTTGTGCCCATCCGGGAATATTGAGTGTTAATAATAAAAAATAAGGGGTAAGAAAAAGTGCAAACATGGCAAGAGTCTTCAGATGAAGCTTCCAGTTACCGGTTTTTTTAAGGTTTTTTTCTTTGAAATATTCGTTTACCCTGGAGTTAAGCGTTTTGAAAAAATTTGCGGGATCTTTTCTGGAGAAACGGATTGAGGATGTATTCATTTTTAATTTTTAAGTAATAAGTATTTTGTAAAAATAACAAAAAACAAATATAATTAATATTCGGTGTGTTCTTTATATTAAAGGGATAATTAACAAGTTAAATGTTTATTTTTGTGAACATTTTATAAAACATGAAGCTGATAACTAAGTATTTTCCGGAAATTACTCAAGAGCAACACAATCAATTTATTATGTTGCAAGAGTTGTACCACGATTGGAATTTGAAAATTAATGTGGTTTCCCGAAAAGATATCGATGAACTTTATTTGCGTCATGTGTTGCATTCTTTGGCCATTGCCAAAGTCCAAAAATTTAAACCGGAAGCTTCCATTCTTGATGTAGGAACAGGTGGCGGTTTTCCCGGAATCCCACTTGCGATTTTATTTCCGGAGACGCAATTCCATTTAGTAGATTCGATTGGAAAAAAAATAAAAGTTGTTGATGAGGTTGTAATGGGTTTGGGTTTGAAAAATGTAAAAACCTCAAACGACCGTGTGGAAAATATCAAAGGTGAATATGATTTTATTGTGAGCAGGGCTGTGGCTGCAATGCCCACTTTTGTTCACTGGATAGAAGGTAAAATCGCAAAGAAAAGCATTCACGAGCTTCAAAATGGTATCCTTTATCTAAAGGGGGGCGATTTAGTCGAAGAGCTACAAGATTTTCCGAAAGCAGAAATATTTGAGCTTTCTGATTATTTTGAGGAGGATTTTTACGAAACCAAAAAAGTGGTCTATCTACCTCTTAAGTATCGCAAAAAGTAATGTTATTTTCGGTATAAAAAATATGTATTTACGGCATCAATATAAGCTTGTTTGGCCTCCGGTTCAGTCATGCCCCTCACCTGAAAAAGTGCATTTGCTTTAAAAGCGTTTATTAATGGCTTTTTGCTGTTGGGGTCATCTTCATTGTTATTTGCTTTTTTATAGTAGGCATAAAGACGCAAGAGTAAGTCTGCCGGAAAAGGTTCTAAATGATTGTTGACCTTATCAACTGCTTCTTGAAACGCCATGTCAAGTTCTTCAGGGTTCATTTTTTTGAGCAAGTATGGTAATACCACCTTTTACTTTTTGGTTTAATTTTACATTAATTTTGGTGTCTAAAGGCAAAAAAACATCTACCCTGGAACCAAACTTTATAAAACCGCTGTCACTTCCCTGAGTGACTTCTTCTCCCTCCACAGCATAATTTACAATGCGTTTTGCAAGAGCTCCCGCAATTTGCCTGTAAAGCACATCACCAAAGGAATTATTGTTTACAACCACGGTTGTGCGTTCATTTTCTTCTGAGGATTTTGGGTGCCAGGCAACCATATATTTACCTGGGTGATATTTTGAATAAACAACTTTTCCGCTCACGGGGTGTCGCGTTACATGAACATTGACCGGTGACATAAAGACTGAGATTTGGATCCTTTTTTCGTTAAAGTATTCTTTTTCAAAAACTTCTTCTATCACAACCACTTTTCCGTCTACGGGAGAAAGAACGTTATTTTCATTGATAGTTACCTCTCTTTTAGGGTTTCTGAAAAACTGCAGTATTAAAAGAAAAAAGATAATGAGGATTGATACCATCAATTTTTTGAGAAATTCATTTTCCAAAAAAAAGTGGGCTGCCAATGTAATTACAATAAGAATTGCCAGGCAGGTATAAATGATTTTTTGTCCTTCTTTATGAAACATATTGAGCGATTAAAAAGTAAGCATAAACAAATGGGCTTGTATAAATTATACTGTCAAGCCTGTCATAGAGGCCGCCGTGTCCCGGCATTAGTTTTCCACTGTCTTTGACACCCGCTTGTCTTTTGAATTTTGATTGAACAAGGTCTCCCACAGTTCCCAAGACGCTGGTCAAAATGGCCAGACCCACCCAAAATACTGGGTTAAAAATAGTAAGATATTTAAAAATAAAAAAACCGGCAATACAAGAAGCAAGTAATCCGCCCAGAAAACCTTCAACTGTTTTTTTGGGTGAAATGCGCTCGAGAAGTTTATGTTTTCCAAAATTTTTTCCCACTAAATAAGCAAAAGTGTCATTGGTCCAGATGAGTATAAAAACAGCAACAATGGCCATAGGTTGAAATACTACATCATAAAAAGGAATGAGGAGGATAAAGACAAAACCACTTATAATATAGAGTATTGAAACGGCATACTTCTTTTTTTCAAACATGGGTATTTTGCTTACCCAAAGCAAATCTTTTAAAAGAAAGAGGTTTAAAAAACCGGTTAAAATCAAAAGAAGCTTGGTGGCATAAAAATCAAACTTTAAGTATGAAAAAAGATATACAAACCCTATAAAGACAATATAAAGGACTACTGATTTTAAACGAATTAATTTTAAAAACTCGTGCAAACACACAAGGCCCAGAAGGAGGAATAAGACTTGAAAGGCTGTTTGAGAAGCAAACATTGAAATAACGAGTATCGAGACATAGATTAATCCCGACAGGGCTCTTACAAAAAGTTCCTTCATATTATAAGTCTTCCAAGAGCAGCAAATATAAGTTTTTTGAACTACTTCCGTAAGTCATAAAATCATTTTCTTTTTTACTTTCAAAGTTCTTGATGGTAGTAATATTTGTAGGAATGGTTTTTTTGTTGGCACTTTTTATTTTTCTTAAACCTTCTCCAATGGTATCTACCAACTGACTTGTAGTTGCAAAAATGATAAAATTATCGGGCAATTCTTTGAGTTTTTTCTCTTTAATCTGATTTGAAGAAATTAAAATAGCACCGGCGTCTGCTACAAGAGATTCACACTGTGAAAAGAAAAATGCAGCGCCTGGGTCCTCGCCATATTCGAGATTGAATGAATTGAATTTTGACTTCAGGTTTGAATTTGAGCAATAAACCTTTTTTTCATACCAGTCGTTTTCAAGCAGTATATTATCAAAGGCTTCATAAAGTTCATCATAGTTTTCGCAATAGAGAAACTTCCCTCCATTTTTTCTAAAGTTGTAAGTAAATTTTTCATCAGTGGGAAGTGGTGTTTCCGGCAGATATTTACTTCTTTCTTCTTTGGGGGACTGTTTATCTTTAGCTTTTTTAAATAACTTTTTAAACAAACTCATTTATAGCATTTTGAGGTGTTATTTATCAAGGTTGCACCAAATATAGAAAAATCTTATCCTAAAAGCGAATTAAGCCGTAGAATATTCTCTTAAGCAGTAAAAACTAAGACGGGTCATCTACTTTATTGAAAACAGCTTCAGGCTTGTCGAAAGGTCTCTTTCCGAATATTTTTTCAAGATTGTCTTTGAAAATAACCTCTTTCTCAAGTAAAACTTCAGCCAGCTCGATGAGCTTGTCTTTGTTTTCTTTAAGTAAGTTAACTGCCCTTTGATACTGTGATTCAATCAGATTTGAAATTTCTTTATCAATCATCTCAGCAGTTTTTTCACTGTATGGCTTGGTGAAATTATAATCACCTTGTCCTGATGAGTCGTAATAGGTGAGGTTGCCTAACTTATCATTTAATCCATAAATTGTGACCATAGCCCGTGCTTGCTTAGTAACTTTTTCAAGGTCACTTAATGCACCGGTTGATATTTTGTCAAAAATCACTTTTTCTGCGGCCCGTCCTCCAAGGGCGGCACACATTTCGTCAAGCATTTGATCAGGTCTTACGATAAGACGCTCTTCAGGAAGGTACCAGGCTGCACCAAGCGACTGTCCTCTGGGAACGATGGTGACTTTTACCAGTGGAGCAGCATGTTCCAGCATCCAGCTTACAGTAGCGTGACCGGCTTCATGATATGCGATGGCTTTCTTTTCTTCGGGAGTGACAATTTTGTTTTTCTTTTCCAATCCGCCTACAATTCTGTCAACGGCATCCAAGAAGTCTTGTCTTCCCACGGCTTTGTTTCCTTTTCTGGCAGCAATCAAAGCAGCCTCGTTACAAACGTTTGCAATATCTGCCCCTGAAAATCCGGGAGTTTGTTTTGCAAGAAACTCAAGATCGAGGTTTTCTTCTTTTTTAATAGGCCTTAAGTGAACATCAAAAATTTCCCTGCGTTCCCTTAAATCCGGAAGGTCAACAAAGATCTGACGATCAAAACGACCGGCACGCATCAATGCTTTATCCAGGATGTCTGCACGGTTTGTGGCGGCAAGTACAATGACATTTGCATTAGATCCAAAACCATCCATCTCTGTAAGCAACTGGTTTAAGGTATTTTCTCTTTCATCGTTAGAGCCTGAAAAATTGCTTTTACCACGTGCACGACCTATAGCATCAATCTCATCAATAAAAATGATGGAAGGCGCTTTGTCTTTTGCCTGTTTAAACAAGTCTCTCACACGGGACGCTCCCACACCCACAAACATTTCAACAAAATCTGAACCTGAAAGTGAAAAGAAAGGTACTTTTGCTTCACCGGCAACAGCTTTAGCTAATAAGGTTTTACCGGTTCCCGGAGGACCTACAAGCAACGCTCCTTTTGGGATTTTTCCACCAAGAGCGGTGTATTTGTCTGGTGTTTTCAGGAAGTCAACAATTTCTTGTATTTCTTCTTTTGCGCCTTCTAGTCCGGCAACATCCTTGAATGAAACTTTAACATCGGTATTTTGGTCAAAAAGACGTGCTTTTGATTTTCCGATGTTGAATATTTGTCCACCGGCACCACCTCCGGCACCACTTGACATTCTTCGCATTATGAAAATCCAAATGGCTATAATAATAGCAAAAGGCAGTAAGGTAAGAAGAATATCTCCCCATACATTTGATTCTGTGTCATAGACAATGGAAGTATCGAGGTTGTTTTCTTCTTTAATTCTTCTTATTTCGTTTTCAAAATTCTGAAGGTCACCAAATTCAAATTGATAATCGGGCACATTTGATGTGGCCACAATTTGTTCTTTATTGTTTCGTATGTGAACTTCTTTAGCTTTTGCTTCCTGGGTAAGGAAGACGCGTGCTTTATTTTTGTTTACAATAACTACTTTTTCAACATCTCCCTCTCTCAAAAAGGTTTGAAACTCGGCAGGAGTCGCTTTTGCAGGCTCTGACCATCCACCACTGCTAAAGTAGTTGATGCCAATAAAAGCAATGATGATAGCCGCATAAATCCATATGGGATTAAATTTTGGCTTAAGGTCCTTGTTTTTATTGTCCTTATCCGGAGTGTTTTTTTCTGAATTGTTATTTTCGTTTGCCATTAAATATGGTGTATGTTTTTTTAGTAACTGGTTTCAATTTTCACGGATTTTGCATCGCCCCAAAGGCTTTCAATGTCATAGTATTCCCTGATATGCTTCTGAAAAATATGTACAACAATATTGACATAATCCATTAAAATCCATTCAGCATTATCTGAACCTTCAATGTGCCAGGCTTTTTCTTTTAATGATTTGCTTACTGTTTTTTCAATGGAGCTCACTATGGCGTTTACTTGAGTATTTGAAGTACCGTTGCAGATAATAAAATAGTCACACACCGTGTTTTCTATTTCGCGTAAATCAAGGATTTCAATATTTTGTCCCTTGACTTCTTCAATGCCGTGAATGATTTGAGTAATTAATTGATCTGTTTCGTTTTCTTTTTTGGTCATTAAAACAACTATTTTTGCAAAGTTATTACTTTTTTAGGTTCCTATAACTTTCTATTTTATAAGATTAACGCAATTTTTACATTTATTTTTTATGATAATACACAAAATCAGTGCCACGACATCTACAAATAACTATGTGAAAGACCTGTTGAAGAATAATAATCTTTCACAAGATATTGCTGTATGGGCAAAAAACCAAACCAAAGGAAAGGGGCAAATGGGAAGCCAATGGTATTCAAAAGAAGGGGAGAGCCTTACGTTTAGTGTGTATAAGCGTTTTTATGACTTTAAAGTGGGGCATCAGTTTTACATTTCAATTGCAGCTTCACTAGCAATAAAAAAAGTACTTGAAGATTATGGTATTCAAAATATAACCGTAAAATGGCCAAACGACATTATGTCAGCAGATAAAAAAATATGTGGCATATTGATTGAAAACATCCTGAAGGAAAAAAACATCAAAGGCAGCATTATCGGAATTGGACTAAACGTTAATGAAAGCTCTTTTGAAAATTTACCCGGTGCGACTTCGATGAAAATAGTTTCCGGAAAAGAGTTTGCAATTGAAGGTATTTTTGAAGCATTGCTGGGTTCAATAAATTTGCTGTTTCAGGAATTGAAACCAAATGATTTTCAAAAACTCAAATCAAATTACCTGAATTGTATGTACAGAAAAGATAGAGTAAGCGTTTTTGAAACCTCAGACAAAAAGGTTTTTAACGGTATCATCAGGGGCGTTTCAGAATCCGGGAAACTGGAAGTGGAAATTGAAGACGCATCAAAAGTCCTGTTTGATTTAAAAGAGATTAAAATGCTAAATGGCTTATAGCTTTGAGAGGTTTGTGGTCAGGGTTTCAAGAAATTTTGATATGGGACCTTTGATCATCATAGCCATCATAGCATTAAATTCTCCTTCAAAATCCAGTTTTGCAGTGCTGGTGTTTTCATTCACCTCCTGAATATTTGCAGTAAGGGTAAAGGGCATCTTGTCACTGATGGCGCCCAGAACAACTTTGTTGGGGGGGATGGTTTCTTTGAGTTCCAATGCGATTTCAGGCATTCCTTTTAGTGCAAAAACGAATGCATTTTCACGAATGACTTCAAACTTACTGATGTTTTCGGGCATTAATACTTCAAAATTTTTAACATCGCTCAAAAAAGAACACAATTCTTCTGCTGGCTTATTTACTGTAACTCTATTGCTTTCCAATTGCATTTTGTATTGTTTTTAGGTGTATTTAGAACTAAATTATTTGCCCCATTTTTCAGGATTTTCTTTCCAGGAACGTAGCGTGTCAATATCTTTTTTTGAGATATAATTGTTTTTTTCTGCCTGTGACAGTAAATGATTATAATCACTTAATGTATGAAGATCAATGGAAGCTTTTTTAAAATTTTCATCAGCTACCTGAAAACCATAGGTGAAAATAGCTATCATTCCTTTAACATTGGCGCCGGCTTGATTTAGTGCATGTACAGCATTTAAACTGCTCTTTCCGGTACTAATGAGGTCTTCCACAACAACTACACTCTGGTTAGCTTCAATTTTTCCTTCAATTTGATTTTGCCTGCCGTGGCTTTTTGCTTCGGGGCGCACATAGATAAAAGGGAGATTTAGATAGTCAGCAACAAGCATCCCGATACCAATGGCTCCTGTGGCAACGCCGGCTATCACATCGGGCTTACCATAAATGTGTTCAATTTGACGTGCTATGTTTTCCCTGACATAGTTTCTGATGGGTGGATAAGACAGAAGTATCCTGTTATCACAATAAATTGGAGAGTTCCATCCTGATGCCCACAAAAAAGGGTTTTGTGGTTGTAATTTAATTGCATTAATTTGCAATAACAGTTCGGCTGTTTTTTGAGCCGTGTCTTTATTCAAAATCATACTGCAAATGTATAAAGTTTTTGTGAATGATAAGCCCATATTTCTCACCAGTGAGATGGTTTATGATAAAGATGTTATCTGTATTCCTCTTAAGGATGCTGATATTGAGAGCATTGTAAAAAAAGTATCCAAAAATAAATGGACCCGGGTCTATTTATACCACCCAAATGGTGAAATGTTAATCCAAAAGTTTAAAAAGAGAACCACAGTAGTGCTTGCTGCCGGAGGCCTCGTGAAAAATGATAAGGGCGAGATATTATTTATCAAGCGAAACGGAAAATGGGATTTGCCAAAAGGGAGGGTTGAAGATGATGAAACCATTGAAGAAGCAGCAATCAGGGAAACAGAAGAAGAAACGGGTGTTGAAAATCTGCAGATTGTAAAGCCCTTGCAAATCACCTATCATTTTTTTAAAAGAAACGGAAAAATGAAGTTAAAAGAAACATACTGGTTTGAAATGAAAACAACTTATTCAGGTAAATTAAGCCCTGAAGTGAATGAAGGTATAAAAAAAGTGGTTTGGAAAAACCCGAAAAAAACAACCAAAGCGCTCTTGAAATCTTACGCAAACATACGGGAGCTTTTTTATCAGGAGGTTAATTCAAAACCCTGAATACAGGATATCTTTTATGCGCTTTTTCATAGTACTCTGAATTTTTATATATCCAGTCCAGTTGCATATATCCGTTTTCACGAAAGGCTTCGTCTTCATTTTTTTTGTTCTCAAATTCCCTTTTTAAACCAGGGTTGTTGTTTAGTATCTCATAAGCAATCTCTTCAAAGACATAAGGCGAAAAACCCTCTTTTTGCTGTAAAATACTATCGAAAAAATTCCAATTGAAGAAAGAATCTACTGCGTGCGGCTCCAGTGTTTCAAGTAGGTATTTGACCCCGGGTTGAGCGGTATAAACCAAATAATCACCCTTTTTTAAAGTGACATCTTCTGTGGTTTTTGAAAAGGTTGTATTATAATGTTGATAATGCCCCTCATATGGAGCAGAACGGGTTTTGAAATCCTCAATCCTGTATATTTCTGCCCGGATTATAGTATCATTTTTGAGTTTGCGCATTTCAATGGCATTTGCTTTTAAAAGATGAATCACATTCCACCAACCTTGAGGAATTGCATATGCTGTTGGAATTGTAACGGTAGCCGAAGGCTTAAAATGGTTGTAATACTTAACAGGCTTTGTAAAGGGTTTATCACGATCATAAAACAGTCTGTCTTTCCCCGAAACCTTGCTCGTTCTGTATTCACTTTCATACCCCTTAAACTGAAGTGTGGTCACTTTTGAACTGTCAATCTCCCATGAAATTGGGTATTCAGAACGCGGGGAATATGCTTTGTAAGCATCTTTTCTTATGGTTTTAATATCCTGATAATTTTCGTCAGTAATTGCAATCATATGTTTCATAAGGGCATAAGTTCCTTCCACCCGGTCTTTATAAGGTTTCAGCATGTGTGTTTCCACCATTAAACCAAAGGTGTTGAACAATGCAGTATATCCTGTTGAATATCTTGGGCTATCCATAAATTGTGAGAAACCATCATCCGGTGGTCTGTTAAATACATTGACATAAGGAGTGATGTCGTGGTTTTCTTCGGATAGTTTTTTCTCTAGAAGGGGTTGAAGTGTTTTGTTTAAGTAGTGACCGGCTTCATTACCCAGCTTGTTGTGCTGTGTAAACAAGTGGGTGAGGGTATATTGATAATCGGCGCCATTGCTTACATGGTTGTCAATAAACACATCAGGATTCAGAAGGTGGAAAATTTCGGCGAAAGCCAGGGCGTTTTTGGTATCGCTTTTAATAAAATCCCGATTGAGGTCATAATTTCGTGCATTCCCCCTGAATCCATATGCTTCGGGACCATTCTGATTAGCCCGGGATGAAGAATTTCTGTTTAGGGCACCGCCAATATTGTAAACCGGTATAGCAATAATGATGATGTTTTTTGGGGCCTTCAGTTTGCCGGAAGCAAAATCCCTCATCAGCATCATAGTGGCGTCAATGCCATCGGGTTCACCGGGGTGAATGCCATTGTTTATTAAAACAATTGCTTTATTATTATGAATTTTTCTAAAATCAAAATCCTTATCAGTATTAAATGTCACCATATGCAAAGGCAGACCGGAATCGGTTTCACCTATTTCCTGAATGTTTACAGTGGGGTAAGATTTTGATAATGCTCGATAGTAATCAATAGTCTCATTATAAGTTGCAGTTTGCAGTCCTTCGTTTTTTTCAAAGATGGTTTCTGTCACTTTAGACTGACCGTAAACGCAACTTATGCTAAAAATACACAGACTAAAACTTAAAAGTATGTTAATACGGCTCATAAAATCTGATTTAATTCTTTTAAAGAAGTATAAAAATATATATTTGGGCTGTTAACTAAAATTTTAATATAATATAAATTATGAAAAAAATTACTTTTTTATTTTTGGGATCATTATTCTTTTTGGGAGTAGTGTCAAATGCCCAAGTAACGCTTTCTCAGTCTGTTGATCCTTCAACCATTGATACAGGTGGAGTTGCTTGTTGGAGTTCTCCTGCCCAAGGTGGTACTGGGGAATACAGAGATAATGCTTTTGCAAGAACATATGATTTAGCTAATGATTTTAGTATTGCTGGTGATTTTGAAATTTCAGCAGTAGAATTTGGTCAAGGCTCAGCTGATGATGGAAAGGTTGTTCAAGTAAATATTTACACTGTAGATACTGAAGATTTATCTACAGCAACTTTTACATTGATAGAAACTGTTGATGTTCCACTTTTTTCGGCTGATGATTTAAGTCTTATCACCGCTAATATTTCTGCAACAATACCTGCCGGATCAATAGTTGCTGTAGAAGTATTCGCCCCAGATGAGGGAGCTGTTATTGCTCAAACGTTTTTTCCGGGGTTTAATTTAGCTGGTCAAAATAATACTGCTTGGATAAAATCTGATGGTACCGGAACCGGAGGAGCAAGTACTGGTTGTGATATTCCATGGCAAGATGCTAGCGCTCTTGGTGCTGGTCCTCAAGAATATGTTATTAATTTAGTTGGAGAAGAGGTTCTTTCAGTAAATGATAATCTTTCATCTCAAGTTTCAGTTTACCCAAATCCTGCAACAGATGTTATAAACATCAAAACTCCTTCAAACATTCAGGTTACAGGAGCTACGTTATATGACCTGTTAGGTAAGAATACAGGTATTGTTTTTGCAAATGGTCAGGTAGATGTTTCAGGCTTAAGCAGAGGTGTTTACATGCTTACAGTTGATACAAATGAAGGCTCTCTTACTCAGAAAATCGTTAAGAGATAATTTGTAACACGTTAATTTTAATTAAAACCCGGCAAATTTGCCGGGTTTTTTATTTTGACAATTAGCACAAATAAAATTCCTCCTCACAAATCTCTCAGCCTCTTCTTTTACAATTAGCTTTCTTTTCTCTTCTTCAAATTATTTAATTTTTTTCAATACTAAATAAGATACCAATTTAAAAAAAAACCGCGATTGGTTTAATCAATTTCCTTTATAGTTATAGAGCTAAGTAATTCTAATAATTGAAAACAAATCACTTTAATAAAGCTTGCTGTATAAAATAAAGCTTTAAATTCTGTTTTCTTTTTTGTTAACTATTAATTTAACCTGATTTAATTGCATGTATATATATTACAATGATAATATATGTCATAAAATGTTATTACATTGTTAATTTAAAAAAAAAGTATATATTTGTTATGTTAACTAAAAATTTAATATTATGAAAAAAATTACTTTACTTGCTTTTTTGTTTGTGGCTGGAATGTCAGTACAGGCACAACAACCAACTTTTACAACTGCAAATCCTGATGGCGGGATTTCTTTTGGAAACTTAGATGTAAATAGTGCACCGGTCGTTATTACACACAGTAATACTCAAAACAATGTTGAAGCTGATGCCATTGCATGTGCTTCTCCAACTTCTTTTCGTAACAATAACTTGTTCAGGGTATTTGACTTAGAAGGGGATTTTGGTCTTATGGACGGTCTTCAAGTTACTGATGTTGAATTTGCTATTGGACCAATCTCAACACCTAGCAGCTTTCCAATTACAATCAATATTTATTCTACAGCTCCAGGGACATTTCCCGGAGGGACCTTAACCCTTCAAGGTACTGCCGTACATACAGCAACGAATGCTGACTTTTTACAAATAGTATCTTTGCCGCTTAGTGCTTTGATTCCACCCGGAGAAGCAATGGTAATGGAAGCTGTATTGATTGACGACGGAACAGATCAACACTTCATGCGTTTTGGATGTAACAGTGACGGAGATACTGGTCCTTCATATATCCAAGCTGATGTTTGTGGGGCAGCAACACCTACTCCATTTTCAGATTTAGGTCTTGTTCAAGGTTTGGTATGGAATGTGCTTGGTGATGATGAACCATTGTCTGTAAATGAAACTCTTGCTTCTCAGGTTTCAGTTTATCCAAACCCTGCAACAGATGTAATCAACATCAAAACTCCTTCAAACATTCAAGTTACAGGAGCTATTTTATATGATCTGTTAGGTAAAAACACAGGTGTTGTTTTTGCAAATGGCCAGGTAGATGTTTCAGCATTGAGCAGAGGTGTATATATGTTGACAGTTGAAACCAATGAAGGTTCACTTACTCAGAAAATTGTTAAGAGATAATTTTTTTAAACATAAAGTTTATAAAACCCCGGTATACTCACCGGGGTTTTTTTATGCTTAATTTATAGTATCTTAGCAAGAATGAAAATCAAAACGACCACATTTATAAAGTCCAAGTCCCATTTCTCTCTTTTATTTATTACGTTTCTTAGTTTTTATGGTGGTTTTTCACAAACCAAAAAAGACACCACAGCACTTTCTGAAGTTATTGTTTACAGTGCTTTGATTCCAAAATCAATTCAAAACAGTGCATATGCAGTTACTCAAATCTCAGAAAAAGATATCGAATTTAGCGACCAAACAAACCTGACCCCAATATTAAACAAAGTGCCGGGCGTATATGCCCAACAAGGTGCCTTAAATACTAATAGGGTTACTATAAGGGGTATGGGAGCTCGCTCTCAATTCAGTACAAATCGTGTGAAAGCATATTTTGAAGACATCCCACTTACCAATGCTGAAGGGGAAACTGTGTTTGAAGATATTGATCCCGAAACGATACAAGGGGTAGAAATAATTAAAGGACCCAACAGTACCAGTTTTGGAGCTGGTTTAGGAGGGGTTATTCATTTAAAATCCCACAAGCAAACGCAAAGCCCTTATGTTAAAACAACGACCACTCTGGGCAGTTTTGGACTCTGGAAGCAAAATGCTTCTTTACATGCCGGAACTTCTAAATCAAATATTTACGTGAGCTACAATCACATGCAAAGTGACGGTTTTAGGGAAAATAGTGATTATAATAGAAACTCTTTAAACATCTATGGTAAAACACAGCTAAATGAAAAAAACAGTCTTTCATTTATTGCCATTTATACTCGTTTGAAAGCCTTTATTCCCAGCTCGATAAATGAAAGTGACTTCATAAACAGGCCTGAGATTGCAGGTGGTAGTTGGAAAGATGCACAAGGTTTTGAGTCTTATGACAAGGTAATTTTCGGATTCAATCATCGGGTTGAATTTTCTTCTAATTGGTCTCTTTCAACAACAATCTTTGGAAACTATAAAGATGCTTATGAGCCCAGACCTTTTGATATTCTTGATGATGATAGTTTTTCAATGGGTCTCAGAACAAAATTGAATTTTTCAACACAGGTCTTATCATTGCCAACCCAATGGAGTTTTGGCAGCGAAATTATGACAGAAAATTACACTTTTACATTGTTGGAAAATCTTTATCAATCTGAACCCGGAAGCGGAAGTATTGAAGGTGATCTCTTTGCTAAGGTAAATCAGGAAAGAACCTATTTTAATTTCTTTTTAGAGCAAAACACCACCTTGACAGATAAATTATTTATTGAAGCCGGACTTTCTTTTAACAATACCCAATATTCCCTGAAAGATGAATTTGAACATATTGAAAACACTTCCAGACAGCGCTTTACTTTTGATAATATTCTGTCACCACGGTTGGGACTTTCTTATAAAATTACACCCGGAAAAAATCTATATGCTTCAATCAGTAAAGGTTTTTCAATCCCGGCTGTAGCTGAAACATTAACCCCCGAGGGCCAAATCAATACTGATTTAAAGCCGGAAATTGGCTGGAACTATGAAATGGGCTTTAAAGCAAACTGGTTGAAAAATACTTTGTATACTGAAGTGGTTTTATATTCTACACAAATCACCAACCTCCTTGTTGCCAGGCGTGTTGCTGAAGACCAATTTGTGGGTATAAATGCCGGTGAAAGCAGTCATAAAGGGATTGAGGCTTTAATAAAGTACCGCGCTACTATTTCCAACAAGCTCCAGCTGTATCCTTTTTTTAGCGCAAGCTTCAACAGGTTTCGATTTAAGGACTTTGTTGATGGGGATAATGATTTTTCAGGAAATAAACTCACCGGCGCCCCATCTCATCAATGGAAGGCAGGTTTTGATTTGCAATCAGATTTTGGTTTTCAGTTTTATGCTTCCCTATTGAGTGTCGGTAAGATTCCATTGAACGATTCAAATACATTGTATTCAAATCCTTATCATGTTACTGATATAAAAATGATGTATTCATTTTTTATATTCAAAAAACTTTCAACCGAACTTTTTACAGGCGTCAATAATCTTTTTAACGAAAAATATGCTGCCAGTATCCTGCCCAATGCAGTGGGTTTTGGCGGTGCCGCCCCTAGATATTTTTATCCCGGAAACCCAATAAATATTTATTCAGGTGTAAAACTCCAATATTTGTTCTGACATAAAATTTCCAATACTTTAACATTCAAATATTTAAATTTACTATTACATTTGCATAAAATATATCCCCAATGTTTTTAAAGAATACCTGCGTTACCCTTTTATTTTGCCTTTTATTTCTCAGCTCCACAGTTTTTGCACAAGCGCCTCAGGACCCTGAAGACTCAACAGTTTTAAAGACAATTAAATTAGCTTCAGAGGCTACTGCAAACAATGATTTTGAAAAAAGTGCCTCCCTTTTAAAAGAAGCACAAAATTCTATAGACTCCACATCATCTTATCAGGTGCTTTTTAATTATTATCAAAACCTCGCTACGCTGGCCTTTGATCGTTATCAAATTGAAGAAGCTCAAAAATCATTTTTAAAATCGATTGATGCTGCGACAAGACTCCGGGATACCGCTTCGATTGTTGCTGCATACTCAGGAATGGCAAATGCCCTTTTGGTTGACAATAAATTTAAAAAAGCCTTGGTATACCAAAGGGAAGCATTACAAATGCTGGAAAGTGATAAAAATGATAAATATTATTCGCTGTTATCAAATATGGCAATTGCATACAAGCAGGCCAGCGACTTTGACAATGCTTTGGTTTCATTAATCGAAGTGAAAAATTATTTTAAAGAAAAAGAGGCACTGAAATCTCAAGCCATTGTTGAAAATAATATAGGAGAACTCTACCGAGAAAATTTTAAAGATTATACAAAAGCCAAAGAACATTACAAGCGGGCAGAGAATTTAAATTTGAAAATAAATGAAAAGCAAGCCCTGTCTCAAAATTATCACAACCTCTCACTGCTTTTCGAAAGAGAAGACAAACTTGACAGTGCTTTTGTTTATATAGGAAAAGCCATTAAAATCAAGCAAGAAAGTGGTGACCTGGGTGGCCTGGCAATAAGCAATCACGCATTGGGTACTATTCAGATTGCTGCAGGTGAATATGATAAAGCAATTGCATCATTTCAGAAATCATTGGAAATAAGCACAACCTACGGAATCACACCCGGTTTGTATTTTGCCAATATGGGTATTGGTGATGCCCTGATGGCAAAAGGAAACAAAAGTGAAGCCTTGGAGTACTATAAAAAGGTTGAAAATATCACAACTTCCATGGAGAATTTTGATATGAAAAAAAGTATCACCCAAACGCTGCTTGAATATTATAAAGAAAACAACAACTATGAAAAGGCTCTTGAGTACAGTGACCGCTTGCGGGCTATTGAAGACAGTGTTGCGCTCATTAAAAACAATGACAAGCTTGATGAATTGCGCATTCAATATGAAACAAATTTAGCTGAGGCTGAAAACAAAATTTTAAGGGAAAAAGAAGTCGCACAGGAAGAACAAATCAAACTTCAAAACTATTTTTTAATAGGGCTTATTCTTGCCTTAGTTATTTTTGTTGTTTTGGTTGTTGTTCTATTTAAAGCAAATAGACAACGAAAAATAGCGTATAAAAAAGTACAAAAAGCAACAAAAGACCTGGAATTGCAGTACCAGATAACAAAAGAACGAGAAGCAGATTTACAGAGGGCTGTTGCCTTGAAAGACAAAATATTTTCAGTTTTGGGGCATGATTTAAGAACCCCCCTTGCAAATGTTTCCAGTCTCATTGACAGTATGTCCCAAATAGATTTGTCTCCTGAGGAAATGGAGTTTATGCTTAAACATTTAAAAGGGGAAACCAGTGCCAGTTTAAAAACACTGGAAAATATTTTACAATGGGCACGACTTCAAATGAATGATAAATCCATCAATGTTACTGAGCTTGATGAAGACGGGATTATCATAGAGATTATTAAAAACTTTGAATCTCATACTGAAACCAAAGCAATAGAACTTAGCTATGTCAACACTTCAAAGTCTGTGGTATGGGCAGATGAAAATCAGTTTAGAAGCATCGCCAATAATTTGATTGCCAATGCCATTAAGTTCAGCCCTGTAAAAGGACAAGTTGAGGTAAGGTTTTCAGAGGAAAAAGATTTTTTTGTTTTTCGTGTAAGCGATCAAGGAAAAGGGATTGACCCTTCTGTTATCAAAAACCTTGAGACACAGCAGGAATTGATGAGTACCTATGGCACCGAAGGCGAAAAGGGAACCGGGATTGGTTTGCGCATCGTCAAAGATTTTATTAACATGCATAACGGTAGGATTGAGTTTTCAAAAAATGATCCTTCCGGCACACTCGTTACCGTTTACCTTCCCAAATTAATTGATAAGGATAACGAAACAAATGAAGATTAGGTGTTAAGAATAAATAAGGTAAATTAAATACCCCACATAAAGCGCTAATAATATAAAACCTTCCCAGCGGTCAACCCTCCTGTATTTTCCGGTAAAAACAAAGAGAAAGAGTAAGACACCGGCAAGGATATTCATTAAAATATCGATGAATGAAGCCTGAGCCACTACTACAGGAGTAACTAATGCCGAGGCTCCCAATACAAAGAAAATATTGAAAATATTTGAACCCACAACGTTTCCAATAGCAATGTCAACGTTCTTTTTACGCACGGCTACAATCGATGTTGCGAGTTCTGGAAGCGAAGTTCCTATGGAAACTATTGTAAGCCCGATAATGCGCTCAGAGATGCCAAAAGACTGGGCAATGGAAGTTGCACTCGTTACAATGAGTTGACCTCCAATAACAAGACCTGCCAGACCCAATAAAATAAAAAGTATACCGGTGAAGGTTTTATAGGGTTTGATGGTTACCTTTTCTTCACTCTCGTCATTTTTTGAAATGGCTATATTATAAACCAGGAAAACCGCAAAAAACAAGAGCAGCAATAAAGCGTCTGTGCGTGAAATGGTATTTGTCAGCCCATCAAAATAAATATCTGAACTCACAACAATTACAGCAACCGCAGCAAGAAGGCTTAAAGGAATTTCATACCAGGTGGTGTTGCTTTTCACAGCGAGCGGATATATAATAGCTGAAATACCCAAAATGCCCAGAACATTAAAAATATTACTTCCCAAAACATTGCCAAGCACCATTTCTGTGTTTTCATTGATAGCAGCAATAACATTCACCACAAGCTCAGGAGCTGAGGTGCCAAAAGCAACTATTGTAAGCCCGATTACAATAGAGGGAATGCCAAACTTAGCAGCAAGGCTGGAAGCGGCTTCAACTAGTTTTTCAGCACCAAAAATCAAGGCCACAAATCCGCCAAGAAGGATAAGAATATCAATCATTTTTTAAAACGGGAAATTTATTTAACCACAACACTATCAGGAACAAGAACTGTATAATCGCCGCCATTTCTTATTACATCACGCACAATACTGGAGCTTATATATGAGGTTCTGGAAGCCGTTAAAAGGAAAACAGTTTCAATTTTAGAGAGTTTTCTGTTGGTATGGGCAATGGCTTTTTCAAATTCAAAATCTGCGGGGTTTCTCAGGCCTCTTAGAATGAAATTAGCATCCATCTTTTTGCACAAATCAATAGTGAGCCCTTCATACGTTATTACTTTGATTTTCGGTTCACCGGCAAAAGCATCTTCAATGAATTTTTTTCTTTGCTCGAGCGTAAACATATATTTTTTTTCGGCATTGATACCAATGGCAACAATGATTTCATCAAAGAGAAAAATACCTCTTTTAATAATATCATAATGTCCCAATGTTATGGGGTCAAAGGACCCCGGAAAAAGTGCTCGTTTCATAGTTCTATTCCCAAAAGATATAATAACTCGTTTAATCTAAGATACTAATGTACTTATTTTTTAGTAAACGCCTGTTCTATTAAATTCCCGAAAAGGTCTTCAAGTGAAATTCCGGCAGCTGCAGCTTGCTTGGGTATAATGCTTTCTTTGGATAATCCCGGGTTTGCATTCATTTCAATAAAATGAGGCACACCTTCCTGTATGATAAATTCACTTCTGGAAAGACCGTTCATATTGAGCAATTCATAAATGCGTTTTGCTTCGGCTTTGACACGTTCTCTTTCTTCTTCAGGAATACGGGCAGGGGTAATTTCCTGTGATTTGCCAAGGTATTTTGCTTCATAGTCAAAGAATTCATTTTCAGAGACGATTTCTGTGGCTGGTAAAACCAAGATTTCTCCTTTATATTCTATGACTCCAACAGAAACTTCTGTGCCCACGAGGCAACTTTCAATCAGGATTTCAGAATCTTCTTTATATGCCTTGAAAATGGCGGGTTCCAGTTCTTCAATAGTTTTTACTTTGCTGATTCCAAAGCTGGAGCCGGCACGACTGGGCTTTACAAAACATGGCAGACCTACTTTTTTGATAATATCTTCTGCGATAATTTCATCCCCTTTGTTGAGATAATATGCGTTGGCACAATGCACGCCATAGCTTTTTAAAACCGAAAGACAATCACGTTTATTGAACGTAAGTGCTGCCTGATAGTAATTGCAAGAGGAATGCGGCATTTCAATCAAATCAAAATATGCCTGCAAAAGCCCGTCTTCACCGGGTGTTCCGTGAATGGCGTTGAAAACCACATCAGGCTTGATGATGTTGTTTCCGTCTGAAAAACTGAAATCTGATTTATTGACTTCAAATTCTCTTTCTGAACCATCTACATACACCCATTTATCTTTTAAAATATGAACTTTGTAAACATTATAATCTTCCTTTGATAAGGAATCACAAACTACCTGGCCGCTTAAAAGTGAAATCTCAAATTCACTTGAATAACCTCCCATAATAACGGCAACATTTTTTTTTGTCATAAGAATTGATACTAAAATGCGTTAAACAAAAGTAGGATTAATAAACCAAATCCGAAAACTTAAATGTTAGCAATTTAAGATGTACATTTGCACAGGTTTTTTGTAAAAAAGCCTTAGTTTTATTGAACACAAATTTTACGTATCAATGGGTTTCTTTAGATTTGTTTTTTCCAAGGCTTTTGTCAAACAGCTTGTCTTTGCGGTTATTGTTCTTATATTATTGGTGGTATTAATTCTATACTGGTTGAAATTTACCACAAATCACGATGAGCGCATCAACGTTCCTGATCTGGCAAAAATGACATTAGACGAAGCCGAGTCTAAACTGGAAGAATATGACCTTCGTCTAGAGATTTTAGACTCTGCAAATTTTAATCCTGATTACCCTAAATATTCTGTGATCGAGCAAATTCCTGAAGCGGGAAAAGAAGTAAAAGAAAACCGAAAGATATACATAACACTCAATCCTTCAGGTTACAGAAAAGTGGAAATCCCGCCATTACTTGTGGGAAAAACAAGAAGACAGGTAGAGCCCACGTTAAGATCTTTAGGTTTTGAAATTGGAAATGTTGCTTTCAGACCAGATATTTCAGACAATGTTCTTGAAATGCGTCATAAAGGGAAAAAAATTGAACCCGGTGCCGAACTTCAAATAACATCTGTCATTGATTTGGTTGTGGGTGACGGCAAAGAGCGCTACCGTGGCCAAGATGAAGATGAAATCGAAGAGAATGAAACCCCAATTGAAAATGACAATATCCCAGAATAATGATTTTGAGCCTGAAAGTGATGACTTGTATGAGCATCACAGGTTTGTGGCAGATAAAGGGCAGCAGCCTTTGCGTGTCGATAAATACCTGATGAACTATATTGAAGGGGCTACCCGAAATAAAATTCAGACAGCAGCCAAAGACGGAAACATCTATGTAAATGATGTTGCTGTAAAATCAAACTACAAAGTAAAACCCGGTGATGTGGTGCGCGTTATGTTCACGCATCCGCCCTATGAATTTTTACTGGTTCCGGAGAACATTCCCCTTGATATCGTCTACGAAGATGATGCCTTGCTTGTGGTAAACAAACCTGCAGGGATGGTAGTGCATCCTGGACATGGAAATTATTCAGGAACCCTTATCAATGCTCTGGTTTACCATTCAGAAAATTTACCGGTGAATAGTAATGAGCGACCGGGATTAGTTCACAGGATTGACAAAGACACCAGTGGACTTCTGGTAGTTGCAAAAACGGAAACTGCAATGACAAAGCTCGCCAAGCAATTTTTTAATAAAACCAGCGAAAGGGAATATGTAGCTTTAGTATGGGGTGATGTTGAAAATGACGAAGGCACTGTTGAAGGCCATATTGGCCGCCATCCCAAAAATCGTCTGCAAAATATGGTATATGAAGATGGCAGTCAAGGAAAGGAGGCTGTTACACATTATAAAGTGCTGGAAAGGCTTGGCTATGTTACACTGGTTTCCTGTAAACTTGAGACCGGTAGAACGCATCAGATACGTGTACATATGAAGCATATTGGCCACACGCTATTTAATGATGAGCGTTATGGAGGTGATAAAATCCTGAAAGGAACAACCTTTACAAAATACAAACAGTTTGTAGAAAATTGTTTTAAAGCCCTGCCACGTCAGGCACTTCACGCAAAGACATTGGGCTTTACCCATCCTGAAACGGGAGAATTTATGGAGTTTAATACACCCTTGCCGGAAGATATGTTGTTGTGCATTGAAAAATGGCGCAATTATGTAAAACATAAAAGCGAATTTGAAGGTTAGCAAGTAGATAGACAAAGCTTATATCTCAATTTAGAATCCCTTTTAAAAATTGATTTTTCTTTTTTGACAAAACCTTACATTTGAATCAAAATTAAAAGTTATGAAGATTGTACTTTCACCGGCAAAGTCACTTGATTTCGATAGTAAATTGCCAACCTCAAAATTTACACAACCCGTTTTTTTAAATGAAGCAGAAAAGCTGATAAGTGTTTTAGAAAAAAAATCCAAATCGCAACTCAAAGATTTAATGGGCATCAGTGATAACCTTGCGGAACTTAACTATAAAAGATACAAAGATTTTAAAGTGCCCTTCACTGAAAAAAATGCCCGGCCTGCAATCTATGCTTTTTCGGGTGATGTCTATGTTGGGTTAGACGCTTATGCACTCTCAAAAGGGAATATTTCTACACTTCAGGATACTGTGAGAATACTTTCAGGTTTGTATGGTGTTTTAAAGCCCTTGGATTTGATGCAACCGTATCGTCTTGAAATGGGAACCGACTTAAAAGTTAACCGAAAAAAAAATCTGTATGAGTTTTGGGGCGATCAAATCACAGAAGCGTTAAATGAAGAGCTGAAAGATGATGAACTTTTTGTAAACCTCGCCAGTAAGGAATACTTTAAGTCTGTAAATGAAAAAAAACTAAAAGTTCCCGTTATCAGCCCGGAATTTAAAGACTTTAAAAATGGAAAGCTAAAAATCATTTCTTTTTATGCAAAGAAAGCCCGGGGAAGCATGGCGCGTTATATGGTTGAAAATAAAATTGACAACTATGAGGGAATATTAAAATTTAACTGGGAAGGCTACAGCTTTTCTGAGAAGGAAACAAAAAACAATAACAAACCCGTTTTCATCAGGTAATGATAGAGTGAGAAACTATGTTTAAGATTGCAAAACCCGAAATACAGATTTCGGGTTTTTTTATTACTGTATTAATTGTATTAACAAATCTTTATCATAAATTTTAATAAATATTTATGCTTTCTTTTACAAGATTTTTTTCTTACATTAGCACAATATAAATAATTTAACATTTTATTATTATGAGAAAAATTACTTTAACTATTTTAATGCTGGTGTTTGCTGCTTTTAGTTGGCAGGCAAATGCACAGTGTACAAATGCGCCAAGTGGGCAATGGCCCGGATCTGCTGTTACTTTGTCTTCAGCCTCCACACCGGCTGTAAACATAACTACTTGTGCCTTTACCGGTGAATATTCCGTTCTGAATATTACCGATGTTGGGGAGTATCAATTTACTTCAAGTACTGCTACAAATTTTTTAACAGTTACAGATGCAGGTTTAAACCCAGTTGCATTTGGCGTTACTCCTCTTAATGTTGATATTTTAGCAACTGGCACTTATCGACTTTACAGACATGATGATGCAGGATGCACAACAACAGCAACAGGTTGTAGAACGATTACTGGAGAATATGTTGCTGCAATCGTCGTAGGAGACCCACCACAAATTGTATGTCCACTGGACATTACAGTAAACACTTCAGATTTCCCCGGGGATGACTGTGGAGCTCAGGTATTTTTTGCTGATGCACAGGCTTTTGATCCTGAAGATGGTTTAATACCAGTAACCCAAACAATGGGCCCTGGTTCAGGAAGTATATTTCCTGTGGGAGATACTATTATAGAATTTTCTGCAACTGATAGTGACGGGAATACCTCAACTTGTCAGTTTACAGTAACTGTTCTTGATGATGTTGATCCGGTAGCTGTCTGTCAGGATATTACCGTAGAACTTGATGAGAATGGAGTAGTAACAATATTTGCTGACGAACTTAATTTTGGTGCTGGAGCGCCAGATCCAGCAACACCTATTTCTTGTGGTGGAAACCCTGGACCAACAAGTGCTTTCGATACAAATATGGTAAGTTTCAATATTGTTGGAGAAAACTTTACAGAAGTAGACTTTAACAACCCATGTCCCGGAGTGACTGGTCTTCAAGACCAAACAGCATTATCTGTTGATTTGGTTCCCGGTGAAGAATATACCGCAGAATTGGTTCTTTGGACGTGTGGTTTTTCACAGTTTACTGCCAATGCCAATGTATGGATTGATTTTAATGGAGATGGAGAGCTAACAGCTGATGAACGTATTTTATTAGGTTCTCAACCAGGTGTTTCCGGAGGAGGTCCTACCGGTGGTAGCCCAACGGGTGGAACAACATTAACAGCCAACTTTACAGTGCCGGCTTCTGCTGATGCAGGTTCTGTAATCATCAGAGCGATGGTTCAAGAAACAGCAACTGCTGAACTTGACCCTTGTGCTTCCTATACTTGGGGCTCAATGGCAGACTTTACTGCTAACTTAGTAGTAGCTGGTCAAGGATCTTCTGATTTATGTGGCCCGGTAAGCTTCAGTTTTGATGAAGATGGATTAGTTACTTCGTTGGAGCTTGATTGCTCTAACTTAGGAGATAACACTATTACTGTATATGTAACTGATGAAGGTGGAAATGTCGTTTCTTGTGAGTCTATAGTTACTGTAGAAGATAATATCGCCCCTGAAATCGTATGTATCGGTGCAGGTGGTTTGATGATTGTTTCAGAAGATTTTGAAGCTGGTTTACCTGCTGGATGGTCTGCAGTAACCAATTCAGGTCCATGTGACTGGGAAAATGGAGATTTACCATGGGCAGCATACCAGTTTGGGTCAAACGGAATGATATTTAATGATGATGCTTGTGGTTCAGGCGCTGCTGCAAGTAATGTAACTCTGCTCTCAGATGTTTATGATACTTCAAATGCAACGTCTATCGACTTGACATATGACGTAGCATACAGACATTTAGGCTCATCTTCATTCACTGTTGAGGTTTTTGATGGTTCTACTTGGCAAAATGTTGCTACATATAATGCAAATACCAATACAACTACAGAAGGCCCATTTGATTTATTGGCTTTTGCAAATTCTAACTTCCAGGTAAGATATACTTATGATGATGGTGGTGGCTCTTGGGCCTGGGGTGCTGGTGTTGATAATTTCTTGCTGGAGTATGAAACTCCTGCAGGTGTTATTCCACAGTATTTCTTGGATATGAATGGTGAAGTAACTGTTCCGATTACAGATTTATACACAAGTGCAACAGACAACTGCTCAGTAGTTGTTAGTGCAGGTGGTGCAACAGGTGGTACTCCTGAAGTATTGACAACCGGTTTTGCTGGTGGTAACGGTAATTTTGGTAATTTCTTTGATATAAATGCACTGGAAACAATTACAATAAATTCTTTTGATCTTAACTTAGATACAGGTGCAAATCTGGATATTGAGATATATTTTAAAGAAGGAACTTGGGTAGGTTCACAAACAACTCCCGGTGACTGGACATTGATTGGTACAGCTCCCGGAACAGTTTCAGCAGGTGACGGTGTCCCAACGGTTCTTGACCTTGATCTAGGTCAAACTATTGCGGCCGGAGAAACAGGTGCATTTTATATAACAGCTCCTGTACTTACAGGCGGTGGCTTTAATTACACTAACGGTACAGGTACAGGTAACATATGGGCTTCTGATGATAATATTGAATTCCTTGAAGGTGGTGCTGTAGGGGGTTACTTTACAGGAACCTTGTTCCAGCCACGTGTGTTTAATGGAAATATTCATTATTCTGCTGGTTCTGGTGGTGGTTCAACAGGTGATTTAACGTTTACTTGTGCTGATTTGGGTATCGTTAATGTAACTGTTACGGCTACAGATTCTTCCGGAAATACTACATCTTGTACTTCTCAAATTGAAATCATTGATAATATCGCACCAATCGCTTCAGCTGAAGATATTACAGTTGAACTGGGTGAAGACGGTACCGTCTGTATAGAGCCCGAAGATTTATTTGGTCTTGTTCCTCCTGTATTTGAAGTAATTACCATCAGTAGTGATAATGGTTCTTTAGCAGTTGGCTTTACTGATTTATTAGTTGATGTTACTGAAGATGTCACTATTTCATTTGACTGGAGCTATACAACTCTTGATGGTCCTGGTTTTGATTCATTTGGATACCTTATTAATGGTGTTTATACTGAACTGACAGATCCTTCCGGTGCAAACAATCAAACAGGAAATGAAACTATAGCTTTGGTTGCAGGTCAAGAATTTGGCTTCAGATCACAGTCAGAAGATGGTTTATTTGGACCGGCTACGACAACTATAAGTAATTTTGACCCAGGTTTCTTTGGTCAATTTGATCCTGCAAACTGGTCAGAAGTACTTACAAACTCTGATGGTTCTGCTGAATTTGTTGAAGTGTCTCCCGGAAGTTCAAGTACCTTTGACAACTGTGAAATTACAGTAAGTGCAATTGATATTAGTTGTTTCACTTGTGCAGACATAGGAACTCCTGTTACTGTAACATTATTTGTATCTGATGCAAGTGGTAACATAGCTTCCACTACAGCAGTAGTAACTGTAGTTGATGTAATGGGACCTGCAATTGTTTGTCCGGAAGACCAAACAGTAGATACAGATCCAGACTCTATCACTTATACAGTGCCTGATTATTTCGGTGAAGGTCTTGCTTCTGTTACTGATAACTGTACTGATCCTGTGACAATCATATCTCAAGATCCTGCTCCTGGTGACTTGTTACTTGACGGAACATATACCGTTACCTTGACTGCAGAAGATGAGTATGGAAATGTTTCAACGTGTGAATTTGAGTTGACAGTTGAAACTATCTTAGGAAACGATGATAATGTTCTTTCAGATGCCATAGTTATGTATCCAAACCCGGCTGAAGCCTATGTGAGTATTAAAAACAACTCTCAAATAGGTCTAACGCAGGCTACAATTTATGACATCAACGGTAAACTGGTATCTCAAGTTGATCTATCTCTAATGAGTGGTGAGCAACGCATAGATGTATCTGGATTATCATCTGGTGTTTATATGGTTAATATCCAAAGCGAGACTGCAAGTGTCGTGAAGAGATTAATCAAGAAGTAATTTAACTTCTAATCAACCATAAGAAAACCCGAAGCGAGAGCTTCGGGTTTTTTATTTGAAAAGAGTATTGCTATATGTATTTATTAATATCCCTATTGGCTTTCTTAATAACTTTTGTTATAATAACTAACTTAAAGTGTTTATTTTTGTAAACTTAAATATTAAATTATACTGAAAATGTCTGATACAATAGAACGTGTTAAATGCTTAATTATAGGTTCGGGACCTGCGGGTTATACGGCTGCCATTTATGCTGCAAGAGCTGATATGCACCCTGTAATGTATACCGGCCTGGAACCCGGTGGCCAGCTGACCACTACAACAGAGGTTGATAACTTTCCGGGATATCCTGACGGTATTGACGGTCCCACAATGATGGCTGAATTGCAACAACAAGCAGAACGTTTTGGAACCGAAGTGAGGATAGGAATGGTAACTGCCGTTGAGTTGAGCGATGAAGTGGGAGGAATTCATAAGGTGACTGTAGATAGTTCAAAAAAAATAGAAGCACACACAATTATCATATCAACTGGTGCCACTGCCAAATATCTTGGGTTGCCCAGTGAACAAAAATTGCGTGGTGGCGGAGTGTCTGCTTGTGCGATTTGCGATGGGTTCTTTTATAAAGGACAAGAAGTCGCCATTGTGGGAGGAGGAGACACAGCGGCTGAAGAGGCTACTTATCTCGCTAATATTTGTAAAAAAGTTACTATGCTCGTTCGTGGAAACGAAATGCGCGCATCTAAAGCGATGCAACACCGTGTTACATCAACCCCTAATATTGATTTAAGGTATAACACCGAAGTAGATGAGGTTATAGGCGATCAGGTTGTAGAAGGCTTGAGAATGGTTAATAACGTGACCGGCGAAAAAGAAGAAATTGAAATCACAGGTCTTTTTATTGCTATAGGTCATAAACCCAATACTGATATTTTTAAGGGCCAGCTTGATATGGATGAAGTGGGTTATATCATCACAAAAGGGAAATCTACAAAAACCAATAAACCAGGTGTGTTTGCCAGCGGTGATGCGCAGGATAAAGAATACAGGCAAGCTGTTACAGCAGCAGGAACAGGCTGTATGGCTGCACTGGATGCAGAACGATACTTATCAAGTATTCAAAAGGAAGTTACTGTATAAAAATCAGGTTAGTTAAATCAAAAATACCAGCATTCTTGCTGGTATTTTTTTTAAGACTCTTTTGGCTGATTGTCTTTAATCGTTTTGGGACGAATATTAAATTTCTTTCTTCTGGGTCTTAATTTTCCAAAAGTTCCCAATATAATTTTTCCTCTTCTTGTTTTTTTATCTCCTTTTCCCATAACTTATATTTTTTAAAATTTAGAATTCTTGTTTATTTATCTCTTTTCTCTTTTTTTAAAGATATCCTAATATAAAAAAAAGTCCCGTCTTTTAAAAACGGAACTTTATAAACTATGTCTAAGCTTTTGTTAAAAGGTTAGGGACACTGCCAATTCAAATTCATCATAAATGGTGTTGTCGCCCAAATTGTCAAAAAAGCTTCCAGAGCCATAACGAACGTTGAATTTTGTCCTGTCAATTTTTAAATCTGCCGTGGCTTTGCTGCCATCCATTTTTAATAGAAACGCAATAGGTTCTGTTTTTCCTTTGATGGTAATATCACCATTAATATAATACCCTTCAGCGGTTTTGTTACCGCTCTTTATGATTAGGGTAGAAGTAGGGTAGTTTGCTACTCCAAAAAAATCATCAGACTTCAGGTGTCCTTCAAGCTTGTCTTTATTTTCGCCGGATAAATCCTGTACCAGGATGGAAGTCATATCAATGACAAATTTACCGGCGGCTATTTTTTCACCTTCCATAACTAGGGAACCTTCTGTTAGATTAATGGTTCCATAATGGGAGCCTAATACTTTTTTACCTTTCCAGGTGACGGTACTTTCTTTTACTTTCATTTCTTTTTCCATAGGTTTTGTAAATGATACTGTTGTTAAAATAATTACTGTGGCTCCAAGGCCTTTCAAAATGTTTGTGTTCATTGTGCTTATTTTTAAAGGTGATTACTAAATTATATTTGTATATACAAATGTTATTATAATTTTTTTTTACTCTTTTTTTAGTTTATCAAGAATTTGGTTAAGCAAATCAAAATCCTGAAGAGACAAATCTTTTAAAATCTTTTGGTTGTTTTCAGTAGTTAATGGATCAATTTCTTCAAGCAAATCAAGACCTTGTTGTGTTATAATAATTTCAACTTTTCTTCTGTTTGCTTCACAAATACTTCTTTCGGCAAGTCCTTTGGCAATCAGCTTATCAACCAGACGTGTTGTATTACTCATTTTATTGATCATTCTTTCCTGAATGGTGGAGAGGTTTGCCGGTTTTCCTTTTTGACCTCTTAAAATGCGCATCACGTTATATTGTTGCATTGATAAATCATATGGTTTAAGCATTTCAGCAATTTGCTCTTCAATAATCCTGCTGGTATACATGATGTTTAATATCGTTTTTGTATACGGATTTAAGGAAACTGTGGATTTTATAGCTTCTTCAATTGTCATAATTTTTATTACAATATTTGTATGTACAAATGTAAGCTATTTTTTCAACTACAAAAACCTCTTAACAAAATTTTAATGCATTTTCGTTTACGATATGTTAAAGTGCTTTTCAGCTATTTTAATATTGGCTATTTTAGATTCCTTAAAACACTAATGTTGAAAACATTCCAATACATTTTTTTGCTGTTGCTGGTTTTGGTTTCTTGTAAAGAGAAAAATGAAAGTCAGGAAGAATCTTTTGTTGCAACCATAGAAAAAGAGCAGGCTGTCCCGGTTTATGATTTTGAGGGATTTGAGCCTTATTTGCAAAAAGAAAATGATACCCTCTATATCGTCAATTTCTGGGCGACATGGTGTAAGCCATGTGTAAAAGAACTTCCATATTTTGAGTCAATAGGCGAAGAGTTTGCCGACCAAAAAGTAGAAGTGCTTTTAGTAAGCCTTGATTTTCCGGAAAAATTGGAAAGTCATGTGCTTCCTTTTATAGAAAAACACCAGCTAAAATCTCAAGTTGTATTATTGGATGATGTAGACAGTAATACCTGGATTCCAAAAGTAGATGAAAGCTGGAGCGGAGCAATTCCCGCAACATTAATATACAGCCGAAATGAAAGAAAATTTTATGAAGGCTCTTTTACATATGATGAATTATTAACTGAACTAAACACCTTTTTGCAATGAAAATGAAACTAAAATTATCAGTACTGGCACTCGTGTGTGCTTTTTTTACAATTAATACATACTCTCAAAAGGATACCGGCTATGATATCGGTGATGTGGCTACAGATTTTTCACTTAAAAATGTCGATGGCAAATTGGTTTCCTTGGCAGATTATAATGATGCCAAAGGGTATATCGTAATTTTTAGCTGTAACACCTGTCCTTATGTAGTGGCATATGAAGACAGAATGATTGAATTGCACAACAAATACAACAAAAAGGGATTTCCGGTAATTGCCATAAACCCTAACAATCCCGAACTATCACCGGGTGACAGCTTCGAAAAGATGCAGGAACGGTCAAAGGAGAAAAATTTCCCTTTTGCTTATGTTTTTGATGCAAAACAAGATGTATTTCCTAAATATGGTGCAACAAGAACCCCACATGTCTATTTATTGGAAAAAACAAGTCAAGGAAATATAGTGCGATACATTGGTGCCATTGATGATAATTTCAAAGATGCTTCAGCTGTGAAAGAAACCTTTCTGGAGAATGCCATTGATGCTTTGATTAACAAACAGGAGGTTCCCGTAAAAATTACAAGAGCCATTGGATGTACCATTAAAGTATAGGAATACTAATAGTTAAACACTTATAACCGAAAATGTTTTAAAACATTTTCGGTTTTTTTATGTATGTATGTTCATTTCCTTTAATTTTGCCTAAAAAGTACAACCATGCAAGATATTAGTTCAGAAGAATGGAAAAAAAAGATTGCGTCAGACGCTGATGCTGTTATTCTTGACGTAAGGACAGATGAAGAGGTGGAAGAAGGAATGATTCCCGGAGCAAAACAAATCAATATTTCTGAGCCTGCTACATTTATGGAAGAGGCAAATAAGCTCGATAAATCAAAGAACTATTACATTTACTGTAGAGCTGGCGCAAGAAGTGCCCAGGCTTGTGCAGTGTTACAATCATTGGGGATACAAAATACATTCAATCTCACAGGCGGAATCACAGAGTGGGACGGCCGGATAGAATAAAATTAAAGGCTTATGAACAAGACAATTTTTTACATCGTTATTATTTTTCTTTCGCTGCAAGCGTGTAAGACTGAAGAAAATCCTCAGGTACAAAAAATAACCGTTGAAGAAATGTTTAACATCATGGAAACAGAGGATGTTCAGTTAATTGATGTAAGAACGCCCGAAGAGTACAAGGAAGGAAAACTAAAAACTGCCCAAAACCTTTGTGTTACTCATGATGATTTTAAACTTAAAGCGGAGCAACTTGATAAAGAAAAACCGGTTTATTTATATTGTAAATCGGGTGGGCGAAGTGCCAAAGCTGCTGAGATTTTAAAAGAAATGGGCTTTAAGGAAATTTATGAAATGCCCGGGGGCATGGATGAGTGGAAACAAAAAGGGCTCGACACAGATAAATCATAAATGAGACAGATGAGATTTCTTCTTAGCCTTATTTTTATTTTCTTTTTTGGAAACCTCTTTGCAACAGATGACTGGGGCCAGACCGGTCACCGAACTACTGCAGAGGTAGCTTCAAAACACCTTACAAAAAAAGCAAAAAAGGAAATTAACAAGCTTCTCAATGGAAAATCATTGGCATTGATTTCAACATATGCTGACGAAATTAAAAGCGAGCGCACTTTTGATAAATACAGGCCCTGGCATTATGTAAATATTACCTTTGATAAAACATATACTGAAATTGAACCCAATCCTGAAGGTGATATCATACAGGCAATCAAATTTTGTATTAAAATTTTAAAAGACAATAAAACTACAGAAGTTGAAAAAGCCTTCCATTTAAAATTACTGGTACATTTTATGGGTGATTTACATCAACCCTTGCATTTGGGTCTGGAGGAGGATAAAGGAGCCAATGATTTTCAGGTAAGGTGGTTTAATGACGGCACAAACCTTCACGCAGTCTGGGACTCAAAAATGATTGATCAGTTCCAGATGTCATATACTGAATTAAGTGATAACCTCCCCGCAATAAGCAATCACGAAATTGCCAAACTTCAAGAAGGTTCTGTATTGGAATGGGCAGAAGAAATGCGTGTTTTGACAAAAGAGGTTTACAACAGCGCCTCTGTGGGTGATAAATTAGGGTATCGTTATATGTATGACAATTTTAATACAGTGAGAAAGCAATTGCAAATTGGCGGCATCAGGCTGGCAAAAGTCCTGAACGAAATCTTCGGTTAACGTTTTGCGATTTTATTGCCTGAAATCTGTTTTTGCCTGCTGGATTTAAAGGTGCTTACATCACTTTTCCTTAACTTTAAATGCTTGGTGGGTCTTCCCTGAACGCGTTTACGCCACATTTTAAAACTGGAAGGTTTCATTTCTTTTCGCATAAGCGAAATCACATCCTTTTCTGTAAGTCCAAACTGAAATTGAATTGCCTCAAAAGGAGTGCGGTCTTCCCAGGCCATTTCTATAATCCTGTCAATATCAACGTGAGTTAGTTCTCTTTCCATAAAAGTTTTGAATGATATGATTAATTATGTGTATTGATATGCCCAGTAGATTAGTAAAAACTGTAATGGTATACGCGCGATTAAAACCCATCTGGGTAGTTTCATGGAAGCACGTTCATCTGTCAACATATGAATATGAACTGTAAAAAAAACAATCAGCATCAGGATAATCCCCCAGGCAGCGATTGACTGGGTTTCAGGATTGAGAAGCATAAGTCCAAATACCATCTCAAAAACACCACTAAGTACAACCATAGAAGCCGCTGCTGGTATATATGGTGGCATGATGCGTTCATACATTTTTGGTTTTCTGAAATGGTTCATTCCGGCAAGTATATAAATCACTGCCATTAGATATTGGTGCCAGGGTAAAATCATAGAATTTTTTTTCAAATGTAATAAATTCCAAAGGACTATTCTTACTGAATTGTGTAACTTTGCATCCGCAAAAAACAACTATGGAATACGCTGAAAATATATTAGGAACTATTGGAAATACTCCTTTGGTTAAAATTAATAAACTTGCTGAAGAAATACCTGCACTGGTGCTTGCAAAATATGAAACTTTTAACCCCGGTAACTCGGTAAAAGATCGTATGGCCGTCAAGATGATTGAAGATGCAGAAGCAGATGGAAGATTAAAGCCGGGAGGAACCATTATTGAAGGAACGTCGGGAAATACCGGTATGGGACTTGCACTCGCCGCTATTGTAAAAGGATATAAAATGGTTTGTGTTATCAGTGATAAACAATCCAAAGAGAAAATGGATATTTTACGTGCCGTGGGAAGTGAGGTCATAGTTTGTCCCACAGATGTTGCTCCTGAAGATCCAAGATCATATTACTCCACATCTGCACGACTGGCTAAGGAGACACCTAATAGTTGGTATGTTAACCAATATGATAACCTTTCAAACACCAAGGCACATTATGAATCTACCGGTCCTGAAATATGGAAACAAACCGATGGAAAAGTAACCCATTTTGTTGTTGGAGTAGGAACAGGGGGTACCATTTCAGGCGTTGGGAAATATTTAAAAGAACAAAACCCAAATATTAAAATATGGGGGATTGACACTTACGGTAGTGTTTTTAAAAAATACCACGAGACAGGTATATTTGATGAAAAAGAAATTTACCCGTATGTAACCGAAGGTATTGGCGAAGATATTTTACCCAAAAATGTTGATTTCAGCATTATTGACGGCTTTACCAAAGTAACTGATAAAGATGCAGCAGTTTACACCCAATTGCTAGCCAAAAAGGAGGGTTTCTTTTTGGGGAACTCAGCCGGCGCAGCAATGAAAGGACTACTTCAGTTAAAAGAACACTTCACAAAAGATGATGTGGTGGTGGTTTTGTTCCACGATCACGGAAGCCGTTATGTGGGTAAAATGTACAATGATGAGTGGATGAAAAAAATGGGGTACATTGATTAGATAATGAGTAAATAAAATAGCATTAAAAAATCCCTTAATTTTAAGGGATTTTTTAATTTTAGGAAATGCAAGAAGATTTTCTACATTATATATGGAAATTTCAAAAGTTTACTAAGTCTTATTTAAAGACAGATGCCGGTGAAGAATTACATATCATCAATCAAGGCAATCACAATTTAAATTCGGGACCTGATTTTTTCAATGCACAACTTAAAATAGACAATCAGCATTGGGCGGGCAATGTTGAAATTCATTTGAAGTCTTCAGACTGGTATGCCCATCATCATGAAATAGATGACGCTTATGATAATGTGATTCTGCATGTAGTGTGGCAGCATGATGTAGAAGTTTTCAGGCGTGATAATACTGTTATACCCACATTGGTTTTAAATGAAAGGGTAGATAAGATTACGCTAGAAAATTATAAAAAGCTGCAAACGGCATCCAAAAAATGGATCCCTTGTGAGGACATGTTTCCGGAGATAGATACTTTTCTTCTTCAAAACTGGCTGGAGCGGCTTTACTTTGAACGTCTCGAAAATAAATCTCAAACGATTATGAAGTTATTAAATGCTTCCAAAAACGATTGGGAAGCTGTTGTTTTTAAAATGCTCGCTAAAAGTTTTGGGTTAAAAAACAATGGGGAAGCTTTTTTGAGCATTGTAAATTCAGTTGATTTTTCTGTGATTAAAAAAATCCAAAATGACAAATTGGAACTTGAGGCATTGCTCTTTGGGCAGGCGAGACTGCTTGAAGGGGATAGTGAAAATGAGTATTTCAAAAAATTAAAAAGCAGTTATGACTATTTAAAAAATAAGTTTTCTCTAAACAACAACACGGTTTTGCCCGTTTCATTTTTTAGGCTTCGGCCGGTTAATTTTCCAACCATAAGGTTAGCACAACTCGCTACAGTTTACTCAAACAACCCCCAATTGTTTTCAAAACTTGTAGCAGTAAAAAGTAAAGAAGATGTTTACACCCTTTTTGATTATGAGACTTCTTCTTTTTGGGACACCCATTACCACTTTCAATCAACGTCAGCAAGGCGAAAGAAAAAAATGACCAAGTCGTTTGTAGATTTAATAATTATAAACACCCTCGTGCCCGTTATATTCTGTTATTCAAAATTTTTAGGAAAAGACACATCCGAAACAATTATTTCCCTGATGAGCTCTGTTGCAAAAGAAGAAAACGCAATAGTAAACCAATTCACAGGTCTAAGCCCTGTGGCTGAAAACGCTTTGTTGTCTCAGGGCCTGATTGAACTGAAAAACAATTATTGTGATAAGAAGAAGTGTTTGGAGTGTGCTGTCGGGAATAGTATATTGAATAATAATTAAGTATTTTTGTAGGGAATTCTTTAGACTATGTTGCAGATTGTTTACAAAATAAGACACTTTTTTGAAAGATATGGTTTTGCTGTTTCTTCAAGGTTGGCAGATAAGCTGGGAATGCGTGCAAAAAATGTACGCTTGTTTTTTATTTATGTTTCTTTTGCAACACTGGGTGTAGGGTTTGCAATTTATTTAACGCTAGCCTTTTGGATACGATTAAAAGACCTGGTTTATACAAAGAGAACATCTGTTTTTGACTTATAGATAGTCAGTATTCTCAATTTCACCTTCTTCCTTTGTGGTGTGATATTAATTCTAAAAAAAATTTGAAATAGTCAATTTTTTTAGCATCTTGCTAACCTTTTTCACACATTCTTTTAAACCAACTACATATTAATATGAATTCAAAACATATTACGGCTATTTTACTACTCATTTCGTCTGTAGTATTTTCTCAAGAACTTACTGTAAACGAAAAAATTACAAACCCCTCAAAGATTATTAATAATGGTACTATTGAGGTTATGGTTGAAGGGGGTAACCCGCCTTATACATACAAGTGGAGCAATCAAAGCACTCCTCTTACTTCACCAATAGCTACAGGTCTGGTTGAAGGTATTCCATATTCTGTACTTGTAACAGATGCTGCCGGAAACTCTGTGAGTAAAGAATACACAGTACCCGCTGAAGAAATTACAGAAAAATTTAACGGAACGTTTGCCCCTATAGTAGCAGCAATGGGAAGTGTATTATTCTGGGATCCATTTTCGGCAATTGGAGTTTATGATCCTGTGGTATATGCTGAAGAGAAATTAATTCCTATTCCCGGTTGGACAGCAAGTTCTGAAGGTGAATTTATCTTAAAACAATGGCTTGTTGAAGAAGGTCAAAAAGTAAAACAGGGAGATCCCATTGCAATAATTACGATTAACACAGGAGAAGATCTCGAGGTTACTTCACCCGTGAACGGGACTTTAAAGTACTTTGCAAAAGAAGGGGGTGCTATATACGATTCGAATAAAGCAGCAGATATTATTGAAGAAGGTGCACACTATTTAGCGGCTGTAGTCTATGATGAGAAAATCCCTTTATTGCACCCCAATGGAGATAAACAAACAAAGGATATTCCCTTTATTGTAATATGGCTTTCCATAGGAGCTTTGTTTTTTACATTAAGAATGGGCTTTATAAACTTAAGAGGTTTTCGCCATGCTTTGGATTTGGCAAGGGGAAAATATGATGACCCCAATGCTCCCGGGCAGGTTACCCACTTTCAGGCGTTGGCAACAGCGGTTTCAGGAACTGTGGGGCTGGGTAATATCGCCGGTGTAGCGGTGGCCATATCTCTGGGTGGAGCCGGTGCGACTTTCTGGATGATCCTTGCAGGTTTCCTGGGTATGTCCTCAAAATTTGTGGAATGTACACTGGGTGTAAAATATAGGGATATTGCTGCAGACGGTCGTGTTTTTGGAGGCCCCATGAGTTATTTGAGAAAAGGTCTGGAAAAACAGAACAAAAAAACATTAGGTAAAATACTGGCAGGTCTTTTTGCTATCCTATGTGTGGGAGCTTCTTTTGGAGGTGGAAATATGTTCCAGGCAAACCAGTCTTTTGAAGCAATTTCAGGTCAGTTTCCTGAATTGGTTGGAAATGGATTTTGGTTTGGTCTTGTGATTTCAATCCTTGTCGGGGCTGTTATCGTAGGTGGAATCAAAAGTATAGCAAATGTTACTTCACGTGTTGTTCCATTTATGGCTGCAATTTATATCATTGCCTGCATTGTTGTGATTTCAGTTAATATAGAAAACATTATTCCTGCATTTTCAGCTATAGTAAATGGTGCATTTAGCCCCACGGCTTTAAAAGGAGGTGTTATTGGAGTATTGATTGTAGGATTTCAAAGAGCAGCATTTTCAAATGAGGCCGGTGTGGGTTCTGCGGCAATTGCACATAGTGCTGCAAAAACAAACAATCCTCCCTCTGAAGGTTTTGTTTCCCTCTTGGAGCCATTTATTGATACTGTGGTTGTTTGTACATTAACAGCATTGGTGCTTATCTTTACCGGAAAACACGAAGTTGTAGGTTTGGCCGGAGCACAACTCACATCTGATGCATTTCAAACTGTAATTTCCTGGTTTCCTTTTGTGCTCGCAGGGGCAATTTTCTTATTTGCTTTTTCCACTATGATTTCGTGGTCTTACTACGGAATGCGTGCGTGGACTTATTTGTTCGGAAAAAGCAGGAAAACTGAAATGGCATATAAATTTTTATTCCTGGTTTTTGTAGTTGTAGGAGCTTCTGTAAGTTTAGGTGCGGTACTCGACTTTTCTGATATGATGATACTTGCTATGGCATTTCCAAACATCATTGGTCTTTATTTGATGTCCGGTGAAGTGAGGGAAGACCTCAGGGAATATATGAGAAAATTAAAAGCCGGCGAACTCTTTAAATCGCAGAAAGAAGAGGTTTAAAACATATTGATTATGAAATCATCAAAATCCCATTTCCGGTTTTCACGAAAACAACGAAATGGGATTTTTTTGTTGGTTGTTTTTATACTTGTTATTCAGGCATTGTATATTTTTGCTGATTTCAGACAGGAACCTCTACTCAATACCCAAACTTCAGAGATTCTTTCCGTTCAGAAAGAGATTGATTCCCTGAAAGAATTTTCACTCCAGGCCCGCGCTCCTAAAATATATCCTTTCAACCCAAATTTTATCACCGAGTACAGGGGCTACACCCTGGGAATGACACCGGAGGAAATTGACAGGCTTCACCAATACAGGGCACAGGATCAATGGATAAATTCCAAAGAAGATTTTAAACGTGTCACTCAGGTTTCAGATTCGCTGCTGGCTGTGATAAGTCCATATTTTAAGTTTCCCGAGTGGGTAACTAATCCAAGGCCCAAATCAAATGCCTATTCAGGCTTTAAAGAGAAGAGTTTTGCTCAAAAGCAGGATCTCAATACCGCTACTGCTGAAGATTTACAGAAAATCAACGGCGTGGGTGAAGTGCTTTCAGACCGTATCATCAAATTCAGAAACCGCCTGAATGGATTTTTGACAGATGACCAACTTTTTGATGTATATGGATTGGAATTTTCAGTGGTGAAAAGAATTCAGAATGAATTTACGGTTAAGCAAAAGCCTGATGTTGTCAAAATGAACATCAACAAGGCATCAGCTTCAGATATGGCAACATTGCCTTTTATCAGTTTTGAACTTGCAAAAGAGATTGTTGATTACAGATGGCTTCATGAACGCTTCGATGATATTGAGGAACTGAAAAAGGTTAAAGGCTTTCCCGTTCAAAAATTTGAAAGATTTGCCTTATATTTGACAACTGAATAAAAGTGCCGAAAAAGAAAAAATTGACCTTAAATAATCCGCAAATGTATTTTACAGAAGAACATCATTTATTTAGAAAAAGTTTTCAAGAATTTTTACAAAAGGAAGTTGTTCCGCACATTGAAAAATGGGAAAAAACCGGAACCATAGATCGTTTTATATGGGAAAAATTTGGCGAGATGGGTTATTTTGGTTTAGTCTATCCTGAAAAATATGGAGGGCTTGATCTCGACTTGTTCTATACAGTGATTTTTCTTGAAGAATTACAAAAAGTAAATTCCGGCGGATTTTCTGCAGCAATGTGGGCGCATGCTTACCTTGCGATGACGCACCTCAATAAAGAAGGAAGTGAAGCAATCAAAGAAAAATATCTGGCAGCAAGCATTAGGGGAGAGATGATAGGGTGTTTGTGTATCACTGAACCTTTTGGAGGTTCTGATGTAGCAGGTATGAAAACAACAGCCATTAAAAAAGGGGACTCATACATAATTAACGGCTCCAAAACATTTATAACAAACGGTGTCTATTCTGATTACCTGGTGGTAGCTGCAAAATCAAGTCCTGAGCTTGGAGCCAAAGGAATGAGCATATTTTTGGTTGACCGGGATACCCCCGGTATTTCTGCCACAAAGCTCGATAAGTTGGGCTGGAGAGCTTCAGATACTGCCGAGATTGCTTTTGACAATGTTGAAATTCCCGCAAGCAATTTGATGGGTGAAGAAGGAAAAGGATTTGGCTATATTATGCAACATTTTGCGCTGGAACGTTTGATAATGGGAGTAAACGCGCACGCACGGGCAGAATTTGCAATCGAATATGCCTTGCAGTATATGTCAGATAGGAAAGCATTTGGCAAGACCATAGACCAGTTTCAGGCATTGCGCCATAAAGTTGCAGATATTGCCAGTGAAGTTGAGATGTGTAAAGAATTTAATTACTCTGTAACCAAGCGCCTCAATGACGGCGAGTATGTGGTTAAAGAAGCAACGATGTCTAAATTGTTGTCCACAAAAATTGCTGATAATGCTATTTATGAATGTTTGCAATTTTTAGGCGGGTACGGCTATATGGAAGATTACCCAATGGCACGTCTTTTAAGAGACAGCAGATTGGGACCCATTGGTGGTGGAACCTCAGAAATTTTAAGGGAAATAATAGCAAAAATTATTATAGATAAAAAAGAGTACAAGCCTGCAACATAATTTTTTCAAAAAATAATAATCATTTAAAAATAATTATTATTTTTGCCGCGCTAAAAGAGAGGAGGTGAATATCTTATGTTAATAATACCCATAAAAGACGGAGAAAACATCGATAGAGCGCTAAAGCGTTACAAGCGAAAATTTGACAGAACAGGCGTGATGCGTCAGTTAAGAACCAGACAAGCGTTTACTAAGCCTTCGGTTTCTAAAAGAGCAGAAGTTCAAAAAGCTCAATACATCCAGAGATTGAGAGATAGAGAAGATATCTAGTCATAAACTACACTTAAGTAATATAAATCCCGATTCGTTCGGGATTTTTTTTGCTGACAAATATCATTTAAAACTTATTAAAGTTTTGTAACTTTACAATTCAATGATGAGGATATGGCTTTACAAGCATTCATTAACTATCTTACCCTAGAAAAAAAATATTCTCCGAATACTGTTTTGGCCTATCAAAAAGACATCAACTCTTTTTTGGTATTCATCAAAGAAGAAATGCAATGCAACGATAGTAGAGATGTCAATTACCCAATGATTAGAACATGGATTGTTACACTCGTTGCTGAAGGGCTCAACAATAAGTCAATTAACAGAAAGATATCTTCCCTTAAATCATATTACAAGTTTCTGTTAAAAACAAAACAAATAAAAATTCATCCGCTAGCAAAGCACAAATCCCTTAAAACAGCAAAGACACTCCAGATACCCTTTTCAGAAATAGAAATCAATAATGTTTTAGGGAGCTTTGATATTGAAAATGATTTTGAAAGCATCAGAAACAAAGCAATTGTGGAATTGTTTTATGCTACGGGAATGCGTAAGTCTGAATTGATTCAACTAAAACTTCAGGATATCGATTACCACAAACAAACTATAAAAGTTTTAGGAAAGAGAAATAAAGAACGTTTGATTCCTCTATTGCCCTCATCACTTGATTCAATAAGGCTTTATATAGATATGCGCAAAAGCGTTGAAAATCCATCCTCCGATGACTATCTTTTTTTGTCAAAAAATGGCGTTAAAATAAGCCAAACGCTTGTTTACAGGATTATAAATAATTACTTTAGTCAGGTTTCAACAAAGGTGAAAAAGAGTCCGCATATTTTGAGACATTCATTTGCGACGCACCTGTTAAATGAAGGAGCAGATTTAAATGCTGTAAAAGAACTGTTAGGGCATTCAAGCTTAGCGTCCACTCAGGTCTATACAAGCAACAGTATTGCAGAATTAAAAAAAGTGTATTCAAATACACACCCAAGAAACATTAAATAAAATTTTAATCTAAAATTATTTGAGTATGAAAGTAAATGTGCAAACCCCGGGATTTGATGCAGACATCAAATTAATAGACTTTATAGAAAAAAAACTCGAGAAGTTGGAACTGTTTTATGACAAAATAATATTTGCTGATGTGTTTTTGAAATTGGAAAACACAAGCAATCCTGAAAACAAAGTAGTCGAGGTTTTGCTCAGCATTCCCAAAGGAGATTTAATGGTAAAAAAAGAATGTAAGCGTTTTGAAATAGGAATTGATGAATGTGTCCATTCATTGGAAAGACAACTCAAAAAGAGAAAAGAAAAACAAAGAGCACATATGTAGTGATTTTTTTTCAAAAAAGTTTTTTTAAAAACAAAATTTATATACATTTGCAGTCCGTTAGAAATAGCGGACTTTTTTATGGCAAAAAAAGTTATAAAAGCCGATGTAGCTCAGCTGGCTAGAGCAGCTGATTTGTAATCAGCAGGTCGTGGGTTCGAGTCCCTCCATCGGCTCTTAAAGTTCTGAATATTAATGAGTTGTCAACAATCAGTTGTTGGTAAAATTACAGGGGAGATACTCAAGCGGCCAACGAGGGCAGACTGTAAATCTGTTGACTATGTCTTCGCAGGTTCGAATCCTGCTCTCCCCACACAATTTCCGCGAAGGCGGAAATCTCGGTCTTATGAAAACTAAATTCAAAATAAAGTTTGGGGGTTTAAGATTGAAAAGATCATTAAAATACTGAATTTTGGAATTTCTTATAGGAATTTCATTAAAATGCGGGAGTAGCTCAGTTGGTAGAGCGTCAGCCTTCCAAGCTGAATGTCGCCGGTTCGAACCCGGTCTCCCGCTCAAAACAAGTTGCAAGTTGCTTGTTGCAGGTTAAAGGTTTTTGAACCTGAAACTTGAAACTTAAGGCTTGAAACCTGAAACTCTTTTCCTGCCGACGTAGCTCAGGGGTAGAGCGTTTCCTTGGTAAGGAAGAGGTCACGGGTTCAATTCCCGTCGTTGGCTCAAAGTTGTAAATACATTGAACACTAATATATAACTAAGATTAAAAATTATTAAACATGGCAAAGGAAACTTTTGATCGTTCCAAACCGCACTTAAATATAGGTACAATTGGACACGTTGATCACGGTAAAACAACTTTAACAGCTGCTATTACAAAAGTATTAGCGGAAGCTGGATTTTCTGAAGCAAGATCTTTTGATCAAATTGACAACGCTCCTGAAGAAAAAGAAAGAGGTATCACAATTAATACTTCACACGTAGAATATTCTACAGCAAATCGTCACTATGCACACGTTGACTGTCCTGGTCACGCGGATTATGTTAAGAACATGGTTACGGGTGCTGCTCAAATGGACGGAGCAATCCTTGTGGTTGCTGCAACTGATGGCCCAATGCCACAAACACGTGAGCACATCCTTTTAGGACGCCAGGTAGGAATTCCTAAGATCGTGGTATTCATGAACAAAGTTGACTTGGTTGACGATGAAGAGCTTTTAGAGCTTGTTGAAATGGAAATCAGAGATCTTTTAAGCTTCTATGAGTATGATGGTGATAACGGTCCTGTAATTGCAGGTTCGGCACTAGGTGCTTTAGAGGGAGATGCAAAATGGTCAAAATCTGTTCTTGATCTTATGGAAGCTGTTGATAGCTGGATTGAATTACCTCCACGTGATATCGATAAGCCTTTCCTTATGCCAATTGAAGATGTATTCTCGATCACGGGTCGTGGTACTGTTGCAACTGGTCGTATTGAAACAGGTGTTGCTAATACCGGAGATGCTGTTGAAATCATTGGTATGGGTGCAGAAAAATTGACTTCTACTATTACCGGAGTTGAAATGTTCCGAAAAATATTAGATAGAGGTGAAGCTGGTGATAACGTTGGTATCCTTTTAAGAGGTATTGAGAAAACTCAAATCTCAAGAGGTATGGTTATCGTTAAGCCGGGATCTGTAACTCCACACAAAAAATTCAAAGCTGAGGTATACGTACTTAAGAAAGAAGAAGGTGGACGTCACACTCCATTCCATAACAATTACCGTCCACAGTTTTATGTTAGAACAACTGACGTAACTGGAAATATTACACTTCCTGAAGGAGTTGAAATGGTAATGCCTGGAGATAACTTGACTATCAATGTTGAACTAATCCAAACAATTGCTATGAACGTAGGTTTACGTTTCGCAATTCGTGAAGGTGGTAGAACAGTTGGAGCAGGTCAGGTAACTGAGATCTTAGACTAATTAAGTTTAAAATAGATAGCTTAAAGGTATCTGCCACCGGCGGGTGCCTTTAAGTATTTATCAAAGGGTTCGGCTTCTCCCACTATTTATAAGGAAAAGCATAACTTATAAACGGGTTTAGCTCAGTTGGTAGAGCACTGGTCTCCAAAACCAGGTGTCGGGAGTTCGAGTCTCTCAACCCGTGCAAAAGAAAATAGATTTGAATTATTTAATAATTTAAATTGAGAGGATGTATGAGACGAGAAGTTTATCCTGAGCGAAGCCGAAGGAAGCCTGCCTGCCGGTAGGCAGGTCTCTCAACCCGTGCAAAAATTAACAATTAATAACGAGAAAGAATGCTAAACTATATTCAGGAATCGTTTAACGAATTAAGAAACCATGTCACCTGGACTTCGTGGTCTGAAGCACAGCGTTTGACGGTTTTGGTTGCTGTTTTTTCAATTGTTCTTTCCCTGGCAATCTGGGGAGTAGATACAGTATTCAGCGAAATTATTGCTCAGTATTTTATTTGGATAAAATCCTAAATACCTAAAAATGACGGAGACAAAAAGCACTAAAAAATGGTATGTTGTTCGCGCAGTTAGCGGGCAAGAGAACAAGATAAAATCTTACATTGAAAGTGAAGTAACACGCTTGAATTTAGAAGATGCTATCGATCAGATCTTGGTGCCCACAGAAAAGGTTATTCAGATAAGAAACGGAAAAAAAGTAAGTAAAGAGAGAGTATATTTTCCAGGTTACATAATGGTTCAGGCGAACCTTGCCGGTGAGATTGCTCACATTATCAAGTCTGTAAATGGAGTCATTGGCTTTCTGGGAGAAACCAAAGGTGGAGACCCTGTGCCATTGAGACAGTCTGAAGTGAACAGGATGCTTGGTAAAGTTGATGAACTTTCGGTTACAGATGAAAATATCAACATACCTTTCACTATTGGTGAAACCGTAAAAGTTATTGATGGACCCTTTAACGGGTTTAATGGTACTGTTGAGAAAATTAATGAAGAAAAACGCAAACTCGAAGTAATGGTAAAAATATTCGGAAGAAAAACACCATTGGAATTGAGTTATATGCAAGTTGAAAAAGTTTAAAAAACTGTTACGCTATATATATTAAGGTATAAGCTTCTGCTTCCACTAAAGTGAATACCAAACTAAAATTTAAGAAATGGCAAAAGAAATCAGTAAAGTTGTAAAACTTCAAGTTAGAGGAGGTGCTGCAAACCCTTCTCCGCCGGTTGGTCCTGCACTAGGTGCTGCCGGGGTGAATATAATGGAGTTCTGCAAACAGTTTAATGCTAGGACACAAGATAAGCCAGGAAAAGTATTGCCGGTGGCAATTACTGTTTATAAAGACAAGTCTTTTGACTTTGTTGTAAAAACTCCTCCTGCTGCAGTTCAAGTGATGGAAGCCGCTAAGATCAAAAAAGGATCTGGTGAGCCCCACATTAGAAAAGTGGCAACTATCTCCTGGGATCAAATTAAAACTATTGCAGAAGACAAAATGCAAGACCTTAATGCTTTTACAATTGAATCAGCTATGAAGATGGTTGCCGGAACGGCAAGATCAATGGGTGTAAAAGTAAAAGGAAATGCTCCTTTTTAACCTGATAAGTATTATAAAAAATGGCAAGATTAACAAAAAAGCAAAAAGAAGCTACTGCAAAAGTTGATGGTTCAAAAAACTATACACTTGCAGAAGCCTCTGCTTTAGTAAAAGAGATTACCAATGCAAACTTTGATGCCTCTGTAGATATTGCTGTGCGGTTAAATGTTGACCCACGTAAAGCAAATCAAATGGTTAGAGGTGTGGTAACACTACCTCACGGAACCGGAAAAGATGTAAAAGTTCTTGCACTTGTAACTCCAGATAAAGAAGCTGAAGCAAAAGAAGCGGGAGCTGATTTTGTGGGCTTAGACGAGTACCTCGATAAAATCAAAGGAGGATGGACAGATGTTGATGTTATTGTAACAATGCCCAGTGTTATGGGTAAATTAGGTCCTTTAGGGCGTGTTTTAGGTCCTCGTGGCTTAATGCCAAACCCTAAAACAGGAACTGTTACTATGGATATCGCTAAAGCTGTTTCTGATATCAAATCCGGTAAAATTGACTTCAAAGTTGATAAATACGGAATTGTTCACGCATCCATCGGAAAAGCATCTTTTGATGCCGAGAAGATTGCAGGAAACGCAAAAGAATTATTAACAACATTGGTAAAGTTAAAGCCCTCTGTGACCAAAGGAATTTACATAAAAAGCATTTTTATGTCAAGCACCATGAGTCCAGGAGTTCAGATCGACGCTAAACGATTTACTGAGTAGTAAAATTTGTAATTATGACAAGAGAAGAAAAAGCAAAAGCTATAGAAGTTTTAACTACCCAGTTAGCAGAGAATTCAAATATCTACTTAACAGATATTTCAGGCCTTGATGCAACCACTACCTCAAACCTGAGACGTGCTTGTTTTAAAGCCGGTATCAAACTAACGGTTGTTAAAAATACACTGCTTGCAAAAGCAATGGACAGTTCAGAAAGAGAATTTGGAGATTTAAAAAACATTTTAAAAGGTAATACATCTCTAATGTTTTCTGAAACAGGTAACGCACCTGCGAAAGTTATCAAAGAATTCCGTAAAAAATCTGAAAAGCCTGTATTAAAAGGTGCTTTCATTGAAGAAGCGGTTTACATTGGCGATAACCTCTTAGATGACTTGGTGAACATCAAGTCTCGTGATGAAATGATTGGAGAAGTAATTGGCTTACTTCAATCTCCTGCTAAAAATGTTGTTTCAGCACTTAAGTCAGGTGGTGGAAAACTTGCAGGAATCCTCAAAACACTATCTGAAAGAGAAGGATAGTATCAAACAACGAATATTCAATTATTAAATATTAAAATTAAATTATTAAAACGATAGAAAATGGCAGATTTAAAAGATTTCGCAGAACAATTAGTTAACTTAACGGTAAAAGAAGTTAATGAGTTAGCTACTATTTTAAAAGACGAGTATGGTATCGAGCCTGCTGCTGCAGCTGTTGCTGTTGCTGCTGGTGGAGGTGCTGCCGGAGGTGAAGCCGCTGAAGAGAAAACAGAATTTGATGTTATTCTTAAAGCAGCCGGAGCTTCTAAACTTGCAGTTGTTAAACTTGTAAAAGAACTTACCGGTTTAGGTCTTAAAGAAGCAAAAGAACTTGTTGACGGCGCACCAAATGCTGTTAAAGAAGCAGTTTCTAAAGACGAAGCTGAAAGCTTAAAAGCTTCTTTAGAAGAAGCTGGAGCTGAAGTAGAGCTTAAGTAATTATAACCCCGAAACCTCGGGGTAAGTACCTAAGGTTTAGGTCTTTAGTTTTATACTAAAAGACCTAAACCATTTTGCGTAAAAAATAGTTTCGTTTCTATTTTACGCCAGTTTCAATTTATTTTAATTAAAATTCATTCCATTAATGTCAGCAACGCAAACTGAAAGATTGAATTTTTCCTCTGTGAAGAATAAACCAGATTACCCTGATTTTCTGGATATTCAAATAAAATCCTTCCAGGATTTTTTCCAGTTGGAAACTAAATCAGACGAAAGAGGAAATGAAGGACTGTATAAAACCTTCATGGAAAACTTTCCCATAACTGATACCCGCAACCAATTTGTTTTAGAGTTTTTAGACTACTTTGTAGATCCTCCGCGATACTCCATTCAGGAATGTATTGAAAGAGGGCTCACGCACAGTGTGCCTCTAAAAGCGCGACTCAAATTATTTTGCACCGACCCTGAGCATGAGGACTTTGAAACTATAGTTCAAGATGTCTATCTTGGGACAATCCCATACATGACACCTAGCGGAACATTTGTTATCAATGGAGCAGAACGTGTTGTAGTATCGCAATTACACAGATCGCCGGGGGTTTTCTTTGGGCAATCTTTCCATGCGAATGGAACAAAACTATACTCAGCCAGAGTAATACCTTTCAAAGGTTCCTGGATTGAGTTTGCAACAGATATCAATAGTGTGATGTATGCATACATTGATAGAAAGAAAAAATTACCGGTTACAACCCTTTTCAGAGCCATTGGCTTTGAAAGAGATAAGGATATTCTTGAAATCTTTGACCTTGCAGAAGAAGTCAAAGCTTCAAAAACCGGATTGAAAAAATATTTAGGACGAAAACTTGCTGCCCGTGTTTTAAAAACATGGCATGAAGATTTTGTTGATGAAGATACGGGTGAAGTAGTTTCTATCGAAAGAAATGAGATTGTACTTGATCGTGATACCGTTCTTGAAAAAGACCATATCGAAGAGATATTAGACTCAGGAAGTAAAACCATTTTACTTCACAAAGAGGACAATCAATCTGCAGACTATGCGATTATTCACAACACCCTTCAAAAAGACCCTACCAACTCTGAAAAAGAAGCAGTAGAGCATATTTACCGCCAATTGCGTAACGCAGAACCGCCCGATGAAGAAACCGCACGTGGTATCATTCACAAGCTATTCTTTAGTGATCAGCGTTATAATTTAGGTGAAGTAGGTCGATACAGAATGAATAAAAAACTTGGATTGGACATCCCGATGGACAAGCAGGTTTTAACAAAAGAAGATATTATCACCATCATCAAATATCTTATTGAGTTAATCAACTCAAAAGCTGAAATTGATGATATTGATCACTTGTCAAACAGACGTGTAAGAACTGTTGGAGAACAATTATCTCAGCAGTTTGGTGTGGGTCTTGCCAGAATGGCGAGAACCATCAGGGAGCGTATGAACGTTAGAGATAATGAGGTGTTTACACCCATTGACCTGATCAATGCCAAGACCTTGTCTTCGGTTATCAACTCGTTCTTTGGAACTAACCAGCTGTCTCAGTTTATGGACCAGACCAACCCCATTGCAGAAATCACGCACAAACGTAGATTCTCAGCATTAGGACCGGGTGGTTTATCAAGGGAAAGAGCAGGATTTGAGGTACGTGACGTTCACTATACGCACTACGGAAGGCTTTGTCCAATCGAAACACCTGAAGGACCCAACATTGGTTTGATTTCCTCTATGAGTGTTTTTGCTAAAGTAAACAACCTTGGGTTCCTTGAAACGCCATATAGAAAAGTAGACAACGGAAAAATTGATTTCAAATCAGCTCCAATTTACCTTTCTGCTGAAGAAGAAGAAGGACAATTGATTGCTCAGGCAAACATACCCATTGGTGATGATGGAGAAATTACAAAAGAAAAGGTAATTGCACGTATGGAAGGTGACTTCCCTGTGGTAGACCCAAATGTTGTAAACTACATTGACGTTGCACCAAACCAGATTTCTTCAATCTCTGCATCGCTCATTCCGTTTTTGGAACATGATGATGCAAACCGTGCATTGATGGGCTCAAACATGATGCGCCAGGCAGTACCTTTATTAACTCCTGAAGCACCTATTGTGGGTACCGGTCTTGAAAGACAAGTAGCCAGTGATTCAAGGGTTCTAATTAACGCTGAAGGCGCCGGAGTTGTTGAATATGTTGACGCTAATGAAATTATCATAAAATACGATCGTACTGAAGAAGAGCGTATGGTGAGTTTTGATGATGATTTGACAAGATACAACTTAGTCAAATTCCGTAAGACAAACCAGGGCACAAACATCAACCTGAAACCCATCGTCAAAAAAGGCGACCGAGTTGTAAGAGGTCAGGTGTTATGTCAGGGTTATGCTACCGAAAACGGTGAACTTGCACTGGGAAGAAACATGAAAGTTGCTTTCATGCCCTGGAAAGGTTACAACTTTGAGGATGCGATTGTTATTTCTGAAAAAGTAGTGAGAAATGATGTGTTTACATCCATTCACATAGATGAGTACTCACTTGAGGTAAGAGATACAAAACTGGGTAATGAAGAGTTGACAAATGATATACCAAACGTTTCAGAAGAGGCTACAAAAGACCTCGATGAAAATGGTATGATCCGTATTGGAGCAGAGGTAAAACCCGGTGATATCCTTATCGGAAAAATCACTCCAAAAGGAGAAAGCGACCCAACTCCTGAAGAAAAGTTACTTCGCGCCATATTTGGTGATAAGGCCGGTGATGTAAAAGATGCTTCTTTAAAAGCTTCTCCTTCATTGAATGGTGTTGTTATTGATAAGAAACTTTTCGCAAGAGCGGTAAAAGACAAACGCAAAAGAGCAAAAGATAAAGAAGATATCGCAGCCCTGGAAATAGAGTATGAAGCAAAGTTTGACCAACTCAAAGATGTTTTGGTTGAAAAGCTTTTTGCTATCGTGGGTGGTAAAACTTCACAAGGTGTAATGAATGACCTAGGAGAAGAAATTTTCCCTAAAGGTAAGAAATACACCTTGAAAATGCTGAATGCGGTTTATGACTATACACATTTGACCCAGGGAACCTGGACAACAGATGATGACACAAACCGTCAGGTAGCAGATCTTTTACACAATTATAAAATTAAGGAAAACGATCTTCAGGGTAACTTGAGACGTGAGAAATTCACAATTTCTGTGGGAGATGAACTTCCAGCCGGAATCTTAAAGCTTGCAAAAGTTTACATCGCTAAAAAGCGTAAACTAAAAGTAGGGGATAAGATGGCGGGTCGTCACGGAAACAAAGGTATTGTTGCGAGAATTGTAAGGGAAGAAGATATGCCTTTCCTGGAAGACGGAACTCCTGTGGATATTGTATTGAACCCACTGGGCGTACCATCACGTATGAACATTGGACAGATATATGAAACTGTTTTAGGATGGGCCGGACAAAAACTTGGAAGAAAGTTTGCAACACCCATTTTTGATGGAGCCACTATCGACCAAATCAATGAGCTTACTGATGAAGCAGGAATCCCTCGTTTTGGACATACACACCTTTATGACGGAGGTACAGGAGATCGATTTGATCAAGCGGCAACCGTGGGTGTGATTTATATGCTGAAATTAGGTCACTTGATTGATGACAAGATGCACGCTCGTTCTATTGGACCTTATTCATTGATTACCCAACAGCCCCTTGGTGGTAAAGCACAATTTGGTGGTCAGCGTTTTGGTGAGATGGAGGTTTGGGCTCTTGAAGCTTATGGTGCATCAGCAACATTAAGAGAAATATTAACAGTAAAATCTGATGATGTTGTAGGTAGGGCAAAAACCTATGAAGCAATTGTCAAAGGAGAAACAATGCCAGAACCCGGATTACCGGAATCATTTAATGTCTTGATGCACGAACTTAAAGGACTTGGACTGGACATTAGATTGGAAGAATAACCTAATGCTGTGAGGTCTGTATCAAGCGATACAGACCTTCAGTAAACGGTTAGTTAGAAAGCCTTTTTAAAAAGGCTAAACACAAAAAATTAAAGAATATTTTTTCAGCATTATGGCAAGAAATAAAGATAACAACACAGCACAGAAATTTAATAAAATTTCTATCGGTTTAGCTTCTCCAGAGTCTATTTTGGCAGCCTCAAGGGGTGAAGTGTTGAAACCGGAAACAATCAATTATCGCACACACAAGCCTGAAAGAGACGGTTTGTTTTGTGAGCGAATTTTCGGCCCTGTAAAAGACTATGAATGTGCTTGCGGTAAATACAAGAGAATTCGTTATAAAGGAATTGTTTGTGACCGTTGTGGTGTAGAAGTTACTGAAAAGAAAGTACGTCGTGACAGGGTGGGACATATTAACCTTGTGGTGCCCGTTGCTCACATATGGTACTTTAGATCACTACCCAATAAAATAGGATACCTTTTAGGATTACCTTCAAAGAAACTGGATATGATAATTTACTACGAGCGTTATGTAGTAATTCAACCCGGTATCGCAAAAAATGAAGAAGGTGAGCCTTTACAAAAAATGGATTTCTTGACAGAAGAGGAATATTTAAATATTCTGGATACACTTCCGCAGGAAAACCTTTACCTTGATGATACAGACCCAAACAAGTTTATTGCTAAAATGGGTGCTGAATGTTTGATTGAATTGTTGAGACGTATTGATCTTGACGAACTTTCTTACGACTTAAGGCATAAAGCAAACAACGAAACATCCAAACAAAGAAAAACCGAAGCCCTAAAGCGCTTGCAGGTTGTTGAAGCCCTTAGGGAATCAAACGACAATCGCGAGAACAAAGCTGAGTGGATGATTATGAAAGTGGTGCCTGTAATTCCACCGGAATTGAGACCCCTTGTGCCTCTTGACGGAGGACGTTTTGCTACTTCAGATTTAAATGATTTATACAGAAGGGTAATCATAAGAAACAACCGTCTTAAAAGACTTGTTGAAATCAAAGCTCCTGAAGTAATCTTACGTAATGAAAAACGTATGCTTCAGGAATCTGTGGATTCATTGTTTGACAACACAAGAAAATCATCTGCAGTAAAAACCGACGCAAACAGACCCTTAAAATCACTTTCTGATTCTTTGAAAGGAAAACAAGGTCGTTTCCGTCAAAACCTGCTTGGTAAACGTGTGGATTATTCAGCACGTTCAGTTATTGTTGTAGGACCCGAACTTAAATTATTTGAGTGTGGTTTGCCTAAAAACATGGCTGCAGAACTTTACAAACCTTTTGTAATCAGAAAACTTATCGAAAGGGGAATTGTAAAAACTGTAAAATCTGCAAAGAAAATTATAGATAAAAAAGAGCCGGTTGTATGGGATATCCTTGAAAATGTATTGAAAGGACATCCGGTACTACTAAACCGTGCCCCTACCTTACACAGGCTTGGTATTCAGGCATTTCAGCCAAAGCTTATTGAAGGTAAAGCCATACAGCTTCACCCATTAGCATGTACAGCATTTAATGCCGATTTTGATGGTGACCAAATGGCAGTTCATTTACCACTGGGACCTGAAGCTATTTTAGAAGCACAACTGTTAATGTTGGCCTCGCATAATATTTTGAACCCTGCTAACGGTTCACCTATTACGGTTCCTTCTCAGGATATGGTTTTAGGTTTGTATTATATGACAAAACACAGGGTTTCTTCACCAGAGCACAAAGTAGTGGGAGAGGGATTGACATTCTATTCAGATGAAGAAGTAAATATTGCTTATAATGAGAAAAGAGTAGAATTAAACGCCGGTATAAAAGTTAGGGCAAAAGATTTTAACGAAAAAGGTGAACTCGTAAACAAAATTATAGAAACCACTGTAGGAAGAGTATTGTTTAATAAAGCAGTTCCTGAAAAAGCCGGTTTCTATAACGAAGTACTTACCAAAAAATCTTTGAGGGATATTATTGGTAAAATCTTAAAATTAACTGATGTTCCAACAACGTCAGCATTTTTGGATGAAATAAAGGATTTAGGATTTGACTATGCATTCAGGGGAGGATTATCCTTTAGTTTAGGAGATATCATTATTCCACCGGAAAAACATACAATGATTCAGGAAGCCAATGAGCAGGTAGATGGAATTATGGCAAACTATAACATGGGACTTATAACAAACAATGAACGTTATAACCAGGTTATTGACATCTGGACTTCTACAAACGCGTCATTGACAGAATTGTCTATGAAGCGTATCAGGGAGGATAAACAAGGTTTTAACTCTGTGTATATGATGCTTGACTCGGGCGCGAGGGGTTCTAAGGAACAAATCCGTCAGTTGACAGGTATGCGTGGATTGATGGCGAAACCTAAAAAATCAACCGCAGGAGGTGGTGAAATTATTGAAAACCCGATTTTATCAAACTTTAAAGAAGGACTTTCAATTTTAGAATACTTTATTTCTACTCACGGTGCCCGTAAAGGTCTTGCGGATACCGCACTAAAAACAGCAGATGCGGGTTACTTAACGAGAAGGCTTGTTGATGTTTCACAAGATGTTATTATCAACGATGTTGATTGTGGTACATTACGTGGAGTGGAAGTTTCAGCGTTGAAGAAAAACGATGAAGTAGTTGAGTCACTTTCTGAAAGAATTGTTGGACGTACATCACTTAATGATATTATTGACCCAATTACCAGAGAAGTATATGTAAAGTCAGGTGAACATATCGATGATGATATTGCAGAGAAAATAAGCAATTCACCTATTGATGCTGTCGAAGTAAGGTCAGCATTGACATGTGAAGCAGAAAAAGGTATTTGTTCACTTTGTTACGGTAGAAACCTTGCAACCGGTAAAATGGTCCAAAAAGGAGAAGCCGTGGGTGTTATTGCAGCACAGTCTATTGGTGAACCCGGTACTCAGCTTACATTGAGAACATTCCACGTGGGTGGTGTTGCAGGAGGTGTTTCTGAAGAAAGTAAATTAAAAGCAAAATTTGATGGCATTGCTGAAATTGATGAATTAGTAACTGTTAAAGGAGAAAACTCAGAAGGTAAAACTGTTGATGTTGTAATTTCCAGAACATCAGAACTTAAACTTGTAGATGCGAAAACAGGAATTACCCTAAGCACCAGTAACATCCCTTATGGTTCACAAATCTTTGTGAAGAGTGGAGATAAAGTTTCTAAAGGTGATGTAATTTGCCAGTGGGATCCATATAACGGAGTAATTATTTCTGAGTTTACAGGTAAAATTGCATATGAAGATATTGAACAAGGTATTTCATACCAGGTTGAAATTGATGAGCAAACCGGATTTCAGGAAAAAGTTATTTCAGAATCAAGAAACAAGAAGTTAATCCCAACTTTATTGATTCAGGATAATAAAGGAAACACTTTGCGTTCTTACAACTTACCTGTGGGAGCTCACATAATGGTTGATGACGGTGAAAAAATTAAAACCGGTAAGGTTTTGGTTAAAATACCACGTAAATCAGCTAAGTCTGGTGATATCACGGGAGGTCTTCCACGTCTGACAGAATTGTTTGAAGCACGTAACCCTTCAAACCCGGCTGTTGTAAGCGAGATTGATGGTGTGGTTTCTTTCGGAAAAATTAAAAGAGGAAACAGGGAAATTATCATTGAGTCTAAGCTTGGTGAAGTGAAAAAGTATCTTGTTAAATTGACAAATCAAATTCTTGTTCAGGAAAATGATTATGTTAAAGCAGGTATGCCATTATCTGATGGTTCTGTAACTCCCGAAGATATTTTACGCATCAAAGGTCCTTCTGCTGTTCAACAGTATTTGGTAAATGAAGTACAGGAAGTATACAGACTTCAGGGTGTGAAAATCAACGATAAGCATTTTGAAGTTGTCGTTAGACAAATGATGCGTAAGGTGAGAATTAACGATCCGGGAGATACTATCTTCTTGGAAGATCAACTGGTTCATAAGCTCGATTTTATTATTGAAAATGATAAAATCTTTGGAATGAAAATAGTTGAAGATGCCGGTGACAGTGAAACCATGAAAGCAGGAAAGGTTATTTCAGCAAGAGATTTACGTGATGAGAATTCAAACTTAAAGCGTTCTGATAAAAATCTTGTTGTAGCAAGGGATGCTGTTGCAGCTACTGCAACGCCAATCCTTCAGGGTATTACAAGAGCATCACTTCAAACTAAATCATTTATCTCAGCAGCGTCCTTCCAGGAGACCACAAAAGTTCTTAACGAGGCAGCTGTAAGCGGAAAAATCGATGAACTTGAAGGGCTTAAAGAAAACGTAATTGTTGGACATAAGATTCCTGCAGGAACAGGTCTGAGAGAATATGACCACATCTTGGTAGGTTCTAAAGAAGAACTGAGAGAGATGACTGAAGAAAAACAAGAAGTAAATTATAATTAAAGAATTCCCCCCAAAGTTTAGGGGGAATCTTTTTTTTCATTAATACCAAATACCATTTTCTATTATGGCAGAAAATCAAGATAAAAAAAAACAAGGTCAAATAAATATTGAACTTGATGAGAGTGTAGCTCAGGGCATATATAGTAATCTTGCAATCATTAACCATTCAGTTTCTGAATTTGTTGTTGATTTTGTGACTATAATGCCGGGTACTCCTAAGAGTAAGGTAAAATCCAGAATCATATTAACGCCGCAACATGCAAAACGATTTTTAAAAGCGCTAAACGATAACATCAAGCGTTTTGAAAATTCTCACGGTGAAATAAAAGATTTTGAACAACCTCCCATTCCATTGAATTTTGGTCCCACGGGTGAAGCATAAAACAAAAACCTCGCAGTAGTGCGAGGTTTTTTTTATTTTATGATACAGGATGTTTATTTAAACTCACTTACAAAATGTAGCTTAATATTTGGATACTTTTGTTGTGTCATTTGCAGCGTGAATTGTGAATCTGCAAAAAATACAAGCTGTCCTCTTTTGTCTTTGGCGAGGAATTTGTTTTTTACCCTGAGAAACTCTTTGTATTCTTCACTTTTGGGGTCATTTGGTTCAATCCAGCAGGCCTTGTATACATTGAGGTTTTCATAGCTGCATTTAGCACCATACTCGTGTTCCAGACGGTATTGTATCACCTCAAACTGAAGCGCTCCAACAGTTCCTATTACCTTTCTGCCATTCATTTCTAGTGTAAACAATTGTGCCACCCCTTCGTCCATTAACTGATCTATACCTTTTTCCAGTTGTTTGGCTTTCATAGGGTCAGCATTGTTGATGTATCTGAAATGTTCAGGAGAAAAGCTGGGAATTCCTTTATACTGCATTTGCTCACCCTGGGTGAGAGTGTCACCAATCTTAAACGTGCCTGTGTCGTGGAGTCCTACTATATCACCGGGATAAGAAATATCAACGATTTCTTTCTTTTCAGCAAAAAAGGCATTGGGACTGGAGAATTTTAATTGTTTACCGTTTCTTACGTGAAGGTAGGCCTTGTTTCTCTCAAAGGTTCCGGATACAATTTTAATAAAAGCAAGACGGTCACGATGCTTAGGGTCCATGTTTGCGTGTATTTTGAATACAAACCCACTAAATTCTTTTTCATCGGGGTGAACAAGCCTTGTATTGCTTTCTTTGGGCTTTGGTTTAGGGGCTATTTCAATAAAGCAATCAAGCAGTTCCCTTACCCCAAAATTATTCAAGGCTGACCCAAAAAATACTGGCTGAAGATCTCCGGCAAGGTAAGATTCCTTATCAAATTCTGGATAGACACCCTGAATAAGTTCAAGCTCTTCCCGTAAAATTTTTGCGTGTTTTTCACCGATTAATTTATCAAGTTCAGAAGCGTTCAGGTCTGAGATTTCAACAGTATCCTCTATATCCTTTTTAGGGTCTCCAGTAAACAAGTTTACATTGCTTTCCCATATGTTGTAAATACCTTTAAAGTCATACCCCATTCCTATCGGAAAGCTGAGAGGGGTTACCCTTAAGCCCAGCTTTTGTTCTATTTCATCAAGAAGATCAAATGCGTCTTTACCTTCCCTGTCCATTTTATTAATAAAAACGATCATAGGAATGTTGCGCATCCTGCAAACTTCAACAAGTTTTTCTGTTTGCTCCTCAACACCTTTTGCAACGTCAATCACTACAATTACACTATCAACAGCTGTAAGAGTTCTGAATGTATCTTCAGCAAAGTCTTTATGTCCCGGTGTGTCGAGGATGTTTATTTTTATGTCTTTATATTCAAAAGCAAGTACAGATGTAGCAACTGATATACCCCTTTGGCGTTCAATTTCCATAAAGTCACTTGTTGCTCCTTTTTTTACTTTGTTTGATTTGACAGCACCGGCTTCTTGAATAGCACCTCCAAATAGTAAAAGTTTTTCAGTTAAAGTAGTTTTACCGGCATCGGGATGGGAAATAATTCCAAAAGTTCTCCTTCTTGCAATCTCCTTTTTAAGTACCATTTTGGTTTTTATAATTTTTGCAAAGATAAGGTTAGTTTCGGCCTTTTTCAAATGAATGCTCTAATATAGGTTGAAATGTTTTCTCACAAGCAAAAACGTTGAAAAACACTGATTTATACGTATAAATACTTATTTTTAAAATATATTTTCCTACAAAAAATGACGTAAAATATTCCAAATTTATGTAATTCAACGACCATATTTTGCATTTTATCTAATAGTTGCGTTTTGGTAAAACGTTAACTTACTTTCCTACGTATATTTGATGACCCTTAAAATCTATGAATCTTATGTGGAGTTTAACCTTTATAGTTTTCATAGAGAATTAGCGTAAAATTAAAGTTAATCAAAATATTATGAAGAGTATAAGCTACCATTTACTAAAAAACTTTTTGTTTAAGTCTACTGAATTTTCAGCAAAGAGTATTTGTATTACCTGCTTGTTTGTTTTTGTTTCTTATGTAGTAACTGCACAAGAAAACAGTAAAATAATTGAATTTAGCCAATTGTCCCCTGAAAACACATCAAAGCAAAATCAAGCTTCAAACATTGACGCTAAAAAAGTAAAATCTTTAATAGTTGATCTTCATCCATCAGTTTATCTTGAAAATGGAGAAATTAATTTTTATAGCCAAAAGCCAACAACAGCTTTTTTGGATTTGAAAGCGATGGCTTCTCCTATCAAAAGAGATGCTAAGTTTGAAAGTGTAGAGTTTGTTTCAATTCGCATTGATCAACGCAATGCAATTTCTGGTATCGATTTGTCAAAACTTGAAGTATTTCCAAATTTGAAATACATATTTTTTGCTTGTTCAACAGATTGTAATGAAAGTCAAATCAAAAATAAACTTACTGGTTTGAATAATGATTACATAATAGTTTACAAGTCAGAAAACCAATCTTAATATCCCATATCATATAAAACTTCATAAGATGAGAAAATATTACAATAAAACTATGATTAATAACAAAGCAATCTTCAGGCTGTTATTAATTGTTATAGCTTTAGGAAATACTTTGCTGACCCTTGGGCAGGTCAGGGTAGATTTTGAACCACGAACAACACCTTCCGTCTTCAATGTCAAAGGTGATTTCACCATGATTGGTAATACCAATCTTACCCTGGTAAACTACTCTGATAGTGGAACCAACAATGCAAACATGAGATATGTTGATATTGATGGAAATAGTAACACCTTCAACTCTTCTTCCTCAACATTGAATTTTTCAAATGAAAACGGTGCTGACCCAAATTGCTCGCAAATTGTTTATGCAGGTCTTTACTGGACCGGAAGAGCCTCTGATGGTTCCAATAGTCCCAACGTATTTGACGTTACTAAAAATGGAGTTACCAAAACTTTTGATAAAAGAAAAGTAAAATTCAAAGGACCAAATGCAGCATCTTATTCTACTATAACTGCAAATACAAATGACATTTATTATCCCACAAATTCTGACGGTTTTATGTATTCTGCCTATGCAGATGTGACGAGTTATGTTCAGCAAAATGGTTTAGGAGAATATTTTGTTGCTGATATTGCGCTAGTAGAAGGTAACGGTGGAGGAACAGGTTATTATGGTGGTTGGGGATTGGTCGTTGTCTATGAAAACGACTTAATGAATTGGAGAGATGTTACTGTATTTGACGGGCACTCTTATGTTGCAGGAAGTATTACTGCAGATTTTGAAATCCCTGTTTCAGGTTTTAATACAGCTCTTGCGGGTCCAATTAATATGAAGTTGGGAATGATGGCCGGAGAAGGTGACAGAGGAATATCAGGTGATTACTTTCAAATCAGAAATGCGGCAAATACAAACTGGGTAACCCTTAACCATGGAGGGAACTCCTCAAACAACTTTTTTAACTCATCCATCTATACCGGTGGAAACCCGAGAAATCCAAACTTGTTAAATAATACCGGTATGGATGTCAGTATGTTTGACATCAATAATCCTAATAATTCAGTTATTGCAAATAACCAAACATCAACCCGTTTTAAATATGGTACGACACAGGATACTTATGTGATTTTTAATATTACAATGTCTGTTGACGCCTATGTTCCGGAGACACAAGCTATAATTTCTACCACAAACATAAATGGAACTCCCGCCACTTTGCCTCTTGAAGTCGAGCCGGGTCAGGAAATGGAATTTGAAGTGGATGTTTATAATCTTGGTACTGAACCCATTAATAATGGTCAAATAAAAGTGCCAATTCCATTTGCATCAAGTTATGTTGCAGGTAGTGCAACATCTTCAATATTCTTTAACCCTCCTCCGTCACCTAATGCAATTTCATTCAATCCAAATGAAGGACCCAATGGTACATTGACCTGGGATATTGGCACACTACCTGTTCCGGCAAGCACAGATGATATATTGGGTACATTGAAATTTAAATTGAAAGCAACAGAAGATTGTATGCTACTTCAATTGCCCGGATGTGTTAGTAATATTCCTGTAAACGGTTCTATCAGTGGAGTAGGTGCAATAACAGGTGTGCCTGTTAACAGTCAGGAATTTATTCAAGGCTACGAAGAAGGTGCTTGTCAGGGGCAACCCATTTCTGCACCGGTTTTGATTGAAGTAAATGGTTCAGATTATGTTGCAAATAATTGCGGAGACACTACTATTGAAACAACTTTTACTTTATGTTCTACTGACTCAAGTATTCCGGTATCTGAAGTTAGTGACTCTTTTCCTGCGGGATCTGTTTTTTACGATGAATTTCCCGGAGGAACACCCATTACTAGTTTTCCGGTAAATCAAAGTATCACTACATATTATGCGCTGCCACCGGGTGGTGCCCCAAATAGTTGTGTTTTTGAATTCACTATAGAATTTTTCTGTGGTGACCCTGAAATAGAATTATTGAAATCTGGTACTTATGTTGATACAAATAACGATGGTATTGTAAATATTGGTGACCAAATTGAATATACCTTCACAGTTGAAAATACAGGAAATCTTGTAGTGTCTAACCTTGTAATTGACGATGCAACAATAGGAATTTCAAATCTTCCAGTTATTCCGGGAACATTGAATCCGGGACAAACGGGAACTGCAACTTATTTTTATGCAATCACCCAAGCAGATATTGATAACGGAGGTGTTTATAACATTGCTTTGGCAACTGGTCAGGATCCTTCCAATGAAGATGTTACTGATGAGTCAGAAGACCCAAATCCCTTAGACCCTGGAGATCCCAATTATGACCCAAATTGTCCTGATTGTACTTTTACAGAACTTCCTCAGGACCCATCGATCGACATCACCAAGAGTGCAAGTCCAAGCACCTATAGTGCAGCGGGCGATGTGAT